>Ga0180007_10000137_pt1 | contig 133185 bp, 117 predicted proteins | sample MM_PC_MetaG_FD_121122 | JGI IMG/M metagenome (GOLD analysis project Ga0180007, IMG submission 121122) | Groundwater microbial communities from the Aspo Hard Rock Laboratory (HRL) deep subsurface site, Sweden - MM_PC_MetaG | ecosystem: Environmental > Aquatic > Deep subsurface > Groundwater...
ATTTTCTGCAAGCTTTTGATATAAAATTACGCTTTTTCTTGCAGTTTTGAACATCAAAAAATATCAGTTATTAACATTAATATGTTGATTATCAACAATCTAAAACCTTTTTAAGGATCGACTCTTTAGTTTCCGATGAAAATATTCATCGAAAAATTGGCCCATTCAACGATTGGCGTAAAATACATACCAAATATCAGGGTAGGCACGGCCAGTACAAACACAATGACAATGGCAGAAGGCGAAAAGACAAGCTTGTCTTCTTTGCTTTCAATATCCCTGAGGTACATATTCCGGATGACTTTTACATAGTAATACAAGGACACCACGCTGTTGAGCACCCCCACAACGGCCAGCCAGTAATATCCGGCATCGATAACGGAGGTGAACACATACAGTTTGCCAATGAAACCAGCGGTAGGTGGAAGTCCGGTGAGCGAGATCAGGAAAATGGTCAGGGCAACCCCAATCAGTGGCGAGCGGTAGCCCAGTCCGCTGTAGGCTTCAATGTCCTCGGTATGCAGCTTATTCGACACGAGCTGAACCACAAAGAAGGCGCCCAGGTTCATGAGCATATAAAAGAAGAAATAGATCAGCACAGCCGAAACACCACCGTCGTTCATCACCGAAACAGCCATCAGCAGATAACCGGCATGGGCGATGCTCGAATAGGCCAGCATGCGTTTCATATTGCTTTGCCAAAGGGCCACCAGGTTACCCAGTGTCATGGTCAGTATGGCCAGGGCAGCAACCACATAGTGCCAGTTGATGCTTCCAAGCAAATGCCATGTACCATCGAGCAGCTGGTCGGCGCCGAAAAATGTCGTTTTAAAGAAACGGAGCATCACCGCAAAACCTGCCGCCTTTGATGCGACAGAGAGGTAGGCGGTAATGGTAATGGGCGCTCCTTCGTACACGTCTGGTGTCCAGAAATGAAACGGAACAGCCGAAATTTTGTAGCCAAAACCAGCAACGATCAGCAGCCCGGAAATGAGCAGCGGCAGGTGGTCCACCTGGTGTGAAGCCAGGTACTGGTTAATGTCGAATAGGTTCAGGCTGCCGGTAAGTCCAAACATGATCGATATACCGTAGACCATAATCCCTGACGAAACAGCGCCGAAGATCACGTATTTCAGCGATGCTTCAGAGGCCCTTTTCACTTCCTTGGTGTAGCCGGCAAGGATGTATGAGCTGATACTCATTGTTTCGATGGCAAGGTAGATCATGATCAGGTTCGACGATCCAACAAGCAGCATCATCCCGAAGGTCATGCCGATGATAAGGGTATAATATTCGCCCAGCCGGCTGTGCGCAGCATGCAGCTCATCGGAGTAAAATGAGAAGATGATGATGATTAAACTCGACAGCAACACGATGTATTTCATGAACTGACCGAACGCATCAATCACAAGCATATTGGCAAAGCCCTTGAAATTCACCCCCGTCTGATGGTACAGCAGGAATCCTGCGATCACCAGTCCTGCCATAGCGATATAGCCGGTAAGGTGTTTCGATCGCTTGAAGAGGATATCTGCCATCATGGCGACCAGGAAAGTGATAATCAGTGCCGTTTCGGGCAAAAACTGGCCTACACTCTTGATCAGGTCTTCTGTAATATAATTAAGATCCATCATAATTTGTTCAATTACTGTTTATTAAGACATATTACATGCCAGTCAAATGTCCGCCGATATACACGAATGGTTTCATGAGTTCAATAAAGTGGTTCACCGAACCGGTCATCAGGTTCAATATCGGGTTGGGGTAAATACCCAGGAAAATGATGATGATGGCCAGGGGCAGCAAAGCCGTCAGCTCGAGGCCATTGATATCGTCAGTTTTATATTTTGTTCGGGTAGGATCCCAAGGTCCCTGCCATTTTTCGGGAATGGCACCAAAGAAAATTTTCTGCAATGCCCAAAGCATATAGGCAGCGCCCAGCACGATGCTTAAGCCCGAGATCATGGTCAGGATCGGGTAGCTGTTGAACGATCCGAGGAAAATCAACACTTCAGAGATGAAACCACTCATTCCGGGGAGTCCGATGGCAGCAAAGAAAGCAACAGCCATGAGGCCGGTATAGACTGGCATTTTCTTGGCCAGTCCGCCGAAATCGTCGAGGCCGCGGGTATGGGCCCTGTCGTAGATCACGCCGACAATCATGAAGAGCATGGCGGTGATGGTTCCGTGGTTAAACATCTGGAAAATGGCGCCTGTCATGCCTTCTGGTCTCATCGATGACAAACCAAGGATGACATAACCCATATGACTTACCGAAGAATAGGCGATGAGTTTCTTGAAATCGCGTTTACCCACCTTGTGTTGGCCCAGGGCGCAGAGGGCTCCGTATACAATACTGACCATGCCCAGGAAGGCAATGAGCGTTTGGAAATAACCGAAGGCATCGGGGAAGATGGGGAAGGCAATGCGGATCATGCCATAAGCACCCATTTTCAGCAAAACGCCAGCAAGGATGACGGAAATCGGCGTGGGAGCTTCAACGTGGGCATCGGGCAACCAGGTGTGGAACGGGAACATCGGGACTTTGATGGCAAAGCCGATAAACAGCGCCATAAACGCCACATAACGTATCGTCGTGCCCATTCCGCCAAAGATGGAGCCGTCCTTGAAGTTGGAGGCATTCATCATATCGAGGATGTTGAATGAACCTACACTGTGGTAGAGGCCGATCATCACCAGCAGCATAAACACGCTACCAACGAGGGTATAGATAAAGAACTTGATGGCAGCATATTCCTTGCGTGGTCCGCCCCAGATTCCGATGAGGAAATACATGGGCAAGAGCATCAATTCCCAAAAGATGTAGAACAGGAAGAAATCGAGTGCGCAGAAAACACCCATCATGCCCAGGTCGAGCAGCAGATACATGGCGAAATAGCCCTTTACTGCCTTGTTGATGCCGAACGACGGGAATACCGCCACAAAGCAGATGATGGCAGTGAGCAGCACCATTGGCACACTGATGCCGTCGATTCCGAGGAAATACTCGATGTTGATGTCGCCAACCATGGGCAAACTGGCATGTATCCAGCTTACTTTTTCAACAAACTGGAACGAGGCCAGCTCATTGATCCCGGCCATGGCCGGATTGTAAAACATATAAATCAGGATAGCAAGGACAAGCTGAACGAATGTGATGCCTGCAGCGACCCACCTGATGATTTTTTTTGATAATTCTTGTCCTGCTTCATCCTTGCCTGATGGTACCAGCAGAATGATGATAATTCCGAGAATTGGCAGAAATGTAATCCATGTTAAAATTGGAAAGTCTATTGTCCCTTGCATATACGTATGTTTAAATGTATCAGTTTCTAGAAATTAATGGAAAAATAATAAAGCAGCACCAGCAGCCCTACGAGCACAAACACCAGATAGGTTTGAATATGCCCGGTTTGGACCTTCCTGAGCCTGGCACCAACAAAACCGGTGGTGTTAGCGATCAGGTTGACTGCGCCATCGATCACATGGTTATCAAACAAGCCGGTAATGAAACTGAAGCCCCTGGTAATGTAGGCGCTCAGGTTCACCAATCCGTCGACGATATAGGTGTCGAACCACGACAGCATCTTCGACAGCGCAACGGTGCCGGCAATCACGGTGGCCTGGTACAGTTCGTCGAAATACCATTTATTGAGCGAGAAAGTATGCAGGAATTTCAGGCGGGCTTCGAGCTTGTCGGCACTGATGACTTTATACTGATAAATCATGAATGCAAGGCCGATGGCGCCTCCCGCGATGAGAACCGACAAAAACATGGCGATGTAATGGAAGTGATGCGATTCTTCCTGGAATTTGTTCAGGTAAGCATGGGTGGTGGCATGAGCTGCCGGCTGGGCTTCATGATGCAATTCCTCTGTCGCAGCAGCTTCGTGGCCTTCGCCTTCGGCATGCATGGCCGGGCTGGCTTCTCCGGCGTGTTCAGGCAACAGGAAACTCCACTGATATGCTGCCGGAACAGCCGATGCGGGCTGAACCACAAGGCGGTGAACCCAGCCTTTGCTGCCATCGATCGGTGTGGGCGAATAGAAAAACCACAGCGACAACACCGAAAGTACGATGAGTGGGATCAGGATCACTGATTTGTTTTCGTGGGTATGGCTGGCGATCTTGGTTTTAGGTTCGCCATGGAAGGCAACAATTGTTAGCCTGAACATATAAAAAGCGGTCATGCCCGCAGCGGCGAATCCCATCACGGGGATGATCCAGTGCCACCCGCCGGTAAGGTTTGCGTAGGCGAGGGTGCCTGCAAGCAATCCGTCCTTGCTGAGGAATCCTGATGTCAGGGGCACACCCGACAGGGCCAGCGTCACAAATAGGAAGGTGCGGTAGGTCCAGGGCATTGTTTTGCGCAAACCTCCCATATTGTTGATGTCTTGCGGATCGGTATGGTGGTCGTGCATATGATGCATGGCGTGGTGCATGGCATGGATGACCGAGCCGGCAGCAAGAAACAGGGCTGCTTTGAACCAGGCATGTGTCACCAGGTGGAAAAATCCGTTGGTGTAGCCACCCACACCAAGCGACATGATCATGAAACCGAGCTGACTCACGGTGGAGTAAGCCAATACTTTCTTAAAGTCGACCTGGGTGATGGCGATGGTGGCTGAAACGAAGGCCGTGATGGTTCCGATGGCAGCAATAAAGGTGAGGGCATCGGCTGTGAACATGGCAAACACCTTGGCCACCAGATAAACACCTGCGGCTACCATGGTTGCGGCGTGAATTAATGCCGAAACAGGGGTTGGACCTTCCATGGCATCGGGCAGCCACACATGGAGTGGCCACTGGGCCGATTTACCCATGGCTCCCAAAAATATACCAATACCTGCCAGGGTGAGGAAAGTTGGGCTGTTGAAAGGCATCACACCGGATGAAATACCGGCAAAAACCTCATCAAACATAAAGGTGCCGTAAGTCATATAGAGGATCATGATGCCGGTGAAAAACCCCAGGTCACCGATGCGGTTTGTGATGAAGGCTTTTTTGCCTGCATTCGAGGCTGAGTTTTTCTCGTACCAGAAACCAATCAACAGATAGGAGCTGATGCCGACGAGTTCCCAGAACATATACATCAGCAGGAAGTTGTTGGCGATAACTATGCCAAGCATCGAGAAGGTAAAGAGACCCAGATAGGCGTAGAATTTGGGATAACGCCTGTCGTCCGACATATATTCGGTTGAGAAAAGGTGTACCAGGAAACTGATCAGGGTGACCACAATCAGCATCATGGCAGCGATATTGTCAATGCCGTATCCTATCACCACCTTGATCGGTCCAAGGCTGATCCATTCGAACCTGGTTTGTATTGTATGTATATCAGGATAGGTGACCAGTTTGGTAAAGGCCACCACAATGGCCATCACAAAATCGATGCCTAAGATACTTGTCCCGATGATGCCGCTGATTTTTCCCAGCTTCCCGCCAAAAAAGACGTTGATCAGGAAACTGAGCAGGGGCGTCAGGAGGATGATTATGCTTAAAAGCAGTACTGCGTCGTGTGTCATACTCTCTTTGCTATCTGATTAAGTTCATATTAGTCTCTCATTTGGTCCACTTCATCCACATTCACATGCCTGAAGTTTTGATAGATATTCAAAACAATGGCCAATGCAACAGCAGCTTCTGCTGCCGCGAGGATGATTACAAAAATGGCTGCAACATGTCCTTCGATATTCATGCCGCCAAACCGTGCAAAGGCGATGAAGTTGATGTTGGCAGCGTTGAGCACCAGTTCAAGTCCCATAAGCACCATGATGGCATGTTTGCGTGCCACGATGCCAAACATTCCCAGTGAGAACAGTATGGCGCTGATGATGAGATAATGTGTTAAGCCTATTTCCATGTCCTATGCTGTTTATTTGTGTTTTCTTGCGATAAAAGCTGCTCCAACAATGGCAATCAACAATAACATCGATGCGGCTTCAAAAGCCAGCAGGTATTTGGTTAGCAGCAAATTGCCGATCTGTGGCGCTGTTTCTTCAACGGGCTGCGACTCGGCTAAAAACCAGCGTGTCGACATAAATACCACGATCAGCGAAACGGCGATGACAATCATCATCATCACTGCCCCAATCATCTGAAACTTGCCAAGGGTACCCGACCTCACATCGACACCGGTGATATGGGTGGTGAGCATAACCCCGAAAATGATGAGCACCAGGATGCCGCCGATGTAGATCATGATCTGGGTGATTGCCAGAAAATCGGCCTGCATCAGTACATACAAGCCGGCGATGCCGGCGAAGGTGAAGAGCAGCGAAAAGGCAGAGTGCATGATGTTTTTTGTGATCACAACAATGGCACCGAATACAATGGTCAAAGCCGCTAAAAAGTAAAAACCTATTGTGATTAAATCCATATGTTTATTTTTTTTCTATCCGTTTCAATATTTCAAAACCTGCAATTTATGCCGCTTATTCGGCACCTTTTTCTGTTGGTTTCACGGTCTTTTCCTTGGCCTTAAACTCAGCATACAGGCGTTCCTTTTCTTTCACCTGTTCGGGGGTGAGCGTCTGGAATTTGTACAATAAGCTATCCCTGTTATAAACCGAATACTCATATTCAACCGAATGGGTAACGGCATCAGAGGGGCAGGCAGCCACGCACAGCCCGCAGTAGCAGCATTTTGCAAAGTCGATCTCGTACCTGGTAACCCACATTTTCCGGTCTTTGCCGTTAAAATGGACTTCCTGATGCGGATCTTCGGGCGATACCCTAACAGTGTCAATCTCGATGCAATTAACGGGGCAGGCAACAACGCAGCTGTTGCATCCGTTGCATTTGCTCATTTCGAGGGTGAGCCTGTTGCGGGCCCTTTCGGGCATGGTAAACTTCTGATCCGGATATTGAATGGTTACCTTCTTGACAAACAGATGCCTGGAGGTAATTTTCATACCGGTAAACGTACTGGTTATACCCGCATAAATGGTTTTCAAATATTGCATCATAACTTTATCAATCCTATTTTAACATTACGTAAAAACTAATGGCCAGAAAACTCACAAACGACAAAGGCAGCAGCACTTTCCAGCCCACATACATCAGCTGATCAACGCGGTAGCGCGGAAGTGTCCAGCGAATCCAGATCTGCACAAGCACGACCGAAAATGCCTTGAGCACAAACCAGAACGAACCCCAGATGGGACCTTGCAGGAAGGTGTCGAAAGGTGAATTCCATCCGCCAAGGAAAATGGTGGTTAAAATGGCAGCTACCACAAACATATTGGCATATTCGGCAAAGAAAAACATGGCGAACTTCATCCCACTGTACTCGGTGTGAAAACCGGCTACCAGTTCCGATTCCCCTTCAGGGATGTCGAAAGGTACGCGGTTGGTTTCGGCGAGCGAAGAGATGAAATATATAAAGGTGAGCAATACCGTAAAGGGAATGATCCAGATTTTTGTCCAGCTGCCGGGGCCGCCAAACAAATTCCAGTTCCAGAACCAGCCGGTTTGCTGATGGTTAATTTCCTGCATATTCATGGATGAAGCCAGCACAACAACGGATAAGATGGCCATGGCAGCCGGAATCTCGTAACTGATGAGCTGGGATACCGAACGCATGGCGCCCATGAGTGAATACTTGTTGTTCGATGCCCAGCCGCCCATCACAATGCCCAGGGCACTGATGGATCCGATGGCAAACACATAGAAAAGTCCGAGGTTGATCCCTGAGGGCACAAAATACTCACTGAACGGAATCACGGCAAAAGCTGCATAGGCTCCTGTGAAGATGACAAAGGGAGCCAGGTTGTAAAGCAGTTTGCTCGATTTGTCAGGGGTAATGTCTTCTTTCTGAATCAGTTTCACCACCTCGGCAATGGGTTGTAAAATTCCCCATGGACCGGTTCTCATAGGCCCGAGGCGCTCCTGTATCCAGGCCGAAACCTTCAGCTCGGCCAGAATGGCAATCAGCGCATAAATTAACACAAATACAAGGGGCAGAGATACGATCAGCGTAACTGAAATGATATTCTTACCGAACAGCTCGTATAAAAAGTTAACATTCTCCATTGTATCACCTTATCTTTAATCAATATTATTATCTGTCTACCTCACCAAGAACGATGTCGATGCTGCCCAGGATGAGAATCAGGTCGGCAAACATATATCCCTTTGATATTTCAGGGATTACCGACAGGTTCACAAAACTTGCTCCCCTGGCCTTTAACCTTTCGGGTTTGTCGGTGCCGTTGCTCACGATATAAAATCCCAGGTCGCCTTTCGGATTTTCGGCACGCATATACACTTCCCCCTTGGGTGGTTTGATGCGTTTGGGAACGAGGGCACTCACATCACCTTCCATGGGCATCTGCGCGATGGCCTGTTCGATGATGCGGCACGATTGTTCCATTTCCTGCACCCTGACCATATTTCTGTCCCAGCAATCGCCAACAACGCCCACTTCGCCTTTGCCGACAGGAATGTCGAAATCGAAGCGGTCGTAGATGGAATAGGGCTCGTCTTTTCTAAGGTCGTATTTTACGCCCGATCCGCGCAAAACCGGACCGCTGCAGGCAAAATTGATGGCTACATCCGGACGCAGTATACCCACATTGGCCGATCGCTTGATGAAGATGCTGTTGTAAATCAACAGGTCCATGACTTCGGCATTGGTTTTCCTGACCTGTTTCACGATGTTCAGGCAGTCCTCTTTGAAGCCGGGATACACATCGGCTGCCAGCCCGCCAACGCGGAAATAGTTGTAGAGCAGTCGTGCACCCGACATTTTTTCGAGTATCCAGAGGATATATTCCCTGTCGCGGAAAAAGAACAGGAATGGGGTAAAGGCGCCGGCATCAAGTCCAAAGGTGGCCACCGCAATCTGGTGGTTTGCAATGCGGTTAAGCTCGGCAAGGATCACCCTGATGTAGTCAACTTTTTCGGGCACCTTGATGTCCATCAGTTTTTCGAGGGCCATCACATAAGGCCATTCGTTGTTCATGGCCGAGATGTAGTCGAGCCTGTCGATATATGGCATGACCTGGGGATAGGTCATCTTTTCGCAATGTTTTTCGAAGCTACGGTGCAGGTATCCCAGGTGGGGAATAACTTCGGTCACGATTTCGCCATCGACCTCAACTTCAAGCCGTAAAACCCCGTGTGTTGAGGGGTGTTGCGGGCCAACGTTGATCCGCATTTTGTCCGACTCTATCTGACTATATTCGAGGTCCAGTCTTTTTTTATCACTCATAACGCTGCATTAATAAGATACTTTCATACCGTGGTAGAACTCAGGGGTTTCATAGTCTTTACGCAGGGGATGACCTTCCCAGTCGTAAGGGCAGAGGATGCGGATCAGGTTGCGATGTCCTTCGAACTGAACACCCATCAGGTCATATGCCTCGCGTTCGTGCCAGTCGGCCGTTTTCCAAAGCATTTCAACCGAAGGCACTTTTGGATCCGCTTTCGGAGCCACGACCTTCAGCACCACCTTGTGTTTGAATTTCATTGAGTACAAGTGGTATACAACACCCACGTTCTCGCCCAGATCCATGCCGGTGAGGCACATCAGGTAGTCGAACTGAAATTCGTCGTTGTCGCGCAGGCTGTAGCATACATCAAACACCTTGTCGGTCTGCACCATGATGAAGGGGTCGGTTGGCTGGGTATCGTCGAATGCCAGAATTGCATCGCCGAATTCGGTTTTCAACCGGTCAAATATTTCGTTTGCTAACATGGTCCTTTTTTTCTTTGTTGAACGTTGATTGGTTATAATTCGGCTTCCAGCTTTTTGCGTTTGTTGAAAATGGCCTGTTTGCTGATTTTCGACTGCAACAGCATCATGCCTTCTTCAAAGGCTTCCGGACGTGGCGGGCAACCAGGGATATATACATCAACCGGTATGATCCGGTCGACACCTTTCAGCACATGATAGCCATGTTCCCAGTAAGGGCCTCCACAGTTTGAGCAGGAGCCAACCGAAATCACGTATTTTGGTTCAGCCATCTGTTCATATAACACCTTGATTCTGTCGGCCATTTTAAAGGTAACAGTGCCTGTAACCATGATAAAATCGGCCTGCCTTGGGCTTGTGCGCGGAATGGTGCCAAAGCGCATAAAATCGAAATGGGAAGCATTCATGGCCATAAACTCGATGGCACAGCAGGCAAGCCCGAAATGCAGGTACCAGTCCGATTTGCTACGGCCCCAGTTCAGTAAATCTTCAACTTTTCCAAGTACTATTCCTCCACCTTCGTAGGGATCGTCCAATTTATTTAGTAAACCCATGATAAATATCTGATTATTGTTTTTTCTTTCCTAAAACCAGGTCCTCAAGCTTAGCGATGTACGGCTTTGGTTTTTCCCAGTCCAGATCACCTTTGCCCCAAACATAGGCAAGCCCCACCAGCAGGATGACCACAAAAATGATCATCTCGATGAAGGCAAACCATCCCAGTTGCTTGAACACGATGGCCCATGGAAGCAAAAAGACGACTTCGACATCGAAAAGTAAAAATACAAGTGCGATCACATAAAACCTTACGTTGAACCTGATCCATGGCTCACCGATGGGGATTTCACCGCACTCATATGTCGAATTTTTGATTGGATTTGGGTGACTCGGCCTGATCAGCGCTGCCATGACGAGCGCGATGCCTACAAACAAGAAACCGAGAATGAAATAAAGTAAAATGATGCCAAATTCTGTTACCATAATTTGCGTTGGTTTTTACTGTAAATGGGCTCTTAAGCTTCCTTTTTCCTTACCCGTTCCCTAAAAAACAGCCTGAACCCACGGCGGTTTTTTAAAAAACAGGTAAAATTAAATATTTATACTTACAATTGTTCATATTCATATAGGTATTTTTGTAAACTGATAAATCACTAATAAACAGTGAACTAAAATTGAAAGTTTATAAGAACGGCAAAAATTACCAGGCAGAATTTTGAAAAAAAATGGGGTGTTTGAACAATTTCGGCACCGAATTGTTGCTCATCTGCCTTGAAAGTGGATAATTGGTACTTAAATTGATCAATTGCATCCGAAAGCTAAGTTTCATGTAGTTTTCTGTCATTTTAGCGACTAAAATGACAGAAAAGCGACCTGAATGACCAGCTTGGCTGCGGGTGGTTTAGTGGGCTTCGAGCCAGTTGTTGCCGGTGCTTTTTTCGACAACGACAGGCACACTCAGCGTCAGTGCTTCGCGCATGCAGCGTTCGACAAGTGTTTCGACCTGTTCGCGTTCGGGCTTCCACACATCAAACACCAGTTCGTCATGCACCTGAAGGATCATTTTCGATTTTAGGCCAAGCCTGTTCATTTCATTGAAGATCCGGATCATTGCTATTTTAATCATATCGGCCGATGAGCCCTGGATGGGCGCGTTGATGGCATTGCGCTCAGCAAATCCCCTTACCACGGCATTCGATGAGTTGATGTCGCGCAAGTGCCGGCGGCGGCCGAGCATGGTTTCAACATAGCCATGTTTGCGGGCGAAAGCGATCTGGTCATTCATATAGGCCTTAATGCCGGTGTATTCTTTAAAGTAGTTCTGAATGATCTCGCCGGCCTCTTTGCGTGGGATGCCCAGGCGCTCCGAAAGGCCAAAAGCGCTGATACCATAGATGATGCCGAAGTTGACCATTTTCGCGTTGCGGCGCATATCGCGGCTCACCTCATCGAGATTCAGGCCATAAACCCTGGCTGCTGTGGCTGTGTGAATGTCGAGTCCCTGGTTGAAGGCTTCAATCATGGCTTCGTCTTTGCTCAGGTGCGCAATGATGCGCAACTCGATCTGTGAATAGTCGGCGGCAAGCAGGATATAATCGCTGTTGCGGGGCACAAAGGCTTTTCTGATCTCGCGTCCGCGTTCGGTCCTGATTGGGATATTCTGCAGGTTCGGGTTGTTCGAACTCAGCCTTCCGGTGGCAGCAACAGCCTGATTGTAGGATGTGTGAATGCGTTTATCGCGCGGATTCACCAAAGCGGGCAAGGCATCAACATAGGTCGATTTCAGCTTGGTCAGCCCCCGGTAATCGAGGATGAGCGGAATAATTGGATGGAGGTGCATCATTTTGGCAAGCACATCTTCCCCTGTCGGATATTGTCCTGATTTTGTCAGTTTGGCATTGGTTTTCAGTCCCAGCTTTTCATACAAGACCTCACCCAGTTGCTTTGGTGAGCCAATGTTGAAGGTGGTTTCGGCGGCCTGATAAATGGCCTTTTCAGTGGCAGCAATTTCATCGGCAAGTTCACTGCGAAAAACATATAGCGTTTCCACGTCGATGTTGACTCCTTCAGCTTCCATGCTGGCAAGCACAGGAACAAGCGGCATTTCAATATCGAAGAACAGCGCTGAGGCGTTTTGTTCCGTCAGCAGAGGAGCGAGTTTGTTTCGCAACTGCAGGGTGATATCAGCGTCTTCAGCCGCATACTCTTTGATCAGGTCGAATGCCACATCGCGCATATTGCCCTGTGCCTTGCCTTTTTTTCCGATCAGGCTTTCGATGGAAACAGGGGTATAGTTCAGGTAGGTTTCGGCCAGAAAATCCATGTTGTGCTTCTGATCGGGCTCGATCAGGTAATGTGCTATCATGGTATCGAACAAGGGGCCCTTGACCTGTATGTCGTACCACTTGAGCACCGAAATGTCGTATTTCAGGTTCTGCCCGGTTTTTTCAATGGCAGGATTTTCGAGCAACGGCTTAAAGTGTGCCAGCATATTGCAGGCTTCATGGTAGTTTTCGGAAAGGGGCACATACCAGGCCTTATTTGGTTCAACACTAAACGAAACCCCGACAATTTCCACATTGTTGGCATCGAGGCCGGTGGTTTCGGTATCAAAACACACATTTTTGTATGTTTCCAGCTCAACGGCAAGTTGCTTCGCGGCTTCATGGCCTTCGATAAGCACATATGCGTGCGGGGTGGTGTCGATGGTAGCCCTTTCTGATGTTGGAAATAATTCCATTTCTGTTTCGTTGGCCGGACTAAACAAATCCGCCGCCGGAGCTGAAAGGGATTCAGCAGGGGCTACCTGTTTCTCGCCGAAGATGCGTTTGGCAAAGGTTTTAAATTCCAGTTCCTCAAATAGCCGGGTGAGCTTTTCTTTATCCGGCGCTTCCATGCGCAATTCTTTTTCGTTAAAGTCAATGGGCACATCCACAATGATGGTTGCCAGCTGTTTCGACTGCCTTGCCTGATCGGCAAACTGCTCGAGGTTTTCTTTCAGCTTGCCCTTCAGTTCGTGTGTTTTCTCCAGCACCTTTTCTACCGATTGATAATCACCGATGAGTTTCATGGCTGTTTTTTCGCCCACACCGGGCACCCCGGGAATATTGTCAGAAGCATCGCCCCAAAGTCCGAGAATATCGATCAGCTGTTCAGGACGCTGAATGCCATAGCGTTGACACACCTCTGCCTCGCCCCAGATCTCTGGTTTTTCGCCTCCGCGCGATGGTTTGTAGATCAGAATATTGGGCGAAACCAATTGTCCAAAATCCTTGTCGGGGGTCATCATATAGGTCATGAATCCCTGTTGCTCGGCTTTTTTGGCCAGTGTGCCGATCACATCGTCGGCTTCAAAGCCATCGACCATCAGTAATGGAATGTTGAATCCCTTCACTAGTTCTATTATATAAGGTATGGATTTCGACAGGTCTTCAGGCATTTTTTCCCGGTTTGCTTTGTAGGCTTCAAAATCAATGTGCCTTTGTGTAGGCGCCATGGTGTCGAAGGCAATGCCGATATGGCTTGGTTTTTCGTTGTTTAACACCTCAACAAGGGTATTGGCAAATCCGAGGATGGCTGAGGTGTTCAGTCCTTTTGAATTTATCCTTGGATTTTTATTCAATGCAAAAAACGCCCTGTAAATCAGCGCCATTGCATCGAGCAGAAAGAGTTTCGGTTTGGGATCGTTCATGGTGGTTGTGTTGCGCCATAAAAGTAATCTTTTTTGTGCAGCTGCCATTGCTGAAGCGTCAAGGGCATGGCTGTTGTGGTGATTGTAAAAATCCGGGGGCCTTACAGCTTGAAACAGCTGCGTTTAGCGTCCATTCAACAGCCCGGTGTTGATAACTCACCCTGACACCATGGGCCAAATGGCCCTTTCAGCGTTTTACCTTTATAACGACATAATCACTTCTTAACGCCGATAACCTTCACTACTATGGCCACAGTGAAAACAAAACCCGATAAGATATTTGTCCTCGACACATCGGTAATCCTTTACAACCACAATGCAATTAACACCTTCGAAGACAATGATGTAGCAATACCGATTACGGTTTTCGAAGAGCTGGATAATTTCAAAAAAGGCAACGACACCAAGAACTTTGAAGCGCGGGAATTCATCCGGTTCATGGATAAAATCTCAGGCAAGACCACCATGAAAACATGGCGACGCCTCAATGGCCCTACCAAAGGAAGGTTTAAGGTGCTCATGAATGAGAAAAGCAAGACCGATGCGCGCTCGGTATTTGGTGGCGACAAACCCGACCACCGCATTTTGAATGCCGCGCTGAAGCTGGCTGAGGACTACCCGGATAAAAAGGTCATTCTGGTGACCAAGGACGTGAATCTCAGGCTGAAAGCCAAATCGCTGAGCCTTCAGGCGGAGGATTATGAAACCGGAAAAATTAAGGACCTCGATTCGCTGTATACCGGAAAGTCGACAATCGAAGATGTGAATCCCGAGGTCATCGATAAAATATACAATGAGGGATTCTGCCAGTTGGCCGATATTGGCGTCAGCAGCGCCCTGCCCAACCATTATTTCATCCTGAAGAGCAGCAAGACATCGGCACTCACCTTCTACAATCCTGTAACGAGCCGCATCGAGCGCATCGAAAAACAGGCTGTGTCGCGGATCATGCCGCGCAATGCCGAACAGGTGTTTGCCTTGCATGCCTTGCTGAACCCTGAGGTGAAGCTGGTTACCCTTCAGGGTGTTGCCGGAACGGGTAAAACCTTGCTGGCCCTTGCAGCTGCCTGGGAACAGCGCCGTAATTTCAAGCAGGTTTACCTGGCACGTCCGATCGTACCGCTGAGCAACAAAGACATTGGCTACCTGCCAGGCGACATCAAGTCGAAACTCAATCCCTATATGGAGCCACTGTGGGATAACCTGAAATACATACAGAACCAATACGGCGAAGAAGACAAGGAATACAAGCGCATCAGCGATGCCGTTGAAAGCGAAAAGCTGGTGATCACTCCCCTGGCCTACATCAGGGGGCGCAGCATCTCAAACATCATCTTCATTGTTGATGAAGCCCAGAACCTGACCCCGCACGAAGTGAAAACCATCATCACACGGGCAGGCGAAAACACCAAAATTGTGTTCACCGGCGACATTTTCCAAATTGATACACCATACCTTGATGCGCAATCGAATGGACTGTCTTTCCTGATCGATAAGATCAAGCACCACAGCATTTATGCCCATATCCGCCTCGAAAAAGGTGAACGTTCAGAACTGGCAAACCTTGCCAATGATCTGCTGTAAAGGGCATAAAACGGGAAGGAAAAGTGTAAAAAACAACGAAAGTCCTAGTTTCCATAAATGGTTGCCATCACCACCTGACCAACCATTCCGAGTGTTTTCGGATCGATCTTATCGAGGCTGTCGCCTGAAGTATGCCAGTATTCATAAAAGGTTCCGTTGACACTGTTGGGGTCGAGGTGAATGATGTCGATGGTGGGAATGCCGGCCACCTTGTTGATCGGAAGGTGGTCATCATCGATGGGGCTTCCGGGTTTGTTGACAAAAAAATCGCCGAAACCCTGTTTATAGGCGTTTCGCCATACCTTGTCCAATACCCATGAAGCATATTGTTGTGAATAATATTCCCTTGGGAAAATGGGGTTTTTGGCTCCGACCATATCGAGCAAAATGCCAAATTGGGCGCTATAACCTGCCTTGTGCAAATTACGTGACCAGTATTGCGAACCCAATGCCCACATTTCTTCATCAAAATAGTTCCGTTCTTCCGTTGGCGGACCGTAATCCTCGAGGTCGAACAGTACAATGTCGATGCCGGTATTGCCCTGAATAGGATGGGAGTGAAGCTGACGGGCAATTTCGAGCAGGATGCCCACACCGCTGGCCCCGTCGTTGGCCCCGTCGATGGGAAGCCTACGCCTGGCAGGGTCAGCATCATGATCGCCATAAGGACGTGAATCCCAATGCGATGAAAGCAGGATGCGTTTTGTAGCCGATGGATTAAACACAGCAATGATGTTTTTGCCACTCAGGGCCGTCTTGTTGTAAATCCGTGTTTTGAACTCCTGCACAATCACCGTATCGGCCCACCGGCCAAGCACATCAGTAAGCCAGCCAGCGCAGGCAGCATGGGCTTTCGATTCCGGAACCCTGGGTCCAAACGCAATTTGTTTGGCTACATAGGCATAAGCAGAATCAGCAATGAAAACGGGAACAATCTGATCGACGGCCTTGGTTTCAGGAACCTTGTCGGTGAGTTTCCGCGATTGTCCATCGCAGCCCGTAAAACTGATCAGCGTCAACAGGAGCATGGTGATGATCCAATGTGAGGGGTATGATTTCATAAATTATCCGGATACAAAAATGTCATTCGATTGCAAAAGTACGCATCATGTGCAAACAAATGGGTAATCCTGCATATTTACATGGTGTATTCCCGATTCTTGAGAAAGGCGGAAGCGAACGGGTATGTTTATTTCCAGGTGACCAGCTCCCCCCTTTGCGGATCGTGCAAGGCGGCAGGTACCCCATCGCGAATTTCATCCACAAGCAATTGATTCAATCGCCGTTTAACATAATTTCTGGCATAGCAGACACTTACCTCGCGCACGGGTTTTATATCAGCAAAGTGCGTGGTGTTTTGCTGTTGCGCAAGAGGCATTTCCAACACCGCCAGTTCCGGAACCAGCGTAAATCCACCTTCGCGGTCAATCATCCTGATCAGTGTTTCCAGTGAGCTCCCCTGCAGGTCGAAGGGCAGGTCGTGTGTGGAGATGTCAGGGGCTGAACAGAGGTTAACCACCTGGTTGCGAAAACAATGCCCGTCGCTCAAAAGCCAGAGATCAGGTTTTGCTGCATCCTTAACCGAAACACCGGATTGACTCAGCAAGGGGTGTCCGGGATGGGCGTAAATGAGCATTTCTTCATAGAAGACAGGCACTTCGATAATGGCCTGATCCCTGAAAGGGGTGACGAAGATACCGGCATCGAGCTGATCGGTATGCAATTTGCTGACAATGGATTCGGTGATCATTTCCTCGAAACGCAGCTTCACCTGCGGGTATTTGCGCTTGAATTTTCCGGCAAACAACGGCAACAGATAAGGCGCCAGGGTGGGAATGATCCCAATGCGCAAGTTGCCACTGATGTCGGACTGGAAGTGCTTCACAAGCTCGTTCAGCCTGCCGGCTTCGGCCAGCACCAGCCTGGCCTGTTCAATGAATTGCTGTCCGATATCTGTCGGAATAACCGGCTGCTTGCTGCGGTCGAAAATCTTGATATCCAACTCATCTTCCAGCTTTTTTATCTGCATGCTAAGGGTTGGTTGGGTAATGAAACAATGGTCTGCCGCCTGTGCAAAATGCCTGAAATTGTCCACAGCAACCACATATTCGAGTTGGGTTAGGGTAATCATGTTTTTTTTGCAAATATAGAAATAATCTATCGTAATGTAAATTATATCGATTTGACAAATGTTTCGTTATGGTGTACCTTTGTAATGAAAATATGGCCATTGAACCTGAAAGCCCTGGTCTTTTGCCAAAACATGAATCAAATTAAACATCAAAAAAAGATACATCGCATGAAAACACCAATGAACGCAATCGGACTAAATGCCGGAAAATCGCATGAACTTGCCACAAAACTGAATGAACTGCTGGCCAATTTCTCCATCTATTATATGAATGTGAGGGGATTTCACTGGAACATCAAGGGAGAGAAGTTTTTCGAACTTCACCTGAAGTTCGAAGAAATCTACAACGATCTTCAGCTCAAGATCGACGAAATTGCCGAGCGGATTCTAACCCTCGGACACACGCCGGCGCACGCCTACAGCACCTATGATGTATTGTCGCAGATTAAGGAAGTGAAAGACGTCAGGGATGGCAGGCAGGCCATCGCGCACATCCTCGAAGGCCTCAGTGTGCTCATCACAAGGGAACGCGCCATTCTTGGCATGGCAGCTGAAATTGGCGATGAAGGCACCAATGCTATGATGAGTGATTATATCCGCGAGCAGGAAAAAACCGTGTGGATGTTGAATGCCTGGATGGGAGCCTGAGGAAAGGTTTTCCGTTTATTTTCACATTGCAATACAAAGGCCGGTCAAACAAAACCGGCCTTTTTTCGTTCTTTGCAAATGACCAGCCCATGTCGGATGTTGTCCGCAACCACTTAAGCACACAAAGCAGCCCCCCACTGCCGTGCGACCTGTTGCATGGCGCTGCAAATAGCCGGTCTTTCAGTTTATTACATAATTAAAACCAAATCGATCGCGCGACAACCTTGCCCCGGCAGCCAGGAGAAAATAAACAAGGCCTAAGCTTTTTTTTGAAAAAAAATATTGTGTACCTTTCGCTGACCAAAAAGTGCACAATACATATTCATTTTGGGTGGATATGTGCACCTTTTAGGGTAAAAGGGTGCACATATAAACGAGTTATGCGTCAGGCTGAAAACGACACATGCAATATTTTAGATTTTATGGGATTATTTGTGAAAATATCACTACATTTGCATAAATAACACTTATAGATATGCTAATTAGATTCACAGTAGAGAATTTTCTGTCATTTAGAGAGAGAGTCTCATTCTCAATGATACCTGGAAAAGGTACTTTAAAGCAACATCACAAGTCAAATCCAATTAAAGGAATTTCAACATTAAAGGCAGGTGTTGTTTTCGGCGCAAATGCATCAGGAAAATCAAATCTTATAAAAGCAATTGATTTTGGTAAGATTTTACTCTTGCGAGGGACAAAAAGTGATTATCCAATAAATTATCAAAAATTTAAATTAGATTCTAAACTGAATGACTCAAACTCCCGAATTGAATATGAAATTCAACATAAAGGAAAGAATTATGCCTATGGATTTTCTTTTAACGCAACTGAAATTGTAGAAGAATGGCTTTATGAATTAGCAAAAAATAAAGACATTAAAATATTTGAGCGGAACAAGAATGCTAGACCAATTTTTGATTTAGACGGTTTGTACAAGAAAAACAGAAAAGAAGAGCATAAACAATTTTTAAATTTTACAGCGAAAGGAACTCCTAATAACCAATTGTTTCTTACAGAAATTAGAACAAGAAAGGTTAAAGATAATGTAAAAGATATTAGCGATTTGCTAAATGTAATCGACTGGTTTCAAAATTCATTAAAGATTGTTTTCCCAGACGAAAAATACAAAGAAGGAATTAAATCTGAATTAAAGGATGACTCTAAGCTACAAATTACATTTGAAGAGCTTTTGAAATATTTTGACACTGGAATTGATGGTATTTGTCTTGAAAAGATTGAATTTGAATCGATTGAGATTCCAATCAAAATATTAGAACGGATAAGGGAGGATTTACTTGAGCAAAAATCTGAAAGTATTCGTGTTATTTTACCATACAAAAACAACACATACTTTATTTCTAAAAGTAATAATGAATTAGTCGTCCACAAATTCATGACAAAGCACAAAGTATTTGGACAAGAGAATTTAATATCCTTTGACACAAGTGATGAATCTGATGGCACAAATAGAATTATTGATTTCATTCCTTTAATTATGGATTTATTACAAGGGAACAATGTATTCGTTGTAGATGAAATGGAGCGAAGCTTGCACCCAAATCTAATAATGGACATTTTTGAGATATTTTTGGATAATTGCGAAAATGTAAATAGCCAGTTAATTGTTGCTAGCCATGAGTCATCCCTTTTAACACAGAAACTATTAAGAAAGGATGAAATTTGGTTTGTGGTTAAAGATGAATTTGGTGCAAGTCAATTACATTCATTAGAAGAATACAATATTCGTTTTGATAAGGAAATCAGAAAAGATTATCTATTAGGACGCTATAAAGCTGTTCCCAAAATTGGCAATAGGAATAAATTAACCGTTCTTCCAACTCAAAATTCTTAACTATGCCTAGAGAACGTGTTGAATTTATAAGAATAAGTAATGTTCTTGAAAGAGAAAAAATGTTTCTTCTCGCTTATGAAGGGAATGAAACTGAACCGACATATTTTGAAGCATTAAAGAACAATTATCGATTTAACAATGAAATTATTGAGGTTGTATCTCTTCGCAGAGAACAAAATGATACTAGAAGTGCACCAAAATATGTATTTGAAAACTTACAACGAATTAAAGATGAATATGATTTAGCATCAAATGATGAACTGTGGATGATTATTGACAGGGATAGAAACAGAAATAACATAGAAAAATATAATGCTAAATGTAAAAGTGAAGCAAACTTCTTCTTTGCATTAAGTAATCCTTGTTTTGAGTTTTGGCTCTTATTACATATTCGAAATTTAACCGATTTTTCGCAGGAAGAAATAGAAAAAATAGAAGAAAACAAAAAGATTAAAGGAAGCAGAAAAAGGACATACTTAAAGAAACTATTAAGTGACATTTTACCGGAAGGTTATAACGAATCAAATTTGAGACCTGAAAGGTTTCTTATGCATTTAGAAGATGCAGTTAGCAGAGCAAAAGCTTTAAATCTGGAAGGAGAAGACTATCCTAAATCATTGGGCAGTGATGTTTATAAATTAGTGGAGAAACTAATAAAATAAAGCCCGAACGCATAACAATCTGTATATGTCATAGCCGGTTTTGTGGGTAATTGCAGGTTCATCACCCGCATTTACTTCATCTCGGCTTGACAGGAAAGCAGCACGCAATCGGCTACGCCACATACAGTTTACCGTTAGGTTTCATGCAAAAAAAACACTGCAATCGTTGATAATTGTACCATAATTTATTTTTTTGGCACAAATAAAAAGAATATGGGACAAAATGTACCACATTTTAATCTTGATAAACTTCCCCCGCTAGCGCGGATTTACCTTCGGTGAAATCGCTTTGCTAAGTTGCAACCGACCGAAGGGAGCTCAGCGCAGCTAATCCGTGCCTTATAACAAATACATAATCAGTTAATTACAAATAATTCCTGCCCTCCGCTGGCGCAGATCTACCTGCTGTAAAATTTCCCGTTAATTTTCACAACCCAAAACTAAGGCCGGTCAAACAAAACCGGCCTTTGTTCGTTCTTTGAAAAAGACCAGCCCATGTCAGATGATGTCCGCAACCACTTAAGCACACAAAGCAGCCCTTATTTATTGCAGCATGCCGGAAACCCGGTCGACTGGTTTCCCTGGAGTGCCGACACCCTGGCCCTTGCCAGGGAGCACAACCGGATGATGCTGGTGAGCATTGGATACGCTTCCTGCCACTGGTGTCACGTCATGGCCCACGAATCGTTTGAAGACCAGGAAGTAGCTGCGTTCATGAACCGGCATTTCATCTGCATAAAGGTAGATCGTGAGGAGCGTCCCGATGTGGACCATGTGCTCATGGAAGCCGTGCAGATGCTTGGCCAGCGGGGCGGATGGCCCTTGAACTGTTTCCTGATGCCCGATGGCCGGCCGGTGTGGGGAGGAACCTATTTCAGGCGCGACCAGTGGTTAGGCATCCTGATGCAACTGGCGGAATTGTTTCAGGCAAATTCACCCGAGTTGTTCGATCAGGCAGACCAGCTCAGCCAATCACTGCAAAACAGGCAGGACAATATACAGGATAAGGAGAGCACGCTGAGCCAGGCGGCGCTGCCCGATGCGATGGTAGTGAAACTGCTTGCGCGTGCTGACAAACAGCATGGCGGCACCCTGGGCGCCCCTAAGTTTCCTTTGCCCGATGGATTGCGATTCCTGTTGATGACCGGGCATGGAACACACAACGTATCCGTTGAGAATCACCTCAGGCTGAGCCTCGAAAATATGGGTCGTGGAGGAATATTCGATCAGTTGGGTGGCGGTTTTGCCCGTTATTCGGTCGATGATCACTGGCATATTCCCCATTTCGAGAAAATGCTCTACGACAATGCCCAGCTGATCGCTGTTTATGCCGAGGCTTTCAGGCAATACGGTGATCCGTTTTATGCCTCCATATGTCGCAAAACGATCAGCTTTCAGCTGGAACAGATGCGGGGCGACGAAGCGGGATTTTATGCCGCCCTCGATGCTGACAGCGAAGGTGTTGAAGGGAAGTACTATGTGTGGGCACAGGAAGAGTTTCAGCAGGTACTTGGTACGGATGCTGAATTGATCGGCGCCTATTTCGGGATCGGGAAACAATCTTTTTGGGAAAATGGACGCAATGTGTTGCAGTTGTCCGCTTCTGTTCCTGTATTCTGCAAGGAAAATAAGCTCGATCGTGGTTTATTTGAGCAAACACTCAGGCAGGCCACCATAAAGCTGCTGCAATACCGCAACACAAGAACCTTACCGGGCATCGACGACAAACGCCTGTGCGGATGGAATGCGCTGATGGTTTCGGGCCTCACCCATGCAGCGGTTGTTTTTGGCGAAAACGAATGGCTTCTGCAGGCGCACAAAACACTCGATTTCCTGCTGCTCCGGATGACCGGCACTGATGGAAGATTATACCGTACATGGAAAAACGGGATCGCCGAAATTCCTGCTTTTCTTGAGGATTATGCCTTGCTGATTCAGGCCTTGATTGATGTTTACCAGGCGGGATTCAATGAAACCCTGCTGATCAGGGCAAAACAACTTACAGATCATGTCATCGAAAACTTCTACCTGCCTGAGAAGGCACTTTTTTCGATGTCGGCCCACGATCAGCAGGAACTCATCGTCAATCCGGTAGAAACTTATGATCAGGTAATGCCTTCATCCAATGCAGTGATGTGTATGGCATTGGTGAAACTCGGATCGTTTTTCGAACAGGAGGATTATGTGCAAACAGCCCGTAAAATGATCGACCAGGTTGCGGCAATGATGGCCGAATATCCGGGAAATTTCACCCATTGGGGGCAGGCTTTGTATGTGATCAAAAACCGGCGGATGCTCATTGGACGCGGTGCTGCTGCCTCTGCGGCAATATCTGAAATCCGGAATAAGCTGCCGTCAGACATGCTGGTAGCGGCTACTGCTGCTGCTGACTCACAGATACCGGCATTGAATTCCAAGCCTTTTATTCCATCAGGAATGTATTGGTATTGCGACAGCACCGGCTGCCGCTTGCCGGTTTCAACAGCCAGTGAAATTTTGCATCAGGTGGATAATTGAGCTAATCGTCGGAAATTTCGCTGAGTTTTTTGCGGTACGACGAAAACACATTGGCCCGTGAAATATAGCCCATATACTGGCCTTTTTCAAGCACAGGAATGTTGTATTTGCCTGATACCTGGAACTTTGACGCGACCTCTTCCATCGAATCATCGGGCTTGATCACATAGGTGGGGCTCACCATCAGGTTTTCGACCGAAGTTGGGTACAGGTCAATGTCGAACATGATGGTACGGATATCATCGAGCAGAATATGACCTAAAAATACATTTTGCTGGTCGACAACCGGGAAAATATTCCGTTTCGAGCGTGCAATGATTTTGACCAGATCGCCCATGGTTGCCTCAGGGGCCACAATGCTGAAGTCGGTTTCAATCAGTTTGTTCACCTTCATCAGGTTCAGCACAGCCCTGTCCTTGTTGTGGGTAAGCAGTTCGCCCCGTTTGGCCAGCTGATAAGTGTAAACCGAATTTTGCATGAATATTTTTACCGTGGCAAACGAGATGGTAGAAACTACCATCAGTGGGACAAACAATTCATACCCCTGGGTGATTTCGGCGATCAGGAAGATGCCAGTCAGCGGGGCATGGAGTATTCCGGCGATCATCCCTGCCATACCTACCATGGCGAATTTGCTAGGGTTCAGGCTTCCCAGTTCGAGGTGGTTTGTCACAACGGCAAAAAAGAGGCCGGTAAAGGCGCCCATAAACAGGGCAGGAGCAAAAATTCCACCCACTCCCCCGGCTCCGAAGGTTACAGAGGTGGCAATGGCTTTCACCATGATTACGGCTAGGAAAAGTAAGAATACCACCCAGCCGATATCTTTGTACGGAAAAAAGATGCTGTTGTTAAACAGGTCGCTGTAATTTCCCTGCAGGCTGTTGTTAATGGCTTCGTAACCTTCGCCATAGAGTGATGGGAACAGAAAAATGAGCAAACCCAGAATGACACTGCCCACCAGAAAACGCTGCCACCACGAAGTCAGCCACGAAAAGAACCTCTCGGTCAGGAGGTAAACCCTGGTGAAATACACCGACAATAAACCTGCAAGCACACCCAGAACGGCATAATAGGGGATGTTTGCCAGCACAAACGGATCGTGGAGAAACACCGGATACATTACGGCTTTGCCTAGCACAAAATAGGAAGTCAATACTGCAGTGGAAGACGCAATCAGCAAGGGCACAATGGAAGCCATGGTAAGGTCGATCATGATGACTTCGATTGCAAAGACAATACCTGCAATGGGCGACTGAAAAATGGCAGCCATGGCAGCAGCGCTGGCCAGGCTGATCATCAGGGTAATTTGTTTAAAGTTGAGCCGGAGGGTTTGTCCCAGGTTTGAACCGATGGCAGCACCTGTCGACACTGTGGGGCCTTCGAGTCCGACCGATCCCCCGAAACCTACTGTAAATGCACTGGATATGATGGCCGAAAACATATTGTGGGCCTTGATGATGCCGTTTTTGCGCGAGATGGCGTAAAGTACTCCCGGAATGCCATGCCCAGGCTCCTGTTTAACAATGTATTTAATAAACAAGACCGCCAGCAATATGCCGATGGCCGGATAAACGATATACAATAAGTTGGCATATTGGCTCGAAAAACTGCTGGTCAGCAATTCCTTGATATAATGGGCTGTGTTTTTAATGACAATGGCCGAAAGAGCAGCAAGCACACCCACAACCACACTCAGTATCAGCATGTACTGCTTATCGTTCAGGTGCATGGTACGCCACCGGATAAACCGCTTCAATCGTTTTTGCATCATCAGTCAGGTGCAGATTTACCATTAACAATGGTTGTCGTTGTCGCCACGAAATTACTCTTTTTAGCCGCAAGCCTGTGATGATGATACTTTTTTTACTTTAGCCTACTGATAACATTTAGCATATGCGCATCATCACCTACAATGTCAACGGAGTAAGGGCAGCCCTAAACAAGGGCCTTACCGACTGGATCAGGGCGGCCCGGCCTGATGTACTGTGTCTCCAGGAAATCAAGGCAAATGCCGACCAGATACCGGTTGCTGAATTTGAACAATTGGGCTATCACCATTTCTGGTTTCCGGCTCAGAAAAAGGGCTATAGCGGTGTTGCGTTGCTTTGTAAAACCCGCCCCGATGACATTGAGGCAGGCATGGGAATGAAAATCTATGACGACGAGGGTCGCTTCATCAGGGCCGATTTTGGTGAACTGTCCGTGGTGAGTGTTTACCACCCATCGGGCAGCAGTGGCAACGAACGGCAGGCGTTTAAGATGCAATGGCTCAATGATTTCAGTACCTATGTTCAAACACTTCGGCAAACACGGCCAAAGCTTGTACTATCAGGCGATTACAACATTTGTCACCAGGCCATCGATATTCACGATCCGGTGCGCAATGCCACCATTTCTGGTTTTCTGCCGGAAGAAAGGGAATGGATGAGCAGTTTTTTAAGTTTGGGCTATATCGACACCTTCAGGCACCTGAACAAGACGCCGCACAACTACAGCTGGTGGAGCTACCGTGCCAATGCCCGGAACAACAACAAGGGATGGCGCATCGATTACAATATGGTCACCGAAAACCTGGCCGGCAAGATCACAAATGTCCGCATTTTGCCCGAGGCCAAACATTCCGATCATTGCCCGGTTCTGCTTGATCTTGACATTTAGGACGTCCCACTAATGGTATTGAATTTCGCGTTCTACCAACAAATCAGTTAGCTGATTATGCCTGACATACTTCCTGATCCAGTTGTTCTGGTTGTCATTGATATATGAATAACTGCGTTTATCAATCAGTTGATCAGCCCCTTTAAAGGTGAGTTCCTCGATAAGGCGCCCTTCATCATCGTAAGAGTATGTGATGCGTTTGCGTAAAATTCCTTCCGGATCAAACCGCAGATTTTCGATTTTGTTTCCATTAAGGTCATAGCGATAGGTAAAACGCATGCTCATTTGACCGCCCAAAAAGCTGATGTCTTCAATAAGCAAACCCATTTGATCGTACTGATAAGTAAATCTCTTTTCAGGAGTACTGTCAGCGGCAAAGCTTTGGTCCTCAACCAGTAACCCTTCTTGATTATACATATAATCAATCCAGCGGATCAAGGTGCCATCCGGTCCTATCATGTTCATTTTGCTTCGAAGGCCTTGTGGATTGAATGCATACAAATAAGTATGCAACAGCTTGCCCTGGGCATCATATTTTCGGTCTTCAGTTTTATTTCCCTCCAGGTCAAACACGTTTATATAATAAAACAGAAGCTGCTTGTGTTGAAACAAACTGTCTGTTGGCTCAATTTCAAAAGTAGACTCTTTGAGGAGCGCTGGCTTCCCTTTTAACCCCAATTCAGCAATACCGCTTTTCTGGGAATACATTTGGGTTGTCCAGAAAAAGATGATTGCTAACAGTAGTTTTGAATATGTTTTCATTTTGTTTCTTTTAGATGCGAAGATACGGTTGTCAACGCAATGAAACTGGCCTGACTGGCAAAAAAAAGCACCCGTTTCCAAAGCGGGTGCTATCGTTACTATCGTTATACAATAATGTACACAGGCGGCCGGATCAGGCTTCAGCTTTTTTGCCCGTTCCAAGCACCCATCCTATCACAGCACCGATAATACCTCCCATAACGGTATACACGGCAATGTCGACAACCAGCGCCAGCGGTGTATGCAAATTCATGGTTGAATAAAACATCAGATCGAGTGCAACACCCATCAGGAAGAATAGGAATAAACCTGTTTGCAACCCATCCATCAGCGTGGTTTTTTTAGCCCAATGCTGACAGATGAAAGCAACCAGAAATGCGGTAAACAGGTTGCTGATAAACAGGATCAGCAAATCAGGCATTTCTTTGTTCAATCCTTCAAAAAAAGTTGTGTTGTTTGTGAAGAAATCCATGAGCAGGATGCCGTAAACAAGCCATCCCAGCAGGAAATAAACAACAGCTCCTACCACAGTGGCAATAATTAGTTTTGAATTGATCATAGGTTGATTTTTATTGATTGATGCTGAAAAGTATAATAAATTGCAGGGCTTGTCAAGAATTAGTTATGAACACGCGATTGTAAACGTCAGTGAATGTGATAAATATGGGAATTTTCATCCATATTTTGATGCCACTAATTACAAAACCATGCCACCAGGTTTACCAGCATACCAAAGGCCAGGGCGCCAAATATGGTAAACGACAGGTACAACAAGAAGATTTTAGGTTTTGCTATTCCCCAGACAGCTACCATTGCCGGAAGGGTTGTCGTTGGTCCGGCGATGAGAAAAGCAAGGGCAGCTCCCTGGTTCATGCCAAGCGACAATAAGCTGCCGGTGAGCGGCAAAGCAGTGATGTTGCTGGTGTAAACCGGAATGCCCAGCAGGGTGGCGATCAGAACAGCCGATGGACCATTGCCGCCAAGGTACCCTGCAAAAACTTCGGTTGGAAGGTAGAAGGTGATCAGGGCCTGAAAGAAGAACGCCCAGGCCATAAATTTGGAAATAAGCTTCAGGGTTGTAAGGGTTTCTTTCAGCAACTTTCCCGGCCAAACGGATGCCATTGTCGGCTCCGGACTGGTGCAGCATTCTGCTGTGACAGGTTTTTTTGGTCTTAGTGGCTGTTGGTTTATGATCAGTGAGGGTGTGCAGCAGGAATGCCTATCAACGGTGCAGCACACAGTGGCCTGCGTTTCGCTGGCCCTGATTCTGGGTTTTTGAATGGGTTCAACGCAACCGGCATATTGCCTGAAGAAAGCTATGAAACCCGAAAGTGACGGGGTCTTGATTAAGGGCTCCGATGTTTTTCTGAGCACATCCCGGTCGATGAGTCCCTTTTGCATGAGCACATGGGTGATTAAACCTGCTGAAAGGCTGATGACAAACGTAGCCACAAGCCGCCAAACCGATAATTTCCAGCCGATGGTTGCCGTACTCAGAAAAAATATTTCCGGATCCATGGATGGGGAGGCAATCCAAAACGACATCACCGGGGCCAGGGGCACTCCGCCGATCAGCAAAGACGCAATCAGCGGAATTACACCACAGGAGCAAAACGGGCTGAGGGCGCCAATGAAGGTGGCCAATAGAATGGAAAACAAGGGATTGTATGAGAGTGCCTTGCGCAAATAGGCAGAGGCACCACTCAGGTTGACAGCTACCGACAAAGGGATGGTGATCAACAGATAAGGCCAGATGTGAATGAAGGAATCAAAGATAAATGTGGCGATTTTCGGGATTTGTTCCATGGGATTAGGGATATGCGTTAAACATGATTGAATTGTTGTGACGCATAGACGGAACCGCTTGGAAAAAGACGCAAACAGGAGGGATCAGTGTTGCAGCTGCCTCAACATCAGGTATGGCTGTTGCAGCAACAGCAGCGAACAGGCCTGATGTCGATGATGGAACCATAGTGGTCGAACTGATAATGACAGCAGTTCATCAGCATGTCGCGGAGCATGACACGTGCACGCTGCACCCTCGATTTGGCTCCCGAATAGGATATTCCGGTTTTTTCGGCATACATTTTCTGACTCATGCCCTGCAACTCGGTCAAACAAAGGGCTTCGCAGTAGGCCTCAGGGAGCGCCGACATCATTTTGGCCATGTCCTGCAAGGCTTCCGACATAAACTCACTGGCGTCCACCTCATCTTCATCAGGAAGTGTATTTTCTGTGTTGAGGCCTTTGTGCTGGCTCCGGAAGTAGTCGCTTATCAGGTTGCGCGTGATCTGATACATCCACGACTGGATCTTTGTGCGATCGTTCAGGCTGTCAATATGGGTGTGCACCTTGATAAACACTTCCTGAAGCAGGTCGTCGGCCACCATTTCATCGCCAACGCGGCTGAGAATAAATTGCTTCAGCTTTTGGCTCAGGCCAAACCAAAGAGCTTCTACCTGCGAATTCACCTGTTGTGGATTTGCGTGCTCACTACCGTCCTTTCCGGCTTGTGTTTTCTTTTCAGCCTTCATCATTTAGTGGCAAAGTTAAAATATCAGGGTGTTCATGGAAAATTTTGATGATGAGTTCTCCAAACAGGGTGTTGGCCCAGGCGAACCATGCGCGGTTAAAGTCATCCGGCTTGTCCTTGTGGAAGGCCTCGTGCATAAATCCTGTGCCGGCATGCGTGTGTTTGAGCATGCGCAGGCAATGGGTGATTTCGGCCTTGTCATGGCTGGTCATGGCGCGCAGTATGATCCCCATCGGCCAGATCTTTTCCTTGCCGGTATGCGGACTAGCCTGCCCTTCGGCAGATTTTCCGGTCAGGAAATAGGGATTCGCGTTGCTCAACAAGAATTTGCGCGTATTGCTGTACAGCGCATCATCGGTTGTGTGTGCGCCGAGGTAGCTGAGCGACATCAGTGAGGGGACATTGGCGTCGTCCATAAAGAGCTTGTTGCCAAAGCCATCCACTTCGTAGGCATAGATTTCACCAAAATCAAGGTGGGATGAAACAGCATACCGCTTAATGGCATTGTCCAACTCCTCCGAAAACGCGGCGCATTCACCTGCGAAAGCATTGTCGCGGATCACTTTTTCATAGATTCCGGCAAGTTGCTGCAGCGAAATCTTCGCGAAAATATTCGAAGGAATCAGGAAAGGGAATAAGGTGGCATCGTCAGAGGGACGAAACATCGAAGCGATCAGTCCGACGGGCTTCATTGGCCTGCCTGTTCCCTGAAATACGGGTGCATCGATCATGCTTGTGGTGCGGCGGACGAAGGTATAAGGCGAAGCGCCTTTTTTTCGCTGTTCGGTTCTGAAGGTGCTGACAATTAAGCGCATGGCATTGTCCCAGTCCGTATCAAAGACCGAAGCGTCACCGGTGATCCGGTAATAATTGGCCGAAAGCCTCACCACATAACACAGTGAATCGACTTCCCATTTGCGCTCATGCACCCCGGGAATGGGTGAGGGCTGGTCGCTTTTCCAATCCGACTCTTTCTCGAGGTCTTTGTAAAATGCATTGGCATAGGGATCTTTCAATACACATTTTACCTGCCTGTTTACCAGTCCTTTGATGAGGTTTTTGAGGGCTTCGCTTTTGTTGATCAGGGGCATATAGGGCCACACCTGGGCTGTTGAATCGCGCAACCACATGGCATCGATATCGCCGGTGATGATGAAGGTGTCGGGTTTGCCATCAATCAGTTCATAATCAACAGTGGTGTCAAGGGTGTTTGGATAGCAGTTTTCGAACATCCAGGCCAGTTCTTTGTCCTTCATAGCGGCTTTCACTTCACGGATAAGCGACTCGATCACTTCGCTGTTAAACGTGCGGTTTTCAGGTTTTGGCCTTTTTGTGACAAAATCTTCTGTTAAAAACATTTTCAGCGCATGGGCTTTTGCCGAAAATAGGGCAAGACCGCCAAGAGCCAAACCATTTTTCAACATAAATTCTTTCCGGTTCATAGGCTGGATTTTCAGTAGGAACAAGGTTAAGTGAAAAATAAATGAGCCCTCAATGTTAGGAAAATTTTTGCATATGCATGTTTTGGAGCGCATATGCGGTATGTATGGAACTTCACCTGACGAACCAACCCTGGAAAATTGACTTTTACCAGGAAATTGCGAACACCTGAAATAACAGGATGACAATCAACAGCATAGATAGAATCACCCTGGGCTTTCAAAAATAACCATGCTGGATGCCAGAAAGCTGTACCCGTGCGACAAAGCACAATGTTTAAATTAAGGCTGGTCCGGAATAATTAGTATTATACAGCTAATTATGCGATGCTAATTTGTGCTACTTTTGACCTTGTTTTTTTCCAACCAGCGCCATGATCGAGAACCTTCTGCATGATTTTCACCGGCCATTTGGTAATCCTGTACTGGTGTTTTCTGTAATCCTGCTGATCATCCTGCTTTCGCCCATATTGCTGAAGAAATTACGCATTCCCGGCATTATCGGGCTCATCATCTCTGGTGTGCTTGTAGGGCCGCACGCCCTGAACCTGATCGAAAAAAATTCAGCAGTCGAGCTGTTTTCAACCATCGGTTTACTTTACATCATGTTTATTGCCGGGCTCGAACTCGACCTGAATGAGTTCCGGAAAAACCGCAACAAAAGCCTTGTCTTCGGAGGGCTAACATTTGCTGCACCTCTCGTGATTGGTTATCCGGTATGTCATTATGTCCTTGGCTACGATTTTTGGGCAAGTCTGCTCACGGCCAGTATGTTCAGCACACACACCCTGGTGGCCTATCCCATCGTGAGCCGGCTTGGGGTGACAAAAAACAGGGCCGTTGCCATCACTGTTGGGGGCACTATTCTTACCGATACAGCCGTGCTGCTGATGCTGGCCATCATTATGGGCTCACATCAGGGAGCCATTGATGCTGCTTTCTGGTTGAAAATGGTGGTGGCGCTCAGTATTTTTGGTTTCATCATGTTTTTTGTGGTGCCACGTCTGTCGGCCTGGTTTTTCAGCAAGCTCGAAAGTGAGAAGCACTCCCATTATATTTATGTGTTGATGGTGGTGTTCTTTGCTGCTTTCATGGCCGAACTGGCCGGAATCGAACCCATCATAGGGGCTTTCGTTTCGGGACTGGTGCTTAACCGCATGATACCGCACAGCTCAGTGCTCATGAACCGCATACAGTTCATCGGCAATGCCTTATTCATCCCCTTCTTTCTGATCAGCGTAGGGATGCTCGTCGACTTGAGCATTATCCTGAAAGGCCCGATGGCCCTCATCGTTGCCGGTGTGCTGACCCTGGTTGCCCTCATCGGTAAATGGATTGCGGCCACGATCACCAGGCTGATTTATCGCTTCAACCGCGCCGAAGGCAACCTGATTTTCGGCCTGAGCAGCTCCCATGCCGCAGCGACACTGGCAGTAATTTTGGTTGGCTATCGGGCGCATATACTCGACGAAAATATCTTGAATGGCACCATCATCCTGATCCTGCTGACCTGTGTGATTGCTTCATTCATTACTGAGCTTAGCGCAAAAACCATCGCCCTTACCACGGAAGAAATTCCCCAGCCCGGCGAAAAATCAATGCACCTTGACGAGCAATTGCTGATGCCGATCGCTAACATGAACAACATTGGCAAATTGCTCGAATTCTGTTCGTTTATTAAGAGTAACCGATCTTTGCATCCGATTACGATTTTGTCGGTTGTTCCGAATAACGAGGAAGCTGAAGAAAACATCCTGAAGGCGCGTTCGATGCTCAAAAGCATTGAGCAACAAGCCCTGGCCGCTGAAACAATGATCAATGTGATGGCCACCATCGATCACAATGCTCCGGGTGGCATTGCCCGCACAGCCAGGGAAATCGGTGCAAGCATCATTGTGATGGGCTGGCCGCAGCGCAGCGGAATCATTGGCAAACTGATCGGCGATGGACTCGACAGCATTGTCAACAGCAGCAATAAAACCACCTTGTTCTGCCATTTCGAAAAGCCCCTGGCACAGCACCACCGCATTGTGCTTCTGGCACCTCCATTGGCCGAGATCGAGCAGGGATTTACGCAATGGGTGCTGAAAATGAATAAGCTGGCTGTTGAACTCGGGGTGTCGATACACCAGTATGGCAGCAGCCCGACGGCCCAGGCCATCATGCAGATGGTGAGCCAGTTGAGCAAACCAGCTGACTGGCATTTTCAGGTTTACGATGACTGGGATCACCTCAGCAACATTCACATCGATGTTGACAAGGCGGATATACTCGTGCTGATTTCTTCGCGCAAAGGATCGGTTTCCTACCTCAATCAGCTCGATAACCTCCCCGACAGGCTTGAGCGCCAGTTTGAACAGTTTAGCCGCATCATCCTGTTTCCGTTGCAATACAAAGTCGATTATATCAACGACCGCTACAAGGACATCGACGCGGAACCGCTGGTGCGGGGCATCGAAACCATTCAGCGACTGGGCAAGGGCGTAAGTAGTTTTTTCAGGAAAACAGAATAATCGGGCCAATCACCTGCCCGAGAACAGGCAGCAGGCTCACATTATTTGTGCAACTTTGCAGCCTGATTTTGCTCATTTGAACCGCTTCCTCGACATACGGTCATATTTCCAAAAAGTTGGTTTTGCTTTCAGGGCCTTGCAAAGCCGCAATTTCCGCCTGTTTTTCTATGGCGGAATGGTATCTTTGATGGGCACCTGGATTCAGAACCTGGCCCTGGGCTGGCTGGTCTACAAGCTGACCGATTCAGCCTTTTACCTTGGCTTGGTGGGTTTTGCCGGGCAGATTCCGGCCTTGTTGCTATCGCCCATCGCGGGCGTCTATGCCGACAGACTCAACAGGCGCCGCATGCTCATCCTCACACAAACAATCCCGATGATACTGGCTTTTTTACTGGCCACACTGGTGTTTACCAATACCATCAAGGTAAGTTACATCATGATCATTGTAGTATTTAACGGGATCGCACTTTCTTTCGATACCCCGTTCAGGCACGCCTTTTTACTCGAGATGATCGGCGACAAAAAGCTGCTTACCAATGCAGTGGCCTTAAATTCTACCCTGGTGAACACAGCCAGGTTTCTGGGGCCAACCATTGGTGGTTTTATGATTGCGCTTTTAGGCGAAGGCTATTGTTTCCTCATTAATGGCATCAGTTTCATTGGCGTGATCTTTGCCCTGATGGCCATGCGTGTCACACCGGTGATCCGCAGCAAGCCCTCCGGAACCATCATAGCCCAGCTCAAAGAAGGATTGGCATACACCTATCATTTTAAGCCTGTGCGTTATATGATCCTGCTGGTCATTACCACCAGTGTGTTTGGTCTGCCATTTCAGGCCTTTCTGCCAGTCTTTGCCCGCGACATCCTCGCCGGAGATTCGCAAATGCTAGGCCTGCTCACCGGTGCCGTTGGTGCAGGTGCACTCACCGGTGCGTTTTACCTGGCTTCACGGGGCAGCATCCGCGGAATTCCTCAGCTGATCAGGTTTACAGCGTTTTTGTTTGCCGTCGGACTCATGGCATTCAGTTTTTCGCGCATTCCATGGCTTTCGCTCATCCTGTTGTATTTTACTGGTTTTGGCATGATAGTGCAGTTTGCTGCAACCAATACCATGCTGCAAACGGTGGTTGAAGAAGACAAAAGGGGCAGGGTGCTTTCGTTCTACAGCATGTCGTTTATGGGCTTTACGCCGCTCGGAAGTCTGCTGCTTGGTGCCATAGCAGAAACGATCAAGGTGCCGATGACGCTCTTCTTTTCGGCCATCCTCTGCCTGGGATCAGCCGTGCTATACTCGCGCAAAACAAGTTTCATCAGGAAATCGCTGGGGCTCACCTGAGCAAGCACAAACTAAATCAGCGTTAATTACTTCGTGCCGGCTGATTTTATAGCCAGGTAATGATTTGCATGTCAGATAAAACCAATCAGCCGTATATTTGTTTAGGAATAAAAGCCCTGGCATGGACAAAAACGTATTTGGTGAACCCTTGATCAGTTGCAGTACCCATCCGCTTACCGGATTTTACCGCGATGGATGCTGTCATTCCGGTGAAGATGACACAGGAAAACACACAGTCTGTGTGGTAATGACCGCCGATTTCCTCGACTATTCGCGCAAGGCAGGAAACGATTTATCCACCCCAAGACCTGAATTTGGGTTTGCCGGACTCAAACCGGGCGACCGCTGGTGTGTGTGTGCCCTGCGTTGGTTTCAGGCCTGGCAGGATGGCATGGCACCCCAGGTGGTGCTGGAAGCCACGCATGAGAAAACACTCGCTTTAGTCAGCCTGAACGAGTTGGTTAAATATGCCTGGATCGAAAATAAGATTAAAGACTAAACATGCAAAAACCACAAGCGATCGTAATAGGCGCCGGGATTGCCGGACTGGCGGTGGCCGTGAGGTTGCAGCTCAAGGGCTATGCCGTCAGGGTGTTTGAGGCCAATGCCTATCCTGGAGGAAAACTGACAGCCTTTTCACAGGATGGTTTCCGTTTCGATGCAGGCCCTTCGCTGTTTACCATGCCGCAATATGTGGATGAATTGTTTGAGTTGGCGGGCAAACAGCCCCGCGATTACTTCAACTATGTGCGTAAAGAGGAGGTCTGCCGCTATTTCTGGGACGACAAAACAAGACTGACTGCCAGTGCTGATGCCGGACAGTTCGCACTTAATGTGGAACAGGCCCTGGGCGTGCCTGAAGCTGTCGTCAGGCGAAAACTGGCAAAAAGCCGGCTAATGTATGCCCTTGCAGGGAAAACATTTCTTGAGAAACCCTTGCATAAACTGTCTACCTGGTTTACAGCCGATGTGTTCAGGGCCATGATTCGCCTTCGTCAGCTGGCGATATTTTCGACCATGCACAACGACAATCAGCACATACTAAAACACAAAAAACTGGTACAGCTTTTCGACCGTTATGCAACCTATAACGGATCTGATCCTTACAGGGCCCCGGGTGTGCTGAACATTATCCCACACCTCGAGTATGGCATTGGCACCTTTATTCCAGTAAACGGCATGCACGACATCACCCTCAGCATCCACAGGCTGGCCGAAGAATTGGGTGTGCAGTTCAGCTTCGGGGAAAAGGTGCACACGATACATGTAGAGCAGGGGAAAGTAAGCGGTGTTACCACTGACAAAGAAAGTGTGTTTGCGGAAGTGGTAGTATCGAATATGGATGTTGTGCCCACCTACAAAAAACTGTTGCCCTCGCAACGGGCACCGCAGCGCACACTCAGCCAGGAAAGGTCGAGCTCAGGACTTGTCTTTTACTGGGGAATGAAGGCAAGCTTTGCCGAACTTGGTTTGCACAACATCTTTTTCAGTGAGGATTATGAAAAGGAATTCCGCGATTTATTTTCAAGTGTGGTGCCTTCGGATGACCCTACCATCTATGTAAACATCACCTCAAAAGATGTCCCGGCCGATGCGCCTGCAGGCTGCGAAAACTGGTTTGTGATGGTCAATGTGCCAGCCAACACCGGTCAGGATTGGGATGCGCTCATTCCTGCCTATAAAGCAGTGATATTGAATAAACTGAATAGACAGCTGCATGTGAAGCTGGAAGAATCAATCATGTGTGAATTGGTGCTGAGCCCTGTCGATATTGAACGAAACACCTCGTCTATGGGAGGATCACTCTATGGCAGCAGCTCGAACAGCCGGTTTGCTGCTTTTTTGCGACACAAAAACGAAAGCGCCACTTTGAAAGGAATGTATTTCTGCGGAGGCAGCGTGCATCCTGGTGGTGGCATTCCGCTTTGTTTGCTTTCGGCCCGCATCACTGCTTCCCTTATCAATACCCCATGATGAAGGCACAACTTAACAAAACAAGGCTCAGCCTGCTGTTGCTGTCGGTCATTTACCTGGTTGGCTTTGTGAGCGTTGCCCTTGGCCACGCTGATCAGCTCATGCAACTGAGCGCAGTCAATTTGTTATTTGTTGCTGCCCTGCTGCTGTACAATGCCGAAAAGATCGACAGGACTTACGCGGCCTGGTTTTTGCTGGTGGCGGTTTCCGGCTACCTGATCGAACTGGCAGGTGTGAGCACAGGCGTTGTTTTTGGTTCATATGCCTATGGCAGCAACCTGGGCGTTAAGCTGTTTGAAGTGCCTTTGATGATTGGGGTCAACTGGGCCATGCTTGTTTTTGCCACGGCTGCCATAGTAAGTGGTTTAAAAATAAAGAACCTGATGAAAGCAGCCATTGCCGCCTCCGTCATGGTTATATATGACCTGTTTCTCGAGCCCGTGGCCATTCGTTTTGATTTCTGGTCCTGGGAAACGGTTGCTGTTCCCCTGCAGAACTATGTGGCCTGGTGGATCATCGCCTTTGTCATGCTAACGGGCGTTTTTCGTTTTGTAAAACCGCTGCGCAACAGCCTGGCTATCTTCATACTGAGCATACAGCTTGCTTTTTTTATCCTGTTGATTCTTGTTGAAGGACTTCATCACTAACGGTTTATTATCAGCCATGCACAACCTGTATCTTTACCTGAACATCATCGCTTTTTCCGGACCGTTTCTATTGAGCTTCGACCGTAAAGTGGCGTTTTACAAACAATGGAAATACCTTTTTCCGGCCATCGCAATCATGGCGGTGTTTTTCATCGCCAAGGATGCCGTTTTTGCCGCACGCAACATCTGGTCGTTCAACGATGACTATGTCATTGGCATCAGATGGCTTGGCCTGCCTTTTGAGGAATGGCTGTTCTTTTTTGTGGTCCCTTATGCCACGGTTTTCATCTATGCCTGTCTGAAAGCCTATTTGCCCGGTGACCCGCTGAAAAAAATCCACCGTCCTGCGCTGTTAACGCTGAGCTTCGTTTTGCTGGTGGTAGCTGCTTTCAATACAGGCAGGCTCTACACCTCTGTTGTGTTTCTGATCACCGCATTGCTGCTTGTCTATAACCTCCGGCAGCGGCAACCCTGGTTGAGCATGTTTTTGCTGGCCTATCTCATTAGCTGGATTCCCTTCCTGATCATGAACGGCATTTTGACCGGGAGTTTCATTGAAAACCCGGTGGTGTCCTATGATCCGCAGCACAACCTGAATATCAGGGTATTGACGATACCCATCGAGGATAGTATTTACAACCTGCTCATGCTGATGATGACCATTCAGCTGATGGAATGGTTTAAAAAGAAGTATTGAATAACAATTTCATTCCCTTAGCAACATGGCTTGATCCAGGCAGCAAAATCTCCCTGTTTTTTTAGCATCTTTGTGCCATGAATACCCTAATCACAGGCGTTGTATTGGCAGGCGGAAAGTCGGAACGCATGGGCGAAGACAAAGGCCTCATGCCATTCAGGGGGAAGCCACTCGTTGCCTATCCCCTGCAACTGATGAGGCCGTTTTGCAACGAAATCCTGATCAGCGCCCACGACCAGGCCTATGCCTCCTTTGGTTATCCGGTTGTGGCGGATAAAGTGAGCGGCCTTGGCCCGATGGGCGGACTGTATTCCTGCATGCTGAGTTCAGCCAACGACCTACACTTGTTTCTTTCTTGCGATATGCCACTGATCAGCCCTGCAATCATCCGGCTGATGCTTCCGTATGCAAGGCAATATGAAGCCGTTGTACCATCAGTTGCGGGTGAGATCATCCCGGTCTGTGGGTTTTATCATAAAGGTATTTTGCCCTATCTATCCAATGAAATAAGGCTTTCGCACCTCAAGATGAAGCGGTTTCTTTCGCAGCTGAACACACACATTGTTGAAATGCAGCAACCTGAACTGATTGCACAGTTCAGAAACATCAACACCCCTGCAGATTTCGATGCCCTAAATCAAAACAACAGCCTGTAAACATTACTGCATGACCGGTAGCCTGAATAACACATGGACAAAAGCCGCCGTAATCGGTAGCGTATGGGCCGCTTTCGAAGTGATTGTGGGCAGTTTTCTGCACAACCTGCGGATTCCGTTTGCGGGTATGTTGCTGGCATCGGCCAGTGTGTTTTTACTTGTCGCTTACCTTCAGCTCTGGCGCGAAAAAGGCCTCATCATCAGGGCGGGTATCATCTGTGCGTTGATGAAGTCCATTTCGCCCAGTGCCATCATCCTTGGCCCGATGGTGGGGATTTTTATGGAAGCCCTGCTGATCGAGCTCAGCCTGTTACTCCTTGGCCGGCACCTTGTTGCTTACCTTATTGGCGGTGCCCTCGCTGTCAGCTGGGCCTTGTTTCACAAGGTATTCAGTTTGCTCCTTTTATACGGAAATGATCTGGTGGCCATTGCAGCTGCCTTTTATGCCTATCTGGTGAAACTTTCAGGCCTCAAGGCGATAGCGCCTGCCATGCTCTTAGGCATTATCCTGGGTATTTACCTGCTTTTAGGAATGATTGCTGCATTGGGCGGCTACCGTGCCGGAAAAAAATTCATCGGAAAACCAGGACAACAGGGAGATTACCTGAAACTTCATACGTCAGAAGTGGATGAGAGCATTGGCAAAGCAGGCCGGTCGGTTTATTCCGTTGCAAATCTGCTTATGGTATTGGTTACGGTGGTCAGCAGCCTTGCCTTGATTAATTTCGGATATAAAATCGCGGGTTTGCTCATTGGCATAGCCTTTATCGGATACAGTCTGCTGCATTACAAGCAGTCAGTAAGGCACCTCAAAAAGGCTTCATTGTGGATTCAGTTTTTGCTCATCACCCTGGTAGCGGCAATGCTGTGGGATTGGGTTTCGACCGGCACATATTTCTCGGTTACCGGCCTGAGGATCGGCCTTGAAATGAACTTCAGGGCCATGGTGATGATCTTTGGTTTTTCTGCCATAAGCATTGAACTGCGCAATCCGGTCATTAAAAGCCTGTTGTTCAGGCATGGTTTTTCGCGCCTGTATCAGGCCCTTGGCCTTTCATTTTCAGCGCTTCCGGCCATTATCGAAAACCTGCCAAAACCCGCCAGCCTTAAGCAGGAGTGGAAACTTATTGTGGATAGCCTGCTGAATCAGTCAGTGATATTGCTGAGGCAGTTCGACCGGATTGATGCCCGGTTCAATCCGATTATTGTAACAGGGGAAGTTCATCAGGGGAAAACCAGCTTTGTGATGAAGGCATTGGCATTGCTCGAAGCTGAAAATCTGCAGGTGCATGGTTTTTTGTCGACCGGAACTTTTTCTAATGGTCGCCGTGAGCAATATGATTTGCTCGATCTGCAGTCAGGCGCATCGCTTTCACTGGCTTCTGCGAGCCAGCAAAATGGCTGGACTCCTTTCAGGCGTTTCTTTTTCAACCCAAAGGCCTTTGAGTTTGGAATCAGGCTGATCGGGGCAGCCATTGAGCAGCAGGCCAAACTGGTGGTTGTTGACGAAGTCGGGCCGATGGAAATGGACCGGAAAGGCTGGTATACCGGCTTGGAACAGCTGATGCAGCATGACGACATACTGCAGATATGGGTGGTTCGCAAATCGATGATCGAAACCCTCAAAGCTGCCTGGAAAGTCGACAATGCCCTGGTAATTGATATGGATACCTATAGCCCGCAGATGCTTGCCTCGGAAGTGTTCATGAGCCTGTCATCAAATCGGGGGGATAAACTTCAGGCAATGGATGACTAATCGGTTTTTTATATGTGAAGACAGCACAGGTTTCAATTTTTTTTACTTGCTAACCGGCTTTGTTTTTTTGCTTGTCCGTTAGTAAAAAAGTGACGCTGGAAAGCGCGGCAACGGTTTTAACAAATAAAAATATTTTTTAGGAAATTTTAACAATATTGACTTTTGGAAGCGAATGACCTATCTTTATGCTTTCTTTTCAGAAAACGTTTTAAAAAGCTGTAATTATGGTGTTTATGATTTTCAGGTGAATGAGTGGTAGTCAAAAAGTGATATATATCAATTAAAACATAGAAATATATCTGCTTTCTTTTCGCAAAATGTCATCGAAGGGATGTTGTAGGAAATATAAAAGCGTGTTAACATTGCATTGAATATTTGACGCCACTTTTAAACAAGGGTTAAATAAAAAAAAGACTGAAAACTATCAGATAACTAAAAACCAAAATGTATGAAAAAAGTTAACTTTTTTATGATGATGCTGGCAACAACATTGCTTGCGTCATTTATGTTTGTTTCTTGTACAAAGGAAGGTCCTGCCGGTGTTGCCGGTAAAGACGGTAAAGACGGTGAAGATGGTATCAATGGAACCGATGGCACAGCCACCTGTATTCAATGCCACGACAACACCCAGGGATTGGCAGCAAAATCACTGCAATGGGAAAAATCACTTCATGCCACAGGTGATGCTTTTGCCCGTAACACTGCTGAATGTGCTGTTTGCCACACAAGCCAGGGATTCCGTGGAAACCTTGATGGTTCTTACGACTGGACAGCCGAAGGTGCCAAAATCACCAATCCAAACCCACCGAACTGCTACACCTGTCATGCCATTCACGAAACCTACACACCCGCTGACATTGCTTTAACTGTTTCTGGTGCTATTACACTTCGCAACCTGACAGAAACCTATGATTTTGGAAAAGGTAGTTTATGTGCAAGTTGCCATCAGGGCCGTACAGTAGATCCTTTCCCGGTAGTTGGTGGAGCTGATATCACTGTTAGCAACACGCGTTATGGTGTTCACTATGGTTCACAATCAAACATGTTTATTGGTAAAGGTTTATTCATGGTAGGTGATGGTCTGTCAAACAGCCTCCACACCACGATGATCACTGATGCTTGTGTTACCTGTCACATGGCTCCTGGTTACGGTGACCAATCAGGCGGACACGCAATGTGGATGCGCAACGAAAGCGGTTCACTGAATACCGCTGGTTGTGTTGCATGCCATACTGACGCTGCTGCATTGGCTGCTGATGTTACCGCTCTTCAGGCTGAAGTAACCGCGTTATTGGCTGAATTGAAGCTGAAACTTGACGCTGCCGGAATCACCGCTGCCGGAAGTGATTACTCTATCGCAGGAACCTATCCTGTAACCGTCGCCGGAGCTTGCCTGAATTACAGAGCAATTGTATATGATAAGAGCCTTGGTGTTCACAATCCTACTTTCGTTGTGAAACTGTTGCAGAACACAATTGCAGCACTTCCATAAGCTCCTTTTAATTAGTGAATAAAAAAATGAGGCAGGTTTTATCAATAAAACCTGCTTCTTTAATGATTAATCATTCATAAAAAACGAAAAAACAGCATGAAAACAAGGCATTTTATTGCACTGGTCTCCATCATGATGGCGTTCTTTCTGACGTCGTGTAAATATGACTATGTTGTTGTCCCAAAGGCACCTCCAATCGATCCGGAAGTACCGGTTAAGTTCGCTGCTGAGATCGTACCCATATTTACTGGTACCAACAACTGCATTGCCTGCCACAAGACAGGGGGAACTGCCCCTGACCTTACGGCTGCCAATGCGTATAATTCAATCGTTCCGGCACTTGTGAATACAACCGATGCCGAATCAAGCATCATTTACCAGTTTGCCCACCCATCCTCTGCTACCCATGCCTGGAAGAAATACTCGGCAGCTGATGCTGAACTGATTTTGGTTTGGATAAAACAAGGAGCGAAAAACAATTAATACCCGACCACATGAAAAAGACTATTTTAACACTGATCATCGCCTTGGCGTTCGGCTGGGCCGGAATTGCACAGGAAGCAGCCCAGGAGGCCAAGCCAAAAGATAAACCCGTTCGTTCACCATTTCAAAGTGGTTACCTCATCGACAACCAAACAACATACATCCCGTCGGAAGGCACACTCGAACTGGCAATCCAGCACAAGTTTGGAAAAATGGAAAACGGATTTTCCGATTTGTTTGGTTTATATGCCCCTGGAGCCAATATTCGTTTAGGCATGAATTATGTAGTAGCAAAGAACCTGCAGTTAGGTTACGGTATTACACGCATCAATATGCATAACGATTTTAACGCCAAATGGACCATCGTTGAACAGACCAGAAACAACACTGTTCCGGTAGCTGTGGCCTTATACGGTAACCTGGCCATCGATGGCAGGGCCGACAAGGCATTTGGCACAGAATATGAATTTGCCCACCGGGTATCTTATTTTTCGCAACTGATCGTTGGACGTAAAATCAACGACTGGCTTTCGCTGCAGCTGAACACCAGCTTCGCGCATTATAACCAAACCGATTCGCTCATCGACCGCGATAAAATTTCTGTTGGGTTTAACGGCCGTGCCCAGTTTTCACCTCAATCTTCAATCATTTTTCAGTATGATGTGCCATTGAAGGTTAAAGGAATCAGGGAATACCGCGAATTCAAGAATCCATCGAAACCAAACTTCGGTGTGGGTTGGGAAATATCGACCAGCACGCACTCTTTCCAGATTTATGTGGCCAGTGCAGATGGTCTTGTGCCTCAACAAAATGCCATGTATAACCAAAACGACTGGACAAAGGGTGACCTGATGTTCGGTTTCACCATTACCCGCTTGTGGAGCTTCTAAGTTGAAATTTCTCTTATTACTCATCAACCAATAAAACTATCATGAAAACCAATTTGTTATTTTTAAGCGTACTGTTTCTGGGTGTTGTTACACTGCTCGCGTTCAGCATTCCCCAGGAACAAAAAAAAGGAGCAAAATGGGACGTCCCTGCCAAGTACAAGGAAATGAAAAACCCTGCCAAAGGTGATGCGGAATCCATCAAGCTCGGAAAAGCCCTTTATGCCAAGCATTGCAGGTCGTGTCACGGCAATGCCGGATTAGGCGATGGCCCAAAAGCCAAAAACCTCGAAACATACCCGGGCGATTTTTCTGATGCGGCTATTCAGGCGCATTCCGACGGCGAACTGTATTATATGTCAGTCGTGGGACGCGATGAAATGCCGAATTTCGAAAAAAACCTTCCTGACGAAGAGTCAAGGTGGGCTGTTATTAATTACATCAGGTCGTTTAAAAAATAACACGTGGTTTGCCTGAAATGGAAATCGTTATTTGTTAAACATAATCAAATCATTATGAAAAGTCGAATTATTTATTTGTCACTCTTGTTGCTGGGATCCATGGCCATTATGGCTTTCGTAAGCCCACAGGATCAGAAAAAAGGTGGTGCATGGGATGTGCCTGCCAAATACAAAAGCATGGTAAACCCAAACAAAGCAGGCGATGCTGATGCTGAAAAACTTGGTAAAACCTTGTATGCAAAGCATTGTCGTTCTTGTCATGGCAACACCGGCTTAGGCGATGGTCCAAAGGCTAAAAACCTCGAAACATTCCCTGGCGATTTTACAGACGCTAAATTTCAGGCTACCAAAGATGGCGACTTGTACTTCATGTCGTTTATCGGCCGCGATGAAATGCCTAACTTTGAAAAGAACATTCCTGACGATGAAAGCCGCTGGGCCATCATCAGTTATATCCGTACTTTGAAAAAGTAATTCGGTATTTCCGGTAATTTCAATTGTATCATGAATTAGCAAAAGTTTACAACCCGGTTGAATGTGCATTCAATGGGTTGTAAACTTTTTTATTAAACCAAGCTTGATGACTAAACATAAATGGATGTTATGGGGGATGCTGTTTGCAATATGCACCCCATTTGCACTGATCGCCAGCGATGAAACCAGAGAAGCACCGCTGCGGTTTGAGGAAAACAAACACTGTTTTCAGTGCCACTCACAAAAATTCTATACCTACGAAAATGAGGTCACCGGCAAAACCGACCGCAAGGCCATGAACCCAAACTTTGTATACAGCCCAGAGGCTTTCTACGAAGGTGTTCACCGCAATTTTGCCTGCACCGACTGCCATTCACCCGATTACGAAACTTTCCCTCATCAGGCTGAGCTGCGTTTCGAGGAAATGTATCAGTGCCTCGATTGCCATGGCGGCGACCCAACCTATGCCAAATATAATTTCGAGGTGGTTGAGGAAGAGTTTCACAAAAGCGTGCACTCAACAAGGCATAGCGAAGATTTTAACTGCTGGATGTGCCACAACCCGCACTCCTATAAGCGCATGACCGCCGGCGACCATTCAATCTCCGAAATCGTGAAATACCACAACCAAACCTGCATGGGTTGCCACGCAGACAGCTATAACTTTCAGCGGATTTCCGACGACGTAAAGCCTTCGCTACAGAACATTCACAGCTTTTTGCCCAATTTCGAACTCCACTTTTCTTCGGTAAGGTGCATCGAATGCCATACCTCTAAACTCGATACCCTCTGGGTAAAACACAACATCCTGCCTAAAGAAGAAGCCGTTCGCAATTGTGTTGAATGCCACTCCACCAACACCCTGCTCATGGGGTCGTTGTATAAATACCAAAACCTGGCCTCACGTAAAGAACGTGGATTCCTTAATTCAGTGATCCTGAATGAAGCCTATGTGATCGGAGCCAACACCAATAAATTCATGAACCTCGGGAGTTACATCATATTTGGACTGACCCTCCTGGGCATTATTATCCATACCATCTTCCGTTTAAAGAAATAAACCTATGTCTGAAAAATTATACCTATATCCTGTCTGGCTCAGGCTCTGGCATGCCTTCAATGCACTGTTGATTCTTTCCCTGATTGCCTCAGGACTCATTATCCAGAATGCCAATGTTGACTCCATGCTGCTGAGGTTCGACCTTTCAATCAGCATTCACAATGTCTCGGGAGTGCTGCTGTCGGTCAATTACCTGTTTTTTATACTCGGCAATGTGATCACCGGCAACATCCGCTTTTATATCCTCGAATGGAAGGGATTAATGGGGCGCCTGATTCAACAGTCAAACTACTATATGAAGGGCATGTTCAATGGCGAGCAAACACCTTTTCCGGTGAATAAGGACCGCAAATTCAATCCCCTGCAAAAGGTATCTTACATCGTTGCAATGTATGTGTTTGTACCACTGGTGATTATTACTGGTCTAGCCCTTATTTTCCCTGAGACCATCCTCCCCAGGGTTGTTGGATTCAGCGGCATACAACTCACAGCCATGCTGCATGCTACGGCCGGATTTCTGATCTCCATCTTTCTGATGGTGCATGTGTATATTTGTACTACTGGTAAACCAATTTCAAAAAACTTCAAGAGCATAGTTACCGGGTGGCATGAATAAGTAGTTTGTAAATCAACCAAAAACAACAACCGATGAAACTACCAAAACATTACTACAGCTGGACCACTGTCATTGGAGGCGCAATCGCAATGATTTCGCTTTTTATGATCATCATCCTTTTCCTGATCTCGCTGGTGTTTAACGAAAGCGACAATTACTCCGGATTATTCACCTTCATCATCCTGCCAATGATAATGTTCATTGGACTGGGGATAATGTTTGTCGGGATGATTTCGCGTGTCAGGAAAAAACGCCGTCAACAGGACATCACCGAAGTAAAGTTTCCGATTGTCGATTTCAACGATCCCAAGCAGCGCTTTGTAGTGTTTATGTTTGGCATTGGTTTGTCGGTGTTTGTAGTGCTGTCGGCCCTGGGCGGATATCAGGCCTTTCATTATACCGAATCGAATAAGTTCTGCGGAACCCTTTGCCATTCGGTGATGGAGCCCGAATATACGGCTTATCAGGGTTCGGCCCATGCACGGGTCAACTGCGTCGAATGTCACGTGGGTTCAGGCGCTGGATGGTATGTGCGCTCGAAACTTTCAGGGCTATATCAGGTGTATTCGGTGATGGCCAACGCCTATCCAACCCCCATCCCAACACCCTTGCATAATTTGCGCCCGGCCCAGGAAACCTGCGAAAAATGCCACTGGCCAGAGAAATTCTACGATAGGAAATACATTTCGCACAAACATTACCTTGCTGAAGAGGAAAATACCGAATGGGATATCGGCATGGTGATGAAGACAGGTCCGGCCTACCGCGCCCTCGGCCAGATCGAAGGGATTCACTGGCACATCAATGCCAATGTGAAGATTGAGTATGCCGCCACCAGCCTGAAAAGGGATACCATCGTGCTGGTGAAATACACCAACCTTAAAACCGGAGAGGTGATGGTGTATAACAACGAAAAAAATCCGCTCAGCGAAGCACAAATTGCCGGGCTCGAATTCAGGACAATGGATTGCCTCGATTGCCACAACAGGCCTTCGCACGATTATAAATCCCCTGCACGCTATTTCGACGCGGCCATGACCGCAGGTAAAATATCGAAAGACCTACCCGATATCAAAACCGCAGCCATGGATATTCTGCGCAACGACTTCCCCACCCTTGACAGTGCTTATAGCTATATCGAAACTGAAATCCTGGGCTATTACGAACTGATGTACCCCGACTTACTTGAGTCGGACAGGGAAACCATCGATGCTGCCATTGCGGCCATCAAAGAAGGATACGCCAAGAACACCTTCCCGATGATGAAAGTGAAATGGAACGCCTATCCGAATTACCTTGGCCACCTCGAAAACGATGGCTGCTACCGCTGCCATAATGATGCTTTTAAGAATCAGAAAAACAAGGTTATATCGCGCGATTGCACACTGTGCCACCTGATTAAGGAACAGGGGAGACCGGGCGAAATGGAATTTGCAACCGGACAGGGATTCCTTGAGTTTAAGCATCCGGTCGATATCAAAGAGAAATGGAAAACAAAGCATTGTGCTGAGTGTCATTTTGAACTCTATTAGCTCTATTTCTTTAACCTTATACTGTAATTTGCAAGTTGCGTTTCCACATACAGATTGCACCAGTTGCGCAACGCGGTTGGTGCAATTGGTTTAGGCACATCGGCCAAAATGAATGATCGCAGCTCAATGGCCTCGTTTCACTGCCGAAATATTGAAAATATGACTTATTTTTGTCCAATTACTTATTCAATCTAAAATTACCAATAATGAGAACAGTACTTTTTGTGATAATGGCCCTGGTGCTTTTTGTTTCATGCGACAACGAAACCACCAGGGTGGAAACCAATGTGAACCCTAACGACCGCGAAGTTACCGTAAAGGACCTGCTGCAGGTCAGTGCATATACCTATTTGTATGTGAGCGAAAAAGACCAGGAATACTGGATCGCTGTTTCACGCATGGAAGCCAAAAAAGGCGATGTGTATCATTTCAGCAGGTCGATGGAGATGAAAGACTTCCACAGTAAGGACCTCGACCGCACCTTCGAAAAGGTGTTGTTTGTGGGTGACCTGAGCAAAGATCCAATTCCTGCCGATCAGGGACAGGTGGCCACCATGCCGCACGAAAGCATCAAACATGTGGCTTCGAAAAAGGAAGTTAGTGTAGAGCGCCGTGAGGGGACAACCCCGATTGCCGATATTTATGCCAACAGGGCACAGTATGAAAACCAGGTCGTCAGGGTTGTGGGCCAGGTGACAAAAGTAAACAGTGGCATTATGGGCCGCAACTGGATTCACCTGCAGGATGGCACCAGCGATGGCGATAATTTCGACCTGACCATCACTACAAACGACCTTGTCAATGTGGGCGAAACAGTGGAGTTTGAAGGAAAAATTTTCCTGAAAAAAGACTTTGGAGCCGGTTATTCCTATGAGGTGATTATGGAAGAAGCTTCCGTAAAAACCAACGCCACCCTCTAATCCGAAACTTCGTTTTAGTTGTTTTGACTATTTGATCAGGGCAAGACCCTGCAAAGCGCTGCTGTCGTTTGGTTTAATGAGCAGGGTTTTCTGGAACATAATTTTTGCTTCCCTGAGTTTACCCAGCTTAAACTGCGTCCATGCGGCGATGATAGTGGTATCGTAATCAAAAGGGTAGAGATTCAGCACCCTGGTGAAGTATTTCAGTGCGCCTGAATAATCTTCCCGGCCATAGAGGATCATCCCCATGCGGTAATTGGCCAGGGTGTTCATCGGGTCAGCCTTCAGAATTTCGTCATAACGCGCTTCTACCTGCGACCAGTTTCCGAGGGCCGCTGCAGGGTTCACAAAACCAAAGCGGGCCTCAATGCTAAGCGGGCGTATTTCGATGCATTTCTGATAGTAAGGTAGCGCTTCGGTGAACCTGCCTGACGCATACATCAACCAGCCAAGCCTGAGGTTGGTTTCATAATCCTCGGCGTGATAAACGGCCTGCAGCTCCTTAATGGCTGTTGCATAGTCGCCTGAGGTTTCGAGCTGATACGATTTTTCGAAGGCCTTGTATTGTTTGTCAAAATCCTGGGCCAGGGCCAGTCCTGACCAGCTTAGGATGACAATGACTGCTGCTGTTCGTTTTAGAATATCCATTTGACGCCTCCAATGATCGTTTGTGATTGAATACTGTATTGTGATTTATTGAGTGCCGATTCTGTGTTGTTGTACCAAAAATAAGGCCTTTTGGCTTGCGTATGCTGAACCCGCAGCGAAAGCTGCAGATTTTTACCAATCAGACATGTCAGTACCGATTCAAGTTTTAACGAAACTTCATCGGGCATATTGTAGATGATGTAGCCATTCTGGTCGGCAAAGAGGTTCAGCTTACCGGTGAGCACCGAGGCCTCAAACCACAACGGACGGGCTATGTTGAAGCCAATGGTTTGCTTGAATACGGTCGATTGTTTCGACTGAGTAATCATAAACGCAAACACGCTGTGGCTGTATAGATTGAGATTTCCCATTGGCATAATAAAAAGTCCGGCCTGCAGCTGCTGTATTTTTTTTGAATAATTGAGTTTTGAATAGGCATAACCAAATTCAGGTGAAAAAACCCCGGCATTGATCCGCACATTGGCCATTAGCGAATAATCGTTTAAGGTGCGCACCGAGTCGGCAAAGCGCATTTGGGTGAGCGGTGCCTCCACCAGCGACAACTCCGCTGTTTCGGTATTCACCCAGGCTGTGTCGGACCAGGTAACTGTTTCCTGTTGCGAATAGGTGTTGGTTTGTTTCACCTGAAGCATATGCATGCCAAGGGTGAACCTGATCTTTGCCGAGGGCGAAAAAATCGCCTGAACGTACACCGATTGCTGGCTCAGCCGGTGATGGAATACCGTATCGTGTTGCCGGCTCTGCAGCGAATAATAATAACTGTTATAGTGGTAGATCGTATCCCTGACAATGGAATCCGTTGCGAAGGCATAGTCGGTGACCACAAAATGATTCCTCAAGGGGATGCTGATTGACTGACCGCCGGCATAGAACAACAGCCCGGGCATCAGCTGAAGCTTAAGGCCGGCATCGAGGATGTTGCCGTTGCCATAAATCTGTTCTTCGCCGTAAAGGCTGTCGGACCCCGCAAGTATGGCAGCATTGAGCCCATCGGCCTTGCTGCGCAAAACTGTTCCGTAATCGGCATGGGCTTCAAACAGCTTAAAGCTTTTTCCCGGCGCGACCTTTTGCTGCAACGAAGGAGATAGCGACCGGTAAACACTCCCGGCTTCGGTGTGTTTTAAGGTCGCCTTCAGTGAATAATACAACATTGCCTGTGAAAACTCATCATAGGCATTGAAACCCAGGGCCCTGCTGAAATGTTTTTCGGCCCCGATGTAGTTGCCGGTGGCAAAATTGGCATAACCAAGCCGTGCCCGAAGATACTGATAATCGATGCCTGACGACAGCACTTCCTTACCGGCTTTTCTTAGCGGACGCCAATGCGCTTGCTGGTATAGCTGATAGGTGAGGCTGTCGGCACTCCTGAAATCAAGGCGGCTTTGGGCAAGTGCCATTTCTCCTGACAGGAATGCCAGGAAAACCATGAAAGGGATGAAAATCGGCCAGTGGAATTTAGTCACGGAATAGTTTTACCTCCAAATTGTTGCGAAAAAAGTGGATTTCACTGAGTTGGTTATCTGACAGCAGTATCTCAAACTTATTGGTCTTCACAATTTTGCCGAAAGCACTGTAGCTGATCACTGACCTCAACAGCATGCGCGAGCCATCAAGATCCTGTTTCATGCCCGATTGCCATTGCCTGAAATGGACCGCTAAAAAGGAATAAAAAGGCGCCACAATGTCTTGTAATAACTTCAATCCACGGTGATGATACACCGCAACAGTGATCTTTTCGTCCACTTCAAGCCCGGGATGAACACCGGTAATCACCTGGTATGCGGCCAGGTAAAAACAATACAGTTCGCTGTTCCGGTTGCCTTCGAAATGGGTAAACATAAATATATCAGGCGATTTCATGAACCATGCTTTGGCAGCTGTGCGGCTGCAAACCAGGCACGACTCGTTGTAGATGTTTGTTTCAACAGTCCAGCTGAAGCCCTGAGCAGGCTGTTCACCTTCATATTTCCACTTCATTTCCTGTCCGGGGATAAAATGAAAGGCATGATCGATCAGTTCATTCGGGTGGTTTTGGAACACGGTCTGCTGCTTGCGGGGTTGGGAAGAGACATGGAATGAGGTTTGTCCGTCTTCAAAAGCCACATAGGAGGCAAAGGGATAATCGAGGGTGGTGGCACCAATTTCGGGCGACGTTTGCATCTGCATATGCAGGTGAGGATAGGGCGACCTGCCCGAGTTGCCACAAAGCGCCAGCTGTTCACCTGCCTTTACATATTGTCCTTTCTGAACCTGTATGCTGTTGTTTTTCAGGTGGCTGAGCTGCGAAAACAGGCCTCCGCCATGATTGATCACCACTGAGTTTCCCCAGTTATTCCGTAGGTTCGAATCGCCAATGGCATTGTCTTCAAGTCCGTCTTCCAGTTCTGCGATGGTGCCATCGGCAGGCGAAACAACGGGCTTGCTGAAGCAGTAATAATCCGTTGCCTGAAGTCCGTCGCCGCGGTAAGTCTTGCCTTCATCATCGGTCATCTCAAAGTCCCAGGCATACTTCCAGGCCGACTTATGGGTGTGTTCGCCATCAATAGCCTGGGTAACCAGCCATTTTCCCCAAAAAGGCAGCTTGATGGAGATACGCCCGAGGTGCGCCATCCTGTTGAGGTTAATCTGGCTGCTGTACAGGTTTTTTTCAGGACTGAATTGCTGCACCAGCACCAAGGCCGGCTTTCCGTGGTAACGCTCGCGCAGCCTGAACACATAAAGCAGCAGTATAACCACCACATTGAACGGCAGCGAAAATACCGGCAGCTGAAAGATCCACATCACGGCCGATCCTGCTGTGGTAAGGAAAGCCAGCAGGGGGATGGATACCATCACCCAGACCAGCGAATATTTCGAAGGAACCACGAAAAATGCACCGATGGCAATCGAAGTGAGAATGAAATTAAAGCCAATGGCACTGTAGCTTACTTCGCTGATTTGTAAGCCAATCAGCAGATAGAACATATAGGCCGAAGCAAAACCGATGAGCGAAAACACAAAGGCTATGCGCGACCAGAAAACAAGCCCAAAGGCAATGATGAGGCCGGCAAAGAGGTGATACTGAAAGAAGATCGCCCCCAACGACCTGAAATATATCTTGACGGGCATAGGCCAGCTAATTTCATTGAACCACTCGTATACCCTGAGCAGGGGTAGGCCGCCCAGCGAATACATTTCATTCAGCGTGTAAATACCCCGCTCGCTGATCTCAAGGTTCGTGATTTGCCGGGTGCTGATGCTAACGATCCAGATGCCGATCAGGAAAGGGATGCTTAAAAAGGGCAGGCCGTATTTGTACATCACGCCTTCGAGTGATACCGTCATGAAGAGGGTGAGCAGTGAGATGAACACCAGGATGACATAAAAACTCAGGCCGGGCTGATAGTAAACCCCGAGTCCCAGGCCAACAAGCAAGGGATTGAAGCCATACAATCCGTTGATAATCTGCTGCCTGCTCAAACCCGCCAGGTAGGCTGCGGTGTTGGCCGTTACCAGGGCAATGAGCCCGCTGATGCCGGCATACAGGTCGAACAGGGTTACCAGCATTAGCAACAGCCCCATGATTTTGTGCTTGGCAAAAAAAATCTGGGTGTAACTATTGCTTACGCTTTGTAAGAAGAGCGGAAAAGCTGACCTGAGTTTTCCGGATATCATAGTTCAAAGTTAGCAAGATGTGGAGGAACTTGTTCCAGATCGAGCAAATTTTCAAGTTTTTCGTTGTTTCTGATCACACTGATTTTCCCTTCAGGACTGATCATCACCACCTTTGGACGCAGGGTGATAAACTGCATCCACTGTGTCATATTGTAAGCGCCAACGGTGTGCACCACCAGGTGATCGCCCTTGTGCAGCAGCGGCAGGCTGATGTTTTCGCGGATCACGTCGATGTTCATGCACAAAGGGCCATACATCACGGTGTCTTCGGTGTAGGACGTGAAAGGCTGAGCCGGCGAAACACGGTGGTCGTACCAGAAGGAAGTGAACAGGATATTGACGCCAAAGTCGACAATGGTGGTTCTTTTGCCATCGGAAAGGCGTTTGTTGGCAATCACAGTACCCAGCAGCCAGGCAGCGTCATCAATCAGGGCACGGCCTGTTTCGAGGATAAGCATCGGGGGAGTTTTGGGCCTGTATTCACTGTTGATGAGTGCCGAGGTGATGGCTTCAGCATAATCATCGATGGCCGGATTGGTGTCGATCCCGGGAAGATAGGAGCCTTTGAGGGTGTTGCGCGAGGCGAACCCCCCGCCAAGGTCGATGTACCTGATCTCGTGACCATATTTCTGCTGAACTTTCTGTGCCAGCACGGCAAGCTTCGAGGCGGCAACGGCATAGGCGTTGGGCGAGAGCATAAAGGTGCCGATATGGGTATGCAGGCCAACAAGTTCAAGGGTTCCGGTAAACATAATTTTATTTAGCGCATCCCAGGCTTGTCCGTTTTCGAAGTTAAAGCCAAAGCGGTCCCACATCGGATATACCCCTGTGTCCATATTAACCCTGATGGCTACTTTAGGACGCTGTTTTGTCGATTTGGCTATCTCCTGCAAGGCATACAGCTCATCGAGGTGATCGATATGGATCAGTGAGTTGTTGGTGATGGCCTTTTTCAGGTCGGCTTCAGATTTGTCGGGGCCGTTGAAAATAATCTTGCTGCCGTCGACACCATTGCGCAGGGCTTTGTCGTATTCGAAGCCCGAAACCACCTCGGCCCAGGAGCCTTCCTGATGGAACACATTGCACACGGCATTCAGGTAATTTGTCTTGTATGACCAGGCAAACTGCACCTTGGGGTAGCGTGTTTCGAAAGCCTGTTTGGCTGCCCTGAAGTTTTTCCGGATTTTCTTCTCCGAAATCACAAAAAGGGGCGAACCATAGGCGTCTATCAGTTCTTTAACGGCAATATCTTCAAGTTGTGTCACCGGTTGAAATTCGGTCCGGCTGCCAAATTTGTTTGGCATATTGCTCTCGAGCCGCTTGATGATCGGACGCTCGTATCTTTTCTTTGTTGTCATAATGGCTGTGTTAAATATTCTTTCTCATACTTTTTCTGCAAGGGGTCCGGTTAACTGCATGCGGCGTCAAATGACATCTCCAGCAACATTTCCATCCGTTTACCCTAGCTGTTTATAACTCTCCAAAGGTCGAAATCTGTTCAAAAGTCGACAGGTCGACGATCATATCCCACGAATAGCGGATAAACATCTTTCCCACATCATAATCCGTGTAAGGATCAGTGGGCCAGCTCATAGCAAGACGGGTGAGCGACTCGGGGATGTTTTGTCCGACCCCAACGGCCAGGTATATCCATGCCGGAATACGCGGATTGATCTCGAGCAGATAGTAATGCCCGGCCTTGTCTTTCATCAGTTCGAGCTCATAGGCACCACGCCATTTGGTCGAACGCAAAAACTGGCTGTTGAGTTCAAGGGCCTTTTTATCGTCAATGGATATACCTCCCCAGGCCTTGCCTTTGTCGGTAATATACTGTTTGCGCATCGGTACAGCCGCCATGGTGTTTCCATGCCCATCGCCGAGGCCGGTAACATTATATTCGGTACCATGGATAAATTCCTGAATGATGATGGGCAAACCCCATTTTGCCGAAATTTTGTTAAACTGTGCCTTAGCCTGGTCATGGTTGTAGGCTACCGATGCATCATAGTACTTGCCTTTGACCACCAGTGGCCAGCCATACTCTTTTTCGAGGGCGTTGATTTCAGTGGGTGTGTAAATGGCTTTGCTGCGCGGCACATACAGTCCGTGCTTTTTTCCAAACTCAGGCAGGTTGGTCTTGTGCCTTTCCTCAAACTGATCGAGGGTGGGCAAAAAGGTGTGGATGCCCATCGACTTCAGCCGCTGCGACAGCTTGATGAAGGAATACAGTTCCGAATCAAAATTCGGGATGATTACATCCAGGTTTTCGTGTTCATGGATGTATTCGATGCGGCTCATCAACACATCCATTCCTGCCGAGGGGTAAGGAATGGCATAGGTTTTATCCACCAGGTCGTGCATATAAATGCCGGGTTCAAGGGACTCGTACGAAAGGCCGATGATGCGGCAATCGAAGGAGGCAGCTTCTTTCAACCCCCTGATGACGGCAACACCCGGACCGGGACTGTCGATGGCATTAAGCCCGGTGACGCCGATGGTTAATTTGGGCTTAGTCTTCGTCATGGTCAATCATATGGTATTGCCGGAGGGTCTCTATAAAATCGTTCAGGTCGCGCTCAATCACCGTAGGTTCAGCGTGAAAATGGTCGTTGATCGACTGGATAATTTGCACAGCCGAATGTCCTTTCCTCAGCATATTCAGTATCTCGAGGCCTACTGTGTTCACCGAAAAGGATTCACCGGAGGCCGGGTTGAACACAAATCCGTTTTCGCTGACAGCAATATTGTTTTTAATTTTCATAGCAGGAATATTTGAAGATGCAAGTTTACTGCCTTGCGTGAAATCATTGGTTACAGAATTCATTGTTTGTTGTATAAAATTATCAGTGTGAACATTGGGTATTATTTGTTTTCCAGGCCTTGCGGTGGAAACAACAATCTGTTTAGATGCCTTTGTACTCAGTTGGTTTATGGTTTGTTAAAGATAGTTTTATGTGTTGCTTAATCCTGCCCCAAATCGCTGTTTGTCGGGCAGTGCTTTGTATTCGGTAACGGTGTAGCTGGTAATCGACCTGAACTGTGTCGACAAATACTGCACACTGCTGTATCCCATGCTAAAAGCAATTTCACTCAGGCTTAATTCATCCAGCTGAATCAGTTCTTTCACTTTCTCAATCCGTTGCAAGATGATATACTTTTCGAGCGTAATGTGTTCATGTTTTGAGAAAACGGTGCTCAGGTGCTGGTAGCTCTTGTCGAAACGGCTCACCAGGAAGTCGGAATTGCGCACCATGGCATTGTAGGTGGTGTGGTGTACCAATTCAACGACGACCCGTTTGATTTCCTCGACAAGGATGGCGTCCCGGTCGTTTATTTCCTCGAAGCCCAGCTCAACAATGAGTCCCCTGATCTTTTCAAGGCTGATCTGCTCCTCGTCGTAACTGACGGTGATGTCGCCCAGCTTTGCCTTCGTCAGGGCAACGCCTTGTTGCTCAAGCACCAGCCTGATGAGTTTCAGACAGCATTCGCTCAGCATATTGCGCAGAAGAAACCGGTGGTGCGATTTGTGGGTCAAACGATTGGAGCTTTGGAGGTGTTGGCAACTAATTGCTGCGAATTTAGTTGCCATTAGTTGGTACAAATGTAAAAAATGTTCAGTTCGTCAGCAGTGTTTAACCCACTGCTTCACTAAAACCATGGATAAAACCAACTTCCATAAAGAAAACCTCAAGGTGCAACAGCTGCAAGGGCGGCCCGAAGTGTTACTTTCAGGCCGCCCTTGACGTTGTTTCAGGCGATCAGTCCTAAACTGACTGCGGGTTATTTTTTGCTTTCGCTCTTCTCGATCAGGTAATTGGCCACCAGGGCAAATCCGCCGAAGAGGAAGATCATCGAGAAGTAGGCCACCTCTTCGTGCAGTGCGGAGTTCACTGCGAGGATGTTGCCAAAGAGTACACCGACGCCGATGCCGATAAACAGCATGCCAAACTTGAGTGTCGATTTGTTGAAGCTTTTTGTGTCGCTGACGAACATCGACGCATCAACGCCTTTTTCCATCATGGTCAGTCTTTCGCGGCGGCGGATGAATAAGTAAAATATACCGTAAATGGTTCCGAAGACCATTCCGGTGATTAACACACTATCCAGGTCATGCATATCATTTTTTATTAGGGGGTTTCGCCCATTTTGACGCAGCTTTTCGGCTGTGGTTACAAGCAGAAACAAAAAAACTGCCTGTTTGGGCAGTTTTATTTTGTTTTGTTGAATTTGTGCCTTGTCAGAACTTCCCGAATTTGAGGCTGAATCCTCCGCTGAAACCGCGAAGCACATTCCCGTTGGTATTATTCATGACCAGAGAGGAGGTGTAACGATACGATGCACCAATGGCCAGCCGCATGAAACGAACCATGTTAATTTCGATTTCAACACCGGGTTCGAGCACGAAAAAGGCGTCAGAATCCCATACGGATGGGTCAACCTGGCTGTCGTAGTTCCACCAGTCGTAGTTCACATAGGCCACACCGCCGGCGCCAATGATGACAGGGAAAGTGAGGTGAACAGGCGAAAAGGGCATCACAACAGGCTCAATGAGCAGCCCGCCATAACCGCCAACGAGGTTTACGCGTTGTCCGGGGAATTTGTTGTCGAACCTGAGGTCGCTTGTGAATCCTGATCCTGCCAGGCCGAGGGTAAGCCTGTGATCGATCACCCATCCACCCTTGATGCCGGTCATGAAGGCGTCTTTGCCGTCGACAGAACCGAACGAAAAGGTCATGGCACCATAGGCTCCATGATCGATATCGCCATCGCGTCCAAACAGTGTGCGGTATTCCTTGTTTTCCTGGGCACTTGCGAAAAGACCCAGTCCGATGATCAGGCTGAGCAATAAAAGTGATTTTTTCATTGTATTTGTGGTTAAGAAATTACTTAAAAATGATAGCGGAAGGTAAATCCAAGGTCGGCAAACGAAAGCCTGAATATCCGGTGACCAAAGAGGTCGAAAAAGGGCTTGTACTCGATGCCGAAACTCAGCGGAACGGTGAAAATGCGGTATTCGGCGCCAAGCAATCCATCGGCGCCCACCACTGCCCGTGTTACCGGCCTGGGTTCACCCTGGTTCTGGCTGCTGAAATACCACAGCATCTTTACATTGCGGGTAAAGCCTCCATGCAGCCCCATGCCGTAATAGAAATAAAAATTATCCCTGAAACGCCCGGCTACCGATTCATAGTGACTCATCATTACGGTCAGTTGCATGCCGTTATCCCTGAAACTCATCAGCAGCTTGAGGTCCTTGTTTTCTTCGAAGAAATGCTGGAAACTGATGCCCCGGCTGATGCCGCCCCTGACACCTACTGCATTTTTCATGTATTGCGCCATGACCGGACTTGCCAGTACAAAAGCCAACACCAGGATGATCCATTTTTTAACCATAGCAGCTTCTATTGTTTGATGATGCGTCCCGAACCGGTGATCTGCTGTACAATCTGTGGGTTGCCGCGATAATAAATATTGCCGCTTCCACTGATGATTGCATCAAGCAACTGGTTGGGAAACACGTACATATTGCCCGAACCGCTGATGCTTGCATAGCATTTATTCTGGTCGAGGTCGTAAGCATAGATATTGCCCGAACCACTGATCTGAAGGTCGGTGGCGTTGGTGATGCCGGTAGCTTCAATGGTTCCTGATCCGCTGATGCTGCCTTTCATATAATCTGACACGAAGTCGAGGTCGATTTTCCCTGATCCGTTGACAAAGGCAAACACTTCCTCCACATTAAGGTTGAAGGCCTGCATATAGCCCGAACCATTCAGTTCGAAACTGTTTGCGTAAGGAGTATACACCGTAACGCGAATAGGCAGGGTGTTGTTAATGCAGCGGTTGCTGGCTGTTTCAATGATCAGCCTGTCGCCGGAAACATAGGTCTTGATGAAACCGATCAGGTTCGATTCTGACTCAACGCGCACTTCATGGATGACCGAAGGCATCACAAAAACGTCGAAGGATCCGTTGCTGACGATCTGGGTAAACACCTGAGATGACCTGTTTTCGGTGATCAGCTGGCCATTGCCCCTGAGGCAGTTGATGCCGTCAGTATAACATCCGCCGATGGTGAACAAGGCTGCGGCAATGACAACAAACAGGGCTACGCGTGATAATTTGCGATTCATAAGAAAGAGTTTTTAGTCTGTAAACAGAGACAAGCAGATTGAAAAAGGGTTGCAATAAAGCGATCAGGGTTTGTAAAAAATATTGACTTCGCCCCCGCTGGTATTAAAACGGAATGAGCCCATCAGTCCTGTGCCGATGGCAGCCTTCAGGAAGCCGTCATCTTTGCCCGGAGCAGGCTCCTGTTTCTCGAGCACCTTGATCTCAACCGGCAGATTCACCTTGGTGCGTGCACGGTAGTTGACCTCAATGGCGGTGAAATGGTTGCTGTTGACATAGATGTTGTTCACGGCATAGTCGGAGTTAAGCTGCAAAGTCTTAAATGTCGGGCTGAAATCACCCAGCGTGAGGGTGCCATAGGTCGCCTTCAGCAGGAAGCTGGTTTTTAACCGGTTGAAAGTCAGTCGCGAGAAGGAGCTTTCGCCGGTGACCGAAATGGCCTCATCTACCTGAATTCTGTCGCGGCGCGAATCGAGCTGCAGGGCTTCTACACTACCAAGGTGAATGGTCGATGAACGCCCGGTGAGGGTGAGCTGTCCGGCTTGTTTCACCTCAATCTCGGCATAGTTCAGCTCAATACGTCCCAGATCGACGCGGTTGATGTTGGCATTGCCAAACTCGACAACAACAGTCGACTTTTCAGCAAGGTAATTGGCCTGAAGGTTGCCGTTGGAAACCGTGAAGCTTGTCGCTGCGCTGTGGTCGGTGGTATACACGTTGCCGAAGCGGTTGTCAACTGTCACCCTGAGGTCCGATGGCAAATAAACCGTGTAGTTGATTTCGGCCAGGTTTCCTGTGTTGATAACGGTTTTGGTCATATCGGAGAGTTCCGACCAGATATTGCCGGCATTGGCAAACACCGTGCTGGCATTCACAAAGTTGGGCGTACTGGTAAACCTCACATCAATGTCGTTGAAGGCCTTGTCGACCTTTTGCTGTTTGGAGGAACTCACCTTCAGGTCGACTTCGAACCTCACCGAATCCTTTTCCCAGCTCACAAGGTGCACATTGCCATATTTATTGGTTATGTTTATCTCGGTATTTTTGCTCACCGGAAAATGTTCGCTGAAATGTTTCGACTTTTCGTACACCTGTGCCTGCAGCGAACAACTGATGAGCAAAAAGGCAAGGCTGAATAATTTGAATTTGTTAAAGTACATGATGCACCTCCACTTCTTCCGCCGGGGCGGTTGATTTTAATTGTATGAGCATATCTTCAAGAATTTCGAGCCTGATGCGGTAATGCTGTATCATGGCTTCGATCACCTCCTGGCTGGCTACCTGATCGCCCAGGTCGCGCTCCAGTGAGGCGTAGCTTTTGTCGAGGGCCGATAAATCGTTTTCAAGGTCCTGCTTCATCCTGGCATTGTTGCCAACGAGCTGAAACACTTCGCTTTCCTTTTTGCTGATCACCGATGTGTAATAGCCTTTTGCTTCCAGAAACACCTGGTATTCGTGGGTAGGTCCTTCTGCAGGACTTTGCTGGTTGATTTCGGCTGTGAGGGCCTGATCCGGTGCTATCCAGCGGTGGAAATAATAACCCGAAACAAAGATGACCATCACTGCGGCAACCCGAACGAGAAAGGTGCGCCACAACACCCTTTGCCGCACCGGAGGTTCATCGGCAATCATTGCCCACAGGGCCGGATCGGGCTCAAGTTCATCGAACTGTGCCCGGTTGTTCCGGATAAAGTTTTCCAGATCGTCAGTTTTCATACCCCATTTGTATTAGCAATTCTTTTACACGTTGTCTGGCCCTCATATACTGTGACTTTGAGTTCGACACAGAAATATTAAGAATCTCAGCGATTTCAAGATGATCATATCCTTCGAGCAGGTATAGCGAAAAGATCATGCGGCTCCCGTTGGGCAACCCGTTCATGGCCAGTTTCACCTTTTCCACACTCAGTCCGCTCACTTCTACCGGCTCCTCCGGCTTGCCCTCAAACAGGTGCATGTCTTCGAAATATTTCAGGTCGGCTTTGCGCCTGCGGATTTCGTTGATGCAGTGGTTGATGACAATGCGCTTGAGCCAGGCGCCGAAAGTCGACTCGAACCGGAAACTCTGCATGCGCCTGAAGGCGTCGGCAAACGACTCCTGAAGCATATCCTCTGCATCCTCAGTGTTTTGCATCATCCGAAAGCAGATGTTGTACATGGCTTTGGCATATTGCTGGTACAGCTTATACTGGGCCTTGCGGTTGCCACCAATGCTTTCCCTGATCAAATCCTGATGAATGTCAAGCTGTACAGTTTCCAATTGTAATCATCTTTCGTTATCCAATGACAAGCTAAATTGCCAGTGGTTGCATAAAGCATAAAAATTCTTCAGCCAAAAGCCTGCTTCTTCCTGCAAGCCTGTATGCTGCAAAAATCTGATCTTTTTTTATTATATCATGCATTATTGTACTATATTTGACACCTTGGGGTATTATCTTAATGCAACAAATGATTTATCAACCAACAGAAAAGTTCAACTACTTGAATATCAAGGATCGTGACCATGTAACTGATTCCTGATCAGCCAGCATTCTACTGGCTGTTAGTGAAATTCATCTTTTTATGATTAATCAGTTTACCATGGAATTACCATTTGCAGAATCGTATAAAATAAAGATGGTCGAAACCATCAGAAAAAGCAGCCGCGCCGAACGCGAAAGCTGGATCAAAGAAGCCAAATACAATTTGTTTAACCTCCGCAGTGATCAGGTGTTTGTCGATTTGCTCACCGACTCAGGAACAGGCGCCATGAGCGACCGCCAATGGTCGGAGATGATGCTGGGCGATGAGTCCTATGCCGGCGCATCGTCCTACTACAAAATGAAAAACGCCATCAGCGAGATCACTGGATTTCCGTATTTTTTACCAACCCACCAGGGCAGGGCAGCCGAAAATGTGCTGTTTTCGGCTATGGTGAAAGCGGGTGACAAGGTTCCGGGCAATGCCCACTTCGATACCACCAAAGGACATATTGAGTTTCGCAAAGCCACTGCCATCGACTGTACCATCGATGAGGCTTACGACACCACCCTCGACCATCCGTTCAAGGGAAATATCGACCTGGCGAAGCTCGAATCAACACTCAGGGCCTATCCCGCCAGCCAGATTCCGATGATTATCATCACCATCACCTGCAACACCTCCGGTGGTCAGCCGGTTTCGATGCAGAATATGCGTGAAGTGAAGGCCATGGCCGACAAATATGGCATCAAGGTGATCTTCGATGCCGCCCGTTTTGCCGAAAATGCCTATTTCATTAAAACACGCGAAAAGGGCTATGAAGATACCACCATCCGCGAAATTGTGAGGGAGATGTTTTCTTACGGCGATGGCATGACCATGAGCAGCAAGAAAGATGCCATCGTGAATATGGGCGGATTCATTGGCCTGCGCGATCCCGAATTGTTCCGTCAGGCCAGCGTGTTCAACATCATGTTCGAAGGCTATATCACCTACGGCGGCATGTCGGGCCGCGACATGAACGCCCTTGCCCAGGGACTTTATGACGGCACCGAATTCGACTACCTCGAAACACGCATTAATCAGGTGGCGCTGCTGGGTAAGCTCCTTCACGAAGGTGGGGTGCCGGTGCAATATCCCTTTGGAGGTCATGCCATCTTTGTCGATGCCAAAAGGTTCCTGCCTCACCTTCCCCGCGAGCAGTATATCGCACAAACGCTGGCCCTCGAATTTTACATCGAAGGTGGGGTGCGTGGCGTCGAAATAGGCACCATCATGGCCGACCGCGATCCCGTAACCCGTGAAGACCGCTATCCGGGACTCGAAATGGTCAGGTTTGCCATCCCGCGAAGGGTATACTCCGACAACCATATGCGGTATGTGGCTGCCACCATACTCAATGTGTTCGCGCGGAGAAACACGATAAAAACAGGCTATCGCATCGTAGCCGAAGCACCTATCCTGCGGCATTTTACCGTTGCCCTCGAAAAAATTTAAGCCTCACAGCGCTTTTTGCCCGGCAGTCAGCAATGGCTTGCCGGGTTTTTTTATTCCCGCAAAATCAGGGCATTTTCATCCAATACTCGAGCAGAATGGCAAGCGCATCAGCCGCCATGATGACCAAAAAACCAAGCTCGTTTCGCAGGCGTGCCTTGCCGGCCACGGCCACCACACCCGTGAGCAGGGTCAGTGAAGGAAGCAGCAGGGCATTGCCGTGCCAGTGGTTTAGTACCCACAGCCAATAGGCGAAGATGGAGGCTGACATCAGGGCTACCACGATTCCGGAAAAGACACTGACCGGCAGCTTGCGCAAGCCATAGGCGAAGCTCAGTCCAACGAAAGCCATATAGGTATAAAGTCCGTAATGGCGCAGGCTGTCACTGGCCACGATAAACCATAACACCGCCACGGCCATGCCCCAACTGATCAGCCGGGGCAAGGTGAATGTTGACTTAAACGGCCATGCGAGCCCGAAGATGGCCGCCAACGCGAGAATTGTGCTCAGTATCATGCTGATGTTTTTTGGTGGGGTTAAAACAATCCGACACTTTTTTCAAACCCTGCTCAGCCGGGCAAACAGGGATCACCGATGTTGAAGCAGATCAATGGTTTTGCAACAGGTAAATGCCGGTAATCAGCAAATAGATGGTAAAGAGCAGGATGGTGATGACCATGATGCGCCTCTTTTTGTTGTAGATAAGTAATTTCGGCTGATTGAGGTAATATTTTTGAGGCGCCGCTTCAATGAAAATCCTGCGTTGCACAAGGCGGTGAAACAACTGGCGGCGTTTTACCTCCAGCTCATCGAGGTCCCTGGCTGTTTCTGCCGACAAGGCTCCTTTGTCCCTGAACTTTTGAATCATACGGTTTACATGTACCCTGATCATAGTGTCTGAATTTATTTGCTGCCCGAATATTAGGGGTTTTTTATTTCAATGCATGGTATGCCTTGCCATTTTTGCATCAATGAGTCAGGTGTCAGCATGGCATGATACGGAGGTAAATATCAGTTAGTCACTGAATTTGCTAAACAAGAATCCAAAATTCAGGCTGATTTGCTGGAGATCGCTTTTTTCGACAAAGGCGTTTTTTTCGAAGGAGTGGAAGCCATATGCCACCCCTGTCCTGATTTTCATCCATCGGGTGAGGTTGAGCTCAGCAAACAGTTCGGGCGAAAAAAGCAGTCCCTTTACCCTGACCGATGCCTCGTTGCTTTTAAACAATGCCATATTGGTTTGGTTGCCGATCAGCGAAAAATAACCGACGTGAATCAGCCAGCCAGCGTGCAGTACTTCATGGCTTTTATACAGATTGCCCAGGCTGAGTCCGGCTTTCCAGATATTCACATACAAGGGTGCGGACTGACTTTCAGTGCTCAGGTTCGAAACAAAGGCAGCGCCAAACAATCCCAGCATGAGGTGTTTATTCAGGATCAGTCCTGTTTCGATGCCCTGATAAGAGAATGCCTGCTGGAAAAAATCCTGGTGTTGGTGGAGCAATCCGGCATACAGCCTGGCGTCCCTGACCAAGGTGTCGTTGGGGTCCAAGGCATAACGGTATGCGCTTTGTTGCGCAAAAAGGATTGACGGATAAGCAGATAAGAAAAGGATAATGATGCTGAAGCGAATGTTTTTCATGGGTTGTGGGTGTAACAGGATAGCTTTCCCGGATTGGTATTCGGTGTTCATCTTTGCGATATCAATGCCAATTTATGGGTGTTTGCGTGTTGCCCTGACGTAATAACCATCATTTTCGGTGAATGAAACCTGGTCGAAGCCAACGGATTTCAAGGTATCCACAACGGTTTCAATCGAATATTTGCAAAAATCGGACGTGAATGGCAGGGCGTTGAGGTAGGCGCTGCCAGCCATAAAAATCAGAAAACTGCCTCCTCCGGCCAGCATGGCGTGCACACATCCGAAGGCTTTGCTGAGGTCGCTCCAGAAATAGACGACGTTCACACAAAAAACCTTGTCGTAAGGGGTATGCGCTGGTTTGGCCGTAAGCAAGTCGCCATAATGCAACACCACCTGGCCTTTACTGATGAATTTCCTGTTCCTTCGGCTGGCTTCTTTGTGCATAAGGGATGAAAAATCAATGCCATGGACGGTGCAATCGCCCGACGAAGCAATCTGATAAACCCCCAACCCGGGTCCGTACCCGATTTCAAAGATGCGGTCGCCGGGACTGACGGCAAGCTCCCTGATGATATTCGAATAATAAGCCTTATTCCGGCTTGTCATCATTTTCGCAACGATGCGTCCAAAAATACCGGTAGGTTTTCGCAACTGGCGCCCAAGCAGATTGGCCATATATTTAGGTGGTTTAAACGCCTTCAGGGCGTTTGATGAAGTAAAATTAACAAAGAATATTCCTGCGCAAGGCACAGGCTGAAATAATTATTTTACCCCTGGTCAGAGCGACCATTTCTCAAAGATTGAACGCATTTTCGATGTTTTTCGCCAGGCTGCTGACAAAGCGGGCCATCTGTGCGCCGTCGATCACGTCGTGGTCGAGCAGTACTGTCATCTGCAGCATTTCCCTGATCACGATGGCCTCATCTTTCACCACGGGCTTTTTCACCACCGACCCAATGCCAAAGGCAATCGGGTGGATTGCTGTGGGGATGAACCAACCATTCACCTTTCCCATCATGCCGATGCCTGTGATTGCCACATTCCCCATCTTGCCGTAGGCGAATTTTGGGTGACTGAGCAGAAATCGCCACACCATGCGGCGAAGGCAGGCAGGCAGGAAGGGATACAGCCGTTCCATGCGCCCCGACTTACGCTTGAGTACAAGGTCTTTGTCGCTGTGGCTGGCTTCTTTTGCTTCGCTGATGAGCCTGGTGATGTGGGCCGGGCTGGCCGACTGGGCCTTTTCGATGAGCAGCGGAAAAGGCACCCGCTCACCGCCAACCTCTTTTTCGACCAGCAACGACACATTGATGTCGTTGAAGATAATGCGCTTGTTTTTGCCGCTCCGAAAAGCTGCTGCGGTTTCGTGTGCCTTGAGCGTGGTGCCAACAACGCTGATGAGCCAGGCGGTGAGCGAGATGCGGGGGGCGCCATTGCTGTTGTGCTGCCTGATTTTTTCGCGGGCAAGGCTCACATCAAGTTCGATGAGGGCGGTGATATGGTGCCTGCGTTTCCCCATCTCAAGCACATCGATGGTGGCCATGCGGGTGAGAGGGAAGGCCTCTGTTCTATGGGCTGTCATTGGGGTGAAATCAGTTTGAAGGCAAAACATTCGGTCCAGTAAGGCCCCAGGCCGGGCTGGTGCCTGAAATACAGGCTGTCGTTGCTGATGCTCAGCACTGCCGGATGGTATTGCGAAAGGGAGATCAGCATACCCTGGCTGAAGGCATAGCTAAATTGCTCGCTGGCATAAGGCGGGTTAAACGCGAGGCTTACAACCGAATCGTGTCCTTCGTCAATCAGGCTAATGACGATGGCGCTGCTGTCGTGTGCATAGCCAACAACAGTGTCAACCCAATGGGTGTTTACCCTGATGCCGCCATAATCACCCATGATGTGTTGAAAATAGGGTATGGGCGGAGGTGTCTTCGTCGGGTCTTTTTTGCAACCCGCCAATGTGGCCAACCCCACCATGAGGAGTATGATTTTTTTCATTATCGGCTGATCAGTGAATGATTTCATGCAAGGGTTTAAACATAAGGCCTTTTGCCTTCATCGCTTCGAAGGCTTTGGTCTGTTTTCTGGTTGTGGAACCAACAGTGGCTTCCGGCACAAGCGTCAAATGATAGCCCCTGGAACTGCCGCCCAGGGCCGTATGGTAGATGCATTTGTCGGCCAGTATACCTACCAGTACGATGTCGGTCACCTGCCGGTTTTCGAGAAACTGCCTCAGTTCAGGCACCGTGAAGGCATCGCCTTCGACCTTGTTGAAGCAGTTGTTGTTCACCACTTCCAAACGGGAGTAAAAGGGCTTTGCAGGCAAGGTATCAGTCCTGATGCCCTTCAGGCTGATGTTCAGCGACTTTCCGGTGGCCCTGACGTAAATCACGCGTTCGGCACCAAAAGCGGCGATCAGCCGGTTGATGTGTGGGATGATGCTGTCGATGGAAGCATTCAGCGACTGGTCTTTCAATTGAAAGTCCTGCATGTCGAGGACCATGAGCCAGGCATCCTGGGCCCTGAGTCGCTGTTGCGACAGGCCAAACGACAACAGGCAGATCAGAAGGACCAGCCACCGATGATGGGATGTTTTTTTCCGGGGCGCGTTGGCTTGCGTTTGCATGGGATTCATTGAATGATACGGTGTTGACGCAGGTCAAATGTAGGGTTTTCTTTTGGTTTGGGTGATTTTTTGGGTGGAAATTTCACGGACATAGTGTTTGTAAAGTCAAAGCTTAAGACCAAATACTTATGCAGGTGTGCAAGGGTGGAAAGGAAAAATCAGGATTAATTGCAATGCGATTGTTGCAAACAGCGAGCCATGCGTAAATTCTGCGAAATCGGAGTTTTCGTGGAGGGGTGATTAGTGTAGTTCTTTAACTGAGATAACTTTCTAAGTATGGAAGGTTGTTACAAAATCAATTAGATATCATCAAAGTCAAGAATCTCTAGTAAAATATTAAAGTTCTGAATAGGTCGAAGCCTATTAAATCAATCATTAGATTACTCAATTTTAAAACCTGCCTTCAATAAAGTTCTTAAATGCTTCTCTGCATTAGATTTGTGAAATTGAGTTAATGGTTTTAATTCATATGCCAAGTCAGCTAGATAGGTTATTTCGCCTTTTGTTAGAATTTTCATTTTTGAATCCCAATCGACCATTTGCTTTAGAACAGATAAGTTAATTTCAACCACGTTACTGTAAGTTTTTTCTTTTGCGACGTTTGAAGTAATTTCAATGTTAAAAAAGTTTGAGGCATAAAGAATATCTTTAACTGACGGAGGTTTCCCAGCTATGAGATTATTTGCAATTTTATTAAACACAGATGTGAATTTTGCATTACCTTCTAAGGCCTTTTTTTCGATTGATTTAAAAATATCTTGTATACTAATACCAGTTTCAATTGCTTGATTATATTTCAGAATAATTAGTTTCAATGCGCTTTCGAGCTGGTAGTTATAAGGTGTATTTATTAAATCAAATAACTCTGGACGATTTTTGCGAATCTCTAACATTAAAGAGTTTTCGAACTGCAAAATATCCTCATTTAAATCTTCAATTTTTAATATTGATGAGATTATTATATCCAATTTCGTTTTGTGAGATTGTGGCAAATCATCGTAATTCAATTTAAGAAGTTTATAAAAATCAATTCCTCTTGATTGGATTTCAATATTACTTTTTATTTTCTCAAAATTTATCTCAACTGACTCCCCATTCTTTTTTTCTTTTATTGGTATAGAATATTTTTTCAATATTATCTGAGCAGCAGTTGAATTCATAAACTTTTCGACTTCAATAGAACCCGAAATATCATCCCACAACTTTTTGTTTTTTGAATACTCACCATAGTCATCACTTTCCGAATACTTTTTTATAAGTCCATTCATCAATTTCATAAGTTCCATGAAAAATGAAATAAGGTCATCATCAAGTTTTTCTTTCTTCCAAATCTTTGAAAGGTCAAATTGTTTCCCTTGTTTTTGGCCATCTGTATAAATAAACATTATCGAAATCGCATAAGGAACCACTGCTGATCTTATTTGACCCAAGGAATTTTTACCTTGTCCATAAATTTTTTCAAGTTGGGTGAACAAAATAATTTTTGAAATTAAATCCTCGTAAAAATCCCGATTAATGGTTGAAGGCTTTTTACCTCTTTGTTCGCCAGTAATTTCCTCGAGAAAATACCTAAATACTTTTTCACCACCTTTTTTCACCACATAAGGCTGATCTCCCCATGCAGTATAATACTTTCCGAGTTGCTCTTTTGTAAAGCGGTAATTCTTTGGAAATTCCTTTTCAATTCTTCCTTTATTTGAACCAGCGATTCTAAGTTTGGTATTAAATTCCCCTCTGGATTTTTCAAAGAACCATTTTCGACCTGAAGGGGTTACGATGCTATCAGAAAGTGCTTTAATTTTATTTAATTGAGGACTTCTTGAACTTAAATCAACATTTGAAACTTTGGTTTGAGAATTTGAATATCTACTAATGTCCGAGATTAAAGAATCTAAACCTTCTTCGGTTACATCACGGGCCACATTAATTTTGGCCATAACTTTAACCTTTTCAATTGAGAAACCATCCTTTTGTGTAAAGTAGATACTTGCAGTTGTCTGCCCCCCATTTACTATTTGAAAATCAGTCAAAGATTTAATGAATATTTTTCCATTAATCGTTTCTGACTCTTTGGCAGTTGAGGTGATTGTTATCCCGTTGTTAAATGCAATAAATTTTTCAGGACTAACTCTGATTGTTTCTCTGATTCCTTTGTTAACTCCTTTGAACTGAAGAAATGATCTTATATTCTTTTCAAGCAATCTGGAACTATGTTTTCTGTATAATTCAGAAAGGACACTTGCAGGCATAACACAAAGAAATGATTCAAAATTCTCCTCATCAGCTGCCTTAATAACCTCTAATTTGAAGTTAAACAAATGTTCAAAATCAATAATAAGTGCTTCTCGATTACCCTGAGAAATCAAAACATCATATAAGAAATTTAGATCAATTAATTTTTTAAATATTGATAAATCCTTTGTGATCCGTTCCCGGTTTTTAATAAAAGTGACCTTGATATTTTCTTCTTCAAAGTCAATTCTTTTCGGCTGAGGAATTGTGCCGCGGGTCTCGATTGTTGCGTTAGCACTGACAAGAAATATTTCTATAACATCAAACTGTTCTACTCCAGTTGAAGATGAGAGTTGAGATAATAGTGGCCTGATAGGGTCAGCGTCCTGTACTTCATCATTTAGGTGACCTTTGATTGCTTTGTTTAAAAACCTGGTTACTCTTTTAAATTGATTATCATAGTAGACCTTGGTTGAGACTTGCAAATCTTTGTTTGACAGAGTAATGTCAATACTGGTTTCATCCACAATGAATAACTGTAATCTTTCAGATGACTCGTTAACGGTATAACCATTCAGCTTTAAGCCATCAGCAATATTCAAATAATATGAATCGTTCCAGTCTTCTGAATCAAGCAATTTGGCATCAACTAATAAAGGGAGAACTTGACTAAGCAAATTAGTCTGCTGAACAAAACCTTCGTCATCTTTTGAGCTTTCAAGTAACTCTGTTCGATAATTGATGAACTCTGTAATTTTCATTTTAAAAATCTCCTTTTCTCAATATGAAAGAAGTCAGCATATTTGTTTTCAAAGTATATTTCAAGGCACAGATTTCTTCTGGAATGTTTGACTTGCTTAGCTTAGGAAAATTTACATCTGAACAATTGTAAGATATCCAATTGACTGGCTTGAATCTATATCTATCGTAAAATCTAAAATTTTTGGAACTAATGTTCTTTTGATTTAGAGCCTTCCAAAATATTGAAATGTCACCGTAAGATTCTTGAATCAGTTTTTTAATTTGCAATATCACATCTCTGATGTGAAGGCCAGATGAAAAATCGCTTTGTACGTCAACTACAACCAATTCTAGTCCTTTCCCTGAAGCAACTTCCAGTTGATATTCACTAGCAATTTTCACCTCAATTCCCGATGGTGATTTTGTTTTTACTTCAAGATTTTTATTTTCTAATTCAAAATCATTCCCTTTATCATATGGACCTTTCCATGAATTTAATAGAATATTAATGTCATGACTCCCATGTTCGTTTATCAACAACTTTAAAACTAAGAGCTCACCGATTAAGCCTTTTATAGCTTCCTCTGGAAGCAAATCTGATTTTTTATCTTCAAAAAACTCACTCCATCTATAGAATGCCTGTATAAAATGATTTGAGTATTCATCCACATGACTTATGCTTTTTATGCTATGATAAAGGGAGAGAACGAGGTCATCAAAAAGGTCATTAAAATCATTGTCAGTCAATTGGAGTACAATCAGATTAGTTTCTCTGAAGTATTCAATGGATAAATTTTCTTTTTGGACTCCTTTAAAGTTTAATTGTTTGAAACGTGGTAATGCAAGTATCAAACACCTGTTTCCTTCCTTATTAACTCCAAGATAAAGTTCGCATATACAATCAGAGGAAATTCTTAACGACCTGAAACCACTTGTCGCTGGATTCTCTGAAAGTTCTGACCACTTTTGTTTCAATTCAATAGTTGTCATAATTATATTTCATTTGCATCATCTGGTAATTCAGAATCCTCTGCCTTAAATTCGTTTTCTTCATCACCTTCAAGGCCATAATTTCCATGAACATAAACGCCTCCAGGATCTGGTTCAATTGGTGGAAAACCTATAGCGTAACCAATTAGCGGAATATCTAAATCTATTCCTTCCATTTCAACAAATGCTTTCATATCAGAATCTATTTCTTTATCTTTTTCTTGCCGAAACACATAATAGGAATCTAAAAAGTAGATTAAAAGCAGGCCTTCTTGGTCCGACATTTTCTCGCGATATACTCTTTCTGGAATGTTTACATTCTCCGCTTTTTTGTTGATTTGTTCCTTTGTCCATTCAGGAAATTTTTCCTGATATAATCTTTTTCTCTCTTCAATAAAATCTTTTTCCGCTTTTCTAATTTGTGATGCTGTGAGTAGAATTGAAAAATCTCGCCCTGATGTAATAATATTAGCTGATTTGCCAGAGGCAGTAAATTCTTTCTTTTGAATAAAACTATCTCTGTAATTTTTTGTGGACTGTTCATCCTTCGGACCTCTTCTGATTATCATGTCAATAGGTTCCGGCAATCCTGATTCAACTTCAGTTAATCTTCCTTTACCCTCTGTGGGATTTGCGTCACCACTAGTTTTAATAGCAATTGTCCAGTTGTTTAATTTGTTCTTTGTTTTACATATCTCAATAAATCGAATGATGCTTTCGCATGTGACTTTGCCAAAATTGTTTTCCATTTTTAGAACTGAAATAATACCAGCTGTATCAGTATCGGCCAGTAGGAAACCGGTTTTATTCCCCTCTTCATTTAGCTTAGGTCTAAATTTAAAGGATGTGGCTATGTGGTTTTTAAAATCTTCATATACTTTTTGAATTTTCTCTTTCTTGATATCGAATTTGGTAGTTTGCTCAAGTGAATCCTGATACGACCAATTCACTTCAAGAGTATCTCTAAGTATTGCTGGTCTTGTTATTTTAAGTACTCTAGGGTGTTTTTTGACACGAAGAATGAAATCGGAAGGTTTTCTGTTTTTCTCCTTCATTTTTATAAATTCAATTTCTAGTTCCTCAATTGTTCGGGTTACCAAGTCATATTTTCCCATTGAATCTCGTGTAATAAATAGCTTACAGCAATCGAGATAGCCCGGTCTGTAGCCAAACCACCTTCCCATTTGAAGAAGTGCATCTGAAAAATCAGTTGTCCGAACAAAATAATTAATGCTTAATCCTTCAAGTGTAAATCCACGGGATAATCTGTTCCCGCCAACGGCAATATATTTTTTTGGAGTGTTCCTTGGATACAGAAGTTTATCTCCAGTCAAACTGTTAATTGCTTTTATCTCTATGCCTTTAATAGATTCTGTGAGATAACTATTTTTAATAGTTTCAAAGCTGATTGGTGTCAGAAATTTATCCTCATATCCACTTGGTAAATAATCAGAAATATGTTCAATAATATTGGAATAGTATTTAAACCAGATTCTTTCAAAGGTTATAAATATTGAACTTGTGCTATTTGGATCATCAAGCTGCAAACTGCCTTGAACTTCTCTTACATAAATATCAATTAATTCTTTTAGTTTATTTTGCCATAGGGTGTATCTTGAAACATGAATCAACATTGAATTATGCGGATTGAACATTGTGGAATTTACCATAGCTGGCTTTCTGCTTTCACGGATGGCAATTGTGAGTATGAAGCAAAGTACACTTTCTTTTATTGAATCTGGCAAAATCCTTGGAAAGTTATCACTTGGTTTGGCAGACCTAGTAAGCGTTCTGTATTCATGATAATCAGCAAAATCAAGATAAGAATTAAACTGTCCAATCTTTTCATTCCAGTCATCTTGACTTGTAAATTTATGAATGCCAATTAATTCGCCGTTGCCCGGAGAATATACTTTATCTGGGAATTGCTCAATATTATCATTGACAATTTCAATCAATGGTATTTTTAATTGTGCATTGTTTTCAATTGGCTTAATTGTTTCGAAGATTTGTTTTGCTCCAATGTAATTTGAAGGTGGATTAAGTAAAACAATAAAATCATCGGGAAATAAATTATCGACTCTTGGCAAAGACTTTTCCTCTGTCTGGCCTTTTAGCCTATACTTAACAATCCAATTGTTTTCCGGGGCATCGTTCCTGTCAGCAAGTACATTCGCAAAAGGGGTTGCTGTATAGCCGAGATATGTTTTCTTTTTGAACAATGCAAGCAAGGCCCTTATATGTCCATTAATTTTCGAGGCATATTCTCTACCTATTTTTCCTTCATTATTTAAGGAGGCGTTGTCTGCTTCATCATCCAAGACTAGTAATGGAATGTCATGTTGGTCTTCGTTTTCTTCTAGATAGTCATGCAACCATACAATCAGGTTGCGTAAGACACTAACGTTTTTCTTGCAAACAAGAATGTTCGTGTGATTAAGAGAAAAATCAGCATCGAGCAATGATTTTTTGAAATCCGATTTTGCAGAAGTAATTGATATTACTTGTGAAACGCTGCTATCACCTAAATTTCCAAATCTTCTTATTTTACCAACACCTTTCTTTACTAAATTATCAGTGTCAATATCAAAACCCTCACCAACAACATCATTTTCAATCCTTAACTGAGTTTGATTTCTCAGGTCTTCCATTATGCCAGCAAAGACAATTATTAATCCATAACCTGAATCAATAGAACGGTTGATTACAGCATTGAAGTTCTGGGTTTTTCCTGCCTGAACGCTACCAACAACCAATCCCTTAATCCAAAATTCTTCACTTGATTTAGGATCTCCCATTTTCTCCAATATTTCAAGACTTGTTGTTTTGGTTTCGCCTATAACTTTTTCAGAGCGACCAACTTTCTCTAGCAAAGTGAAATATCTATCGCTGTAGTTCCAAGAGTTATTCATTAACTCTTTTCTTTCATCTGTCAACCATGTTTTAAATCCCTTTTTTGTAAGAGAGTTGCTTGGGTCAATGTCAATTGGAGTTACAGATAAATACTGATTCTTTGCAGTTTCATAATAGTTTTTCAGTGTCATCCAGTCAATTTCAGGGTAACCATATAGTTTGATAATAGTAATGATTGAGTCTTTTATCTCAGGAAGAAGATTCACGAAGTAGCTTGGAGATAGAGAATTTTCCTGCGAATAATCACGTGCTTTGCTAGCGATGATTTTGATAATGATTTCAATGTATTTATGCTCCATAAAATTATTTTAGTAACTGCAAGACTTCTGGTGGTATTGAATTTTCGGCAAACCCTAAATTTGGAAGAATATCAGTTTTAATTAATTCAGATGACAGTCCGCTCCTAATAAGCTCATTTACACATACTATTAAATCTTGCACCGACAATCCATCCTTCTCTTCAATATCAACAAATTCTTTAGCATCATGTGTTTGCCTAATTTCATTTAATCTTGTATTAACCATCCGAATAACTAATTTCAATTTTGAGAGTTGTTCACTTTTTAATTCACTCATAAGAGTTCTGAGTAATGGAAAATTTCTATTCAGTTCAATTAATGTTCCTTTATTAGATGCTACTCTCTCAAATAGTTGAGTAGTGTCTTCTTTTCGTGAAACTGAAAATTTTCTTATATCTCTATTGTAGAATTCTCTCTCTGCTTGAGTCTTTAATTCCTCTATATATTTTTCAAATGCTGTAGTTAAATCGTGTGGTATTTCTATCTGAGATTTGGCAACATTAAGATGTAAAAGGTGATCAACACTGTTTCCAATATCTACACGCAGTCTTGCCAATTGAAGACGTGGAGCTTTCTTGATTAAACCGTTCCATCCACCAAAGTGAATTAATCTGTCAGCTCTATAAATATATATTCCTTCCATATCCATCAGACTTCGATTTTTCGTAGTCCAGAGTGATATGCTTTGGCTTTCTTCAATACTTCTTGATGGCAAGACGAACCCTTCAATTTTAATTGTATCTGTACTGAAGTTTTTCTGTTTATATTCTATCGGACGGAAATCAGAAATTGTTGTTGGAAATGGATTAAAAGGAGCAATACGATTATTGTTGATTCTTATTTCCAATGGACTTGTTTTTCGTTCCATATATCTATGAAACACAAGTGACAGATAATCAGAAGTTACTTCTGTTATTTGTTTCTTTAATGCTGATTGTCTGTTGTCCGCTTCAAGGTAATTTTCAAACTTGTAAAGTCCATTCCAAACCACAATTGTGTTTGCATAAAAATTGTCGAAACTATTCAAATGACCTTCACTTAAAGTACGATACTCTTTAATAAGTTTAGATATTTCATCTGGTGTATTAACTAATAACCGCCATTTGCCAACACTTTTTAAATAGTCAACGTCCCAGGTTCTGCCGTAATATATCGTAGTACCCTTTTTCCTTGAAAGAACAGTGAAGCAACGGGTTTGTGAAAAAGAGGCAGTTTTCATGCCTAAACCAAATCTTCCAAGGTCAAGTGTATCTCTTTTAAACTCAGGTGAAGCGCTTGGAAATTGCATACTTGATTTAAGGGCATGTTCATCCATTCCATCACCATTGTCTGTAATAAACAATTTAAATGGCTCTTGATCCATCCTAATTAGCACTTCTATTTTGTTTGCATTTGCAGAAATGGAGTTGTCCATTAAATCTGCTAATGAAGACTCCAAACTGTAGCCTTGTTCTGCGATAGCTTTAATCAGATATTCAGGGTTTGGGTCAGCAGCTTCAAACATAAAGTAAATGTTTACAATCTAAAAAAATAATAGCATCAAATAATAAGGTTATATATTGTTTTTGCTAATGCCGCTGCCATCAATGGCGGAACAGCATTTCCAATTTGTTTAAAAGCAGCAGTCCTTCCACCTTCGAAAAAATAATCATCAGGAAAAGACTGAATTCTTGCAGCTTCACGCACAGAGATTGAACGTATCTGCTTTAAATCCGGATAAATATAATAATGACCGTCTTTCGATATATGAGCTACCATTGTATGGGAATGCCCCTCTGGGTCGACTACTTTGTAACGATCGAGAAATGCAACTGTGTTATTATGTGTTTGAAGTCTGGCAGGAAGGTCTGAATATTTCAGCCTTGTCTTTGTAGTTACCCATTTTTCAATGGCAATTGAATAAATTTCAAGATCTCTTTTGTTGTGGTTTCTGGTTATGTGCTGAGTTACAATATCAATCCCATTTCGTATCTCATTTTTACTCAAATACTCATTAATCGGATTGGTGTATTTTTCAATATTACATTCATCTCCTGGGTTCAAATAAGGCAAATCATAGAACAAGTCCTTTTTTACCTGCCATTTGTTTTCGACCTTTTGTAATTCCGGGAAATTGAATTTTTTATTTCCTCTTTGCCCCATTAATATTACCCTTCTCCTCTTTTGCAATACTCCATAATCTTCGGCATTCAGAACAGTTGGTTCAGCAACTGAATATCCAATTGATTCGTAAAGCTGAATCATTTCCTTTAGATATCTTTTGTTTCCTGCTGTCAAAAGTCCAAGTACGTTTTCAAAAACAAACCATTTGGGTTTATATCGTTTAAGAAACTCCGCATAATAAAGAAAAAGATAATTTCGCTTGTCACCTTTCATGCGACCCGGATCCCGGCTTCTTCCTACCAGAGAATATGCCTGACAGGGTGGACCACCTATGATCAGATCCACTTTTTTACCATTTGTCAGCTTATCAATATTACCAAAAATTCTTTTGATTGTTTCTCCCGTTATTTCCTCATTTATTACTGTATTAATAATTGAATCAGGGATTATCTTCCAAAGTTCATCCCGGCTTATTTCTTTTTTCAAATAAGCTTCATACGTTTTTGTGTCATTGTTTTGTGAAAGGTAATGGTAAGCAAGTCTTGTCTTTAGCGTATCACAGGCATCTTTATCCATCTCCACATGAGCTACTGCCTCATACCCTTCTCTGATAAAACCTTCAGAAAGTCCTCCTGCACCGGCAAATAGGTCAATGTATTTTTTTGATGAGTTCATCTAACGTTTTGTCTCTGTTTTCTTTTTTCAACTCACATTCAAATATAGTTAAAACCTGCCACCCTAATACCTGCAATATCTGAAAGTTATTACTATCGACTTGTTTGTTTCTGGCTATTTTCTGTAACCACCATTCAGTCCTTGTTTTTGGAATCACAAAACATTTGCAGTTGTCATGTCCATGCAAGAAACAGCCGTTAATGAAAATTACGGTATTGTATTTTGGCAAAACAATATCCGGCTTTCCTGGTAACTTTTTGTCATTGAGGCGATACCTGAAACCACGGGAAAATAAGAACCTGCGCACCATGATTTCGTGCTTGGTGTCCTTGCCCTTGATCTGACGCATATTGTAGCTTCTGGTCTCAGCGTCATGCACATCTGACATTAAACAAAAATACGGATTAAACATTCAGCCCGCCGTCACGGAGAGTGATTTTTTTCGATTCCGCACACAAAAAAGCCCCTTGCCGTCATGAGGAGCAAGGGGTTCAGGTAAAATTAATCAATCAAAGTGTCCTGAAATTCCTTTTTCTATAGTTTCAGTAAACCATTCTGTTCATTACCCATGCCGGCTGCGGTAAAGCTGTCGGCTTCGTCGTCGTTGAACCAGCGGGTGCCATCGGCCAGGTAGCGGAACTGGTATTCCCTGCCGCTTTCCAGTTCGAGGCTGTAGCTGAACGAACCGTCTTTGAGGGCGTTCATGCTATCGGATCCATCGGTCCAACTGTTAAAATCGCCCACGATGCTGATGCGCGATGCACCTGCAGCTTGGGCCTTTGTTACCTTGAAGCTCAGCTTGCAGGCCGGCTTGTTCTTTAAGCTTGTTTTCTTTATGCTCATCTCTGGTTGTTTTTATCGTTTAAATGGTGTTTTCAAATTGCTGTTTACCAATTGGTCCGGCAAAAATACAGGCTTTTTGAACAATGTCGCAGCCGCAAAAAAATGTTTAAATTCGTAATGTGCAGAAAAACAAACCATTAGACGAAAAACAGAATTTTCGTCTGCGCTTTCAAACGGTTGCAATCTAAGAAACCACTCAGCGAAGATGTGCGCATGCATGTTCAGCATCAGGGAAATGATTACTTTTGCTGTATTAGGATGTTCACCGGAAAAAAAAAGAGCAGGTCTTCATGGAAAAGGAAAAGAAAGCCGGACGATACGCCCGGGTGTTGGAACAGCTGGAAACATTGTTGCTGAAAAGCAACAACACGGTTTCGGATATGGCCACCATTGCTGCGCTGCTTCACCACAAGATGGATGATTTCTTCTGGACCGGATTTTACCTGCTCCACGACGGGCAGCTCCAGGTGGGCCCTTACCAGGGATCGCTTGCCTGCATCGACCTGAAAAAAGACACGGGTGTTTGCTGGGCAGGCGTCAACAGGCGCGAAACGGTGGTGGTGCCCGATGTGCATGCCTTCCCCGGACATATCGCCTGCGATGGCCGGTCGAATGCAGAGATTGTGGTGCCCTTGTTCGGAAAAACCGGCGAGGTGTTTGCCGTGCTCGATGTCGACAGCACACGCAAAAACGCCTTCGATGAGGTGGATGCCGTTTGGCTTGGTAAAATCGTATCACTCGTTCAGCAACCGCAATAAGTTTCCAGTGAAAACCGCATTAACCATATTGTTCATCCTGGCACTGGCCTACAATGTGTTTCCCCTGGCGCTGGGACTCAACCGCGACAGGCGCACGCCGCACCTGGTCAATGTGTTTCACGCCCTCATCTTCGGCCTGCTGCAGGGAATCCTATACTGGGTAGGCGTTTTGCTTGGCGATACCTTCATGCACCTGCTCGATCAGCAGCAAAAGCTGGTTGTGTTTGGTCTTCTGGCTGCAGTGGGCGTGCGCATGTTCCTCGAAGCCCTCAAGATCCGCCGCGGCGAGCGCCTGTTTTCTTTCGACAACTATGTCAAGTTTATGGTCATGGGCATCGCTGCCGGAATCAACACCATGATCGTGGGCATGGCAGCTTCCTATTACACCCCTTTCGGCTTCTTCGCACCGCTGCTGCTTGTGGCAGCAGGCTTTGCCTGGTCCATTGCCGGCATCAGTATGAACCTGAGCCGCAAAAATATCATCCTGTCGAGCCTGATTCACCTCATCGCAGGCATCTACCTCTTGTTTTTCGGACTACTTTACTTTATCACCAATAACTGGCTTTAACGCATGTTTAGCATAAACCGATCCTTTGTCAGTGCTTTTTTACTGCTGACCTTCAGTATTTCAATGTCTGTCACTGTTGTGGCGCAGATTCCTGCCGGCTACTACCAGGGTGCCGAAGGCCTTTCGGGAACCCAGCTTCAGGAAGCCCTTCACAACATCATCAAGGGACATACGGTGAGGTCGTATTCGCAGCTGTGGACGGACTTCAAGACCACAGATAAAAAAGCAAACGGCAAGGTATGGGATATGTATTCAGACATTCCCGGCGGGACACCGCCTTACGAATACACCTTCAGCAGCGACCAGTGTGGAAACTATAGTGGCGAAGGCGACTGCTACAACCGCGAGCACAGCTTTCCGGCCAGCTGGTTCAACGACCAGTCGCCGATGTACAGCGACCTGTTTCAGCTGGTGCCCACCGATGGCTATGTGAACAACCGCCGGAGCAACTACCCTTTTGGTGAAGTGGGAGTGGCAAGCTGGACCTCCCTCAATGGCTGTCTGGTAGGTAGCAGTGCCTCAGTGGGTTACAGCGGAACGGTGTTTGAACCTTCCGATGCCTATAAGGGCGATTTTGCCCGCAACATCCTCTATATGGCCACGCGCTACTATACCGAAGATGGCAACTGGCCCGGGAGTCCCATGGTCGACGGTGCCGAACCACTGCCATGGGCACGCAAACAGCTGTTGCTCTGGCATGCCGCCGACCCGGTGAGCGAAAAGGAAATCGCCCGCAACGATGCCGTTTATGGGCTGCAACATAACCGCAACCCCTATATCGACAGGCCTGAATTTGCCGAGCTCATCTGGGGCGACCAGTCGGGCATCAACCATATTGACCAATATGCCGTTAAGCTGTTCGTGTATCCCAACCCGGCCGGCGAAACGGTAAGTTTTGACTATGTGTCGACATCCACCCCGGCCCAGCGCCGCCTGCTCATCACCGACCTGAGTGGCCGCCAGCTGATGGCTGTTGATGCTACAACTGCTCCGCTAACGGTAAATCTGGGCAGTGAACTGAAGGCCGGTTTCTACCTCGTTGAACTCACCGATGGACGACAGGTGCTGGGCTGTGCCAAACTGATCAAACGCTGACAACCGATGGACCAAATACGCATTACAAAGGAGTTTAATTTCGAGATGGCCCACGCCCTGATGGGTTACGATGGTCCCTGCCGGAATATTCACGGACATTCATATACGCTGAAAGTGACCATCACCGGGAGGCCGCTTACCGACACCACCGATCCCAAGCTGGGCATGGTAATGGATTTCGGCGACCTGAAAAAGATTGTGCGGCGCACCGTGGTCAATGTATTCGATCACGCCCTTGTGCTGAACGAAGCCATGAAAGGCAGCCTCAGCGAACAGCTGAATGCCCAGTTTGGCAATGTCATCTACACACCCTATCAACCGACAAGCGAACTGATGGTGATCGATTTTGCCGGCCGCATCAGCCGTGAGCTGCCTGAAGGACTCAAACTGTTCAGTGTGATGTTGCGCGAAACGGCGACATCCTACGCCGAATGGTTTGCATCCGACAATGCCTGATCAGTCGTTCAGGAGCTTGCTGATTTTTGAGATAAGCTGATTTTTCTCGATGGGTTTTGTCACATAATCGTCGCAACCGGCGTGCATGGCTTTGCTGATTTCGATGTCCATGGCATAGGCGGTCTGTGCAATGATGGGTATGCTTTTGTTAATCCGCTTGATTTCGGCCGTAGCCTTGTAGCCATCCATGCGCGGCAGGCGGATGTCCATCAGGATCAGGTCGATGTTGTTGTTGGCTTCGATGATCTCGATGGCCTGAACACCGTCCTGTGCCCAAACAATATGCACCTTTGTAGGCCTGAGCATGATGGTGAGCAGGCTGAAGTTGGTCCGTTCATCCTCCACAATGAGGAAGGTTTTTTCGGACCAGTTGACAGGCTGATTTGTTGGCACGATTTCCTTTGTGGCCGGTTTTTCGAGCTGCACAACGGCATCAGGCAGGGTGAACCAGAAATTGGAACCATTGCCGGGCGACGACTCGAGCCAGATGTTGCCCCCCATGAGTTCAACCAACCCCTTGATGATGGCCAGCCCGAGGCCGGTACCGCCGTGTTTTTTTGTCGAGCTGTAGTCGAGCTGCCTGAAACGCATAAAGATCAGTTCATGCTTCTGGTTGTCGATGCCCGGACCAGAATCTTTCACATGAAACCGGAGCACATTGTCATCGCCGAGTTCAAAGCCGAACTCAATAAAACCGCTATCGGTAAATTTAAAGGCATTGTCGAGCAGGTTGCCGATAATTTGCTGCAGGCGAACCACATCGGTATGTACAACCACACCGGAATTTGGAGGCACATTCAACCTGAAGGCGATATGCCCCTTGTTCCTTTTCGAACGTATTTCGTTGTATTTTTTCCAGATCGAATTGAGTAAGTCGGTGAGGGAGAAGGTGGTGCTGTTGATATGCAGCTGTCCGGCTTCGATCTTGGCAATGTCGATGATGTCGTCGATCAGCCTGAGCAGCACCTGTCCGCTTTCGTAAATGATCTGTGAAAACTCCTCACGTTCGGCGGAGGGCAGTTCGGGGTCTTTAAGGAAGTCGAGGAAACCGATGATGTGGTTCATGGGCGTCCTGATTTCGTGCGACATGCTGGCCAGGAAAGCGGTTTTGAGTTTATCCGATTCTTCGGCTTTTTCTTTGGCCTTCACCAGCTCGTGTTCTGTAAGCTTGCGGCGCGAAACGTCGCCGATGATGATGATGAAGTTGAGGGCATCGCTGATGTTGCTCGAAACCTTAATGCCACGGCAACGGAAGAAGGTTTCGCTTTCCTTGCGCAGAGGGATGGTGGTTTCAATGTCGAAATCCTCCAAATTGTCGACCAGTCCGATGATTTTCTCCCGGAGTTCGGTATCGCTGAAAGGTTCAAAAACCTTGATGTTCTGTTTGTTGATGATCTCCTCGGCATGCAGCTCAAACACCTTGATGAAAGCCGGATTGGCAGAAGTGATGAGTCCATTGCGGTCGAGGTTCAGGATGGCAAGGGGAATATTGTTCAGTGTAGTAGCCAGGCGATACTCCAGGTCCCTTTCCGATCGCTGGCTGTGTTGGCTCATCTGATCTTCAAGGCTGGCAACAAGGCCACGCAGACGGTCTATTTCCGCCTGTAACTCAATGTTTGTTTTGTTGTTTTCCATCATCTGCAAACAGGGATATCCCTAATTCCCCTTGTATTTGCCTTTGGCAAAGATAATACTTTATACTTCTTTTTATTCATCAGGGTTACAAAGCCAGAAGTATAAAACTAGCAGTCAGGTGAAATATTGTCAGGTGCAAAAAAGAATTTAGCCGGATCAGGCAAAAATGATCCATTTCATTGAGGTATTGCAAAGTATTGATAATGTGAATTTTAATCGTTGATAAACGTTTACAAACGACTACAATCGTATGTAGCTGTTAATCATACGACTATCCTTTAACTACCAATATACCTTTGTCTCGTTGTTCGTTCACAAAATTGTCACACTAAACATTTACTACCATGACAACACTAAGAAATTCCGTAAAACTGATCGGACGTCCGGGCAAGGATCCGGAAGTAAAACAACTGGCCAACGAGCGCAAGGTCGCCCGTTTCACGCTTGCCACGAATGAATATTACTACAATGCCAAGGGCGAGCGTGTGGAAGAAACGCAGTGGCACAACCTGGTTGCCTGGGGCAAGACTGCCGAGGTGATTGGAAAGATCGTGAAGAAGGGCAGGGAGGTGGCTGTTGAAGGCAAGCTCACCAGCCGCCTTTGGGAAGACAAAGAGGGGAAGAAACACCAGGTGGTCGAAGTGCTGATCAACGAGATCATGTTGCTCGAGAAAGCATCCTAGTGCGCCATGCCTGGCGCTCCTGTCCGCCAGGGCGGACAGGGCCTGTGCCCAGGGCCGGGCCACCCCCGAAACACAAAAATCAAAAACCTATTTTTTAATCAACACATTTACCCCCATGACAAGCTTGAAAAATTCCGTCAAATTGATCGGACGCCCGGGAAAAGACCCGGAAATTAAGGTGATCGGCAACGACCGCAAAATGGCCCGTTTCACCCTGGCCACCAACGACTATTATTACAATGCCAAGGGCGAACGCGTGGAAGAAACGCAATGGCACAACCTCGTCGCCTGGGGCAAGATTGCCGAAGTTGTTGAACAGCATGTGAAAAAGGGCAGGGAAATTGCCGTCGAAGGCAAGCTCACCAGCCACAGCTGGGAGGACAAAGACGGCCAGAAACACCAATTGACCGAGGTCCTCATCAACGAGGTGATGGTGCTCGAAAGGGCGCACGAAGCAAAGAAGCCCGCAGGCGACAATTAACCGGCTTTCGGAGTGCCAAAGGTTTTCAGGGCCTTTTTTCTGACAATCAGCCTGATGGCTTTTGGAACAATTTCGAAATCAAGGGGCGAGTAGCCCAGCGACTCCCCGTCAGTCTCCAGAAATGTGGCATGGCGGGGAGTTGATGTGATGGATATTTTCTGTCCAGTGAAGGTCTTCACCTGTTTTAGTTTCACGAAGCTGCCGTCATAGAGATTTTTAATGTTGCGGATAACCAGGAACTTGGAGGCTTTTTTAATGACGGTCACGTCGAAAAGGCCGTCGTCGGGGATGGCAAAAGGCAGCTGCATCATGCCTCCACCATTGTATTTGCAGATGCCGATGCTGATGCTGAAGATCTTGCCGTCGAACACTTCATGCCCATCGATCACGATATTCATCTGGGTATGCTTGTATTGGAACAATCCGGTGACCAGGTTGTACAGGTAAGCAAGGGTGCCGCCCTTGCCTTTGGCTTTCATCAGGTTGGTTTTTTTGGCCACCAGCGCATCGAAGCCCATGCCGGCAATATTGATGAAATAGCGGTTTTTGTCTTCGGAGTCGTAGCGGTATTTCACCTTACCCACGTCCTGCAGGAAGGTGAGGCCGTTGGCCAGGATACGGATGGCCTTGTCGTATTTAAGCGGAAAACCATACATGCGGCCCCAGTCGTTGCCTGTCCCCACAGTGATCATGCCAAGGGTGATCTCGTCGGAGCAAAAGCGTTCCTGCTGAAAGATACCGTTGACTACTTCATTCAGGGTGCCATCGCCACCAACGGCAATAATCTGCCGGTAGCCCTTCGAAACAATCAGTTCGCGCACAAGCTCAATGGCGTGAAACGGCCTTTCGGTGAATACAGCATCAAAGGAAAAGCCGGCTTCGACAAGCAGCCTGTTGATGGTGGGCCAGTCTTTTTCACCCGCCCTCAAACCTGCGTTTGGGTTGATGACAACGAGCCAATTGCCTGCGTTCTTTTTGGTCATAACTTAGTGGTTTGCGTTCATTTCCTGCAGCACTTCGCGGTAAAGGCCAAGTGTTTTTTCACCCATGATGCGATAATCGAAACCAAGGGCTTTGCGGTAGGCATTGTCCGTTATTTCCCTGGCACACGCGGTGTCGCTGATGAGGGCGCTTACGGCCTCAGCCAGCTGTTTTTCGTTTCCCACAGCGGCCAGCAATCCGGTGACCCCGTCTTCAACAAGCTCCGGAATCCCGCCGGCTTTTGTGGCCACAACAGGAACTTTCGAGGCAAAAGCATCGAGGATGCTGGTGCCGAGGCCTTCGGTTTTCGAGGTCATGAGGAAAATGTTGAGTTCGGGGAGCAGGGCAGGAATATCTTTTCTGAAACCGGTAAAAATCACCTTATGGCTGAGGCCGGCCTCTTCTACCCATTGCCTTACCGCTGTCCGAAGGGGTCCGTCGCCTATGATCACAAAACGCATGTCAGGAAACCGCTTGTGCAGCAGTGCGGCTGTGCGCACAAAGCTTGGGTAATCCTTGTGAGGTGCCAGCGCAGCGGTATTTCCCACCAGGACGGTGTCGGGCGACAGGCCATAGGTTGCCCGCAGCGGGGCTTCTGCGGTTAAGGGACTGCCAAAACGTGACATATCGATGCTGCTGTGAATGCACACGGCTTTTTCAGGATGTTTGAGCGCAGGAACCAGCATTTCGCGGATGGCTTCCGACACGCAGACAAACCGCCTGATAATGGAATGGTTGTATTTGAAACGTGAAAACAGGCTGCGATGGACCGGAAAATCGACGCGTCGGTGCACGATCACCGGAACCTTGTTTCCGAAGATGCTTGCCGCAACAACGGCCATTGTGTGTGCGTGGCTGTCGTGGCAGTGTACCAACGAAACCTTGTGCCTTTTGCAATAGCTTTTGAGGGCAGCGGCAGCGATGAGTGAAAAAGGTCCTTTGCTACTGAAGGTATGGTGATCGATCTGATGGTCAACACAATGTTGGTGCAAGGCTGAGTGTTCCGGACAAAAAACCAGGTTGTGGCAGGCTGTGTTGTTCGCCTTGATCAGGTAGGCAATCTGCTGCTCGCCTCCCCTCCATGAAACCGGTGTTGAAATGTGCAGGATGGTCAAGGTGTCCGTAAATTTTGTCAGGTGTGCAATAACATGAAGGCAAATGTAGCATATTATCTTGAATGCCAACGGACCAGCGAAATATGCGCCGGCCAGAAGCGTTTTTTCAGGCTTTTTCGGCCCTGATTATCAGCGTTTCGCCAAACAAAACCGGTTTCGAAAACATGCTTGTTTTCACAGCCTTGTTCAGCTGAGTTGTGCCCTCGATTCTACCTTCTTTGCGGTAAGTGAAGGTGGTAAAAACCAGCACGAGCGGCATCCAGATTGCATGCAGCCAGCTGACCCATTTGATGCGGTTAGTGGTTATCCGGCTGATTGCAAAGCCATTGGTGTGCAACATATAGCGCAGCTCAGGAAATGAAACCATGCCGATATGGTGGAGCGGACTGGGCTTGTTTTCGTCGAGTGGTGCCTTGCATTTGTGGTGATGGCCTGTCATCAGCCAGCGAAAACGCGACCTGAGGGCGCTGATGTTGGGTGTCGATAGGATGAAGGTTCCGCCTTGCTTCAGCACCCTGTTGACTTCCGAAACAAAGAAAAACTGGTCGCTGATATGTTCAATGCCGTCAATGCATACGAAAACATCCACCGATTGATCTTCGAAAGGGAGTGGTCTGGTCATATCACCTTTCAGAAATCCGGGATGATCAAACACAAGTGCACATGCAATGTCCATGGCCAGCACATGGGTATATCCCTGATCGACAAGGCGTTTCACAAAAGCACCGGCGCCCGAGGGCATGTCGGCGATCACCGCATCCTTAGATGCGTTAATCAGTTCAAATACAACCTTGTGGGTGTTTTTAGTGGTGTTTATGGGTATGCCCTTGTATACATCGGCCATCGTCAGCTTTTTTGGTTGTGTGGATGATTGGTTTTTTGAGCATTGAACTCCTGCAGCTTGCGGTATTTCAGGTAGCGTGAGCGTGCCGAATGCCAGGCGATGTACCAGCCGTTGCTTCCTTCCAAAAAGCCAAGGCTGAACACATACGATTGAAAGAACCTGAAGACGGCCGAAACATATTTTTTAAGCGGAGACGGTCTCTTGCCTTTTTCAAAGAGCGCCCTGGCGGCGATGGTCGAGAAATTATCCACAATCTGGCGGTGATGAGCCACCGAATCAATGGAATAGTGCATGATGTCGCCCTTCAGGTGAATGGGTTTCACGGCTGTAGTGAAGGTGATTTTGTCGTGCGGGTTGGTGCCGGCCCACTCACACAGCGCCCGTTTCACCAGGCGCACCTTGGTGTCGGGGTACCAGCCGCCAAACCTGATCCATTGTCCGGCATAATTGGTCCTGCGGTTCATCGCATAAGCCGGCGAAAAGCCCTTTTCCTTTTCATGCATGATGGATAGCTGCAGCTCATCCGACAGGGCTTCATCGGCGTCGAGCGACAGCACGAAATCGTGGCTGCAGCGCGAAAATGCGTAATTCTTCTGCTGTATATGTCCGGCAAAGGGATTGGTGCTGAAAACAGCACCCTTCTGCAGGCAGATCTCACGGGTCCGGTCGGTAGAAAAAGAGTCGACAACAACGATTTCATCGGCGATGTCCTTCACCGAATCGATGCACCTGCCAATATTCTTTTCCTCATTTTTGGTGATGATGGCGACCGAAAGTTTATCCATTGCTGCTCTTTGGAAGGCTCAAAGGTAATACATAGGCCCGAAACTCAGTTAACGTTTCCAGAAATAGGGGGAGAAAAGGATGAGCACCGTGAACAGTTCGAGGCGCCCGAGCAGCATCAGAAACGACAGCACAAACTTGGCGGCTTCTGGCAGGAAGTTAAAATTGTCGACCGGACCTACCAAGCCGATGCCTGGCCCGATATTGCCCAGACAGGTGATGGATGCTCCAACGGCTGTTTCAAAATCGAGGCCGAGAACCGACAGGGCAATGGTGCCCGAGGTGAAGACCAGGATATACATCAGGAAAAAAGCCATGAGCTTAAACACAATATCCTGGGGAACACTCTTGTGGTTGTATTTTACCGGCAACACCGCATTGGGATGGATGGACCGCCTGAGTTCCATCCATGAATTTTTAAACATCAGCAGCTGACGGATGATTTTCATGCCACCGCCTGTGCTTCCTGCGCTGCCGCCAATAAACATGAGGATGAAAATAATCATCCACAACAATCCGGGCCAGCTAAGGTAATTGGCTGTTACATAGCCCGTTGTTGTAAGGATTGAAACCACCGTAAACAAGGCATCCCTGAACCCATCGGAGAAGCCTTCGAGGTGGTTGAAGTACGACAAACTGGCTGTAATGATCACAGTGGCTACACCGATGATCAGCACATAGGTGCGGAATTCTTCGTTGTGAAACACCTTGCGAAGCTGTCCGTGCAGCATAAAATAATGCATGGTGAAATTGGTTCCGGCCAGAAACATAAAGAAGATGATAACATACTGGCTGTAAGACCCGAAGGCTGCAATGCTGTTGTTGCGCGTGGAAAAGCCGCCGGTGGCCATTGTGGTAAACGAATGACAAACGGCATCGAAGAAATTCATTTCGCCCGCCCAAAGCAGGATAATCTGGGCAGCAGTAAACATGACATAGATTCCCCACAGCCGCTTGGCTGTTGAGGTGATACGCGGATGCAGCTTGTCATAAGTCACACCCGGCATTTCGGCCATAAACAGCTGCATGCCTCCGATCCCCAGTATGGGTAGTATGGCCACTGAAAGCACGATGATCCCCATGCCGCCCAGCCATTGGGTGAGACTGCGCCAGTAAAGCAGGTCTTTAGGCACCGATTCGATGTCGGTAAGGACAGAAGCCCCTGTGGTAGTGAATCCCGACATGGTCTCGAAAAAAGCATCAGCAAAACCGGGTATGGCACCACTGATCATGAATGGCAGTGCGCCAAAAACGGAGATGAGCACCCACGAGAAGGTTACAATGATATAGCCTTCGCGCTTGCCCAGCACCCGCGATGCGTTTTGGGTGAGTATCCAGCATAGTCCACCAAAAATAAGGGTGATTACAGCAGCCACCAGCAGGGCGAAACAGCTTCCGCCGCAGTCGCGCCACGAAAACGGGATTCCCGTGAGCATGAACAAGCCTTCGATCATCAGCAAAAATCCGATGATGCGTATAATCAGGCCATAGTTGATGTCACGGAAAAAACTTTTCATGCACTTCGGGCTTAATGAAACATTTTCTCCACGGCATTGATCGACTCCGGCAGTGAGAAAACGACGACTTTGTCATTTTCCTGTATCTGCAGATCGCCTACGGCAATCAGGCTTTCATCGTTGCGTACGATACCGCCAATGATGGACCCTTCGGGGATGCGCAGCTTCGAAATGGGCTTTTTGGTCACTGCTGAGCCTGGACGTGCGATGAGCTCCATCACGTCGGCATCGATGCCGCTGAGGCATTTGAGCGATGTGACTTCGGCGCCCATGGTGTAGCGCACCATATAGCTGGCTGCAATGAGCTTTTTGTTGATGATGGTATCGATGCCGATGTTTTGTGAAATGTCGATATAGTCGATGTTTTCGACCAGTGCAATGGTTTTCTTCACCCCGTATTTGCGTGCATGCAGGCAGGTGAGGATATTGGTTTCGGTGTTGTTGGTCACCGCAATAAAGGCATCCATCCGCCTCACATCTTCGTCTTCGAGCAGCTGGATGTTGCGGGCATCGCCATTCACCACCAGTGTTTCTTCGAGGTAGTCGGTGAGCACCATGCAGCGCTCCTTATCCATTTCGATAAGCTTTATGTTTTTTTCTTTTTCGAGTCTTTTGGCGGTGATGCGGCCAACACGCCCGCCGCCCACGATCATGATGTTGTGAATATCGTGCTGCACCTTGCCGCCGAGTTTCAGCAACTGGTCGATGGCATTGGGCTTAGTGATCACATAAGATAGGTCGTTTGGCAAAAAGGTGTCGCCGCCTTTGGGAATAAAGGTCTGGCGGTTGCGGTGCACGGCAACGGCCCTGAAATCGAGGTCGGGGTAAGCGGATGCAATTTCGTTGAGTGTTTTGTTCACCACAGGGGCGTTGTCTTCGAGCTTGATCAGGAAGAGCGAAAGCTTCCCGCCCGAGAAGTCAAACACTTCGGTGGCTGCCGTTTGTTTCAGCAGGTTGATGATTTCCTGAGCGGCAATATCTTCGGGCGACACGAGGCCATCAATGCCCAGTTCCTGATACAGGTTCCAGTTTTCGGGACTCAGGTTTTCCATGGTGTTCACCCTGGCGATGACCCTTTTGGCACCCAGTTTTTTTGCCAGGATACACGTAAGCAGGTTGATGTGTTCATCATGTACCACGGAAATCACCAGGTCGGCTTTGCGCACATTGGCCCTTTGCAGGGTTGCAATGGAGGTTGAGTTACCCATGATGGTCATGAGGTCGGCATGCGACTCAATCATCTTCAACAGTTCCTCGTGGGGGTCCACAATGGTGATGTTGTGGTTGCTGTTGACCAGTGCTTCTGCAAGGTGAAGGCCTACTTCGCCGTCTCCGGCAATGACAATGTTCATGGCGTATTAATTTTTGGGCGGCAAAAATAGTATATTAAAGGCATCCCAATCAAGGGATACATTAAATTTCTGCCTGAAATTCAATAGGTCATCATAATTCAGCGAGTAGGACTCGGCGAGTTCGGCATGGGGTTCGGCTGCGAAAAGAAGGTTGCCGCGCGGGTCAATGAGCATCGAATCGCCAGAATAGCTGTTTCCCGGACCGTCGACACCAACACGGTTGAGCCCAAGCACATACGCCTGGTTTTCGATGGCCCTGGCAATGAGTAGCTGTTTCCAGGGATACGACCTGACTTCAGGCCAGTTGGCCACAAAAATCAACAGGTCGTAGGCATACCCATCGGGAGTAAGCGTGTTTTTACTCCACACCGGGAACCTCAGGTCGTAGCAGATAAGCGGCTTCACTTTCCATCCTTTCAGCTCAGCAATGAGCATCTCCGATCCGGGATGGATCAGCTTGTGCTCGCCGCCCATGCGGAAAACATGGCGTTTTGCATAGGTGAGGTAATTGCCGTTGGGCTGCATCCACACCAGGCAGTTGAAAAAACCGCCTTGCTGTTGAAGCAGCAGACTGCCGCAGATGACGGAGTTCATCGAAACGGCTTTTTGCTGCATCCACTGTATGGTAGGACCATCGGGCTGTTCGGCAAAGCGCTGCGGGTCGACCGGAAAACCGGTGGTAAAGGTTTCGGGAAGCACCAGCAGGTCGGGATGTCGGTTTAACCGGCTGATCCAATGGTCGAAATACGTCCTGTTGGCGGCAGCATCTTCCCATTTCAGGTTGGCTTGTATAAAGGCAATGTTTAAATCCTGCATAGAATTGCTGTTGCTTGTTTCAGGGTTTCTTCCTTTTTTGCAAAACAAAAACGCAGCATTTGCTCGTTGGTTTCCATGCTGTAGAAAGGCGACAAGGGAATGGCAGCGACACCGTGATCGTGCACCAGGCTGGTGGCAAAGGCCATTTCTTTGGCATCGCTGATGCGGTTGTATGCAAGTAATTGAAAATAAGTGCCAAAAGAAGGGATGATGTCGAAACGTGAATTCCTAAGCTGGCTCACGAAATAGTCGCGTTTTTGCTGATAAAACTCACCCAGCTGTGTATAGTTTTCGGGATTCCCCAGCAGTTCGGCGATGGCATATTGAATTGGGGTATTTGAGGCAAACACGATAAACTGATGCAGTTTTCTGAAGGCGGCAGTCAGGTTGGCCGGTCCGAGAACAAAACCGGTTTTCCAGCCTGTGGCATGAAATGTTTTGCCAAAGGAACCCACAACAAGGCTACGTTCGATGAGTTCAGGAAAGCGGCAAACGCTCTGGTGCACAAAACCATCGTAAATCAGGTGCTCGTACACCTCGTCGCTCAGCACAATGATGTCGGTGCCACGGGTGAGCTGATCGAGGTGATGCAGGTCGTCGGCGCTGAGGAGGCTGCCGGTGGGGTTGTGTGGACTGTTGATGATGATCATCCGGGTGCGGTTCGAAATTATTTTGCGCACCTCGTTCCAGTCGATGTGGAAACCGGGCAGTTTCAGGGTGGCAAATTTTACGATGCCTCCATTGGCCTTAACTGCAGGCGCATAGCTGTCATAGGCCGGTTCAAAAATAACCACTTCGTCCTGGTCTTTCACAAAGGTGGCAATGGCCGTGTACAATGCCTGAGTGGCTCCTGCTGTAACCGTAATCTCGTCCTGAAAATCATATCTTACCCCATAGCTGTCCTGCACCTTTTCTGCGATGGCTTTCCTGAGTTCAACAACCCCGGGCATCGGTGCATATTGGTTGAACCCCTTTTTCATATAGTGATTGACCCGCGCAATGAGTTTGGGCGAGATGGGAAAATCAGGAAATCCCTGTGAAAGGTTAACCGCATTGTGCTCAACAGCGATCTTCGACATGACGGCAAAAATGGACGTCCCGGCATTGGGTAATTTTGATGGAAATGTTCCGCTGAAAAGTGGCATAAGGGCGAGGGTTCTACGTTCTACAAATATAATCATGTTTTGAAAAAAACCGCAAGGACAATGAAGACCGATTGGTTTTGGTGAGTTTCCGATAATTTAAAGAACTGTTATAATGAATGATACACAAGATAAATACCACGGAAGGATGTGCACTTGCAATGCACCGCTAAGCGCTAAAAATACGGCTTATCCGGGATAATTGTTATTCATTTGTGGCCTGTGACAGTACAAAGGACTTTGTAAAACCAGACAACGAAAACTGCCTGATTGGCCTGCATGCTTGTCAGCGCAACCGATTTCAAGCGGAACCAGCACGAAAAGCCTGGGGTGTTTAGCTTTCGGCCGTGCGTTTTTGTACTTTTGTTGGGTTGTGCCTACTTAATGAATCCTGAAAGAAAACATACATCAGACCGGTTGTTTACACTGGTATCGGCATGCCTGCTTTTGGCGCTGAGCCTGTTGTTTTACCGTGACCGGATTACGTCCTTCCCTTCACACATTCATGCGTGGACACAAAGCGACCGCCTGGCTTTATCCTACGGCTTCATACACGACGGTTTCGACCTGTTTCATCCTTCAACCTACAACCTTCATCCTGAGTATCAGCCAAAAAAAACCCTTGAGAAAGAAACAGGCATTACCCGGGTCGACTTTCCCCTAGTGGAATATGTTGTCGCCCTGCTGATGAAAGTCACGACTTTGCACGAACCCGTGGTTTTCAGGCTGTTTGTGCTGCTTTGCAGCCTTGGTGGAATCATTGTCTTGTTGCGTCTCTTCGGACAACTTGGCATGAATGATCCCATGAAATTTGTGATGTTGGCGTTTGTGTTCAGCGCGCCCGTTTATGCCTATTTTCAGGCAGGTTTCATCCCTTCGGTTCCTGCAGTCGCCTTGACGTTTCTGGCCTTCTACGCCCTCTTTTTGCACCTGCGTCAGCAGCAAACACGGCAACTCGTGCTGGCCATTTCGGCACTTACACTTGCAGCGCTCATCCGTATGCCTTTTACCATGCCATTGGCTGCTACATTGCTGAGCTTGCTTGTCTTTTACAGGAAAAGCCTTCGCTGGCTGTTCCTGACACTTAGCCTTGGCGGGCTTTCCGTGATCGTTGTGTTGGCCTACCTGCTCTATAACGAATACCTTGGAAACCACTATGGTTCCTTATTTATCAGTCGTTTGATGCCTGCCGTGTCAGTTGCCGATTTCGGGCAAATCATGAACCAAAGCTGGGCCAACTGGAAATGGCACTATTTCACCGGAACACATTATGTGCTGCTTGCGGCAGGCCTCTGTATCCTGGTTGTGAAGTTCAGCACCATGGCGCGTGAGACAAGGGTGTTGATTCACATTGCCTTGTTCAGCCTGCTGTTGGCCCTTGCCTATCTCGTTGTAATGGCGAAACAGTTCATTGCCCACGATTATTATCTGCTGGATGCGTTTTTTATCCCGTTGGTCATTCTCAGCGGAATAGGCCTAAGCCGGATAATGCCGCAAAAAACCTGGCAGCATCCGGCACTGTGGTTGATTGCGACATTGCTGGTGTTTTTTATGGTGAAGGCTTCGCTGAACATTCAGGCACAGCGCTATATAACCCAATCCTGGGACCGGACCGAAACTACCCGCCTGAATTTCACCGGCAGCAAAGAGCTACTCGACAAGGCAGGCATTTCTGCTGCTGCAAAAATACTCGTGCTTGATTCCTATACCTATAATGCCCCTTTACTATTGGCCGGCCGCAGGGGTTACACCGTCATTAACACCACCCCCGAAAACATCTCCAAAGCCCTGACCTTTGGCTTTGATTACATCGTGGTTCAGAACCGGTTTCTGGCTTCGGATGTCCTGCGCAATTATCCTGCGCTTGGCACAAAGCTTCAACCGGTGACCAACAATGGACGCATCGGGGTGTATACCCTGGGTAAGGACAGCCTGCCAGACTCCTTTTCGAGGTTGCTTATGCTCGCACAGGCACGGACTTTGTTTCAGCTGCAGGACTCAACATTGAAAAGCACAGGAATTGTTTCGGCACAGGAAGTTGCAGCTGAATTTATTCCACTTATCAGGCTGAGCCTTGATTCACTGAATATGCAAGGTGAATTTCTGGTGTTTGAAATGCATGCGATGATGAAGGAGTATGGTGAGGGCGGACTTTTCCTTGTAACGCTTGTCAGGCGGGGCGAAAAGCAGTACTTTTATGATGGCTTCGACCTGATGCCTTTTTTTGAACACCAGGTAACCCAATCAGGGCTGGCAGCCTGTATACAATTGCCTGCCGGACTTCAGCAGGCTGACGACCTCAGCTGTTATATCTGGAATCCCGGCCGTCACAGGCTTGATTTCAGCGAAATGCACATTCAATTGATTACATATTTACCTCAAAACTTAACAACTTTTTCTCATGAAAAACATTGATCTGTACAACCTGAAGGGTAAGCGGGCGCTGATTCGCGTCGACTTCAACGTGCCCCTCGACGACAAATTCAACATCACCGACGATAACCGCATCATGGCTGCATTGCCTACCATCCGCAAGGTGCTGGACTCTGGCGGCTCGGTCATCCTGATGTCGCACTTTGGCCGGCCAAAAGATGGTCCGCAGGACAAATACTCCTTGTGTCACCTGCTTCCGGGCATAGAACAACGCCTGGGCAAGAAGGTGAAATTTGCCGATGACTGCATTGGCGAGCAGGCCGGCAGCATGTCGGAAAACCTGAAACCCGGCGAAGTCCTTTTACTCGAAAACCTTCGTTTCTATAAGGAAGAAGAAAAAGGAGATGAAAACTTCGCCAAGAAACTGGCCCTGCTGGGCGACGTGTATATCAACGATGCTTTTGGGACGGCTCACCGCGCCCACGCATCGACATCCATCATTGCCCGGTTTTTCCCGGGAGCCAGCCTGTTTGGCTACCTGATGCAGGACGAGGTTTCAAACCTCGAAAAGGTGGTCAAACATGCCGAGAAGCCATTCACTGCCATCCTTGGTGGAGCAAAAGTTTCAGGCAAGATCGAGATCATCAACAACCTGATCGAAAAGGTCGACAACCTCATTATCGGTGGCGGTATGATGTTCACCTTCATCAAGGCCATGGGCGGCAAGGTAGGTAACTCGCTGATTGAAGAGGAACTGGTTGAAACAGCCCGCGAAGCCATGGCCAAGGCCAAAGCCAGGGGAGTGAAGCTACTGATCCCAACGGACACCATGATTGCCGATGGCTTCAGCAACGATGCTGCAAAAAAACTTTGTTCGGTGATGGAAATTCCCGATGGCTGGATGGGTCTCGACATCGGGCCAGAAACCATAAAAACCTTCACAGCCGTTATCATGTCATCAAAGACCATTTTGTGGAATGGCCCGATGGGCGTGTTTGAGTTTGACAACTTTGAATCCGGCACCAAAGAGATCGCGCAAGCCATTGCAAAAGCAACGGCTGCAGGAACCTATTCATTGGTTGGTGGTGGCGATTCAGTGGCTGCTGTGGGCAAGTTCGACCTTGCCGACAAGGTAAGCTATGTGTCGACTGGCGGGGGAGCCATGCTCGAGTACATCGAAGGCAAGGAACTGCCGGGAGTTACGGCTATCCTAAAGGAATAAGCCATTTCTACCAGCCTGAAAACAGGCTAACGCAGGTTACGGATGGTGCGCAACACCGGTTCTTTGAGCCGGGCATACACCGCGTCATCCGTTCCATTACCGTCAATATCGATCACCTGGTTATGAATGCGGTAAAAGCCAAGTACCGGTTCAGTGCGCTGTTCGTGCTCTTCGAGCCGGGCCACAATGGTTGCTGCGCTGCCATCGTAAGGCATACGGGCATCCGTCTGGCTGCGTGCATCGAGGCGCTTGATCAGCTCAAGGAATGGCACCTGCAGGTTGATGACACAGCTGATCGAATGGCCTTTTTTACGCAATAAACCGTCGAGAATATAGGCCTGAACGAGTGTTCGCGGGTATCCCTTAAATACATAACCGCGGCTGTTGCCTTCAGTTTCGGTCAGTTTTTTTTCAATCAGCCTGATCACAATTTCATCAGGTACATGCAAGCCTTTCTGCAGGTATGGCTTAATTTGTTTGCTCATCTGGTTATTCAGTTTTGCCTCTTCATGCAACAGCTCGCCTGTTGATATACAGGTGAGGTTGAAATCGGTGGCAAGTTTGTCGGCCTGTGTGGCCCTGCCTGCACCGGGGTAACCGAACAAAATGATGTTGACCGGCTTGCGGTTGATGTCTTCGATAACATGTTGGTTGATGCGTGCAAACACCTCTTCGGTGGTGCCCAGGCCATTGATCCTGGTGAGCAAGCCCTGGCTTTCGTAAAAGGTGAGCAAAGGCAGGGTTTTTTCGTGGTATTCCTGCAGCCTGCGCCTGATCACTGTTGCATTATCATCGCTTCTGTCCTGTTCTTTTGCACGTTGCAACAAGCGTTTTGTACATTCGGTGTCGGGCACTTCGACGATAAAAATACGCGTAAGTGAGGTGTGCAACCGGGTAAACAATCCATCGAGGATGTATGCCTGCACATAGGTACGCGGAAACCCATCGAACAAAAACCCATCGCTGCGTTCTTCGGCCCTGAGGGCGTTTCCAATAATCTGCACAATAATTTCGTCGTCGACGAGCCCCCCAGCCTCGATAATTTGCCGGGCCTTCAAGCCAAGGCTGGTGCCTTCGCGGATTTCTTTGCGTAGGGCTTCACCTGTCGAAATATAGTTGAGGTTATAACGCTCCATCAGCATTTGCGACTGGGTTCCTTTGCCAGCGCCGGGGGGTCCGAACAAAATGAGGTTGAGCATGGGGGCGGTAATTATAAATGGTGTGATAATGTCATGCACAGTGCGTGTTACAAAGATAATGAAGAAGCAATAGATAGCAAGCAGATCGCAGGGGTCAATTTCAGCCACAGCATTTTTTTTCAATGAAATTGCAACCCCTTTCCGGTTTGGATGTCCTTCCCAAAAGAAACATTAAAACTATTAACACCAGGAAACGAAAAAAGTGTAATTCGTTTCCAAAATAAATTACCTTTGCAAAAATTTTCACGTTAATGGACGAAAAACTCGAATCAATACTACAAGGTGCAGGGGCATTATTTAAAAAATACGGCATTCGAAGCATATCGATGGACGATATTGCTCGGGAGCTGGGTATTTCGAAAAAGACATTGTATCAGGTCGTTGACAATAAAACTGACCTTGTTGCCTACTACCTTAAAAGCCTTGTTACGAAAAGCGACTACAGCTGTTTGATCGGGAAGACCGATGAAATGAATGCCATCGAAATCCTGCTGATGGTCAGCCAGGCTGTAAGCCGCGAGATCAAAGAAATGAATCCGGTGCTGGCGTTTGACCTTCAGAAATACTATCCGGGCATTTACCGGGAGTTTGTGTTAAGCAAGCGGGACCATGTGTATGAACAAATCAGCCGGAATTTCAAGCAGGGCATTGCCGAAGGACTTTACCGCGACGACCTAGGTGTTGAACTGGTGTCGAAACTGTATGTGCAGAAACTCATCGAGCTTCATAATCCTGATTTCCTTTCGTCGGTTGATTTTTCTTTCGAAAAAATATTTCAGACCATGTTTGAAAATCACATCCGTGGCATTGCCAATGCCACCGGTTTAGCCTATTACGAGAATCAAATTAATAAATTAAATATTACACAAAATCCATGAAATTTTCAACCTTGACCCTGGCATTTGTTGCCTGGTTTCTGACTGGAATTGGTCATGTTGTGTCTGCCCAGGACAGCCAGCAGACGGACACCCTTTTCCTCAATTTGAAACAGGCACAGGAATGCGCAATAAAGTACAATGCGAACAGCAAGAACGCACGGCTCGACATTGCCATTGCAAAAAAGAAGATAATGGAAGTGACCGCTATTGGCTTGCCACAGATCAATGCACAGCTAAACTACCAGCATTTGTTTGTGGTTCCTGAACTGAACTTTGGTGGTTCTACCTTTCTGACCACCAATTTGCCGGCTGGCACCCCCATAACTTCCGACGACATCCTGAACAACAGTGTTTACCTCGGTTATCAGCCGGGTTCACCCATTCCGCTTGCCGTGAAAGACAACCTCACGCTCGACATTACGGTTTCGCAGCTGGTGTTCAGTGGTGAATACCTTGTTGGTTTACAAGCCAGTAAGGTGTACTACCAGATTTCACAGCAAAGCAATGAGAAAACCGAGCTGGACCTGAAAGAATCTGTATCGAACACCTACAGCCTTTTGCTGGTGCTCGAGCAAACACTGAAGGTGCTCAACCAATCGTACGAAAACCTGAAATCGACCCTGTCAGAGATGCAGGCCATGAATGAGCAGGGATTTATTGAAAACACCGATGTTGACCAGATCGAACTCACCACGCTGAACCTCGAAAACGGGGTAAATTCGCTTTCGCGGCAACTCGATGCAGCCAGGCTGCTCCTGAAATTCCAGCTTGGTGTACCGTTCGACAATGCCATAGTGCTTACCGAAAGTCTCGAATCGGTTGCAGGTGAACTGCCTGTTGAAAGCATCACTACGACAAAATTCGACCTCAAAAACAACATCAACTACAAGATACTGAACACCTCCGTTGCTTTGGCCGACCTGAACCTGAAGCGCGAAAAATCGACCTATATCCCATCCATTGCCGCCTTTTACCGCCACCAGGAAAAGGCAAACCAACCAGCGTTCGACTTTAATCCGAAAGATGTTTTTGGCCTGACCATGAACATCCCGATTTTTGCCAGCGGAAGCCGCATGAGCAAGGTGGGACAACGGCGCCTCGAACTCGAAAAGGCAACCAACACCCGCGACAATGTGGCCAATGGACTCGAACTCGAGTTTATGAATGTGCGCAACGAACTCATCAGTGCTTACGACAAATACCTGAACGACAAGAAAAACATAGCGCTTACACAGCGGGTGTATGACAAAACCCTGGCTAAGTTCAAAGAAGGCATGTCGTCGAGCCTCGATCTTACAAACGCACAAAATCAATTTCTTACAGCACAATCAAATTATTACAATGCTGTATATGCTTTGATCGCTGCGAAAAACAAACTGAATAAATTAACCAACAGACAGTAATCACATGTTCACACGAAATACAAAGATCACCATGAATAGAAGTATCATTTTTATCGCGCTGATGGCTTTTGCAGTAGCTTGCAGCGGACCAGCCGACAAAAAGGCAGAACTTGCCAAATTAAAAAGTCAGCACGATGAACTGGCAGCAAAAATCAAGAACCTCGAAACAGAGCTCAACCTTGCTGAACCCGAAACCGACAAAAACCTTGTTGAAGTGATTGTTACTGAAGCCAAGCCAGTCGAATTCAATCACTATATCGAAGTACAGGGAAAGGTTGACGGTGAAGACAACATCGCCATCTCGGCACAGATGCCCGGAGCAATCACTGATGTGTTTGTGAAAGAAGGCCAGGCTGTGAAAGCAGGCCAGGTGCTCGCCCAGATCGACAATAAGGTGATGCTGCAGCAACTGGCAACGATGGAGCAGCAACTTGAGTTTGTGACCAGCCTGTACAACAAACAAAAGGCATTGTGGGATCAGAAAATTGGCAGCGAAGTGCAATTTCTTACAGCCAAAAATAACAAGGAAAGCCTCGAGAAAAATCTTGCCGCACTGAAAGATCAGGTTGAAATGACAAAAATTAAATCACCCATCAACGGAACAGTTGAGGAAATCAACCTAAGAGTCGGACAGATGGCTTCTCCCGGTCTTCCTGCAGTACGCGTGGTAAACTTTTCAACTGTAAAGGTGGTCACCGAAATTGCAGAATCATATGCCCCAAGAGTAAAACCCGGGAACAAGGTCCTCGTGTTCTTCCCTGATTTCAACACCGAAGTGAGCACCGAAATCAACTTCACCAGCAAATACATCAACCCGGTGAACCGCACCTTCCTTGCCGAAATGAAACTCAGGCCGAGCGAAGTGGAGTACCGTGCCAATATGATTGCGGTAGTTAAAATCAACGACTACCAAAATCCAGAAGCCATCACCGTGCCGGTAACACTGATCAGGGAAACACCCAAAGGAAAATACATCTATGTAGCCCGTCAGGAAAACGGAGGCCTTGTTGCCAGAAGACAGAATGTCACAGTAGGCAGTATCTACAATGGCCTGGCTGAATTGACCCTGGGTGTGGCCGTTGGCGATAAAATCATCACTACCGGGTTCAATAACCTGATTGAAGGCCAGCATATAGCTGCCAACTAATGGCCGGTGAAGAACAAAAACATTAAATTGAATAAGATGAAAAAAAATAGTTTCAGGGAGTTTTTTGCCACCAGCTGGGCCATCGACAATAAGACCAGTATTTATGTACTGACTATTTTCATTACCTTGCTGGGGATAAACGCCTACCAGACCATTCCAAAAGAACAGTTCCCGGAAATTGTCATTCCGACCATCCTTGTAAACACTGTTTATCCGGGCACTTCGCCTGAAGATATTGAAAACCTGGTGACAAGGCCGATCGAAAAACAGCTGAAGGCCATCAATGGTGTCAAGAAAATCACCAGCAACTCATTGCAGGATTTTTCTTCCATTGCCATTGAATTCAATACCGACATCAATGTGCCTGATGCAAAACAAAGGGTAAAGGATGCTGTTGACCGTGCAAAAAGCGATTTGCCCAACAACCTGCTCACCGATCCGAGCATCATGGACATCGACTTTTCGGAAATCCCGATCATGTATATCCAAATATCAGGTGATTACGAGCTCGACCAGTTGAAGAAGTATGCCGAGGTTGCACAGGACCGCATCGAAAGCCTGAGCGAAATTACCCGTGTTGATATTGTTGGTGCACTCGAAAGGGAAATCCAGATCAATGTGGATATGTACAAAGCACAAGCAGCCAGTCTTTCATTAGGCGATGTTGAGCGGGCCGTGGCTTCGGAAAACCTGACCATGTCGGCCGGAAATATTAGCTCCTTCGGCATGAAACGTTCAATCCGCGTTCAGGGTCAGTTTACTAACCTTGAAATGGTAGGTAACATTGTGATTAAAACCGGAAGTGGGGCTGCAGTATATCTGAAGGATATTGCCGAAGTGAAGGATGGTTTCAAAGAACAGGAAAGCTTTTCGCGGCTCTTTGGTAAAAATGTGATCACACTGAACGTGGTGAAAAAAAGTGGCCGCAACCTGATCGAAGCTTCTGACAAGATCAAGGAAATACTGGATCACGAGCTGGTCAACAAACAGTACCCATCCGACCTGAAAGTGCAAATTTCGGGTGATATGTCGCGCTTTACCCGCAATACCCTCGAAGAATTGAACAACACCATCATCTTTGGTTTCATCCTCGTAACTATCGTGCTGATGTTTTTCATGGGCTTTACCAATGCCTTCTTTGTGGCACTGGCTGTTCCCTTGTCGATGTTTGTGGCATTCATGGCGATGCCGGCCATGGGCTTTACCATGAACATGATTGTGATGTTTGGTTTCATTTTTGCGCTGGGAATTGTGGTGGATGATGCCATTGTGGTCATCGAAAACATTCACCGCATTCACCAGAACGAACCTGATATTGTGGTTGCCGCGAAAAAGGCTGCCGGCGAAGTGTTCATGCCAATTTTGTCGGGAACACTCACCACCCTGGCTCCTTTCTTTCCGCTGGCCTTCTGGCCCGGAATCACCGGCAAGTTCATGTTCTACATCCCTGTAACACTCATCCTGACCCTGTTTGCCTCATTGTTTGTGGCTTACATCATCAACCCTGTTTTTGCCATTTCGTTCATGAAAAACGAATATGCTACCCACGACAAGAGGCGCACCCGCAAGCGCGTGATGTTCTACATCCTGATGCTGCTCATTGCCGCCATTATTGGCTACACCATTAACGCGGCCAAACACAGTGAACTTGCGCTGGGTTTTGCAAACTTCATGGTATTCGGTGCCTTGCTGGTGTTGTTTTTCCACACCATACTCAATCCTTACATCAGCTGGTGGCAGGAAAAAGGCTGGCCGTGGTTTATCAGGTCCTATGAGCGTCAGCTGAAATTCGTGATCAAAGGCAAAAACCCCTGGCTGTTGCTGGTCGGAGTGGTACTGCTGCTGTTCGTTACAATATTTGCTGTTGGCGTGCGTAAACCCAAGGTGCTGTTCTTCCCCGACAATATGCCCACAAGCATTAACGTAAGTCTGAAAATGCCTGTTGGTACTGATCAGCGTGTAACCGATTCAGTCACACGCATCGTCGAGAACCGCGTGATGAGTGTGCTGGGAGAGGATAATCCGATTGTTGAATCAGTTATCAGCAATGTAGCCCTTGGCGCAGGCGATGACATGGATTTCACCCGCTCGCTCAGTTCCGATAAAGGCAAGGTTACGGTGAATTTTGTGGAATTCAAATTCAGAAACGGCGTGAATACCACCGATTACCTCGATAAATTCCGCGAAGCCGTCAAAGGCATTCCCGGTGCTGAAATCGTTACAGCCAAAAACAGGATGGGACCTCCGGTAGGTAAACCGATCAACATTGAGATTACCGGTGAAAACCTGGGTGAACTGATTACCACAGCCGGTGCGTTTAAAAACTACCTCGACTCGCTGCGTATCCCAGGTGTTGAAGAGCTGAAAAGCGACTTCCAGGAAAACAAACCCGAGATCGCCATCAATATCGACCGCGTGAGGGCCAACAAAGAAGGCGTCAGCACCGGACAAATCGCCATGGAAATACGCACAGCTGTGCTGGGAAAGGAAATTTCCAAATACAAAATGGACGAAGACGAGTTTCCGATCCAGCTGCGCTATTCCGAAGCTACCAGGAACAATATCGATAAGTTGATCAATACCAAGATCACTTACCGCGATATGGCTACGGGTATGCTGCGTTCGATTCCGCTTTCATCAGTGGCCACCATCGAATATGCAGATTCATACGGAGGGATCAAGCGTCAGAACCTGAAACGCATCATTTCCATCTCGAGCGAAGTGCTCACAGGATACACCGCCAATGAAATTGTGGCACAGATTGAACGACATGCAGCCAACTTCCCGGTTCCTGAAGGCATTAGCATCAACCTCACCGGTGAACGTGTCGATCAGGAAGAAACCGCTTCTTTCCTTGGAAAGGCCATGCTGATCGCCATTGGGCTTATTTTCTTTATCCTGATTACCCAGTTCAACTCGTTAAGTAAGAGTTTGGTAATCTTGAGTGAAGTGGTATTCAGTATCATCGGTGTGTTGCTTGGTATCGTCATTTTCAATATGTCGATTTCGATCATCATGACCGGACTGGGCATTGTGGCCCTGGGCGGTATTGTGGTGCGTAACGGCATCCTGATTGTTGAGTTTATCGATGTGCTGAAAGGGCGTGGATTGAAGACCCGTGATGCCATCGTTCAGGCTGGACTTACCCGTATCACACCTGTAATCCTTACAGCAACTGCTACTATTCTCGGATTGGTTCCTTTGGCTATTGGCTTCAACCTTAACTTCGAAACCCTGTTCACACAACTCGACCCACAGATTCATATCGGGGGCGATAACGTGATGTTCTGGGGTCCTTTGGCCTGGTCAATCATCTTTGGATTGAGCTTTGCTACTTTCCTTACCCTGTTGTTTGTTCCTGCCATGTACCTGATCGCTTACGAGATGAAAATCAGGCTGAAACGCAGAAAATCAAATAAAAAACCAAGGTTTGCCTAACACCCGGGCAATTTCAAGAATGCTAAGAGCCGGCGCGGATTTCCGTGGCCGGCTTTTTTCTGTGGTTGCATCAAAAAAAGTCAGAATGAGCCTCAAGCCCAATGACGTGATAACAGAAATGGGAGCTTGTTTTTAAAACCGGATGACGTCTCTTTTTTGGTCGTAATAGGCCAAACCTTCGGGTGTGGCCACGCTGCGCACAAAACTCTCAAACATCTGATCGAACAGGGTTTTAAAGGAGAACTCTTCCGGAGGGAAATAATCAGGATTATGGATGTCGATCAGCCGGCTGATATACAGCCGTGCGATGAGTTCGATGCTCAGGTCGCTGCGGTACATTCCCTGGCTGATGCCCTTGGTGAGGTTAATGCGGATTTTGTCAGAAATAAACTGTATCCGTTTTTCAACATGGTTATGGTAAATTTCGGGGAAGAGGTCGTTCAGCTGGTGTGTGATGGAAGGGGAGACCTCAATGAACTTTTTTGATACTTCTTTGGAAACAATCATCAGGATATCGATGGCGTTCATGCCTTCGAAATTAAACTCAACGAAAATCTCCATGAATTTTTCCCGTTCGAGCTCCAGGGTTTTCTCAACAAGCTCCTCATTGGTCTGCAGGTATTTCATCAGCACATCCACCGGAATATCATCATAATTACCGATGCGGTCGAGCGAAAGATTCTTAATGCCGTGCTTAAGTGCTTTACGGCGAATGCTTTCAAGTATTGGCCTGAGTTCTTCCTGAATCATAAATAAGCGAATCCTGATGAATAATCCGGCTCAAAGATAACAAAAAAACGATACTGCCGTAAGGGCAGATCCCGGGCTTCGATTTCCTTAATCGGAAACAACCATTTTGCGCCGGACCGTGGACTTATCACTCTTGAGTCCAAAGTAATACACCCCGGGTGAAAGGTGATGTTCAACGGCATCGAAGGTGATTTCGTATTTCCCTATGGGAATGAGCTGGCTATCGATCAGTTTAACCACTTCGCGCCCAAACTGGTCATACACCGACAGGTTTACCTGGCTTGCTTTGGTGATTTTGTAGGAGAAAATTGTCGATACCTTGAATGGGTTCGGATAATTTTGTTCGAGGCTGAACGGTTTCAGGTCGTGTTCGGGCACCGTAACGCCCATATCGATGATGGCTGTCCAGATGCTGGTGACCCCATTGACCATGCGCACCCAGATCGGCCTGACCATATTGTTGTGGGCCGAGATGTTGTTGTAGTCGCCAAAAAACTGCCCGGGCGTTGGTGTAAAAGGCGATTCGCTGATGAGGATATTTTCGAAGGTGCTGCCGCCGTCGCGGGAAACGGCCATATACACATCCGTTTGGTTGTTGCTGTAGTTGCGCCTGTCGTAAAAAACCAGATAGAGGTAGCCGGTGACCTGATCAACAGCCATCCAGGTAAAGAACTGCTGTTTGCCGGCGGGGTCATCATTCACCCTGATGGGATCGGACCATGTGTTGCCACTGTCGGTCGATTTCACGAGCCAGATATCTGTATCGTCTGTTCCGTTACGCTGGTCGGCAAAGTTTACATAAATGGTTCCGCGGTTCGGGCCGTTGCTCAGGTCAACGGCAGTTACCGGTAAGCCGTTGCTGCGGTAGATGCCTGGTATGGCGAAATCCCAGCCGCCCGGCTGTTCGCCCACGAAAATTTCATTTTCAAGCCAGGTCTCACCTCCGTCGAGTGAACGGTTAAAGACGAGGCCGTTAGGACCAGACCAGCACACAAACACTTCGCCATTGATGCCAACAGCAGGAACAGCGCCTTCGTTGGTATTGCCACTGTCGATGCAATCGCCCGGAATGATGCTGATTTGTTTGGCCGGCGACCAGCTTTGGCCTGCATCAGTCGATTTGCTGAACAGGATCACACTGTGGCAATCGGGATCGCTAACACCATAGGTGTCGAACTGGGTCCAGGTGGAATAAATGGTATTGGTTGCCTGATCCACCACGACCCAGTGTTTGTCCTGGGCTTTTTCACCGTTGAGGCCCATATAGGACCCATCATTCCAGCTGGCGGTTTGTTTGTCGTATTTCTGGCAAACGATGCGATCAATCCAGTTTCCTGACGGGGGATTCGACAGGTGAAAATAATAAAAATCACCCAGGGTATCTGTCATGATTACCGGATCGCCCCACACCCCGTTTTCAAGGGAAACCAGGGTTTCTGTGGTCCAGGTGTAACCGGCATCTTCCGAATAAAACACATAATTCAGGTTTGAACCTGCCATGATTTGCATCGGATTCTTCGGGTTGATGTAGATGCTGGGCTCGTTGTAGCTGCCCATTGGACTGATCCGTACATTCTGGTATTGTGCAAAGGTTGCCGAAATGCCGGCCATCGTCAACAACACAGCGAAAAAGGTCTTTTTCATTGGGGTTTAGCTTAAGTTATCCGGTGGAATAAGTTTGTTTTCCTGGTGGGCAATGATGCACGAAATGGTGGCGTCACCAGTAACGTTTACCACGGTGCGCATCATGTCGAGCGGCCTGTCGACAGCAAAAACGAGGGCGATGCCTTCGGTGGGGATGCCAACCGACGTGAGCACAATGACCAGCATGATCATGCCTGCACCTGGCACAGCAGCCGATCCGATGGATGCCAGTGTGGCCGTAAGGATAATGGTCATCTGCTGCATAAAGTCAAGATCCATGCCATAAATCTGTGCGATAAAAACAGCTGCAACGGCCTGATACAGGCTGGTGCCATCCATATTAATGGTGGCTCCAAGGGGAAGCACAAAGCTGCTGATTTCCTTTTTCACGCCGAGGTTGTCTTCGCAACATTCCATCGTCATGGGAAGGGTGGCTGCACTCGAACTCGTTGAGAAGGCCAGGAGCTGCGCAGGGGCCATGCCTTTCAGAAAATCCTTGAAGCGCAGGATGGTAAAGGTGCGGATGATAAATGGGTATATCACAAATACAATCACCAGCAACCCGATCATTACGGTAAGCGCGTACATACCCAGCGAGCTGAACAAAGCAAGGGTGTCGGTCGGGTTGCTGCCTGCCACATCGACGAGCAAGGCGGCGATGAGCGAAAAAACTCCAATGGGAGCCACAGACATCACCAAATGAATCATCTTCATGACAACCTCATTCAGCGCTTCAAAGAAATCCTTGATTGGCTTGGTTTTGCTTTCGGGCAGCATGATGATGGCAACACCAAAAAGCAGCGAAAAGAAAATCACCTGCAACATGCTGCCATTGTTGGTGAGGGCTGCGAAAATATTGTCCGGAACCAGGTCAACCACAAATTGAAGCGGACCGTTTGCTGCTGATTTGCCGACAGCCTGCTGGTCGAGGTTTGATGCGAATTTCTGCTGAAACTCCATGGCCTTTTCATGGGGCAGAAACTTGCCGGGATTCGTCAGGTTCACCACGAGCAAGCCAGTGCTGATGGCGATGACGGTGGTGACAATGTAAAGGCTGATTGTTTTCAGCCCCATGCGCGAAAGGCGCGAAACGTCGTTCAGTCCTGAAACGCCACTGATTAGCGAAGCAATAATCAACGGAATGGCGATCAGTTTCAGCAGGTTGATGAAGATGATCCCCCAGGGTTTGATCCAGTTCCCGGTAAACTCAATCCAGCCGAAATTCACCGCTAGCAAGCCAAAAATGACGCCTGCCAGCATACCGATGAGGATTTGCCAATGGAGTGCGATTCGTTTTTTTTGATGCATAGTCATGCCTATGGCGTTATGTGATGCCTTGTGAAATCGTTTCACTGCATGCAAAAAAGCAGGCGAAGCATCAGATTCTGTTCAAAGGTATCCAAAATTATCAGAATATTTCAGGGCAAGCCCGAAGAAATTACCTTAATTTGCATTATTCAAATCAATAACAGTCATGGGCAAACCACAACGTATTGGCATACTTTCGGCCGGGGGCGATTGTCCCGGAATTAATGCAGCCATCAGGGGAGTCGGTAAGACAGCCATCGTGCGCTATGGCATGGAGGTCGTTGGCATTGCATCGGGCTTTTCAGGCCTGCTCAACAAGGAATACCAGGAATTGCCCGAATCAGCCTTGTCGGGGATACTCACCCTTGGCGGGACAATATTGGGCACCTCGCGTGAAAAGCCGTTTAAGAAATCGAGTAGTGATGGCCTTAATAAGCCGAAGATCATCAAAAAGAATTACAAGGAACTCGGCCTTGACTGCCTTGTTTGCATAGGCGGTAATGGCACACAGAAAACAGCGAATCTGTTGGCTGAGATTGGCCTGAATGTGATTGGAATTCCGAAAACCATTGACAATGATGTGTTTGGAACCGACTTCACCTTTGGCTTTGATTCAGCACTGAACATCGCCACTGATGCCATCGATCGCCTGCACACCACAGCAAACTCACACAAGCGCATCATGGTGATAGAGATCATGGGACACAATGCCGGATGGCTGACCCTTTATGCAGGGCTTGCCGGTGGTGGCGATGTGATCCTGTTGCCCGAACTTGAACTCGACACCAAAGCCATAAACCGCTATCTGCTCGACAGGGCATATAAAAAGAAACCCTATTCCATTGTGGTTGTTGCCGAAGGCATCGAACGACCGAAAGAATTCATTTCAGCAGCCGATTACATCGCTTCAATGATAGAAAGCGGTACCAGGATTGAAACCCGAAAGACCATACTCGGCTATATACAACGCGGCGGAAGTCCCTCGCCTATGGACCGCATCCTGGCGACGCGCTTCGGTTCTCACGCTGTTGAACTGATTGCAAAGGAACATTATGGCCGGATGGTGATCAACAAAAACGGACAAACCTCAAGCATCCCGCTCGATGAAGTGGCTGGTAAAACACGTTTGGTCCCTGTTGACCACTCACTGATTGCAAAGGCCAGGGCACTCGATATTTGCATGGGCGACAAATGTGATGTGTAATAAAACCATCAATAAATCCATAAACAAATGACCCTGACACTATTGTGTGGAACTGCCCTTTCGCTGATGATGATTGTCAGCGCATTCACTTCATGGGTTATCCTTATGAGGGGGAAGTTCAGAACCAGTTTTATCATGCCGCAACATGAGGGCGATCCTTCCTCAAAGGGTAAAAAATGGTTTATTGTCCAGTCGCTTGCTTTATTCCTTGCCGGAGGTATGGTTATTCTGCGCACTATACAAATCATGGATGGCCACAGGGATAATGTGATGGAAAACCTGTTCTATGCCATTTCGGGGTTTTTGCTGGTGCGGGTAGTGGGAGAATTTAAGGTGATGGGCTTGTTCAGAACGGTAAAAGACACTGAATTTGCCCGCATCGACCACAGGGTGCTGACCCCGATGGCCTATATCATGTTTTTGCTCAGCCTGGTATTGCTGTGAGCCAGTCAATGCCGGACCATATGATGAATTTATTATACAAATCGATCAATGAGGTAATTATGCTTTTCAGGCTTAAAAGAATAGTTGTGTTTTCATTGGCCTTATCGCTGTTAACTGTAGCCAGTGAACTTGCGGCACAGGAAATACAATGGCAAACGGCGTATGAACTTTCGGGCTTCAAGGCCACACCTAGGTATGATGAAACCATGCGCTTTATCAGCCAGCTCGACGATCATTCTGACCGCATCACTACCTCCACGTTCGGTATAAGTCCGCAAGGCCGCGACCTGGTTTACCTGGTGTATGACCGGGATGGATTAAGCGATCCTGCAGCCATCCGCAAGACCGGAAGGATCGTGTTGATGGTTCAGGCCTGTATTCACCCGGGCGAGTCGGAAGGCAAGGATGCCATGCTGACCTTTTTGCGAGACCTGGTGGTCGATGGAAGCATGACAAGGCATTTCGAAAAGGTTAGTTTGTTGTTTATTCCCATATTCAATGTCGACGGTCATGAGCGCTTCGGACCCTATGGCCGCATCAACCAAAACGGGCCTGTGGAGATGGGTTGGCGCACCACGGCGCAAAACCTGAATTTGAATCGTGATTACCTGAAAGCCGATGCGCCTGAAATGCAAGCCTGGCTCAGGCTTTTCGATGCCTGGAGGCCTTCGTTTTTCATCGACACACATACTACCGATGGTGCTGATTACCAATATGTACTTACTTATGCCCTCGAAACTGGCGGGAATATGGTGGCGCCTTTGACACAGTGGCAGGAGAAAACCTATTTGCCATATATCGAAAAAGAAATGCACAAAGCCGGCTTCCCGATCTTTCCGTATGTAAGTTTCAGGCAGTGGCACGACCCGCGCAGCGGACTGGTGTCGGGCGTTGCCGGACCGATGTTCTCCCAGGGTTACACCGCCTTGCGAAACTGCCCGGGTTTGCTCATCGAAACGCATATGCTCAAACCATATAAAATCCGTGTTGAGTCGACCAGGAAAATGATCGAGGCCAGCCTGGAAATACTGAATAAACAATCGGACCAACTTAGCAGGCTCATCGCTGAGGCCAATGATTACACGGCCTTCACTGATTTCAGGGAGAAGCCTTTTCCGCTGAAGTTTGAAGTGAATATGCACGACAGCAGCATGGTTTTGTTCGATGGCTTTGCTTACGATATCACGAAAAGCGCACTCACCGGCGGCGATTTGTTTACCTATGACAATACCAAGGCGGTTACATTCAGCCTGCCCCTTTTTAACCATGCCGAAGTCAGTAATGAAGTTAAACTTCCCGAAGCCTATGTGATTCCACCTGAATGGACTGAAATCATCCGGAGACTTGAGTTGCACGGCATCAGGCTGACGAAACTGGAAGAGGAAACCGAACTGGATGTGGAAACCTATTTCTTCAACTTCGTTTCGTGGCATAAAAACCCTTACGAAGGCAGGCAACGGCTTGCACAAATGCAGTTTGAAACACGCCGGAAAACGATGCCTTTCGCTAAAGGAAGCGCCCTGGTACCAATGGATCAGCCCCTTGCCCCGCTGATAGCGCAAATGCTTGAACCCCGCGGCAACGGTTCTTTTCTTGAATGGGGTTTTTTTAATGTGATCTTTGAACAAAAAGAATATGCTGAGTCCTATGTGATGGAGCCACTGGCCAGCAAAATGTGTGACAGCATACCTGGATTAAAGGAAGCATTTGAAGCAAAAAAGACAGAAAATGCTGATTTTGCCGCGAACGACTGGGCTCAGCTGAACTGGTTCTATAGCCAAACGCCCTGGTGGGATAGCCACTTTATGGTTTATCCGGTGGCGCGGATAATGAAACAGTAAGCCAGTTATTATTCCAACACGTTCTCAGAATCCATCCAGTTGCATGGTCACCGTGGGTATCAGCAGGATAAATCCCAGGATGATGAGTGTCAGAATCAAGGGCCACACCCACCGCAACCATTTGTCGTAAGGAATGCGAGCAACACCGAGCACCGCGATCAACACACCGGAGGTCGGGGTAATCATATTGGTGAAACCATCGCCAAACTGAAATGCCATAACTGTTGCCTGCCGCGATACCCCGATCAGGTCGCTGAAAGGAGCCATGATCGGCATGGTGATGGCTGCCTTTGCCGACCCAGAAGGGATTACGATATTGATCACTGTTTGAATGCCATACATCACACTCACGGAAGCAATTTGGCCAAAGTCGCCCATGGCTTTCGACAAACCATAAAGGATGGAGTCGATAATGCCGCCATCTTCGAGGATGACAATGATGCCACCAGCGAGTCCAACGATGATGGCCGCCGACAGGATGTCGCTGACGCCTTCGAGGAAAAGCCGTGCAATTTCGTCGGCTGTTTTATTGATTGCAAGTCCGCTGGCGATGCCCATAACAAGGAAAAGGGTGGCAATTTCCTTCACATACCAGCCATATCCCATCACCCCAACGATGAGGTACAAAATAGTAAATCCGAGCAGCAACAGGATGAAATAATGGACTGATTTCCGGAGCGAAAAATAACCTATAAGCAAAAACAAAACGACTGTCACCGGAATAAGGACGAAGGTGTAACTGCTGTTGCCCAAAACAATGGTGGTTTCCGGATACAGATAGGCGAAAACACCCAGGGCAAGGGATAAAAGCACATACACTATCCAGGCCATGCGGGGGGTGTAATAGGTGACGCGCGTTTCAACGCCGGCTTCTTTTTTCCGCCAATAGGCATCCGCTTCGTACATGATTGACGATTGCGGGTTCAGCCTGATCCTGCGGGCGTAGCGCAAAATGAAGAAGAACCCGGTCATATTGATGATCAGCCAGCTGAAGATCCTGAAGCCAATACCGGAAAACAGCGGTAAATCGGCAAGACCCTGTGCTATGCCGATGGTAAACGGATTCAGTATGGCTCCCGCAAACCCAAGATGGGCTGCAACATACACCAGGCAAACCCCCACAATGGAATCATATCCCATCGATATGGCCAGAGGAACCAGGATGATGGTGAACGCGATGGTTTCTTCGCTCATGCCGAAGATGGCCCCAAAAGCGCTAAACATCAGCATGATCAGTACCATAATGATGTTGTCCACACCAATCGCTTTCAGCAGTTTGTAATGTCCGAGTTTATCGGTAAAGCGCAAAAATGCATAAATGCCTGCATCAATGGCCTTGCTTTGGTTCATGATCCAGAATGCACCACCGATCATCAGAATGAAAATGATGATGCCGCTTTGTTTGACGAATCCTTTGAATAAGGCCGAAAATACCTGCCATGTTTGTGGCTGGCAATTAAAGTTTTGCTGGATGTTTTCGGGCAGATCGGGCTTGTAATGAAACACCAGCTGCGACTGTTCAGATCCCTGAATGGTTTGAGTCACCGGGATGTATTTTCCGGGAGGAATGAACCAGGTCATGATGGCCGCAACCATGATGATGAAAAAAACGATGACGTAGGTATGTGGGACTTTCAGTTTTTTAGTCATGTTGGGGGTGGATGAATGGCAAATTTAGCAAAAAGTGGCCGCATTAAGCCCAAACGTTCGAAGCAGGAAAATCTGTGATGAAATTACAAGGCAGTCCTCGGGCAGGTTAGCTTTTCATCCATTCGAAAAGCTGGTAATGCTCGCCATTCATTCCCAGGTTGGCATAGGTTTTCTGCGCAGGCAAATTTGTTTTGTCGACATATAACCTGATGCCGCCTATGCTTTCGTCGTTTTGCGCTATTTCCCTGATGTGGGCATACAGAAGGCGGTAAATCCCTCTTCGGCGGTGTGCCCTGTCGACGTAGACCGATTGAATCCAGAAGATGGTCCGGTTGCGCCAGTCGCTCCATTCATAGGTAATCATGAGTGACCCGACAACGGTGCCATCAAACGCTGCCACGTAGTAACAGCCTTTGTCAGGATTGTCGAATACCTGCTTTACGCCCAGCTCCAGGGTGTGGCTATCGAGCGACATATTTTCTGTTTCCATGGCCATGAGTTGCTGAAAATCAGCTATAACAGACCATTCTTGCGGGATTGCTTTGCGAATGATTATCATCGTATTTTTGATTACTTTTGCAGCTTGTCGGAAGGCAAATTTACCAAATTACCGAACCAAGCCAAATACAATGAGTGATCAGGTTAAACACGAATGTGGTATTGCCCTCATCAGGTTGCTGAAACCCCTTGAGTATTATTTTGCCAAATACGGTAACTCCTTTTATGGTTTACACAAGCTGCACCTGCTCATGCAAAAGCAGCACAACAGGGGTCAGGACGGCGCCGGTATTGCCTGTATCAAGCTCGATATGAAGCCGGGAACAAAGTACATCAACCGCTTCCGGTCAAACTCGAACACCCCGATCAAAGACATTTTCAATAAGGTATACGACACTTTTCAGGAAGTTCATGAGAAAAGTCCTGCCAGGCTGAACGATGTTAACTGGCTGAAGACCAATATGGAGTTTACCGGAGAATTGTTCATGGGACACCTGCGGTATGGCACCTTCGGCAAGAACGACATTTCGAACCTGCATCCGTTTGTGCGGGCCAACAACTGGCTTACGCGCAACCTGGTGATTGCCGGAAATTTCAATATGACCAATGTGGATGAATTATTCAACAAACTGGTCGAACTGGGGCAGTATCCTGTTGAAACATCCGACACGGTGACCGTGCTTGAAAAAACCGGCCATTTCCTCGACGAAGAGAATGAGCGGATTTACCAGAAATACAAATCAAAAGGCTTAAGCAAAAAGGACATCAGCCTTGAGATTGCCCGTGAGCTTGACGTACAGAAAATTCTTGACGAAAGCTCAGAGCATTGGGACGGCGGCTATGTGATCACCGGCATGATTGGCCACGGAGATGCCTTTGTATTCCGTGATCCGGCAGGCATCAGGCCAGCCTATTATTATGCTGATGATGAAGTAGTGGTTGTCACCTCGGAACGCCCCCCTATTCAAACCGCTTTTGGTGTTGATGTCAGCCTGATCCATGAGGTGAAACCAGGGCATGCACTGATCATCAAAAAGAACGGAAACTGGGAGGAGGCACTCATCAGGACTCCCGGGCCGAAAAGCGCTTGTTCATTTGAGCGGATTTACTTCTCACGCGGCACCGATGGGGATATTTACCACGAGCGTAAAAACCTGGGCCGTTTGCTTGCACCACAAATCCTGAAGCTGATCGATTACAACCTGAAGGATACGGTGTTTTCATACATACCGAATACGGCATCTGTGGCTTTCAGGGGATTGGTACAGGAGTTGAACCGCTATTGCCTTCAGGTGAAGAAAGAAAAGATCATCGCGCTTGGCAGCAATATAACCGATGAAAAGCTGGAAGAAATCTTTTCAATTCGCTTGCGAGCTGAGGATATTGCCGTGAAGGACATGAAGCTGCGGACTTTTATCACCCAGGATAACCAGCGCGAAGACCTTGTTGCCCACATCTACGACGTCACCTATGGCGTGGTGAACAAGGGCGTTGACACCCTGGTCGTTGTTGACGACTCCATCGTGCGGGGTACAACATTGCGTAACAGCATCGTACGTATCCTCGACCGCCTTGGACCACGAGAGATTGTGATTGCCTCGTCAGCTCCTCAGATCAGGTATCCCGACTGCTATGGCATCGATATGGCCAAGCTGAGCGATTTTATTGCTTTCAGGGCAACCATCGAATTGCTGAAGGAAACCCACCAGGAACATGTGATCAACGAGGTTTACCGGAAATGCAAGGCCCAGGAGAAATATCCCAAGGAGCAGATTGTGAATTATGTGAAGGAGATTTACAAGCCGTTCACCGCCGAACAGATCTCGGAAAGAATTGCCCGTATGGTCACTTCTTCGGCCATCAAGGCAAAGGTGAGTGTTGTTTATCAGACCATCGAAAATCTGCACAAAGCCATCCCGGCCCATACAGGCGACTGGTACTTCACCGGGAATTATCCTACGCCTGGCGGAAACAAGGTGGTGAACAAGTCATTCATCAACTACATCGAGGGTCGCGACGAACGGGCGTATTAGCCTAAATAATTCACTGCTTTTTTAGGAAAGGGTTAGGGCAGCGGCTTGTCGTGGATAATTGTCGGCCTTTTCAGGACTTATGCAGAAAAGCCTTGAGCTGTTATAATTTCGGGCAGGTGCTTACCGTATTGCTGCCACACAAATTACATTCGGCTTTCAGAAGAACTCACTGATTACAGTGCTGCCCTGATCTGGCTTGCGAGGCTTTCAAACTCCTCAGCCGAAAGTTTCAGCTTTGGCTGTTTGAAATCCATATCGTAAATGGTGTTGATCGGAATCAGGTGGATGTGAGCGTGGGGCACTTCGAGGCCGATGATGGTGAGGCCCATTTTGCGGCAGGGCACGACCTTTTCGATGGCTTTGGCCACATTTTTGGCAAATACCATCATGTCAGCCAGTTCGGTATCACCGAGGTCAAAAATATAATCCGTTTCATTTTTCGGGATTACCAGGGTATGCCCTTTTGCGAGCGGACTGATGTCGAGAAAGGCGAAGAAGCGTTCATCTTCAGCAATCTTATAGCAGGGAATTTCGCCTTGAATGATTTTTGTGAAAATGGTTGCCATAACTCAATTTGTTGATTCACGTTTGATCTCGATAATTTCAAATGTCATTTTTCCGGCGGGAACCGTTATTTCTACCTGATCACCCACGGATTTTCCGAGCAATCCTTTCGAAATCGGTGAATTAACGGAGATTTTACCACTCTTCAGGTCGGCTTCTTTTTCAGGAACAAGGGTATAGGTCATCACGGCGCCTGACTTCAGGTTTTTGATACTCACTTTTGAAAGCAGCAGCACCTTGGTGATGTCCATTTTCGATTCGTCAATTATACGTGCATTGATCAGCAGATCCTGAAGCTGTGAGATTTTAAGCTCAAGCATTGCCTGGGCGTCCTTGGCTGCATCATATTCTGCATTTTCCGAAAGGTCTCCCTTGTCGCGGGCTTCAGCGATCATCTGCGATATCCTTGGCCGTTCTTTCGACATCAGGTTATCGAGTTCATCTTTAAGTTTCTGCAGGCCTTCTTCGGTAAAATACTTGGTGTCCGACATGGTGAATTGTGTTTAAAATAATAAGATAAAAAGACCCTTAAGTGATTAAGGGCCTTTTCGGTGGCAAAGTTATAATTTATTTTGTTATACCAACAGCATTAGAAACTAATGCGTGCTCCTATCGTATGGTTTCCATTAAAATGATCCGTATCGCGGTATGAATAATCAATCGAGATGGCTGATCCGTTTGCTTTATTCAATGGCACCTGAACAGTTGCACCAAGACTAAGGCCTTTCGAAACATTGATTTTGTCAGCTGTTTCAATATCGCCCCAGATGCCTGATTCGTAGGTGTATCCGCCCCTCAGCATGACGTAATCCTTCAGGCTGACTTCACCACCAAGGGTAATCTGGTCGTTGGTGAATGAGTTTGAGGTAAAGTTACCGGCGAGGGTAAAGCGGTAGTCATCAGGGAACAAAAAGTCGTAAGCAGTTCCGATAACCAATTGTGTTGGCAACTCAAATGCTTCTGAACGTTGTTCCACAGTAAACTGTGTTTCCTGTCCCGGGATGAAGGAACGCAATGAAAGACCGTCGCCCGAGAACTGCATGGTGGGGCCGATGTTTTTCAAGGTGATTCCAAAATGGATGTTTTCATCTTTACCGGTGAGGTATTGGATACCGGCATCGATGGCAACACCCTGGGCACTCACGTCGGAGATGCTTTCAGAGATGATTTTCATGACGAAACCGGCATAGATGCTGTTCGAAAATGATTTGGCATAGCCAATGCTGATATTCAGCAGGTTTGGTGAAAAGGTACCAAGGCCGCCATCAGGATAACTTGTGGTGGTGATGGGAATTTCGCCAAAATTCATCGACATGATGCCAAGGCTGAGCGCACCGGCTTCGCCTACTTTTTGGGTAAATCCGAACGAATAGATGTTCACATCGGAGCCTTTGAGCCAGTTGGTATGGGCTACAATGCCTTCGGTACGTTTGGTGAACGCAGTACCGGCAACATTACTCCAAATACCTTCGAGCCCCCTGATGCTTGCCATTCCGGCATTTCCCCACCCTGTGCTTCTGCCCCAGGGGTTAATCAGCAACTCTGATGCACCAGCTTGTCCCGACCTGTCTTTGTTACCCGCCATAACAGTTTGCATGGGAAAGGTAATCAGCAGAACAAGCCCTGAAATTATTAGATATCTATACAAAGTCTTCATAATCATATTTTTTTCAGATTCTCTATTCATTGGTTTTAGAAGGTATTCAGGTCGATCGGACGCATTGTTCCAAACCATTTAATGATGCGTTCTCCATCAGCTGACTTCACGTGGATCAGGTAAATCCCGCTCGAAATCGGCACACCGGCAAAGTTCTTGAGGTCCCAATCGATTGAGGTCTTGGGTTCGTCTTTTTTGAACTGACGGATCTTGGTGCCACTCATATTGTAAACGGTGACAATACACTTTTCGGGCAGGTTGGTAATCTTAATCCTGTTGTCGAGTGCATTGGCCTCATAGGCTGAATAAGCGTAATAAGGATTGGGCACCACGTTGATGAGGTCGAGGTCGGTCTTCAGTTTTGCTGCATTCCTTTCTTCGGTGGCAATGTTCTTTGTCGAGAAGGCATATTTGGGCTGGAAGTTATTCACATCCATTCCCGGATATACGGTATCCAGCGGAAGTGTTGAGAAGTTAGGTGCATATTGTTTACCCACCCTGATCCTGATCTTCACGTCATTCGACAGCCATGGCTGGCCTTTTACGGCCATTGGCATACCCACATACATGATTTGTGAATAGAAATAGTTGGTAATGAAGGGGAACTGGGTATTAAAGATGGTATCAAGCACACTGTGTGCATACCTTCCGGCATCATAGGCTGGTGACGGGAATTCGAACGACAGGGTTTGCTGTGCGAATTTGTAATAATCGTGGCGCATGATGTACACATAATGCTGTCCACCCATCAGGGCATTGAACGATGTCTGACTGAAGATATTCGGATCCAGAATCTGGCTTGGCAGGCTCAGGTCTTTTGCCGGTGGATTGAACTGCATATCGCGGCCATTCTGCGCCGACAGGTATGAGTCTTCACCAAACATGATGTTGAGGCGCTCGCCTGTTTCCACATTGATTGCATATCCGGGGAACCAACCCATACCATAACTACCAATGTAGTTAGGATCATTTGGATTGTCGCTTGGTTCGAGGTCCATTGCCGAAGCAGGAACACCATCTTTATCAACCGAAGGTGATTTGCGTAGTCCGAAACGTGGTGCATTGCCTTCGGCGAGGGTGCGGTCAAACTGCATTTCAAGGACGGCACTGCGGGTCCATTTCGATTTATCCGGTGTCAGCACGATGTCGACACTGCAGATATTCTCGAACCTGCTGGCGGTTTTTGAATCTTCGGAGAAGGCAGGACCAACATTGCTTTGAACAGGTCCCTGGCTCACGTTGTTACCATAGGCAACAAGTGAATATGGTGCCCATGTTCCCTTGGCAATTTTTTCATATGATTCCTCAGGGTCCCATGGACGGTTCGGGTCAGATGACATGTTCCAGTCGTCGAAGCTGCTGTTTTCCTGATCTTTGTATGATCCTGAACGAATCCAGTTCAAGGCAAAGCCCGGAATGTCTTCATCACTGATGCCATCAAGCCACCTGCGTGAACTGTCAGCATAAGATATGGATGACTCAATAAAGCCGTTATTCTGAGCCAGAATCCTGAACATTACCTTGTTGGCTGCATTTTGTCCAACGCGGTATGGGCCTGGACTGTAGGGCTGCGTGATCTGTACTGAGATACCTTTGCTGAGGAACAATTGCTCGTCGTTGGCGAGGATGGTGGTATCCGACTTGGTCACCTGACCGGTTGCGAGGTCTTTCAGGTACCAGTTGGTAACGCGTTTACTTGCGGTATCACCCTTGATGTCGGCTTCACCGGTTACCTTGTACAGACGCACAAGACGGAAGGTGTCCATATACAGTTCGTAATCAGCATCAACAACGTTCAATGGGTCGATAACCTTAACATTGATCGGACCATATCCTTTTTTATATTTTGCATTGTAAGCAATCGGATAGTTTGGATCGCCAAAGCGATTGTCAGGTCCGGCTGGTGGTTTGTTCATGATTTCGTCCACCGTCTCATCACTGAGTTCGATCATCAAACCACCATTTCCGTGACCAGCAATTCGGGTGATTTCAGGACCTTCACCGTAATTGGCATTCATGGCCAGGCCATTGATGGTTTTGTGCGGGATGGCTACATAAGCTTTTCCTCCATTGCGTTTGTCACCGATATTTTTACGACCGGCAAGGAAAGGTACTTTTTGTCCGAGCAAGCCATTAATTACACCTGGTTCCTGCGAATATGGCATGTATTCATTAAAAGCATACGCAATACCGAGGAAATAATATTGTTTGTGGTTCACAAGCTTCACATCACCGGTAGCAAAGGCATCCTGTGTGAGTTTGAATGAATGTTTGATGCCGTTATCGCCACCAACAACTTCAACAACCGGTACATTCGAGCCGATATAGTCATCGAAATAGTAATTCACCAGTTTGCCAACGCCGTTTTTCTTGTCGAGCTGGGCAACCAAGCGTGCTTTATCAGGATCATGCAGGCTCTCAACACTTACAGTAGCATCCTTCAACTGATAAATCAGGTAACCTTCGAAGCGGTACAATGAGTCGCTGCGTTTGGTTGGGTCGCTTGGGTTTGGCTGAATGATGTTCGGATCGTGCTCAAGGTATTCTTCGTTGTAATTGTTCGATGAAGGCGAATTGGAAATATACACAATCAGTTCGCGGTCAAGTTCCTGGAAGGTGAGGTCCGGTGCACTTGGTCCGTCAATAACCTTGAAGCAATTATCGAACAGTGACTGGCATTTATCGTCAACAACGCGCAGCAGTTCAACTGAGGCCCATGCACCGCCTGAGTTGGCACGTGCCCATGGAATACCCACAGTGATATAGTTTACAGAACCTGGTTTCAGGGTGAAAGGTCCGGCCGACTGCATAAAACGGCGGTCAGCAGGGTCGTTGGGAGTTCCGTTGTTTCCGGTTTCTTCAGTCCAGTAAATACCGTTTTGGTTATAGCCACCATTGGGCGGGAATCCGCCGGTACCCCAGTTACATGGGTCGGTATCACCCGGGAACATAAAGTCGCAGATTGGTCCAACGGTTCCGGGGCCGTCAGGGAAGGCATTTCCGCCGTATTCCATATCGCGTCCGGCTTTCCATTTACCGCGCAGGTAATTGTAGTATTCAGGTGCAATCTGTGGGTCACCAAGATCGCCACTTGAGTTGTTGTGATAGATAAATCTTCTCATCCCGTAACGCTCATCATCAACGATGCCGTTACCGAAGTTAACACCATTGATGCTGACGTCGCAGATTTGTTCCCTGCCGGTGGTATCACCGTTTTCATCAATAACGTAGCGGTATTTCGGGTTGTCGAGACCATCGGGATCCATATACGGTCCCTGGAAGAAGTCGACTCCGATTGCCGGAGGCTGATTGCCGTATGATTCAGGCTCGTTGCTTCCGTCAACAGCTTTACCGTTGTATACATAACCGAGTCCACGACCAACGTCGCAACCGGTAAAGTCGTCAGCAGCATAACCAAGGTCCGGGTCAACCCACAGTGAAAAGTAGGTCTGGGTCAGTTCGAAGGTTGAACGGTTGATGATTTCGTAACTGTAGAAAGTCATGTTGTTGATTTCATCATTGGTAGCAAAACCAAAAGCCTGAGCCCTGATTTCCATACCAATGGCAGCACCATTGGTTTCGGTGTGGAAATTACCTTTGTCATTAAACACCCACCAAATGGTCTGGTCACCTTTAACAACCTGGTCGGCCAATACTGATCCGTAGAGCGAACCTTCAACAGATTCGTCCATAGTAGGGGTTTTGGTGTGACAAAGGCTGTTGTCGATATCATAATATGGATAGTCGCCGGCAAGCGGATTGTATTCATAGTCGCCGTCAACATCGAAAAAAGGAGCGAGGTAATAGCTCTGATTTTTCGAAATGTCGCCATGGGCAGGCCATTCGAGGATTGATTTCGGAATGGTGTAGCTTTCACTCGGAACGAATGCACCGGTAGCCGGGTCAACGTTGGTGAGGAATTCATCCACATCGGCGCGGTTGATTTTCCATTGTTTGTCGTACTGGGCGCACACGGTGTTGTCCGTTGCAGCTGTTCCGTCAATGGTCAGCGGGCCTGTCCAGTAGTCGATACCCACCTGGCGGTAGCGCTGGGCAGCAAGTTTCAGCTGGTTGTTGATGTCGAGTCCACCGATCCAGAGTGATCCGGAGAACATGGATGTTGCTGAGCCGGCTTTAGGGATATAGTACTTTGATCCGGTCCCACCTGGCAGGTCCCACCACATATCGCCACCTGCATTGATACGGGCCTTGACGTTGTTAATATCGAGCCATTCGAAGGCCGATGAAGGCGAACAACCAGCGGTTGTTTCCTTAAGGGCATAGGTGGTTTTTGGAGCGGCAAATTTGTATTCCTCTGCCTTGGCAGGTAATACAACAAGCAGACACAGTGTTGCCGCTAGAAGCATTCGGATTACTTTATTCATTGTCTGAGCATTTTTTTTCATAGCACAAATTTTTTCTGAAGCCAGGGATTAGAAGTTTAATACGACACCTAACCTGATCTGACGTGGAGAACTGTAGTTTCCGGGGAAATCAACATAGAGGGAATACAACTCCCTGAACGATTCGGGATTTGTTTGCGAAATAATCTGACGTTGCCATTCAGGAGCCGAAAGGTAGCCGTCATCATTGGGGTTACCAGTGGCTGGATAAACACCGAGTACGTTCTTGGTATTGAGCAAATTAAGTATCTGAACATATACGTTCATATACGCGCTGCGCTTGTTGTCGTTTTCTTTCTTGCCTATGTTGAAATCAATGTCCTTATCGATACGCAGATCGAGGCGGAACTGCCATGGCAGGCGTGAACCAAAGTAACTTCCTTTAAGCAGGTTGCTGCCACCAGAGATCGGTGAGGTCACATTGCGCGATGCAGTATACGGAGTACCCGATCCACCATTCATTGTCAATGAGAATCCGGTATTCTTCAGCACCTGCACAGGAGCCTTGTCTTTCTTCTCGCGGCTGATGCTTGGTCCGTTGTATTCTTTACCGGCACCGTAACGGTAGTCGAACAGCAGGTTAAACTGGTGACGACGGTCCCATGGCATTGGTATGGTCGAACGCAGGTTGGGCAATCCGGCGGCAACGAGTGCAGCAGCGGTTGTGGTGCTGGCTCCGGTTGCATTGGCAAACTGAAGGGTGTAGCTGGCCCTGATCCTGGCATTGTTCGTGCGGCGCAGGTCATATTCAACAGTGAGTCCTTTTACGGTACCAAAGTCGAGGTTGTTGTATGAGTTGTATGCTTTTGGATACGCACCGGTGAAGCGGTAGATCTGAATCATATTACGCATTTCACGGTAGAAACTCGTGAAGGTCAACGATGAGGTGTTGGTCAGTTTTTGGGTAAAACCAAGCTCATAGTCGATGGTTTGTGTAGGCTTCAATGATGGGTTGTTGATGGTGGTACCAATATTTTCGAAGAAATAATAGGTTGCCGGGTTCGAGAAGAGGTTACTTGTCGGCCTCTGTGTCAACACATCGTAGTGTGCAAAGAACAGCGCTTCGTCCGAAATGGGGAACGAGAACGAAATACGTGGCATGACACTGAACTGAGGATCGTAATCCTTAAATGAGTTGATATCGACCCTTTGCTGATCAGGATTGATCACGAAAGGAGAAATACCGGAACCGGCATCAAGTACTGATGGGTCCTGAATTACAGCACCTTCAGCATTATACCAGGTGTTTTCGAAGCGGTAACCAACAATGCGTGAAGGGTCATCCACTTTGTCAACATATACGGTGTAGTCGTTACCGATACCCTGTGGGTGCGACACCGGCTGACCTTTGATTTCGGATACTTCACCGGCGGTGTATGCGTTGTAAAGCAAGTAAGGATCTTTCAACACCTTCTGGTTGGCATCGAAGCGGTCGACGCGTACACCAATGTTGAAGATAAGGTCCTTGAATGCGAATTTATCCTGCAGATAACCAGCCATATATATGGGCTGGAATGCGCCGATAGGCCTGGTGTACTGTCCGTTTTCATCTTTGGCATTGAAGAAATCCTCGAAACTTGGCTGGTTCGACTGCTTGTTTCCTTTGTAGTCGAAACCAAGGTAGTTTACGTATGAATTACCATCATTCAACAACTCATCGGCACTGAACATGCTGATGTCGAAAAGGTTTTCACCAACCCCAATGGTGTGCATTACGCCATCAAGGTCATAATATTCAATGGTGTTGTTGTTGAAGTCGTATGAATCGATGTTGATATAATCGAGACCGGCAATGGGCAGGCCGAGGCGCTGACGCAGGTTCTGGTCGAAAATACGTTGTGAGTTTTCGTCGTAACGGCGGCGATACATAATGGTATCAACAAAGCCTTCATAGTCGATAACGTATGGGTTATCCTTGTCAAGCTCGATGAGGTGGAAATTGGTCAAGCCGCGCATCAGGTTCCAGAGTCCGGTGGCACCGTAACCAATCGACCTGCTTGTACGTTGTTCGTATTGGAAACCGAGTTTTATTTCATGGTTGCCAATGTCCATTGATCCGGCTACATTGATGCTGAACTGGTCGTTGTCAGTAAGCTGATAACCTGATTGGTTTGTTCCGGGTGACTGATACAGGCCATATACGGTTTTGGGAGTGAATCCGTTTACAAGTGCACCTCCCAGCAAAATCTGGTCGAGGTTGCGGTAGTGATCTTCAGGCTGTCCTTCGTAAGTGTCGTAATAACTTGAGGTGTAGTTGGCCACAAGTGGGTTGATATCGAAAGGAGTCCAGGTAACCAGGGTGTCAAAATCCCACGAGTTGAGCAACCAAACGCCTTCGTAGTATTTTCCGTTCACAGAGTCATTGCCAAACTGATACGTAGGGGTTTTGAAGGTCGAGAACTTGCCTAAATAACCATATTTAAAGAGGTCGCTGCCATGGTCAGGATCTCCAAACTTATTCTGAATCCTGGTGTAGTCAGCAGAAATGGAATAGTATATGTTTTTAATCAGTGATGTGCTTTCGGAACCGGCCGGGAAACGCTGGGTAAACCGTCCGTACACCCTCCAGGTATTGTTGTCGTACTTGGTGTTTTTGTCGTAGTTCAACAGCGAGGCAGCATAGTTAAAGGCATTTCCGGCTGATTTATTGTACGATCCACCAAAGGTAAGGTTCACGGTTTCTGTGGTACGGATGTTCAGGTTACCCGAAAGGCTCACATCGTAATTTTTGCTGTTGAGCGAGGTTTTGATATGATCGAGGTCGTTCATCCTGAGGAATTCCGAATTCAGGTAAGTGCCTGTTCCTGAACCTGTCGGACGCAAAGGGTCGCTTTCAATACTTCTGAGTACATCGTCCTTTGCTTTGTAATATCCGTTGTGCGAAACTGCGCCATCACGCGCGTAGTTGATGTCGCCGGCAACGAAAAACCCAAGGAGTGAAGTGTTTTTTGTTTTGCTTTTGATAAGCGGTCCCTGAACGTTGAATCCTAAGCGGTTATGGCCGAAAGCATCGAGAAATTCTGATGTTTCAGCTTCAACACCAGCACCAAACGAACGCGATGGTCCTTTGGTTGTTACACTGATGATACCACCGGTAGCATCACCGTACTGAGCCGGTGTTCCACCAAGGATAACGTCGACCTGCTCGATGGCTGACTGGGGAAGGCTGGTTGAACCGATAACCCTAACGCCGTCGATAAACACCGCGGTAGCGTCGGAACGAGCACCACGCACGTTGCCACGTTCGCCGTCGGCTGAGAAGACACCGCCTACAGTGGCAGCAACAGCATCGGCTGAGCGGTTAGGCATTTTCGAAATTTCTTCTGAGGTAATGGATGCACCGCTGGTGGTCTGGTCCTTCGAAATCAATGGCACTTTGTAATCAATTACTTCAACGGTCTGCAGGTCAATCGACGTGCTTACCATGGCCACATCATAAAAGGTAATCTGGTTACCGCTGATCTGGATGCCTTTAATTAAAACAGGATTGTACCCTACGAATGTTGCTCTCAGGTCATATTTCCCGGGAGGAATGGGGTTGATCACATATTTCCCATCCATATCGGATGTTGCACCGCCTACGATGGTTCCTCCGTTCTCGAGCACAATGTTGGCAAAGGGAACGGGTTCCCGCGACTCTTTTTCGAAAATCTTACCCTGAAGTCTTCCTTGTTGTGCGAATGCCAAGGTACACGAAATCAGTACCATGACTCCTGTTAAAAGTACATTTTTTAACATACCGTGTAAATTTATGTTCTACTACTCTTTATGCGTTAAAGGCCGGTAAAGATAAAAACAATTCAGTTTATCCAACAAGAAATTCGCCTGCCCGATCTTAAAAAAGTTCATTTATACCAAGCAATTCCTTAAGCGTAAGGACGCTGTAAAATGGCGGAATAAATCACGGCTTTTTTAAGGTCAAAGTGGGCTTTTCTCAATTCATACCAATCATCCTGAATTGCCTCTTCCTTTTCGGTAAAATATTTTTGTGTTAATGGTTGCGGGGTTTTGTCTTCTTCCATCGAATACTCCGATTCGAGCACAGGCTGTAAGGTTTCTTCTGGCACGCCCGTATATTGCCCATACAGTGGTGGGTTTTCTTCCAGTGAAGTGTAGTCGGTTTCCGGCATCACCTCTTGTGTTGTTTCATTCACAACCACAGGTTTGCGCTTCTCAACCTCGAGTAAGTCGTTCAGAACGTCTTCGAGGATCGACCTGCTGCCAGGCTGATCAGCCTGCTTCTGCGGCGGCTGACCGGTCAGCTGACGTTTGTTTCGCGTAGCCTTGACTACGGAAAAAACAATCCATAAGATACCGACAACAATGTAAAAATAATCTTCCATAGGCAGTTAACCCTAACTGGTTTGGGAGGTTAAAAGTAGTCAAATATACAAAGTCAGGCTGAAAAAAAAAGAAAACGGCTTTTTTCGGCAAGTTTAAGGATTTGTAACAGAGTGGAAAACAATTTTGACCTGCTTCAAAGGCTGTTGATGATTTCGAGGATTTTTTCGCGCTTGCGGCGCGATACCGGTATTTTGTTGCCATCGGTGAGCGTAATCATGCCACCCTCATCGCGCGAATAGTTTCGGATCATGCGGATGTTGATCAGGTGCGATTTGTGCGGCCTGATAAAACTGCTCCCTTCGAGCAGGCTTTCAACATCTTTCAGCGTTTTGCTGATCAACAGGTGCGACTTGTCGGTGAAATAGAAATGGGTGTAGTAGTTATCCGATTCGCAGCGGATGATGTTGTCTATTTCGACGACATGGATTTTCTCCAGGGTCGACAACACAATTTTTTTCGACTCGAGGGCACCCGGACGCATATTGCTGATCAGGACTTCAATATTTTTCTGGTTGTGTTTTTTCGATTTGAGCTGCTTGACCTTGTCCACGGCAACAACAAGCTCATCGGGCGAAATGGGTTTCAGCAGGTAATCGAGTGCTGCAAAACGGATGGCTTTGATGGCGAATTGCTCGAAGGCAGTGGTGAAAACAACTTCAAAATCAATTTCGTCGAATTTCTCGAGCAGCTTAAAGCCGCTGCCATCGGGCATTTCGATGTCGAGAAAAACAAGGTCAGGCTGGTGTTGCCTGATGGCTGCCAACCCTGATATCACCCCGTCGGCTTCGGCACAGATCATCACATCATTACAGAAACGGTTAATGAGCCCCCTGAGGGTTTCCCGCGATTTAGGCTCGTCTTCGACAATTACGCAACGGATCATGTGAATTTTTTTGGAGAACGATTTTTTTTTGGTGTTGTATGGCCATCGCAAAGATAATCATGCTTTGACGGTTTGATGGCTTATTCCTTATAATGCATGATGATTTCGACGCGAGTACCCTTCGGTTGGCCGGCCTTGTCGGTAAGGTCTATCACCTTCACTTCGTAGCGCTGGTTCGAGTATTGGTTTAAAATCTCGAGGCGCTCCCCGGTGATGGTCATGCCCTGCGATACCCGTTCGATGCCCGACTGACTCCTGATTTCTGCGGCCTTTTCGCGCCCGATGCCATCATCCTGAACCACACAGAGCAGGTCGTCGCCCACTAATGTGAACTCGATCAGCAAATGGCCCTTGCGCGGACTGTGCATCAAGCCATGGATAACGGCATTTTCAACATAAGGCTGCAGGATCATCGGCGGAATTTCGAGAAATCCTTCGTCGATGGCCGGATCGATGCGGATGAAATAGTCGAACTTATCCACAAAGCGTAGCTTTTCAATGTCGAGATAGAGTTCCAACGCCTGTATTTCATCACTTAAGGGGATGAAACTCTCTCTGGAGTTACTGAGCGTCCGGCGCATCAGCTGCGAAAACTTCGATAAATAATGGATGGCATTGTCGATGTCGTTGTTCACCACAAAACCCTGAATGCTGTTAAGTGAGTTGAACAGAAAATGGGGATTCATCTGAAGTTGTAGCGCCTTTTGCTCCAACTCAAACATTTGTTTTTCGAGTGAGAGGTATTTCTTTTCGTTTTCGTGCTTGCGGTGCAATACCCTTATGCGCAGCTGAATGGACAGAAACACTGCTGCAATGACGAGCACTGCAGCCGCAAACTGAAATATCCGGTTGGCCCACCAGGGAGGTGAAATCACGATCTGAATGCTGATGCCTTCGTTGTTCCAGTAACCATCGCAATTTGAAGCCACCACCCTGAAGGTGTATTTTCCGGGTTTCACACGGGCGTACTCGGCAAACCGCTTTTCGGCATTGCGCTCAATCCAGCCATCATCATAGTTTTCGAGCATATACCGGAATTTGTTTTTCTGCGGATTGCGAAAGTCAAGGGCCGCAAATTCAAATGAAAAGTAATTGTCGTCGTAACGCAATTTCACCTGATCGCCCGATTTAAGCTTTACCGGCTGAATAACATTGAACTTACGAAAAGCCGTAATCCTCACGGCTGGTGGCCGCTTGTTCTGCACGATTTCTTCAGGGTAGAAGCTATTGAATCCATTCATGCCGCCAACATACACTTCTCCGTCGCTAGCCAGCATGATTGCGTTCAGGTTAAACTCGTTGCCCTGCAGGCCATCATTAACGTCATAATTCAGAACGCTTTTGTCGCGGTAGTTTATGCGCGAAATGCCCCAGTTTGAGGTGGCCCAGTAATTGCCCTGGTGATCCTGTATGGCGCCGTAAATAAGGTTGCCGGGCAAACCATCGCTTTCATCGAACAGGGTAAATGATGCGTTTGACGGATCAAAACACACGAGCCCGCCTCCACGTGTGCCGATCCAAAACATGCCCTGCTTGTCTTCATTGATCGAAAAAAACTTGTTGTTCTGCGAAAGGCTGTCCTTCAACAGCGCTTTGGGAAGTCTGAACACGGTAAACCCATCGTTTTCCGGATGATAGCTCATCAGACCGTCGGCCGTGGCTACCCAGAGCTTCCCCTGGCGGTCATTGAATAAGTCGTAGATATAATTATGGGCGATGCTACCCATTTTCAGGTCGTTTTGAACATAGCGCCTGAAGCGAGCAGATTTCTCCTGCATCTTGTTGAGCCCGGATTCAGTGGCAACCCAAAGCTGGCCTTGTTTGTCCCTGATCACTTTAAGCACATAGTCGTTGCTCAGGGAAGTGGAGTCAATTTCGATGTGCTGAAAATGACGTGTTTTCCCCTCCCGCCGATCATATCGGTAAAGGCCATTGTCGCGGGTGCCAATCCATACAACGTCCTGCGCATCAAGGTAAAGCGACCTGGTGAGGTAAACAGGCAATTGATGCGGATTGTGGGCAGCATCAATATTATGATAGGTACGCTTGTGTTTGTCGAACACACTGATGCCTTTGTCGGTAGCCATCCAGATGATTCCGGGGCTGATTTCAAGAAAATCCCAAACGGCATTGTTCAATAAGGAGTTTGGTTCTTCCGGATTGTTTCGGCCAAGCTTGAATTTGGGCGCGTTACGGTCAATTTTATTCAATCCGTTGAAGGTGCCTGCCCATATCACATTGTGCTGATCGATGTAAATCGACTGGACCCTGTTGTCGCTCAGGCTGTAAAGGTTGTTGTTGTCATGCGCATAGTGAGTAACCGTCGGGTTGAGGTGCGAAATATAATACAGCCCCTGACCACCTGTGCCAACCCATAAGCCCTGGTTGTTTTCGAACAGCAGGCTTTTAATTTCAACACCGCCAAGCTGACTGCCGAAAGCGCAATTGTAATAGGTGGCCGAGAACAAACCCGTTGCAGGGTCGAGCAAAGTCAGTCCGTTTTTGGTGCCAACCCATATCTTACCCGAAGGGTCGCACACAACCTGGTTCACCATATTGTCGGGCAAGCTTTTCGGATCGTTGGGTTTGTTAAAATAACGCGTCAGCCGACGGTTCTCTGTCTGGTATTGAATCAGTCCGTAGTTTGTTGCAATCCAGTAATTGTTCAGGCTGTCCTGACATATCATATTGAAATGGTTACTGCGGAGCGGATTGCTGTAATTGCTGTTAAAAATTTGTTTAAATTGATCTGTTTCAGGAATATACTCGTTCAGGCCACTGGCTGTACAAATCCAGATTCTGCCCAGATGGTCCTTAAAAATATGGTTCACCCAGTTGTTTGAAAGGGAAGTGCTGTCAGTTTTTTCGCTGAGGTAAACCTTCACCTGGGCGGTTTCAAGGTCAAGGGTGTTTAATCCGTTTTCGGTTCCAATCCATAATTTGTGGCCATCCTGGTACAAGGTCCTGATGGTTTCGTTGCTTAAACCGGTTTCGTTGTTGTAAATGGTAAATTGGTAACCATCGTATTTGTTCAGTCCATCCCAGGTGCCGATCCACATGAAACCATCGCTGTCCTGCAATATGGAGTATATCGAGTTTTGACTCAGGCCTTTGGCTATGGTGTTGTTTTCGGAAAGTATGCGTTTAAATAACAGTCCAGACTGGTGCTGGGCTTTCAGCAGCGTTGACTGACCCACGATCAGCAACAACAGTAAGAACGGGAAGCTACGACTGCTTTTCATGCCTGGGGTTTCGGTTAATCACTGTCGAAAACACGCCTGAACCACGAACGCTTCTTGTATCTGTTCAAATTGTTATGATGCTTACGGGCTTTTTTCATCATCTTCTTTGTCGATTTCGACTGCATCTTGAAATGATTGCTCACATCAACTTCGTACTGCTTATCCATTTCTTTTGCCTCAGCAGCTTCTTTTTTTTCTGCTTCCTTGCGCGATTCAGTGGCCTTGTTTGTGGCACAGGATTGCGCAGTCAACATCGTCATGATCAAAACGATCAGCCTAATGTAATTGACGGGTTTATTGATCATCTTTGTTGGCAACTTATGACTAACGAGCAAAAATAACGTAATTTTATCGCTAATCTTACGTTAATCCCAAATTAATCAGTAGGAGGCTTGAAAGCCGAACTATCTGATTTAGTTGGGGTAATCCCGACATAAAGTTTGTTTGAAGTTTGCCCTGGCGAACTGAATTACAAACATTTAGGGGATTATGCATTCCCATTGCGGAATTTGGGTTAATGTTGCAAACCAAACGAATTGGACTATGGAAAGGTGGTTTTTGTTGTCCGGAAAATTAGCTTTGTTGCTGTTTGTCAGCCTGATGTTGGTATTGCTGACCGGATCATGCCATAAAGAAGAAGTGAATCCGAATATTCCGGCCGTATTTATTAATGTAACCATCGACCCGAACTCGACCTTTTACCAGGAATTGAACACGGTGGGCGGATGGATGTACCTGACGGCCGAGCCGCCGAGCCGCGGATTAATCGTTTACCGCATGGGCATCGATGAGTTTGTGGCGTATGACCGGTTTCCGCCAAACAATCCCGACCGCTGCTGCAACGACCAGGGCAATTGTACGCGATTGTTGGTTGACGAGTACTTCCCATTTGTGCAGGATACCTGCACCAACACTGCCTACCAGATCCTGAACGGGAGCATCTTCGAAGGCGAGGGAAAATACCCGCTGATTGCCTATCATACCGTTTATAACGGACAGCTGTTACGGATTTTCAATTAGCCGGTTACGCATTCCCAATGCGTAATATGGGTTAATTGCCTGACATATTGTTGTGCCCGGTTACAAAGCATAAAAAAAGCACCTTGCGAAAGGTGCTTTTTTTGGGTTTTATTAATACCTGTAATGATCAGGTTTATATGGTCCTTCTGCAGGAACGCCGAGATATTCAGCCTGCGCTTTGGTAAGCTTCGTAAGTTTCACGCCAATCTGTTCAAGGTGCAGGCGGGCCACTTCTTCGTCGAGGTGTTTTGGCAGGCGGTATACGTCAACCGCATATTTGCCCTTGTTTTTCCAAAGGTCAATCTGGGCCAGTGTTTGGTTTGTAAATGAGTTACTCATCACAAAACTGGGGTGGCCTGTGGCACAACCTAGGTTAACCAGGCGGCCTTCGGCCAGCAGGAAGATGGCATTGCCTGTGCTGAAGGTGTATTTGTCGACCTGTGGCTTGATGTTCATTTTTTTCACTGTCGGGTCATTGTCCAGCTGACTGACCTGAATCTCGTTGTCGAAATGACCAATGTTGCACACGATACTCTGGTCTTTCATTTTCCGCATATGCTCCAGGGTAATCACATCCTTGTTTCCGGTGGTGGTCACATAGATGTTGCCAATAGCCAATGCATCTTCAATGGTGGTTACTTCGAAGCCTTCCATGGCAGCCTGCAAGGCACAAATGGGGTCGATTTCGGTCACCAGGACCCGTGCGCCATAGGCTTTCAGCGATTTGGCTGAGCCTTTGCCCACATCGCCATAACCCAACACCACACACACTTTACCAGCCAACATGACGTCGGTGGCCCTTTTAATGCCATCAGCAAGTGACTCGCGACAGCCGTAAAGGTTATCAAATTTCGATTTGGTTACTGAATCATTCACGTTGATTGCCGGTACTAGCAGCTTGCCGGCTTCTTTCATCTGGTAAAGACGGTGAACGCCTGTGGTTGTTTCTTCCGAAACCCCGGCCCAGCTTTCAACCGTGCGGTGCCAGTGTTTTGGATCTTCGGTATAGGTGTCATTAAGCACTTTCATCAGGGCTTTTTCTTCGCTGTTGTGTGTGGCAGCATGAAGCAAGTCAGGATTTTTTTCGCAGTCAAATCCCTTATGAATCAACAAGGTAGCGTCACCACCGTCATCAACAATCAATTCAGGGCCTTTGCCTTCGGCAAATGTGAGGGCCTGTTTGGTGCACCACCAGTATTCGTCGAGGGTCTCGCCTTTCCAGGCAAACACCGGGATACCGGCAGCAGCTATGGCTGCGGCTGCATGGTCCTGGGTGGAAAAGATGTTACAACTCGCCCACCTGACTTCGGCACCCAGTTCAACAAGGGTTTCAATCAGCACAGCTGTTTGAATGGTCATGTGAAGCGAACCCGAAATCCGGGCACCTTTCAGTGGTTTTTCCTTGCCGAATTTGCTGCGCAGCGACATCAGCCCCGGCATTTCTTTTTCGGCTATCTCAATTTCTTTGCGACCCCAGGAGGCCAGTTTCATGTCGGCCACCTTGTATTGGAGGTCGTTTTCAATCATCGTTTGATTCATTAAAATGGATGTTTATTCTGATTATGAATTTGTTCGGACTGCAAAAATACAGCATTCTATCCAAAGTGGAAACAACCGAAGTTGGAAATTGTTCCAAACTGATCAGAATTGCGGCGAATGGGGGGCAAAATGTTTTGGCATTGATGCTTGAAAGTAATAGCTGAAACGGGTGTTTAACGGTGATAGTCAGTAGGTTATTCTGAACCTTTTGTAACGTTTTTTGCTGATCATACGGTCAGGTTCAGTAAACAACAAACCTCGAACTACCCACATATCCGCTTTCATCCGACACAACGCCCACATACACCCCCGGCGGAAGGTTGCTGATGTCGGCATCTGACTGGCCCAGGGCCAGATGGATGCTTCGTTGCAGCCGCCCGAAACTATCGAAAAGGTTCAGGGTTTTTGGCAGCAGCTGTTCACCCGGTCCGAAGCCAAGCTGTATCCTGTCCCTGGCAGGGTTGGGGTATACGGACAATGTGGTTGTTTGGCTTTGTGGCAGTGGCTGCTCTTTTTCGCCTACCCAGCAATCACCAAAATTGATGCAGCCCATGCTGTCCACCTTGATCACCCAAATATCCTGGCCTAACGGATCGGGGTAGAATCCGTATATCCCTCCTACGGCAGC
>Ga0180007_10000138_pt1 | contig 132648 bp, 121 predicted proteins | sample MM_PC_MetaG_FD_121122 | JGI IMG/M metagenome (GOLD analysis project Ga0180007, IMG submission 121122) | Groundwater microbial communities from the Aspo Hard Rock Laboratory (HRL) deep subsurface site, Sweden - MM_PC_MetaG | ecosystem: Environmental > Aquatic > Deep subsurface > Groundwater...
ACTTCTATCATTTGTATATTCTCCTGTTATCCTATTTTTGTTTGAACTTCATTGTTATCACTAAAACTTTCATGACTATTATATCATCAAGATGTTACATTTGCAACACTTGTAACTTTTGTAACTTTTAGTTAGGTTATTTTGCTGTATTAACTAAATTTGCAACAGGTACTTATCACAATGAAAAGTACGATAAGATTATGAATTATAAGGTTGTTATTATCTAATTTTTTTTGAAATAAAATATGTTGCGTAAGACAACCATTCGGACAAAAAAGGCGATTTTTCACCAAAAAATATGTTCCCACAATGGACGAAATTTGCACACATAGACAAAAAAAGCCATCGGATACCTATGAAGGTCATCTGATGGCTGATTTTTATTAAGTTGGGTTAAAAATAGAGTGCTGTCAAGTATGTATCAAGTATATAACAAGTGCTATTTTAATGAAAGCAACGTGATAGACTCTACATGGTTTGTTTGTGGAAACATATCTATTGGTTGAACTTGGCGAAGTGAGTATCCAAACCCTACGAGTATTTTTAAATCTCTCGCTAATGTTTCTGGATCGCAGGATATATACAAGAACTTTTTCGGTTTAATAATTTTAACGCTATCTAAAAAAGCTTGATTTAAACCAAGACGAGGAGGATCTACAATAATTGTATCAATACTCGTTTTTTCATATGCTAATTTAGAAAGATACACTGGTGCATCGTCTTGATTAAATCTAACATTATACGCTTTGTTCAATTTGGCGTTTTGTATGGAATTCTTAACCGCTTCTTTACTGATTTCTACTGCTAATACTTTTTTGACATGGTCACTAAAAATAATCCCTATTGTTCCAACACCCGAATAAGCGTCCAAAACAACATCATCAAGAGTCGGTTTAACAAGTTCTAATGCTTTCTTATAGAGTAATTCCGTTTGTTTTGTATTCACTTGGTAGAATGTTCTAGAAGAAAGTATAAATGTTTTTCCTAAAATAATATCTAAAATAGTTCCTTTGCCATAAAGAATTCTCTCAAAATCTCCAAGAACAACGGATGTTGCCCTTGAATTTACATTTTGTACAATCGTTGTGATTTCAGGATGAGCCTCTCGTAAAGCTTTGATGAAATTATTTCTTCCGGGAAACATTTCTTGTGCAGTAACAATCACAACTAAGATTTGTTTTGTGGAAGAACTTGCTCGAACTAGAATATGGCGAATTAGCCCCGTTTTCTTGTCTTCATCATATGGATGAATTTTGTGTTGTTGCATAATGTTCTTACAAGTCTTTATAATTGTATTTGCCGTGTCAACTTGTATAACACACTGATCAATATTTATAATGGAATGAGTGTTTTCTTCATAAAATCCACTCATAACTTTTTTGTTTTTATCGGAAATAACCATCTGACTTTTGTTGCGGTAAAAAAACGGATCTTTCATACCTATACAAGGCAAACACACAGAAGAATCCAAAGAATATTGTTCTAGATATTCTTTTACTAAATTTGTTTTAAGTTCAACTTGTTGAAGATATGGAATGTGTTGTAGTTGGCAGCCTCCGCATTCGTTAAATTTAGAACACTTCGCTTTAACACGGTCATCAGATGTTTTGATGAACTTTTCTACTTTCCCAAAACCATTTTGAAAGATTGTAATTTCTGCTTTTTCAAAAGGCAAAAGATTAGCAATTGTAAAAGTTCGATTATTATCCAAAACAAGCCCATATCCATGACGATCTAGTTTAATACATTCATAAATATCTTTTTTCATAATATCACCATCTTTATTCTTATATTATAACTCGATTTCCTAAAAAAAAAGCAAATAGCTATGCTTTTTGCTTATTTTGCATACATTTGGTAAAGTAACCAATTAACAAATCTCTTTGGTAAAATTCTTTTTAAAAATACAAATAATTTGTATTCAAATCCAACTGTTACACTTACTGGCATTGATTTTCGTTTCATTAATTTGTAGATGACTTTGGTAACACTACTTGCCGGTTTTCCATTTTCTTCATCTTTTTCCATCTTTTCAATGGAGCGTTTAATTCGATCCTTGTAGAGTTCATCTTGAATCACTTTTGGTTGAATACGGTTTTTAGTAAAACCTGTTTTTGTATCGCCTGGCAAAACTGTAGTAACATCAATACAAAATGGTTTAAGTTCCATTCTTAAGCACTCAGAAAACATGCCAATGCTAGCTTTTGTCATGGAATAAAACGCTTGAAAAGGAATGGATAGTTCACCTGCAACAGAACCAATATTGATAATTTTTGCGCGTTTAGATTTTCTTAATAACGGGATAGCAGCTTGTGTAAGTAAGAATACTCCAACCACATTTACTTGGAAGATGGAATTAACTTCTTCCAAAGAAGTATGTTCAATCGCTCCACTTATTCCCATTCCTGCACAATTAATTAATACATCTATTGTATCTGTAGATTTTTCAATTTCTTTTATTGTTTTATCAATCATTTCTTGATTGGTTATATCACATAGTATATATTCAAAATCATATTTCTCTTTTGGATAATTACGAGAAATTCCAATGACTTTATAACCTAATTTGTGTAAATAAGAAGCTGTATCAAATCCAATACCACTTGAAGCACCTGTAATAACTACAAAGTTACTCATATGATTTGTGTAAAAAATCCATTAACTCATCTTCTGCTTCTGGTAAGCTTTGTAACACATCTGCAATGATTCCAACCGCTTCATCCATCAATGCTTTTGTATGAGTTGAAGTATAACTTGTTCGAATTAGACATTCGCCTTCAGGTGTTGCTGGTGGTAAAACTGGATTTACATAAACTCCTCTATCATATAACAATTTACACGCAACAAGCGTTCTTAATTGCGAGTAAGTATAAATAGGAATAATTGGTGCTATAGAATGACTTGCAATTTCTAAGCCTTTACTAATAAGTAATTCTTTAACATACTTTGCAATTTCAAGTAAAGCTTTTGGCCTTTCTGGTTCTGCCTTTAAAATTCTTAATGCTTCTAAAGCAGTAGCTGCATTAGCCGGTGTAATAGCTGCACAGAAAATAAAAGGTCTGGATTTATGCTTTACATATTCGACTACATGTCGATCTGCAACCATATATCCTCCTAAACTAGCAAGGGATTTAGAAAAAGTACCCATGATAATGTCTACATCATCTTCTAATCCAAAATACTCTGCAGTTCCTCGTCCAGTAGCTCCTAACACTCCAAATCCATGAGCATCATCGACCATAACTCTTGCATCATATATTTTTGCAAGTTTAACAATTTCTGGTAACATACACAAATCACCTGACATACTGAAAACACCATCGGTGACAATAAGTTTTCCTTTACTTGGATCTGCCTCTTTTAATTGAAGTTCTAAATCTGCCATATCATTATGTTGGTATCGAATCATTTTAGCATAACTTAACCTTGCTCCATCATAAATACTAGCATGATTTTCTCGATCACAGAAAATTAAGTCATTACGACCAGCAATGGCAGAAATGATTCCAAGATTGGTTTGAAATCCTGTTGAGAAGGTAACACAGGCTTCTTTATGTAAAAATTCGGCTAATTCATTTTCAAGTATAATATGTGTTGTTAATGTTCCGTTTAAGAAACGAGACCCCGATACACCAGAACCAAACTCTTGTAGAGCTTTAATTCCGGCTTGAATTACTCTTTCGTCACCAGTAAGTCCTAAATAATTATTAGAACCAATCATTATTTTTCTGTGACCTTCCATCGTAACTTCAATATCTTGTTTTGTTTCTAATGCATGAAAATAAGGATAAATCCCTATTCCTTTATATTCATCAACTGTTGTAAATTCAACACATTTTTTAAATAGATCCATGTTTTTCCCCCATTAATCCTTTTTATTCTTCGCTTACTATATTTCCGTGATAAATTACAACATCGTCATCTAATAAAAAAGCCTCTAAATGATTTTCAAAAAATGTTTCATCAATTTCAGATAATAAATCATATGCAATATTGTTTAATACGATTGGATCAAGTTCTTCTGAGTTTGCCATTTCAGCAAGAGCAGCTGCTGTATTATTGAAATCAATTCCATAATCAAAATCATCTTCTTCATGATTGTGATTGCATTCGCATTCTTCATCATCTTTACAATCACACTCTTCATCTTCTTTGCATTTACATTCTTCATCATCTTTACAATCACACTCGTGATTGTTTTCTTCTTCAAACTCTTCACTTACGAAAGTTGCAAGTCCGATTCCGACTTCCATTCTTGGAAAATCATTATCTGCTAATGCTTGATTATAAAGATCTAACATCGTGTTAATCATAACAGTATCTTCGAATAGATTCATCAATACGTCTCCATCAGGCGTAAATCCGGTGGATTTAACGTAAAACTCTCCAGATTCAACAACTATATTTTCGGGGTCTTTTTTTAATAAAACCATTGTTTCTAATAAAAATGATTCTACTAGCATTGCTGCTTTTTGATTTGCATTTTGACCATAAAAATCATCTATATTTTTGACAAGAACATAAATATCGCTATAAAGTTCTTCGTATTCGAACTCGTCATATTCTTCAATCATCTCATTTTCGAGTGGATAATCTGAAGGTTGGCCAACATTTGTTGAAGCCAAAATCTTTTCAATTTTTTCTTTAATTTCGTTCAATTTTTTTACCCCTTTTTCTAAATTCATTTTGGTGATATTATATCACATTTTATATTTTTTGTATATAAAAATTCGTTCTCTAAAAATATCATAAAATCCCTTAAAATCAATAAAAAATCAGCTGATTTCTCAACTGATGTTTACTTATTCTGTTCTCAAGGCAATAACAGGGTCTTTTTTCGAAGCCATTCTTGCAGGAATTAGTCCTGCAACAAACGCTAGTGTAACACTTATAAGGATTAAGAAGAAAGCAGAACTAAATGATAATTTAGCTATATTTGGCATATCTGCAAGATTTTCAATAATTAAATTAATTGGAATAATTAGCAATAAACTAACTCCAATTCCTACAAGGCCTGCAGCTAATCCAATCAGTAAGTTTTCGGTATTGAACACTCTTGATATGTCTTTTTTTCTAGCTCCTAGTGCACGAAGAACACCAATTTCTTTTGTTCTTTCTAACACAGATATATACGTAATAATTCCAATCATGATAGAAGATACCACTAACGATATAGCCGCAAATGCAATTAAAACAATTGATATTGTATCAATAACGCCTTTAACCATTGAAGTAAATGTTGCAGCTTGATCTACAAATTCAATTCTTGCTGGATCGTCATTTTCTAATCCATCATTGTATGCATTTAAATAAGTTTTAACTGCATCTTTGTCATCAAAATTATTTGGATAAAGATAAATACTATTGACTGCTCCTACTTCATCTGGGAAAGTTGTTTCAATATAATCAGTTAAATCTGAAGTATATCCCAAACCATTAAATAGTAAATTTACATTTGACCCATCTTGTAATCTAACAATTCCTGATATTTCAATATCAATTGCAGAGGAAACGTCGCTAGTTAAGATATTATATTCTCCAATAAATAACTTAAAATTGGTTCCAATGATATCGGAAAAATAAAATTCCGTTTGATTTTCAACATCAAAACCGAGTGATAGAAGCGTAGATGTATAGATTCGATTATACTCATCGACAACTAATACAACTTGATAGGCATCATTTCCAGATGTATTATCGGGAAGGTCTCCATAAATTACGTCGTAATTGTTTTGCAAAACATCTCCGTCAGGTAGCAAGGTAAAGAAAGAAGAAATCATTCCAAATTGACTTGCTGGAGAATCGGTTTCATCAGAAACAATCGATTCAGAATACAATGATACATATCCTGAAGCAAAATCTGTTTCTACGTATTTTAATAGCGAGAAATTCATATCTTTTACATACTTAACTCCGGCTATTTTTTCTGGAGCTACATTGGTTACATAATCATTTACGTATGCTATATAATCATCTGTAATTATATTTGTTGTAAAGTAAGCTGCTAATCTATTTTCATCATAGCTAGTAGCAAATTCAACATCAGGATATGGAGTTAAGTCTCCAACTCCTTCTTGCCTTATTTTTTCAAAGTCAAACCTCGATTCAGTAATTGAAATTGGATATCCTGATAGGGTTTCTTTTTCGAAATTACTTATTTCTTGATCTAATCCATTTGATAAAGATAAAATCAACGCAATACCAATGATTCCAATACTTCCTGCAAAAGCGGTTAATAATGTTCTTCCAATTTTTGTTCTTATATTATTTATTGATGATATTACTGCCGTTTTAAAACTCATGGATGTCTTTTTTAGAGTCAAAGCATCTTTTTCTTGATTTGATTCTAAAACTGGGTTTGAGTCGTCAACAACTTTGCCATCTTTTAACTTAATAATTCTAGATGAATATTTATAGGCTAATTCAGAATTATGTGTCACCATTATTACCAGTTTATCTTTTGCAATTTTTTTAATTAATTCTAATATTTGAACACTTGTCACGGAATCCAAAGACCCGGTTGGTTCATCGGCTAGTATGACATCAGGATTATTTGCTAAAGCTCTCGCAATCGCAACTCTTTGAGATTGACCTCCTGAAAGTTGATTTGGTCTTTTGTAAATGTGGTCTTCTAGACCTACTTCAGTCAATACTTCTATTGCTCTTTGCTTTCGTTCCGAGGAACTAACTCCACTTAACGTCATTCCCATTTCAACGTTTTGTAAAACGCTTAAATGCGGAATAAGATTGTGGCTTTGAAAGATGAATCCAATTGAATTGTTTCTGTACATATCCCATTCTTGATCAATGAAATCTTTTGTAGATTTTCCGCTTATAATTAAATCGCCTTTATCATAATGATCCAATCCACCAACAATATTTAGAAGGGTGGTTTTTCCGCAACCTGAAGGTCCTAAGACGGTAACAAATTCCGTTTTTCTAAAATCCAAATCGACGTTATTTAATGCAACTTGTGTAAATGTTCCTACGGTATAGCTTTTACTAATTCCTACTAATTTTAACATTAATTCATTTCCTCTTCTTTCTTGGTATAGCCAATTTTAATGATACTTAAATATTCTTTTAACCTTTTTCTTGATAGTTCTACTGTTTCTGATACCAACATAGCATTATAAAGAACTGTTTTTAAAACAGAAAATACGATATCTACAACCGACTTAATTTTATTTTCATCAGTAAAATAAAATTGGTTTGGATTGAGATATGGAATCATCATCTGTAATTCGTCTTTAATTGGTTGCTGGTGGATACAATTTGAGTTATTATTTTCCATATTTGAGTGAAAATAAATGATAATATTCTTTATAAAATTTTGGTTTTCTTTGTCTTCATATAAATGATAAAAATAATCATGAATTTCAAGAGTTATTTTCTCTAAATCTCCATCAACACTAGGAATAATCTTTAACATGTAGTTTCTTAATGTAATTCGAAAAAATTCTAAGATGTAAGAAATTAAATCATATTTATTTTCAAAATACATATAAAAACTTCCTCTGGAAATGTTTGCCTCTTTGATGATTTGATTGATGGAGGCTTCCGCAAAGGGTACTTTAGAAAATTCCTTTTTTGCTGCTTCTAAAATCTTGTTTTGTTTTGTAATTTGTAAATTGAAAAACGTTTGTGAAGGCATTTTTCCACCTCGATTAAAATACTATATTCATTCTATATGACAAGGTGTCACATGTCAAGAGAAATGACTTGATTATACGAGAATATTACAATTAATTCACGATTTCATCACAAAAAAATAAGAAGGATTTCCCATCTTATTTTTGCTTATTTCATTAGATAATTACATCATAACTGTAATGTAATTTATTTAATCGTTCATCATTTTATAAATTTTATTTAATATCTCTTGCTTTGTTTTTAATGTAGTTAAAAGCAAGTACTCCATTTCATCATTATATATTTTGACAAGTTCTTTATCTTTTAAACCAGGAAGATTGATCTTGACGTTTAGCAAGGCTCCTTCGACGCTTGAGGATAACATTAAGGCTCCAACTCCCAAATCTGAAAGAGCGGATTTGTTTCCATATTGCATGATTAATTCAAGTTTTGTTAAAGCAGCGAAACTCAATTTTGCAACTTTTAAAGGTGTTTCAATTCCTTGAGTGGTTGCGCTTTGAATCGCTATGTTTCTTAAAGCAATTTCATCTTCAGAATTCTTCGGCATTTTATAAGCTAACATCATTTGATTGAATGCCAAAGTATCTTCATCAACAAAACTTAACAGCTTTGTCTTAAACTCTTTTAAATCATCGATGATGTGTTCAAACTCTAATTTTATCGCATCATCTAGTAATTCGTACTTTTTTTTACCTATGGATAAATGTCCAACCATTCGAATCAAAGCAATGCCTAATGTTCCAGCATAAGCACTAACGGACCCGCCACCAGGTGCTGGTTTGGAAGAATCAATTTCTTCAATAAATTCATTTAAATCTAATTTTATAAGGCTCATCATTTATCTCCTTTCACAATGGTTTTATCTCGTACAACTAATTTTCCGTTTTTAAAAACGTCTTGGGTATGGTTCACTCCATAATGATAGATTACATAATCTAAATTGCTTGCTTTCAAAATTGAAAAATCTGCTTGTTTTCCAATTTGAATGGAACCAACATGGTCTGAAAGCCCAAGCCCATAAGCTGGGTTAATCGTAGATGCTGTTAAAATCTCTGAAGGTGTCATTTTAAGTTTATTTCCCGCAAGTTGCATGGTAAACTGAAAGTTTTCACTTGGAGCTGACCCCGGATTATAATCACTTGAAATAGAAACGGCACATCCTTTTTCAATCATTTTCCTTGCAGGAGCATACTCTTTGTTTAGGAAAAACGAAGTGGATGGCAGTAGATTCCCAATCGTTTTTGAAGAAGCTAAAAGATCAATGTCTTGATCTGTAATTGCCATTAAATGATCAATGGAATTTGCTTTTAAATCAAGCGCGAGTTTAGTGCCACCAATCGAAACCATTTCATCTGAATGTAATCTTACTTTAAATCCAAGAGATATTGCTTTATTTAATATTTTACTTGTTTCTTCTAAAGTGAATACATCTTTCTCACAAAACACATCCACAAATTTAGCTAAATCTTTATCTTTAATCGTTTTCATATCTGATAGTACTTGATTAATATAAACCTCTCTCGCTCCTTTAAATTCTTTTGGAAGAGCGTGAGCTCCAAGGTAGGTAGAAATAATGGTAATGGGTTGATCATTATCACATTTTTTAGCAACTTCAAGTTGTAAAACTTCAGTCATTTGATTTAATCCATACCCACTTTTAGCTTCAATCGTTGTCACTCCAAAAAGTAGCATTTCCTTTAAAGAATTCATGGCTTTATCATAAAGCTCTTTAAAAGTGGCATTTCTCGTACTTTCAACCGTACTAAAAATTCCACCTCCTTGAAGAAGAATATCAATGTATGGGACTCCAGCTATTTTTTTGGAAAATTCCGCCTCTCTTGATCCTCCATGAACTAAATGTGTATGCGAATCAATTAAGCCTGGAATAACGATACAATGAAGTGCATCATAAATTTGTGTGCCTTGAGAAAGAAATTTGTCATATGGTCCCTCTCCAAAGCCAATAAATTTGCCATCCTTAATTGCAATGAATGCTTCATTAAAAGTTTGAATCTCGTTCATTTTCATTCCATGAATGGGCGGATGATGAAAGGGAGTATAAAGTGTTCTAATATTTTTTATAATTAGATCTGCATTCATAATATTTTCCTTTACCTAAAAGATTCTATGATTTTTGATTCATTAAAATCACGAAGTTTTAAAAATCGAATTGAATAGGAAACTATCTCAGATAAACTCATATTCTTGTCAAAAGAAAGTTTATTTACTTCAAAATAATATTGAAGTGATTTCAAAAGAGCGTCTTTTGGAAGCAGTCCAACAATCTCTGCGCTTAAGACCTCTATGTGATATCTAGATGCTTCCATTTTTACAACTTCAAAAATACGATAAATCGGATTTTTTTTATAATCAAGGATATTCATCGTTACTTGCACATGATGTTTTTGTTCAAGATAGGCAGGCCCTGCTTGAATATATGCAAACCCTCCACTAGATTTTCTAATAGCTTTTGCAATAGAATTCGCTATTTTTTCATCTTCAGTCTTTAAGTCTATATTATAGGCAATTAAAGGATATCTTGCCCCAATTCCCACAACGCCAAAAGTAGGATGAATTTCAGACTTTCCATAATCAGGAGCCCAAGCATCTTCTTTAATTTTTGTTTTCATTCCTTCAAATTCGCCTTTGCGAATCGTAGGAAGCAAAATCCGATCTTCTTTTTTTGCAGCTTCTGCATACAAAAATGCTGGAATTTGAAATTCTTCACTAATTCTTCTTCCCATTTCGTTTGCAAGCTCAATACATTCTTTCATCGTAACATTTTCAATGGGGATAAATGGAATTACATCTACCGCTCCCATGCGAGGATGTTCTCCAGAATGAATATTTAAATCAATTTCATTGATAACTTTTTTTGTGAATTCCATTAACACATCTATAATAATATCTGGATCAGCTAAAAGCGTAACGACTGTTCGGTTGTAATCAGCATCGGGTTCATAATTGACGAGCAATACGTTTTTTTTATTTCTAAATGTACTTATGATTCTTTCAACTTTATCTAAATCTCGCCCTTCACTAAAATTAGGAACACATTCAACAATTTTTTTCAAATTACTTCCCTCCTTGGATATAATTTTTTCGCACAATTTCAGTAATTTTTTCTTCATCTGTTAAAGAAGGTAACGTAATAAGTGAGTTATTATCCATATCGTTAAACAAATCAGCGGTTTCAATTGCGTGTTCGTTTCGAGCCCAAGCTCTTCTTGACACTCCTGCCATTACATCAAAAAGCAAAGCGTTATTTAAAATTTCATCAACTCTTTCGGATCCATCTAAAACCATACCATATCCGCCATTGATTACTTTGCCTATTCCAACTCCTCCGCCATTATGAAGAGAAACAAGGCTCATTCCTCTGCTTGCATTTCCTAATGCGACATGAGTTGCCATTTCTGCCATAATATTGGAGCCATCTTTAATACTCGCCGTTTCTCTAAAAGGAGAGTCTGTGCCACCTGTATCATGATGATCTCTTCCTAACATAATAGGGCCTATTTCTTGAAGACGAACCATTTCATTAAATTTTAAAGCTATTTTTAAACGTCCATAAGCATCTTGATATAATATTCTTGCTTTTGAACCAACCACTAAATGATTTTTCTTTGCATTCTTAATCCAATTATAATTATCCGCATCTTGAAAACGTCTTTTGGAATCAATGCAAGACATAGCTGCATCATCTGTTTTATCTAAATCAGTTTCTTTTCCACTCAGACAAATCCATCTAAATGGCCCATATCCATAATCAAATAAAACTGGCCCCATAATGTCTTCAACATAACTTGGCCAAATAAAACCATCAAGATCATTTTCGTTGTTTTTACAAATTTCTTGAATTCCAGAATCATAGATTGCTTTTAGAAAACTATTTCCATAATCAAAAAAGTAGGTTCCATTTCCTACCATAATTTGAATGGCTTCAAAATGATTCTTTAAACTTTTATTCACTAAGTTTTCGAAAAGAGGTTTGTCATTTTGAAGAAGAGCTGTTCTTTCTTCAAACGAAATTCCTTGAGGACAATACCCTCCATCATATACAGCATGACAACTAGTTTGGTCGCTTAATAAATCTATGTTTTCCTTGTGATGATTTGCGTATTCTAATAAATCCACAATATTTCCAAAAAATGCTATAGCAAGTGGTACTTTATTGTCTATTGCTATGTGCGCTCTTTCAAAGGCATCTTTTGGTGACAAGGCAACGTAGTGAATCCATCCTTGATTTTTTCTTGTTTCAATTCTAGAATAATCTACTTCAGCAATGATTCCTACTCCACCACAGATTTCAATGGCTTTTCCCTGAGCTCCACTCATTCCACCAAGCCCAGATGAAACAAATAATTTACCTTTCAAATCTTCATTTTCAGGAATATTTAATTTCATTCTGCCTGCATTTAATAGTGTAGAATAGGTTCCGTGAACGATGCCTTGTGGCCCAATATACATCCATCCTCCCGCAGTCATTTGTCCATAATTAGCCACGCCCAATGATGAAGCGCGGTTAAAGTGACGTAAATTGTCGAAAGCACCAATCATAAGTCCATTGGTAATAATCACCCTTGATGAAGCATTGTTTGATGCGAAAAGTCCTAATGGATGGCCTGACATGACAACTAGTGTTTGAGAATTATTCATGATTTCTAAATATTTTTTTACAAGATGATATTGCATCCAATTTTGCATAACTGATCCTGTTTCTCCATATGTTACAAGTTCATATGGATAAAGAGCGATTTCAAAATCAAGGTTGTTATCAATCATGACTTGAAATGCTTTTCCTTCTAAAGTAATTCCAATGTAATCTGAAATAGGTTTTGCATAAATTCTCCCGTTTGGCCTAAACCTATATCCATAAATTTTACCTTTTGTCAAAAGCTCATCTAAAAACTCAGGCATAAGTGTTTCATGCCATTCTTTTGGAATGTATCGCAAGGCATTTTTAAGAGCTAGTTCTGTTTCTTCTTTTGAAAGTAAGAATTCTCTTTTTGGGGCCCTTCTTATTCCTTCTTCAAAATTTGGGTAGATTGGTAATTCTTGAAAGATATCTTTTAACGAAATATTTTTCTTAAAATCCATCTTTATACCCCCTTATGAATACAGTGAAAAAGCGTTCCTTCTTTCAACAAGTTTTCCACTTGATGAATGAATGGATACATAATAGTATCTTCTTCAATAAACGGCACATGTTCTCTAATACAATCATACACCTTTTTTGTGATTTTTCCAAGTTTTGCACACCCTCTTAGTTCAACAGCCTGACAAGCAGTAAATAGTTCCATGGCAATCACTTTTCTTGCATTATCTAAAATGGACTCTGCTTTTCTTGCGCCTATAGTTCCCATTGAAACATGATCTTCTTGATTAGCTGAAGATGGAATACTATCAACACTTGCGGGATGAGATAAAATCTTATTTTCACTTACTAAAGATGCGGCGCTATATTGAACAATCATAAACCCTGAATTTATTCCTGGTTTTTTGACTAAAAAAGGAGGTAATCCATTCGATAAATTAGCATTGACTAATCTTTCAATTCTTCTTTCAGAAATGTTTGCTAATTCGCTAATCGCAATTCCTAAATAATCAAAAGCTAATGCAAGAGGTTGTCCATGAAAATTTCCAGCACTAATTACTTCGTTTGTGTTTGTAAAAACAATCGGATTATCTGTCACTGCATTCATTTCCGTTTCGACAAGTTGTAATACATAGTTAAACGCATCAAGACTCGCTCCGTGCACTTGAGGGGCACAACGAATGGAGTATGCGTCTTGTATTCTTAGTTGACCTTGAGTAGTTATCATTTGACTATCTGTTAATATAAAATTGATGCGTTTTGCGACAGTAATTTGACCAGCGTGTCCTCTTAGCTCATGAATTCTTGGATCAAAAGCGTTGATGATTGCTTGAAGCGCTTCCATAGTTAATGAAAGAGACATCGATGCAGCTTTTTCTAATAAAAAAGCATCATATAAAACCAAAGCACCAACCGATGTCATAGCTTGAGTTCCGTTAATTAAACTAAGGCCTTCTTTGGCTTCAAGTTTAGCGATTGGTTCGATTTTAGCTTTTTTTAATCCTTCTTTAGCTGACATTCTTACGCCTTTATAGAAAACCTCACCAAGTTCAATTAAAGGTAGACTCATGTGAGATAATGGAGCTAAATCTCCACTGGCTCCTAAACTTCCTTTTGTGAATACAACCGGTATCAAATTCTTATTCAAAAATTCGATAAGTTTATCTAAGACTTCTAAACGAATTCCACTATATCCTTTGATAAGAGCATTTACTCTTAAAAGTATCATTCCTCTGACTATTTCTTCAGAAAATGCATCGCCTACACCACAAGCATGACTCATCAAAAGGTTCTTTTGAAGTTTACTTACATCGCATTTGTTAATGGGAAGATCGGATAATTTTCCAAATCCAGTGTTTATCCCATAGATAGGTATATCCTTTTCAATGACTTCTTCGATGTATTTTCTTGCGGAATTTACTTTTTCAATACTCGTTTTTGAAATTTTGACTTTTTCATGAAATCTAGCTACTTTTATGAATTTATCTAAATTTAAATTATTTCCATTTATTTGAATCATTATTATCACCTAGCCTTAATTTTATTATATAATAAAGGGCTAAAAAAAGAAAGCGTTTTCTTTTCAAATAACGGCTATATTTAGCGCTTTATCACGCTAAAGAACAAAAGTGAATAGAATATAGACGATTTAAAATTCAAACGTTTTTGCTTTAAATATATTCTGCGTATTCTTTAAATAAAGATCATTAGTTTGAATTTCTTGTCAAATTTTTATTGATAAATAAAAGTTAGAGGTAGTAACTGTCTCAATCAATAAAAGAAGCTGATATCGACATAATCAATATCAGCTTTATTCATTTTATGATGCACCATCATAGACCCGAACTGAAGGCCCAATGATTAAGAGTCATTTCTATTCAAAATTAGAAAGCGCTAACTATAGAGATTTAGTAGACTTGACAGTATCATTTGACATCCATTATATTTTCTCGATTTCACTAATAAAGACTTAAAAAACTCCTTAAAAACACACTGACTTGCTAATAGTTATTATTATAGCCTATTATATTGAAGTTTAATCATAGAAATAGCCCTCAAAAAGGGCATATTTTATCGTGTAATCTAGCTTAGAGAAAGATTTAACTAAAGACAAGTGGATTTTCAGTCGATTTCAGCTTACAGAGATGTCTATTTCTTTTGATATCTTTGGTTTCTACTTTTTGGAGTATCTAGTAAAGTCATGTTTACTAAACCCAAACTTATTGCAGAATCATGATAATTCTATTTAAAAGATACTCTTGATTTTAGTTTTAATATTTCCATCAATTCAACTGTAGAATAAGGAGTATTTACTTTCATCACTTTCAATAATTTTTTAACTTGAATACTCATCTCAGCCATGTCTTGTTTTGATTGGTCGATTGTCCGTATGATTGTTTCTAAGATAGCGTCTAACATATACTCAATGAATAAAGTCGAATTCCCAACTTTATTACATTTTGAAATAGATTCATAATATTCTTGCTGTCTTTCTTTTATAATTGACTCAATCGGTAAATACGCAAATATTTTTTCTTTAGAAGCTAATATACAAGCTTGAAAAAGTCTTCCTATTCTTCCATTCCCATCAGAAAACGGATGAATAAACTCAAATCATAATCAGCATTCGCCCATGTTGGATCATTAATAAAATCCCAAAAACTCTACCCTATTGATGCTACATCTATGACTGTATCTAACCAATATCCGGTTATGTCCGAATACATTACTGGAGTATTTGCACAATATGATAACGTATTAGTAATGAAATAAATTAAGTACTTTTTAAACGGAACAATAATAAATTTTTATTCATATAAATCATATCATATATTTTTATTTTATAAAATAGATAAAGAAAAAACGACTAATATTTAATCGTTTATTGTTATTTGGTGCCCAACATTAGGCAATGACCGAACTATATTTTTCATAAAGAATATTTTGCTATTGAATGTTGGTTTTGATTCAGACTACATACCCCCATACAACAGGACAACCAGTCGAATTCCAACCGTATTCCCAACCACTAGATTGACTTTCAGCTGCTGCATTTATTGTTAAACTGTTGCAATTAAAGAATGCATTTGCGCCAATGTTAATCACGCTTGATGGAATCATGATGCTTTGCAAACCAGTGCATTGATTGAAAGCATGCCTACCAATACTAATCACACTTGAGGGAATGATGATTTCCGTCAATCCTGTACAAGTATCGAAAGCATATTCTCCAATGTTAATCACACTTGAGGGGATGGCAAAATTTATCAAACCTGTGCAGTGTGAAAATGCTCCAAAATCAATAAGAGTCACACTAGATGGAATGATGACGCTAGTTAAATTGAAACAATTAAAAAATGCTTGATTGCCAATACTGATTACTCCGTAAGGAATCGAGATGCTTGTTAATCCACTACAATTACCGAATGCTTTCTCGCCAATACTTATCACACTCGAAGGAATTGTGACACTTGTAATTTCATTTTTCCAATAGAATGCTCCATATCCAATGCTAGTTACTGCTTTTCCTAAATAAATTGATGGAATGAGAATTGTGGTGTTGGAACCCGTGTATCCAGTTAATTCATAAGTGCCATTTGCAAGAATGGTAAAAGTATAGTAAATCGGATCATCTCCAACTGGTTAATCTATCCATTTTGCATATAATGTAATGTTTTCGGTGAGCGCATTCGAAAAAGAATATAAAACAGTTAATTCTTCATCTAGATACCAACCATCAAAATTATATCCTTCTTTAATGGGATTTACTGGTTGCGTAACAGTTGACCCAAAAACCTGAGTGATTGATTCAATAACATTACCACCACTCGTTTCAAATGTTACAGTTTTGGTTTCTGAATAACTCCAATATACTGGTCGATAAAAAGAATTCCAGGTGGTAACCCAACCAATTGGTTGACTTGATGCTTCAGCATAGATTGTCAAATTGCTGCAACCACCAAATATTGAATCCCCCATGAATGACACGCTCAAAGGAATCACAATAGTTTCTAGATTAACGCAATTCTCGAATGCATAGTAGTTTATGCTTATCACGCCCGATGGAACAGTAATCGATGAAAGCCCAGTACATTCTGAGAAAGCTAAAAAACCGATATATAACAAATCCGTTGGTAACACAATATTTGTCAAACTTATGCATTGAAAGAAGGCGTAAGTTCCGATGCTGAACACTGAAGTAGAAATATCGATGTTTGATAAACTTGAACATTGATAGAAAGCTTGGTTGCCAATGACTGTTATATTGGAAGGAATTATAACACTTGTCAAACTGCTACGATATCCGAAAGCCCAATCACCAATGCTTGTCACTGGAATCCCTAAATAAGTCGATGGAATGACAAGCTCGGTTTTTGTTCCAATGTATCCAGTCACTTCATAGGTATCATTTTGTTTAAGATAAAAACTATATTCGATTGGATCATCCTCGAAGATTATTTCCTCCCATTTGGCGTACAAAGTTAGATTCTCAGATTGCATAACGGAAAACACAAATAGAGATGTCAAATTCAAATTGATATACCATCCATCAAATGTATAACCATCTCTGGTTGGTGCAATAGGAGCCGTAAGCGACGACCCCACCATTTGAAAAAGAACAGGAATGACTGACCCATCATTTGATTCATATGTGATTGTTCTGGAGTTCCAAAAAACTGGCCTACTTGAGGGATTCCAACTGTCCCATCCACTTGGCCTACTTGCTGCTTCAACATAAATTGATAAGTTACTGCAATCACGAAACACCTCATAGCCCATGATGGTAACACTCGACGGAATGAAGATACTAGCCAAATTGCTACAATCATAGAATGCAATTCTCCCTATACTTGTCACACTCGACGGAATCAGCATACTTGTCAAACCGATGCAATTTTCAAATGCTACAATTCCAATACTGGTCACACTTGAGGGAATTTGATAATTGGTTTCTGCTTTGCCTTCAGGATATTTCAATAAAGTTAACTTTTGCTTGTCAAATAAGACACCGTTTAGTGATGAAAACATTGCATTATCCTCAGCTACTGTAATGCTAGTTAAACTCTTGGTAAAGGCAAATGCAGAATACCCAATAGTGACTACACTCGCAGGAACAGTAATGCTCTCCAATTTACCACAAAATTCAAATGCATAATTACTAATTTGATTCACACTCGAGGGAATTTGGTAAGCAATATCTGTTTTGCCTGCTGGATAATAATATAGATTCAACATTTGCTTATCAAATAGAACACCCATTTCTGTGAAATAATAGAGGTTTGTCTCAGCAACCGTGATGGCTGATAAATTTAAAAGCCCGTAGAAAGCCCCTTCGCAAATACTTGATATATTTGCATGGATTTCGATGGTCACTATATTTGAATTATTATAAAAGGCATCCGAGGAAATACTAGTAACTGCTTTCCCTAAAAATAAAGAAGGAATGACAAGTTCGGTGTTTGTACCGACATATCGCATTACCTCATAGGTTCCATCTGATTTAAGCAAGAAACTATAATCGTTTGGATCATCTTCAATGATTAATGGAGTCCATTTGGCATACAAAGTTAAATTTTCAACTAGCATCGTGTCAAAAGCAAAAGTAATTGTCAAATTCTCATCACTGTACCAACCACCAAAAACATATCCATCTCGCGTCGGATCAGAAGGCGGAATTATTACGGTATCATATTCTTGTGTGATGGAGGTTATGGAGGTTCCCCCATTGGTTTCGAAATGAATAGTGTATTGAGTTTGTGTTGTGGTTGTTACAGGTACTGTTGTTGTTGTTGTTGTATCCGTTGGCTGAGTAGATGTTATAGAAAAAACGTCACACCCTGTCATTATTCCAGCAAAAAAAATTAATAGCAAAATTCTAAAAATCTTTTTAACCATATAAGTTTTCCTCTGAACTTAAAAAAGTTCTAAATATCTATATGTAATGTTTTTTAGTAATTTTAATTTAATGAAATCTGTTATATATTGTTTCTTTTTTCATGATTCTTGATGTGAATTTTAAAGAAAGAATTGTTGACGAAAAAGCATTATTCATTTATCTATAATTATACTACAAAGCAAACTCGATGTGCCAAACATCTTCATATATTTTAATTTATATTTTAAACCAAAAAATCATTTCTTCTTCCATTCGTATTTGACTAGAAAAGAAATTGTTTTTTTCTTTACTTGTCAAGAGTTCAATTTAAAATGAAAAATTTTAATGCAAAAAAGAAGACATTAAATTTGATAATGTCTGTCTGTTTTTATTTGGTGCGCCATCACGGACTCGAACCGGGGACTCAATGATTAAGAGCCATTTGTATCAAATTATATAAAGCTCTATATTTAGCGGCCTAATCAGCTTGACACAATCATTTGACATCCGTTATATTTTCTCAAACTCATTCCAAAAAGACTAAAAAAGCGTTAAAAACACACTGCCTTGCTACTAGATATATTAAACTGATTATATATTTAAAATTTAAAAACATAATATAAGACGCCCAATTAGTTATTGGTTTTTGAGTATGAGGTATACCTTCCTCCACCGATTTTTATTATGAATCCCTCTTTCAATAGATTTGATAAAACTAATTCTATTGTTGTTGGACTGATGTCAGAGCATTTTTCTATAATTTCAGCTTTTGTTATTCGACCAATATGACTTTCAAAAATAATTTTGACTCTTTGATAGCTATTCATCTTTTTTGAAACATGTGAAACTCTACTATCAAATTCTTGATATGCGGATAAAACAATTTGTAAGAAATAACTAACGAATGGCTTGTAATCATTTTTTGATGCATTCCATTCTTGTGAACTAGCTTGTAATGAATCATAATATCCTCGTTTGTTCTTTTCTATCATTTGTTCTATACTAATATATTTTCCGACAAGGTATCCACTTCTATATAATAAAAGTAATGTCAACAACCTTGACATTCTTCCATTTCCATCAAGAAAAGGGTGAATACATAAAAAGTCTAAAATGAACATTGGAATTGCAAGCAAAGGTTCAATTTTTTCATATTGAATGACATTTATAAACTCGTTACATAACGCTATTATTGCTGAAGGAGTTTCAAATGCAGATAATGGTTCAAACCGAATAAAAGATTCACCAAATTCATTCGTCTCTTGAATTACATTGTTTACATCTTTGAATCTTCCACCATAAGAAAGACCTGTTGCTGCATATAAATCTCTATGTAATTGAAGAATAATATTCGATGATGGCGAAATGTAATCATAATTATCATGAATTGTATTGAGGACATTTTGATACCCGATAATTTCTTGTTCATCTCTATTTTTAGGGCTAGATTTTTCCTTTAACAACTCATTGATTCTTTTATCTGTTGTAGAGATACCTTCAATGCGATTTGAAGATACTGTACTTTGAATTTTGGCAATCTCCAGTAAAGAAGCCAATACATCTGGCTGTGCTTCGATATAGAGCAATTGTTTTCCTTTGTATTCATGAATTGCAGTAAGAAGAGTTACTACATCTTGAGCAAACAAATTTTTGCTAGTTTCTAAATAATTAAATGTTTTCATTTTATCACCATCTATATTTTATCATTCAATTGCATATTCGTCAACTTCAACTGCATATTTTAACAAAATTATTATGCAATTGGATAAATTGTTATGCAATAGAAATAGAAATCAAAGTGAGATAGATTTTAAAGTCGTTTTATGCAGGACTTTGAAATATTGACAAAAATAATAATATATAGATTATTAGAAGCCATAAAATATCTAAAAGAACAATAAGCGCCATGTGTATATTTTTAGGAGCTCTTTTATATATCAAATTTAATAGCAATACATATAAAGGAGTTATGACAAAGAACAAAATTATATTAATAAAAGAATATCCATGATAAAAACGTAATGAGTTGGTATAGTTATTCCAATACAAAGCACTCGCAAAATAAAACCCTAAACATCCTATTAGAGTCACAATAAAGTAAATACTATAAAATTGTTTGGTTTTTATAAAAAAATAAATTTCAAATATTGTTGGCAAAATAAATAACAAGAAAACATAGATTAATGAAAGATAGTATTTTTGAGTATTATCAAGTCTATCTCTTAAAAATATAAATATGGAAATGTAAGATATTGAAATGATAATAGCATACAGTATTGATATGATAAATTTCTTTTTCATAGGTGATCTCCAATTTATTTTGAATATAAAATTATAATTCTGGATTTAGTGCTTTAAATAGTGTACAATAATAAATTTTTTTCATATAAATCATATCATATATTTTTATTTTATAAAATAGATAAAGAAAAAACGACTAATATTTAGTCGTTTATTGTTATTTGGTGCGCCATCACGGACTCGAACCGGGGACCCAATGATTAAGAGTCATTTGCTCTACCAACTGAGCTAATAGCGCATGCATATAATATAGTAAAGTATAATGATCCATTTGTAAACCTTTTTTTATTACTTTCGCAAAAAAAGGCTCAAATCATTAAATCTTACAAAAAATATCCCAAAAATAGCTTTTTGGTAAGTTACCACTTCAACGTCAGACTCATTAATGTGCCAAGTAATGTTATAGCAATCAGGATATAATAAAACAACTTTTATAACTTTTTTTGTGGAATTGATTTGGAAATCTAAAAAATCTTTTGACCCTTTAATTAAATTAGGCACTTCAGATCTTTTCCAGTTTTTAGGAGTGGAATTGATACACCAATAGGTTTTGTTCGTCAAAATTAATTCATGTCGAAAATTAAAATTTACAATTTTAATCAAAAAGATATTTTTCTCTGTTTCAACTTGCATTTGAATAGGTTTTTTACTATAAGCTATGTTAGCCTCAGAAATTGTTTCTTTAATCTTATTCTCAATTTTTTGTTTGTCTTTCTTTTTGATTTGAACTGTAACCAAATACAAAATGATTAATATAAGAGCAAAGCAAAATATCACAATGAATAATGGTTCTGGTTTCATAGTATCCACCTCAATTCTAATCCATTATAACAAAAAGAAGCCTATATGGAAAGAAAAAAGCTGTCTTTCATGACGGCTTTTCATCATTCTTAAAATTAATTACTTGATAGCAACTCGTTTAAATATTGTTGCAACACAAGTTCATCTTCTTTTTTCATTGGTTTACATAAACTTGTTTTTGCTTCTTTCGCTAGTAAGGCAATTGCCAATTCTTTACATCCAGGATACCCACAAGACCCACAATTGTATTTAGGCAGTTTTTCAACAACTTTTTCAATTCTAGTATCCTCTTCAACGTAAAAATATTTTCCTACAAGATTAATTAAAAATCCTAGTATAAATCCAAGTCCAGCAAGCACTAATGCCGGTACAATAATATCCATTTAAATTATCCCTCCAAATCGAGCAAAAATCATAGCAAGAATCGCCGCAACTATTAAAGCAATTGGAGTACCTTTAAACGCTTTAGGCACTGGAGAAAAATCTAATTTTTCTCTAATCATCGAGAAAATATACATTACAAATAAGAACCCAAGTGATATAAAAGTTGAATAAACAAGCATTTCTATAAAATTATAACCTTCATTGATATTGATAATTGCTACTCCAAGTACGGCACAATTAGTGGTAATCAAAGGCAAAAATATTCCTAACCCTTTGTAAAGTGCAGGGGATACTTTTTTAAGAAAAATTTCTACCATTTGAACAAGTGCTGCTATTACTAAAATAAAGACGATTGTTCTCATATATTCAATGTGTAACACCGCAAGAACATATTGATATAATAGCCAAGTGACGGTACTAGAAATAATAATAACAAATACCACTGCAATACCCATTCCTAATGCCGAACTTCTTTTTCTTGATACGCCAAGGAAAGGACAAATTCCTAAAAATTGTGTCAAAATGATGTTTTCGACAATAAAAGCTGCAAAGGCTAACGAAATTAAATTACCCATTATTTTGTCCCCCTTCTGCTTGTTTACTTGCTTTTCTATTGGTAATGGCGACAATGACCGCTAAGATAAATCCAAACGATAAGAAAGCTCCTACAGGTTTTGTAAACATATCAAGAGGTTGAATTCTCAAGAAATCAAAGACAAAGTTTAAATCAACGCTTAAGCTTCCCCAAACAGTGATAGTTCCTTTTCCTAAAATTTCACGCACTAAACTAATTACCATTAATGCTAAAGTATATCCTACTGCCATTCCCATACCATCAATCGCCGATGCGACGGGTTTATTGTCTGATGCAAATGCTTCAGCTCGTCCTAAAATAATACAGTTTACAACGATTAAGGGAATAAACACTCCTAAGCTTTGATACAAACTTAGTAAATACGCATGCATAATCATTTCTACAATGGTAACAAGTGAAGCAATAATTACGATGTATACCGGAATTCGAACTGGTTTTACTAAATCTCTTAATTTTTTATTACTCATGATGGATGATACGATAAAATTGGAGAGGACCAAAACAAAGAAGACAGCAATTCCCATTCCAATTGCATTTTCTAAAGATGTCGTAATTGCCAGGGAAGGACACATTCCTAACACGGAGATAAACAGAGGATTTTCTTTTAAGATTCCTTTAAAGAAATTTTCTTTATTTGTCATTAGTTTGCACCTCCAAAATCGATAGATACTCTATCTGCCACCGCATCGAAGCACCCTCGAACCGCATCGCTTGTTATGGTGGCTGATGATATTGCATCAAAACCTGATAAATCAGAAATTAAGGAGTTTGTTACGTTAAAATCATGTTCTGGAGCTACCGCTCCATAACCTGGAGATTCAATTTGATAGACTATTTTATATCCTACAATGTTTAAGTTACTGTCAATAGCAATCAACATCCTTACATCATCATTAAACCCAATTTTGGAAACACTGTATATGACAGCTTCAAGCAATCCAGATGTTTTATTGGTCACTAAAAATAAGCTATCAATGGCATCATCAGATAAAGTAACTTCTTCTAAATTATATTCTTCTACTGAATAAAATTCTGATAAGGCTGCATATTTAATTTCATTTTCTTTTTGTAAAATAATTGGAGCAGTAAATGAATTTACAAAGGCCAATAACAAGCCGCAAATTAAGCCTAAGGTGAGTAAGACTAACCCTGAAACTAATCCTTTATTCATTTTAATTTCCTCCGTTCAATGAATCAACAAACAGATTCAATAGTGTAATTAGTCTTTGCATAGCGTTAGAAGAGCTAGTCGCTCCTGCCACTCCATCAATTATCAAAGTTCCGTTTGTTACATATTCATTTAATAAATCATTTTCGACTTGTGGAACGGGTAATCCTGAGTAACCAGAACTCTCACTGTAAGATTCGTGTGATGAAATAACAAAACTCTCAATTCCATCAAAGGTGCCGTTTATACCGATGGTCGCTTGAATTGGTGAAGATGGATTATATCCAATTGTATTCATAATGAGTGTTCTTGATAATTCATCATAACTTACAAAGTAAGCTCTATTCGAAATACTTTGGTTGGAAGATGCAAGCAATTTTATCTCAGCTTTTACTTCAGCTATTGGTTCTATAACTCCAGTTACTAATCCAGCATAATCAAATGATCTTGATAAATAGAGTTCGATATTGGTGTTATTTACTCCATAAGTAACGTTAGCAATATATGGCTTTTCTGCAAACGTTAATGGATCAAAATTGTAAGTTAAACTATTAAGAAGTACTGAATTAGAGGGAACGCTAAAATCAAAATCAAATGCATATTGCTCTCTTGCAAAAAGAAGGCCAATTTCAAATCCTTTGCTTGAGTAAGTAGATCCTGCAACAGCATCGATGACCATATTGGAATTCAAATCAATTTCATCAAATTGATTATAAAAGGTATCATCTATTGCATCAAAATAGGTAGGAGTTTCTTCGTTTTCAATCACTTTCACTCCTACACAACTATCTGTTTCAAAAAGAATTGCGTAAGCTATTTGAAGATTTGCATATTTTCCATAGGACGAAACAACATAAATCACTCCTATTTGTGAATCCTCTTTAAACACTAAATAACTTTCATCTAAACTTGGGGAAAATGTTTCTTCTAAAGAAGGAGTCAAATAACTTTTTTCAATCCCTGTCGTTTCAAAAGGTACAATATCAGTGGATTCGTCAATCATATCTATATATGTTTTCTTCAAAACTAATTCTTCAGCTCGTAATTCATATTGAGTTGACATGTAATTAGAATAGATGCCACCCACTGAAAAGATTAAGGCAAATATAAGAATAAAGAATAAGGATATTCCGTTTTTAACAAAGAATGTTTTCATATTAAAATCCCCCCATAAACACTGAAACAACAGGAAGATGATATAACGTTTGTGCTTTTAAAACTGCATATAAAATAATGACTACTAAAAGCGAAGTTAAGATTAGTCCTTTAATAATTGAGGATTTCTTAAATCCAGTTGAACGGATAACAGCAGTAAAGTTATCAATTGGCATTGTAAAGATGTTCATTACAACAATTGACGTCGCAACTCCTTCTGGGAAGTTTCCAAGAAATCGAAATAAAACTGTTAACACACCTAAAAATAATGCGAAAACAATTTTCCCTAATGGATTTTTAGGTGATGTGACAGGCTCTGTTGCCATAAACACGGCTCCAAAGAATACTCCTCCACTAAAGATACTATAGAGTGGGAACCAAATGCCTGCATCCCCTATTAGAATTCCAATGATCCAAGAAAGAATAAAAACAGTTCCAATAAAGATCAGTGGTGTACTCCATTTAATAACTTTTCTTATGGAAAGCCAAAGATAACTAATCAAAATTACAAGAGCGCTTGTTTCCCCTATAGCTCCAGGAATGGTGCCTAAAAAGAAATTCCATAAAGAGCCATATGGCATAACCAATGCCTCATAACTAAAAACTACGTTTCCTGAAAGTCTCGTTAATGGAGTAACTCCTGCATAAGAATCAATCATAAATTCAGATGGGTTAAATACTCCTCCTGCTGCATTAATGACTCCACTTAATGTAAACGCAATTGCAATATATCCAATTAATGCTGGATTGAAGATGTTATGTCCAAATCCTCCAAAAAGCATTTTACCTACGATGGTTCCCATAAAACACCCAAACATTAAAACCCATATTGGAGTGTAGATTGGTAAAATCAATGCAAGCAATAATCCAGGTATTAGCGAGAAAGAAGATTGTGCTTTTTTCATGATGCTTTTAATGCTTTTTATTTCTTTGTCTGTAATGTAGAAGAACAACCCTTCCATTAACAAAGATATAAATCCTCCAAGAAGGATAAACACTAAAGGATAGAACATTTCAAAGATAGAACAATTTCCATCGATATATACTAAGATTCCGTTTTTATACCATGAAAACAAAATAACAGGAACCAAAGCAATCAAGAAATCTCGCATGATAATTCCTGTGCCTTTGTTTTTTTCGTCTGATATTCTTAAAAATGGAGCTTTTCCATTTGCAAATCTTGCCATAATTTACGCTCCCTTCCTTAATAATTCTTTCGCTTTACCTACGTAATCTGAAATTTCGATATGTGAAGGACAAACATAAGAACACAGCCCACAAGCAACACATTTATTTGCATTTAACTTATTGATTGTGACAATATCTTTTCGATCAAAAGCTCTTTGAATTTCAGTAGGAGTTAAATAAACAGGGCATACGTCAGCACATTTGCCACATCCCAAACATTCTGGATGGTCTTTAAGATTTGGCAGTGGTTTGACAATGATGGATCCTAAGGTGTCATTAACTATAAGATCATCAATTAATATAGCCCTTCCCGTCATAGGTCCTCCAGCAATATACCAAGCATTTTTTGGATCTAATCCTTCTTGGTATCCTCCAGCTAATGCAACCAATTCTTGTACTTTAGTCCCGATTGGAACGTAGAAATTTTGAGGGTTTTTGATGCCTTCTCCTGTAATAGTAATCACTCGAGAAATCAAAGGAATGTTATTTTCAACAACATCTGCAAAAACCATTGCCGTTGCAGAGTTATCAACAATAACTCCCGCTTCTGAAGGTAATTTACTGTAAGTTTTTTTCGTTACTTTTTCAACTACATATTTTTCCCAACCAGCAGGATAAACATCTTTTACTTCAAACAAAGTAATTCCTGGGTATTTTGAAAGTAAAGGAGTTAAAACTTCTTTTAAATGTACGTTATAATTTTTAAATGCAATGACACCTTTAAGACTTCCTGACGCTCTCATCAAATAGCTTAATCCTTTGATGAGTTTTTCAGGGTAAGCTGAAATCATCATATAATCACAGGTTAAATAAGGCTCACATTCGACCGCATTAATAATAACCATATCGATGATACATTTTGTTTGATATTTAACATAAGTTGGAAATCCTGCACCACCAAGCCCAGAAAGTCCTGCGTTTTTCATCTTTGTAACTAATTCTTCACGTAAAAGAATCTGAACATTTATTTCAGGTTGGATGGACTCATCCACTAAATTTAAATGATCATTTTCAATTTCAATTGCATCAACCATTTTCCCTGATGAATGCCACACTTTTTTAATTGCTGTTACTTTTCCGCTAATGGATGCGTGAATTGGCATTGAACCAAAGCCTTCTCTTAACGCTACAACCTGTCCTATCTTTACTTGTTCACCGACTTCAACAATTCGTTTTAAAGGCGATTGTTGTTGAAGTAAATGGATATAGACAAATTGAGGATTTAAGTATTCTTTCAAAGGTAATGTTTTGGACATTGATTTAAATCCTTTGATTTTTATACCTTTGGCTTTTTGTAAAATCATTCTAAAAAATCCTCCTTATAAACAAATTCTTTGTCATTAAATACCATGTGATATTATATCATAATTTATAAGATATCCAAACTGTTTCTTTAAAGAATTTGGCATGTTATTCTATATGAATTAGGTTTTTTAACTCTTCAATTTCTTTGAAAGAAAGTGGCCTGAATTTACCTACATCTAAGTTTTCAAGCAAGATATTCATTATCCGAATTCGATGCAAAGACCGAACTTGATACCCAAGCGATTTTACCATTCTGCGAATTTGTAAATTTAGCCCTTGAGTTAATACAATTGAAAAGGAATCTACTGATAATTGTTTGATAACTGTTGGTTTTGTTAGTGTATACTCATTTTTAACAGGGTTATAAATGGTTACACCCTTTTCCATCGCACTTAAAAAATTAGAATTAATTTCTTTGTCTAAAAAAACGATGTATTCTTTTTCGTGATTAAATTCGCTTCTTAAAATTGGATTTACAATTTGACCATCATTTGTCAACAAGATTAATCCAGAACTGTCTTTGTCCAATCTTCCAATTGGAAAAATACGTTCTGGATAATTTAGATAAGAAATTATATTGCCTTTTTTTGTTTCATCGGTAGTCGATACAATCCCTTTGGGCTTATGAAAAGCCAGGTAGATATAATCTAGCTTTTTGCTAATCAATTCACCATTTACTATCACTTCATCGTTTTCGGTTGCATCTTGCCCAATGTCTGCTTGTATGCCATTGATAAACACTTTCCCATTAAGGATTAATCTATCTGCCTGTCTTCTTGAACAATATCCTTTTGAACTGATAAACACATTAATTCTCAATCAAATCCCTCATTTCTAAAAGCATTTCTAACACGAGTGTTTCTCTTTCTTTCCAAGGAATATAATCATTAGATAATACATTCATATTTATTTCAATAGCTTCTTCTATTGAAATCCAAATTGGTTCATATCCATATTCTACTTCATAGTCTGAAAGAGCTAACGAAAAACGTTTATTATGAATTTTACAAATGTAATAAAGAGATTTTTGTTTAAATAAATCAAAAACATTCTCATAATCTTTTGCATATTCTAATGTTTCCCCAAAGGGAGTTATTTTAGTTTTTATCAAGCATCCCGTTTCTTCTAATACTTCTCTTTTTAAAACATCAAACGCTTTTTCGCCTTTATTTTTTCCTCCGCCAGGAAATTTAACTTCTCCAAATTTTTGACTTTTTATCATCAATAATTTCTTGTTTTGATAAATAATTGCTCGATAAGCTTTTCGGTATAACGTAGACAAAGACAAATCTAAATCTGTTTGTCTTTTCGAAGTAAAAAGAAGTTTCATTTACGAAAAATATTCCCTTACAAGTTGAATGGCTTTTTCAATGTCTTTTACATCAACATCTTTATGAGTCACAAAGCGAAAAGCTCCTTCATAAGGAAGTATTTTTACTCCATGTTCAAATAAAAAAGTGTCTAGTGTATATTTTCTGTTATCCTCAATATCAAAAAATACCATATTGATTTCTCGTTGAGTCTCGTCTATTTTAATCCCTTTAACGGTTTTTAATAATTGTTCCATGTAACGTGCGTTTTTATGATCTTCTTCTAATCTACTAGACATTTTTTCTAAAGAAATTTTGCCGCAGGCCGCTAAAATTCCTACTTGTCTCATTCCTCCACCCATCATTTTTCGTTTCAATCTTGCTTCATCAATGAATTCTTGTGATCCAACTAATAAGGTTCCAATTGGAGAGGCGAGTCCCTTTGATAAACAAACACTTACTGAATCTGCATATTTAGCAATGTCAGAAACGTGACACTTTAAAGCGGTAGCCGCATTAAAAATTCTAGCTCCATCTAAATGAACTGCTAAGCCATGTCGTTTGGATATTTCATAAACTTTCTTCATATACTCCAGTGGTAAAACAGTCCCATTATAGGCGTTTTCCATACATACAAGCTTGGTTTTGGTAGTTGAAATGGTTCGAACTTTTATAGATCGTTCGAATTTTTCTAAATCCCATATTCCATTTTTACTTTCAAGAGCAAATAGTTGAACGCTGGCAATAACAGAAGACGCCCCTGATTCATGAACCACAATGTGAGCATTTTGATCTAAGATAACTTCGTCTCCTTGATTGCAGTGAGTAAACAATGCTAATTGATTTGAAAAGGTGCCAGAAGGAACAAAAACAGAAGCTTCTTTCCCTAACATTTTCGCTGTAAATTCTTCTAATTCATTCATGGTTGGATCGTCAGAAAAAACATCATCTCCAACAAGCGCATCAAACATTGCTTGTCTCATTTCAAGCGTTGGGTGAGTAACTGTATCGCTTCTAAGATCTATATATTTCATAGTGTACTCCTTATTATTAATCTTTTTTGGTATTCTTTTGACACTTTTAATATGGTTCTTAATACTTCTTCATAATATTCGAAAAATTCAGAGTTTTCAATTTTTAAGAGGTTTTTTTGAATGACTTCTTCTTCTCTATTGTGATCATACACTGTTAAATCATTTGCCATTTTAAAATTGGCAATGGACTCTACAATTTCCATTCTTTTGAGAAATAATGTTTGCATTTGTTCGTCAATTAAATCAATTTCATTTCGAAATGTTTTTAGCTCGTCCATGATTTTCTCCTTATATATATTTATATATATACTTATTATATCACAAAAAAATATCTTGAAAACAAGTCATTTAGAACAAGTCGTAAAAGAAAACGCCTTAGTCAAAGACTAAGACGTAACGTGTCGCAAATATTTGTTGATTGCCAGTGCTGCTTTGGCTCCATCATCGGCTGCTTTGACAATTTGAAGCAATCCTCCAATACAATCTCCTGCCGCAAATAATCCAGGAATATTGGTCATAAAATTGTCATCTACGACGATATCATTTTTATTGATAAAAGCACCCATTCTTAAAGCAAAATCTGCTGCAGAAGGGGTTCCCATCGCCACAAATAACACATCTACAAGATACTCTTGATTTTGTGTATTAACGGAAGTAATAACTTCTTTTCCTTTGATTAATGTCAAAGGTTCCGATACAACATTATATCCCGATACATCTACTTCTAAAGTAGCGCCATTTGTAAAAATTGTAATTTCTGAACTGAAATTTTTTAAAATTTCAAGTTCTTCTAGCATAAATTCAGAACTTCCAATTAGGCCTATCTTTTTATTTCTATAGATAAATCCATCGCAAATAGCACAGTAAGAAATTCCTTTTCCTACGTAATCTTGAAAGCCCTTAACCCTTAAATTTACACGATTAGCTCCAGTGGCCAAAAGAACCGTTTTCGATTCATGAACACCTATATTCGTTTTAACTGTAAAGGTATCAAAATAATCAATATTTAGTACTTCTTCTGTGAAAATTGGAATAAGAAACCTTTTGGCTTGTATTATTCCATTTTCAAATAAGTCTTGTCCTTTTATTGGATCAGGAAACCCATAATAATTCTCAATGTGATCTGTTTTTTTTAAGGTTCCCATATCTTTCATAATAATCGCAACATCAAGTTTAAATCGCTTTAAATAGATGGCGGCGGATACCCCTGCAGGACCTCCACCGACGACTATAATGTCAAACATCTTATAATCCTAGACGTTTTAACAAATCTTCTTTTCTTAGTAATCCTACTACTTGGCTTACAGCTTTTCCATCTTTAAACATCATTACCGTTGGAATACTAGAAATCTTAAATTGATTTGCTAAATGTCCTTCTTCATCAACGTTTATTTTAGCTACCTTAACTTTACCTTCTAAGTCTTGTCCAATTTCTTCAATAATTGGTCCTAACATTAGGCAAGGGCGGCACCATGCTGCCCAAAAATCCACTATTACGGGAACTTCGGATTCTAATACTTCTTTTTTAAAATTTTCACTTGTAATTTTTATTGGCATTGTTTGTTTCCTCCTAAAATAATTTCATATTATTCTCATCTATTCTACCAAAATTTATATTATAAATCTATTGATTTGCTTAGGTTATTTAAATTTTTCTTCATCTAACCGAAAGATCGTCCATTCTGTCAAAGGTTTTGCCTCTAATTTCACGTAAAAATCTATTGCATTTTGATTCCAATCTAAGCAGACCCACTCCATTCTGCCACAATTTTCTTGTTTTGCAATATGTATTAAATGTGTGATTAATTGTTTCCCATAGCTATATCCTCTGTATTCAGGATAGATAAATAAATCTTCTAAGTATAATCCTTTTCTTCCTTTAAATGTTGAAAAATTATAGAAAAACAAAGCAAATCCAATCGGAACATCTAACTTAAAAGCAATAAGGACTTTACAGTCCTTTTTGACAAAGATAGCTTCATATAATGATTCTACAGTTGCTTCTACTTGATCACTCATTTTTTCATACTTTGCAATGCCTTTAATAAAATCTAAAACTAGTGGACATTCATTTTCATTTGCATATCGAATCAAGATATCGCTCATTTATTACTCGCTTCCTTCATAAAACAAAGATATTTGTTTATAACCTTGTTGTTTCTCTTTTAAAATATCTTTATAACTTTGATAAACTTTGTCCGCTAAATTTGGTAACGTGATATTTGTAGTATCAATAACTAAATCAAGGCCTTTGATTTCATCTAAATTGAAATCGATTCGATCTGATTCAATTCGTTTTTTTATATCTACAGGGTTATCTTTTCTTTCCATCATTCTTTCAATTCTTTTTTCTTCTTGTGTTTTAAGAAAAATAGCGACAATGACACATTTTTTAAGTTCTAAAAAAGATTTTAATCCTTTTGGTTCAAGGATAATTAATTTGTCGTCATTTAATTCATTCAATGGAGTTCCATAACGAAACCCGTTGTAAATAGCTGTCTCTGCAAAATATTGTTTTTTTTCTTTCATAATAAAATCATCTTCTGATAAAAAATGATAGTCAAATCCTTCAATCTCATTTATCCTTTTTGGTCTTGTAGTGCTGGTCACTACTCTTGAAATAGGATATCGATTAACCATGATTTTTGCTGATTCTGTTTTTCCAGATGCACTTGGTCCTAATAGAATTAACATAATGATTACCTCCCTGTAAGATATCATTATTATATCATGATTTCAAATCAAATGGAGCCTTCTATTTTGAAATCCATACGCTTTCTCTAATACCATTTGCGTAATAAACATAAAAGTAGTATAATACTTAACGATATTTTATCATTATTTAATGAAATCCGACGAAAGGAGTTCCTACTATGAAAAAGAAAAAACTATCTCCTTTAGTAATAATTGTAATGAGTTTTTTAGGTATTATCTTTATTGGAATCATTTTATTTAAAATGCCATTTTCTGTTCAAGAAGGTCAATTTATTTCTTGGGTTGATGCTATATTTTTGTCAACTTCAGCAGTCTGCGTAACGGGGCTATCAACCATTTCGGATTTATCAATAACCCTATCTGTCTTTGGCAAATTTGTGTTAGCCTTATTAATTCAAATTGGTGGTATTGGAATTGTTACCATCGCCATTTATGTTTTAGTCATTTTAGGAATAAAAATTGGCGTCACAGAACGATACGTACTCAAAGAAGCTTTAAACCAATATTCCATTTCAGGAATGGTACGCTTGGTTCGATCCATTGTCTTTACCACTCTGATCATCGAATTTTTTGGAATGATTATTAATTTTACGGTATTTATTCAAGATTTTGAATTTTTTAAAGCACTGGGATTAAGTGCATTTCATTCTATTTCTTCGTTTAATAATGCCGGTTTTGATATCTTGGGTGATACAAGTTTGATGGCCTATAAATCGAACATCATTTTAAATATAAATACGATGCTTATGATTGTGATAGGTGGTATTGGTTTCATTGTCATTCAAGACATCTTAAAAAAAAGAAAGTGGAAAAATTTGACGCTTTATTCTAAAATTGTTATTAAAACTACTTTGTTTTTAATCGTTACTGGTGCAGTTATCATTTTTGTATTTGAGTATAAAAACGTTACTTTCTTACAAGCAATCTTTCAAAGTATTACCACAAGAACTGCTGGTTTTTCGACCATTGATATGAACTTATTTTCTTATTCTACTTTAGCTGTCATTATGGTATTTATGTTTATTGGTGCTTCCCCAAACTCTACTGGTGGTGGTATTAAAACGACTACATTCTATGTCATTTTCCGTTCTACTATAAGTTTTCTAAGAGGGAAACCAACCATTGTTAAAAACAGAAAAATTGACGATGATACGCGTGCAAAAGCATTTACATTAGCCTTGCTTGCTATGGCTTCTACTTTTATCGTTTTTATTGCTGTATCCCAAATTGAAACACATAATCCAAACTATGAAATGCCATTTATTAAAGTGCTTTTTGAAACCATTTCTGCTTTTGGAACCGTTGGACTTTCGATGGGAATTACTCCGTTCTTAATGCCTGCATCAAAAGTCATATTGTCTTTACTGATGTTTTTAGGTAGATTAGGCCCAATCACTATTTTTGGTATTGTTAATAGAAATTGGGGTCATCCATATGTATCGAGTGTCGATTACGCTCCCGAAAAAATTCTAGTAGGTTAAAAAAACTCGATTAATTTCGAGTTTTTCTTATCGTCTTATCTAAATTAGAGGTGATTCTTTATGATTTTAAACCAAAATAAAATAAATATTTTTTATGAAGATGATCTTATTTTAATTGTGGATAAACCACCTAAAATGCTTTCTCATCCTGATAAGCTTCATAAAGAGCCTGACTTACTATCTGCACTAAAACATCCAGAATATGCAGTAATTACAAGATTGGACTTTAACACATCTGGCCTTGTACTGCTTGGAAAATCTCAAAAATCCATTTCTATATTAAATCAACTTTCAAGAAATAATGAAATTCATAAGATATATCAATGTCTTGTCTTAAATTACTTTCAAAATCCTGAAGCGATTCTTACTGCTTACCTCTTAAAAGATGAAATAAATTCTGTTGTACGACTAAGTGATAAAAAGATTGAAAATGGTCAAAAAATTATCACTTCTTACAAAGTTCTAACTGAAAAAAACAATTGCTCTCTTTTAGAAGTTGAATTGATTACAGGTAAAACTCACCAAATAAGAGCTCACATGGCGTTTGCTGAACATCCTTTAATAGGAGATCCATTGTATGGACAAAAATCTTTAAATAAAAAATATAATTTGCATTTTCAAGCTTTGGTTTCTACAAAAATTTGGTTTACCATTCAAGATTCAACAAATCCTTTGTTTTACTTAAACAAACTACTTTTTGAAAAAAAAGACACCAATTTAATGGCTTTAATTGATAAGAGATAGCAAATTTGCTATCTCTTCTTTTTATAAATGGAATCTTTTTTTAATCTCATCTTTTATTGATTTTGGAAAAAAGAAAATGATAAACAATAAAATAAAGACTGCAAGACCTAAAGCTGTGATGGAAGGCCATAGAATTGTAATAACATCAAATAGGTATAAGACAATTGGAATAATGGAAAAGATAATAATAGTCATCAAATAAAATAAGTAATCTCGATAATTAATTCTTTTGATCCAAATAATAAATGAAATTGCCAAATTACAGGCAAGAAGGGACATCGGCGTCACATAATTTAAAGCCCATCCTTGGACATCTCCATAAGCTTGATCCACAAGATTCAAAATGATAATTAAAATGGATGTTAAAAAAGCTAATTTAAAAGCAATGTTTTGTTTCGATAAAATTCCATAGCGAACAATGGTCCAAAAATATAAAATAGCTCCAAGCGGAATTAAACTCCAAAAAGTATTACTTCCGTCAAATAAATTGATTCCAATTAATGTCACAATCGCAATAACGGTCACAAATAAAAGTATTTTTTTGGTCAAAGGTAATACTTGTCTTCTTTGTGGAATGTATTCTGGATATAATTCTGGATTTGTTAAATCCCCTTCGCCTTTTAATAATTGGTGACACAAAGGACAATATTTTTGAGTAGTATCTACGTCAACTTGACATTTATCACAATGTTTCATTAATATTCCTCCACAAAATTACTTTCAATTTCAACTTCAAATCCTAATTTTGAAAAATGTCTAAAAAATTCTCTTTCAATGGTTGTTTCAATAATTGATCTCGTAAATGTAATCTTGAATTTATTTCCAAAAGAAGCGATAGAACAATTTAAAGTATTAAATTTTCCTGAATAAACAGCTGCAGTGATATCAGAAATATAAGGAATCATCGATTCGGGGAAATCAATTTTCCCAAGATTGGTAAGGCTCATTGTATTAAGCGATAACCCCATCATTTGATATCCAATTTTTAATACATATTTTTTTAGAAAGTAAGGAGTCATTCTTAAAAATATATTTTTTTCAAAAGCGACATTTTCACTCATTTTTCGAATTAATTCTTCTTTTGTCATTCCTTGTTTGAATTGTGTTTTTGTCAGTGTAAGTATTTCATCAAATGTAATATCAGATCGGTTCATAACTAAATCTGTTTTTACAAAATTAGAAAAATTTCTTAACGTTTTTGAAGGAAAATGTTTTCTTAAATTTACTGGGACAAAAATCTTCACAGGTTTTTGGTTTTGCTTTAAATGCTCTCTGTATTGAATTTGAGTGACATAAATGGTATGCATCATAAGCGCAGCCATATATTCAGTAACCGTAGCTTGATATTTTCTTGCTAATTCTAGCATTTTTGCCGTCGAAATTGTTCCTGAAATAAGCCCAATATTATCCCCAGAAATTGGCGTTCCTTTTATTCCAAACGCTTTTTTTTCATTCACGTGTTGTCGGTTCTTAGCATTATAATATGTACTATGACTATCTTCATATTCTTCCATAGAAGGAAGACTATCTTTTGTTAAAATCATGTTATCTGGAGATACATTATATCCTTTTAAAATAAAGTACTCATAGAGAATTGATTTTAACATCATGAAAGAACCTGTTCCATCCGTTAATGAATGAAAAGCCTCTAAAGCTATCAATTTATTTCGATAAAATATTTTAAATAAATATCCGTTATTTTCTTTAGGACTTAAATTACCACATACTTGATATGATAACGGTTCAATATAAAAAGGCCGACTATTGTAATCTAAATAACTCCAAAACAATCCGGTTTTTAACCGAACTTTGAACATGGGGTATCTTTCTAAAATTGCATCTACGGCGAGTTGTAATAAATCAATATCCACTTCTTCTTTTAAAATCACTTGCACTCTAAATGTATTTGTTTCTCTTTTATTGGAAACTGCAGGAAAAATTTTCGCAGAATTATCCAGCTTAAACCAGTCTTTATATAAAATGTCTTTTCCCATATTAAATTACTCCCTTTTAACGTTCCAAGTTACACGTAAATTGTGTTTCAATATACTTTCCAATTTCTTTCCATGCCTTTTTTGCTTCAGGAATTAACCCAAAAGCTAATTGAAACACATGAAACATTCCTCTATAAATTGTCACTTTTACATTGTTTCCGGCATCGCTTGCTATTTTTGCGACACTTAACGTATCTGATTCTAATACTTCATTACTTCCTACATGCATCATTAAATTTGTATAATTATGATACTGTCCATAGACAGGAGAAATATATGGATTATGAATGTCTTCATGTCCAATATATCCTTTTACATCAAGTGGATCTGTATTTTCACCTAGTAACGGATCTAATTTAATGTTTCGAAGGTAAGATTCGCCTTCAGCCGCTAAATCTGTCCAAGCAGACATTGTAATAATTGCCTTTGGCAAAACTCTTTGTTGGTCTCTTAAATATAACCCCAAAGCAAGAACCAATCCCCCTCCAGCAGAATCTCCAACTAAAATAATGTTTTCAGAAAGATAGCCTTTGCTTATAACAAAATCATAAGCAGCAATGGCATCTTCAAAAGCAGCAGGAAATGGATGAATCGGCGCCAAACGGTAATCAAGAGATAAAACGCTACAACTACAAGTTAAGCTTAAATATTTTAAAGCTGATTTTCTATAAATATCACTATATCCAGAAACATATGCTCCCCCATGAAACTGAAGAATAATATTTTTTCCAATATTGTTTGATTTATAAATCCATTCCATTTTTGCAGTATGAAACTCTATTTGATTTGCGACAATATTTTTAGGAAAACGAAAAGTATCTGTTAGTTCGGTCGTATATAATCTGCCAAAATTAACTGGATGATGTTTTTTAATATCCGGAAACTTACTGACTAATCTTAATAATTGATTTGCGAAAGTTCCTCTGATGGTTTTTTTACTAAATTGAAGGTCAAGCATCTATTTCACCTGCTTTTTTATAATTATACCACAGAGTCTCAATGATTTACATAAAAGTAGAGTCTTTTTATACCGTTTCTTTTATATTAAATTTTCCAATTTATTTTTAATTTTACTTAGAATTTTATTTCTTCGTTACTTCATTTTTTATGATAGTACTATGTTTTTTTGAGATTAGAAACTTAATAAAACAAAAACAAAATAAGATGTAGTATAATAAAATACAAGAGGTGATATCATGCGTGCATACGAACGCTTACTAAATTATGTAAAATTTAATACTCAATCCAGTGATTCTTCAAAAACATACCCTTCTACTTCTTCTCAATTAGAATTAGCCAACTTTTTAAAAGAAGAATTAACAAATTTAGGTGTATCTTCTGAAGTAGATGATTTTGGCTATTTGATTGGAAGAATCAAAGCCAATACTTTAAAAAAAATACCTTGTGTTGCATTTATCGCACATTTAGATACTTCTCCTGATGCAAGTGGAGAAAATGTATTACCAAGACTTATTCAATCATATGACGGAAAAGATATTGTGTTAAACGAAGAAACCAATATTGTACTTAGTCCAACTATGTTTAGTTCGTTAATAAGAAATATTGGAGAAGATTTAATCGTAACGGATGGGACGACTTTACTTGGAGCTGATGATAAAGCCGGAGTTGCTGAAATTATGACCGTAGTTGAATTTATTCAAACACATTCTGATTTCATTCATGGAGAAATCGTGATTGTTTTTACCCCTGATGAAGAAGTAGGAAACGGGACGATTTATCTTGATGTTAACAAAGTGAATGCTGATTTTGCTTATACGCTTGATGGTTCAATGGTTGGTGAAATTGCTTATGAAAATTTTAACGCCGCAGGCGCTAAAGTCATTTTTAATGGCAAATCAGTCCATCCAGGAAGCGCGAAAAACAAGATGATTAACTCCATTGAACTTGCCTTTGAATTTAATCAATTACTTCCAAAATTTATGCGCCCAGAAATTACTGAAAATTACGAAGGATTCAATCATTTACATGGAATTCAAGGAAATGTTGAGAAAACGGTTTTAGACTATATCATTCGTAATCATGATAAAATGATATTTGAAAGCCAAAAGAAGGATTTTTTAAACGCTTGTGAATTCATCAACAATAAGTATGGAAAAAATACTTCCATCTTAGAAATCACTGATTCTTACTTTAATATGAAAGAAAAATTAGATAATCATTTAGAAATTATTGATATTGCGATTAAAGCCATCACAGATCAAGGATTAACCCCAATTATTGAACCGATTCGTGGAGGCACAGATGGTGCTAGACTGACCTATATGGGATTGCCTTGTCCTAACCTTGGAACGGGTGGATACAACTATCACGGGCCATTTGAATACATTTCTATTCAAGAAATGGATCAAGCAGTAGAAATTGTCAAAAAAATTATTACAAATATTTATGAATTAACATAATAGTAAAAACATCACTTTTTAAAGTGATGTTTTATTTGTGATATGTTATATGATTTAAAAGAGTTATACTCCGATATAGCTGCTCTAATAATATAAGTCTCATAAGTTGATGAGGAAATGTCATCTTGGAAAAAGAGATGGCATTATCTGCTCTTTTTTTTACCTCATCTGATAAACCATAAGATCCTCCAATGATAAAGCAAATTTGAGAAGAATGGTATATACTTGTTTGATTAATCCAATCAGCTAATTCTACACTTGATAAAAGTTCTTTTTCAATTTCTAATGTCACAACAATCGATCCATTTGGAATCTTTTCGATAATTTTGATTCCTTCCGCGTCTATTACTTTTGTAATATCACTTTCAGAAATTTGACCTGTACTTTTTTCTTCCAAAACTTCTATCACATCTGTTTTCACAAAAGCAGAGAGTCTTTTTAAATATTCATCAATACCTTCTTTTAGGTATTTTTCTTTTATCTTCCCCACACATATTAATTTAAATTGTATCATTTTAATTTTGCCCTTGGATGACTTTTCATATAGACCTCTTTTAATTGTTCTTTTGATACTTTTGTATAAATTTGAGTGGTAGATAAACTAGCGTGTCCTAAAAGTTCTTGAACGGTTCTTAAATCCACTCCGTGATTTAATAGATGCGTCGCAAAGGAATGTCTAAACGCATGAGGAGAAATATGCAATGTCGATGCTTGTTTCTTTAATTCCGATTCTAAAATAACTCGCACTCCTCGGTCAGTTAAATGATTTCCTTTGAAATTAACAAATAAAAACCCGTCTTCTTCTTTTAATGATCTTGATTTTAAAACGGGTCTAGTTAATACTAGATAATTTTTTATTTTAAGAATAATTTCATCGTGTATTGGTGCATATCTGTCTAAAGATCCTTTTCCGTGAACCAAAATGGTTTTAGATCCAAAATCAATGTCCTTAATTTTAATATTAATTAATTCACTTACACGAAGACCAGATCCATATAGAATTTCAAAAATAGCAATATTTCGTCTTCCAGCCAATGTAGATTCATCGATTCGATTGAGAAATTCATTCATTTCATTTTCGTATATAAATTTTGGCAATTTTTTAGATTCTTTGGGCAATACTGCATTATGAAATGGATTTGTTTTAAGATATTTTTCATCAATCAAATACGCATAGAGTGTTTTTACACTACTAATTTTTCTGCGTATAGATTTTGGAGTATAATCATTGTGTAAAAACGAAATATAAAAACGTGATATTCTTTCTGAAAGGTGATATAAATCACCTAAATCTTCTTGTGTTAAAAATAGTGTTAACGTTTGAATGTCATTTAAATAAGCGATAACTGTATTATTTGAATAATTTCTTTGGTTAATTAGATAAGATTGATACATTTCTATGATTTCTTGATTACTCAAATAAATTCACCTCCAACATTTGCTTTAATGCTTCAATGCTTCTATTTGCCATTAATTCTTTTCTTTGCTTTTTATTGTGTTTTTCTTCAAAAGGAGGAAAAATACCAAAATTGACATTCATGGGTTGAAAGTAAAGTGGTTCTGCATTCTCTAAATAAAAAGCTTGAGCTCCTAGAGCGGTCATTCTAGGAAAAGATACTAAATCTTTCTCTTTTACGAGTTTGGCCATGTTGATTCCTGCAATCATTCCAGAACCAATGGATTCAACATATCCTTCTACGCCACTTAATTGTCCCGCAATAAAAATCTTTGGGTGATTTTTAATTTGATAATATCGATTCAAAATTTTTGGCGCATTGATAAACGTATTTTTATGCATCACTCCATATCGAACAATTCTGGCGTTTTCGAGTCCTGGAATTAATCGAATTATTCTTAGTTGTTCTGAAAAAGTAAGATGTGTTTGAAACCCTACAATGTTATATAAACTAGCAGATACATTATCTTGACGTAATTGAACAACTGCATATGGTCTCGTTCCATCTAATTTCCTAAGACCTACTGGTTTCATTGGTCCATATAATAAGGTATTGTATCCTCTTCTTGCAATTTCTTCGAAGGGCATACATCCCTCAAATACTTTCAATTCAAAATCCTTCGGGATTACACAATTTGCATGCAAAACTTCTTCATACCAGCTATCATATTCGTCTTTTGTCATGGGGCAGTTGATATAAGTTGCTTCTCCTTTATCATATCTGCTTTTAAAATAAGCTTTCTCCATATTAATGGAATCAAATTCGATTATCGGAGCAGCTGCATCATAGAAATAAAGAGAATCTTCTCCGGTTAACTTCTTAATGCTTTCAAAAAGAGGATTTGCGGTTAAGGGGCCAGTCGCAATGATAACAAATCCTTCTGGGATATTTTTAATTTCTTCATCTATTACTTCTATTAAAGGATTATTATATATCTCTTTAGTTAAATATTCTGAGAATAAATCACGATCTACTGCAAGAGCACTTCCCGCTGGAACTTGATTTACATCAGCGGCTTGAATGACTGCTGAATTTAATAGCCTTAATTCCGCTTTTAGAAGCCCGCAAGCGTTCTCAATTGAATTACTACGAAAGGAATTAGAACAGACAAGTTCTGCAAAAGTATCTAATTGATGGGCAGGGCTTTTGGTTATTTTTTTCATTTCATATAGTTTAACATTTATACCACGATTAGCAAGTTGAATACTTGCTTCAACTCCAGCAAGTCCAGCACCAATCACACTAACAAATGGATAACTCAATCCAACCACATCCTTATTCTTTAATTATAACATATTATCAATTGATAGAATTTAAAAAAGCGGTTTCCCGCTTTTTATTTCTTTATTTTGATAACAACTGGATTGTTTGACAATTTCAATAATCCTGATTCTATTTTTTCTTGTTTTCCAGTTAAGTAATTATGATACGTTCCATCAGGAAAATCAACTTTGATGTTTCCTTCAGCCAAGGCAACATTAAAAATTCCTATATACTTTTCTTGATTATTTTCAAAGGTATTATATGCAACTCCATCTATTTCTGGAATATGCACTGTATAAACTCCTGATGAAAAAACTTTTCGTTTTTTTAACTTTGTCAGTTTTTGAATATAATCTGTAATATCAGTGTTTTTTACATAAACGTCTTTTTCAAATAAATCTGGTCGTTTATCAGAAGTGAATTCTTCTCCTGCATAGAGCATTGTAGCTCCTTTTTGAAAGAAAATAAAGCCTGTCCAGTTTAAAATTTTATTTATGTCATTTTTTACTTGAAATGCGATTCTTTCTTGGTCATGATTTTCTAGATTCTTTAATTTTACATAGTTCGCTGGATAAATTTCTTCTTGTCTAGAAATGGCTTCAAGATATTCTTTAAACGGTCTTTCGTTTTTTAGGTAAGCTTCAAAAAAAGGTTGCACATCATAATCATATGCTATGTCGAACACTTGATATATTTCAGATTCAGATGAACAATCATAACCGCAATCTCTGATGTATTTTAGAAAACTTCCATGAACAGATTCACTTAACCAAATCACTTTTTTATTAACTCTTGAAACAACTTTTCTTGCATAATTCCAAAAATCCAGTGGAACCAAACTAGCTACATCTGCGCGAAATCCATCTACTCCAAGTTCCGCATAAAATACAAGATTTTCAGCTAATTCACGCCATAAAGATTTATCTTCAGTAAAATCAAAATCAGTAACATCCCACCATTCTCCGATGCGGTTTGCGAATTCACCTTTTTCGTTTTTATAAAACCAGTCGGGATGTTCTTTTAGCAATTTTGAATCTCTGGAAGTATGATTATAAACAATATCCATCATAAGTTTCATTTTTCGATTATGGATTTCTTCTATTAATTGTTTGAAATCCTCCATTGTACCTAATTCAGGATGAATTTCTTTATAATTTTGAATGGAATAAGGACATCCAATGGTTCCTTTTCGATTCTTTTCTCCAATCGGATGAATGGGAAGAAGATATATGATATCAACCCCTAATGATTGAATTCTGTCTAAATCTAAAATCAGAGCTTGAAAGGTTCCTTCAAGGGTGTGATTTCTCACAAAAACTTGATAAACCACAGAATTTCTTAGTTCAATTTTTGTTTTATTCATAATATCCTCCATAAATGATATACTCACTTCAATATCTATCATAAAAAGTTTACTATAAATTATGAAAAAAGTCTATGAATTCCTTTGCATTTTCGGATTTTAAATGAATTCAAAAGATTCATTTGTGTAATGTTTGTTACATGTTGAAAATGTGTGAAATGTAAAACATGTAAATAGTTACAGAATTTTCTTTTATTTTACTTTCTTTTTAGGTATAATTAGAATATAACCCAAGAGTTTAAAGGATGTGAATTTATTGGCAACTATTAAAGACGTGGCAAAATTGGCTCATGTAAGCGTAGCTACTGTTTCAAGAGTTATCAACAATAAAGGATATGTAAACGTATCAACAAAAGAATTGGTGTTAGATGCTATTAATGAATTACAATACATTCCAAACGAATTAGCAAGATCTCTTTTCAAAAAACAATCAAGAATTATCGGCATCATTGTTCCTCATTTGACTTCTTATTATTTTGCTGAACTTTTAGAGATCATTGAAGATATTACTATTAACCATAATTATCGTCTAATGATTTGTAATTCTCAAGACAACAAGGAACGAGAAACAAAATATTTAAAAGTATTTCAACAATATAATATTGATGGAATTATTTTAATCTCCAATACAACTCGTATACAAGATTATAAAAGTTTAAATATTCCAATTATTGCCATTGATCATAAATTAACCGATGATGTTCCTTCGGTTACAAGTAATAACGTTCTTGGAGGAAAATTAGCTGCTGAAAAACTAATATCTGTTGGCTGTAAAAAAATCATTCATTTTAGAGGTCCTTCTGTATTAATGCCAGTAAGAGACCGAACAATCGGATTTAAATCTGTTCTTGAAAAACATAAAATATATAACTTTAGTTTTGATTTGGATTTTAAAAATCCAAGTCAAGAAGATATTCAAAATGTCATTAATTCTAATTTAGATTGTGATGGAATCTTCTGTGATTCAGATATCATTGCATTAAATGTCATCCAATGCTTGAAAAAAGCAGGAAGAACCGTTCCAGATGATGTTCAAGTTATTGGCTTTGATAATATTGAATTATCCAGAATCTTTTCACCAAAATTGACCACCATCGCTCAATCATCAGAGAAAATAGGTCATTATGCAGTAGAATCGTTAATGAAATTAATGAACAATGAGTCAATCGATAAATTCCATCAACAAATTGATGTTACTTTAATTGAAAGAGAAACTACTAAATAAATGAAAACCCCGAATTTAATCGGGGATTTTTTTTTGATTTAATAGAACCAAATTTTCCAGTTTATCAGCTGTATCATCACTAATATTGTGTTCTATGCCACATGCTTCTTCGTTTGCGACTGCTTCTTTGACTCCAAGGATATCCACTAAAAAACGCTTGATTATTTTATGTTTTTGAAGTACTTTTTGAGATGTTTCTAATCCTTTACTTGTTAAAGAAATATCCCCATAAAGTTCTTTGGTCACAAGTTGGTTATTCATTAAAGTATTTACTGCCCGATTGACGCTCGCTTTAGAAACTTCTAAATGATTGGCAATATCTACGGAACGAACATGATTTCCTCCAAGCATAAAAATGGTTTCTAAATAATCTTCTAACGATTCGCTATAATGCATTGTTTTTTTATCCATCATAACCCCTCTTTTCAAATATAGTATATCATAAAGAATTTTTATTTAATGTTTGATTTCTCATTTTTTGGCAAATTACATGAATTTTTTATTTTACAGCTAGAACAATTGACACAAGCTTTACCATTTTGAGAAATAAAACGTTTGATGGAATAAATAACGATGGAAAATACACCAATTCCAAAAAGAATGGAAAGTGCTGTTCCTAAACCTAAAGATCCTATTTGATAAATGGAGAGTGAAACTAAATAGGCGATTACTAATTCATACAATATCGCAAACGTTAACCACTTCCATGAACCAAGTTCTCTTTTCATTGCCGATACTGCGGCAATGCAAGGAGTTGCGAGTAAAGCGAAGGCCATAAAAGAGTAGGCTTGTAAAGGAGAAAACGCTGCTTGAATATTACCATATAATAATGTTCCATTTTCTATGACATTTCCTGAAACTCCATATAGAATTCCTAACGTTCCAACAACGGACTCTTTTGCAACAAATCCAGTAAGGATTGCAACTGTAGCTTGCCAATCCATAAATCCAAGTGGTTTAAAAAGCGGTAATAAAAATTTACCAATAATACCTAAAATACTATATTGCATTTCTGATTGATCTAATAACCGAAATATTCCATCCACAAAACCAAAGTAACTCATAAACCAAATGATAATAAACGCTCCTAAAAGGATTGTTCCAGCTTTAATCAAAAATCCTTTAGCACGCTCCCATGTATGCAACCACGTGTTTTTTAAAGTAGGCATACGATACTCAGGAAGTTCCATAATGTAATTTGCGCTTGCGCCTTTCAAAATTGTTTTTTTAAATAATATTGCAGAAAGTATTGCAACAATTATCCCTAAAAAATACATAGAAAAAACCACAAGATACGATGCTCCAAAAAATAACGCACCTGCAAACACTCCATAAATTGGTGCTTTCGCTCCACAAGAAATGAAAGGGATAATCATTGTAGTAATTTTTCTGTCTTCTGCTTTATCTAATGTTCTTGTTGATGCCACTGCAGGAACACTGCATCCAAATCCAATTAACATAGGAATAAACGATTTTCCAGATAAACCAAATTTTTTCAAAGCTCTATCCATAATAAAGGCAGCTCTTGACATGTATCCAGAATCTTCTAAAATCGCTAAAAATAAAAATAAAATTGTTAACTGAGGTAGAAATCCTACAACAGCTGCCAATCCTCCAAAAATTCCGTTTGTCAAAAGACTGGAAACCCATGTAGCCATTCCAAAAGATACTACAACTCTATTGATTAATACAAAAAATTGGTTCATCAACCAAACAAATTGATTCGTTATAAACGTTCCAATAGGACCAAAAGCAAGAAAAAACACTAATAGCATTATTAGTGCAAATAACGGAAGTCCCAACCACTTATTGGTTAAGATTCTGTCAATTTTATCTGTTACAGATGTTTTTGAAACATCCCCTTTTATTAAAACTTTTGAACACACATTCGTGATTTGATTATAACGATAGTTTGGAAGAACCATGTCAAAATCAATATCATATTTTTGTATTTCAAGGATTCGCTTACGTTTAAGTTCTTCTACTTCCATAATGGATAAATTTTGTTTTTCAATTCCTTTAAAATCGTCTTCGAAAAACCTTATGGCTAAAAAACGATCTTTAAGGATTTTTTCGAATTCTGTAATTGATTCTTCAATTGTTTGTGAATATCTTTGAGACTGTTTTATTTGAGATACATTAAGTTTAGAAATAAATAATTTAAGTTCATTAATTCCATGTTTTTTACTAGCTGTAATTGGAATAACCGGAACACCTATTTTGTTTTCTAATTCTTTAATATTAATATTATCTAATTTTCTTTCTACGATATCCATGCAGTTTAAAACAACAATCATCGGAATTTTTGTGTCAAGTAATTGATAAGTTAAAAATAAATTCCTTTCTAAGTTTGATGCATCTACAATATTGACAATAAGATCCATTTTCATATTTTGAACATATAAAGATGCTATTTCTTCTTCCAACGATATGGTAGATAAAGAATAGATTCCTGGAAGATCAACGATTTGCGCTTCAAAATCTAAGTAAATTAATTTCCCTGATTTTTTTTCAACGGTTACTCCTGGCCAATTACCCACCGATTGATTCAACCCGGTTAATTCATTAAAAACAGTTGTTTTTCCACAGTTTGGATTTCCTACTAAAGCAATCTTTATCATAAAGACAATCCCTCAACTAAATCAACTTCAATTGTTTTTGCCTCAGATTTTCTAAGAGTTAAAACATAACCACGTATAACGATTTCCATTGGATCACCAAGAGGAGCTAATTTCTTTACGAATATTTTTGTCCCAGTAATTAAACCCATATCAATAATTCTTTTTCTTAGATTATTAGCATATATATTTTTCACTACACAGGTTTTGCCAGGTAGAACATCTTTTAACGTCATAAGTATCCCTCCAAATTGTTAGCGTAGTCTAACTATTTTCTTAAAAAATAAAAGTTAACAAGTTAGCCTGTACTAACATTATATGAGCATTTGCAATAATTGTCAAATATAATCAATAAAAAAAGAGCTGTAACATTTTTTCAGCTCTTTTCTAAATCAATTAATTGTTTTTTTAATTCTATTCCACCAGCAAAGTTTCCTAATTCTTTATTATGCTTAATGACACGATGACATGGAAGAAGTAAAGGAAGTTTGTTTTTTCTACATACAGAGCCAACAGCACGGTAGGATAGAGGATGTTTCGATATTATTGCTAATTCTTTATAAGAAATAGTTTCTCCATAAGGAATTGTACTCATAGCTTGTAATACCCTCTTTTCAAAATCAGAGCCTTGAATCAGATATGGTAATGTAAAAACTTTGAGTTTATGATCAAGAAAATGTTCAATTTGTTTTTTAGCTTCTAAAAACAAATTAGATTTGTTTATAGAAAAATCCAGTTGTGAATGTAATTGGATTTCAACAATATTTTTTCCATCGTCAATTATGCCGATTTCTCCAATTTTTGAGGTGAACCGATTATGATTCATTCTTTTTTACCTCTACATTTTTAGTAGCAATAAAATCTACGTTCGTTCCACACACGTTTTTTAAAACGATATCTCCAACTTTTATTGGAGCCGTCATTTTAATTCCTTTTAATTGCATCATACATTCTTTAATTTTATCTTTAGGAATGTCTTTGCTTGTTTTGATTGAAACCATATCTTCAACGCCATTGATTACTGGAACGATTGAAGTGATAATTCTTGTCGGATTTATTACTTCTTTTTTGGCGTAATCTTCACCTTTTCTACACATAGCACCTGTAATCTTAACAACATCTTCTCCTATGATTTCTACTTCTAAAGAACATCCCATAGGACATCCTATGCAAGTTATATTTTTAGTTATTTTCAAGAAGATCACTCCTTTTCAACTTTAATTGTAATCGTTTCTAATTCCGGAAATGAATCAAACCACTTAAGAGGTAATATAACTTGTTCCATTTCCCCAGGGGTGAGTATTCTTTTTTTTAGATGTGATTGTCTTTGATTATCAAAATAGACTGAAATGTATTGATCTTTAAAAACATTAGACACTCTAAATCGAATCGTCACCATTTTAACTATATTTACTAAATCTATCGAGACTGGAACGGTATAACGAATTCCATCGCTCGCAATGACTTTTATTGCGTGTTTATGCTTTAATTCGTTTTTTACATATTTTGTGGCATTTGTTCCAGCAATTTGTGCTTCTTCACTTACGTAATCCACTAAATCATGAACATGTAACACATTTCCACATGCAAAAACACCTGGAATTGAAGTTTCAAAACTCTCTGAAACAAAAGGCCCTGAAGTCTTTGGATTTATTAATACCCCTGCTTTTAAAGATAGTTCATTTTCTGGAACCAAGCCTACAGATAGTAGTAAAGTGTCGCAACTTACGAATTCTTCCGTTTCTAAAATAGGTTTTAAATTTTCATCTACTTTACAAATCGTAACTCCTTCTACTCTTTCTTTCCCATGAATTTTGGTAACGGTATGGCTTAACTTCAAAGGAATATTGTAATCATCTAAACATTGAACAATGTTTCTTTTTAATCCTCCTGAATAAGGCATAATTTCGCATACCATTTGTACTTTAGCACCTTCTAGAGTCATTCTTCTGGCCATAATTAATCCAATGTCTCCAGATCCTAAAATAACAACTTCTTTTCCTGGCATGTATCCTTCCATGTTCACGAAGCGCTGTGCTGTTCCTGCAGAATAAATTCCGGATGGACGAAATCCAGGAATATTTAAAGCCCCTCTTGGTCGTTCTCTACAACCCATAGCAAGAATAATGGACTTGGCATGAATTTCTAATAATCCGTCTTTTTCATTAATTGCAAAAATTATTTTTTCCTTTGAGATTTCGATTACCATTGTTTCTAGTTTATATTCAATACCTAATTCCTTTACTTTTTCAATATATCTAATTGCATACTCTGGACCAGTTAATTCTTCTTTAAATCTTTGGAGTCCAAATCCATTATGAATGCATTGATTTAAAATACCTCCAAGATCGTTTTCTCTTTCTAGTATTAGTATATCTTTATTTCCTTCTTCGTATGCACCGATGGCTGCCGCAAGTCCAGCTGGACCTCCGCCAATAATAACTATGTCTTTTTTCATTGTATTTTCACCTTCTATAGTTCCTTGTCTAGCCCTACAAGAAATGTTGATTTTTCGTTAAATTTTGAAATTTCTCTTACATCCTTATGTAGTTCTTTTGCTAATATTTCAAGAACTCTAGGAGAACAGAACCCACCTTGACATCTACCACTTCCGGCTCTTGTACGTCTTTTTACTGCATCTACTGTTTTGGCACCTAATGGGCGATGAATTGCATTTTTAATTTCCGCTAATGTGACTAATTCACACCTACAAATAATTTTCCCATATTCTGGAAATTCTTCAATTAAGCGTTTTTTTTCAGCCATAGTTTGACTTTCAAAACGAGGAAAAGCTTTTCTTGTAGAAATAAAATGTTCTTTCTTTTTTGCATGTAATTTTAAAGAAATTTCTAAAGCCAAATCAAGTGCGATTGCAGGAGCTGCCGTAAGTCCGGGAGATTCAATTCCTGCAGCATTATAAAAGTTTTTTACATCTGGTGATTCACCTATGACAAAATCTTTTCCAATTTCTGAAGCTCTTAGTCCAGCAAATCCTGTAATTACTTTTGAAAAAGGAATTGACTTAATCGAACTAGAAGCTTTTTCAAGAATATATTGAACGCCTTCAAGAGTAGTTGCTGTATCTTCTTTTCCTTCAACGAAGATAGAACTAGGCCCAATCAGTAAATTTCCTTCTGCGGTTGGTGTCACTAAAACACCCTTTCCTTTGCTTGAAGGAAGTTGAAATATCGTTGAATGAACAATATTTCCTACTTCTTTATCAAAAAGGCAATACTCGCCCTTTCTTGGACGAATATCAAGTTTGTGTTGACTCACATAATTATTAATCGTATCGCTATGAATACCTGCAGCATTTACAATGCTTTTGGAATACATTTTTCCTTGATTGGTTTGAATTTCAAAAAAATCTGAAAGATTTGATATTCCTTCAACAAACGTATTAAAAAAGAATTCAGTTTTATTTTGAAAAGCAACTTCTGCCGGAGCGATTGTCAATTGAAAGGGATCAACTATTCCTCCCGTTGGTGCATAAAGCGCATATAATACTTCCGGATGCAGTTGTGGTTCCATTTTAAATATTTCATCTTTATTAAGTATTTTTAATCCTTCAACACCGTTTTCAATTCCTTGAAGTTGAAGGCTTTGTAAAGCTAAGAGATCTTCTTCGGAAAAGCCTATGATTAAAGAGCCGTTTTGAATAAACGGAACATCTAATTCTTTACAAGTTGAAGCCATCATTTTATTTCCAAGTACATTGTACTTGGCTTTGAGGGTGTTCGGAGTAGCATCATATCCGCTATGAACAATACCGCTATTAGCTTTTGAGGTTTCTTCGCAAACATCATTATTTTTTTCTATCACAGCTAATTTTAAATCATAATATGATAATTCTTTTGCAATATTGGTCCCAATAACACCGGCACCGATGATAATCACATCATACATCTTGTCACCTTCTTAATTAGTCTTTTGAGTTTAAAACATATTCAAATAAAAAATTTTCAAGAATTTTTTGATACTCTTTAGGGTTTTTAGAAGCTGTTTCAGCATGTTTTGCTCTATTTTCACCAATGTAAATTGCTTTTGGAGAAGGACATATTTCATACAAAATCTGACTATGCACTGGCGGAATAAATTCGTCTTCTTTTCCGTGTACAAACAAAATAGGTACTGACGCTTGACTTAAAGATGATTTAGGGCAAACTTTTTTAAAAGTTGCTTTCGTGAAAAGCTTAAAATAGAAATTACTGACACATAATAAAAGGCGATTTGCATACTTAACTTTTCTCTTGATAAGATACTTTATTAAATCTTCTAAATCAGAAAATGCACAATCTGAAACAACAAACTTTATTCGTTTATCAAAAGCTTGTTCCAACAAAACGGTAGCGGCTCCCATTGATTCTCCGTAAGTTCCAAGAAATAGATTTTCTCCATATCTTTCAAAGGTATCAGAAATCACATCATATAAATCATCTTTTTCATAGAATCCTAAAGTACAGTTCTTCCCTCCAGATTCTCCATGATATCTTTCATCATACAGCACAACATTAAATCCTAAGTCTCTCATCATTTTGGCATATTTTACGCAGCCATGATGTGTATAAGTATACCCGTGAGCAAGTATTACAAATCGATTTGTAAGTTCTATTGGTTTTATATAATAGGCCTGTAAGTCATATCCAAACCTTGAATGAATTTTATATTCACTTTTTGCCCAAGTATCGTACTCTTCCATTAATCCAGGGTTCTTTTCATTTTCCATAAGTCTTGTTTCAAGTAAAGAACGTCTTATAGGTTTAAATATTGATTTAGCAATTAAAAATCCTGCCATTTGAGTTAAAATAAAAATTAATGCCATCAAAATATAGAGCCAATCCATATATAGTATTCCTCTCCTTCAAATATAAAGAAAAATAATCTGCGTCTTTATTTTATCATATTTTTTTATATCTCTATATAAGATATGTAAGAAAAAGGAATAAGTCACAAATAACGACCCATTCCTTCATAATATCTTGATTATTGACATCATTTTATCCTAAATAAATTTAGAATATTTTAATCAATATTTGGAGTCTCTAAATTTGTAGCTAATAATTTATTTTTATTGTTTTTTGTCTTTTGAATGTTATAAAGTAAAACAATCGATCCAAATAATAAAAAGGATCCTTTTAAAATATCTGAAACATTTAATGCCCACCAAATTCCTTCTTCAAACATGGTTTTCGCTAATATAATCGCCAAAGGAATTCTAACTAAGTTTCCTGAAATTCCCGAAATAGATGGAATTTTTGTTTTTCCAACACCATTAAACAATCCAGCACCTATTCCTTCTAGCATCATAAATATCTGGGCGATACTAATGATTTTTAAATATCGAATACCATATTCGACGGTTAACGTGTCGTCTAAAAAGATTCGCATTAAAAATTCGGCTTGAAAGAAAAGTAAAAGCGAAATTAAGAATGCATAAGGAATTAATAGCAAAGAGATATATCCCATTCCTTTTTTTATTCTAACAAATTGCTGAGCACCAAAATTTTGACCTACAAAAACGGTGAGCGCTGTTTGAAAACCTCCAGCAATCATCCATGTAAATTGTTCTATTTGACTTCCGATTCTCTGGGCTGCCATTACGTCTTTTCCATATACAAAGACCATTCTAGCGATAACAATAGAAATAGAAGTAAAAATAATGCTTTGAATTCCTGCGGGTAACCCAATTCGGATAATCTCTTTCATCGTTGCAAAATCAAAAGATTTTATATGAAAATGATACATTCTAGGTTTGTTTAATTTGTAAATTAAAAAGAAGACTCCCATAGTAACCGCTTGTGCTATCACGGTAGCCAAAGCAGCTCCTGTGACACCAAGTCTAAAATATAGAATTAACAAAGGGTCTAAAATCATGTTTAATACCAATCCAATAGACATAATTCTAAAATTGACTTTTGTTTTTCCGAGTCCTTCATTGATTGCTGCAAATCCACTTGAAACAAATTGAAAAATCAATAATCCACCCACAATGGATAAGTAATTAATCGCATAAGCAACTACTTGTTCGGATTGTATATTGAAAATCGAAATAATTTGACTCTTAAAAACAAACAAAATGAGAGAAAAAACAATTCCTATTGTCAATTCCAATAACAATCCGTTGGAAGCAAATTTATTTACTTTCTCAAAATTCTTTTCTCCGACAGAATGAGCTACTTTGACACTAGTACCAATTTTAGCAATTAAAATGAGCCCAAATGCAAACCAAGTCATATATCCGGCTGTGCCAATTGCAGAAATCGCATCCGTTTCCAGAAGACCAATTTCATCAACTCGCCCTATCCAAAACATATCGGTTAAATTATAAGCCATTTGTGAAATTGATGTTAATAGCACCGGCAAAGCAATTAAAACTAATTTTTTAAAAATTGATCCTTCTGTTAGATCAAATATCTTACTCATATTTATCACCACTGTGAGATAAATTATATCATATTTTTTGTATTTTTGTTTAAAAAAAGAAACTTCATAAATGAAGTTTCTTTGTTTTATTCTTTTGGTTTTTCCATCAAAAAAGTAGCTTCCATATCTGCTTGAGATAAAGCAAACGCTAATGGAAAAAGTGTAAAAGCTTGAGATACATTTTGTTTGTCTTCCGTATCAGAAAATCCCATATGATAACGAATGGCAAACGCTTCTTCTCTTGATAATTTCATAAATCCAGAAATAATATATACAGACTTTTCGCCATGTCCATAAGGCAATTCATCTTTATACTCATAGATAGGAATTTGTATCCATTTGCCTGTGCTATCTTTTACATTTCTAAACCCTTTTTGATAAACATTTACCTTACAGATATCATGTAATAGCGCAGTAATCGCTATTGATTCGTCACTTACTACGAGTCCATAATCTTTTTTTATATCCGGACGACTTAAATATTTTTTTAAAGCACGATATACATTTATAGAATGTTCGACTAATCCACCTTCATAAGATAGGTGATATTTGGTGGAAGCTGGTGCAATAAAAAAATCACTTTGATCCGAATTTAAATATTTTAGTAATTCTTCTGAACCTTCTCGCTTAATATATTGACGAAATATTTCGGCAAATTCTTCTTTTTTCATTGTAAAATCCTACAAAGCATCACAAACAACTGCGGTTCCTATCACTTCATATGATTTATTTTCATATTCAACTGGAACTTTGACTTCGAGTATTTTTTTGATTACAAACTCAGCATTAATACTCAAATCTTTAACAATATCTCCTGTTTTAAATCCGTTTTCTTCAAGGGATCCATAAAAAACAAATAAATCATCTTCTTCATATCTTTTAGCGTTTTTTGGAAGCAACCCTTCCACTAGAGTAGCCTTTTTTTCTTTTTCTGTCACAAGAAACTTATAAGGATTTTCTAAATTAAAACGTCTTTTTAAATGCTCTTCTAATACTACATTTTCAAAACCAGTTTTAACGTGTTCAATTCCTTTTTTTGCTTTCTTAATTACGGATAATCCTAAATCTCTTAATTTACTTGGAAAGTCTTTTTCACTTGATTTCATTTTATTCCTCCTAAAATAAACCTATTATTTTATTATCAATTACATCCATATTTTCATAAGCACCAAGTTTTGGTAAGCCCGGCATTGTCATAACATCACCTGTTAAAGCTACTAAGAATCCCGCTCCAATAGATGGTTTAAATTCACGTACTGTTATTTTAAAATCTTTAGGTCTTCCTAACAATTTAGGGTTATCAGAAAGAGATAATGGTGTTTTCGCCATACAAATAGGCAAGTTATTCCACCCAAGTTTATTATATTCTTCAATTTGTGACAGAGCAGCTTCGGAAAACTCTACAGAACTTGCTCCATATATTTTTTTTGCGATTATATTAATTTTTTCTTCAATTGATGTATTTAAATTATATAATACTTTCACTTTTTGAGGTGTGTTTGTTAATTCTATCACTTTTTTAGCTAATTCCACTCCTCCAAGACTTCCTTTTGCAAAAACTTCAGATAAAGCAATGGGATGATGATTACTATTTGCCCAATTTAAAAGAAAATCTACTTCTGCTTTTGTATCAGATTCGAATTTATTTAATGCTAAAACATAAGGCAAATGGAATTGTTTTGTGCTATCAATATGTTTTTCGAGATTTTCAATGCCTTTTTCAAGTGCAAGTACATTTTCTTCTTTCATTAAGGTTTTGTCAATGCCTCCATGCAATTTTAAAGCACGAATGCTAACTACTAACACGACAAGAGATGGCATAACATCCATATTTCTCGCTTTGATATCTAAAAATTTTTCCATTCCTAAATCGGCTCCAAATCCAGCTTCCGTGACAACGTAATCGCTAGCACTACGACAAAAACTTGTAGCGATTATCGAGTTACACCCATGAGCGATATTGGCAAATGGTCCTCCATGAATTAAAACAGGTGTATGTTCTAGGGTTTGAACTAAATTAGGTTTGATTGCATCTTTTAGAAGCATAGTAACGGCTCCTCCCACTTTTAAATCATTAACCGTTAGTGGGCGGTCTTCCATATCATATCCAACAATCATCTTTCCAATTCTTGATTTTAAATCATCAATGTCTTTTGATAAACATAACACTGCCATCACTTCGGAAGCAACGGAAATATCAAATGCATCCATTCTAGGTTTTTCTTTTTTACTGGATAATCCCACTTGAATTTTTCGAAGAGCACGATCATTCATATCCATCGCTCTTTTCCAAATTATTTTTTCAGGGTTAATATTTAAACGGTTACCATGATACATATGATTATCAATCACTGCACTAATTAAATTATTAGCAGACGTTATGGCATGTATATCTCCTGTAAAATGTAAATTAATGTCTTCCATCGGAACAACTTGAGCATAGCCACCGCCCGCAGCTCCTCCTTTAACCCCCATAACGGGTCCAAGAGAAGGTTCTCTTAATGCAATCATGGATTGATAGCCCAATTTCCTCAAAGCGTCTCCAAGGCCAATTGTAGTTGTTGATTTCCCTTCTCCTGCAGGAGTTGGATTGATGGCACTTACAAGAATAATTTTCCCTTCTTTATGAAATTTAGAAGATTGAATAGCCTCCATTTTGATTTTTGCTTTAAATGATCCATATTGTTCTATATCTTTTGAAGACAATCCAATAGAAGATGCAATCATAGAAATTTTTTTCATTTTTGTGCTTTGAGCAATTTCGAGATCTGATTTCATGTTTTACTCCCTGTTATTTTTTAAATGTTAATAAAGTTAAAGATTCAACACTTGCGGTATGTGGAAACATATCAATAGGTTGAATGTATTCGATATTGTAGACACTAGAAAAATCATTTAAGTTTTTTGCTAAAGTAGATGGATTACAAGATACATAAATCATTTTCTTGATTTTCGCTTTGAGTAATTCTTTTATCATCGATTGATCCAATCCTGTGCGAGGAGGATCAAAAATAACCACATCTGGAACTACTCCATTCAATAAAAGTCTGGGCAAAGCCCCTTCTACGTGTTCTGTAAAAAATTCAACATTTTGAATTTTATTTTTCTTTGCATTATCTATTGCATCACGAACTGAAGATGCGGAATAATCTATTCCATATACAATTTTTGCCGCTTTTGCTAATTGCAATGTTGTAATACCTATCCCAGAATAACAGTCAATTACCACTTCATTTCCTGTTAAGTTTGCCGCTTTTAATACTTCATCGTAAAGAATTGTCATTTGTTTTGAGTTTAATTGATGAAATGCATCAGGAGATATTTTGATTTCTAAATCTGCGAAATGGTCAACAATATAGCTGTCTCCTTGAAGAACTTTTAAACTTTTACCAAACATTAATGGATTGCTTTTTCGATTGATACTATAGGTGATTGATTTGACATAAGGAAGCTGTGTGATAACATCTTTTGCAATCACCTCTAAGATTTCATCATATTTTGTCACAATAAAAGTAACGCTTGCAGAATGGGTTGATTCCAAATATCTAGTAACTAGATTTAGTAAAATACCTTCTTTGTTAATCGAATCATATGCCATAACTTTATGTTTTATCAGAATTGATAATACAATTTTATTTATCTTATTGACTTCAGCGTGTTGAACCATACATTCGTCAACATAAACAAATTGATTTGAATTTGCTTCATATAGTCCAAGCGCTAATCCAAAATTTGTATTTTTAAAAGGCATTTGGGATTTGTTTCGATAATTAAACGACTCTTTCATTCCTAATGTTTTTTTAATTTCGATTTCATTTTCATTAACAGAAGTATATCTTCGTAAAGATTGTATTAAAATACTTTGTTTAATTTTTAATTGTTCATGATATTCAATGTGTTGCATTTGACATCCACCACATTTGTCAAAATATTTACAAGGCGGTGTTATTCTTCTTGTTGAAGGTCTTTCAATAGAATCCAAACGAGCAATCGAGTACCCATCGTGGATTTCAATAATCTCACAGTTTACTTTTTCTTTCAAAATGGCTCCAGGAACAAAAATGGCTAATTTATTATAATAGCCAATCCCTTCTCCATTGATTCCTTGTTTTCGAATTTCTAATTTAATTTTATCTCCAAGAATTAATGTGTACATCAATAATCACCACCACTTTAATTATAACAGAAAAAAGAAAAAAAAGCATGAGGTTGCCATGCTTTTACTTCTTGATTGTATAGGTTGGAACTAATTTCTGTACCAATTCTTTAATTTCTATATTTTCTAGTTTTTCAAAAGTATCATACACACTTGCAATTTCTGCTTCAATTTCTTTAAAATCTTGAATGGCTTCAATAAAAATCTTTTTATTTGAAGTATGTATGTGACCAAAGTCTTTATCAACAAGTAGCTCTTCAAACAGCTTTTCTCCTGGGCGAAGTCCGGTAATTTGAATATCTATATCTATGTATGGTCTTAATCCAGTGAGAAGAATCATTTTTTCTGCTAATTCGATAATTCTTACAGGTTCTCCCATATCTAAAATAAATATTTCTCCTCCTTGAGCAAACGCTCCAGATTGAAGAATTAATCCAACGGCTTCCGGTATGGTCATAAAATAACGAATAATATTTCTATCAGTTACTGTAAGAGGTCCTCCGTGTTCAATTTGTTTTTTAAACAAAGGAACAACTGATCCATTACTACCTAATACATTTCCAAATCGTACTGCTGAGTAATTTGTCTCTGAATTGCGATTAAAATGTTGCAAAATCATTTCAGCAAAACGTTTTGTTGCTCCCATCACGTTTGTTGGCCTTACCGCTTTATCACTTGAGACAAGGACCATTTTTTCAACGTGATGAATGGATGCTAGTTTACAAATATTATAGGTTCCTAAGATGTTTGTCCTCACGGATTCTACTGCGGAATCTTCCATTAAAGGAACGTGTTTATAAGCGGCCGCATGAAAAACAAGATCTGGTTTATATTGTTCAAATATCGAATTCATTCGTTCATAATTATATACAGAACCAATTAATACTTTTCTTTTCACTTGTTCGGTAGAGGGGTAATAAAATTTGTGATTGAGTTCCATTTGCAAATCATAAACTCCATTTTCGTAAATATCAACCATAATAACTTCTGCAGGTTGATAATTAACAATTTGCCTTACAAGTTCAGACCCTATCGATCCTCCTGCTCCAGTTATTAAAACTTTTTTATTTTGAATGAATTGATAAATTTCTTTATCATCTAATTCTATAACATCTCTTGACAATAAATCTTGTACATTTACTTCAAGCAAAGCTTTTGGGGCATCTTTTTTTAAATCTTTAAATTTAGGGATTCGTTTAATTTTCACAGGCTTAGAAGCGACAATTTGAACAATTTCTTGAAAACGTGCTGAATCAATATTTGCAATGGTTATAACAACTTCTTCTATTTTAAGTTCATCAATTAAATCTGGAACTTTTGAAATAGGTCCATATATTTTGTATCCTGACATCAATTTCCCGATTTTCATTGGATCATCATCTACAAAAGCAATGGGAGTATTGTTCAACTGTGGATTATCTCTTATTTCGCCTAATACAAGTTTTCCTCCTGCCCCAGCTCCGATTAATAAAGTTCTTTTTCCACCTAATTTTAAATGATTTCTTAAAAAGAATTTCAAAATTCGTTTTGATATTCGAGGAATCGTTAATACAAGCGATTCAAATACTGTGGTAAATACCAAATATATTTCAGGAATAAATTGGAAGTCAGCAATGGATAGAAAAAAAATTGCTACAATGAGATTTGTAAGAGTTACTCCAACAAAAATCCGAAATACTTCATCTAATCCTACATTATCTAAAACAAGTTTATATAATTTAAGCAAACAGTATACAATAATTTTAAATACAATGATAAACGGTAATATAATGAGGGCTTGTCGATAATCAAATCCTTCTACTCCAGTGAATTTCAATACCAAAATAATAAAAACATATGTCGCGCCTATTCCGAAAAAATCAATCAACATGAATTGATATACGCGCATCTTTTTCATATATTCTCCGATTGGCATAGAAATCTCTCTTTTCATTACAAAATCCCCCATTGAGTTTATTATTTGGTAATTGAATTTTATCACAATTTAAGAGATAATTCAATAAAGCTAAACTAATAAAATAAAATAAATCTACAATGAAATTTTTTTCAATAAAAAAGAATCAAGCGTTTACTTGATTCTTTTTATTATTTTATTATGTTCGCAGTGAAGTAAAATAAAACTCCATCTTCTATATTTTTAACTCCAAAATTAAGTCCTAAGTTTTGTAAAGTTGTTCTAACAATGCTTAGTCCCAATCCTTGTCCACCATAGCTTCTCGTTCTCGCTTTATCTACTTTATAGAAACTATCCCAAATGTGTTCTAATTCAGAATCTGGTATATGAGTTCCTGAGTTAAATACATTGATGGTAACTATAGCTGAATTATCTGTAGATGAAAATATTTTAATGATGCGCGAATCATCTATATGATGTAATGCATTTCCAATAAAATTGGACAATACAGTTTGAAGTTGGTCGTAGTCTGTTTCAATTAAAACATCGGACACATTAATTTGGACTTTTATGTTTTGTTCATCAAATTTTATCGAATATAATCGTATCGTTTCATCCACTAAATCTTTGATTGAAAATTTACTTGGAACAAGTTCTGTAAACCCGCTTTCCAATTGACTAATTTTTAGAAGAGCCATAACTAATTTATTCATTTTATTTGATTCATCAATGATGATATTAAGATAGTCATCAATCGTTTCTTGATTTAAACTTGGAAGTTTAAGAGCTTCAGAATATCCTAAAATCAATGAAATTGGAGTTTTTAACTCGTGAGAAGCGCTGGCAATAAATTCTTTTCTCATATTTTCAATTTGAGTTTTCAATTGAATATCTTTTGAAAGCTTTTCATTCGCTGATTTTAAATCAATGATAGACGCTTCAAGTTGAGCACTCATTTTATTAATGCTTTTTCCTAAATCACCAATTTCATCATTTGATACATTTTCCACTCGCTTACTAAAATCTAAATTAGCTAAATCTTGAGCGACTTGATTAATCTGCAAAATCGGGGTAGTAAACCGGTAACTTGCAAAATACATAATGAATCCAGATAATATCATAAATATAAACCCTACAATTATCGTAAAGGAATTAAAAACATCGATACTATCTTGGATAGATTGAAATGTGACTGTAAGAATATAGTATATGTTTAATCCATCTGTTCCTTCGTAGGAAACAAACAATCCAAGCATTTGAAAATCTAGATTATCTCCATTTTGATTAGGAATGATTTCTTCCATATATGCAAAATATGAATCATCACTACTTACTTGTATGGGATCGACTAATATTTCAGCTGTTCCATCTACTTGTTGACTAAAATCTAACATAATGTTTGCAATCATTCCATCATGGATGGAAAACTGATTACCGTAGAGTCGTTCATAGGGCGGAGGGAGCGTTCCAAATCCATTATTTGGAACGCTTTCATTAAGCGAAACATCTACTTCTTTTAAAATATGAATGCTTAAATTGTAATTACTTTCAATGTCTAAAACCAAAGCAGGCAAATTAGAACTAGTCAAATCCACCTCTTTCACTTCATTAAAAGCTACAATTAAAGTTTTTTCTCTAGAGTTAATATAATAGCTTTCAAGGTAAGTGTTATTAAGAATAATTAATCCAAAGATAAATGATAAAATAATGCCATAAGTAATTAAAAATAGCCTACTCCGAATCGATGTTTTCATTTTCGATATCTAACCGATATCCAATACTTCTAACTGTAGAAATATAATATCCATAATTCGAAAGTTTTGATCTTAATTGTTTGATATGGGTATCAACAGTTCTTAAATCCCCAAAATAATCATAATTCCAAACGGCATTTAAAATTTTATCTCTTGAGAGAGCTATTCCTTTGTTATCAATAAAATATTTTAAAAGTTCAAATTCTTTTGGAGTTAAATCTACTTTTGCGTTATTTACAAAAACTTCTCTTGAAGATAAAGACATGTAAATGACTCCAAAACGGAATTCTTCAACATCTAGTTTTTCTTTTTTTAAGATTTTATTAATCCTAGCCATTAAAACGCTAGGAGAAAAAGGTTTTGTAACATAATCATCCGCACCAAGTTTAAATCCTTTTAATTGATCGTATTCATCACTTCTTGCGGTAAGCATTACAACTGGTACGGTGGAAAATTCTCTGATTCTCTCTAAAACAAACCATCCGTCATATTTTGGCATCATTACATCCAAAATTACTAAATCAATTTTAGTTTTCGAATCGAAAAGAAGATCAATTGCTTGTTCCCCATCCTCTGCTTCAATGACTTTGTACCCTTCTCTTTGGAGAAATTCTACCAACAATTTGCGAATTCTAAATTCATCATCTGCAACTAAAACATGTATACTCTTCATAAATACATCACACATCCTTCGAAAATAAAAGACTATATAAGCCTTTTTTTAATTTCTATACTAAAAAGTTTTCACTTGTAAAGTGCTTTAGGTGTGATTACTCACACCTGGGTAAAATTTCAAGATAATAACACATTTTAATAGGGGGAGAAAAGTGAGTTGAAAAGATTCTCTTGAGTTTTACAATGTTATTATACTCAAACAATATGTTGAATTTGTGTTGTTTTATAAAAAATTAAAAAAATAGATAAAAAGAAAAACACTTTCGTAAAAAAAAGTGTTTATGTAAGCATAATTCTATTATTAAATAACTTTTCTGCCACAATGGTACCGTATTTTTTTTGAACATAATCGTAGGCTTCTTTAAGATAGTTTTTTCTAAATGTATGAATATCAGATGCAACAAAATCAATTAAATTATTCTTGATTAATTTATGTATAAATTTCTTAATTGTCAAACCGGATTGACCAATAACAGATCCCGCATTAATTTGAATGAGTCCGCCCATTTTCTTAATGATTTCATAATCAGAAAGAGATTTTAAATAGGAATATCGTTCGGCGTGAGCAATAATTGGACAATATCCAAGAGCTTTTATATTATGGATTGCCTCAGCTATATCTTCTTCTTCAATTGTAGAAAATTCAATTAAAACCATTTTTGTCTTTCCAAGAGGAATTACTGTTTTATCTCTTAGATTTTTAATGGATTCAATTGTGTAATATATCTCATTACCAAGATGTAACTGAATAGGTATTGAAAGCTCATTTACTATTTCTTTAAGTTTAAGAAATACTTCACGATTTTGCTCATATGTGGACAAATAATCTCTTGTTTTCATATAATGTGGAGTTAAAAACAAATCGGTTACACCAAAGTTAACCGATTCTTTTATTAAATTTATTGATGATTCCAAATCTTTAGAACCATCATCAATGTAGGGCAAAATATGTGTATGAATATCAATCATACTATAATCCCCTTCCTTTATTGGTTTTCTGATCCGTAATAATAATGATATCCATGATACCCTTTGGTCTTACGAACATCAATATTAGCTAAAACTCCGCCAATAACATAAACGTTATTTTGTCTTAATTGATTTAATCCTTCTTTTGCATCTTCTTTTTTTGTTTTATTATATGCTACAACATATATCACGCCATCTACAATTTTACTTACTATCATTGCATCAGTAACTGATAAAACCGGAGGCGTATCGATAATAATATAATCGTATTCATTTCTCAAGCTGTTTACTAAATTTGCAACTTTTTGAGATTCTAAAATTATATGAGGATAAGAAATATGTTTTCCAGTTAAGAATAAATCAATATTTGAATCATCATGAATAATTAATTCATGATAGTCCATATCATTCGTAATATAATCAAATAATCCTTTGTCATTTACTTGATGAAAAGCTCTATGTATTTTTGGCCTTCTTAAGTCGAAATCTAAAATAATAACTTTCTTTCCTTTTTCAGCGTAAACGGCAGCAAGATTTATAGAGGTTGTTGTTTTTCCATCTTCAGGAGTCGCGGAAGTACATTGGATAACTTGCATTTTTTTATCAAGAGATGTAATTGAGATGTTTAATTGTAGTTTTCTGTAAGCTTCGGCTTCCATGGAATTCGGTGATTCTATCACAACGTTTCTATATTCAAAAAATTCCATCTAATCCACCAACTTTCTTTCTTTGATTGTTCCTGGAACAGCTGCAATTACATTAATTTTCAAGTATTTTTCTAAATCAGAAGCGCTTTGGAATTTATTGTTAAATAATTCTTTTACAAATACAATTCCAAGAGAAAGAATTCCTCCCAAAAGAACGCTTATAACCACATTTAACATTTTATTAGGAGAACTTGGATAATTAGGTTCAACTGCGCTATCTAAAACTTTAAGTTTGTTTTGTAGTAATACATATGCATTTTCTGGATCGTTTGCGATTTCTATACTGTTTTCAACAAGTTGGTTTGCAATCTCAGTTGCAAGAATTGCTGATTCATTTTCAACTTCTATATAGATAATTAAAACACTCGTTGAACTTGAAACTGTGATACTATTTTTTAAAGAAGAAATACTATAGTTTGTACCTAAATCAGCAATATCAGAAACAACCGTATTTAAAACTCGATCTGACACAACAAATTCTTTGTATGTAGCAATTAAATTTTGAGCAACATAAATTGCAGATTGCTCTGAAGTTGATGTTGAAGATACATCTACTTGTACCATAATTGAAGTTTGAGCAGTATATTTAGGCGTAACAACAACAAAAGTGTATACAATTCCAATAACAGTAACCCATAATGTTACAAGGAAAATTAGCACAATATTGTTCCAAACGATTTTTAATAGCTCTGAAAGAGTAATTCCTTCTTCTACAACCATTTCTTGTTGATTCATTTCATCCATATCTATATTCTCCCATCTTTATGCAATAAGATTCTTATAACATCTTTATTATTTTACACCAATTCTCCAAGAAAAACAATCACACACCAAAAAATCATTTAGTACGTAATCACGGCAAAAATCAAAGCAAATATACCTAAAAACATCGTATAGACTGAAAACCAAATAAGTTTTCCTTGTCTAAACCATGAAAAAATATATTTTAAAGAAAGTCTTGTTGCAATTAAACTAGCAAGAAAAGCAAATCCATAGTATACATATTGATATTTATTTGTGATGTCAAATCCTAAATTAAATTCTGTTGGATTTAATATCCATTGAAAAAAGAAGATTAAAAAGGACCCAAATGATACCGGAATATATAACATAAACGAAAAAGATAAAGCGGTATCCATTGATACTTTTCTTAATAACCCGGTAGAAGTTGTTATTCCGCTTCTTGAAAGTCCTGGAAAAATCGAAAAAGGTTGAACTAGCCCAATAATGATTGAATCTTTAAATGAAAGATTCTGATCCACATGTTTATTAGGAGAATTTCTGACAATATATAGAAGGGTTGAAGTAATTAATAAACCAATCGCTACAACAAACATAATATATTGTGTATAAAATTGTTCAATAGAATTTTTAAACAGGAGTCCTATAATCGCTGTTGGTATAGCCGCTACCAAAATTTTCATGCCATAATAAAACCCTTCTTTACTTTGTTCCCGCAAGGAAGGGAAAAAAATAAAGTTCCATGTTTCAGAAATCACAGAAATAATTAATTTGCGAAAATGATATACAATAGCTATTAATGACCCTAAATTAACTAAAGTTAAAAAGAGAATTCCTTCATCAGCGTTAATTTGTAAAAATGCTTTAGCAATTTCTACATGCCCGCTTGAAGAAATTGGCAATACTTCTGTAAGCCCCTGAATCAACCCTAAAAAAATGTATTTAAGTAATTCTAAAAATGACAATATAGTCACCTACCTTTATGATGCTTTTCATTAATTAATAAATGAGAAGTATCTATAAGTCTATATCTTTAAAAACGAAATTTTAATAAACTCAATTAATTAATAATTTATCTAGCAATAAATATAATAATGGAAATCATACCAATTAGCAAACAATATATCCCAAAATATTTTAATTTCCCTGATTTAAAAATATTAAATACTAGTTTAAATGCAATATACGTCGAGATAACGGCCGTTAAAAAGGCTAGAAAGTAATAAAAATAATATTCAGTGCCGGTTATAATAATTCCTTCTTGTAATATATCTTTTAAATATATAAGGGTGGATCCAATAGAAATCGGAATATACATCATAAAAGAAAAATCTAATGCCGAATCGATTCCTACGCCTCGTTTTATACCAGTCGAAGTTGTCATTCCCGATCTTGAAATGCCCGGAAGTAAAGCAACTGATTGAGCAATACCAATAAAGAAGGCGTCAACAAAAGTAATTTGAGTAAATCCCTTCCGGATTTTTTTGGTGCTAACCAATAATAAAATTGTTCCTGTAAACAATAAGCCTACTCCTGACAATAAAACATTATATTGTATTAACCATTGATTAATCAAATCTTTAAACAAAAATCCAACAATCGCAGCAGGAATACAAGCTATCAAGAGTTTAATCGCACTCAAAAATCCATTTCGAGTTACTTCTCTTGAATTCTTCTTAAAAACAAAAAGAAAAAAGTCTTTCACCATTTGAATAACTTTTTTATAATAAATTGCCAAAAATGTAATTAAGGAGCCTGAATTGACAATAATAAGAAAAAGTAATCCTTCATCAGCATTCAAGCTGATTAGTGCCTTAGCAATTTCTACATGTCCGCTTGAAGAAATGGGCAACACTTCAGTAATTCCTTGAATAAGTCCTAAAATAATATATTTAATTGCTTCAAGTAAGTTCACATCAATTCAACCCCTTTTATAGAATTTTACTATAAGTGGGTTTGTTTTTCAACAGCGAAAAAGAAAAAGCTGATTTTTTGCATAAATCAGCTTTAAATAATAAAGAAAATTATTTTTTAACTTCGGTCATCCACAAACCATGGAGATTGCAAAATTCAAACACTTTAATGTCTTGATCTGGCAAAACATGAAATGTTGTCTCAGGAAGTTCTCCTGGAACAAAAGTTTTTATTTGGTAGGTATCTTCTTGTGCAATAAATATCCATTGAATGTAATGTTCTGCGAGCATAGGATGAAGGACGCTTCCAACTGTAACTTTAATTACATTTTTTGAAATTCTTTCGACAACTGGCAAATGTTTTTCATTTCCTTGATCTTTAGACTTTGGTTGAAGCAAGGTCATTTCATCACCACAACAAACCAATGTGCTATCAACTGGATATGTATAACAAATTCTCTTGCAATGTTTACAGTAATATATGTTCATAACATAACGCTCCTTTAAATTTATTTTTTAATTTGATTTTATGATATCATACTACATTAAAAAGATAAAGCATATCGACCAAAAATCTACTATATTTCAATTTCTTCAATTGGCAATTCTTCGAAAGCATCAAGTACTTCATCAAACAAATCATCGTCTTCAACTGTAGAAACAAAATATTCATTTGTCTCTTCATCGAAATCTAATTCCAACAAGACAATTCCTTGATCATCTTCTGCCATTTCAATTCCATCAATTTTTAATAAATCTAAAACGGCATAGATTACTCCATGCATTGGGATAACTCCAATTTGTGCCATTTCAAATGTTTTGTTTTCATCATCCACCATAATAATGTTATCCATTTTTGTTTCATCTAAAATAATTTCATAAATCTCTTTATCTGTCATTGTTTTTTCTCCTAATAATGGTTTGTGATTTTTTCAGCAAACCCTAATAATTTCTTTACTTCAATTATTGTTCCATCATCTAATTTTACTGTCCCAGAAAAAATTCCAAATACTTGATCTCCAATATTTTTAATAATGCCATAATTTAAAGCATCTTTTCGATCGACAATTGGTTCCATTATTAATTCTAATCTACCATCATTAGAACTGAATTTCCAAGGTTTCATGAAATCTTTGTTATCTACTACAAAAGATACTCGATCAAGTTTGTGTGCTTTTCCATCGTAAAACAACATGTTTTCTGAAGCTTTTGAAGTATCCCCAAACCCGTAACCTAAATTAAACCCAAATCGGTGACCATCAATAATACCAGAAGCGTTAGACCAATACCACGTATTTTTATAAGTCCAAACACCTCTTCCCCAATCTAATACTGAGAAACTGGCATCTTCTTTAAAATCAAATATTTCATTTCCGATTTTAACTTTTCCAATAGTTGGCATACAATTGATTTTTTGATTATAGTAAAAAGCTTTGATGTTTTCTTTCCAAGGTGTAGCTATTACCATAGAGTCATCATGTAAATCTTTAATGAAAAGCTCTGCTTCAAAATCTTTTTGAGGTAAGAAATTACTAATTTTTACTTTAATAATTCTTTGATCTTTTTCTTTGATAAAATCAAAATCAAACCCTTGATTGTGATATTGAACGTTGCCATTCTCGGAAGTAGTTGGAAGATTCATCTTCCCAAACGGAAACCAAAGAGTTTTAATCTTACTCCATACTTTCTTTGATTTAAAATCTAAGAATACTGCGCTTACTAACGCAGAATAACCTAAATCCGCTACCGTAAATGAAACACCAAAATCTTGTGTTAATGTTGCATAATAATCCCATTCTTTTACTCTCCATATAGATGCCTTTATGTCTTTTCTATTATAAACAAACAAAGGGCTTAGTGCATATCCTGGATTATTTAAATGTCCTAATTCATTAAGTAAATTTTGCTTTTCTGTAATAACGTGTTGCATGTTGTTTTCACCCCCAATATATTACAATCTTTATTATACGTCGAATTCAAGTAATATTCTATAAAAAAGAAAAGATTAGTTAACTTTATCTTATCTTTTCTTTTTATTTTTTATTTAGTTGTGAAGACTTTTAATAAAGATTACGAAGGTTTTTTCTTTGCTCTAAAATGCAAAATAAGAAATATAACAACAACATAAAGCAAACAACCAAACAAAGCAATGTATTCAAAAAGTGTTTCATACGATTTCTGATACCCTAGAGAAGGTAACATTAAAAATCCAAATAAAGGTAGCGCAATTGTGATTGCAGTTCCTGAACCTAGAACCATTTCTTCCGCTACTGGAGATTCTAAATTGCGATCCAATCCTTTCAGCAAAGCAATTCCGGTAGAAGCAACTCCGGTTAACATTCCAAATAATCCAACGAAATATTCATCTTTATATTCTGCATATACTTTTTTTGTAATATACCGAATATAAAATAAAGTAGAAATTCCACCAACCAAAGAAACAACTCCAAGCAATATTCCATAATCTTTTAAGAAATCAATTGTAATTGTTAATACAGCTCCAGCAATCATATAATTAAAACATAGAGAACTGATGTTAGAAAGAACATAATCGTTTTTCATAAAATTGATATTCTTTCCTTTTTTCTGTACTACTTTTAAAATAATCTTGTAAATTAATGCATATGCGATACCTATGATAAAATTAAAGCCTTCGAGAAGTCCAAAAATAGTGCCTCCTATGCTACCTAGATTAACCAATACCTTTTGTAGTAAAAAGAGGGTGAGCCATACCAAACCATATATAATCGAAATAATAACAATTTGAATTGTTAACCCATCAAGTACACTTACTTCACGTACGGTATCAATTTGAATTGTTGTTGTTTGAAGAGATGAGTCTTCATAATGACCAGGCTTTTTTTCGCCTTTTCTTCTTGACAATACGTTAATTGCAACAACTCCTATGGTTCCTCCAAAGACGAATCCTAAGAAGGCATATGAGGCCCCTAAAGCAATTCCTTGTCCTTCTAGCATGGTGTTCCACATAGATCCAAAACTCATTGCTAGCCCAGGCCCTTGACCAAATCCAAGAGGAAGTAACATGCCTGCTCCTACAAATTTATCACTAAAGAATAATAATACAAGCAATATCCCTAAAAAGCCTTGAAGAGCGTATGTACTAGTGATAATCATTCCAGTAGACCAAACTTTTCGTTTGCTCTTGCTTTCTCCTTGTCTTAACGTAAGCGAAATAAACCCAAGAGCTAATGCATGATATACAATTGCTTGCATCGTTACAACATCAATCGTATAAGTTGTAATTCCTAGCCCTAAACGAGAAATTATTTCATTTGAAAATAAAAGTCCTATCAATCCTCCAAGTAGTGCGGTTGGAAGTACTATTCGATTTAATGCTTTAAATTTTGTTTTCAATACTTTTCCTACAAATAATAAAATACCAATCAGTAAAAAATAAATGATAATGTCCCACTTTTCCATTAAAATTCTCCTCCTTTGAGATGATTAATCATATCTAAAAATAGCATTGGGTCTTTTAAAGAAATATAATAAGTTTTATTCTCGTAATCAAATGATAAATTCGTTTTTTTTGTCAAAACCAATCCATTGATTGATTCTACATTAAATTCTAAATGTATCTTTTCGTTTTGAATAAACAAAATTTGGTTTTCTAAAACTACTACTACTTTTCCAAGTTTTTTGTTTTTATAAGTATCTAAATTCACTTCAAATAGATTGCCTTTTGACTTGACAGAAGATTCTACAATTGTTGGAATAATTGATTTTTGAAGGGAACTCCACTCAACTAAATTGTCAAATTTGAGTCCTTCAATCAATCCATATTGATTAAAGTGCGCAATTTCGCCACAATGATTACAATAGATTTTATTTTCTTTTGTATAGATTGTTTGATGATTTAAGCAATTAGGACACACATAAATATAAGACTCTAATCCTTCTGCTTTTGATTTGGAATTATAAATATATTTGTTTTTTCTGTTCCAATCAAAATCATTAAATTTTAGAGCTTCTTTAACTGCTAGGTATATTTCATCAAGGCTTAACGTTTCTAACTCTTTGCCTTTAAATAATGTATAAAAGTTTAATTCAATCTTACCTTTATTAACAACTTTCTTTCCCCATCTTGGAGCGGAGAGGTATCCTCCGTTTGCTTTACATACAACGATATCTAATTTCATCTTTTTTAAGAACTTAACTGTACTGTAAGGAAAGTCGCTTTCTTTCCCAAAGAAAGATGAATTCCCTTCTGGAAAAAGCATTACCCCGCGATTATGATTATAAATCACATTCATCATACTTTTAACAGTCGATATATCGCTTTGTCCTTTGCGCTTTGGAATGGAATAAAGGATTTTTGTGAGTAAAAATCTCATAAACCAACTAGTGTACATAAAAACATTTATAACTGGATAAGGATATTTTTTTAAGTGTATGGAAGTGTAGAGCCCATCATGCAAACTTACATGATTACCTATTAAAATATATGGATCAACTCTTTTAGGGTTAAAATTAATATAATTGATAACAAACCGAAACTTTGAATAATAATACGCTCTTAGTAATACGTGTAAAATTGACTCTTTTACATTCATCTTCATCACTCGCCTTGATATCGATTATATCATAGTTTATTTATATTTTTTTTTAGTTTTTTGTTTTTTTTATAAGAATTTAGTTAAATTTTTCGTTTTTGTGTTATAAAATCAAAATCCTTTCAAAAAGAAGAAAGTTTTTTATACCTATTAAAATCGTCTTACTTCTTTAAAGGTTTCTTTCAGTCTTTTATTAATAATATCTTTATTAAACATTCTGGTAGAATTAATTCGATTTTTATGACCTTCAACTAACTTATCTAAATTAAAAGAAAGTTCTTGGCTCATATCATTTTCTTCTTCGGGCGTAGTTCCAAATCCATCCTTGCAGAAGGGAAAAACATAATCCATGTCTTGAACAGTTTTTTCAATTTGAATAATGTGAACAAAATCAATTTCAAAATCATACATATATTGAATTTCTTCAAACAAAGAAAAATACTCTTTAATACCTGTTTTGTAATCTATTAAATGATGATAGGTATCTTTTTCATCTCTAGTATCTTGTATGGAAATTCCTTCTGCCGTTATAACAGCAATAACAGCATTTTGATCAAAAATTAAAAAGCTGTGATCATTTCTATTTTCCCATCCGAAAGCTACTTGAAGAATAAAGTGCAATTGTTCAAAATTAATATAGGAAGGAACAACTAATTTTCGCCAAATGTTTTTCTTTTTATAGATTAATGAAACCTTCATCTCAAAAGCTTCCCTAAAAACTGATGATGTAATTTCCACACTGTCTTTAAGATTAGTCATAATTAATAATTCCGTATAAAGCAAATCATGAGGAAAAAAATGATTGTTTCCAAATTTTACCATATAATAGGCAGCCTCAAGACTAAAACTTACTTGTTCAATGGTATTTACATTCATATCAAATTCAAGATTTTCAGCGATCCACTTCACTTGATGCATCGAAGATAAAACTGATCTGCTAGATGAAGGAGTATAAATAATTTCTTTTGCAAGAATTAAATACTGATTAATAATTTCATTTTTTACTCCCTCTCTTTTCCAAGCTGCTCGAATTGCATTTTGAATAAGAAAAGTTAATTTTTTAAAATCCTTTCCATATACTTGATAAAGTAAAATCGCATATTTTGTTTGATTATTTAACAACAGAATTGAATTCTTTCCGTTCACTTTAATGATATTTGCATGCCATGAAAAAAAGGGATTTTCTTCAAAAAAATCACTCGTTTGAATATTTAGTTGATTTACTAGTTTTTTTGTGCACCCAATTCTCATAATGCAGATTCCTTCCTCTGGTGTTTATCACATACATCAAACCATTTTTTCTTAAATAAATCAAGTCATTTTTTGTAATTTACAGGAAAAATTTGAGGAGTTTTCAAAAAAAAGCAGCCAAGAAATATGGTCTGCTTTTTAAATTATGATTATTAATCTTTATGATAGCGGTCCTGAATTAAGAACATCAACATAATCATCTAAAATGGCTTTTTGAGCATTGGTTAACGAATTTACATTGTACCCTTTAACTACGTCAGAATTATCAATTAAATAATCTAGAAAATCAGTTACTAATGCAGTTTCGATTACTTCAATTTCACTTAAAGTCATTCCGGAAATATCTCTGTATTCTGCAGTTTTAGCAATAGCAAATACAGCAGTAACTAATTCATTCACTCTATTTTTATTTGTAGAATTCATAAAAGAATCAAAATTCTTTGCAAACAGAATTGCTAAAGCATAACTTGAATAATCATCTGATTCATATGAGTCATATTCTAAGTAATCACTTCCATATTCATCCATATAGTAATTTGCAATATTCTCTTGAACTTGATTTAAATCTTCAAATAAATCATTGTCATCTTCGTATTTTAATAATGCGGTTAATAAATCAACGAGTGTCACGGCTTCATCCAAAGCCGTAGTTTCAATTGCTGTTTTCAAAGTATCTCTTTGTGAAGTAGATAACTCTCCCGTATCTAAAAGCGAATCAAATGGTATGACCGATAAAATCAATTCAGTGATTGCTAATGTATCAGCGTCAGTTGTTTCGCCCAAAACAATATATATCATTTCCGTAATATATTGAACGACATTTCGTTGTGTCTCCATTTTCGCTAAATAGTAATCCGTATAATTATCATAAGTAATATCTAATGCTGTGTTTGAGTAAGGGAAAGCAAAGAAATCGTCAACAATGTAAGAAGATAGGATAACAGATTGTCTTAATACTTCTCCATCTGATTTCACAAACCATTTTAAAACAGGGTCCATTAAATCATATGTATACTCGGAAACATCTTTAAAATTTGTAAATAGAATATTGGAATAATCCAATGCAAGCGCAGGAACCAACGTATCTGAAGCGGACTCAATAATATAGTCAATATAGGAATCAAACATAGCTTCTTGTTGTTCAAGGCTATATACATTTCTAATCTCTTCAATGAGCCCCTCATTATCATTTTGGAAACGATCAAAATATTTAATTGCTAAAATCATCATTTCAGCTTGGAACATTTCTGCGGTCTCTGATTGTGAAAGAGACTTCATTTCATCTACAAAATCGTCATCGAATGTATCAATGAATTTTGCGAATGCTTCCAAAGATAAAATCGTTTGTGCAGCGCTTTGCATTATATATTGTGTAGGCGCCGTTCCATCAGCTAAAATTTCTCCAAATATTCCAGCCATTTCATATAAAAGCACCATGTCTTCCATGGATGGTAAGTTATCTAGCATCAAACTTACGATTTCTTCTTTTACTAAAATGACTTCATTAGTTACTAATAAATTTGGATTATCCACATTCGATAAATCAACAATTTGACTAACCAGATTTTCGCTGATTTGTTCATGAATAGAAAGAAAATAATTTACAACATGTAATAACGATACTACTATTTCTTCACTAGATTCTTCTATTGAATCCAATAGATTGTTATACATATCTAATTCAACATTAGCTTCATCCATTAAATTTTCATAATATTCATCGCCTCCAAAGTAGGCAATCATCCCTTGATAATATTCAATATCAGATTCAAGTAAATCAATTTTACTTTGCATAAGATTAGGCATAAATAATAACATTCCACTAAGAAGAGCTTCTATGTTAATTCCTGAATCAACTAAATCTGTAAAAGCTGAATTAATTAATGTAATATCATTGCCAGAGTCACCAACCGCTTCTAAAAAAGCAGTTAGAGCCGTTTGCATATCTTCAAAATCGTCTGAAATCATTCCTTTATCGACCAAAGCTTCCGCAACGCCATCTGGTATTTCGATGAGTCCGCCTAATGAATCTTCCATCAAAGCAGAAATTGCGTTTATTTCAGTAGCTCGATGCACCACGTAAGCAATGCTTGCACTTAACGGAGAATCTTGATATCCTCTTGGAGCTTCAGTTTGAACTTGAAAAATAAATTTATCTCCAATACGTGAAGTAAAATCATATCGATTTGTGCTAACAGTCGCGGCCTTAACTCCATCCACATATACGATGTATCCTTTTGCACCAACTACTTCATCCCATGTTAATATTGTATTAGTAATGGTCAAATTCGTTGGAATGCCATAAAATTCAGTGTAATCGATATCTACATCAGATCCTCCTGATGTACAACCAATAAATCCAAAAACGGAAAACATTAATAAAAGCATAAACATCATTTTTTTCTTCATTTTTTTCTCCTTAATATTTTTTAATTTCTTCTATAATTTGTAATCTTTTAATCCTTAAAAAATAAATAAAATAACTCAAACAATAAACAATAAATACAATTCCTATGGAAATTAAAAATAATGAAAAACTTGGAATAATAGATTTATAATACCCAAATATTATCATAACTTTTGGAAGATTAGGAATTAATATTATCGCTTCAATGCTCGCAAAAGCAATTACAATGACGAATAATATTAACCCTTCTAAAAACAAATTCTTTGCAATTCGAACCGAATCCAATCCCAATGATTTTAACTTGGCGAAATCAGATTTCATAGTATAAAACATCAAAGTAATATTGTTTATAATTACGACAATAAAGCACAAAACAATAATAGTACTTAGAAATTCAAATAAATTGTTTACATTAAGAACTATCCCAGAAATACTTGAAATCAAAATATCCATATCGAGAATATAATACATTTTTGCTGAGTAATCTCTGATTAATTCTTCATATATTCCTTCTTGATTTGAATTTATTAATATTGTATTACTGCTTACAATTCCTTGATACAATTCACTTTCGAACAAATTTGAATAAACTACATTGTCGTAATTTGTCTCAAAAAACCCTCCAACCACAAAAGCTATATTTGATAATTCGCTTGAAATATCTACATAAATAACATCGCCAAGATTTGCTCCATAAATATAATGTAAATTTTCAGGAAGTACAATGTATGGCAAAGTATTGTTAAGATATTGTTCTTCAATTTCGTTCTTTAAATGAAAAACAAAATAGTTTTCAAATTTATTATATTCCATTGAAACAAAAAAGTGAACATTTTTTCTATTATTTGTATTTCCGGTATCGAAAGTTAAAACCGTTTCTTGAAAGATGATTGCTTCATCAACCGATTCTACTACATAAGCTGTTTCAATTTCAGTTTTCATTGATTCGTTATAATTAAAAATATTTAAAACAGCATAATCTACTTGAAGCTGATTTTTAACAACCTCAATTTCATTTACTATATAACTTCTTACTGCCAGTGTCGTTAAAATAACTTGAAATGCAACAAATAATACTTTCATCGAGTTGTGAATGTATTTGTTATCGTGCAAATGTTTTAAAGAGAATAAAGAAAATAGAGTCTTTTTCTTTAGTCTATTCTGTTTTGAAATCAAATTCAATGTAATACTAAATAAATTTATAAAACACAAAATGGATATGATTGTTGTAAAAAAAGCATTGAATTCTTCTTTAAAAGGGTGAATGAAAATTAATATTGCTAAAAAGGAAAAGATAAAAAGAGTGAAAAAATAGTAAAATGTTTGCTTTTCATATCGATAATCCGTGCTTAATTCAACAATGGTTTTCTTATTCATTTTTTTAATAAAGAATAACATGTCCAAAAACACAAGAATCGTTATGATTAAAATTGCGAGAATTGTCATCAAACCATCTAAATAAATGGAATGAGTAATACCATAAATTAAAGCTCCTTGATTTAATAAAAAAAGCACTGAAATGATGCCAACTATTGAAGAAACAATTAAATAGATGATTAACTGTATTGACCAAATTTCAATAAGAAAAAATTTGTCTCCTCCAAGAGAATCGATGACTCCTAACTGTTTCGAATAATCTTTAAATAACAAAGGTAATAAAGAATGTAAAACCATTACAAACGCGATAATCATTAATAACCCAACACCCGCGAAAAGAGTTGCGTTATATGTTGCTTCTCTAATAATTTCAGTTTCATCAATGGTTTTAAATAGATAATAATCAGCAAAATCTTCATTTTGTTCGAAAAGAGAAATGATTTCATCAATGGATTGATCATCTTTTACATCAAAATATACAGTGTTTCCAAAATTATTAAAAATAGTCATTCCATAAATATCTTCTAAAATAGTGTCTTTTCTTAAAAATATTTTTTCTCCTGAAAAAACTCCAAAATCATCGATAATCTGACTTACCTGGTAATCAAATAGCATTCCATTAATTGAAAGCTGTAATGTATCGCCAATTTCTAAAAGATTGTTCTCTTGAGATGATTTTGTAATAATGACTTCTCTTTCTCCTAGAGTTGGAACGTCCTTATCAATTAAACGTTCTAGTTCGTATTCTGTAGAGGATAATACTTCGGTATAAAAAAGAGATTGATCTGTTTCAACTAAAGTATAAAAATTAAAAAAAACACAAATGGATTTAAAATAATCTTGGTATTCTTCTTCAATGGTCCTTTTATTGATGATTCTAGCTGAAGAATTTTCATCATAAGTCATTACCAAATCAAATTGTTGGTATACCTGTTGCCCTTCATAATACAAAACTTGTTTTAAAGCGGAAAACATACTAAATGATAAAATAAATAATGTCATTAAAATGCTAAGAGAAAGAAAAATTACAAAAGAATTTCCTTTATTCTTAATAATGTTTTTATAAGCAAATCTAATTTTATAAGGAAATGAGTTCATCTTTTTCTACAACCCCATCCAATAACTGTATCTTTCTGTTACAAAAAGAAAGATTATCTTCGTTATGAGTAACCATAACAATCGTTATATGTTTCATGGTGTTTAAGTCCTGTAATATTTTCATTATCTCTAACCCATTTTTTTGATCCAAATTTCCTGTTGGTTCATCTGCGAAAATGAGCTTTGGTTGATTGACAATTGCTCTGGCAATTGCTACTCTTTGTTGCATTCCTCCGGATAATTGATTAGGGTAATAATGCGCAAATTTACTCATTCCAACCAACTCTAAAACTTCTTCGATTTCAGAATTATCTTCTTTTTTAGCTATGATTCTGGACAATAAAATATTTTCGTAAACAGTAAGATTGGGCAATAAATTATAAAATTGAAATACAAATCCGATGTCATTTTTTCTCAAGTTTTGCATTTCAGATTCTTTAAAAGAAGTTAGGTCTCTATCAAATAAGAATACATTTCCAGAAGTTGCTTTTTCTAAACCACTAAGCACATATAATAACGTGGTTTTCCCAGATCCAGATGGGCCTACAATTCCACAGAAATCATCTTGCATAATTTCTATATTAATTTTTTTTAGGACGTGAGTTACCACTTGACTGCTATTATAATCTTTTACAACATCTTTCGTTTGAATTAAGACCATTCTTTTTCCGCCTTTTAAAAATCTGTTTTTATTGTGATGTCGATAAGTTATGATTATTATACCATTTTAAAAAAACAGATTCAATATACCTAAAAGAAAAACGACAATTAGTCGTTATTCTGATTTAGGATTTGGCAATTTACACTTAGAGTGATTGATCTCATGAAATAACCAAAGCATACCTATTAACAATATTCCAAAAGAAATAAATTTATACGGAAGCCCAGCCAGCGGTAAAGCGGCCACTGATAAGGTGATGCCAATTGTTGCAAAAAATGCTATTACACATGGAGTACATCCATAAGTCATGATTCCAAAAAAAACTGCAACACTACTTAAAAAAGTTCCTTTTCCTTCTTTGCCTGTAAATTTAACCAAAGCTGAACTTAAATTCATCATAAAAGCACTTAAAAAAGACATTATAATGTTTAGTAAAATATTAATTACCACCAAGTAAGTCCCATATTCTTCTACCATTAACAGATATCCACCATTTAAATAATCTAATAAAAAATAAAGTGTTAAAAAAAAGCTTGCAATAATCATCCCTTGTACAATAAACCGTTTTTGTTTTTGCATATTTAGTATAAGTTTTAACATCATTTCTCCCTTTCAAACAAAGACAGATATTCTTCGTATTCTGACCCTATTAATTTTTCCAAAGGAACAAATTCTAAAGATGCAGAATTAATACAATATCTCACTCCACCTGTTTCTTTTGGCCCGTCATCAAAAAGATGTCCCAAATGAGAATGAGAGTCCTCGCTTGTTACTTCAATTCGAAGTAGATGATGACTTACGTCTTTCTTAAGTTCTACTTTTCCAAGTGACTTGGAAAAACTTGGCCATCCACACATTGAATCAAATTGGTCTAGCGTTGAAAACAATGGAGTTTTTGAAATTACATCTAAATATATTCCTGAATGTTTGTTATTCCAATATAGATTGTCAAAAGGTGGTTCAGTTGCTTTGTTTTGTGTCACTTCATATTGCATTTTTGTTAATTTTATTTTTAAATCATTCTTACTTTTGATTGTCACTTCTCTCACCGCTTTAAAAATAGTATACCATATGAACGTTCTTCAAGAGTGATAGATGCTTGGTGAAATTACACCATAAAAAAAGCAATTGAATTTCAATTGCTTTCCTGATTATTTATAAATTGTAATTTTATTTTTTCCAGTGTTTTTTGAAACATACATTGCTTTATCGGCTTGTATAATTAATTCCTCCGCATCGCATACTCGATTCCATTCAGAAAGTCCAATGCTCACTGAAATTTGCATTTCAAGCTCTTCGGGAAGAGAAATTTTTAAAATGTTTTGTTTGATTTTCTCACTAATAGCCTCTGCCTCTTTTGGTGTTGTATTAGGAAAAATAATTAAAAATTCATCTCCGCCATATCTTGAGCAGATGTCGATATTTCTAGTATTATAAAGGATAACCTCAGCAACAGCTTTAAGAACTTTATCTCCCGTATTGTGGCCATAGTTATCGTTTATTTCTTTAAAGTAATCTACATCAAGCATCACAAGAGATAAAGGATTATTTCTAAATTTTGCTTCTCTTAATGCTTTTCTAAGCTTTAAGTCTTGGTAACGTTTGCTATAAAGACTTGTTAAGTAATCTTTATCCAATGCTTCAGAACGAATATTGACTAACTGGTATAATACATAGGTTGCTAAGCCTGTCAAACACATAAGTCCTATTGCAATCACAATTCGCACAGAAGTAATCAATCCTTGTACATAAGATAAAGAAAAATCGACACCAACTACTCCAATAATCTCATCGGTTTCATGATTAATAATAGGGGCAAATCCTGATAAACACTCTCCCCACACTGGGTAAGTTTCAATACTAGTTGCTACAGGGATTCCTTCGACAAAAGCTTGGCGTTCTAATTCATACATTACATCTTCCGATCCAATTGGTGAAAAAAACTCACTTTCTTGATCTTCTCCATCGATAAGATAAACAATGGTAGCATCATCAATCATTTTTTCAGTATAGATATAATCTGCACCAGTTTGTGTTCTTAAGTTATAAAAAATGGTTAACATTTTTTGATAATATACTTCGTCGTAAGTTCCTTCTGAATAGTCTTCAATTTCGAATAGTTCTTGATAGGAATCAATATCTTGCTCCACTAATTCCGCCACTGAAATAGCTACATTTTCGGCATTTCTACCCAATTCTTCTACAATAAGCGTTTTTATATTTGCGTATAAAATATATCCCGGAATCGAGCAAACAATTGCACTAAAACTAAATATAATTAATATTATCACAAATCTATTTTTAATGGATGAAAGCATTGTTTAGCTCCTTTTTTTAAAGTATATGTCTTTCATTATACCTAATGAATAAAACAAGTCAATCCTTTGCTGAAAAATGAATCTGATTATTCTTGAATATTTTCTCGATAAAGAGGCATGCTCATACACCTTGGTCCGCCTCTACCCCTCGATAATTCCCCTGAAAGAATGGGGTGGACTTTGATACCGTGCTTGGTTAACAAATCGTTTGTGATGTGATTTCTTTCATAAACAATGACTTCTCCTGGTCGAATAACTATGGTATTTGCTCCATCATTCCATTGTTCTCTATCAGAAGACACAACATCGTCGCCACCACAAGGAATTAAGGTAATTTTTTGATTTAGATATTTTTCTAAAATCATATCAATTTTACCTTCAATTGGTAATACAGTTAATTTATTTTTATGTGTTTTACTTCTAGTTAATTCAAATACTTTAATATCGTGTCTTAATTCGTTATGAATTAAAAATTTACCATAATCTACTTGAGTAAAAATAGTGTCAAGATGCATAAAAGATCTGCTTTTTGGAATATCAAAAGCAAGAATTGTCTCGAACGTGGTTTTATAATTATAAAATAGATTTTTTGCTAATTTCTCAATAGCTGCAGGATGTGTTCTTTGGCTTACTCCAACTGCTAATATTTTATCATTCAGCACGACAATATCTCCGCCTTCAATAGAAGACAAATATGTTCGGTTGTAATAAAGTGGAATCGTATCGTTTCCATAAATGGGATGATATTTAAAGATGAATTCTCCGTATATGGTTTCTCTACTTCTTGTAAATGTATACATTTTACTGATTGAAACTCCGTTTCCGATAACTGAAAATGGGTCTCTAGTGAAATATAAATTTGGCATTGGATCTGTCACAAACGGATAATCTCTTATATAGTCTGTTAACGTTCTTTTTGTAAAATTAGGTACTTCAGATTTTCGAATACCAGACATCGTTTTTTCGACCATTTTTTTTGTTGTTGTACATGCGTGTAAATAATCTGATAAAACAATTTTTAAAGTATCACTTGTTACATGTGCCTCTTCAATAAATTGTTCAATAAATTGATTTTTAATGCTTTCAGATGAATCGAGAGCTTCTGAAACCAAATCAGAAAGATACAGAACTTCTACTCCATTTTTTCTGAATACTTCAGCGAATTGGTCATGTTCTTTCTTTGCTAAATCTAACCAAGGAATATCATCAAAAAGCAGTTGTTCTAACCACTTAGGAGTTAAGTTTTCAAGTTCTCCTCCTGGTCGATGCAGAAGTACTTTTTTTAGATTCCCTATTTCAGAATTTACTTGTAAAACACTCATAAAATATTCCTCCTTAAATATACAATTTAATTAACGTTATTGAATGGGCTTAAATCTAGCGGTAAAATGTCTTAAAATTGGTGATTCATAAATAAATTCAACACCTTTGATAGTATCTCGCCTAAGATATACTTTTATCAAACATTCTGCAACATAATCTAAGTGTTGAAATGTATAGGTTCTTCTTGGTATTGTAAGTCTCAAAAATTCGATATCTGCTTTCATATTTTTCAGCGAATCCGGATTTCTTCCTAAAAGCAAAGATCCGATTTCAACAGCGCGTATTCCGCCTTCTAAATATAATTCATTACAAACAGCGTGAGCTGGAAATTGATGATAAGGTATTTGTGGGCACATTTTTCCACAATCCACAAAAACCGCATGTCCTCCAGTAGGATATTGAATAGGAATTCCTGCAGAAAGTAATTTGTCTCCTAAGTATTTGACTTCATCAATGCGGTAAGCCAAATAATCTTCTTCTAAGGCCTCTTCTAATCCAACCGCTAACGCATCCATGTCTCTTCCTGCTAAGCCACCATAAGTTGGAAATCCTTCCATAAGAACAATTCTAGTTTGACATCTTTTGAATAATTCTTCATTAGATTTAATTGCAATTAATCCGCCAATATTAACGAGTCCATCCTTTTTAGCGCTCATTAAAAAAATGTCAGCTAATGCAAATGTTTCTTTGGCGATATCTATAATTTTAGTATCTTGATATCCTTCTTCTCTTTGTTTTATAAAATAAGAGTTTTCTGCATATCTGGCCCCATCAATTATAACTGGAATGCGATAATGAGAAGCTATTTCTGAAACTTGTTTCATATTTGAGATACTTACTGGTTGTCCTCCTGCGGAGTTATTTGTGATAGTCATAATAATGCCAGCAATATTTTGGGCTTGATATTTTTCAATAATTTGTTCCAATTTTACTATATCAAAATTACCTTTAAAAGGAGCATAATGTTCTAAGTCAAAACACTCTTTACAAACACAATCAATGGCTCTAGCTCCCGCCATTTCAACGTGTGCCCTTGTCGTATCAAAGTGAATATTACTAATAAAATACATGCCCGGATGTTTTATTAATTCGGGTATCACTACTTGTTCTGCCCCTCTGCCTTGGTGAGCAGGCATAATATACTTATAGCCCGTAATTTCTTTTACTACTTTCTCTAGACGATAGTAACTAGATGATCCCGCATAGGATTCATCTCCTTGCATTAATGCTGCCCATTGAAAATGGCTCATTGCGCCTGTTCCAGAATCTGTAAGAAGATCAATAAAAATATCTTCACTTCGAAGTTGAAAGGGATTGTAACCAGCCTCTTTTAATTTGATTTTTCTTTTTTCGTGTGTAATCAAATGAATCGGTTCCACCATTTTAATCTTATATGGAGGAATAGCATAACTCTTTTGCATCATTTCATCCTTTCTAATCTATATTTTTTTAGCTAGAATCATCTAGCGCTTTCTGACATAGGGGTATGGAAGTCAACAAACGAAAACAACCGATACTGAATCGAGTTGAGAATTAGAAAATGATCTCACACCCAAAGACAAAAACGGTTATATTTCGCTTTAAAATTGATTATGTATAAAAACATAAATTTCTTAAATTTAAATAGATGTTTTTATCAAATTTTAATTTGATTTAATTTTAAAAATGCATTTAATCGTCTTCTGCTTTTAAACATGAAGATTTTCTCATAGCCAATAACTGGTTACTTTAATTCAAGTAAAGTTACCGACTCAACATGTATGGTTTGTGGAAACATATCAAATGGTGTAATCTCTTTTACAGTATATCCACCATTAACTAAGAAACGCAGATCTCTTCCAAGGGTTGCTTGGTCACAAGATACATAAACTACTTTTGGTATCTTCATGGATAAAATCATATCAAGGAATTTTTTGTCGCATCCTTTTCTTGGAGGATCAATAAATATTACGTCAAAATTAAACTTTTTCCATTTTGTAATAACCGTTTCGGCATCTCCAACTTCAAAAAAAGCATTTTGAATATTGTTTTTTTCTGCATTTTTTCTCGCATCTGCGATTGCTTGTTTTACAACATCAATTCCAAAAATTTTATATGAATTTTTAGCTGCATTTAAGCCAATAGCTCCAATACCACAATATGCATCGATTACTTTATTTTTTCCTGTAAGTCCGGCATATTCTAGTGCTTTTATATATAATTTTTCAGCTTGATACGTATTAGTTTGGAAAAAAGAACGATATCCAATTTCATAAGTGATTTCGTTTATTTGATCCGTTAAAAAATCTTTTCCATATAATACATTTATTTTATCTGTAGAAAGTGGCGACTCATCTTTTGTCACTGTATAAGCGATTCCAACAATCTCAGGAATTTTAGTGATTAATTTTTTTACAAACATATCTTGATAAGAAATTGTATCTTTTGCTAAGTGTAATAATAAAACAATCTCCTTATTTAAAGCCGACTCACGAATAACAGCAGACTTAAGAATCCCAATTTTAGATACATCGTCATATGCAAAAATAGAAAGTTCATTACAAACATTTTTAAGTAGCGTTAATAGTTCAAAAGATTTTTTTGACATGATATAACATTCTTCTAAATTTACCAAATGATGTGATTTAGCTTTAAAAAATCCCGCTTCTATTCCTTTTTCAGATTGTCTAAACTTTATTTCAACTTTATTGCGATAAAAATAAGGATTAATCATCCCTGACATTTCTTTAACTTCTGTTTCTTCGAGTCCAACATGTTTTAAAGCTGCTTCAACACGATATTTTTTAAAACTTAGTTGAACATCATAATCCATGTGCATTAATCCACACCCACCGCATTCATAAAAATGCTTGCATTTAGGCGCTACCCGATAAGGGCTTCGTTCAAGCCTTTCAATTACCTTGCCAAACCCATAATTTTTTCTTCGTTCTGTGACTAAAATTTCTGCTCTTTCGCCTTTTAATAAATCTTCCACAAATACGGTATATCCGTCTTCTAATTTGCATACTCCTAGCGCATCATGTGTTAAATCAATGGCTTTTACAATTGTGGTTGGTGTTAAATCTTCCATAAATTAATTCGTTCCTTCCTCGCCTTTGATTTTTGTGTACAATAATGCTAATCCGCCAATACCCGTTTCTCGGTATTTTGTATGAATGTCTTTTCCAGTTAAATACATGGTTTCAATAACCATATCTAATGAAATTTTTCTTGATTTTGATAGGAAAAACGCTAATCCGCAAGCATCGATAGCTCTTAAAGCACCAACTGCGTTTCTTTCAATACAAGGAATTTGCACATACCCTAGAACGGGATCACAAGTCAATCCTAAATGATGTTCTAAAGAAATTTCTGCAGCATATTCTATTTGATTAATTGATAAATTAAATAATTGAGCATGCATAGAAGCCGCCATAGCTGATGCACTTCCGATTTCTGCTTGGCATCCCGCAATTGCGCCGCTTATAGAAGCGTTGTGTTTAATTAAATTACCAATTAAACCGGCAGTCGCTAAAGCTTTAATGCATGTTTCTTTCTTAAAGTGATGTTTTTCTTTCATATATCGAAGTACTGAAGGCAGAACTCCTGAAGATCCACAAGTCGGGGCTGTAACAACAAGATTTCCGCTTGCGTTTTCTTCTGCAACGGCGTAAGCATAAGCGCTCACTAATCTACTTTCTGTTATTTCAGAAGGCTCATTTTCAAATACCTTGTTTAATAATTGTTTTGCTTTACGACGAATTCCTAAAACGCCTGGTAAAATACCTTCATTTCGAAGACCTCTATCAATGGAATCATTCATCACTTGATAAATCGTATGAAGAAAGTTCCAAATGTCTGGTCCTTCAAATTTCTCAACGTATTCATATAATGTCAAATTAAATTCTTGGCAGTGTTTTTTTATTTCATCAAAGGTTTGATGAGGATATACTTCTTTTGAAATATAATCTTCTTCACCTTCAATTAAAACCGATCCCCCACCAACGCTAAAAACTCTAGAAAAATATGTTTTTCCCGTTTTAGAATACCCATAAATTTCTAGTGTATTCGGGTGACTTTGATGAAAGGATTCATCAAAAACGACTTCGACGTCATTTAAAGTTTTTTTAATAACGTAATCGGTTAAGTGACCTTTTCCAGTTAATGCAAGTGAGCCATATAATATGACTTTAAAAGTACTTGCATCAGGATGTTTTTCTTTAAATTGTAAACAAGCTTTTTGAGGCCCCATCGTATGCGAGCTAGAAGGTCCGTATCCAATCTTATACAGTTCCTTTATTGAATTCATACATTCCTCCACAAAAAAACCGCTTGTAATTATTATACCATATTTAGTGGAAAAATATAAGAGTCGTTTTGCGAAATCAAAAAAGACTTGCGTTATTTACACAAGTCTTTTTGATTCAAATAATTACTTAATTCATTTCTGTGATTTAGAAAGAGTTATAAGAAATATTCCTATTCAACTAAAATTCTTACGATATCTCCATCTGCAGATTTTACATTTACAATTTCACCAATTGCACCACTATTAATCATTTGGATTAACATATCTACATCAATGTCCATATCGTTTAGTTCCACTGATCCTAAATTGAATTTTTTGCTTTTTAATAACTTAGCAAATTCAATTGGTAATTCAATTCGAACTTCGTCTCCATCAGCTGAATCTACATATACTTTTAACATTCTAAATTGATTCTTTTTTTGAGTTGTGATTACTTCTTGCTCTTGTTCTTTTGCATCTCCAATTGCAGAGAGTAACTTTTCTGCATCCTCAGGAGTAATAATTCCTTTCGTAAGCAATTCTAATATTTTCATTCTTTCTTGTTTTAGTTCATCTTTTCCCATTGTTTTATCCTCCTTATTTAATTTTCTTTAGCAATGCAGAGGCAGCTTCTACGCTTAATTCTCCGCTATTAATTTTTTCTAAAATTTCAAACTTTGACATCTTAGGTCCTTTTTCTTCTACTACTGGTTCTTCTGGCGCACTTGCATCAGGTGAATAGCCTAATTCTAAAATAACATCATCCAACATTTTTTTGATGGTTGGGTAACTTAGATCCATCTCTTTTTCAATGGCTTTAATATTTCCGCGATTTTTCACGAATATTTCAATGAAATAAAGTTTATCTGTATCTAAGTAATTAAATTTGGAAAGTGTAAACTTGCCTTCTAAAGCCGAGCCACAATTTTCGCAGTGTAATCTCTCTACTACAAAATCATTATGGCATACAGGGCACTCAGAAATTACGGGGTATGATGCTTTAGCTTTTGTTACTTCTTTGAAAATGTTTAATCCTTCTCTTTTAAACTTTAATTTGTCCATTTTTTCCATTACTCATTTCTCCTCTGATTTTTATATAGTTTTAATAATTATTTTTTCGCCAGATTTGGCATTTACAGACAGTTTAATTCCTCGATAAGATATCATCCGAAGCAATTCATCTTTTGGCATAGGAAGTGTATCTTCATCAATGTTTTTTGCTAATCGCAATCCAAATTTAACAAGAAATAAAGGAAGTGGCAGTAAAAACAAAACTCCCAAAAAACGATTAACTCCTTTTTCTTCTGGAATGCGTATTTTTAGTTTCACAAAATGAGCTCGCCTCATTTTTGTCTTAGTTCCTTTTGGATACAATTCTTTATAAGCCTCTTTAGGGCTTATTTCATTTTCACGCAATTGAAACAATACATTGTTTACCATTATTCTTCCTCAACATTCTTAACAATTTTTTTGAATAGCGTTAATATCTAAGTAATTTAAATTTGCATATCTAATTTTTTCATAATGCAATCTGTCATTATCGATGCTTTGAAATTTTTCAATTGCATAGTCTTGATTAAAGACAAGATATTCTGGGATAACTAGATGATTGAATTTTGTGCGTTTCATATTATCACTCCTTTTTAAATGGATGTCTAGGTAATTTTAATTATTCTTCTTTGTTTTGGGTTACTAGTTTTTTTAAAGTGCTATAAAACTTTTTATTTCGCTTTCTTAATTATGATTTCATTTAATCTGTTGATTTTCAAGTAAAATATTAACTTTTTTAACTTGCACCTTAATTATATTAACTTTTTAATAAAAAAGCAAGTGTTTTTTTAAAATAATTTTAAAATAATTTAAAACGTCTCATAAATGAGACGTTTCTTTTGTATTTTTTTTTGATATTAGCTGAAAAATTAGGCTTCCAAGCACAAACCCTGGAAAATCAAAGATTAAGGAGTCAATTATGCTCGGCCCTCTATTTTCACTAAAGAATTGAATGAATTCATCAAAAAGTGCAATAAATAATCCAAAAATAATTAATTTCCAAATTGAAATGCGAAAAAATATAAAGGTTATACTCCAAGTGATGCCTAAGAGAAAAAATTCTGTAAAATGAGCTAACTTCCGAATAACTAAATGAAGTGTATCAATGTCAAGCAAACTATTCGGAAAAACGGAAAGAAAGAAATCGTACATTTTTGTGGTTATCGATAAGCTTAGAGAGGTAGATTCTTCTCCAGAAACGAAAGACATCGAAAATACAAACATTGTTAAAACGATTGAAAGTAAAAGCGATAAGTACTTCACTTTATATGCCCTCTTAAGTCAAAAATAATATCTCTTAGTTCTGCTGCGCGTTCAAAGTCTAATTCTTTAGCCGCTAAAAGCATTTGTTTTTCTAAGATGGATATACTTTTTTCAATTTCTTTTTTTGAAAGATGTTTATAATCAATGTCTTTTGATTTTTCATCAACTTTAAGCGAAATCGATTCGTGTATTGGTTTTAGGATTGTTTTTGGTTCTATATGATATTTTTCATTATATTCTTCTTGTATACTTCTTCTACGATTTGTTTCATTTATTGCATAATTCATAGAGTCCGTAATTCGATCTGCATATAAAACGACTTTTCCATTTACATTTCTTGCCGCCCTACCAATGATTTGAACCAAGGCTCTTGCGCTTCTCAAAAAGCCTTCTTTGTCAGCGTCTAAAATAGCAATAAAAGAAACTTCAGGTAAATCCAAACCTTCTCTTAAAAGATTAATTCCAACTAGAATATCAAAAACTCCCAACCTTAAATTCCGAATAATTTCCATTCTTTCGAGTGTTTTAATTTCCGAATGAAGATAAGCTACTTTGTATCCTAGATTTTTGAGATATTCGGTCAAATCTTCACTCATCTTTATTGTTAAGGTTGTAATTAATATTCTTTCTTTTCTCAAAATAGTGCTTTCTATTTCACCAATCAAATCATCTATTTGATTTAAAGAAGATCTTACAATGACTTCTGGGTCAATTAATCCTGTTGGTCGAATGATTTGTTCTATGATTTTTTCGGCTCTTTCGGTTTCAAAATCACCCGGAGTTGCGGATACATAAATAACTTGATTAATTTTATTTAAAAATTCTTCAAAATTCAATGGGCGATTATCCAGAGCGCTCGGTAATCTAAACCCATATTCGACCAAAGTCTGTTTTCTAGAACGATCTCCATTATACATTCCCCTAACTTGCGGAAGCGTCACATGAGATTCGTCGACAATGAGTAAAAAATCATCTGGAAAAAAATCAATTAAGACTGACGGAGTCTCTCCTTCGTTTCTTAACGAAAGATGCCTTGAATAATTTTCGACTCCACTACATGAACCCATTTCTTTTAGCATTTCTAAATCATACATAGTCCTTTGGGTAATTCTTTCTGCTTCAAGAAGATGGTTTTGTTCTTTAAAATATTTAGTTCTTTCTATTAATTCAGCTTTAATACGCGCAATTGCTTCATCTAATTTGGTTTTATCCGTCAGAAAGTGTGATGCTGGAAACAAAGACAAGACTGTAAAATCTTGATAGATTTCTCCTGTAACGATGTTAAATTCACGAATTCTTGAAATTTTATCAAAATCAAACTCAACTCGTATTCCATTTGTTTTTTCATAAGGAGGTAAAATTTCTACCACGTCTCCTCTAACCCGAAAACTACCTCTTACAAAGTCAATGTCGTTTCTGACATACAAAATATTTACAAGTTTATTTAAAAGTGCATCTCTTCCTGAAGAATCTCCTACTCTTAAAGTTGCCATTCCTTTTTTATATTCTTCTGGATCTCCAATTCCATAAATACAAGAAACCGATGCAACAACAATGACATCTCTTCTTTCTAATAAAGAAGAGGTTGCTGCATGTCTCATTTCATCAATCTCATCATTGATTTGAGAGTCCTTTTCAATGTATAAATCCGCTCCAGGCATATAAGCTTCTGGCTGATAATAATCATAATAAGAAATAAAGTATTCTACTCTATTTTCAGGAAAAAAGTTTTTAAATTCTGAATACAATTGCCCTGCTAATGTTTTGTTGTGAGCGAGCACTAAAACAGGTCGATTGACTTGTTCAATTACCTGACTAATTGTATATGTTTTTCCCGTGCCAGTCGCACCCAATAGAACCTGTTCTTTTACGCCTAAATTTAAATTTCGAACGAGCTCTACTATTGCTTTGGGTTGGTCTCCTGTGGGGGAATAATCTGAGACTAATTTAAATCGATCCATCTATATCACCACACTTAAAAGTATACCATAATCTAAATTTAAATTGGTTAAAATGTTGTTATCTGTTAAAATAGAATTGGTGATAAGATGAAAATCCTTTTCGTTTCAATTGATTCAAAATATATACACACAAATCTTGCGGTTCGTTATTTAAAAGCGAACTGCTCTTCTTATTCAACAATTATAGAATTTACTATTAAAGATTCTCTTGAGGTTATGTACCAAAAAATTTTAAATGAGACTTTTGATGTTATCGCATTTAGTGCTTATATTTGGAATATTGAAATCATTCAAACATTAACACAAAAATTAAAACAAAACAGTGATTGCATCATATTGTGGGGTGGCCCTGAAGTCAGTTATGACCCCGATTATTTTTTAGAACATTTTTTAGTAGATGCTATTATTTCTCAAGAAGGAGAAATCGCCTTCAACGAGTACGTATTAGCTCTTGAAAATCACTTGCCACTAAGGGATGTTCCCAATCTTGTTTATAAAGAAAGCGGCAAAATTATTCATAACAGACAAGAGTTAATTAAAGATTTAAATTCCCTTAAAACTCCATATTATTTTGAAGAAGATGTTTCATCCATTCCTAACAAAATTCAATATATCGAAACATCAAGAGGTTGTCCTTTTCACTGTTCTTACTGTTTAGCTTCTCTTGATAATAAAGTTCGTTTTTTTAATATTGAGCGAGTAAAAAATGATATCGAATATCTAATTGAAAAAGGAGCAAAAACATTTAAGTTTTTAGATCGAACTTTTAATACCAATCCAATCTATGCTAAAGAAATCTTTGATTTCATTATAAAGCATTCACTCCCAAACACTAGTTTTCAATTCGAAATAACAGGAGATATCTTACCAAAAGAACTAATTGAATATATCAATTCGAATGCTCCAAAAAATTTAATTCGCTTTGAAATTGGTATTCAGTCTACAAATCTATTGTCAAATTTGGCAGTGGATAGACATCAAGATACTTTAAAATTATTTGATACAATTTCTTTGATACAAAAAGGGGCTATTATTGACTTGCATCTTGATTTAATTGCAGGATTGCCTTATGAAAATCTAGTTTGTTTTGAAAAAACATTTAATGAAGTCTTTTCTCTTTATGCAAAAGAACTCCAATTAGGTTTTTTAAAAATGCTTAGAGGAACTAAAATTAGAAAAGAAGCCTTGCAATACGGGTATGAATTTGATTTTTTTGCCCCTTATGAAATCACCAAAACTCATGAATTAACCAAAGAAGATTTAAACAAAATACATATTGTAGAATCTATGCTTGAACTCTATTGGAACAAAGGCTTTATGAACCATACTATTAAATCTTTAACGAATTGCCTTCCTTCTTCTTTTGCTTTTTTCTTACAACTCGGGACGTACTATAAGCAAAATAATTATAATCTTCATCGATATCAATTAAGTGATTTGTTTAAATGGTTTTATCTTTTTATTTTAAAATTTTATTTAGAAGAAAGCGAAACTGTTTTAGCAAATTTAAAATTTGATTATTTAAATCACTTTCGCATTAAACCACAAATTTGGTGGAATCAATCAAAGATTAACAAAAACCAATTAATTCGAGATTTCTTTTCTAAAAATCAAACTATTAAGATAGATGATTTGTATAAATATGGGATTGTTACAACTTTTCTTAATCAATATTTGCTTTTTGTATATTTTCCAAATCAAACCTTACATTTTATGTTTTAAGATAAAAAAAGAGCTCAATTTGAGTTCTTTTTAATTTAATTTTGGTAGATAAGAATATAAGTCTGTTATTTTCTTTTCTTTACTTAATGCATCAAAAATATCACAATAATCAATTTCGATTCCTTTTGAGAAAACAGCTTTCCCACCAAGACCCTTTTCTAATAATTCAACTGCAAAGGAGCCCATTTTACTTGCAAGAACACGATCAAACGCACTAGGTGTTCCACCTCTTTGGATGTGACCTAAAACGGTCGCTCTAGATTCATAATCCGAACTTGCTTGAATATCTCTTGCTAAAACACCTACATCCGTTATATTTTCAGCTGCTACGATAATTAAATGCCTTTTCCCAATTGATTTGGCATAATGTACTTGTTTTAGAACGTCTTCTTTGTTAAATCCTGTTTCTTTTGTAATTACAATTTCTGCGCCACATGCAATTCCTGAAAAAATGGCTAAATCGCCACAATCTCTTCCCATGACTTCTACCACTGTACATCTTTGGTGAGAAAAGGATGTATCTCTTAATTTATCGATTGCTCCAATTGCAGTATCTAATGCCGTAAAAAATCCAATGGTATATTCTGTTGATGCAATGTCATTATCAATGGTTCCAGGTAAAGCAATGCAATTTATTCCCATTTCTGTTAAAGCCATGGCACCTCTGTATGTACCATCTCCACCAATGACTACTAACGCATCAATTCCGTTTTGTTTTAAATTATTAACGGCTATTTCACGAACTGAATATTCTTTAAACTCATTTAATCTAGAAGATCCCAATATGGTGCCTCCCCGATTCAGTATTTGTCCAACATCGTTTCGTTCTAATTTTTTTATTTTGCCTTCAACTAACCCTTTATAGCCATCATATATGCCATAAGCACCCATTCCACAATGAATTGCAGTTCTAACAACCGCTCTAATGGCGGCGTTCATACCAGGCGCATCTCCACCTGATGTTAATACTCCAATATTCATAATTTTTCACCTTCCTATTTTTTTGATTTGTTTGATAATTACTTGTTTGCCTTTGTTTCTCATATCTAAAGTACCTTGAATCAGTAACGCATCATTAATAATTAAATCCTTTTTGCATTGTTCATAATCTTCAGGAAATAATACTCCTTCAATTTCTGAAAATTGGTCTTCAATCCATAAAAAGGCCATTAAATCTCCTTTTTTAGTTTTAATTGGTTTTATCTTACGAATAACCCCCGCAAATTCGATGTGACCTATAGTTTGATCGATGATATCGCTCACTAAAGGAATTTGTTCTTTTTCCAACAAATCAATGTATTGATTGATTGCGTGATAACTCAAATTAATCCCGATTAATTCTTTTTCTTGTTTTTGAAGATATTCATAATCATATTCTAAAAACTCAATGTATACAAAATCTTCTTCTTTTGCGACTAATCCCAAACTTAAGAACCCAGAAATTTGTTTTATGTTTTCAATCAAAGTTTTTTTTGTTTGAGGGAATTCGTCAAACATTCCAATTAAAATCATTGATTCAATAACCCTTATATTAATATCTTTTGCTCGAGACATAAAATCAATAAAACTATTAAACGGTCTTACTTCTTTCATTTCTTCAAGACGGGCACCAATAATTGTCCCTATGTTTCGTATGCCTAAATACGGAAATCGCAAGTGGTTGTTTTCTAACTTATATCGTTTCTCAGATTCATTAATTCTTGGAGGATAGACTTTAATGCCTAATTTCCGACAGTCTCGAATATAATCCGCTGTAGCAGTTTGAGACCCGATGGATGCGTCTAACAATACTGCCATAAAATAGGTAGGATAATTAGCTTTTAAATAAGCCATCCAGTAAGCAATTAGGCTATAGACAACGGAATGACTTTTATTAAATCCGTAATTTGCGAACTTAACAATATAATCATAAATTTCATTGCTTATCACTTCTGATTGATTCTTTTCTTTGGATTTACGTATAAATTTATCTCTTTCTTCAATTAAAATGGATTCTTTTTTCTTGCTGACCGCTCTTCTTAATACATCGGCTTCTCCAAGAGAATATCCTGCAAAAGAATTCGCGATTTTCATAATTTGTTCTTGATAAACGATAATTCCTTGAGTGGATTTTAAAATAGATTCTAAGTCCGGATGAGGATAATGCACTTCTTCTTGATGCAATCTTCTTTTTAAGAAAGTAGGAATATTTTCCATTGGTCCTGGTCTAAAAAGCGCTATGCAAGTTGAAATATCTTCAAAATTTTCAATTTGCATTTGACGAAGTAAACTCATCATTCCTTTTGATTCTAATTGAAAGATTCCTAACGTATTGACGTTCTTTAATAATTGAAAAGTCAACTGGTCGTCCATCGGTATTTTATAGATATCGAGTACTTCTCCAGATTCTTTAAAAATTAAATCTAATACTTTGTCAATTGTAGTTAAGTTTCTAAGACCTAAAAAATCAATTTTAAGTAATCCCAGTTCTTCTAGATCTGAGGCTTCAAATTGGGTTTGGTACATATCCATTAATCCATTTTGTACCGGAACATAATTTGTAATTTCTTGATCCGTTATGATAATTCCTGCAGCGTGAGTAGAAATGTGACGTGGTAATCCTACTAGTTTTGTCGCTACTTGAAAGAGTTGGTTCACTTCTGGGATTTCCATTAAATAACTATATTTTTGTGGTTGATCTTTGATAAATTCAAAAATAGAATTATCGCTTTCACCAACATAAGTGGTTACTTCGCTTACGATCGTGTCGCTAATGTTTAGTATTCTTGCTGTGTCTCTTAGCGCGCTTTTTCCTTGAAATGTCCCAAACGTAATAATGGAAGTAACATGATCTTTTCCATACTTATTAACAACATATCTGATGACTTCGTCTCTTTTATCATCCGGAAAGTCCATGTCAATATCAGGCATTGTGATACGTTCTGGATTTAAAAAGCGTTCAAAGTATAAATCAAATTCTAGTGGATCGACGTCAACAATCCCTAACACATAAGAAACAAGAGATCCTGCAGCAGAACCTCTTCCTGGTCCTACTAAAATATGATTTTTTTTCGCATACAAAACAAAATCCCATACGATTAAGAAATAATCATCATAATTCATTTGATGAATTACATTTAGTTCATAATTTAAACGTTCTTGATAAGTTATAAAGCCATATTTTGTGGATTTTTTTGTTTGAAGTCTTCTCTTTAACCCATTTTCTGCAAGTGCCTTTAAATAATGGTGTGCCTCATGGTTATTAGGAACAAGAAATTTTGGAAGATGTCGTTTTGTAAAATCAAAATTAAAATCAATGGAATCGATTAAGTCATATGTGTTTTGAATGGCTTTAGAATAATCTTGATACATTTGTGTCAAAACATCTAGTGATTTTAAATCAAATATGCTTTCTTCATTAACAAACAAACCATCTTGAATTTGATGTTGTTCTTTTAAAATGCTTTTCAAAATTGTAGCTGCGTAACGATCTTCTTTTTCAAGATAATTGACTTGATTTATGACAATCATTTTTCCTAGGTTTTTTAATTCTGGTGCGATTTTCATTTCTATTGTAAAATTATTTAAATCAAGCCCTAAAAAATAATCATCAAATATTTTTTCGTAATTTCGAACCAAATCATTTGCTTTTCCTAAATCATTTGATAACAAGGCTTGATATATATCACCTTGTGAAGTCATGGAAATGATGATTAAGCCATGTTGATATTTTTGGAGTTCTTCTAACGGAATTACTTTATCTATTGTTCCTAAATAAGTGCTTATTTTAATTAGATTTAAATATCCTTGTTGATTTTTGGCATAAAGTAAAAATGGAGTTTGAACTAACTCGTTATTTTTAAGATAAATTTGCATACCAATGAGTGGCTTAATTCCTGACTTTTTGCAAAGCTGATAGAACTTTACTGCGCCGTAAAGGTTATTGACATCTCCAATTCCTAGCGTAAGATATCCAAGTTCTTTTGATTTTAAAACAAGCTTTTCAATGTCAATTAAACTACCATTAAACGAGTATCCTGTTTGAATAAATAAGTTAAAATTTATCACATTATCACCAATTTGATTATATCACATCTATAAACTTAATGAAATCTTATTTCTTGCGGAAAATCAGAAACAATCCTAAAAGAATTAACCCACCTAATAAATATTGAAGTTCATTAAACGGTTGTACATTTTCTTCTTCTATAGAATCTTCTTGAGATTCAAAAACTGAAAAATGATACATTTGATACGTTTCTTCTTTATACATAAGTATCACTTCATACTCTCCAGGAGAATCCACAAAATACGAATTTAAAATATATTCGCCATTAATATAAGCTTCTCCGTTTACTTGAATCAAAACATTTTCTTCATAACTTATCCCATCTTCAATTCCGGATAAACTAGGTAGAATTTCAAAATGAATCTGTTTTTCATAGTTTTCAACTCCGAAAAGTTTTAAAAGATAGTCTCCCGGAACAGTCAAAAGTTCTCCAGTATATATTTTTTCATTAATTTCTACATATACGGCATTCGTATAAATACGAATAGATTGTGATTCTTGATATCCTTCAAAAACAGGAAGAACTTGAGGATGAATACTAAAATGAATTTGTTTTGTAAATCCATTGACTCCTTTCACTTCTAATTGATAATTCCCCGGAGAAGATATTGTATCCCCTGAATTATATAGTTCGTTATTAAGCCACAATTCACCTAATGAATGAATAATGACGTCTTCATTATATTCTGAATAATCAATGACCCCTTCTATGAGGGGCTCAAGCGATATGTCAAATGAAAAATCAAGATTTCTCAATTCAATGTGGTATATACCAGGGGTATCAATTAATATTTCACTTACAAACGCGTCATTTACAACAATCACTCCTTCATATAGATATCTAAATTCTCCTATTTGATTGTAATTTGGAGGGATTAAATCATTCACTTCAAGTTGTTCGTTTACACAGATGTGCTCATTAAATATTGTTGTTAGTACAAATTGATTTTCGATAATATTATAATTGGAAAATTCATCATATAGAATGACTTTTTCAAGTAAATTTCCATCTAAGTCAAATCGAAGTATTTCAGTTGAACGATATCGATAAGTTTGATAAGGATACAAAATTCCATAATTTTTATTGATAATTCCAATTGAATCATTTGAAAAAACGATTCCAAGTTCAAAGGATTCTATATAGCCCATTTCATATAATACAATATGTTCTTCTGTGGACGTCGTCGTGTTATAGACAATTAAAAGTCCGTTCACATCGTCTCTTTCAGTTTCTCTTTGAAATCCATAGATATATAAATACTCTTCTTTTTGAATGGCTCCATTAATGGTGTAAGTGAATCCTGAATTTGGAGTTAAGATAGGAATATCAATGGATTCGGCGTTTATCCAATTGAAATGAAAGAAACAAAAAGCAAGAAAAGAAATAAGTCCTATTTTTTTCATATAAAAAACCTCCTAAGCCTTTTTAAAATACTACGCCTTGGAGGTTTGTTTTCTGTTTATAAAGAAATGAGTTTTACGGTGTCTCTTGCAATCATTACTTCTTCATTGGTTGGAATTACAAATACTTTAACTTTAGAATCATCAGTTGAAACAAGTTTTTCAACGCCTCTACAATTGTTTTTGATTAGATCGATTTTAACTCCTAAAACACTTAATCTATCTATAATGTTTTCTCTGGTTGTCGGTGCGTTTTCACCAATTCCTGCCGTAAAGATTATGGCATCTGCTCCGCCCATGTATACATAGTAACTTGCAATGTAGTCTGCGATTCTTTTCGCTTGAATGTTAATAGCTAAAGAAGCTCTATGATTCCCTTCTTCACTGGCTTTTACTAAATCTCTAGAATCAGATGAAAGTCCAGAAACTCCGATATATCCTGAAAATTTATTTAAAATATTCGTAATCTCTTTTACGGATTTATGTTTTTTATTCATCATGTATTCAATAATAGCAGGATCAATATTTCCCGATCTTGTCCCCATTGGAATTCCTTCAAGTGGAGTGAATCCCATTGAAGTATCGACTGATTTTCCAGCTTTTACAGCACAGATAGACGCGCCATTTCCGATGTGAGCTACAATAACATTCACATCTTCTGGTTTCTTTCCAAGTAATTCAGCTGCTCTAATCGAAACATATTTATGCGAAGTTCCATGAAAACCGTATTTTCTAACTTGATAATGTTCATACCAATCATAAGGAACTGCATATAAGAAAGCTTCTTCTGGCATTGTTTGATGAAAAGCCGTATCAAAAACAGCAACTTGTTTTACATCTGGCAAAATTTTCTTAAATGCTTTAATCCCTGTTAAATTTGGAACCAAGTGTAGAGGGCCTAAATCGATAATGCTTTCAAGTATTTCTATTTCCTTTTCAGTAATAATGCAAGAATCAGTTATGACGCTCGCGCCATGAACCACTCTGTGTCCTATCCCATTGATTTCATCAAAAGAAGAAATAATGTTGAAGTCGATTAAGCGCTCCAATAACATTTTTACAGCTTCACTATGATCCTCAATATCTTTAATTTCTTCAATTTTTTCTCCATTTAACTTAATGGAAAAAACGGAATCTTTCATTCCAATTCTTTCGACAATCCCACTTGTAATTATTTTTTCAGAAGGCATTTCTAAAAGTTGAAATTTAAGGGATGAACTTCCTGCATTTACTGCGATAATTTTTAACATTCTTTGTATTCTCCTGCCTTATTAGGTTCTTTCTTCAAACCATTTATTTATTTTTTTTATTGCTATTTGTACACCTTCTTGATCTTCAAAAGAAGGAATTTCTGCTAATAAAACTACATCATTTTTCAACTCTTCTTTCGTGCATTTTTGAAGAATTAAAACGCTTTTACCAATTCCTTTAAACATGGATATTGGCAACTGAATTAACCCAAGAACTTTCCACATGTCGATAATCGATTCTTTAAAAGCAACACTTCCTGAAACGGTAAAAAAATCATTCGGAATAATACCGATAAAATAGCCATCATTCCTTAAATTATGATAATGATGTTTAATGACTTCATAAGGAAAATATGGTTCATTAATTTTATCTAATGTAGGAAAATCTGTCACAATTAAATCAGAAGCTATATTATTAAAAGTAAGTGTGTCTTGAAAAAATAAATTATCTTTGTAGTCCATCATATCAAACAAAGCTCTTGCTAATTTATAACTTTCTTCGTTGTGTTCAACTCCAATTAATTCTACTTCAGCTTCGATGTGATTCCCAATACAGGTAAGTAAATTCCCTGTACCAATTAAAGGATCAAATATAAGTTTTAATGTTTGGTTATGATATAACTTATCAACTAGATAAGCGATAAAGATTCCTATTGTATCAGGTGTTATGTCTTGATTGTTTCTATTTGAATGTTTTAATCCTTTTAAAATACTAAGTTGAAGCGCTTTTCGAACTTCTTCTTTTTTAAAATCAATCGAATAAATTTTATGTATTAAAGCGAATAATTTTAATTTTGCATCTTCGTTTATATCTTGTAAAATTTCTTGAGATAAAATGTTTTCGCATGTAAAAACAATTCCCGCTAAATAGGTTGTGTTTATTGTCTCAAAAAAAATCATACTTGATTCATCGATAACTTCATAAATTAATTCAATATTTGTTTGATTTAACATAATCTCACCATTTAATTATTCTAACACATTTGCTTTATTTTAACAACAAAATTATGCCTGTTTTCAATAAAGCTATTGTTTGAATAATCCTTACATATCGAAATAGTATTTGATTCTTATCACAACATGAATATTTATTCATATTGTAAGAAAAATCATTTGTGTCAAATGAAACTTATTATTCCATTATCATTGTGATTTTTTTGTTTTACTGGTACAATAATATCGGTGAGAAATATGAAAAAATTAATCATAAAATTAATTAAAAGCTATCAAAACGCCACTTCAAATAAAAATCCAACTTGTAGGTATCGTCCTTCTTGTTCGAACTATGCAATCGATGCTTTTCAAAATTATAATATCTTTTCAGCTACTTTTTTAACTATTTGGAGAATTCTTCGCTGTAATCCTTTATCAAAAGGAGGCTATGATCCTATTCCTAAATATAAGAAGGAACTTAAAAGACAACTCAAAGAGGAAAAAGAAGCCGCATTAAAAGAAGAAAATGAAAAACATAAAGATAGTTAACTTAAAAAGAAAAATCAGTCAGAAATTCTGACTGATTTATTTTTTTTACTTATCAAAACGAATGTTTGGTGCGGGTAACAGGACTTGAACCTGCACTCACTGGGAACTAGATCCTAAGTCTAGCGCGTCTGCCAATTTCGCCATACCCGCAGTAAATAATGATAAATAAAAAAATGGTGACCCGCAGGCGATTCGAACGCCTGACCCTTTGATTAAAAGTCAAATGCTCTACCAGCTGAGCTAGCGGGTCAAAAAAAACTGGCTGGGCTAGGTAGATTTGAACTACCGATCTCGGAGTCAAAGTCCGATGCCTTAACCACTTGGCCATAGCCCAATTTTTTTTTGCCTAAAATGGGGCGATTGATGGGACTTGAACCCACGAGTGTCGGAGCCACAATCCGATGCGTTAACCCCTTCGCCACAACCGCCATGTAGTTTTTCGCAATTTATAGTTTACTAAATTGGCACTTAAAAGTCAAGCGTTATTTGCTATAAGTTTCAGATATAAGAAAAAAAGATTTGTATTTTCAACAATACAAATCTTATCATTATTTATTCTGCTACAATTGCTATTCCAAAACCCTGATCCCCTAAGTGAACAAAAAAGACGGGACTTACATAATCAGTAAGATGCAATTGTATTTTTGGATATTTTTCATTAATTTCATTTTTCATTTTTTCTGCCCATTCAATACGATTCATATGAATAATGTCAACGTACACATGGTCATATTTTTCGTAAAAATCTTTAATAAATGTCATGAAGTAATCATAACATGCAATATTTGTTCGTTCTTTTTTTGTTAATTGAAGTTTGCCTTCAATCATTTCAACAATTGGCTTAATTCTTAGAACCGTACCAAGCAATGCCTGAACTTTGCTTAATCTTCCGCCTCTAAATAAATGCATTAAATCTGCAAGTGTAAACATCAATACCGTATTATTAAATAACGCTTGATACCTCGCTGTTAATTTTAAAAAGGTTGTTCCCTCTTCAATCATTTGTGAAAGTAAATTAACACCAAGCGCCACCCCAAAAGAAGCTATTTTTGCTGAATGAACGCTGATTTCCAAATCAAAATCAACCATCGTTTTAGCAATCATTGCTGATTGGTATGTACCACTAAGTTTTTCAGATAAAGTTACAACCAATACATGAGTGTATCCTTCATTAAAATATTCTTGATATAATTTTAAGAATTTTCCTGGGGAAGGTTGACTTGTCGTCATTTTTTTTGCTGTATGTAAATATTTTTTCATATCTTCTGTTGATAAATCGGGCTCAATGTAATCAATTCCATCGATGGTTACACCAAGTGGTGCAACTTTTACAAAAGGATAATTAGCAATTTCTTCTCTTGTTAATGTAGTGCTATCAATCAATAATCCAATTTTTTCCATAAAATCTCCTAATTTCTTTAATAAATTACTCTACCACACGTAATACTTTATCAAATCGATAAAAACATGTCAAGATAAATACGATGTTTTTTTACTTAATTCAAAAAAAAGGGGCAAATCCAAGATATGGATTTGCCCCTAAAAAAATTATCTTTTTCCGGAATCGTAAGGCTCTCCCGCTGCAAGAGGTGCGGCGCTTTTTTTCGAAACAAAAGCTAGTACTACAAGTGTTGCAACATAAGGAATCATAGAGTATATTTCAGAGGTTAAATTAAAATTATTTAAAAACGAGATAACATAATACGAACTTGAAATTACTCGCATCGCTCCAAAGAATAAGGCAGCATAAATAATTTTGCTTGGTTTCCAGTTACCAAATATCAATACCGCAAGTGCTAGGAATCCAAAACCAGCAACGGTCGCATTAAAGTTTGCTGCAAAACTAAGAACGAATATTACACCGCCCATTCCAGCAAGAGCTCCCGATACCATGACTCCAGCATATCGAATTCGGTAAATATTGATTCCTAACGAATCTGCAGCTTGAGGATTTTCACCACAACTTCTTAACCTTAGACCTTGTTTTGTTTTATAAAGAACAATCACTGCAATAATAAAGATTAAAATACCTACATAAGTTGATAAATAGGCTCCTTTAAAGAAAATATCTCCAATAATCGGAATATCAGACAAAATTGGAACTTCTCTAATCTTGTAAGATCCTTGAATCGTGACTTTTTGTGTTCCAAGAAATGTACGCGCCATGAAGATTGCAAATGCAGGTGCAAACATATTTAACGCTGTTGCACTGATGATTTGATTTGCTTTCATGTTTACTGCTGCGAATGCATGAAAAAGCGAGAATAGGATTCCAACAAAAGCTCCAATCAGCAAGCCTAATAAAGCTATGATTTGCAAGTTTAATGAGGTTTTTTCCAATTGTTGAATTGCAATCGCACCAACAAAAGCTCCCATTAACATAATTCCTTCAAGTGCAATATTTACAACACCGCTTCTTTCGCTAAACAGCGCTCCAAGCGCTACTAACGCCAGCGGAACGGCGGAGGCAATTACAAGAGGTAATAAATAATATAAAATATCAATAAATGTCATTATTTATCCCCCCCTTCGAGAGAATCATTAGCTTGTTTTACCTTAGTTTCCTTTCGTTTCATGAAGAATAAAACCAATTTTTGAATAATAAGTCCAAGTGCACTTACATAAATAATGACAGCTATAATAATATCAATAATTTCAGGTTTAAAATTAAGTAACTGTAAATAATATCCGCCTTGCTGTAGCGATCCAAAAAATAACCCTGCTATCAATACTCCAAAAGGACTACTTAATCCTAACAAACTAATCGCAATTCCAGTAAATCCTTCAGATAATAAAACATTTTCCGGTTTTAAATTTTTCCCAATAACAAGGAAAATCATCGCACCTGCAAGCCCTGCAACTGCGCCACTTATCATCATGGATAAAACAATATTCCGTTTGGCGTTCATTCCAGCATATCTACTTGCTTCACGATTAAACCCAACCGCTTTTAATTCATATCCAAATGTTGTTTTATTTAGTATAATATACAAAATAATCACAACCACTATAGCGACGATAATTCCGGCATTTATACTTGTATTTGGAAAAAGATATTGCAAATTTAAATCTGGAGTAGCTGCAGTGGCTTTGATATCCATTGCTCTTGCATAAGATTGATTATAAATATATTTTTTTATTAAATAAGTGTTTAAGTACATTGCTACGTAATTTAGCATGATTGCAGATACCACTTCATTCACGTTTCGATATGCCTTTAAAAATCCTGGAATGGCACCCCAAACTGCTCCTGCTATCAAAGCAAAAAGAATAGCTACTCCCCAGTGTAATATAGGGCTAATTTCTCCAAGTGCAGACCATTTAACGCCAATATATACCGCTGTAAATGCTCCCATGGTAAGTTGACCAGTTGCACCAATGTTAAACAATCCTGTTCTAAACGCAAACGCAACACTTAAACCTGTCAAAATTATTGGAACTGAAAAATAAATCATATTCCCAATGCTTTCAAAGCCTTCGTTAAATCCCCCAATAATGATGATGGAAAATCCTTCAAGTGCTTGAGAAGGATTGACAATAAGCATTAAAATTAATCCGAAAATAAAACCAATTAAAATTGCTATGACGCTACCTAAAATATTGATTAAATTTTTATTTTCACTAGAAACATTTTTTCTGTTTTGTTTAAAGTAAAGAAAAATTCGATAGAATAGATATTGAAAAGCAACCACAATTAGAATAATTCTATTAATATTCATCCATTCTGTGTTTCCATAAATCGTTTTAGGTAAAAAGAAAATTAAGTAAATTAAAGCAATTGAAGTAATAATTCCGTAAACGTGTTTAAGAACAAATCGAAGCACCTTTAAAGAAATAGCTTTTAAAGTTTCAATTATAGAGCGAGAGGCTTTTTCATCATTCATAATGTTTTCCCCCTCTTAGAACCCGCCATATATAATCCTAATTCGTTTTCTGTTACAACGTTTGGATCAAATTCTCCAACAATTTGACCTTCATACATGACCATAATACGGTCTGATACATTCATTACTTCATCTAGTTCTAAAGATATTAATAAAATAGCTTTTCCTTCGTCTCTTAAAGAAATTAATTGTTTGTGAATGTACTCAATTGCGCCAACATCCAGACCTCTGGTCGGTTGAACAGCGATTAACAAATCATTGTCTCGTGAAATTTCTCGGGCAACAATAGCTTTTTGTTGATTTCCACCGCTCATACTTCTCACTGAAGTAATAGGCCCTCTTCCACTTCGAATATCGAATTGTTTTATTAAATCTATAGCGTTAAGTCTGATTTCAGAAAAATTAAGAAAATGTTTTTTTTGAAATCGATCTGTAAAATATGTTTCTAAAATTAAATTTTCTTCTAAACTATAATCTAATACCAACCCATGTTTGTGTCTATCTTCTGGAATGTGTGAAATTCCTGCATTGTTTCGCTCACGAACGGAACAATGAGTAATATCAATTCCATTCAAAATAATAGACCCATCATTTAAATTTGATAATCCTGTTAATCCTTCTACTAATTGAGATTGCCCATTGCCTTCAATCCCTGCGATGCATAAAATTTCACCTTTTCGAACATTAAAACTTACATCTTTAACAGAGTGCTTGTTTAAGATGTGATTATATACATTTAAATTTGTAACTTCTAAAACAATTTCTTGTGGTTTTGCCAATTCTTTGGTTACGGTAAATTGCACTTTCCTTCCAACCATCATTTCTGCCATTTTCTCAACAGAAGTCTTATTAACGTCAACCGTTCCAATGTATTTTCCTTTTCTTAATACAGTACAACGATCGGCAACAATTTTTATCTCATTTAATTTATGTGTAATTAAAATGATTGATTTCCCTTCTTTAGCAAGACCTTTCATGATTCCCATGAGTTCTTCAATCTCTTGTGGAGTTAAAACTGCGGTCGGCTCATCAAAAATTAAAATGTCAGCATCTCTATAAAGCATTTTTAGAATTTCAACTCGTTGTTGCATCCCAACACTAATGTTAGAAATGAGTGCATTAATATCTACTTTCAGGTTATACTGTTCGCTTAATTTAGTAATTTTGCTTTCAGCCTTATCATATTTTAAAAAGCCAAATTTTGTATCTTCAAATCCTAAAATAATGTTTTGAGTTACAGTAAAATTATGGACTAATTTAAAATGTTGATGGACCATACCGATTCCATAATTATTTGCATCATTTGGATTTTGGATTTTTACTTCTTCACCTCTTACTTTGATGATTCCTTCTTCCGGACGATAAAGGCCAAATAAGATACTCATTAAAGTGGACTTCCCTGCACCGTTTTCCCCAAGCAAAGCGTGAATTTCACCTTTTTTAAGTTGAAGCGTCACATTATCATTAGCTCGAATTCCAGGAAAATCTTTAGTGATATTTATCATTTCAACAATGTAATCCATAGCGTTTCACCTCTTCTCGATTATATCATAATTTTATTTTATTTGAATAGAAAATAGTGAAATTAATCCTCCAAATAATAAAAGATTGAACTCATTACAAGTCCAATCTTTATTTTTAATCAATTAAAAATTTATTTTTTCTTTGTGAAAAAGAATACTGCTCCAGCGATTCCAACAACTGCAATACCGATAACTATATAAATCCATGCATTTGAAGGTTCGACAATACCAAGAATAGTATTTTCTGAAGGATAGTCTGTAGCATCTCCCAAGAAAGTTACTAAATCAGTATAATTTGCAGGAACAACTACAGTTCCATCAACTAATTTAGCATAAATTGCGTCGTATTGTGCTTGTGTAAAGGTTGTAAATCTTGAAGTATCCATTGGAAGTCCAACTCCATCATTTTCAGCGCCTTTAACTTCTGTAACTCCACCAACAAATTCGTCATCTAAATAAGCTTGAAGACCTTGTTGAACAGCGTTTGCTAACATTTTCATAGCAGATGTTAAAACAGTATCGGATTGTCCAGATTGATCAATGTCAACGCCAATCATCATTGCGTCATTGTCTGCAGCAGCAGCCATAACGCTTGATCCTGCTCCGCCAGCTGCAGCGAATATAATTTCAGTTCCGCTTACATACCAACTTGAAGCTAAGTTTTTATGTTCATCACTTGCAGCAAAATCACCAAAATAATGATATGTGTCATTTCCTAATTCAATAGTAACATCTAGTTCATCTGCAGCGTAATAAGCTCCAGCTACGAATCCTATTCCAAATTTAACAACTGCAGGAACAGCCATTCCACCGGTAAATCCTAATTTAGTATATCCTTCATAAACTGCAGCGTATCCAGCTAAGAATGCTGACTCGTGTTCATTGAAAAGAATACTTAGAGTGTTTGAAGTTGTTTCATAAGTTGCGTAATCAGCAGTATGAGGTTCTCCATCAATTAAAATAAATTTTACGTCTGGATAAAGAGTTTGAGCAGCATAAATACTAGATTCGAATAAATATCCAGGAGTAACAACGACTTGAGCTCCACCAGCAATGGCAAGTTCAATTGCATCAAGATATGCATCGTCAGAAACTTCTAAAGGTTTATAATATTTGTACGTTAAACTGTTTGTAGTACAAAATTCAATAATTCCTTCATAAGTTCCTTGGTTAAATGATTCATCATCGATAGTTCCAGAGTCTGTAATCATTGCAATTTCAAATGTTTCGTCCAGTGCATTAACTTCGGTTTTATTTATTGAAAATGAAACCGCAAATATCAACGCAAAAACTAATACTAATAATTTTTTCATAAATCCTCCTTATTATTTTTGTTGCTTTTATATAATTATAGTTAATTGGACCTTCTTTGTAAAGACATTTTGACTAATTATCAAAAAAACAAGGCTTTAATTTTATAAAATAAATCGGCAAGATATTGATTCTCGATAGAAAGTTCATTTTCATTATTTATTAAAAAAAATTATGATTTAGTGCCTTATTTCGTGATTTTTGTTTTTAGTGAAAATAAATAAAAAATGTCAGCTTTTCTCGAAAGAAAAATTCTGACATTTTTGTTTGTATTTTAATTTTAGTTTTGTTTTTTATGATCTTCAATGATTTTCGGAACTAAATTCCCAGGAACTTCTTCATATCGAACAAATTCTCTTGTAAATGTACCAGATCCTTGAGTCATCGCTTTTAAATCAATCGTATATTTAGTAATTTCTGCTTCTGGAACTTCTGCAACGATTTTTTGATAACCATCATCTGCTGGTTCCATTCCAAGTACTCTACCTCTTCTTTTATTCACATCGCCCAAAACATCGCCCATGTATTCATCTTTAACTGTAACGACTATTTTATGAATCGGTTCTAATATTGAAGGTTTCGCTGTTTTACAAGCTTCTTTAAATGCAATCCCTGCAGCCATTTTAAAGGAAAGTTCATTAGAATCAACGTTATGATATTTTCCATCGGTTAAGATTCCATGAACTCCAATTACTGGAAAACCTGCTAAAATACCGTGTTCTAACGTTTCTTGAAGTCCTTTATCCACTGCTGGAAAATAGTTTCTAGGAACCGCTCCTCCGAATACTTCTTCTGAGAACTCATATTCTTTATCTGTTGGTTCAAAGCGCATTACAACAACTCCATAATAACCAGAACCGCCTGATTGTTTAACATATCTACCTTCTGCGGTAGCTATAGCTTTAATCGTCTCACGATATACAATTTGTTGATCTTGAGCTTCTAAGTCTACTTTGAACATATTTTTCATTTTATCTATGATATATCCTAAATGAATAATTCCTTGTCCGCCGATTAATAATTGACTTGTTTCTTTGTTTCTTTTAATTTCAAATGTACTATCTTCTAATTGCAATTTTGAAAGGGCGTTTGAAAGTTTATCCTCATCCGCTTTATTTTTAGGATGAACCGCTAAATACATAGTAGGAGAAGGGGTTTCGGTTTTAGGATATATAATAATAGCTTTTTTATCTGATAAGGTTGCACCAGTTACTACTCCATCCATTTTTGCTACTGCACAAATATCTCCTGGATGAACAACATCAACAGAAATTTGTGTTTTTCCCATGAGCAAGAATAATTGTCCAACTTTTGCAGTCTCTCCCGTGCTCGAAACATAAACTTCTTGATCTTTTCGTATTGTTCCGGATCGAACTTGCATAATATTAATTGTTCCAACAAAAGGATCAATCATAGTTTTAAAGACATAAGACGAAAAAGGTGCTGAATCGATAAATTTTCTTTCAACAACATCGTCGCTGTCTACTTTTGTTCCTTTACTTGGTTGTAATTCAGAAATACTTGGAAAATACTCCGATATCATATGAAGTAAAGTAAGTGGCCCAACGTCTTTTGTTGCAGATCCAACCATAATTGGAACAGCCTCTCCAGAAAGAACACTTAAATGAAGCCCTTTTTTGATTTCTGCCATCGTCAATTCTTCACCATTAAAGTATTTTTCTAATAATGATTCATCAGAACCGGCAACAGCTTCAACTAAATCTTGGCGGAGTTTTTGAACTCGTTCCATTTTATCTTCATAAATTTCTCCATCGACACATGAGTTTCCATCATAAATTCTAGCTTTTAACTCAACGATATCGGCAAAACCACTAAATTCATCTTTTTTCCCAATTGGTAAGCAGAAAGGTACTGCTTGTTTTCCCAATCTAGATTTAATGTTTTCTAATACCTCATCAAATTTAACATTGTCTTTATCCATCTTATTGACAAAAATAATGGCGGGTAATTGATGTTTCCTAATTTCTAACCACATTTTTTCTGCGCCGACTTCAATGCCCTTTGTAGCATCTAAAACCAACACTGCCCCGCTTGCCGCTTTAAGAGCGTAAGTGACGTCACCAATCATTTCATCAGCTCCAGGAGCATCTAAAAAGTTAAATTTAAAATTCTTAAATTCAATTGGTACAATACTTGATGATAAAGAAGATTGTCTTGCTTGCTCTTCTTGAGTAAAGTCGGAAATAGTATTCTTCTTTTCGACTTCGCCTTTTTTTTCTGTACATCCAGATGCACACGCCAAAGACTCTATCAAAGATGTTTTACCGCTTCCTAAGTGTCCTAAAATAATCACGTTTTTCAAAAATTCTGTAGAATATTCTATCATATAATGTTCTCCTCTCGTATAAAACGCTTTCAGTCCATTTAATTATATCATATTAAAAAAAAAAATAAAGATTTAAAAATATGGAAATGCATTGCCTTATAAACGGAAACATAAAAAATAGTAATTCAAAATAAAAATGAATGTTAAAGATAAGACAGTCTATATAACCTTATATATAGATATACATAAAATATAATAACAAAAAAATTTTCAAAACAAATAATGAATAATAAACAGAATAATTCCTTTTAATCATTAGGAAATATTAACGATGGTAGTTTTACTTTACAAATCTACCGTAAGTATATAGTAAATTTGGCATTTTAAAATCTTCATCATTAATAGAATTTAAAAACGCGTCAATAATTTCAGACGTTTCTTTTTTTGATTCAGTTGTAAAATCCAATCTCAGATTTGAAACACCCACTAATTTAAAAAAATTTACATACTCAATTAAATTTAAAGCATGAGAATGCAAAATCCGAACATGACAGTTTCTTTCTTTAACAATTGGGTAAATATTCCCAAAATGATCTTTTAAACCGTAATTATTTCCATCGCATAAAGAGCAAGTTTTTGAATTTTGAACTTCAACGGAAGAAATTGGACAGTGTTTTGAAATCATTAAATCGATTTTCCCATATCCTACAACTGTTACATTTGGGAGCTCATAAAATTGCTTCGTGTATGCGTCTATTAATTCTTCGATTTGATGCTTTTGAAGTTCTGGAGATAACGTTACTGAATGAATTTGCAAATCATGAAGTAGTTTTAAAGTATAAAAATTTGTAACATTTATAAAAAAATTAGAATCAATCATGTTTTTTTTGACAATTTTCAACTGCCCTAAGTTTTGAATTAGTAAATTTTCAGAATCTGATATAATCTCTAAATTAGGCGAAATCCTATCTAAAATTTTGACAAATTTAGTTGATTTAACCTCCAAAAAATTATATTTGATTTTTTCAGAATAGTATATTGTTTTAATTCCTTTAGAAATAGCAATTAAAAACTGATCCATGGTTTCAACTTTAACAGATAGTTGAAATGAATCTAAATTTAGATTTGAATTTTTTGAAAGAAGTCGGGTTTTTTTAATGCGCGAATTTCGATAGATTAATTTTTCAATAGTTGATTTAATTACTTCTCGTCTTAAATCACTTAAAATATGCGTCGGAATAAATATATTTTCATCAAGTTCAAATGATAGTGTTTCAAAATAGAAAGGAGTTTCTCCAAGTTTATTCATTTGTCTTTCAATATTTACTTTCTCAGTTGAATTATTTAGAGCCTTTTGCACAATATATTCAGCATTAAATATAACAGGTTTGTCATTTTGAAATTCAATGGTCACACTTAATGGTGACCCAATTAATGCTTTTAATTTTCCTTTTAAAGAAAGCAATTTATAGTTTGGATTAAGATATTTTTTTGTGCTATTTACCAAATCTAAATCCATTGTTTTAACGACAATTGAGTCCTTTTCCACTTCTTTTGCTAAATCAATAATTATAATATCTGACCGATAAGCAACACTTTCAGAAACACCATTTTTCATTATTTTTGAAACCCGATCTCCCGTATCATATTTGCCAAGTATTCTAATACCGTCACCAACTTGTAGTCTATCTGAGAGTAAAATTGTAGTTTTACCTCTATCATAGGATTGAACAACACCAACTTCGACACCTATATGGTTAGGTCGAAAAGAGTTATTAATGTTATTGGGGTTTTCATTCAAAATATATCCCTTTGTATTCATCCTATTAAAAACAAGATTCAAGTCCTTAATATTGGACTCAATATTGAAAGATGATTTTGAATCAAAATGGCTATTTATAGCGGCTCTATATGCTAAAACAGTCGTTATAACGTAGTCAGATTTTCTCATTCTTCCTTCTATTTTTAAAGACGTGACACCGGAATTGATAATCTCAGAAATATACTCTATCGTCATTAAATCTTTATTTGACAACAGGTATTCTTGATCACCTATATTTTCATTATTTTTAACTAATTGATATTTTTGTCGACAAGGTTGAGCACATTCTCCTCGGTTTCCAGATCTACCTCCATTCATTGAACTAAACAAACAATTTCCAGAATAAGAAACACATAGTGCCCCATGAATAAAAACTTCTAGCTCGATATCAAGGTTATTTTTAATTTCTTTTATGGTGGCTATAGAAGTTTCTCTAGCAAGGATGATTCTTTTTACTCCTAAATCTTTCAAAAATTTGGCTTGATCAAAACTGAACGTGTTTACTTGAGTTGATGCATGTATGTCTGTGTCAGGATACCTTTGTATCATTTCATTCATAATTCCGATATCTTGTATAATAAGCGCATCAACAAAATGATCAACTAAAAAATCTGTAAAAGAAAAAAGAGATGAAATTTCATCATCATAAATCAAAGTATTTATCGTGACATACACCTTCACTTGTCTTATGTGAGCATAATTGATAATGAAGTCAATTTCATCTTCACTAAAATTTTCAGCATATCTTCTTGCTCCAAATTGTTTTCCCGCAAGATAAACGGCATCTGCCCCAGCATTGATGGCTCCTATCAAAGAGTCCATGTTTCCAACAGGAGCTAATAATTCTATTTCTTTCATCTATTAACACCTCAAATTTGAACAATTAATTATATCATTAAAATCAATGAACAATGTTTATACAAAAGAAAAAAAGCCATTAAATTAGGCTTTTTTATCAGATTTAATTATTTGTAATCGTCTGGCAGGTTTTCCTTTTGATTAATCAACAAATTTTCGATTTTTTCGAAAATTTCTCTTTTTTTCATTGGAAAGCAATCATCACAGAAATTATCTTTTGCACAGTTTGCACAAAAGATACTGGTCATATCTTTGTATTCATTAATGATTGCAAGGGTAGCGTTAATCGTCTCGATTTCATCCGTTCTTCTTAAAAAGTAATATGCTTCCAAGACTTCTTCCGTTACTTTGTCTTGCAGGTCATTAACACCGCGTAATTCTTTGATTCGATGACTTGTTTTCATAAATTCCTCCTCTTGTAAAATTTCTATAATTACTTTATATTTTAATTATACATAAAAGAATGATAAATTGAAATGTCTTTCATTAAAATAATAAAAAATGCCATTTCTGGCTGAATAATATGGCAGGGGTGACAGGATTCGAACCCGTACAAACAGTTTTGGAGACTGCCGTGCTACCGTTGACACCACACCCCTATAAAAGAGTCTATTACTATTATTATCTATTTGACATAAATAGTCAAGATTTTTTTCTGATTAGAGTGACAAATCCACATAGAGAATGGAGTAAAGATATTATTATCTATACTCCATATTTTTAAAATTTATTTTCTTTATGTTGCTTGATAACTTTTTTTCGAGAAAATTCTTCTCGATCTTTTTCCTCTAAAGCATCAGAAATATATTTTATATTTTCTTCGAATTCAGGGATAACGACATTCTTTAATGCATTAGCCCTTTTTCTGCTTTTTCGAATCGCATTCGCGAGACGATATACGCTATTATCAATTTCTGCTAAAAGAATGGTTAAATCTCTCACTTTAATAAAATTAATATATGCATAGTCAAATTTTGTGTTTGTTCTTGCAATTCCATATTTAATATTTATAGGTTTAGACTCATAACTTAATTTAGGAATTTCTACACCCATTACACTTCGATAAGTAATATTTAATCCATTATCAATGGGGATTTCTTTGGCAATATCGTTTACTACTCCTAGCCCTAATGTAATATTAGCTTCTTGAAGAGCTTGATAAGCTTTTTTATAAGTATCTGTAATCTCATCCCTAAGCAGCCTTACATTACCTATTAATGTCATCATTTCTCGGATAAGAATGTTTCGTTTTCTATCCATTAAATCATATCCTAAATGCGCTAAAACGTTTGTTTTCTTAATTGCCATTAGATTGCCTTTGGTTGGAAATACTTGTTTAGTTGCCATAGTTAGCTTTCGTTTGATTTAGCCAATTCTCGAATAATCGATTTTTGCTTAATATCGAATATTTTTAAGGCTTTTTCATGGTTATAAAATTCTTTTAATACATCGTCTTCGGTGCGATCTAGTTCAGACTGCGGAAGAATGGATAATAGATTCCAACCTAAATCTAATGTTTCTTCAATCGAGCGATTTGTTTCAAATCCTTGTGAAATGAAATGTTCTTCAAACAAATGTCCAAATTCAATGTATTGTTTATCAATAGCTCCTAATTCATCTTCACCAATTACAGATGCTAAGCTTCTTGCGTCTTGTACTTTCGCGTAAGATGCAAATAATTGGTTAGTTAGATCTTGATGATCAAGTCTTGTGTATCCGGCCCCAATTCCATCTTTCATTAATCTTGATAAAGATGGTAGAATTCCAATCGGTGGATAAATTCCAACTTGATGCAAATCTCTGTCTAGTACAATTTGACCTTCTGTAATATACCCAGTTAAATCAGGGACCGGATGTGTAATATCATCATTTGGCATTGTAAGAATAGGAATTTGAGTAACAGATCCTTTTGCATTCTTCACGATTCCTGCTCTCTCATACAAAGATGCCAAATCAGAGTATAAATAACCTGGGTAGCCTTTACGGCCAGGTATCTCTCCTTTACTGCTTGAAAATTCTCGCAGAGCTTCACAATACGCAGTTATATCTGTTAAGATTACTAGAACATGCATGTCGTGTTTGTATGCTAAATACTCAGCTGCAGTTAAAGCACATCTTGGAGTTAAAATTCTTTCAATAATTGGATCATTCGATAGATTAATGAACATCACAACTTTTTCTACTACTCCTGCTTCTTCAAACGAACGCTTGAAGTAATCTGCAACATCATTTTTTACTCCCATTGCAGCAAAAACAATACAAAAGTTTTTCCCATCACCTTCTGCTATTTTTGCTTGTTTGACAATTTGAACCGCAAGTTCATTATGAGGCAGTCCTGATCCAGAAAAAATCGGAAGTTTTTGTCCTCTAATTAAAGTAGAAAGTGCATCAATACTACTGATTCCAGTATTTATATAATTCCGCGGATATATTCTTGAAACTGGATTCAAAGGTAATCCATTAATGTCTCTATGTTCGTCAACAAATATAGGTCCAAGCCCATCTATTGGTTGTCCTGAGCCATTAAATGTTCTTCCTAAAATTTCTTTAGACACTCCAATTTCCATTGAATGCCCTAAAAACTTAATTTTAGTGTTTGTAAGAGACATTTGATTCGTTCCCTCAAAAACTTGAATTGCTACTTTTCTTCCAACAATTTGAACGACCCTTCCATAACGAAGTCCGCCATTAATTAATTGAATTTCTACCATTTCTTCAAAGCCAATGTTTTCAACATTGTCTAAAAAAATCAAAGGGCCATTGATTTCTTCTAATCCAATATATTGAAGATTCATATAATCCCTCCCCTTACTTTGATTGATGCATAGCATCATCTATAAAGCCAAAATAATCATCAAAAAGATGAAGTTTATCGTTTGAAATATCATATTTCATTTTAATTACTTTTTCAAAAATATTTGTTCTCGTAAGTATGCTGAATGCGTTTCCCTGTTGCAAAAATAATTGAGCTCTTTTATATAAATAAATAATAATATCCATCATTCTTAATTGTTTCTCTAGGGGAACAAAAGTATCATCTTTATGGAAAGCGTTTTGTTGAAGAAAACCTATTCGAATAACTTTTCCAATTTCAATAATTAATTTTTGGTCATTTGGTAAAACATCACTACCAATTAGCTTTACAATTTCCATTAATTTGTTTTCTTCTGCTAACAAAGCCATAATTTGTTGACGATTTTTCAAAAAACGAACATCTACATTTTTATTGTACCATTTGGATAAGTCTCCAATATATTCGGAATAACTTAAATTCCAATTGATCGCTGCATAATGTCTTGCATAAGCAAGTTGTTTATCAAGCGCCCAAAAACAACGTACAAATCGTTTTGTGTTTTGTGTTACAGGCTCAGAAAAGTCTGCTCCTTGAGGAGATACTGCCCCTATAACTGTAACGGAACCAATTTTATGATTTAATGTTTCCATATAACCGGCTCTTTCATAAAATTGAGAGATTCGGCTTGGAAGATATGCAGGAAATCCTTCTTCAGCAGGCATTTCTTCTAAACGACCGCTAATTTCTCTTAAAGCTTCTGCCCATCTTGATGTGGAATCTGCCATCACAGCAACATGATACCCCATGTCTCGATAATATTCCGCAATGGTAATTCCTGTATATATACTTGCTTCTCTTGCGGCAACAGGCATGTTTGAGGTGTTGGCAATCAGAACGGTTCTATCTGTTAAAGGTTTTTGAGATTTAGGATCTACAAGTTCTGAAAATTCTTCTAAAACTTGCGTCATTTCGTTTCCACGTTCTCCACATCCAACGTAAACAATAATATCAGCATCGCACCACTTGGCAAATTGATGTTGCATCATGGTTTTTCCAGTTCCAAAGCCTCCAGGAACAGCTGCTGTTCCTCCTTTTGCAATTGGAAAAATTGTGTCAATAATTCGTTGCCCACTTATAAGCGGAATGGAAATAGGAAGTCTTCTAGAAACAGGTCTTGGTGTTTTAATAGGCCATTTTTGAGATAAAGTTAAAGAATGAATTGTTCCAAATTCATCTTTTACTTTAGCAATACAATCCTCAATTTGATATTTTCCATTTTTCTTAACTTCTATGACTTCACCTTTTACATCTTGAGGAATCATCAAACGATGTTCGATAAGATCTGTTTCAGGTATAGTTGCATAAACATCTCCAAATTGAACTTGATCCTTTATTTTAACCACAAGAGTAACATCCCATTTTCTTTCTAAATCAAGTGGGCTTACGTTGCTTCCTGTTGTGATAAAAGAACCTTGAATTTCAGCAATAGCTTTTAATGGTCTTTCGATTCCATCAAAAATATTGCGTAATATCCCTGGACCTAAAACAACAGAGATGGGTTGTCCAGATGAAAAAACTGGTTCTCCAGGTTTTAGCCCTGTTGTAGATTCATATACTTGTATGGTTGTTAAACCTCTGTTAATAGAAATGACTTCGCCCATTAATTCTTGATTTCCTACATGTACCATTTCTAGCATGGAAAACTCTGTGGCGTTCTTTACCGTCACTACAGGACCATTAACTGAAAATATTTGACTGACACTCATATATCCACCTCTTTAAAAACCACTAAATCTTTTATTTAATATATAAATTTGAATTTTCGTAAAACCATTCTTTTTTATCGTTTAATCGATAATCAATGGTTTCATCGGTCTCAATACCCATTTCAGAACACGAAGCGATAAATCCACCCAATTCAATTTCAAAATTTTCTTGAATTTCAAATTTTCCGTTATAATTTTCTTTTATTACTTTTGCTAATAAATCATCAGCTTTTTTAATTTTAAAAATAGCGTACGATTTTAAAAATACGTTGTTCAATTCCTTTATTTTAGATTTCATTAAATCAGAGTATTGAGAAGACGTTGAAAAAACAAGTAATTTATTAAAAACTTCTTGAAAGACATTTTCTAATAATTCTTGCCGTTTTTTCATTAATTTGTGTCCGTTTTCAACATTAATTTTATTGATTTCAAAACTGTGATTTGTTTTTAATTCCTTTAATTCAAGCGTTAAAGCGTGAGAAATGCTATCTTTTAATTCTTCATTTATTGTTTTTAACGCTTGTTCTTTCACATCTTTAATTTCTTGTGTCAATTTGTTAATTTGTTTGGTCATAGATGTACTGATTTCTAACTCAAAATATTTAAATAATTGATCATTACTAATAAATTCCATTTAAATCACCTCAAAGTTTTACGCCAATTGCTTCACTCACATATCTATCAATAGTTTTCCCAATTTCTGCTGATCCATGACGATCAGGAATTTCAACGATTAAAGGCTTAGGTTGTTTTAATTTTAATTCAGAAATCACTTCAGGACAAAGTTCTATTAATTTAGTCGTGATTAAAACGATGCAAATTTCTTCGTTTTCCATCGCTTTTTCTAATTCATTCAACACTTCATAACGTTCGTGAATCACAACGCCATCTATTCCAACTAGTCGCATGCCTACTTGCGTGTCTACATTATCACTTAGTAAGAAAAATTTCATAAAAATCCTTCTTCCTTATTATAATTTATTAATAATTAAGATTGAAATTAAAAGCCCGTAAATTGCGACTCCTTCTCCAAGAGCTACAAAGATAAGTGATTTACCAAAATTTTTCTCATTTTCAGAAAAAGACCCTATCGCGGCGGGTGCAGCTGCAGCTACGGCTATTCCGGCACCAAGAGCAGACATTCCTGTTGCTAAAGCAGCACTTAAAAAACCTAATCCTTGCGCTATTGAACCGATAAAGGGATCAACTACTGGATCAGCAGCAAATACATGCACTCCAGCAAGTTGAATAATTAACGTTACAACAATTAAAGCAAAAAAACTAAAAATGTGCGTAATGAGTCGGTTTTTAGCAGGCTTTCCGCTTATTTTCCCTCTAAAAACATTGACAAGAGGCAGTGAAATAAATCCGATAAAGAGTAATGGTAAAACAAGTTCTAATCCATCTAACATAATTGATTCCTCCTAAATATTGTTTTTATTTAATTTATTCAAATGTTTCAAAAGCGATTCCGTTTCCTTCATAGTAACGAGAAAACATTTCGTAAAATTCTAATCTTAATACTTGTATTCCAACAATCATTCCTTCTATCGACATCACAAATAAATTCCCAAGAATAAAGATAATTGAGGTAGAAAATATATTTGTTCCCATCGACATTAGACTGTAAACAACGAGCATCATTCCTGCGTGAGATAGTACAAATCCTCCAACTCTCATGAAAGACATCGTATTGGTAATGTAAGATAATACAATTTCGAATAATTCAAAAAATCCTTCAGTTATAAATCCTCCGATTCCATTAGGAAACATTTTATTTCCATTAACTCTTCTTTGTATAGGTTCTTTAAGGAAAATAAATATTAATGGAATTCCAACAAAGATAATTATCGTAAATAGATTAAAAATAGAAATTCCATACAATAGTTTTACAATCAATCCTCCAAAAATGAAAAGATAGAACGTCAAACCTGCAACGCCATTGTGAGAAAAAATAAATTCTATATACTTTCTTTTTTTTAAGTTGCTATATAAATTTAAAGCAATTGAAGTAATTATCAATATCGATCCAAGCAAAACAGCGGCTATTAGTAAGTTCATCGTAAAATCCGGGCTCATTACATCGATTGGTTTTGAGCTCAATTTTAATACATTTATATAAAACGGATTAAGTAATTCTTCATTTCCGAATACTGACCCATAAAGCAGTCCGAAAAATGCCGATGATATCCCAATACGCATTCCTATTTCTCCGAGCTTTAATTTTTTCCATTTAAAAAATATAAATCCGATTAGGACAAGCAATAATCCTTGGCCAACATCTCCAAACATAATTCCAAATAAAAGCGAATAAGTAATTGCAACAAATGGAGTTGGATCTATATCTCCATAACTTGGCAACCCATACATTTCTACAAACATAGAAAATGGGCGACTGAACCAACCATTTTTAAGTTTTGTTGGAGGTTTTAATCTTCTATCACTATTTGCAGGACGAATTTCAATTTCTACGTCATCAATATCAGAAAATTTAGACTTAACCGTTGAAACATCTTTGGATTGGACAAATCCGGTTATTGTGAATTTATCTCCTAACCCAACAACATATTTTTTTGCTTCATAGATTTTATTTAGATACAATAACTCGCTTTTTATTGTAGCCATATCTTTTCCTGAATCACTTAAAAGAGCATTAATACTTGTTTGGATTTTCTCTAATTGAGTTTGTGCTACTTCAATTTCTTTCGCCAAAGTAACAGTTGCTGCTTCCGGTGTCCCATGAACAAAATCGGGTATATGGATTCTTTCAAAGAAGAGCGATGAAAAAATATTATCCACTTCTCTTTCAAATTCATTGGTCGTGAAATACATACACCAACTATAATTTTTATCAATTGTAAATGATTTAAAAATAAATGGTCTTGTTCGATAAAATTTTAATTTTTCAACACTATCCGTTGGTAATCTTCCTACTCTAGCAAAAACATAATCGCAAGAAAAAACATCATCAAGAGAGATATCTAGGCTTTCAATATTATGAACTTGAATTAAAGCATCTTGGTATTTTCTTATTAATTCTATTGTATCTTTTTTTTGAGAAACTAAATTTTTTAAAGTTACGTGTGTTGTGGATACATAAGATGTCATTTTTTCAAGTGTATAATCGATGGTTTTTATTTCAATAACAGGAATATCAAACTCATATTCCTTTTCAATTTCAAGTAATTCATTTAATACGATATTACACGGATTATCAGAACGAAATGAAGTTAGTCCGTGAACTTGCCCAACGATTTGATTAGATGAAATAGGATGAAAGCATCTTAATTCAACAAAATTTTCTAAAACTTTATCTAGATGTTCTAAGTATGAAGTAATATTAACTAACTTGGTCTTCGCAATCGCCATTGTCTCTCTCCTTTCTCGCAAATAAATATTATCCTTTATATTTCTAAAGACAATTCTCTTATTTATTCAGATTTTTTAAACGCATTCTTAATTTTTTTGAAAATAGAAATCTGGTTATGATTTAATCTTTTTACTCTTTTCGGAGGTTTTAATCGCAAATCTGCGTCTCCTGGTAAAATATTAATCTCAACGTCTTTCATGTCTTTAAACTTGTCAAGAATTGGCAATTCATCTTTCTCATCAATAAATCCAGTTATAGTAAATTTATCCCCAAGTCCAACCACATATTTTTTTGCTTCATATAATCGATTTAAAAAAACTAGTTCGCTCTTAACTTTAATAAAATCAGAATCATTTTCTAATAAAATTTCATGTAAATCATTCTTAATTGAGGCAAGCTGATTTTCAACAACATTAATTTCTTTAGAAAGGGTTTCTTTTGCTGCTTCTGGTGTTCCGTGCACAAAATCTGGTATAAAAATCCTTTCAAACAATAAGGAAGAAAAAACATTATCTACTTCTCTTTCATATTCGCTTGTGGTGAAATACATGCACCAATTATAGTTTTTATCTGTGCTAAATGAAATAAAAATAAATGGCCTTGAACGATAAAATTGCAATTGATCCACACTTGCTTGAGGGAGTCTTCCAACTCTAGCATCAATGTACTCGCACGAAAATATATCATCAAGCGAAATATCTAAACTTGCTATATTATTAACTTGTATTAAAGCATCTTTGTATTTACTTAATAATTCTTTTGTTTCTTCCTCGTCCTGAAAATTATTGTTCAGTTTAGTATGAATTGAAGAAATAATATTTTTCATTTGTTCAAAAGTATAATCAATATTATCTACTTCTCTAGATAAAATGTCAATTTCAAATTGTTTCTCAATTTCAGACAATTCGTTCAAACAAGAAGTGCAAGGATTTTCAGAAACAAAGGATCTAGACCCATGGACATGACCAATAATTTGTGCAGAAGCAACTGGTCTAAAGCACTTTAAATCGATAAATTTCTCTAACACTTTATCTAAGTGTTTTAGTCTTGCGGTAATGTGCACTAGTTTCGTCTTGGTTACAGACATATTGTTTCTCCTTTCTAAAAAATAAGCATCTTCTTTATTTCGCTTTCTTCAAGATTATATCGAATGCCTTCAATAATGTTAAATAGATTTTCTCTTTCAATTTCGTTTAATATCAAATATGCTGAAAAAACCGCAGGTGCGTCATTCGAAAAATACATATATCTTTTAGCTAAATTATATTTCATTTTTTCTGCATAATATTCGATGTAGATATACTCGTCTTCATCAATGTATTTTGCAAACTCAGAACTTTCTAAGTAATGAAGAACCGAATCAGCGTTTGGAAGTGAGATAATATCATCAAGTTTTTTGTCGCTCATTCTAGAGTATTTTGTAATTACTGCTTTTTTTATTTCTGAGAATTCAGCGTTATAAAATTTCTTTAATCTATATATTTTAACGATATTTCCAAGCTCAATCCTTGATTTGAAAATATCAAACAATTGTTTTTTGACTTTGCCTTTATAATTCTTTTCTATTTGGTCAAACACACATCCATAATAGCAAGAATCTAACTCATACTCGATATCTGCATATCGAATTTCCGAATTTTCTTTTTCTAAAAATGGTTTTAGCACTGAGTAAAAAGGCGTTTTTTCTATCGCTTCTAATAAATCCAAAAATGTCCTTGCTTTGGAGAGTAAAGTAATATCAAAACTTGCATGACGTCTAAAAAATATTGGAAATTCTGCAATAGCTTCTTCATAATTCATTGATAGAATGGCTCGAATGGAAGCCAAAATTAAATCAATTTCTCTTTGAATAATATTTAATTCATAAAAAGCTTTATCTTTTAATTCTACAAATTTAATGAGCCTTAAAGTGTAATTAAAATTCGTTTTTTTGATCAACTCTTCAAGTTGACCTCGATGAACTGAATTTTCTTGAACATCTGAAAAAAATTCCTTATAATATTTTTTTGTTTTTAAATAGCTTACAACCTCAGAAATAGATCTTTTTTTTACTAGTTCAAGATAGTCATCTTGTTTTAGACTAGTTCCGTAGATTGATTTTGCTTTTGTAATAATAGCGTTACTAGTCCAATTACTCATGTTTTCATCCCCTATTCTTGGATGCAGTGTTGGTAAATAGAATCAATCCACTTCTCTTTATTTTCTTTAAAGCTGATTTCTAGTTTTTTCAAGGTCAAATCATATTCTTTTTTGGACTCTTCATTTCTTTTTTCTAAATCTAGAACGATATCGCTTTTCGCTTTTTCAATAGTTTTATTTGCCTCTGATTTATACTGAATTTCTAATTTTTTTCTTTCTTCTCTAACAAAATCGCTAATCTTATCTTTCTCTTTTCTTAAATGTTCAACTTGCTTTCTTGCTTTTTTATCTAAATCAATTACGTCTCTAATTAAATTATCCATATGAATTTCCTTTCTTCGTTTTCCAAACAGAAAACAATAAAAAATTATGATTTTTCGTCCTTAAAATAAAAAAACTCTTTGAGAGCTTTTTTGTTATAATTTTATGATTTCGATTAGTTGATATCCTTCAGATGCTAATAAATCAGAAATTACTTTCGTTGAAACAAATCCTTCAAAAGTTGCGTATCCTCCTTCGAAAGATACTGATACATTTGTGATTCCAAAAATACTTTCAAGAAGGTGTTTCACATCCTTGGCGCACCCTTCACAACAAATATTTCCAATAATTGCTTTTTTCATTTTTTCACTCCTTAAAAAAGAATGATTGTTCTAATATCATTATAGTACTTTTGGATAGCGGTGTCAAATTCATTGAACATTTATTTTATCTTAATTTTATGATTTTCAAAATCAATTTTAGTAGATAGATGAAACGAAAAAAGTTCAGCAAAATCGAGCGTTTCTTCAATGATGGAGTCGTATAACTCTTTTGGATTGTGTGTATCACAGCCAAAAATAATTAGAGCTTTTGGATAAGATTCTACTACTTTCCAGAAATCATAACGAGGATATAAATACAATTTTTTATTATTGATTTCATACTTGCCCTTTCTCGTACCACCACCATTTATTTCTAAGTAAACATTGTTTTTGATAGCCGATTTAATGATAATGGTTGCTGCTTTTTTGGCAGCATCATCAAAAAGAAATGGTTTTTCATAACTATAATTCATTAAGTATAAATCTGGATGATTTAAAATGGAAAAAAATCCTGTATCAAGCGCATCGCTTACAGAATATGCATAATCCATAATTTGTGTTTCATTCATCGTTTCATAAGTATTATAAATTTCTCCATTTGTTGGGAAAAAATGCACTCCAAGTGATAAATAATCTAATTTGTTTAACAAAAATTTGTAGTAATTATCGTTTCCTGGAAGATATTCTATTTCTAATCCTTTTAAGATTTTAATTTTATCTTTATATTTATTTATAGATGTATCTAAATCAGGAAGATAAATATTTACAAAATCCAATTCACTCATTTGTCTGTCTAAATTATTTGCAAGATAAGTGTCATTGTCCATAAAATATCTAGGAATAGGACCGTGATCTGAAAAACCAATTTCTTGAAAACCTTGTCTAATGGCTTCCTTAATATAGTCTTCGCTCATTTTTACTGCGTGACCACAAAGCGCTGTATGTGTATGATAATTTGCTTCTAATTTCATCGTAATCACCTTTTCTAATGTATTATTACATTCCTTAAAAAAGATAGTTTGTCGTAGACTATCAATTAAGGATAGTTTGCTTTTCTGTCTTTTTATCAATCTTTAGATTTCTAAAATACAATATGCAATAAATCGAAACGATTGTAAAATTAAAAAAATATGCAATTAAAACATAATTAACTAACCCTGATGTGAATTTATATGCAATTCCAAAAGCATATCCAGACAAAATTAATAATCCTGAATAGATACTCACTCCTTTTGTTGTTCTCGATTTATAGGCCTTTATGCAAGCAAATGGCCAAGAAAATCCAAAACAAATCAACATTAAAAATTCTAAAATTTGTTCTGTCATAATAAATCACTTCCACTAAGTTTATTTGCTTTCTTTATTTTATATATTTCCTCTGTTGCAAAGTGAAGTTTTGTCACAACGTTCTTTTTAGATAAAGGATAAATATAATACGTGTCGTTTAAAGTAGATAAATCAATACAATCTCCTTTATTTAAATAATCATATTCAATGTGCAAAGAATAAGTAGATAACGGATCTTTGTCTAATTGAAATAGTTCTCCGTCGAAATTTCCTTGTACATGAAATCCACTTATATCATGGAGAAGCGAAGCGGTACCTAAACGAATATAACCTTTGGAATTTGGTAAAGAATCAACTGCAACTTCATCTTCAAATCGATAGGTATTATTTAGAATTTGCATTCTAACGTTTTCTCTTTCAAATTCATACCAATCAGGTATACGGGAAAATTCTGTTTTTCCTTCAAGGGCTTTTATTCTTCCAAATTCATCCATAGAGTAACGTTTTTGACAATGATTACACCAAATTTCGTTTCCATCTGAATCCATTTCATGTTCTGTCAAACAATTTGGACATAAGTATAGTACTTTGTGCAATCCTTTTGCTCGATCAACAAAATCTATTTTTTGGTTTGTTTCTAATTGAAATTTATATTCATCATATTGAAAGGCGTCTACAATTCTACTGTTAATTTCTTTGCTTAATAGTAAATGTATTTCTTCTTGAGTAACAATTTGAGTCATATCGGCACTTAAACGAACTTTTCGCTTTTTAAGATTCCATACAGGTTGACTTAAATAATCTCCATGCATATTTAAAACCACTACAGGTACTTTCATTAATTTACACATTTTCCCTAAGGAATCTGGCAAAATGGAAGTGGTCCCGCATAAAGAATATCTAGCCTCAGGATAAATAATACAAATTTGTTTGTTTACTTTCAAAGAATGTTCTACTTGCCTTACAAGTAATATATCATTTGTAAATTTTCTTTTACAGATGCATCCAACATCTCTTAATAACTTTTCTCGTTTAATGAATCCATCAATTGCAACGATGTAATTGGCTTTTTTCGGAAATATCGCAGCTGTAGTTACGGAAAAATCGATAAATGCATGGTGAGTACATAATAATATATATGGAGGTTTTAGTCCCTTCATATTGTTTTTGTTAATTTTCAAATGATGGGCCCAAACCGTTGGAAAAGAAACCAACCAAGTGATGGGAATTAAGTACCATTTTTGTTTCTTTGGTTTTTGAATCATATCGAAGCGAATTTCATTAGAATCATTCATCATTAAATACTCCTTATGTAAAATAAAAAGTGATTATTCTCGAAATAACCACTTTTTGTAGTAATTTTTTTTCGTTTCTTTTATTAAAATAGTTTAATTCTTTTCATTTTGTTTCAAATTTCAATCTATTATAGCATAATTTTTCGAAGATAAAAATACTGTTGATGCAAGTATTTAAACTGAAAAAATTATCAATAAATTATTATTCTAATGTACTAAGATTATCTTCTTGATTATCCATTTGTAATACTTTTGGTGTGAAAAGCAAAAAGAAAATAATTCCAAATACTATTAAAATTAAATTTATTAAGTAAAGCCAATTATATCCACTTGTTTCAATGAATCTTCCTGCTAACATATTTCCTAACGCAGTATAAATTGAAAAAGCCAACATTACCATCAAAATGGCTGTGGTAATATTTTCAACTCTAACAATTTTGATAATATATTTTATATTTGCAAAAATAAAGATTCCCCCTGAAATTCCTCTCAACATTGTTACAATTATAACTATCTCCAAAGGCAAATTAAATCCATATACTAGAAATCGTAAAGCAAACATACTTGAGGCGAGTAAGAATAATGTTTTTTCACTGGTGAAATTTCCTTTGGTCATTAGAAAACGAAGTGTTAATACTTCTACAAAGACAAATGCCGAATATAACAATCCATATGCAGTTGTACTTAAAGCTCTTTCTTGGATTAAGTACACTCCAAAAAAAGAATCACCAATTCGAACTGATCCAATAACAAGTGTATAAAACACTAAATATTTAAAAAAATCTTTGTTTTTAAGTAAAGTCTTAAAATCTCTTTTAGGCTTTTCGCCCCTTGGAATAGCTTTTTCAATTGGCTTAATCCAAATAGCAATTAGTGCAGTTAACCCAAAAAAGATTCCAGAAGTAATAAATAAAACATCAAACCCAAGATATAAAATTACGTATCCAGCTATTGCAGAAGCAATAACATACGCAATAGAAGCGTGGATTCGAATGCTTGAATATTCGATTTTCATTTTATCTGTAAATGTTGCTGTATATCCATCTTGAATTGAAATAAAAGGAGAACAAAAAAAAGCAATCAAACAAATAACTAAAGCATAAAGTTCAAAGCCAGAAATTTGAGTTAAAAGAATGATTAATGCTCCTTCAATTAATGTCATTATTTTCAAAATAAATCGACTAATTTTCATATCTTTTACAATAAAATTCCATAAAGGATTTACTAAAATAGTTGTGATGGGAGTGATTGCTAAAATAAAACCTAAATTATGTTCCGACATTCCTTTTGAAATAAAATATATGGACATAAAAGGATAAAAAAAGGCATCACCAAAATACCTAACAAAGTAAAATATTTTAAACTTAATGGTTTCAGTTAGCACCTTTTTCACCCCTTTCATTAAAACATCAAGATATTATACATTTTATTTAAATCATTTGCAACTTGTTTAATTAAAAAGAAATAAAAAGAAAAATCCAGAACGAATAGAAGCGGTTAAAAAAGAAAATAACTGAAAGAATATGCTAAGGATTTTTTCATTCAATAAATATTTAAATAGCCATCTTTGGCTATTTAAATAAAATAATAAATAAAATTAATTAGTTACTCGAGATACATAAGTAATTAAATAATCCATTATTTTTTTAAAAATCTTAACTAAAACATCAAAAAGAACACCGCATTTTATAATGAGTGAAAATAAAAACAAAACAGAATATCTTCACAAACTAATTTCCTTTTTTCAGAAAATATCATTAATGCAAACAATGAAAATAAAAATAAACATTTTTAGAAATGTTTTTTTATTATTAAACAAGAGAATGATATCGCACGATAGCGCAATTAAACAATATTTGAAGTATAAAATTGAAAAAATTAATTTAGAAAACGCTATTGACAAAAGCTTTTAGTCAATTTATTATCTTAATTAACTCACCGAATTTAGATATTAATTGGAGGAATCATAATGTTGAAACAAATAGTAAAAAGAGACCAGACCGTTGTCCCATTTCGAAAAGAGAAAATAGTTCTAGCAATTTTCAAATCAGCTAGTTCAGTCGGTGGTTCAGATTTTTCTAAATCAGAACAACTAGCTAATGAAGTTGTAAAAATTGCTGAGGAAAAATATCCAAACGGAACTGCAGATGTTGAAGGAATTCAAGACATCGTTGAAAAAGTCCTTATCGAAAACGGACATGCAAAAACAGCAAAAGCTTACATATTATATCGTGAAAAACGGCGAGCATCTAGAGAAGCAAATGCTTTGATTGGTGCAACGATTGATATGTTTACCGAATATTTAAATGATCGCGACTGGCAAATCAACGAAAATGCCAACACTCAAAAATCTATTAATGGCCTTAACAATTATGTTCGTGAAGAATTCACTAAGAATTATTGGCTTCATGAAATATATCCTCAAGATATTCGTAATTCACACATTAATGGAGATATCCACATTCATGATTTAGGCTTTTTTGGTCCTTATTGTGCTGGTTGGGATTTAAGACAAGTTATTACAAATGGATTTGGTGGTGTTTCCAATAAAGTAGAATCTCTACCTCCAAAGCATTTAAGATCTCTTTTAGGACAAATTGTAAATTCAACTTTCACAACTCAAGGTGAATCAGCTGGAGCCCAAGCTTGGTCCTCTTTTGATACTTATTTAGCTCCTTTTGTTCGATATGACAATCTAGACTATAAACAAGTCAAACAAGCTTTACAAGAGTTTATCTTTAATCTTAATGTTCCTACAAGAGTTGGTTTTCAGTGTCCATTTTCAAATTTAACATTTGATATTATTCCACCTTCTACTCTTAAAAATCAAAGCGTTATATACGCAGGAAAATTAATGCCTGATTTATATGGCGATTTCCAAAAAGAAATGGATATGATTAACCTTGCGTTTTGTGACGTTATGATGGAAGGCGATGCAAAAGGCAGAGTGTTTACCTTTCCCATCCCTACGATTAACGTAACAAAAGACTTTGCATGGGATAGTCCTGTAGTAGAAAAGTACATGGAAATTACTGCAAAATATGGAATCCCTTATTTTTCTAATTACATTAATTCGGACTTATCTCCCGAAGATGCGTTGTCAATGTGCTGTAGACTTCGTCTTGACACTACTGAACTTCGCAAAAGAGGTGGAGGTTTATTTGGATCCAATCCTTTAACCGGGTCTATTGGAGTCGTGACTATTAATCTTCCAAGACTAGCTTACATATCAAAATCTGAATCCGAATACTTTACTAGACTTTGGGAAACAATCAATCTCGCAAAAAAAAGCTTAGAAATTAAACGTAAAATTATTGAAGAACAAACCGAAAAAGGATTATACCCATATAGCGCAAATTATTTAAAAGACATCAAACTAAAAAGTGGCTCTTATTGGTTTAATCATTTTAACACCATTGGTCTCATTGGAATGAATGAAGCAATTCAAAATTTGTTTGGAAGAGAAGTTGATTTAACCTCCTCTCAAGGCCAAGCTTTCGCTGTTAAAACCTTAAATTATATGCGCGACATTATAAAGGATATTCAAGAAGAAACTGGCCATTATTATAATCTAGAAGCTACTCCTGCAGAAGGAACTAGTTACCGACTTGCAAAACATGATAGAGAAAAATTCCCTGATATTATTGCTTCAGGCACGGATACTCCTTATTATACTAATTCAAGTCAATTGCCAGTAGGATTTACAGATGATATCTTTGAAACTTTAGACCTTCAAGATGAACTACAATCCCTCTATACCGGAGGAACTGTCCTTCATTTGTATTTAGGTGAACGGGTGAAAGATACCAAAACAACAAAAGCGTTAATTAAAAAGGTATTCGAAAAGTATAAACTTCCCTATATTTCAATTACTCCAACTTTTTCAATTTGTAATGAACATGGATACATTTCAGGCGAACATTTTAATTGTCCAACTTGCGGCAAACCTGCAGAAGTATACACACGTGTTGTTGGATACTTACGTCCAGTTCAAAATTTTAACAAAGGCAAAAAAGCAGAATATCATGATCGAGTTAAATATGTTATTAAAGCAGATGCCCCAAATATTGAAGGCTCAAAAGCATGATCTTTGCCGGAATCATTAAAACTTCTTTAATTGATTATCCGGGAAAAATAGCTACTGTTTTATTTACTCCAGGATGTAATTATAACTGCTTTTACTGTCATAATCGGAGTTTAATTGAAGATTTTAATGAATTGGTATCGGTTGATGAAATTGAAGACTTTTTAAAAAAACGTCAAGGGTTAATTGATGGCGTTGTTATAACGGGAGGAGAACCAACTCTTCATGCAGATTTAATTGCTTTCTTTAAAAAAATTAAAGATTTAGGTTACTTTACAAAATTAGATTCAAATGGATCTAATCCTGAAATTATTAATGCTTGTGTTCAAGCCAAAGTGGTGGATTACTTCGCAATTGACTACAAAGCTCCAAGTGAAAAATACTCAGAAATATGCCGTGGAGATGCTAATCCTTCAAAAGTATTGGATACAATTAATTTATTACTGAAATATAATCAAGATTTTGAAGTAAGGACAACCGTGATTCCTCAACTTTCAATTGAAGATTTGATCAAAATGTCTGAAGAACTTCCTCAAATACCAAGATATGTCTTAAACCCCTATCAAAAACCATTCAATTTTCTTGAAAAAGACCAAAAATTCATTGATGTTCCTCCTTACTCAGAAAAACAAATTGCAGAATTTGCAGAAACATTAAAATTATACCAACCAAATGTCGTTTTATTATTTTAAAAGAACTGTAATTTACAGTTCTTTTTATTTATATAATTTGTTCCTGTACTCTTCAATCAAAAAAATGTGGTATGATAATAGTATCCAATTTGAAGGAGGGCTATATGAAAATTACTATTAAATCATTTTTATATGTAGTTGTGATCTTTTCGTTACAAGGTTGTAATCTTTTGACCCAATCAACAAATACAACAATCTCTTCTTCTATCGAAACAACTCTTGATGAGAGATATGTATTGCTTCAAAATGAATACACTTATCTAGAATCATTTCTTCCAAATGTCATAATAGAAAATTTTTTATTACCCTCACCACAAAATCAGGAAATAGAGACTATATATTATTTAGATGATTATTTAATTACAGATTCTACTGTCACTTATACAAAGTATGCACTTGATACTGAAACAATTTTATCAATTGAATTATCAATTAATGACTATTCTTTAACCAAATCATATTCTATCACAATGCTTAGAGACCCATTGCTTTACGAGCAATACCAAATTGATTCTTCTTTTTCGGAAATCATTAATTTGTTAAAAATTGCTCTTCCTGATGAAATTAATTCTGATTTTACTCTTCCAATTATTCAATATGATGATGCAATAATATCCTATACTACAAGCGAGTCAAGAATATTTAATAATCGCTATATATTCCCGTTTCCTGTGAATAATACAGATCTAATAATTACTGCACGCATTCAATATTTAAACGAAACAAAAACAAGTGATTTCATCGTCGAAATGAAAGGACTAAACTCGTTACCTCAAATTCCTATCATTTATATTACAACAGAAAATAACAATCCAATCACTTCAAAAGAAGATTATATAGATGGTGTATTTTCAATGGTAACCTATGATGAGGATAAAAATGAAACGGTTTTGTTAATGAATCAAAACATTCAAATCCGTGGAAGAGGAAATTCAACTTTCTATATGCCAAAGCTTTCTTTTAGAATAAAATTTGAAAACAAAACATCATTATTATTTGATTACGAAGAATCTGATTGGGTCTTATTAGCTAATTTTACTGATCAAACATTAATTCGAAATTATTTAGCAAATAGTCTATCAAATAGTATGAATATGGAATTTACACCAAGCTCTGCTTTTGCAGACGTTTACTTAAATAACGAATATATTGGAAATTATATGATTTCAGATCAAATTGAAGTCTCAAACGACAGAGTAAATATCGAAGAGCATTCTTCTGAGCTCGATACAGGATATTTGGTTGAAATGGATAAAAGATTATTAGAATTTCCTGAAGGAGTAGAGGGTATAGATTATTTTATTTTATTCGGAATCCCTTACGCAATTAAATCTCCTAAAACTGATTCAATTAATTATTCAACCAATCAGCTATACTTTATTGAAGACTATATAATGCAGGTTCACCTTACTCTTCAAAATCATCAAGATTACTCAAATTTAATCGATGAATCTTCTTTTATAGATTGGTTTATTATCGAGGAACTTTTCAAAAATGTAGACTCTGGATATTCCAGTGTTTATATGTATAAAGATACAGGTGAAAAGTTAAAAATGGGACCAATTTGGGACTTTGATTTGTCTACAAGCAACCCCGGACATCTCGAAGATGCTTTAAGAGTACCAGAAGGTTGGTACACTTCTTTAAGTTTTAAAAATATATGGTATTATTACTTAATGCAATATGATGAATTTCAACTACATCTAAAAGAAAGATGGAACGAACTTTATTCAAATCAAATCCAGGAATTGATAGCGTCCGTCTATCCCGTTTCTGATTTAATGTCTAAATCAAGATATTTAAATTTTCAGCGTTGGAATATAATAGGAGTTAACGAAGACTGGTATACTTCTACTGAAGTACTTGCGGCCTCAACATATGAAGAACAAGTAAAAATACTATATGATTACCTATATATAAGAAGTATTTGGTTAAATGAAGAAATTAATAAATTCTAAAAATTAGACTCGGAACTTATAAAGCTCCCGGTCTTTTATTTACTATATTAATATTAAAATATTTACTTTTCTATCAAAAAATTTGTTATAATATATGTATAATACACTGGAGGCGCAAATATGATATTCAAAATTTTAAACGATGTATTTATGATGAATTCGATGATAGCTAATCGATCGGTTACTGAAGTTCCTTTAACGGATATTTTGTCTGAGAAAATGGAAGTCCTTTTTGAACGAATCTATTCTAAGGCCACATTATCTAATATCTCAATTTCATTCGATATTAAGAAGCGAAAATTTCGGAGCGAATCAATTGAACCTGAATTTGACCATTCGCACAATATAACCATAGAAAGAAATAAAAACATCATTATGTCTTACTATATAAATGTTAGTAGTGGTATTGAGTTTTTTGACTCTAATTATTCCTCAGAAAGAGAAAAAATAAATAAAGCTCTTGTATTTGTTGAATCAAGTAAAGATAATAAATCACTTGTAATAAAGCTTGAATTTTTCTATTCAATTGGTGATTTTGACAATATGAACAAATCGGATTTAACAAGACTATTTGAATCAGATTTCTCAGAAGCAATCTATATTCTTAATTCGGAAATTTATAAGAAAAATATGCTTATAAACGAATACAATCAAAAATTACGATCTGAAATTGAATCTTTACTTGTCAAAAGAATTCAAATAGAAAAAAGAACAATTGAAATACTAGATTATTTTAAATAATTTAATCCTTATACAATTTGAATTTTAAAAAAAAGAAAAAAGAAGATTACTCTTCTTTTAGGTAACTAGTGGTGGAGGGGGACGGTTTCGAACCGCCGAACCCAAAGGGAGCAGATTTACAGTCTGCCGCGTTTAGCCTCTTCGCTACCCCTCCATATTTTTGATTCTTTTTATCGGCTATTACATTATATCAAATCAATTTTTAAATTGCAAGACAAACCTTTGCGATTTTAATAATTGTTTTCTATCGGTATTTTGAGATAAAATAATGATATAATTATATTATAAATAACCCTTAAAGCAACCGGTAAGTATGTCAAGAGGTAAAAATAAAAAAAATCACTAATAAGTGATTAAAATCTCATCATCAAGACATACTTAAAAAAGGTTAAATTGGATTTGAAGATATTCAGATATTACT
>Ga0180007_10000139_pt1 | contig 132365 bp, 130 predicted proteins | sample MM_PC_MetaG_FD_121122 | JGI IMG/M metagenome (GOLD analysis project Ga0180007, IMG submission 121122) | Groundwater microbial communities from the Aspo Hard Rock Laboratory (HRL) deep subsurface site, Sweden - MM_PC_MetaG | ecosystem: Environmental > Aquatic > Deep subsurface > Groundwater...
ATTTTTCATTCTTTTAAGATAACTTTCTCTTTTTATTGCATTGCTACGGGTAGAAAATTCTTCATGATAAATAAGCTTTAAAGGTTTTCGGTTTTTGGTAGATTTTACGCTTCCTCTATTATGCGCAGAAAGCCTTTCTTGTAGGTCTGAAGTCTGACCAATATATAATTTGTTATCTTTTTTGCTTTTTAGAATATAAACGTAGTACATGTAATAAAAAAGTGAAGTTTTTCTACCCCGGTCGCCCCGATTGAAAATCGGGGTGTCCTAACCCCTAGACGATGGGGCCACTCTGATGAAATATTTTACAATAAAACGCAAAGTTTTTCCACTACCAGTCAATTTCCGCTATAATGTCTTTCATGTTCAAACCCGGAAACACCATCAAGCTTGAAATTACTGACTTTGCTGCGGGTGGGGTAGGTCTTGCTAAGAAAAATGGATTCCCCATTTTTGTTGAAGGCTCGGCGATTGGTGACGTTATCCTGGCCGAAATCACTTTTGCTAAAAAGGATTTTGCCGAAGCTAAGATAAAGGAACTGATTACTCCTTCTAAAGATAGATGTAAACCGCGCTGTAAACATTTCCCGGACTGCGGTGGCTGTAGTTTGCAGCATATTAGTTATGAGGCGCAGGTTGATTATAAACATCGCATTATTTCTGATACGTTATCCAGAACTGCCAAGATTGATCCCTCTTTGATTTTGCCGATGATTCCTGCATCTTCTCCCTGGTTTTACCGCAATAAAATCCAGCTGCCTTTTAAAAGACTAAAAAGAGACATTTTAATGGGATATTTTAAGCCCGGAACCCACCAAGTGGTTGATATGGATGTATGTTTTGTCCAGGAGGAAGAACTTACGCGTATTGCCAGAGTTATTCGCGGCATCATCCGGGAATTTGAGGTTTCAATTTATGATGAAGATAAGAGGATTGGTATCTTACGGCATTTAGTGGTTAGAGGCAGTAATGCAACCGGAGAGATGCTGGTTGGATTTATAATTAACGCGAAAAATCTGCCATTTGAAAAAGAAATCGTTAAAAAAATTAGAGACCGATTTAAAAATGTAGTTGGGGTTTTGGTAAGTGTACATCAGGCCAATACCAACGTAATTTTGGGGAATAAAACTAAAGTCATCTGGGGCCGTGACCATTACATTGATCAACTGGGAGATTTTAAATTTAAAGTTAGTTTTCCGTCATTTTATCAAGTGAATAGTAAGCAAACCGAGGTTTTATATGATCAGATTTTAAAATTGGCAGGCTTAAAGTCCAATGATATTGTAATTGATGCTTACGCCGGAGTCGGAACCATTGCGGCCTGGGTAGCCAGCCGTTGCAAGGAAGTTTACGGAATCGAAGAAATTGAAGAAGCCTGCTTTGACGCCGAAGAAAACATGCAGATGAACCATATATATAATGTAAAGTACGGTCAGGGCAGGGTAGAAGAGATATTTCAGGAATTTAAACGATTGGAAATCAAATCGGACGTGGTTATTCTTGATCCGCCGCGAGCCGGATGCTCCGCCGAGGCCATCCAATCCATTCTAAAAGCTAAGCCAAAGAAAATAATTTATGTTTCATGCGCTCCGCCAACGCTGGCCCGCGATTTAAAAAAGTTTATTGATGCCGGATACACATTGAAAGCCGTGCAGCCGGTCGATATGTTCCCGCATACCCCGCATATTGAAAGTGTAAGTTTACTCTGTTAAAATAATTTTATGAAGTTTAAAAATTTTGTTTTAGTTTTGTTGTTGTTGACCACTTTTTCTTTTGTTTCGCATGCATTTATGCGCAGCGCCAATTATGATGGGCTAAAATTATACGCCAAACCTTCCGAAACCAGTGATGTGCTTTTTGATTTTTCCCAATATCACTCGCTTAACGTGTTAAAAGTTGATGGTGACTGGGCTTACGTGGTTGATTACATGAATATGAAAGGCTGGGTTAAAAAATCAGGCCTTTCAGAAACCCGGACCCTCACGGTTAGTAAGCCCAAAGTAAACTTTCGTACCGGCCCGGGAAGCGGATACCGCAAAATCGACACACTCTATAAAGGCCAGATCTTAAAATACATTAAGAAGTATGGCTACTGGTACAAAGTTAAAGTTATTGATCCCCCCGATGGCGAAACCGGCTGGATTTACCGCACTTTAGTTTGGGGTTGGTAGGCATGCGCAACAAAATCATCACCGTAACTTTTATTATAATCATTACTGCTTCGATAGCCTACGCTCAAGTTATGTACCAAGCCTTACCTTCTAACAAAGTAGCTTTAACCTTTGATGACGGGCCGTCCAAGGGATACACCGAAAGGGTATTGGATATTCTCCAGAAGGAAAATGCTAAAGCTACCTTTTTTGTGCTGGGCTTAAAAGTTGCCATGAATCCGGATATTTTAAAGCGCATGTATGAAGAGGGCCACGAAATCGGCAGTCATACGTACTATCATACTGACTTAGATGCGATGGATAATGAAGAGTTCGAAAGCGAGTTGAAAACGACTACTGAATTAATTGAAGACATTACCGGTAAAAAAGATGAGCTTTTCCGTCCTCCGCATGGCCGGTTAACCTACGAAAAGCGAAAAATACTTGAGGAAAAAGGTTATGACATTGTGATGTGGTCGGTGCATGCGGATGATTTTTCGTATCCCAACGGGTGGGTAAGAAGCTCGGAGGCCATTGCCGAAAGAGTAATTAATTCGGTCCACGGCGGAGACATTGTTTTAATGCACGATCGAACTAATCAACTGGTGGAAGCGCTGCCGCAGATTGTAAAAGAACTTAAAGCCAAAGGTTATAAATTTGTCACTATATCCGAATTAGTTAACCGAAAAAGTGCTCAAAGTTTTAAAGGCTGTGAAACAAAGAAAGATAGTCCATCCGATTGACGTGTGCCCTGGATAACCAGGCTGCCAAGACCTACGCCGAATGCAGTTTTACCCGATTCAAATCCAAGGTCAGCTAGTATTCCGCCGAAAAGTGTCCAGCCTAAACCGCCGGTAACTTGGCCGGTTCCGTATAAATTATATGTCAGAGCGGTTCCGATATAAGGATCCATGCCAAAGAGGGATCCTTCCTTTAAATAAACTACCATGTCGGTTGAAAGCTGGATGGTTTTGAATGCTAAATTGTTATTATCATTACCAATGGCTCCGCCTAATCCTACTTTGTATTCAACCGCATCTTCTGCCAGGCCAATCGCTGAACCAAGTTTCATTGGGTCGGCAAAAACTAGATTAAAAGTACCACCAATAGCTCCCATTAATCCTTGTCTTCCTAATAAAAACATCCCGCTTAAATCGGTATTAAGATCCCAGCCAAATAATCCCTTATTTGCTCCGGGTTGATAGGCCAGCGGAGCAATCGGTGCGGCCGGAATTTCGGTTGGTGCTTCTAAGGTGCTTGAGGTTGACGGCGGTGATACCGGCGAAATAGACGGTGTAATAACTTTTTTAACCGTTTTCTTGATTATTTTTTGGGCGGCTTCACTGCCAGAGCTTAAAAAGCCAACGCTAAAAACTAAAACCAGGATGAGAAGTAAACTAAAATATTTGTTTTTCATGCCGAGAATCATAGCATTTCTAAGGTGTTTGTCAATATATTTAATAATCGCGCGGTAGGTCTAAATAGTGTAAAATTAGGTCCGTATGAAGAGATATTTTCTGTTGATTTTAATGGTATTTTTGCTGATGAGCCCTGGCGTTTCGGCTGCAGAAAAATATGAAAGTATAAGTCTCATTAATAATACGGATTGGGTTACTTATTTTGATGACCTTTTGGGTGATCCGTACGATAGCCATGGTTGTTTACACTTTACTCCTTCGGATATTTATCTTTTAGTAAAAACAATTCCCAACGGGATCCCATTAAGGATCAAAAATTATTATTTAAAGAAAAATGATCCACCATTTCCCGTACAAAAAGTGCCGTATTTTTCTAGTTTAATCAAAGCTCCAGAAGATGTTAATAAACACGCGGCTGCATTTAAGGCCAGAAAAACTGAAATTGTAGTTTATCCTTCATTGAATAGGCTTTTTATCATGATTGATGATGCGCCCTATGCTCAGGTAAAGGCCAAAGCCGGTCCACCGTATGATTTTTTGATGGCTTTTGCGGTCATTCAAGGCAGACCCATTGAATGGGACGCGATGCTTTCTACGCCGACTGATCCGGGTGACTATACAATCCTGCGTTCCACTGATCATTATATCAGTAGTACTTATTACAATAATACGATTGTGCCTTTTGGTGCCTGGATCATGCAAAAACAGGGGGTCTGGTCCTACCAGAAAGGGGATAAGTGGTATAAACTTCCCCAACACATTATTTACGATATAAATTTTCCGGCCGATCAGCGCGAATATAACTATTATGATATTTCTCAAGATGCTTCAGGAAAAGTAGTTGCCGCCCGTTTTGCCGGCCACGATTTTGGAAAATATGTTTTACTTTGGACCAAAGACGGCAAAAATCATTATCCGGAGATGGGGTATGCCGCCGGAGAACTCCTCTATGAACAAATTGTTCTGATAAAAGATTTAGTGCATATTACAACTTTACCCGGACCGGACGATTTTGATTATTGTGTTTCTAAAAATGAAAACTTTCGCTTTTATAAGGATTTATATGAATTTGTAGAATCCAAAGGAAAAACTTCTTCGTCCAAGGTTGCTCCGCAGCTGTTGAGTTATTACAAACTTTATAATGGCATCTCCCTTACGGTGAAGGATCAGGAACTGATTGATCCCAGAGTAGAAAAATCTTTTAAGGAATATAAGGAAAATCGACTTCCTCGTAATCAACTGGCCCGGCAACAAGCGCTGGGGTTATATTATTATCTTCAGCTAAATGACACTTTAATTAGAAAATATGCCCACTGGTACGAAAAAGTTAAAAAAGATTGGCAATTATGGAAGTTTTTAAGAGAAAAATCTCGCCAGGACTTTGAGGAAATGGGGATTTTGTCGGTTGAAAATCGTCAAAATGTTATGGAAGAATGGTTGAGTAATCGTTTAGAGTTTAAAATTGCCGAGCTCCCTCTGCAGGCCAAATATCTTACCGATTTATCTTTTTCTACCTTCTTTAAACCGGATGAAAAGGCGTTTCTTTTTAACCAACGTGAACGTGATATTATGTACAAGTTGATTAAAGAGGCCGGTACAGAGGAAGCCAAGGGCATTAATTTTTATTCGGTTAAAGCTTTGAATGATTATAATTTTGGTTTGCTGCTTAATGAGATTTTAGGCGATCTTTATAAGAGTCATGGATGCATGCACCTTTCACCGCGCAATATTCAGTTTCTTTTTGAGCTTTTGCCGGTTGGTACTAAGCTAGTAGTCCATGATTACTCTGCAAAAGCTGACCAGAAAACAATTGATACGGTGCCGTACCTGGCCCACCTGGTTAACTTTAAAGATGATCTGGATAAATTAAAGGGAACCTTTGTGACCGGCGAAGTGGAGGTAGCTGTTTATCCATTATCCGGCTATTGGATTATTAATATTAAAGATAAACCTTTTGCCAAAGTAGAAGTAAAGGGAGGTCCCCAGGCAAAAATGTATCTGGTTCAGGGCCGTGATAAAGATGGCAAGCCGATTTTTGAAGAGCATTTAGCTTATCCAACCTCAACGGGAAATTTTAAGGTTTTTCGTAAAGTAAAAGACTATGTTTCAAATATTTACCATGACCAGACGGTTGTTCCAATGGGAGGGGAGATCAAAAAAGAGGATGGGGCGTGGGTTTACCAGAATAAAAAAGGCGAGTGGGTCAAAATCCCAAAAGTTTTACAGGGAGATTTAAGTCATCCGCCAGAAGAAAGAGAATATACTTATTATGATCCGGTTAGTAATGCCAGCGGGGAGGTCGAGTCGGTGCGGTGGGGGAGCCATCCCTTTGGAACTTATTCAATCCAGACTACTAAAGATGACCGGACACCCTTTCCGGAATTAATTCACTCTTCCGGTGATTTAATGATGGAAGAGCGGCAATTGATCAATGATCTGATTAAGGTTCTTTCTGCGCCCCATGATGAATTAGATGCATGTATCAATTATAGTCAAAATTTTGAGCTGTATAAAACCTGCTATGATTTTGTTAAGGATCCGTATCGCGAAGACTTAATTCAGGTAAAAGAAAGAGCCAGCTATAAGCTTTATTTTGGTTTGTCGCTGACATCCTTAGAGGTTCAATCTCTGCCGGAAGATGTTATCATTGCTGATAAAATTATCCGCAAACAAAAATTATCCGAAGACGAAATTCGAACCCTGATCAATGAAGGCATCGCATACCGCCGCAGCGGAAATCTAAAAATAAATATGGAAAAAGTCTTAGGATTGCAGTTTGATACCTATCAGTATGTGGTTACTATCCAAAAATATGCCCACCACTATGAAACCCTGCAAAAGCACTGGAAAGAATTAACCGATCTTCGCCGCGCACTGCTAAAAGACTTCAATAACTTTGTTATTAAAGATCCTCTGCTTTTGCATAATTTTACCCGCGAATTGATGTTGGAACGTACCCGCCTCGAAAAATTAAACCAGCAGAAGGCGTTGGAGATTTTGAGAGAGATGCTCTGAGCCCCTCGATAAACTCGGGACAAGCAGGCCGATAAGCCAGATTTGCTTTAAAGATTAAAGCATGGAATTTATTGTTTATAAAGAAGGAAAAAGATTCCTATTGTGATTATGGCTATCCCCAGATAATTATGAGGCAAAAGTTTTTCGTTGAGAATAAAATAAGAAAGGATTGCCACAAAAATGAATGCTATGGAAGTCAAGGGGAAAGCCAGGCTTAGCTTGAACCACGAAAGAATGGTTATCCAGAGAAAATAAGTAGAAGCCATAATTAATGTTCCAAATATGATATAGGGATTTTTGATAATTACTGCAAGGATGGCCAAAAGATCTTTAATGCTTTTAATATTGAAGGCCCCGATTTGGTATAGACCGTATTTAAGCAATAATTGGCTTGAAGCCAGTGCCAAAGCATAAATAGTAATCCAAAAAAATAAATTTCTCATTTGTTATTCTCGAATTATTTGCGACTTTAAGCTTAGGGTGAGCAGGCCGATAAGCCGGATTTTGTTCCGCCTGAGGCGGAGATGATCATCTGTCTTGTTTCTACATTACTGCAGAAATCTTTGCGATCTACTCGGGATAATAACGAGAAAAGCTAACTCTTTCCCTATTTGATCTTGCTCCGGGTGGGGTTTAGCGCACCGCTAGTTACCTAGCTGTCGTGTGGGAGCTCTTACCTCCCAGTTTCACCTTTACCATCTAACCTTTAGGGTTAGATTCGGCCGTATAATTTCTGTGCCACTTTCCTTCAGATTACTCTGACCCCGCGTTACGGGGCACCCTTGCTTTTGGAGTCCGGACTTTCCTCTCTCTACCACTAGGATAGGAGCGATCATCTAGCCTACTCGGGGTATATTATACCGAAAATTGATTTCTTATACTATTATTTTCCCGATAAATGGCCTATGCAAACACGCTTCGCAATCCCCCAAAAAACGACTATTGAAAGTGAAATTTTTTCGTGAATTTGACGAAGAAGTCTTAGCGGAGGAAAGCGTATATTATGGGTAAAAAGGGTGGACCAAATCTAATTGAACAAGGATTTAGACAGCAACGGCAACAATCTAGATTGCCTGATCCTGCGCAGCGGCGTGGGCCTAAAAGGAGGGGGTGGGGTACCCCAATTAATTCTTGTGGTTTTTCTGACGGTCAAACGATTTCGGTTGGAGATATTAGAACTGGTGTTGTTAAAAGAGATATCGGGATTGGTACTTTTGTAATATTGAAAGGTATTCCTAAGGATGGGCTATTGAGAAATATTCACGGCTATCCGCAAGGAAAAAGACTAGAAGTTAAGATTACTGAAATTCTGCGTAGAGATGATGAGATAAGAATTGAGCTTGAGGTTGTAAAAGAGTTTGCTGATGATTTGGCGGTGCGTGCTTCAGAAAGATTGCCGATTAGCCGAGCCCCTGTTACGCCTCCTGTTACCGATATAGTTACAGGATTTACTGCAGGAGGTTTTTCTGGTGATGTTTTTGGCGGTACATTTGTTCACGTTCGGGGAATTCGTGAACCTTTTGCGATTTATAATTTTTTTAGAATTAGTCGAGAACATAATATTACCGTTAAGAGAACCGGCGTTGTTCATAGATTTGGTAGCAGTTCTCATGAAATAGTCTGCGACGTGGGGTTTTTGCCCAGGGCGGATAGATTATTTGAGATAATTAGAAATAAAGAAGTCTTTCGGGCGGCTTCTTCTTCCCGGTTGGTCTATACATGGAATGAAGCGGAACAAATTAATACAAGAGGTAAGATGATCGCATCGAATCGCCCGCTGATTTTTGATGGGCAATGCTATTACCCGGAAGGTTTGTTGTTTGGCGATCGTCTGGTGGAGGATTTTTATTTTTCTATTGCAGGTTTCGAACAGATCTCTTCTGGATGGGAATTAGTACAGGCTATCGCCGGAAGAAATCCAATTATGGCGGTCCCGTTAGTCAGATAGTTTTTTCTTATATAAATCTGCATCTGTGCTAAAATATCCCCATTATGTCCTGGATTAGTTTTGCATTATTAGCTGCTTTAGCCACCGGTTTTGGAGACCTTCTAGCTAAGTTTTTAATGAAAAAAGACGATGAGTTTATCGTGGCCTGGATGCGGTCGGTGTTTATCGTTCCTTTTGCGATTGTTGGTATCTTTCTTTTGGGGCCTTTTCGCATTACCCATGAGTTTTGGTACTTCATTGCTATCATTATTCCGGTAGATATCTTAGCCTATATTTTATATCTCAAAGCTATCCGTCAATCACAGCTTTCTTTAGCATTACCCTTTCTCGCGTTTTCCCCGATTTTTGTGATTTTTAATTCGTGGATTATTCTGGGAGAAAAAGTAAGCAGAGTAGGGCTGTTAGGAATCTTATTAATTGTCTTTGGCAGCTACGTTTTAAATATCAAAGAAGTGAGAAAAGGATTTTTTGCTCCGGTGATAGCAATTTTTAGGTGGTCCGGTCCCCGCCTCATGTTAATGGCGGCTTTTATGTATGGGTTAGATGCGGTTTTGGGTAAAAAAATGATTCTCCTGTCGCAGCCTAAGTTTATGGCGCTCGCTTTTCCCATTATGTTGTTTTTAGCCTTTACGCCCATCGTGTTTTATCGGGTTCAAAAGAAGATTTGCACATTCAATTTAAAATTTAATCGTTTTTTATTATACTTTTTATTAAGTTTTGTTTTCGCCATAATTTTTATCTGTCACTTTAAAGCGGTTTCGCTAACCCATGTAGCTTATGCCATTTCAGTTAAGCGAGTTAGTATTTTGGTGGGAAGTGTACTGGGGTTTTTAGTTTTTAAAGAAAGAAATGTGCTAAGTCGTTTAGTCGGAATTGTTTTTATGCTGGCGGGAGTATTTATAATCGGGTTTTATGCTTAGTCGCTAAAGAGGGGCAGCCCGGATTTAACTTGTTCGTCAATGCCTTTATTAGCCAGCTGATCGGCTTCTTTATTGGCTTCACGGCGGACGTGAGTGATCGAGAAAGATTTAAATTTGCTGATCAAGTTTTTGGCGTGCAGGTAAAGTGGTTTGATGCCTTCATTTTTTACTTTGTATTCACCTTGGATTTGTTTTACGAGCAGCTCACTGTCTAGGCAAAATTCAGCGTTTTTATGACCTAAGATTAACGTTTCTTCCAGCCCTCTGATAAAAGCCATGTATTCGGCAATGTTATTGGTAGCGGTTCCGATGTAAGCTGATATTTCGAGCAGATTTTTTTTACCGGATTTAATTACAACCCCGATTCCAGATTCTCCAGGATTTCCGCGTGAGGCACCATCAGTAAAAACAACAATTTTTTTGGACATGGGGAGATTATTCTCCCTTTTTTTCTGGTTCCGGCCATTTGGACATGTCTTCGCCGTATTTTTCTTTTTTCTCTTTTAGTTTTTGTTTGAGGATTTCGACATTCTTATTAAGATTTTCGATGGTTTTTTCAAAAGTTTCAATTTGTTCCAGCAGATTTTTTACATTTGCGCTTTTTTCGTCAGCCATGATTAAACACCTCTTTTTTTGGAGTAGGGTACATTGATTCCTACTGCGATTATACCTAATCCTATCGAGGGTATCAATATGAGGTGTTATCCGGTAAACCTTGCATATGCATTAGTTACTGCGCTGTCAGGATTTGGGTTCCATGCAGATGATACGGCGGAATTAAGTGAATATTGCGTTCGTTGTGTAATGGCCCTTTCAGTTTCTCGAGTTAATTCCTCTAAGGTTTCAGCATCTTCTATCATGCGGGCGATAAAATATTCACCGACGTATCCTCTTCTGTACGGACTATCAATGCTTGTTTCGCATGCGTCGAGTAAGGGTCGAATAGCGTTAAACCATGCCAGTTGTGCTTCATACGAAGTAGCTTTAGTAATAATTTGGGGGATTACTCCTCTAAATAGGCCTTCTCTGGTTGCTGGGTTTTCGTAATTTCCCATAATTGTTTGAGAAAGTTGATAAACGCTTTCTGACAGGGATTCAAATTCTTCCCGGGTATTTATGGCGTTTACCATGGCGGGAATAAGCCGTTCAAAACAATTGTCCACGCTGTCGAATTGTTCGCTTAAATCCCCGAGCTCAACGATATGCTGTACTAGACTTTTGGCCGTAATGTCCAGCGTAACCAGTGTGCCGATGCTTATGCGGCTCATGCTTCTCGCTTTTCTGATCAGCGCAGGAAGAGTATCTGCAACATAATAATGTGGTGCGCCGGAAAATGAAAGGTAGTAGCCTTCAACCAGGCTGGTTGCGGCTTCAAGTTCTTCCATTATAGTGGTACTATCAAATAAAGGAACGATAGATCCAATTATGTATTCGTCGGGGTTGCCGATCCGGTCTTTATAATCCTGCAGCATAATCGAAAAACAACTATCCATTTTTTTAATTTCGCTGACTTTAGTGGTTCTCTCCAACACTCTTGGCATGAGGTGTTCCCAGTATGCCCAGTTACCATCCGATTGAACGGGATGCTTTTTGCCTAAACCAATAAGCGTGCGTCCAAATTCGATCAGATCAATTGGCCTCGAGAAATTAAATTGGATGATTATGGGTTTACGGTCTACCAGATGACTAAAAGGGTTGTGCGCGGAGATAAATTCTTCATCTAAACAAATGCCTTGGTTGGAAATAGTAAGCGTAGAATTTGGTTTCGCTTTATCGAAGATGTATACCGCTAACCTTGACCAGCCAAGCATATAGGTAGGGTTTGCCTTATGAATTATCCTTCCGGCCTGGTCCATCATTCGATTTAAAGTGCGGTTCTTATTTGCTGCACGTAATACATTTCCTCTTAATTGTATCGCCATTTAAAATCACGTCCTATATATAATGTAATAACTATGTGTTTATCGCAATTTCATGAAGAAAATTTCACTTTTTGGAGGTTTTTTTTGCAGGGCAGGAAATATGGGATTTAAGTGGGCCCAGATGGATTCGAACCAACAACCGATCGGTTATGAGCCGAGCGCTCTGCCCTTGAGCTATGGGCCCACTTGGAAAAAGTTTATCAAAGTTTATAACTTATATCAAGTAACGGTCGGGTGTTGAAAAATTCAATAAAAAAGCCAAACTTTTTAGGGTTTGGCTTTTAAGATTGCTTAGGTTGCCGCGCTTATTTTAAATATTCTTTTAATTTTCTCGAGCGTGTCGGATGTTTTAATTTCCGCAGCGCCTTAGCCTCGATTTGTCTAATACGTTCACGCGTAACGTTAAATACTTTTCCCACTTCTTCAAGGGTTCGTGGGTGTCCGTCATCCAGACCAAAACGAAGTTTTAATACGGTTTTTTCGCGCTCGGTTAAAGAAGACATGACGTCTTCGATATCATCACGCAAAAGCCCATGCATCACCACTTCGTCCGGTGCTTGGATCGCGGCATCTTCAACGAAATCGCCCAGGCGGGAAGAATCTTCGTCGCCTACCGGCATTTCCAATGATAATGGTACCTGAGAAATTTTGATAATTTCCCGTACCTTAGCGATCGACATGCGGGAGCGTTTTGCAATTTCCTTTTCGGTTGGGCGTCGTCCCAACTTTTGCAGAAGCATGCGTGAAGTTTTTCGCAGCCGGTTTATGGTTTCGACCATGTGTACCGGAATACGAATAGTGCGCGCCTGATCGGCAATCGATCGGGTAATGGCTTGGCGGATCCACCAGGTAGCGTAGGTTGAAAATTTATAACCCTTTTTGTAATCAAATTTTTCAACCGCACGGATTAACCCGAGGTTGCCTTCCTGGACTAGATCCAGGAAAAGCATGCCGCGACCGGTATATTTTTTGGCGATGGACACTACCAAGCGCAAGTTAGAGTTTACTAACCGGTGTTTAGCGGTAATATCGCCGGCAATAATCCGTTTGGCGAGATAAACTTCTTCTTCCGAGGTCAGCAGCGAAAACTTGCCGATTTCGCGCAGGTACATGCGCACCGTATCATCTACCCCGATCCCTTTTAACTCGGCCTGCAGTTTTTGTGCTGATCCGGTCGGTGACTTTTGGGGTTTGGGTTCAATGATTTCTACCCCGCCGTCAATCAGCGCTTCAATTTCGTTAAGGCTTTTTCCGGCTTGGGGATATAGCGTGATGAGCTGTTCGGGTGTAACATAACCCTTTTTCGCAGCTAAACTACGAAGCTCTTCTAATTCTTCTTTTTTTTGTATCATAATAATGGTTTGCTCCTTTCGTTTTAATATCGAATATAACCACTGAAAATTTCACTTTATCTCGAAATCTTTTCCCTCCCATTGTGATTATCTAAAGTTTGCTTCTCGCATCTCACTGCATAGTTTTGCATACTGTTGGTGTAGGCTGCTAACTTTTTCGACATCACCGGTTTTTTCAGCCGAATTTATTTCTGTTTTGAGGTGCTCAATTTGAGATTTAAGCTGGCTGGCTTTGATCACATTTAAGCAATCGCTAAATACTTTTTCAAAATCGCCCCGAATGGGCTCCAGTACACTGATTTCTGCCAGCAGTTTTTTGGCCTCTTCACTTTCAAGTTTCTCAAAGAGCAGTTTTTCTTTTTTGATTTCTTCTTTAGGAAGGGTGCTTAGCTGGGTCAAGATCTCGGCTGCTTCTTTAGACAACAGCTGATCCTTGGAAAGTTCCTCAATGGCTAGGGTGTAATAGTCTTGATTGCCCAGCGCCAATTGCAAAACAATTTTTTCCGCTTCTTCGGTTTTAGATTTGGGTTTGACGGTTATTTGTTTAGTTAAGCTTTTTCCTTTGCTGTTTCCGTAAAATGAAGATTTTTTTATTTCCGACTTGAGTGTGTTTACGTCAATTTGCAAAAGATCGGATGCGATTTTCACGTATTCACTTTGGATAACTTTATTATTTTCTTTGCCGATGACTGCGGCAGCCTCAGCGGCGGCTTTAGCTTTTTCTTCGATATCCCTAAGGTTATAGCGGGATTGGATGGCCTCTAACTTGTATTGTAAATGTGGTTTTGCGGCTTTAAGGCGATCTTTTAAGCTTTGCGGGCCTTCTTTTTTGGCGAGCTCGTCCGGATCTTTATAGGGCGCTAAATTGCAAACTCTTACCGAAATATCTAAATTGCGCAATACTTCAATCGAACGCTCGGCGGCTTTGGATCCGGCCTGATCCGAGTCGAAACATAAAACCACTCTTTGGGCGTATCTTTTGAGCAGTTTGGCGTGTTGAGAGGTGAGGGCCGTACCTAAGCTTGCACAGGAAACATCGACCCCGGCCTGAAAACAAGAGATTAAATCTAAATAGCCTTCTACCAGTACCGCGGTTTTGGTAGCTTTAATTCTTTCTTTGGCTAAATTTAGCCCGTAAAGTATTTCACTTTTATTGTAGGCCAGGGTATCGGGGCTGTTCAGGTACTTCGGTTCTCCTGTAAGAAATACTCTTCCGCCAAAACCACAAAGGTGATGGTTGGTATCGCGAATCGGAAAGATAATTCGTCCTCTAAAGCGATCGAAGTAACCCTCGCCGGATTCTTTTTTAATCACTAAACCCGAAGCTAAAATATATTTGGGGTCAGCGCCGCGAGAAATCAGGTGTTTATAAAGGTCATCCCACGCGTCCGAGCAGGCGCCGATCTCAAAAGAAGCGATTAATTCCTGGGCGATGCCGCGTTTTTCAAGATATTGGTTAGCGGCTTTGCCGGCGGAAGATTCAAGGTGGGCCTTAAAGAAAGCCAGCGCCATTTCGTTGATTTTATAGATCTTTTCTTTTTCGCTTTTACTTTTGCCCTTAGCGTGATCGTATAAAACCTGGATTCCCATTTTTTTGGCCAGGATTTCGATCGCGCTGGGGTAGTCGACATTTTCTATTTTCATGATGAAGGAAAACAAATTGCCTCCCACATGACAGCCAAAGCAATGGAACATTTCTTTTTCGGGGCTAACCGTAAAAGAGCCGGTTTTTTCCGAGTGAAAAGGGCAGAGCCCTACGTAGTTTTTTCCGCGTTTTTTTAAGTTAACGTATTCGGAAATAATATCTACCAGGTTGGCCTTTTCTTTTATGGCTTGGATGGTTTGGTGCTTGATCACTTAATTCTCCACTCGTGAGGTACAAAGAGTTCTTCGTACTTATTAATTGCAAAGCGATCGGTCATGCCGGCGATAAAATCAACCACGGCTTGAACTAGCTGATGTTCGTTCCAGTTTTTATCGTAATCATAAAGCGCCTGCGGATGATCCATGTAATATCTAAATAAAGTTTTAATTAAATTATCGGTTTTCCATTCTTCGCTTTTAGCGAGCGGATTAAGATAAACGTTGTTATACAGAAAACTATAAAGTTCCTGCATGGCGCCTTCCACATTTTTATCCATCTTTAGTTCCGGAGAGTCGATACTGTTTTTTATTACGTTCTTAACTAAGGTATCTAAAGGATTACCTCCTAGTACCTGCATGGCGGCTTTAGGCAAATCCTCTTTTTTAATGATTCCGGCGCGAATCGAGTCTTCGGTGTCGTGATTGATGTAAGCAATGTGATCCGCCAGGCGGATAATGCGTCCTTCCAGCGTTTCGGGAAAGGTTTTTTCTTTTTGCGGGTGATACATAATGCCGTCTCTTACTTCGTGGCTTAAATTTAATCCCTTGCCGTCTTTTTCGATGAAATCAACCACGCGCAAACTTTGTTCGTTATGTTTAAAATGCGATTTATAAAACGTTTTTAAAATATAATCGATTACGTCTTCGCCGGAATGCCCGAAAGGGGTGTGCCCTAAGTCATGTCCTAATGCGATGGCTTCGGCTAAATCTTCGTTTAGGCGCAAAGCGCGGGCGATGGTGCGCCCGATTTGAGAAACCTCGAGGGTGTGAGTTAAACGGGTTCTAAAATGATCTTCAATCGGCGAAATAAAAACCTGGGTTTTATGTTTGAGCCGGCGAAAAGCCTTGGAGTGAATAATCCGATCGCGATCACGCTGAAAAACAGTGCGCAGATCGCATTCTTTCTCTTTGCGTTTGCGCCCCTTGCTGTTGGCAGCCAGGCACGCATACGGAGACATATACTTTTTTTCGCGCTCTTCAATCTCGGCCCTTATGGTCAAAGAGATTTCCTCCCTGGGAAACGTTGGCTAATTAATCTTATTTACTTTTGCGCTTAGCTTTTTTCTTTGTCTTTTTGGCGCCGAATTTTATAACTGCTTGAGCAGCGGCAAGTCTGGCGATTGGCACTCGGTAAGGCGAACAACTTACGTAGTTAAGCCCGATTTTATAACAGAACTCTACGGAAGCCGGGTCACCGCCGTGTTCTCCGCAGATACCTACTTTAAGGTCTTTGCGGGTTTTGCGTCCTTTATCAACACCCATTTTAACTAATTGTCCAACGCCGTCTACGTCAATCGTAACAAAAGGATCTTTTTCAAAAATTCCTTTGTCGATGTACTGCATAATGAACTTTCCGGCGTCATCTCTTGAATAACCAAAAGTGGTTTGGGTTAAATCGTTTGTACCAAATGAGAAAAACTCAGCTACTTTAGCAATTTCGTCAGCGGTCACACAAGCTCTGGGCAATTCAATCATGGTCCCAACTAAATATTGAATTTTCTTGCCGTGCTTTTTCATTACTGCTTTAGCGGCTGCATCGATGACTGCTTTTTGGTCTTCTAATTCTTTTACTAAGTCAACGAGCGGTACCATTACTTCAGGAATGATCTTGATGTTTTGTTTAGCTAGTTCGGCCGCAGCTTCAAAAATGGCAGTGGCTTGCATTTCGGTGATCTCGGGGTAGGAGATACCTAAACGACAACCACGGTGACCTAGCATCGGGTTAAATTCGTGTAAGTCTTCAACGCGTTTTAAGAGAGCTTCTTTAACTTTAATCTTTTCTTTGTCTTCGCCTTTTACTTTCATAACTGCTACTTCAACCATTAATTCTTCTCTTTTGGGTAAGAACTCATGGAGTGGGGGATCGAGTAATCGAATGGTAACCGGTAGCCCTTTCATGGCTTTGAAGATACCTTTGAAGTCGGCCTTTTGCATAGGCAAAAGCTTTGCCACCGCGGCTTTACGGTCAGCTTTGTTATCGGCTAAGATCATTTCTTGAACGATTGGCAGGCGATCTTCTGCAAAAAACATGTGCTCGGTGCGGCAAAGACCTATTCCTTGGGCGCCAAAGTCGCGAGCTACAGTTGCATCATGTGGAGTATCAGCATTGGTTCTGACTTTCATGGTGCGAATTTCATCGGCCCATTTCATCAGTATGCCAAATTCTCCGGTCAGTTGAGGTTCGATGGTTGGAACTTTACCTAAAATAACTTCGCCGGTAGTTCCGTTAAGAGTTACCCAGTCGCCTTCTTTTACGGTAGTGCTGCCAATGGTAAACTTTTTGCCTTTTTCACTTACGGAGATAGATTCACATCCGGCTACACAGCATTTACCCATTCCTCTGGCAACAACCGCAGCGTGGGATGTCATTCCGCCTCTAGCAGTTAAAATTCCTTGAGCGGCGTCCATTCCGTGAATATCATCTGGACAAGTTTCTTGACGAATAAGAATAACTTTTTCCTTATCTCCACGAGCAGCAGCTTCATCGGCAGTAAAAACGGCAACTCCGGTAGCGGCTCCTGGAGAAGCCGGCAGACCTTTAGCCAAAACACTTACTTTTGCCTTAGGATCGATAATGGGGTGGAGCAATTGATCTAGTTGTTGAGGATCAACACGCAGTATTGCTTCTTCTTTAGTGAGTAATCCTTCTTTTACCATATCCACGGCAATCTTTACGGCCGCGGCGGCGGTGCGTTTTCCGTTACGGGTTTGCAGCATGAAAAGTTTGCCTTGTTGAACCGTAAATTCAAAGTCCTGCACGTCACGATAGTGTTTTTCGAGTTTGGAAGTAATGTTTCTTAATTGTTTGTAAACGGGCGGCATGTCTTTGCCCAGTTTTACAATGGGTTGCGGAGTTCGGACACCGGCGACGACGTCTTCGCCCTGCGCATTTAGTAAATATTCACCATAAAATTCTTTGTTTCCGGTGGCCGGGTTTCTGGTAAAGCCTACTCCGGTGGCCGAATCATTGCCCATGTTTCCAAAGACCATGGTTTGAACGTTAACCGCGGTTCCTAAATTATCGGGAATGTCATTTAATTTGCGGTAGGTGTTGGCGCGCGGATTATTCCAGGAATTAAATACGGCGTTGCGTGCCATTCTTAATTGTTCTTTTGGATCCTGCGGGAAATTTTTTCCGGTGAGTTGTTTATATTTAGCTTTAAATTTTCGGATAATATCTCGGAGTGCGACGGCATCTAAGTCGGCGTCAGACTTTGCGCCTACTTCAACTTTTTTAGCGTGCAAAATGTCTTCAAATTCATTTTTTTCAATATCCATAACCACGTTGCCGAACATTTGAATAAAACGGCGGTAAGAGTCGAGTACAAACTTTTCGTTGCCGGTTTTATTGATAAAACCCGCGACCGTGTCATCATTTAATCCCAGGTTTAAAACGGTATCCATCATTCCGGGCATGGAAAATTTTGCTCCGGATCTAACTGAAAAGAGGAGAGGGTCATTGCGGTCGCCAAATTTTAACCGCATGGATTTTTCTACTTTTTTGATGCCATCGTCCATTTGGGCTTCAAGGCCGGCAGGAATTTTTTTGCCTAAATCATAAAATTTGTTGCAAACTTCGGTTGTAATCGTAAATCCAGGTGGGACCGGAACTCCGGCATCTGTCATTTCAGCCAGACCCGCTCCTTTTCCTCCTAATAAATCTTTCCAGGTTCCTTTACCTTCTGCTCGTCCGCTGCCAAAAAAGTAGACCATTTTCTGATTAGCCATTTTGTTTTTCCCCTTTCCTTTGGTTGATTTTTTCTTGCGTTTTTTTACCATGAGCACACACGTTCCCCCTTATCTATATAATGAAGTTTAAATGAGGCATACAAGCTTGATATTATCTCAAAATTTGGTTCAATTTTCAAGCGAAAAATATTCATAAATATTAGTTGACATGCGGGGGGTAGGGGTGCATAATCTGCAGCCAAAATGAATGGAGGGGGTCATGAAAAGGTCGGTAAGACAAGTAACCGGGTTGCAAGGAATAACTGATTTGGAGGAAGAGCCTCCGCCGCTAATATTAAGAGAAACCACTTATACTCAATACGACAAAATTAAAGATCTAATTACTTTTGATGATTACCAAAAAGTTACTGCCAAATATCCTTTTGAAACCACTTCATACTATTTATCTTTAGCAGAAAATTCTCCGGATGATCCAGTAATGAAACAGCTTTGTCCGTCGGTGGAAGAGCTAACTGATCTGGATGCTGAAATGGATGATCCGCTGGAAGAAGCAAAATCTTCGCCCGTGCCGGGACTGGTGCATCGCTACCCCGACCGGGTGCTTTTAATTTTGACCAATGTATGTTTTATGAATTGCCGCCATTGCACCCGCAAGCGCCTTTGGAAGATGGGCCGCCATTCTTACAGCCTGCAAGAAATCTATCATATGATTGATTACATCAAAGATCACCCGGAAATCCGAGACGTAATTATTTCCGGGGGTGACCCGCTTACGCTTTCCAATGAGCATCTGGATGAAGTTTTAGCTAATCTGCGGGCCATTCCACACGTGGAAATTATCCGGATTGGCACCCGCGCACCGGTAGTTAGTCCGTGGCGGATCAGTTATGAACTACTGCAGGTTTTAAAAAAATACCGGCCGATCTGGATTAACACCCAATTTAATCACGCTAAAGAAATTACTTTGCATTCAACAGATGCGGTGCAAAGAATTATTGAAAGCGGTATTCCGGTTAATAACCAGTCGGTGCTTCTTAAGGGGATTAATGATAATGTAGCAACGATGACCAAACTTTGTCATGGTCTGCTAAAAATCGGAGTGCGGCCGTATTATTTGTACCATTGTGATATGGTTAGCGGTACCTCGCATTTTCGTGCGCCAATTGCAAAAGGCATTGAGATCATCGAGGGGATGCGGGGGCATACGTCCGGCCTGGCGGTCCCAACCTTTGTCGTGGATGCGGTTAGGGGTGGAGGTAAAATACCGCTGCAGCCGAATTATTTGTTGTCCATGGACGGAAGTTTGATCACAATGAGAAATCATAAGCACCAAAGTTTTATCTACAATGAAAATAGGATTAACTTATAACTTAAAGTCCGATGCTAAAAAAATGAGATTTGCGCGCTCATTGCCCGACGATGCGTTCGAAGAGTTTGACTCCGCCGAAACGATTAACGCTTTATGCCGGATCATTACTGACTTGGGCCATGAATGTGTAAAACTTGGGTTTGGGGTAGAGGTAGTTGAAAAAATTTTTGATAACGAAATCGATTTTGTTTTTAACATTGCAGAAGGATATTTTGGCCGTTCACGCGAAGCACAGATGCCGGCAATTTTTGAGATGCTGCGGGTTCCGTATTCTGGGCCGGATCCTTTAGCGGCGGCGCTTACGCTGGATAAAATATCAGCCAAAAGAATTGCCACTGAAGTAGGCGTCAATACCCCCGATTATTACGTGGTTACTGATCCCAAAGAATTTAATTTTGCGGTGCTTAACTTTCCGGTTATATTGAAGCCGGCTTTTGAGGGGTCCAGCAAGGGCATCCGGCTGGATTCCAAAGTAGAAAATATAGCGGATGCAAAAGAAAAAGCTTTCTGGCTAAAAGAAAATTATCCCCGCAGCCCCATCGTCATTGAAAAATTTATCACCGGAAAAGAAATAACCGTGGGCGTAATCGGCAACCATTTTCCCCAGATCCTGGGAGCCATGGAAATCAGTCCCCGCACCATGAAACTGAGCGATTTTGTTTATTCGCTCGAGGTTAAGCGAAATTATACGAAGCTGGTGGATTATATTTGTCCGGCCGGCATCAGCGATACAACCTTAAAAACCATTGAATATTTTGTTAAAACACTTTATCCGGCGTTGGGCTGCCGTGACGTCAGCCGCTTTGATTTTAGGATTGACGATTCGGGAAAGCCGTATTTTTTAGAGGTTAATCCGCTTCCCGGGCTTAATCCGGTTTCGGGAGACATGGTTATCATGGCCCGGCTTTTAGGTATCGAATATGCTGATCTGGTGAGGCGGATTTTAGATGCAGCCCTGGAAAGATGCAACGTAAATTAAATGAGGTGGAAATGAAAAATGATCAAATATGATTTGGCGTTTATTTTTGTTGGAGATAAAAAGGAATCCTTGCTGAAGTGGCTCAAAAAAGAATGTTCATTAAGAGACCTTAAATTTTTATGGATCAACGAAAAAAATGCCCCCGAAATCTTAAACAAAATCGAATCTCATAAAATTAAGGTTAACTTTCTGGTTGATAACGAGTCAAATTATTATAACCCCGAAGATATATACACGAAAATTTGCTATGTGGTGAAAGATGGTGGCGGGGTGGTGGTTGACGATCCGGATAATGCCCGCACGTCGGCGGATAAGTCGGTAACTCATTTTGATTTAGTGGAAGCCACTTTGCCGGTGCCCTATACGGTGGTGGTGCGAAACTGGCAGCCGGATGATTTTACTTTAAGTAAAGAGCAAATCAGAAAACTGGGAAAACCGTTTATCATTAAACCGGCACGCGGTTTTGGACAGCACGGGGTGGTTAAAGAGGCTACCGGTGACTTGGCCCAAATTGCGGAAGCCCGGCACTTTAGCCGGGGCGATAATTTTCTCCTGCAGGAAAAAATTGTTCCCACCATGCTCGAGGATTTGCCGGCCTGGTTCAGGGTTTATTGCCTGTTCGGAGAGATTATTCCGTGTTTCTGGGATTTTAGTACCGGTCATTATCAGCACATTAGTCTGCGCAAAATGTATAAGTACCGTTTATTACCGCTGGCACGCTACGTTTCAGAAATTGCCCGGATTGTAAACATGAATTTTTTCAGCACCGAAATTGCTTTAACCGGCAAGGGCAAAGACCGGCGCTTTGTCATTATTGATTATGTTAATGACCAGTGTGAACTTTGCGTACGGCCCACCAAAGTGGGCGGGCCGGTGCCGGAAGTAGTGCAGCATATTGCCGAAACCTTCGCGGAGCGTGCCTGGATGCATAAGGTTGGCAAAAAGCCCATCATCCATCGCTCGATCTGGCTGGCTAAAGCAAAAGCTGAGGACGAGTCAATATAATTATGGTAAGACTTTCCGAATTATTTTTAACTAAACCCAAAAGACTGCGGCGCGGCGATACGATTGGAATTGTGGCCCCGGCCTGGTCTTTTGACCGCGATCGTTTTATGAAAGGGGTCGCGCAGCTCAAAAGGCTGGGATTTAAGGTTAAATATGATCGTTCCATTTTCAGCCGGCACTGGTCAATGGCGGGCCACGACGATGCGCGCGCCGAGCAAATCAACCGCATGTTTGCCGATAAAGAAGTTAAGGCAATTTTTTGCGCCAAGGCCGGTTACGGATCAATCCGCACCATCCCGTTTCTGGATCAAAAAATTATCAGCCGCAACCCCAAGATATTTGTGGGTTACAGCGATATTACGGTTCTTCTAGAGTCTCTGCAGCGGATTGCCAATATGGTGGTGTTTCATGGTCCGGTGGTGGCGGGAGAAATCCATAAAAACATGAGCTCCATAACTTTAGAGTACCTGCTGCGTACCTTAATGCAGGCCCGTCCCGCGGGAGAAGTGAGTTTTCCAAATTTAAAGACCCTCCGCAGCGGCCGGGCAACCGGCATTCTGATCGGAGGAAATATGTCCATGCTGGTGAGCGGTATCGGCACCCCCTATGACATTGACACGGATTATAAGATATTATTTTTAGAGGATATTGATGAGGATCTGGAGGTAATTGATAATATTCTTTTGCATTTAAAGCTGGCGGGAAAATTTAAAAGAGTTAAAGGCTTAATTTTTGGCCGGATGGTGGACTGTCGCGATCTTTCCGGCCGAAAACATAAGATCCGGGACATTGTGGATGATATTCTGGGAGACCTCGATATTCCCATGGTTTACGGGTTTCCGTCAGGGCATGCCCGGGGCAGAGGCGCAAACGTAACCCTGCCTTTGGGAGTTTCGGTAACGCTGGACGCAGATGCGCCCAGCCTGATTTTTAATGAGGCCGGCGTAAGGTAGAGGGATTTCCTCAAATACAGTATAATCACTTTTGATGGCTATCGTGTTACCGCAAAAAAAAAGAAAAAGCAGATTAAAACAAAGCCTCAGGTTTTCGTTTTTGGACGGTGTTTTTGCTGCCGTCCAGTTTGGTTTGACCGATCAGTTTATAACTCCGCTGGCGTTGCTTTTTGGCGCCAATAACTTTGCAATTGGTTTTTTAAGCTTTGTCCGCAACTCCCTGGTTTCGATTGTACAGTTTTATTCGGCGGATATCACCAAACGGCTGGGGAGCCGGAAAAAAACATTGATGTTTTCGGTTTTGGTGGCGGGATTAATGTGGATTCCAACTTATTTTTTGCCGTTTCTGTTTGGCGGGTGGCGGGTTGCGGTTTTTATTATTCTTTTCGCGGTTACTTCGTGTTTTAATCTTTTGGCCACCCCGGCCTGGGCTTCGTTGGTTTCTCAATATGTTCCTCCGAGTAAGCGGGGGCAGTATTTTGGGTTTCGGGGTTCGACGCTGGGCCTTATCTATTTTGTCAGTCTCCTGAGCGGGGGATTATTACTGCACGTTTTTGAGTCAATTGGTCTGTTTGCGGGTTTTGCCATATTGATTTGCACGGCCAGTACGATGCGCTTAATTTCGTGGTATTTTATTACTAAAATGTATGAGCCGCCCTGGCATCCAGAAAAATCTGCTGATTTTTCGTTTGCGGATTTTGTCAAAAGAATCCGGGTCAGTAATTTTACCCGTTTTGCTGTTTTTTGCGGGTGGCTGATGTTTGCGGTAGCTATTGTTTCTCCGTTTTTCGCGGTTTATTTGCTCAAGGAAGTTGGTTTTGGTTACGTGCATTACACTTTTTTGATGGGGGCCACCATTCTTACCACTTATGCTACCCAGCGGTACTGGGGGATTTTCGCTGATAAATTCGGCAATTTTAAAATTATTACTTTATCTGCGGTATTAATTAGCTTCATTCCTTTTCTGTGGTTGTTTACCAGAAGTTTTTATTATCTCATGTTGATTCAGCTGCTGGCCGGATTTTTATGGGCGGGCTACAACCTGTCGACGGTTAATTTTATTTTTGATGCGGCGGTCACTCACAAGAGAGAGCGCTGCGTTTCATATTATAATTTTTTAAGCGGTCTGGGGCTGGGGGCCGGGGCTTTAATTGGCGGCTTGTTTTATCAGTTTTTGCCGCACCTCTGGGGCTCTAATTTTTATTTTCTACTGATTATTTCGGGGATGCTGCGTTTGGTTTTTGCGGCCTGCCTATTTTTTGCAGTCAAAGAAGTAAGGACGGTGCAACCGGTTCGGCCGCACATGCTGCTCTTAGATATTGCCGGTTTCAGGGCCATGGGAATGCTGGGTAAAGAGTTAGTGGTCGGTCTAAAAAAGGTCCGTCCGGGAAAAGCGGCAAAAGTATTGGAAAAAGGCAGGAAAAAAATGGAGCTGAACGGGATCGAACCGTCGACCTCTTGAATGCCATTCAAGCGCTCTCCCAGCTGAGCTACAGCCCCAAAAATTATTCGTGGTATATTATACCAGATTCGCCCCAAAGTTCTTCCAGATTGTAAAAAGCGCGTTCTTTGGGGGACATGATGTGGACTAAAACGCCGCCTAAATCCACGATCATCCAGCCCGATTTGGGGTCGCCTTCCAGTATGATATTTTTTACTTTGTGGGCGCGTGCTTTATCTTCGATTGCGTCACGGATGGCCTTTAATTGCGGGGTGGATTCGCCGGTACATATTACAAAAAAAGAGGCAATCGTGGATCTTTTGCTGATATCAATTACTTTAATATCTTTTGCTTTTTTGTCGGAGGCGGCTTCAACTATGATTTCGGTAAGTTTAAGGTTTTCTATGATTCGTTTTCCTTTTGGAGCTCAAGTGGTGAAGGTGAGGTGCTCCCGATATTTGAGATTTTTTTCCTTAAGTATTTTTCGGCAATGTGTTCAACCATAACCGAATCAGGTTTGTAGTAATAAACGCCGTTGATCATGGTGCCGATTCCGGGAATCGAAGTCATGGTTACTTTCCCTTGCTCCTGAGAGGCGCGTACGCCCAGGGCTACGCCTAAAATTTGCCGGCTGTTTAAATTAGTTTTAACCATGGCGATTAATTCCAGGAAAAGTTTTGGGGATTTGAATATGTTGTTGCGGTTCATCAATTGAACGGCAATCGCTTGCAAAAATTGTTGTTGCCTGCGGATGCGGCCAAAATCTCCTTCGTGATCATGGCGGAATCTACAGTAGGCTACCGCATCTTTTCCCAACAAAACCTGTTTGCCGGGCCACAGGTTGATGTATAATCCGCCTGCATAGTCAACGTAGTACATCCTTTTTTCAACCGTAATTTCTACGCCGCCCAGTTCGTCGATGATGCGGGCTAAACCATGGATGTCGACCGTAACGTAGTAGGGGATACTGACGCCTAGAAAATTTTGCACGGTTTGACGGGATAATTCCGGTCCTCCAAAGACGTAGGCGTGGTTGATTTTATCCAAACCTTTCCCCGGAATTACTGCAATGGTGTCCCGTGGGATGGCGACAATTGAAGTTTTTTGGGTGTAGGGATCGAGGTGTACTACCATGATGGTATCGGAGCGGTGGCTGCCAAAAGCTTCATCTACTCCTAAAACTAAAATATTGGTAGAACTAATTAAAGGTTGGTTAGGACTTACGGCTAAAAAGGTTTCGAGCAGGGCAAATTTAGAAATAACCGGAATCATAAATCCCAAAAATGCCGAAAAACAGGTAAGCAAAAGAAAAACGATTGCAAATATCGTTTTTCCCCAAGGAAAGCCGCGTTTGGGTGGTTTAGTTTTATAGCGCCTGCTAAAATAATCGGATTCCCAGGTTCTCACGTTTTTTCTCCCAGATTATAAAACTGATTGGTTTCAATGGTTCTTTGGTCAATGGGCAGCTTTCTTTCCTCTAAGTATTGTATAGTACGAGAGGTGGAAAGTGCAATTGCTTGGTCTAAATTTTTTTTCGCTAGTTCACGAATGTTGTCGATGCCCGGATAGTCACGGCCGGACTCGGCATGGTCGGCTAGATAGATAATTTTTTCAAGATCGGTCATGTTAGGGCGGCCCAGGGTATGCAGTTTGATGGCCGACAAAATTTCTTCATCCACTATTCCAAACTCATTTTTTGCAATATTTGCGCTTAAAGGGGCATGTAAAAGTTTTGGTTCAATTTCTTCCATCGGAGAAATATTAAAATTTAATTTTTTAGCTTCTTTAAGCATTTGCGGGCGGTCCATAAATCTTGAAACGTCATGGAGGAGGGCTGCAATTTCAGCTTTTTCGCGGTCTACGTTATAGATACCGGCAAGTTCTTTGGCGAAATCGGCAACCCTTAAAGAGTGTTCGTACCTTTCGGTATCTAATATTTTTGCTACCCGTTTTTTTATGGCGTTAAGCTCCATTGGCTTTTTATTGTTTTTTGTTTTTGGGGCGGGCTTCATTAACCACGAGAGAACGACCGTTAAATTCGTGTCCGTTCATGGCTTTGATTAGTTTGGGAGCAGCATCGTTTTCAACTTCGACAAAAGCAAAGCCACGCGATTTTCCGGTGTCACGATCAGTAATGATGCGGGAAGAAATGACTGATCCGTGGGCTTCAAAGGCAGCCGTTAATTCTTCTGAGGTGATATTCCAGGGTAAATTTCCAACGTACAGCGACTTAGTCAATTTAAACACTCCCTTCAATAAAATCTTTGGCAGACTGGGCGGCCAGCGCGCCGTCGGCGGCAGCGGTTACAATTTGGCGTAGTCTTTTGTCGAGCACATCCCCGGCGGCAAAAATACCCGGGACACTGGTTTGAAGTTTAGCATCGGTTTTGATGTAGCCGGCTTTATTGAGCTTGATCGTATCTTTAATAAATTCGGTATTGGGAGAAGATCCGATGTAAACAAAAATTCCGTCGCATTTAACTTTGCGGTTTTTTTTGGTTTGGGTATCTTCGACCAGAACTTCGGTTACTTTTTCTTCTCCGGTAATTTCTTTGATAATTGCATTCCAGACAAAAAATATTTTTGAATTGGCCCGGGCTCTGAGCTCGAGCATTTTGTCGGCGCGTAGTTTATTGCGGCGGTGCAAAACTTGAACTTTGGCCGCAAAACGGGTGAGATATAATGCTTCTTCGATGGCCGCGTTTCCGCCGCCGACCACCATAATGTTTTTATCTTTATAAAACGGACCGTCACAAACCGCGCAGTAGGAAACGCCTCTTCCTCTGAAATGATCTTCGCCGGCCACGCCCAGTTTTTTAGAATCGGCTCCGGAGGCGATGATGACGGCCTTGGATTTGATTTGTTTGTCGTCAACGTAAGTGGTAAACGAATTTTTGCCGGGTTTAATTTGAGAAACATTTCCCCAGGAGGTTTCCACGCCGAGGCGCCGGGCCTGAGCTTCCATCTGTTGAGTTAGTTCTTGACCCGCAATGCCATTGGGGAAACCGGGATAATTTTCGATCATAAAGGTAGAAGAAACCTGCCCGCCGAGCAGGGCTTTTTCAACAATTAATACCTTGAGTCCGGCACGGGCGCCGTAGATGCCGGCGGTTAAGCCGGCCGGGCCGCCGCCCACTACCAAGAGGTCAATTTGCGAGCTTTTGGAAACAATAATTGCTTCGAGTTCCGGGAAGGTTTTAATTTTTTCTTTTGTGGGCATTGGTTTTAATTATAACATAAAAGTTTTAACTAAAATATTTATTTTAAAACCTCTTCGTCTACCACAATTTTGGTTTTTCCGGATACGTTGATCACGTCATTTTCCAGATCGATTTGAATCTTTTTTCCAAAAATTATGTTTTTGTCTCTTTTTACCTGTGCTTTATCTTCCAGGGTAATTATTTGGCGGGAAGGGTTATAGGCAGCTTTCTCGCATTGGCCGTCGATATCCTTGTAAGTGATTTTTACGCTTCCCGAAATAACCAGTTCTTCTTTAGCGCGCCGGTAGCTTAGTTTTTTTGATTCGATTTTGGTGTCTTTAGAAAGAATGCGCACGTTATTGATGGCCGAAACTTCATTTTTTTGGGCATTAACTAAAAACTCATCTGCAAATATTCTGGTTTCTCTGATTTCTTTGTCATTTGAGATAAAGAGGCCAGACGGGTTTCCGGTTAATGAAAGTTTTTTAAAGGCAACGTCGCCGTCTAAATTTTGGGCGTAGATGGTCAGCGCCCCTTGATTTAAAACGATGCCCTTATCGCAGGATAATTTTTTGGTTTTTAACTTCCAGTTTAAACGGGTAGCTTTGAACCAGGCTCCCTGCGTGTCCCCGTAAAATTTTTTCGCGGATTGAAAGATTTGGGCGGGGCCGCTTTTGATGTTGACCTGGCGTTTTAATCGGCTTAAATATTTTTCCGAGGTGCGGTCATAGCCAAAGGGCTGATCAATGATAATTTCTTTTTGATTGCGGTTCCAAAATACCTTTGGAGCGATAAATTTTAGAACCGCAGTATTTTTTTCAAAAAAACTGCCGTTAACTTCTAAAAGATCCGCGGTTTCGGTGTCGTTGTTTAGGGTAGCGGTTTTAGCCTCGAGTTCCCAGTATTTAACCCCGCCCACGGTTTCCGAAAAAGTTACCCCAATAAATTTAAGATCGGCCCGCTCTTTTTGTTTTTCCAGGGTTTCTTCGATTTTTTCTTGAAAATCTTGTTTGGGGGAAAAAATGGCCCAGGCAAAGAGACCGACCAGAAAGATGACAAACACCGCGACAAAGATTTTTTTTGCGAAATCCATGCTAGTATCCTAAAGCTTTAAGCCGCATGGCTTCGGATCCCTCCCAAAAACCAGCCCAGGATTCTCCTTTTTTATAGTACGCAGCTGAAAGTAAAAGATGCAGTGCGGCCACATTGCTGTCGACGGCCAAACCTTTTTTTACATATTTAATTCCGTTATCTACTTCTTCCATTTCACCATAAATTAAAGCAATGTACCCGTAAGCAAAAACTTCTTTGGGATTAATTTCGATGATTTTTTTAAATTGATCAATGGCGGCATGCTTTTTACCGTTGAAAAACAAAGCAAAAGCTAAGCGGTAGCGCATTTTCCAGTTTGTGGGATCATATCTTACTTCGGCGGTGTAGCGGTCAAGGGCCATGGGTGCAAAATAAGGAAACTTTTCGTGAATGGTTTTCAGTTGTTCCCATCCTTCGGCAATGTGGTTAGAATAAGCATAAGTAATGGCGAGGTCATAGTGAGCAAAAGGGTTGCCGTAATCTGATTCCAGCGCTTTTTGTTTTTCGGCAATTTCTTGTTTAAGCTCGGGCGTGATCCACCAGGCGAGGGCCGGGGATGATAACATTAAAAAGCAAAGACCGAGCAGTAAAAGTTTTTTACTCATTTTCCTCTCCTAACTTTTTCGATAAGTTTTGTGGTGGATTTACCTTTGATAAGCGAAACCACGACTACTTTGCCGCCGTTCCTTTGGACAATTTTAGCTTCGGGAAGGTTCCCTTTTTGGTAGTCTCCGCCTTTGACGTGGACGTGTGGTTTTACAACCTTGAGGAGCTCGAGGGGAGTGCTTTCGGCAAAGATGGTTACATAATCTACCGGTTCCAGTGCAGCTAAGATTTCAGCTCGCTCCAATTGGCCGGTATAGGGGCGGCCGGCGCCCTTTAATTTTTTGACCGAAGCATCACTATTTAATCCGATAATTAAAATATCCCCTAATTTTTTGGCTTCTTTTAGGTAGCGAACGTGACCGAGGTGTAAAAGATCAAAGCATCCGTTAGTAAAAACAATGGTTTTGCCGGATTCTTTTAATTGGTTAACAAGCTTACTTAAATCTTTCCGATTTCTAACTTTTTGACTGATGAAACTGTGTTCTTGCAGACGTTCTTTTAGCTCGGAGGCGGCAACTGGGGTAGTTCCAATTTTTGAAATAGCGACCGATGCGGCAAAATTAGCCAGGGTAGTAGCATCTAAGATTTCTGCGCCAGTTGACAGCGCCAGGGTTAATGTGGCAATCACTGTATCTCCGGCACCGGTAATATCAAATACTTCTCTGGGAACGGCTTGGATGCGGCGCGCTTTCGAAGTACTTGAAAAAAGTGACATACCGTCTTTTCCGCGGGTAATTAAGATGTATTTGGTTTTATTTTTGGCGAGCAGTTGTTTTCCCATATTTAAGATAGCTGCGTCACTGTCTTCAAATATTTTGGTAGCTTCTTTAGCTTCTTTTAAATTAGGAGTAATGATAGTGGCCGAACGATATTTACGATAATCGGTACCTTTGGGATCAACCGTTATTGGTTTTTTATATTTTTTGGCCAGGCGGATGGCGGATTGGGCCAGTTCAGGAGTTACCATGCCTTTACCGTAATCCGAAATAACAACTGCGTCACATTGGCGGATTAATTTTTTAATGGCAGCTAATACTCTTTTTTGGGTGTTCTTTTCTATTTTTTCTTTGTTTTCGCGGTCTACTCTAACTACTTGTTGAGAATTAGCAATAATTCGAGATTTTAAAATGGTGGGGCGTACGTTATCGACTAAGATGTGCTTAGTGCTGATTTTTAATTTTTTTAAGGCGGTAATCAGTTTGGTGCCGGAGCTATCTTTTCCGATAACGCTTAAGATAATTGGAGTCCCGCCTAAAGTTTTTACGTTAGCGGCAACGTTTCCACAGCCGCCGGGGACGAGTGAAATTGACTGGACGGCGGCGATAGGGACCGGGGCTTCGGGGGAGATGCGTGAAACTTTGCTCCAGATGTGCTCGTCCAGCATCAAATCGCCCAGAATTAAGATCTTTTTGTTTTTAAACTTTGAAATGAATGTTTTTAGATGTTCCATGCCGAAAATTATAGCACAGACTTTAAATTCTATCGATTACCATCTGGAATAAAAGCGGAATATTGGCTTCGTGTTTGCCGATGATATTGAAACCTTGGCCGCCGTTCAGGGTAGGTCTTTCTACTACGTTCACGGTGGGCCGATAATGTTTAATCATATCCAGGTTTGCGGTGGTAAGGATATCGACTTTATTGCCTAAGTTGCGGGCCACGGTGAGAGCTTTAAGAAATACTTCAGGTAAAAGTACGGCTGATCCGGCATTAATATACACGCCGCCTTCCAGGTCAGATACAACGTCGCACAGTAATTTAAAATCAAAATGACTTCCTTCGCCGGTTGCCGCCGCATCCATTTTGGGCGACATATGTAAAGTATCGGTTCCAATTGCAACGTGGATGGTGGCTGGAATCCCAGCTTCGTAGGCGGCAGCTAAAATACTTAAATTTTTATAAGGGGCATTCATTTTAACGATTTTTTCTCCAACCGCTTCTCCAATACCCATTTTTCCATTGCGGCATTGTGCGATGGCTTCGTTTAGTGTGGTTAGGGTTTCTTTAACCATCCCAAACATGCCTTCTTTTAAATTTTCGGCTACGTCTTCGGAAGTGTTTCCAATGGTGGCCAGCTCAAAATCATGAATGGCGCCGGCGCCGTTCATCACTATGCAATTTATTATTCCTGCTTTGATCATTTGGATGATAATGGGGGAGAGCCCCACTTTAATTACGTGGGCTCCCATGCCAAAAATTACCGGCCGCCCATCGCGGTGGGCTTTTATAATTTTATCGGCGACGGATTTTAATTCTGGTGGGGTGGTGGCCGGTCTCTGGTCTCCGGTCTCTGGTCTCTGGTCTTTAATTAGTTCTTTAAACAATTTCGTCAAGTTAACTTTCGTCTTCCGGTCGGCGGACGAATAAGTTTTTATTTCAGATAGATCAATCGGTTTATATTTTTTCATTTTTTACAATCCATTCCGCGGCTTCGAGTAGGTTTTCTCCAATAAAAACCGGATTTAATTCTTTTAATTTGGGATTATTGACATGATCTTTGCCGTAGCCGGTTTTTACTAAAATAGTTTTTACTCCGGCATTGTGTCCGGCCTGAATGTCGCTGATTTTATCGCCGATCATGTAACATTTTGATAAATCCAGATCAAATTCTTTTTCGCCTTTTTTTAGCATGCCGGGATTGGGTTTGCGGTTTTCGCATTTGGTGCGGTAGGGGTGAATGCCGTGCTCGGGATGATGCGGGCAATAATAGGAAGCGTCAATAATTCCGCCGTCTTGCAGGATAATTTTGTGAGTTTTTTTATCGATAGCCTGGTATATATCTTCAGTTAGTATTCCGCGGGCAATCCCGGCTTGATTCGAAACTATAATTACTTTAAATCCAGCGTCATTTAAAATTTTTATCGCTTGTGCAGAGTAAGGGAAGACCGTTAGCTTAGCCGGATCATCTAAATAGCCAACGTCCTCGTTGATGGTGCCGTCTTTATCTAAAAAAACTGCTTTATTCATTTAACCAAATAGTTCCTCTTCTACTAATCCGCATATAATATGAATAATTGTAATGTGTGCTTCTTGAATGCGAGGAGTATCATTAGATGGAACGGTTAATGCAATCTCAGAAACCGCCGCCAGCTTTCCGCCCGAACATCCGGATAAACCAATGGTTTTAGCACCTAAGCTTTTTGCTTTTTCGATGCCTTTAATTACGTTTTTTGATTCGCCGCTGGTTGAAATTCCAATTACTACGTCCCCGGCCTGGGTTAGCCCTTCAACCGGTTTTTCAAAAATTAAGTCGTATCCAAAATCATTGGCGATGGCGGTTACCGAAGAAGAATTAGTACTCAATGCTATCGCCGGCAGTGCTTTGCGGTTCATTTTAAAACGGCCGAGCAGTTCGGCTGCCATGTGCTGGGCATCGGCGGCGGAACCGCCGTTTCCAAAAATGATAACTTTTTTACCGTTTTTTAATGCGCTAATTATTGTTTGGGCTGATTTTTCAATGTTGGCGGAAAGAGCTTCAGCGGTTTTTAATTTTAAATCTGCGCTTTCTTTAAAAATGGATTTAATTTTGTTTTGCATGGGGGCCTCCTTTAGACACAAAATTTTACCATAAAACAAAAAGAAAGGTGCGATTTTCTGAAATTTTTAGAAAGATTGGTCGAAAACGAAATATGAAGGAGTGTACATGTGCCAAATTATGGTAACGTAGCAAAATATGCCGGTACCCGATCTACTCCGTGGAAAGCAGTTCATCCACGCTGGGGTAGGTGCCAGGGAACCATACAAATACCTTATCGAAGTGTACCCAGTGATTTAGGGAAATCTTACGTAAAGTATGCTGCCCCCTTAAGATTGATTCATCGAAAATTTGATGGTGGACCCAAGATCGTGGCGCAATTTGATGGCCGAAGATTGCAATTTCCGTCAGATCCCCGCTTTGTTCTACGTGGAGCGATTGAACAAAATCAAATCTATTTATTTGAACTTCAGCGTGATAATGGCCAAAGAGGAGTAGCGCTGGTAAGAACCAATCTTGATCCACAACGTCTTTCTAAAGAAGGACCTTTTAGATCGTTATTAGAATCAGGATTAGTTGAGATTATTGATTTTGCTGATTGGGCAGAGCTCGGTAGATTTCCGAAAGACAGGAATATGAATTTGAGAGAACTATTTCCTAATAGTATGGGCTGGGCGATGTGGGGAAAACCCTTGCGGCATACGCATAAGGGGGTTGGAGTTAAATTTGAAGAGCATGAAGTTACTATTGGAGGACCGGAGATTTCCCCTTTTCATGATCAAGGGGGAAATGGAGTGGGGAGGGTACTATTTGTACAAAATATGGCGATGCGGGTACTGGCGGTCTCTGAATTAGAAACTGGTAATGGATTAGGTTTGCGAGATTTAGGGCGACTGGAAATTTACAATGAAGTGGTAAGAAACCTGGGAGAACGCCATCCGTTATCAATTTCACGTGCTGGCCTGGCCCAGATTGACCTGGAAAGAATGTGCGAAGATGCAGCTGTGTTTAAATCGGTGGAATTACCGATAGAGTTTTGCCACGGTAAGCTGCGCATGGGATTTGTTCGTCCGCCCAGTTCCGAGCTTCTTGGGCAGGGAAGTTTAGATTGCAAGGTATGGTGGGGAGGTGTCGTGACACGTTGGACAAGAAAAGTGGGAGGACAAACTCGAGAAGTAGAATTTCGCTTACCCTGTGCTTCGGATGGAACAGTGTTGGATGGGATTGGGCATGAGGTGGTGTTAGACGGCAAAAAGTTTAATGTGGTTGAACAGGTGCACGGTGAGTTAACTAAGTTTAATTTTTGGGAACGGTGGCGGGGTTTGCCGCAAGGGATTGAAAGTAAAACAGAAGGTAATTCGGCGCTGGTCTTCCGCGGGTTGATAAGTTTAGCTTTAAAAGAAAAACTGGAGCCGATGCTGTTTGAACAATGTTATGAGTTTACTTTGAACCGGGGAGGAATTAGAAAAATTAAGTTGCCGGTAAATAGAAAAACCGAGGAAATTTTATTTACTCACCCTAAGCTACAAAGTAGATTTGAAAATGGCGGAAAAATTAAGCTGACGTTTGAAAGAGTCAATGAATTTGAGCTGGGAGAAATTAAAGAAAGTATAGTCTTAAGGGCATATGATGCGGCTAGCGGAGAATATATATGTGAACTAAGCCTTGATCCGCAAACCAAAAGATTCTGGTTTTCCAATGGTCCGGATGTAAGAACCTATGTTTTTGCAAAAGAGCCTTACCAATCTTATAAAGTGGCGGGAGTAACGGTTTATCCTTACGAAAGAGATTTTGTTGGCCGGCACAGAGAGGACAATTTAATTTATGCGGATGTATCTTACGCTAACGGCATAAAAACACCGCAGCTGATTAGAATTGCAACTTGTGATTATTTTTCTAAGCGTTACCTGCGTCCGATTTTAACGGACAGTGGCCAGGTTAAAGCTTATTTTTCCGGAAAGATCAATCCAAACAAAATTCCTGCTAATTTTTCTGGGTGGGTACCGTTTGAAAGCTGGACAAGAAAAGCCGATGACGGTTTATCTTTTACCTGGGCAGAAGTTTTACCGGATGGGAACCAGCGATCAGCACAACAAAATGTTCCGGCCACAATTGGCCGAGCGATTGATATTAAAGATGGGGAGCAGCTTTGGGCAAGGGTTGAAGGAAAACATGTTTTTGCGTTAGGTTTAAGAAGAAAAGGGGAATGGGTTAACGTTTATGATTCTAAAATAGTACGCAATGCTGCAGGGGAAATTGAACAGGTGGCATATCATAGACTAAGCAGACAGGAATTATCAGGAAGGATAGTGACCAGCCTGCAAACCAGAGAATTTCATGGTTATGAAGTAGTGCACCCTGGGCAGAAAGCAATTAATGTCCGTAAATTAGCTCCTGGAGAAAATTTTGTGTCCCGTGATATTGCCATTGTGATTGGAGCCAGCGGTAGCGATGTGGTGTTAGTGTGCGAAGGGAAAAAGTTTAATGGGTTTTTGTATAAGATTGCAAAAGCGATAGCTGAAGTACAAAATTATGTAAACCGGCAACACGTAGAAGAAGCTTTGCAGCAGGCTGCCCGTTCTTTTATTGACGGAGAAAAACCAGCGGAAATTATTAGGCGTTTATTACTGCTCAGGCACCCGCTTATCAATGAAATGTTTTATCCTGCCAAAATCCGGGCCGAATGGAAATGCCTACAGAACAAGGAAGCCGAAAATATTGTTTTGGAACTGGATTTCATTCGTTCCAGATTTAAACAGTTAACCAATGAACTTGGTACTTCATACCGATCAGCCTCATCGAGTGATTTAAACTACATCGAAGAGGCTAGGCAAACCATGCGAGAATTAGCTGATGTGGTCAGAGCCCTGCGGGAGCTGTGGGAAATTAATTCCGCCGAAGCTGAGTCTTTTGAGGTGGCGCTGGCTGCCCGTGAAGTATATCTTTACCTGAGAACGGTTGTAGGAGAAGTTTTATCTGGTAAATTATTAAATGCGATAGCTTACTTTAATGGCAGGGGAGTCGCGGTGGATCCGGAACTAGCTCGAATATACAGATATTATATTGATCATGCCAGGATTCCTGAAGAAAGTAATGCAGTCCAAGCGGCGGCAGCCAGAATTGAAATAATTAGATCAATGTTATTGTAGCCCTCTTATATATATGTCATTTTATGTTATAATACCCCTTCACAATATTTTTTGAGGTGATTTTTTTATGGCAAAACAATATAAAGTAGCCGTTTTAGGCGCCACCGGCATGGTGGGTAAAGTAATGATGCAAGTACTCGAGGAACGAAACTTCCCGATCAGTGAGTTTGTTCCCTTAGCTTCTTCTCGAACCGCTGGATCTTCGGTAACATTTAAAGGTAAAAAATACGAAGTTATCGAAGCTAACGAAAACTCTTTTAAAGGGATCGATATTGTTTTATCTTCTGCCGGAGCCAAAGTTTCGGCAAAATTAGCACCGGCCGCAGTCAAAGCGGGGGCGGTGGTAGTTGATAATACCAGCCATTTCCGCATGGATCCCGAAGTGCCTTTGGTGGTTCCTGAGGTTAACGGCCATGCCATTAAAAAACATAAAGGCATTATTGCCAATCCAAACTGCTCAACTGCGCAGCTGGTTTTGGCATTAAAACCAATTCATGATGCCGCAAAAATTAAAAGAGTAGTGGTTTCTACTTATCAATCAACTTCGGGGTGGGGTAAAGAAGCGGTTGCCTTACTCGAAGCTCAGGTTAAAGCCTGGAGTGAAGGAAAACCAATCCCTGAAGACAAAAGCATTTTCTTAAAACAAATTGCGTTTAACGTTATTCCGCACATTGATAAATTTTTGGATAACGGCTATTCAAAAGAAGAAATTAAAATGGTTAACGAAACCCAAAAGATTTTGGAAGATGACAGCATCAAAGTTACCGCAACTGCCGTGAGGGTGCCGGTAACCATTGGCCACAGCGAAGCGGTTAATATTGAAACCGAAAAAAAACTTACCGCGGCCGAGGTGCGCAAGCTTTTGGCGGCGTTCCCGACCGTGAAAGTGGTGGATGATCCGGCCAACGGCGGTTATCCAACCCCGATCGAATGCGCCGGGAAAGACGATACTTTTATTGGGCGCATCCGGGAAGATATCTCAGTGCCTTGTGGTATCGATTTATGGATTGTTTCCGATAATCTGCGTCGCGGTGCGGCACTCAACGCGGTCTTGATCGCGGAAAAATTAATCAGCGATGGACTTATCTGAAGGATTACGTAAAGAAAACCTCCAAAAACAGATTGAGTATTACGAAAATCTTCTGCTTCAACATGGCGAAAAACCCGAAGCCCTCGACTGGAACAGTAAACCCTCTCAACTTTTGCGCTACAAAGTGATGAAAAATGTTTTTAATTATATTTCAAAACGCGGTTTAGATATTTTAGATGTGGGGTGCGGTTTTGGGGACTTTTGGGAGTATCTCAAAAAGGAAAAAATTGATCAGCAGTATAAAGTTAAATATAAGGGTATTGATATATCCGAAAAGTTAATCGAAGTTGCTAGAAAAAAGCATCCCAAATCGGATTTTGAGGTAAAAAATATCTTAAAGGATGATTTCAACCGCAGTTTCGATTTAGTTTTTTGTTCGGGTGCTTTTAATATTCGATTTATGGATGCCGACGCGCATCTAAAGTACGTAAAAGATCTCTTGCTAAAGATGTTTGAACTGTCTAAAATTGGTGTGGTAGCAAATTTTTTGAGTGCTTCGGCGGTTTATATGACTGCGGAAGAAGATTTTAACTCAAACCGGTATTTTTATTTCAGGGCCGAGGATATTATCAATTTATGCCGGTTTTTAAGCTCAAAATATGTACTCAGGCATGATTATCATGCTGGAGATTTTACCATTTATCTGTTTAAAGGGGCATAAGACATGAATCCGTTGCGAAGACTAGGAATTCCTTTTCTTTTTCTGGGAATGATCATTGTACTGGGTGTTTTAGGATATAAATTCATTGAAGGTGTACCTGCTTTTGATGCTCTTTATATGGTAGTTATAACCTTAAGTACGGTTGGTTTTAACGAAGTAGTGCCATTATCTAATGCCGGAAAATTATTGACTATATTTTTAATTGTGGGCGGGGTCGGAACGGTGGCTTACACGGTTGGGCAAATTATTGAAATTGTGGTAGAGGGACAAATTGTTGGTTACCGAAGGAGGAGACAAATGGAAAAACGCATTGCTTCGATGAAAGATCATTACATAATTTGCGGATTTGGAAGAGTGGGACACCAGGTTGCGGAGGAATTAACGGCCTCCAAAGAGTCTTTTGTGGTAGTGGACGTAAAACAAGAAATCGCGGAAGAACTGGCCGGTAAAAATATTCCGTATGTAATCGGCAGTCCGGCTTCGGATGAATCACTTGAAGATGCGGGCGTTAAAAAAGCAAAAGTGGTAGTGGCCTGTCACGATTCTGACGCGGATAACGTTTTTGTGGTTTTATCTGCCCGGGTAGCTAATCCCAAGGTTTATATCATTGCCCGGGCCGGCCAAAAAGAAACCGAGTCCAAATTATTAAAAGCGGGCGCCAACCGGGTAATTTCTCCGTATTTTATTGCCGGCCGCCGCATGGCCGCCATGGCGCTCCGGCCCATCACTATCGATTACTTGGATACAGTTATGCGCAGTGAACACGTGAACTTGGGCTTGCGGGAGTTTTTAGTAAGAGAAAAATCAAAAATTACCGGAAAGGCTTTATCGAAAACAAATATTCGGCAAGATTCGGGAGCTACGGTTTTGGCGATCCGTAAACCCGATGGTGCGTTTAATTTACAGCCGATCTCCAATACGGTTATTGAGTCGGGAGATTTGTTAATTACGATTGGAACTCCAGAACAGTTAGAACTTTTGGATAAAATGTTGTAGGTTTAATCAATGATCAAAAACGAAAAAGATTTTAATGAAGAAGTAATTATCGCGGTGGCCCAAAAAATGTGTCTGGCCGCACGTACCGCACCCAAAGCTAGAGGAGTAGACAATTTAGAAATTATTATTGTAACCGATAAAGATATTTTGAAACTTTCTGCCAAGATGAAGGAAATTGGCGAAAGAGAACAGCATCAAACGTTTATCCGCGATGCGGAAAATATTAAAAACGCAAAGTGTTTGGTAGTTATCGGAACCAAAACTAAATATTTAGGTTTAAAGTATTGTAAGTTTTGTGGTTTTGCGAATTGTGCCGAAGCCGAAAAAAATAATGCCATTTGCGTATTTAATACCGGAGATCTGGGGATTGCCATGGGTTCGGCCGTGGCGATTGCAGCCGATAATCGCGTTGATAATCGAATAATGTATACTATTGGTCGCGCCGCCATCGATGCCGGATTTTTTGATAAAGGTGTAGCGGTTGCTTTTGGAATTCCATTATCGGTTTCCGGGAAAAATCCGTTTTTTGATCGGAAATAAAAAGGAGCATGTCCATGTTTAGTGACATTAAAGCCATACTTGATCGCGATCCCGCGGCTAAGAAAAGCGAAATTATTTTATACCAGGGGTTATGGGCCATTTGGTTTCATCGCCTGGCGCATTTTTTGTATAAAATTCATATTCCTTTCATTCCGCGTTTAATTTCACAGATTAGCCGGTTATTAACTTTAATCGAAATCCATCCCGGAGTAAAAATTGGCAAAGGATTTTTTATCGATCATGGGGCGGGAGTGGTCATTGGAGAAACCACCGAGATCGGCGAAAACGTAACTATTTTTCAGGGAGTAACGCTGGGTGGTACGGGCAAAGAAAAAGGCAAAAGACATCCGACCATTGGGAACAGTGTAGTAATTGGGGCAGGGGCCATTATATTGGGCGCGATAACCATCGGGGACAATTCCAGAATTGGGGCGGGATCGGTAGTTACAAAATCAATTCCACCGGATTCAACCGTAGTTGGAAATCCGGCCTGGACCCTAAAGCGTGAAGGACGCAAGCTTAAACCGCTGGAGCACGGAGCGCTTCCGGATCCGGTGCATAAAGCCATTGATGAGTTAGCCCGCCGCATTGAAAAGCTAGAGAAAAAATAATATTTAATCCCCGCTAAACTGAAATTTTTTCGTTTTTCTTCCGATAGTGTATTTGAAAGGTAAAACTATGGGCATTCGGGTTAATTTACTGCACGGAAATTATAAAAGTAAGTCCCGCCGCGTTGAAAAAGGACTTTTGGGACGTCCGGATCTTAGCTTGAAAGGCCAGGTTGGCATTTATCGAATCAAAAGTACCCTTGGCCGTGGTGGAGAGGCCGTAGTGTTTTTAGCGGAGGATGCTCGGCGTCTGGTTAGAAAAAGAGAAGTAGCTTTAAGAATTCCGGCCCGGTTAGACAATGGCACCAATAATCTGGATGCAATTGAGAAAGTATACCAAACTGCAAAATTTCTTTTTTGGCTCAATCGTTTAGGGCTGGAAGAAGTTGTTAAATATTATGGCTGCTGCCGGTTTGCTCCCAATAGTGCTTATATTGCGATGGAAAGACTCGAAGGCAAAACATTAGCAGAACTACGTCAATGCCGCGGCGGCAGACTGCCGCTCCCCGAAGCCTTATTTATAATGGAAAAAGCATGTACCGCGCTTTATGCGGTGCAGCAAGCCGGAGAAAAAATTGGACGCCGCGCCGTTATTGCAGATTTTAAACCCGAGAATGTTTTTATTACCTGGCAGGCGAGCCGATCGGGAAAAGCAAAAGTTAGAGTTGTTTTGCCGGATTGGGACATCGGGGCTAGAGTCTTTGCCGGTGATTATCCCGGCGACAGAATTGTAGGAACTCCATTTTATATTGCTCCTGAGGTTTGGCGGAGAGAAAAGCCGGGCCCGTGGTCAGATCGTTGGGCCATCGGCATGGTTTTATATGAAATGGTAGTGGGCCAGCATCCCTTTGCGGATGCCATGCCGGATTTTGATGGCACCCAAACGGATCCTTCATATCTGTATCGAATCAGCCACCTTGCAAATTGCAAAGCGGTTCCCGAAATTCCGGGTGTTCATGCAGAATTAAATCGATTGATCAAAGGCCTTACTGAAACCAATATTGGAATGCGTTTAGACTACGAAGAGACCATCAATCTTATCCGTTGGTTACGCAGAAAAATAATTTGAAATTTCCTATCAATTTTAGCGATACAGAAGTATTAAAGGAGTAAAAATGCCCAGAGTTCCAAGTGTAAAAACAACCGTGCCGGCAGTCTCAAGCGGAAGACGGGTAGGTGCGCCAAGTTTATATAGTGGAGATCGAATCGGACCGTATACACTTGGGAGGCGTCTGGGGCGGGGTGGTGGTGGGGAAACCTTTCAGGCAACTCGGCGGGTTGGTACTCAGGAGATGGAAGTGGCGTTAAAAGTTTCTCCTTTGAGATACGAAAGGGAAGCTAAAAGATTGAATGACGAGGGCCGGTATTCTACTTTTTTAACTTACCATGGTGCGCAAAATATTGTCAAGGTAAATGATTTTGGGGTGGTAGATGGATATGCTTACCTTGAGATGGAATTGATACGCGGTGCATCACTAAGAGACTTGCTGGAAGATGCAAATGAAAATAAAATTCTTTTTACGTCTCAATTTGCCCTGACCATTACCAGGGAAATATGCCTCGGGTTGCGTTCGGCTTATAATTTGGGTGTTCAGAATAATCGAACCTGCCATCATATGGATGTTAAACCGGATAACGTTTTGATAACCCGGGACGGTCAGGTTAAGATTTCTGATTTTTCAATTGCGGCCATGCGTTTTGTCGGCAGCAAATTTGCCAGAGGAATTTATGGAACGGCTTTATATATGTCTCCGGAAGCCTGTGCTATGGAAGTGGAAAAGCTTGATGAACTGTCGGATATTTATTCTCTGGGTGTAACTTTATTTGAGATGCTAGAGGGTAGTCCTCCCTTTACCGGTAATTATCAACAATTGTTCAGGATGCATCGAGAAGAGCCTTTTCCATGCGGAACTCGTGGGCCGGAGTTGCAAAGACTGATTGACTGTATGGTTGCCAGGGATCGTGATCGGCGAGTACATAATTATGATTTATTGATTCACATCATTGATTTAACTTTAGAAGAATTAGGCTTGACGCTTTTTCCGCTGGAACATATCTTTAGCTCTCCGGTGCCAGGATAATAAAAAAATCCCCTAAAAACTGAAATTTTCTTGCCAAGCTAACGATAATCTATTAGTTGAGTTGACAATTTTGTGAGGAGAATAATTATGGCTACTGGAAGTGTCTTAAGTAAAGGTAATATTCATTTTAATCTTAGAGCTGTGAGATTTAGACATGGCGTTTCGGGTGTAGTTAGAACGTCAGTGAAAGTGCAAAGACTTGATGAGAAAGTTCATGTAGTAGGAGCGGGTTTTTCGTTTGATATACCTGCCAACGGAAGAGGATTTGCCGGACAAGGCATAGTTTATAGGGGAATTGAAGACGGCCAGTTATTTTTCTACGGTACCCCCGGTGAATTTTCTTTCATTGTACGGAACAGACCTGGTTTTGATCTTAGTCCTTTTGTTGATAGAGGGGGAGCAGAAAGAAGATATTCAGTTGATATTGATCCGCGTTTAATGATCCCGCTAGGATTAGAGGAATTGACCATTAGCTCGCAAAAATGGGAAGAAATTCAAGCGGTGATCGATACTGCGACTAGTTCATTGCCTTGGCTTTTGGAAAGGATGACTACATTGAAAGGGTCCGATTGTAGTGATAAAGGTTGGCAAGGTGGGCTCAAGGGTTTTAAGGTTGTTCCGATCTCGCTTCAGGTAGAGGCGGATCGTCGAAGATTTTATTATTCGGCAGGCAATAGTCTTCCCCATAAACTACCGGTTGGCAGAGAAACGGTTGGCGATCAGTTTTCTCACGTAGAATTTGTTTCGGCGGGTAAAGATGATGTCCCGCTTTGGATCCAAAGAGCAAACCCCGAAGAGTTGCCTGAATTCTTGCAAAGATTGCGCGACGCTTAAATAAAATCAACCTTTCAATCCCTCTGGTTTTATGTTACGATTTTTCTCGATATGACCGTCAGAATTTATAATACCCTTTCCCAAAAAAAAGAAGATTTTGAGCCGCAAACCCCGCCGCAGGTTTCAATGTACGTATGCGGAGTTACTCCTTATGATGAAACCCACCTCGGGCATGGCCGTGCTTACGTAACTTTTGATGTAGTGCGCCGTTATCTGGAATATTCTGATTACAAAGTTAATTATATTCAAAATGTTACGGATGTGGATGACAAAATTATTGCTAAAGCTCAAGGGGCTAAAGATATCAAGCAGAAGTGCGCAGAAATAGTGAAGCAGTATTTCGATTCTTATCAAGATGTTATGTCAAAGTTAAACGTTAAACCGCCTTCGAATTATCCTAAAGCCACTGAACACATCGATGATATGGTTAAAATTATACAAACTTTGATTGATAAGGGGTTTGCCTATGCAATTAAGGTTGGTGATGCTTCAGATGTATATTTTGAAGTGGCTAAGTTCAATGGTTACGGTAAATTGTCCAAACGCAAATTAGAGGATATGGAGGCGGGGGCTCGCGTTGAAATAGATAAGCGCAAAAAGAGCCCGCATGATTTTGCTTTATGGAAAGCAGCTAAAGAAGGCGAGCCTTCCTGGGATAGTCCGTGGGGGAAGGGGAGGCCCGGATGGCATATCGAGTGTTCAGTCATGTCTTCAAAATATTTAGGACAGACTTTTGATATCCATGGCGGAGGACGCGACTTAATTTTTCCTCACCACGAAAACGAAATTGCCCAGGCCGAAGCTGCCACCGGAAAACTCTTTGCCAAATACTGGATGCATAATGGTTTTGTGAATATCAATAAACAAAAAATGTCAAAATCTCTGGGTAATTTCTTTACCCTGAAGGATATATTTGAAAAATTTGATCCCATGGTGGTTAGGTTATTTTTATTGCAGACGCACTATCGCAGTCCCATCGATTTTTCGGATCAACAATTAACTGAAGCCAGTTCAGCTTATGGTCGACTGGTAAAATTCATACAGGATGTTGATTTTATTCTAGGAAAAACCACTGAAACTGCGCCGCAAATTGAGATCGAAGATATTCAGGAAGATCTTTTGGAATATAATGAAAAATTCACCAAAGAAATGGATGACGATTTTAATACTGCCGGTGCCATTGCTGCTATTTTTGAGATGATCCATTTTTGTCATAAAACGTTAGATGAAGGCGAAGCCGAAAAAGAATGTTTAGAGATTATGAAAAAGTCGGTTTTAGATTTGTGTGAGGTTTTGGGAATAAAACTTGAAACCAAAGCTAAAATTGAATTGGGTGGTATGGGTGGTGCGATAGACGATTCCCCGGAAGTGAAAAAAATTGAAGACCAAATTGCCGAACGTGAGGCTGCGCGCAAAAACAAAGATTTTAATAAAGCAGACAAAATTAGAGACAAACTTAAAGCTCAGGGTATAATATTAGAAGATACTTCACTGGGCACCAAATGGAGTGCGGTTAAATAATTAATAAAAAGGTGAATTTTTATGCTCGATCCAAAACAATTACGCAATAATCCGGATGCCGTTAAAAAAGCTTTAAAAGACCGTAATGCAGACGCCAGTTTAGTGGATAAGTTTTTAGCCGCGGACGAGCGCTGGAGAAAAGCCACCTTTGAAGTAGACGAATTAAAAAACCGCCGCAACGAAATCACTGACAAAATCGCTCAGATGAAAAAGAAAAAGGAAGATACCTCAGCCATCATTGCCGAAATGAAAAAAGCCGCTGATCGAATTAAGGAATTAGACGAAATTCGCCGGGTTGAAGAAGAACAAGCCAAAAAGGTACTGCTCGAATTTCCTAATTTACCTCACGTATCGGTGCCGCCCGGCATGGATGCTCGGGATAATATCGAAGTAAGAAAATGGGGCGAAGCTAAAAAGGCCAAAGTTAAACCGCATTATGAAATCGGGAAAGAACTGGGGATTTTAGATTTTGAATCAGCCGCCAAAATTGCCGGGTCTCGATTTTGCACTTTAAAAGGGTTAGGCGCACAGCTTGAGCGTGCGCTGATCAACTTCATGTTAGATTTACATTCAGAAGAGCATGGTTACACTGAAGTTTTTCCTCCGATTTTAGTGAATGCCGACAGTATGCAGGGAACGGGCCAACTTCCAAAATTTGAAGAAGATTTATTTAAGTGCAGAGATGATGAATTTTATCTGGTGCCGACTGCCGAGGTTTCGGTTACCAATATCCATAAAAACGAAATACTGTCCCTGGATCAATTGCCCATTAAATATTGCGCATTTTCTCCCTGTTTTAGAAGAGAAGCCGGATCCTACGGTAAAGATGTGCGCGGCCTTATCCGTCAGCACCAGTTCAATAAAGTTGAGTTAGTAAAATTTGTTGATCCGCAAAAATCTTATGAAGAACTTGAAAGTTTAACCAAAAATGCGGAGGAAGTGCTGAGGAGGCTGGGGCTTCCGTATCGGGTGGTGGAGTTGTGCGGCGGAGACTTGGGTTTTGCGGCAGCCAAAACCTTTGATCTTGAAGTCTGGTTCCCATCCGAAGGTAAATATCGGGAAATTTCTTCCTGCAGTAACTTCGAAACTTTCCAGGCGCGCAGAACTAATATAAAATTCAGGAAAGATCCGAAGGCTAAACCCGAATTTGTTCATACGTTAAATGGATCAGGGCTGGCAGTTGGCAGAACCATGGCGGCCATCCTGGAAAATTTCCAAAAAGATGATGGTTCGGTTGAAGTTCCGGAAGCCCTGCATCAATATCTAGAGGTCCCAATCCTAAAAATCGGAAAATAATACTATGCCACTCTACGATTATAAATGTAAAAAATGCGGATATATCTTTGAGGTCGAGCAGCGCATGACCGATCCCAAACTTAAGTATTGCCCCGAATGCAAAGGGGCGGTGGAACGCTTAATTTCGCCGGTGGGGATCATATTTAAGGGTTCCGGGTTTCACGTTACGGATTATAAAAAAGATAAAAGTGTTTTATCTGCGCCTAAAAAAGAAAAGCCGGAAACTAAAGCAGAAAAGAAAGAAACTAAGCCAACTCCAGAAAATTCTTAAGCAGCTTTTTGCCTTCGTCGGTTAAGATTGACTCCGGATGAAACTGAACTCCATAAGTAGGATGTTCGTTATGTTTAATGCCCATAATTTCATTGTCATCTTTAGTGCGGGCGGTAATTTCGAGGCAGTTAGGTAGGGATTTTTCTTCAGCCACCAATGAATGATACCGTGTAGCCGTGAAAGGATTTGATAGCCCCTTAAATACACCTTTCCCGTCGTGGTAAATATCAGAAACTTTTCCGTGCATCAGTGATTTTGCATGTACAATCTTTCCGCCAAATGCAAAGGCAATAGACTGCAGTCCCAGGCAGACGCCTAAAATGGGAGTTTTTCCCGAAAAGTTTTTTACTACATCAACCGAAATGCCGGCGTCTTTGGGGGTTCCTGGTCCGGGAGAGATAATTATCTGAGAAGGGTTGAGGTTTTTGATCCCTTCGATGTCAATTTTATCGTTGCGGATAACTTTTAAGTCCGCACCCAGCTCACCCAGGTATTGAACCAGGTTGTAAGTAAACGAATCGTAGTTATCGATGACGAGTAGCATCATTTCTCCTAAAATTTGGGGCGGCTTGTTAAACCAAGTTAGAACTTGTTTAATGAGCCAACCTGCATGAATTCTATCAAAATTTACCCCACCATGCTACTCACTATAGCCCCCATTCTTTCTCTAAAACCGAAAAAGTGGCTACTTGTGATCCTGTTTGACCTAATTTACAGTTACAATGAATCCCCTCTTGATATAGGGATTTAAGCACAACTGAGCACCGCACAGAACCACTCAAACCCATACAAACCCACACAGAACCACTGAAGACGACTGAGAGTGTGAGCACGTTGTTAGCAGGTTTCAATTTGTTAGGGTATAATTTGGATATGCTTGAAATAAAGAAGCTACGTTTATTTTTAAGAGAGTTCGAATCAGGAAATATGCGTTTTGCAGATAAAAGCCTTTTGCTTAAATCTGCCGTAGAATTAAATCCTTTGGAAATTTTTGCCCATCTTGATGGTGTTGGGGGAAGTCGTCGTTCCATAGCTAAATTCTTTGATAAAATATACCCAGCCGATAAGAACAAGTATTTTATTGAACTGGGGGTAGAATTGCCGATATTGTTGCCTGCCCCAGAAGGAGAAAATGAGTTTTCAATAAATGTTCCATGCAATAGTGGCGTGAGAGAATATTTTATTTCTAACCAACACATAAGGCTCGATGTTGGGCATGGAGCTCTTGATGGTAGTGCTGCCAGATATTACGTTATGCCTGGGCCAAAAATCAGAGAGGCAATAAAAGAATTCGATTTATCTGAGAAGCCATATATAGTGAATTTAATGAAAACATTTGTAACCTCTGTTTTCGAAATAAGGGGGGAGAGTCCGGAAACTGCTTTTGAGGAAAACTTAGAAAAGATATTGCAATATTTATTGGTTGATTTAAATAAGATATTGTTTGCTTTTCGAAGATTGCGTAGTGGTTATCGCGGCATAATCCCGCCCTACATCGATTTGTTAATATTAGATAAAATTATAATAGCGGTATGGGGAAAAGATGCTCGTGTTAATACGTCAATGGCATTTTCCGCAAATACCGCACGTGTAATTGAAAAACCGTTGAGATTATCAAAGCAAGAATATTTAGACCTTAAAGATATAAATAGTGATAATTGGGGGAAATTAAATTATAAAGATATATTATTACAGGCAGGAAGTTGGCTGGATGTGGGGAATTGGACACAGGCGTTACTTCAATCGGTTTTTGCAATAGATATTTGTGTTTCAAAATTTACGACTAAAATGTTAATAGATCTAGGAGTTTCTAAAAATAAACTTGATGAACACGGAAAAGACATGACTTTTAGCCATGTCTTGAATATAGATTTTGTAGCTGTTTGTCCTGAAAATAAGAAGCCAAGCAAGGATTTGTTGGGGAAGATCAATTCCGCAAGAAAGCTAAGGAATAATCTGGCCCATGGGAAAGTGGCTGAGGCCACAATAGAGGAAGCTCATTCGGCGTTTAATGTGGTTAGTGAAATGATAGAATTTATTGAAGGGCTTGCTGCTAAATAATCTTGAACAAATTTATAAATATCTTTAAATAAAGATTCTTCCATATCGACCTCCAAAAGCAAGTAGGTATTTTCTCTCCAAGTAAAACACTATATATCGACCTCTTGTCATACAGGTATGCACGACGTATTTGGCGCGCAGGTATTATAGGCATAGTATAAAAAAATGACTAGTAGAAATTGACCTTACCCCATTAGCTGTCTCATTATGAATTTAAAATAAATGGGACTTCAAGAAGTTGAGTTTGGGATGAAAGATTAAAATTGATTTAAGGCGGTTTAATCGTCAAAATCGAGCAGTTTAGACACACTCAGCTTAAATGCCTTTGCAATCTTTTCTAAAGTGTCTATTTGAGCTGCCGGAGGATTTTTACCTTCCAATTTTTGGATGTGCTTATAGTCTGTTCTCGCCAATTCGGCCAATCGCTCTTGACTTAGGTTATATTTACCTCGCAGAGCCTTAATACGCTTCCCTAATTCAATTTTAATATCCTTATTCATGGATGGGATTATCACACAGGCAATATTGGCTTTACACCGCATATATGCGGTGATAACATATGCTCATAGTTTAGAGAAAAACCTACCATTAACGCAATGAATCGGAGGAAAGAAATGGACGATTCAACACTAATGTTTATCGCATTTTTAGTTATTTATTTTGCTCCGTCAATAATTGCATGGAACAGAAAGGGTCGCGATGGGATTATTGCATTGAACATATTGCTCGGTTGGACTTTTTTCGGGTGAGTAGGGGCATTATGCTGGGCTTTAGCGGCCGAAAAAAAGGGGTGATCTTTGTGAGAAGTAAATTATTATTAGTTATGTTTATTTTAATGGTTTTATCTGGTCCGGCATTTTCTTTGGTAGATGTGACAAATATTGATAATAAGGTTGAAATTAAAGTTTATTTAGAACTCCTGCTTGGTGACAACAGTATCTTTGAAAGGGTAGAGATTAAAGGAGATACAATTAGAGTTTACTTAAGTGAGCTTGGGAAGGTCGCTATGGGATTATATCTTAGTGTTGATGATAGCATTAAAGATCCTTACGGGGGAATGGCTAAATCAATATGGAACGTAGCTAATAGTGAATACATTGATAATAAAAGCGATAAAATAATTAAACATTCTTATGTTTATTACAAAGATAAGTTCATGGGTAAATATACTATTGAAGACTTTAGAAAGGGTAAATGATGAATAAATCAAAAACTAAGGAACAAACAAAATGGTAGCTTCGTTTGCTATTGCTCATGATGTTGTTGCTAAAAAATACTCGGTAGCATAAGGATGCTGTGCTAAAGCCATCTTTTGGAGGGATTAAATGAAGAAAATCACTGTTTTACTGTTTATGCTTATTATTATGGCAATTTCGTCAAGCAGTTCTATTGCCGAAGTGACTTCTGAAATTACACAAAGATATGCAAATGGGATCGCCAAAGAAGTAACTTTTTATGAGCATAATAAGATGATTGCTCATAAGCTTTTTGATGAGAATGGGGTAGCAAAAGAGGTCGTTGGTAATATCCCTGATGGATTTGTTAGTCGGTATTATTCAGATGGCAAGTTAGAATTATTAGTTCAATACAAAAACAACAAAATAAATGGCAAACAGATCGAATATTATGAAAACGGAAATCTTAAGGTAAGTTACAATTTAAAAGATAATCTTTTTGAAGGTCATCAAAACGCATATTATGATGAAAACGGAAAATTACAATCTATTACTAGTTTTGTGGCAGGGAAAAAGAATGGGGTTATTAAAGTATTCGATAATGGCATTCTTCAGCTTGAAGGAAACCTAAAAAATGGAACCCCAGAGGGCTTAAACAAAATGTTCTATCCTAATGGCCAAATTAAATATGAATCCAACTATAAAGAAGGCAAGCTAGACGGGATATTAAGAACCTTCTACACAGATGGACACTTACAACGGGAAATGTATTTCAATGATGGGGCATTAGATGGCTATGCTAGAAATTATGACAATGAGGGCAATCTTCTAAAGGAAGAATACTATGAGAAGGGGAAGAAAATAAAATCAACTACAAAAAACAAAGCAGATAATGCACCTAGGAAGTCATTGAAAAGCGTAATTGGAGGAAATAGACATATTGATATACTAAGCCATAGAGCAACTTCAGCCGCAGGAATACCGGTAATAGTTGGAGAAGCACAAAATAATACAGGAAGATATGCGACTGCCATAGAAATTTCAGTTACATATTATGATGAAAATGGAGATGTTTTGGGCACAGATTCTGATTTTTTTGCTCATCTTGATACAAAAGACAAAGCGCCATTTCAAATAGTAAATCTTAATGAAATAAAATATGACCATTACAAGTTAAGAGCTACTATCCTTTTCTAAGAGCTTTTTTCATGCCGATTTGGAATAACCCTAAATTTTTGATAAAATGGGGCAGAATTACAATAAATTACTATGACACATGAAGAAAAATCTGATTATTGCAAGTGGTTGATAATAAACGAAATCAAAGAGGAATTAGTTTGTCAAGACGAGCTGCTTTCTCGTGTAACATTCGAAGTTAAACCCTCGCTAGGAATATCTCTTCATAGACAAAGACAGGCACTTTATAAATTAGGAAGAGAAGGAGCTTTTTTCATCAAACCAGATGCATGTCCTGGGATGGTTGAAGAACAAGTATTTCGCTATTGGGCAACAATCAATCAGCCAAAATTTGATGAATTATATAAATCATATAAGCATAAGGCCGCTAAGATTGAGAAAAAAAGGATTCCTAAGTTGCCGATCAATCCCGTAATAGTTCCTAACGGTACTAAATGGGATGCTATAACAATTAAATTTATCGATGGACATACTATAAAGATCACTGGTAAAAACGTCAATGAAACCAGAAATTATAAAGAAATGGGATTTGAGGACAGAAAAAGTCTACTGCCAAACATACAATGGGAAATGCTGGGACAATTAGCTGAAAACAACGGAGAGATATCTTGGGAAAAGCCTCACTTAGGTAAAAAAACCAACCTCAGAAAAATCGCACAGGATTTTAGCAATGATTTTGATGACGCTAACAATGAAGCTCAAAACAGAGGATTTGGCATAATCAAGGTGCCAGATCAAAATAAAGCAAGAAAGAAGCAGCTCTCCAAAACCTTAAAAAAGGCCATCATCCAAATGGATGGAAATCAAATAGAGGGAGATCCCTTTTTCTCTTATAAACAAGTAAAGGCCTACAAGACCCGATTTACTCTAATCTCCGATAAGTAGAATCCTCTGTCAATATCAATCTAGGTGAAATCACCGAACTCCCAATATAGATATTTTGCGAAAATTTATAGCTAATTTTATACAATTGTCTCCTTCTGGGTGATTTTTCACCATGTAGTAGTAGGAGGAATGATTTTATATGAAAAAACTATTACATGAAAAAGATTACTTCAAAACCTCAGATATTTCTTTATGTTCAGCCCTTTGTTGCTTTGGCTACCAGATAGAAACAATCGATCGGAGCAATCCTTCTAAGGCTATTTTCTCCATTAAAAGGGATGAGCAGCTTGATGATTTGATAAAACTTTATTTTGCCCATCAGGCCAATGTTGAACCGATCAGTTTCTTTAATTTTCTTAAGGAAATAAAGACGAGGATTTATAACATTTGAAATGTTAACTAATGATCAAATTAAACAATTTCAAATACTTTACAAAAACCGCTTCGGAGTGGAAATAAGCGGAAAGGAGGCAAGGGAAAATGGAGAAAGATTGATTGGGCTTGTAAGAGCAGTTTATCAACCAAAAGCAGTTTCAAAGAACCACATAAAAACGGAGGCATTAAAATGAGTTTAGAAACAATTACAATTAAAGAGTACTTAAGTAAAAAAGGGATTATTTTTATAGAAAGAGGCGGAGAACTAATAACTCAATGTTTATTTAATGGCTGTGATAACGACAGCAGGGGTAGTGAGAGGCATCTTTATTTTAGCGCTAATACTGGGCAATATGATTGCAAAAAATGTGGTACGAGCGGCAATCTTATAACACTTGCAAAGCATTTTGGTGACGATTCAAAAGATATTGTCTTGTGTCCAATCAAACGCCCAAATCATAAAAAAGCTAAGTTCAATCAAGATTTGGTGGAAAAGTGCCATCAAGCGCTTCCCGAACAAATTAGGCGGTATTTAAACGCCAGAGGCATCACAGATGCGGTTATAGGGGTGTGCAAGCTCGGCCTGGGCGAATTCTATGGTAAATCTTGGATAACTATCCCAATTAAGGATAACAATGGCAATTTTGTGTTTTTCAAGTTAAGGCAAGATCCTAACAAAGGCAATGACAAAATGACCTATCCGAAAGGTGTAGAAGCTCAAATATACGATTGGGAAGTTCTGCAAAATATAGAAAAAATGCTTGTAATCTGCGAGGGCGAGCTGGATAGACTGCTGTTGATATCAAAAGGAATACCGGCGATCAGCTCGACGCACGGAGCCATGACCTTCAAGCAGGAATGGGTCGAGAAGATTGGGAAAGGGAGAAAAATCTACATTTGCTATGACAATGACGAAGCTGGCCGGAATGGATCCAGACGGGTTGTGGATATGCTTTTCGAGACTGGAAATAACGATCTCTACCTTATCACTTTGCCTGATGAAGTTGGGGAAGGCGGGGATATAACTGATTATTTTGTTAAACTGAAAGGCTCAACAGAAGATTTATTTGGGAAATACGCAAAAGAATATCCCGAAAAGATTGATACTTCGCAGTTTAAGCCGCTTTCGACTCAAAAACTCATCGAGATATTAGGCTTGACCATCAAAAAGGACGAGGAAAATAAACTAATAACCTTTTTATGTGAACTTTCCGCCTATACAGAAAACTCACAGTTAAATATCAGTTTTAATGCGCCGTCATCAACCGGAAAATCATATATCCCCACGGAGATCGCCCAACTATTCCCAGAAGAAGATATAATCGAAGTTGGCTATTGCAGTCCCACCGCATTCTTTCATGACGCTGGGAAATACGAAAAAGAGAAAGAAGGATATACCGTTGATTTATCCAGAAAGATTCTGATTTTTCTTGACCAGCCGCATACTTTGCTCTTACAGCACCTGCGTCCTCTATTGTCTCACGACAAAAAGGAAATTCGGATAAAGATTACGGATAAATCCCAAAAAGCAGGACTTAGGACAAAAAATATCTATCTCCGAGGTTTCCCATCCGTGATTTTCTGCACTGCGGGATTAAAACTCGATGAGCAAGAGACAACGAGATTCCTTTTATTAAGCCCAGAAACCAATCGAGAGAAAATAAGAGAAGCAATTTATCAAAAAATAAGAAAAGAAGCTGATAGCTTAACATTTCAACAATTTCTAGAGAATGAACCGGAACGAAAATTACTCAAAGAGCGAATACGAGCAATCAAGCAGGCAAAGATTAGAGATATAAAAATAAGCTCGCCTGAAAAGATAGAAAAGGCATTTTTTACTGTAAATAAGATATTAAAACCAAGACACCAGCGGGATATTGGACGTATTCTCTCACTTATTAAGGCATTTGCCTTACTTAATTTATGGTTCAGAGAAAGAAGTGGATCGACAATCATAGTAAATGAAGATGATATCAATGAGGCGTTCAAAGTGTGGCATATAATTTCCGAAAGCCAGGAGTTTAATCTGCCCCCCTATATTTATCAGATATACCAAGATATCATTACCCCCGCTTGGAGAGAGAAAAATCTGGATAGAGGCAATAATACGGCAGAATGGCTGGGTTTAACGAGGCGAGAGGTAACGCAGAAGCACATCCAGGAATACGGACGGGTATTGGCCGATTGGCTTCTACGAATGCAGATTATACCGATGTTAGAAAACGCTGGCTTAATAATGCAGGAGCGAGACCCTGATGACAAAAGGAAAATGCTGGTTTACCCCACCACGCCGCTCACTATATCTACCCAGCAAAACAATAGTGAACAGTATGGTGGGGTAGATATCAATAAGGAGGGAAACCATGAATGAAGTATCACAAAAACAGTTGGAGGCCAATCAGCAGAACGCCTTACAGTCCACCGGGCCTAAAACTCAAGAGGGCAAAGTAGTAAGTAAATATAACGCTTTGAAACACGGTTTATTAAGTAAAGAGGTTTTGCTTGCAGGAGAAGACGAGGAAGTTCTTATTGAAATCGGCAAAAGATTGAGGACGGAATTAGAACCGGAAACAGAGCTTGAATTTATGCTGGTAGATAGGATCACTGCTAATACCTGGCGATTGAGACGTGTAATGCGAGTAGAACGGGAGATGATGAACTATGATCTAAACGGTAGTGATTTCGAAATCGTCGACACCCCAAAGACGCTTGGCAAGGCGATGAGCATCAATTTTGCCAAATTTGATACTTACGGGAAGCTTATACGCTACGAGGCAAGCATCGAGCGAGGCATTTATAAAGCCCTTCACGAATTGCAGCGCATCCAAGCCGCTCGTACTGGAAAAAAACATAACATTCCGTTGGCAATAGATGTTGATATTTCCGAAAAATAAAATGGGTTCGTTTGGAAGAAGTGAAAGACGAGTCCCGAGTGGATCCTTAATGATTTCGGTAGGAATGGCGAAAAACATGGTTAAATGTGCAGGCAAAAGAGAAGCAGATCGATTATCAAAAATAGATATCCGCTGGCTGAAACAGCAGGGCTACCTGATCGGTTTGATATCCGCAATTATTGAATGGCCAAATAGTTTTTCGGATGAGAAAAATGCTATCAATATTACAGTTTCAACATTAGGCAAAGATAACTATATACACCTTCGTTATACTCAAACTGAAGACAATAATGAGAAGAAGGAATTTGATTATAAAGTGACTTTAACAACTACCCCATGCAACTATGGCGCAGAGCGATACTGGTTTATTTGCCCGCTTTCAATAAACGGTAAGTATTGTAGTAAAAGGGTTGCCACGCTTTACAAGGCAGGGGACTATTTTGGATGCCGGCATTGTTATAACTTAACCTACAAATCGAGGAATGAAAATCGGGATGGAAAATACCATTTCTTAACTGTCCTTTATAACTTGGAAGATAAAATAGATAAATTATCAGCAAAAATGAGGCGAAAATATTATGCAGGCAAACCTACTAAGCTTCAAAAAAGATTAGATGAAGCGTGTAGTAGACTCCGTGCATTTTATTAGGAATTACCAATGAAAGCGACATGCAACAATAATCGTGCTGAAAAGCGTTAAAACATGGTAACATTTGGTCGAGATCAGAAGGTAGGCAATGAAGGAAAATTCAATTAAATATTTTCTCTATACAAGAAAATCATCTGAAAGCGAAGACCGTCAGATTGCATCAATCCCTTCACAAATTGAAGAACTTACCAGGCTTGCCAAACAAAAAGGCCTAACCATAAAAAAGGTTTTTAAGGAAGAAAAATCCGCAAAAGCACCAGGCCGACCGATTTTTACCCAAATGATAGAAAGGATTCAAAAAGGGGAAGCCCAAGGGATAATTTGTTGGAAGCTCGATAGGCTGACAAGAAATCCGATTGACGCCGGAACGATAAGCTGGCATTTACAGCAAGGCACGATAAAACATATACAGACTTATCAAAGAGGTTTTTCCCCCACCGATAATGTCCTAATGATGACTCTTGAATTTGGTTCTGCTACCCAGTTTAGCCTTGACCTTAGCGTAACCACCAAAAGAGGGCAGCGAAAAAAACTAAGCAGTGGATGGTATCCCCATAAACCGCCCCTGGGTTATTTAAACAACAAGTATAACCTGCCAGACAAACCACCAATATACAAAGACCCAGATAGATTCGACCTCGTTAAAAAATTATGGTACATGATAATCGAACAGAACTATACTGTTAACAAACTTTATGAAGTTGCAAATGATATGGGATTAACTACCGACAAAGGTAAGAAGATTACTAAGAGCAAGTTTTATCTTACTTTTAAAAATCCTTTTTATTATGGGAGCTTTTATTGGAAAAAAGAGCTTTACCCAGGTAGTCACGAACCGACGATTACCCAAGCAGAATATGAAACAGCGCAGCAAATCATCAGTGGTCGGGGGAAACCACGTCCTAAACGGCATTTATTTGCTTATACGGGGCTTATAAGGTGTGGAGAGTGCGGAGCTTCCATTACTGCCGAAAACAAGTTTAAACATCAAAAAAATGGAAATACGCATAATTATAAATATTACCGCTGCACTAAAAAGCTTGACCCAAATTGTAGCCAGAAAACCATCAGGGAAGAAGAACTGGAAAAACAAGTGGTTGATGTCATAAATACTATCAGGATTCCCCCCGAATTCCATCAGTGGGCGATTAAATGCTTGAAACAAGAGCACGCCAAAGAAATGGAAGACAGGAATCAAATTATCCAATCGCAACAGCAAGCTCTTGGCAGGTGTACGAGAAACCTGGACGTAATATTTGAGATGCGGATGAATAATGAGATTGAGCCAGATGAATATAAGAAGAAAAAGGAAAAACTGCTAAAAGAAAAACAGAGGCTGGAAGAACTCTTGGTGGATTCAAACCAGAGGACTGAAGCATGGCTTGAAAAAGCCGAGCAGGTCTTTTCATTTGCTGAAACTGCCAGAGAAAGTTTTACCAATGGCAGCCTGGAAACAAAAAAGAAGATTCTTTTCTATCTTGGCTCGAACCTCCTGTTAAAGGACAGAAAACTGCATGTTACCTTGAAAAAACCGCTGGATATATTTCCAGCCTTTGCTCCTGAGGTGCAGTTATTGCATAGAAGGTTAGAACCCATGAAAAACCGCATGAACCAAAGAAAAATCGAGTTAGCTTACGCTCGAAATTCAAGATGGGGCGGCCTAGGGGAATCGAACCCCTGAAGGCAGAACCACAATCTGCTGTGTTACCTCTACACCAAGGCCGCCATAGCGCCCGAGAGGACTCGAACCTCCAACCTGCTGGTTCGAAGCCAGACGCTCTATCCTTTGAGCTACGGGCGCAAAAATTGAGAGTCGCGGTGATATCTTATCACAGGTTACTAGTTTTCGACAATAAAAGTGGTAGTGTTGAGAATATTTCCGTTTTTGTCTACGGTTTCAACTTTCCAGGTTCCTTTTTCGGTGCCAGAAACGGTGTTGAAACTGTAAGTGTGGGCAATGTCACTAGTTAAGTAAAGAGGGATTGATGCAACTCGTCTACCACTTGGATTGTACCAATTGTGATGGATGGTTACCGGCACATTTTGTGACTTAATTTTAATATAATAATAAATTCGTTGTGGTTTGGCGGAGAATGAACTTTTTGGATTGATCGGGGTATTTACTGCAGAAATTGAGTTAGCGGTGGCGGCGGTAAAAACGGTTTGGGTGGGGGAGGCAGAAAGAGTATTAATGGCGGGTTTTTGAGGTTCAACTTTTTTCGCTAAAGTTTCTTTGATCGATGGTGTTTTTGGTTTTTCTATTGGTTTGGCTGCTGGTTTAGTAGCTTTGGTTTCTACTGCAACTTTCTTTTCAACTATGGTTTCTTGTTTTTCGGGGGTAGGGCTTTTTTTATTTTCGGTTGGTTCACTGGTCATAATCCAGGCGATGGCTAAACCGATGAGAGCTATCCCAATAATTATTTTAGGCCATTTGGCGTTAGATTTTTTTCGGTATCCGGATACATAGTTAGGGCTCATAGTTTACTCCGAAAGTTAATTTTATTCTAAAACTGATGATGAAGCAACCAGATATCAAAAATTTTGCAGTTATGCGCCGCTGGCGAGGCGGGCCATTCTTTGTTCCTCAGCGGGTAAAGAGGCGAGATGTCTTTTTTCTGCTTGTCTCAATCTTGATAGAAAAGTTCTGATACTGGGCCAACCGGTTTCGAGTAGCTCCCAGATTGTTTCTTCTTCTTTCTGGTTGCGCGGGGTTATCTTATCTTCTAAAAACAGTTCGGCGGCGGCTGCCCGGTTAAAATAACTCCTAAAAGACCCCCTAAGAGCTGGTATTTTGCGAAAATGATTAAGATGAATGCTAACGGCAAAAGGTTGCGAGCTGATTATGCCGAAAGGATTATTGTTTTGTTCATAAGCCACAACGGTAAAACGAGCGCTGGCGGCAGTCATATAACAATGTGCTGCAAAACCTAATTGGTAGTGCAATGGACCGCGGATAGTGCTGGCCGTAACCATTCCGACCTCAAGATAATTAGTTAGCTCTTCTTCAGCCTTTTCAGGAGTAGACCGGAGCGCAGCATCTAATATGGGATGAGCAGGTGCAATTCTGGTAAAAGGATAAACACCAATAATTTGATCCCATGGTGTAATGCCGATCATAGTGTCTCCGGCTACAACAAATTCGTGCAATGCCGGAGGTATTACTAGTGTTGATTCTTTATGCTGGCGAGGGATTTTTACCTGGATGCGTTCGGCCGGAATGCCTCTTCGCTGTAAAGCTCTTTCAATTTCAATACTTGATCGGATACAGGTATAACCACGATGATTAGCGGGCGGAACAAAGTGTGCCTCGTGGTTTCTTTGGGCAAATTTTCCACGTGATAAAATATCTCGTCCTCCGCCATAATGTTCCAGCGGAAAACGGCGTTGCATTTCTTTTACGACACTTCTAATTGTGGTTCGCATTGCAGTGGTCAAGTTTAAATCTCCTCATTCAGGTCCTATATATATATCGTCAAAAATGAGGAGAAATTTCAGAGAAAGTCGCTCGCCGCGACCACTTTGCTTGGCAATAGATTGGAATGTTGAAAACCGAAATAACCCAAACTAAAACCCAAGCGGGAGACGGGGCTCGAACCACTTCGTGATTTTCGTTTGGCTTACGCATTATTCTAAGAATTAATGTGCAAACAAAAATCACTCACGCGACCACTTTGCTTGGCAAGCCCTATCTCCTGAGCATTAAAATAAATGCTTCTACAGTTCCAAGCGGGAGACGGGGCTCGAACCCGCGACCTTTTGCTTGGCAAGCAAAAGCTCTACCACTGAGCTACTCCCGCTTGGAACTAAGCTAATTATAGCTTTTTAATGCTCAGTAAAAAACCTACGACCTTTTGCGGGCAAGCCGTGCCGGATATTATATCACAAAATTAATGGGCGAGAGAGGACTCGAACCTCCAAGCCTTTCGGCACCAGATCCTAAGTCTGGCGCGTCTGCCAATTCCGCCACTCGCCCAGAAATACGAAACCATATGATAACATAACTTTAGTACGGGCTGAAGTTATTCTCTCCCAAACCTGCCAATCGTATACCCCAGAAAACTTCCCAGGATAAGGTTCATGATTAGCATGGGGATTAAATCTGCAGGGTTGCCGAAACCAACCAAGATCATGATTGGTACCGCTAGCAGGAAGAAGATAACTACACCTTTGAGAACATTATGTAATCTTAGGTTAGAAGTAGCAATCAGGAATCCGCCAATTATGCAGGTAACAAAAGCTGAGGTATTAGCATCCCAAGTTAATTTCATAATAATCATAGGTATGACGTCTAAAATCCCTGCGATGGCACCAAAAAGTAGACCGGCTTTTATTTTACTCATTTTGTTCCTCCTCTTAGATTTGGCCTAATATTACGCCGTAGATAAGTAAAAATCAACGGCTCTTTTTAGCGAAATATTTGCCAAAAACATGCAAGTTTTTGGCTTAAATACCCGATATATTAAGTGGAGATGGCCAAAATGCAAAAAGTTGCTGAGCTGCAAACAAAAGTCAAAAACGAAACATTCTCAAATGTGTTTTCACCTTTGGGTCTTTCTAGCGTAAGGATTGCCTTTTCTAAAGATTCTAACTCTCAGCGATTTATCATTGAACGAAAAGATGGGCGTGATATCGAAGTTGAGCTGCACCTACCTAAAGGGGTAGCTGGAAAGATAAAAAGTATGGTTATCTTCCCGGGGTGCGCTGGGGACTCAAACGATATGACCAACATCGCACAGAGTTTTGTGAAGAAAGGCTTTGCGGCCTGGACGGTTGACTTTTCAGTAGGGGAGACCGAAAGCCAGGATTTTGAAGATTACACCATTTCGCAGTTAGTTAAGGATGTCAAAGACGTAGTTGACTACGTTTATAACCACGAATCAGTTGATCAAGCCCAGTTGTATATTGCCGGACACAGCTTTGGCAGTTTTTCTTCTTTATTGTATTTAGCCCGCAGCCAGGACGAAAGAATTAAAGGCGCCATTGGTATTTGTCCGGTAGTTGATATTTTTGAAGTTGGATTTAACCATACCGCAAAGCTTCTGGAAAAATTACATCATTTTGGAAGGATTTTAAGGGTGTGGATGTGGAGAACCAAAAGGTTATTAAAGAAAGCTGCCTTCTTTTTCTGGAGATTAACCGGGAAAATGTTTGTACTTAAAAAGAATGGCAAGTGGGTATATTTAACTCGCAAGTTTATGAAAGATATTCTGCATGTAAATAGTCGCGAAAAGGTAATGAAAGAATTATCTCAGATAAAGCAGCCTTGTTTGCTGCTTTATGGTGACCAAGATCCTTGGGTCAGTCACGAACATGTTCAAGAAATTGGTGACAACATCTCTGCAGATAATAAAAATGTTATTGCGCTGGAAGATGAAGGGCATATGCCGCTGGGTCAAGCAGGCGCGGATAAGATTTTACGCAAAACCATTACTTGGTTAGAAAAAATAGCGCTGGGTATTCCAGCTGACGAACCTCAAATATTTACCGCTAATTAAAACCTGCCCCAAAAGTGAAATTTCTCCATAAAAATGCCGACATATATTTGTTATGGCAAAAAGAATAGTTATAATTGTATTTATCATATGTTTGTCGGCAAATTTCGCTTATGCTCAGGCTAATTACGATAAAGATTTACGGGCGGTTAGGCTTAAAATATTTTTAGATCGTTATCCCTTTAGCCCGCTACGCGGCCACGAGCAGGAAATTTTATATTGTGCGGATAAGTTTAACCTGGATTATCGTTTGTACGTTGCCATTGCCGGAGCCGAAAGTACTTTTGGAAAAAAGTATCCCAAAGCGACCAGTAATTTAACTGGCTATAACAGCTGTAATACTACTTTTGATTCGATCTATAAAAATATTTATGAAACGCATAAGCTCATTGGTACTGCCAAATGGTATAAAAAATATCGCCAAACCAGAAAAATTGAGGACCTGGTTTATACTTATAAAGGAGTTCCTCCTTATGCGCATTATATCCGGAACATTAGATATACTTTGGATGCGATTAGTGCCATTCCCATTAAAGAGGAAAAGAAGAAGGCGGAGCAAGCTTATATAAAAAACCGGATCAGGCAGGCACAGCAGGAAGAGCTTAGTGCTTGGGGAGCCATCCAATATGATGATTTTGAGGCAGGCGAGAAGAGCGCGCTAAATCGTGAAGTCGCGCAGCAGAAATAACCGGGTATGTAGCCACCTCTAGGTGAACGCAGCTAACTATTTTTTCCCAACTAACAGGTTGTAAAGTCCGGCTAATATTAAGCCGCCAATACCTGCATCAAAAAAGGCCCAAACGGTACCAATTGCAATTCCACCTACGGTTGGCTTGTATCCTAAATATAGTGTTCCGAGGCCTTTTACCAGACCCATTCCCCAGTCAAAAATTCCGCCCATTGCGCCTAAGCACAATACGCAGGCTGCCCAAATAATTCCGCAAGCTAAACCAAATTTAAGCGCATCTAATTTCATTTGTCACCTCCCTCGTGAAAAATTGTAGGTCGACCGCGTTTTATTGTCAATAAAAAAACCAAAAATATTTATCAAAAAGCGTATAATATTAATATGCAAAAAATGGAGTGTAAAATTTGTTCTGGCGAGGCTAAAACTATTTACGATTGCCAGTTTGATATTAATTATTACTGCTGTCCAAGCTGTGATTTTATATTTATTGATGAATTAAAAATTATCTCTCCGGAAAAGGAAAAGGAATCCTATTCGTTGCATAATAATACCCCTGATAATGAAGGTTACGTCAACATGTTTCGCGATTTCATTGAAAAAAGCGTAGCGCCTTATCAAAAGCGTATCAAAACAGCGCTCGATTTTGGATGTGGACCAGGTCCGGTGTTAGCAGCTTTACTAAAAGAAAAAGGATTTCAGGTTGATATCTATGATAAGTATTTTGCGCCCGAAAAGGTTTACCAAAACAAAAAGTATGACTTAATTACTGCTACCGAGGTTATGGAACACCTTAAGGATCCGCTAAAAACATTAAAACTATTAAAAGAGCATCTCAATACTAACGGAATTTTAGCCATTATGACTTTATTTCATCCGCAGGACGAAGAGAAATTTAAGGATTGGTGGTACCGCAGGGATTTAACCCATATTTCGTTTTACACACCGAAAACCTTTGAATTTATTGCTAAGCAATTAGGCATGAAAGTATTAATGTCGGACGAAAAGAGAGAGTGTGTTTTAGGCTAATTTGAAAATCTGCGCCGCGAAGGAATTGAACCTTCAACCTTGACATTAAGAGTGTCCTGCTCTGCCAATTGAGCTAGCGGCGCATGAGATGTGGCAAACAAAAACGTCCCTGACAGGATTCGAACCTGTGGCCTACAGATTAGAAATCTGTTGCTCTATCCGTCTGAGCTACAGGGACATTTTGAAAAAAGTATATCGTATCCATTGTGGTATTGCAATCTACTGGCTTTGGTGCTAACCTCTCTTTTGTATGCGATTTCCTAAAACTTTGCTTTGTTTTCTCTTAATCGTAATTCTTTTTCAGGGCGCAAGTTTTGCGTCGGCTAGTCGTTCTCCGCTGGCAGAATATTTTATTCAGGATGTGGGTAGCTCCATTGCCAAAGGGGTAGACCCCCAGCACCTCTCGTTTTTTTACGACCAAAAAAATCATAAAAACCGTCGCGGCGTAATTTTAATCCATGGTTTTACTGCTTATCCGGTCGAAGTAAGGAAGTTAGGAAAATTCTTAGCAAGCAATGGGTTTGTGGTATACGGAGTAAGGCTTCCCGGCCATGGGATTGCTCCTGAGGCTATGTTGGATACTAACTGGAAAGATTGGGTTGAATCAGTTGAAGATGTTTATCAGGCAATGAAAAAATCGATGGGTAAAGTTTACTTGGTGGGGACTTCTACGGGTGGAATCATTGCCCTTGACATTGCAGCTAAAGAAAAAGTTGATGGTATCGTTTGCGTTTCGGCCCCGATTGAATTGCAAAATAAATATGCAGATTTAGCGCGCACGCTGGTTCCGGCAGCCAATTTTCTAGGGATCAATGCCGGTTATGAATACTGGGGTGATTTGTGGATTCCAGAAAAAAATTACGAAAAATATCCCAGAAAAAACGTGCTTGAGCTATTAGAGTTAATTGATGACGTAAAAGAAAACATGCCTAAAGTTACTGCGCCGATTTTGATCCTGCAAGCTACCCGGGATCGGATTGTTAATCCCTCTTCCGCCGAATACATATATAAGCATGTCGGTTCGAAAGTGAAATATCTTCAATATGTAGATGCGCGGCACGTTGACTATGTGTATCAATGGAATCAGCCGGTTTACAATAAAATTCTTCGCTTTTTGAAAAGATAACTACAAAGTATTCAATTCTTTGACAAATTGCTGCAGCCGGGTAAAACTTTTTTGATTGAAATACATTTGGAGGCGGGGTAGGTGGGGATGTTCGCCGTTTTTCTTTTCGATGGGCAAAGCCTGGCAGGGCTGGATGGTTCCGTGAGTTAATATATCTTTAAATTTCTGGTTTAATGTTTTATAAGCCGCGGGGGATAATTCGCGGTTTAATCTGACGATCGTTAAATCTTTTGAGTATCGAATTGAATGATAGACCCGGTAAAAGTTTTCAATTTCAGCAATCGCATCTTTTGCGTTTTTTACCACGCTAAAGAGAGTTAAGTCCTCTTTGGTTAAAAACCCGCCTTTGATCAGTTTATCTTTTATGAATTTTAACCAAAATTTCCAATAACCTTTTTTATTTTCCATCATTATAATAGGGCGGGGCGTGCATTTACCGGTTTGTAGCAAGGTTAAAACCTCAAAGCCTTCGTCCTGGGTTCCAAACCCTCCCGGAAAGAGTACCGTTGCATCCGATTCTTTGATAAAAATTAATTTGCGGTTAAAAAAGTAATTAAAAGTAATTACTTTCTCTCCTTTGGGGATATAAGGATTAAGCTGTTCGGCGGCAATTCTGATTTTTGCGGCAAAACTTTTTTCACCGGCGCCTTTATTGCCGGCTTCCATGATGCCGCCGCCCCCGCCGGTGATCACCAGAAATCCCCGCTTTGCGATCTCCCGACAAAACTCTTCGGATAACTTATATTCATGGCTATTGCGGCTGATGCGATGCGAACCAAAAACCGCAATCTTCCTTTGACTGCGATATGGAGTAAAAACTCTAAAAGCATGCCGCAGTTCTTTTAAGGTTGTGTTGATTAAATGCAGGTCAGCGGTTTCGGCATGATCTAAGTGTAATTTGATGATAGTAGTAAAAAGCTGACGGAAGAATTCCTGGGTTTTGGTGTGGCTGTATTTATTGGCCAATAACTTTATTTCATTATCAATTAGCGGATCGCCGGTGCTATAGGGTTTATACTTTTTCATACGGTATGAATTTTAGCATAATTGTTGGGAGAGTAGAATGTTAAAAAAATATATTTATGAAAAAGCGAAATTTTTGGGCAAAATTGACGAAGAGTATGTAAGGAGTGTAATTATATGGTTAGTAACGCTGGGGGAATTTCTGCCCTTAGATTTACCAACGGGACCGAACGTCAGTTTCGTTTGCTAAGGGTTAAGCCCCGAGTGCAAAACTCTTTGAAATTGCGTGCGGATTATTCTCATGAGTTGGCGGTAAGGAAGCTTGGCATGCGGGTTTACGTCGACGGTGATATACTCGATAAAATTGATTATTTGGGAATTGTTGATGATCGGATTTATGTTTCAGAATTATTTGGAAATTTGAAGGCGGTCATTCCCAGTTGGCTTGGTATCGGTTTGCGTAAAGGCGAAGCGCGCAATGTATGGAATATTAGAAGTGCGGTTTTGGGAAGATTAGTTGATTTCAAAGAAAATATCCTGGAGCTTGATGTGAGTGAGGAGGGGATGGCCGAAAGAATTGCGTTAATGAAAGACTGGTTAGAAGATTATTGGCTGCATCGAGGAGAGAAATTTGATTTTACATCTCTAACTGCGGATATCGCCTGCGGTTTGTACCCGTCTGGCAGTAAAGAGCATGTTTCATTAGGGCACCGGTTTGTTAATGGCGTGATAACTGCATGGTACGGTTTTCCGGCAGAATCAATCCCACATGATAAAGTCTTGAGTCCAATCATTGGCAAGATGGTATCCCTGCGACGTTCTTAGAAATTTCACTTTGCCACTTTTGAAAATCTGATTTTATTGCGAAGATTCTAAAAATACTAAATCCCTGAGCGGGAGACGGGATTCTACTCGTGATTTTCGTTTGGCTTCGCATTATTCTAAGAATTAATGTGCAAACAAAAATCTCTCGCCCGCGACCTCTATTTTTTTGAAAATCGAAATAAAAAACAAAACCCCTTGAGCGGGAGACGGGATTCGGACCCGCGACCTCCTGCTTGGAAGGCAGGAGCTCTACCACTGAGCTACTCCCGCTCGAGGGGTTGTTAAATTATCTATTCGATTTTCAAATTCGACCTCCTGCTGGAAGGCCGAGGGTTTTGTGTCTTTACCTTAAGCATATGATAATGCGATAACAAGACGCAAGACCCGAGTTGGAGCTCTACCACTGAGCTAATCCCGCTCAGGGATCAGTTTGAGCAATTTGAATTATACAATAACTATTATTTTTGCGCAAAATAAAATCATGGTTGATAGCCGCATTCTCTGAAATTTTCCTCAATTTTTGACGATGTATATATAGAGGGGATGGAGCTTAAGGGAGTCAGTCATGAAAACTACTCTCCGGAGTTATAGAAAAGTACCAAAATGGATAAGATCCATGAGGGAAGAAGTTGCGCCCCGTATTATAGATTTACGCCGTAAAACAGTCCGTGCTACTCATAATAATTCTTCACTTTTGCCTGTAACGCTTGAATATCAAGGATTTATTTTAAAAGTTATATCCGATGTTTCTCGAAAATTAGCCGGGGAATGTGGGATAAAAATAAATGATGTAATTGGGTATGAGCAGGGTGGGATCGCTCGTCAGACTTGTACTCCTGCTTCAGATTTAGATTTAAATATTGTTTATCCAGAATCACATTTTGCAGTGTATCATCCTTTTGAAAAAAATCTTATCCAAGCACTAAGTATTGTTTTGGGAATGTCTGCGGATGATATTCATAATAATGAAATAAATCAGCTTCCGTTAAGTGTTATAAAGCGCTTGCCGGAAAGAATTAGTTCTAGTCGGAGCATTCGAAGAGGAATGATTTATGAATTGCGTCGTCAAGCAGGCAGGCGAAATATCATTACGGTTGGAGGATTTGATTTACTTAATTTATATTCTTGGGCGGCCTTAAGAGATCCAATCGTGTTTAGGGAGAGTGGATTGTATCGTTCTCGAGATTTTTCCGCTGGATATAAAAGGCAACACCAGGCATGGGATATTTTAACCAGGAAATTTATTTTTGGGAACGAAGAACAATACTACGAAATTGAAAGAGAATTTTATGATGCAATTGATGTTGATTTGGCAACAAAAAACTTGCCTTTAGCTCTGAAACGCCTTGCAGAAAGTAAGGATAGAATTAGAGTTCCTGCAGATATTAGTAACTTGGAAAAAGTGGAGTTATACGCAAAAAAAGATGGCGGATCCCAACGGGGTTTTCAGTTAATGTTTTTGCTTGGGTTTTCAGGGATTGCAGGAGATAAAACAAGTATTCCAGTTACTTATACCGACTTTTTGGAATGCCAGGCGATTCCTGACATCTTAGGAGAAAGATTAGGAAGTCAATTATTTGTGGCTCTCGATTGGCTTATTAAAGCAAGGGCTATAACCACTATTTATTTAAGCGGTGGACCCGACCTGCCGGTGCTAGGCCATTTTTCACGTGGGTCATCTAATAATGTGGAAATTGATGAGCAGGTTTTAGATGTTTTTAGAGTGCCGCATATTGAAGCTTTGTATGAGGCACTTATGACTCATCGTGCGATAATTAAGACAGCGATTGATAATACTAGAGAGACATTTTCAGCAATTTAATCTTCATTTGTCCCTCCCATTTTTACTTACTTGACAAAATTACTTTATCTGTTAAACTATTCACCATATAAACATTTACGGGTAAATTATGAGTCAACGCAATATAGATCAATACATTAAAAGATTTGAAAACTTCATGCTCCTTTTTCACCGGAGCATCATCGAGATGGATCAAACCTGTCTCGAAGAGATAGATTTAACTCCGCCTCAATTAGTCACCTTAAAAATCATTTCTTGCACCGATAATTGTATTATGTCTGACCTCAGCAAAAACCTGGGGGTAACCATGGGTAATATGACCAGCATGGTAGATCGCTTGATCAAAGGAGGGTATGTAGCCAGGGAGCACGATTCCGATGATCGCCGCGTGGTTAAAGTAAAGTTAACCAGTAAAGGAAAAGAAATAACCGCTAAGGCTAATAAACGCAAAAAATCCATCCTTCAAAAAGTTTTAAATAAGCTGTCCAAAAAAGATATTGAGACGATGTTGGATTTATTTGATAAAATCATTTCCAATCAAGAATTAAAACATGAATAAATTAATTATTACTTTAGTATTATGTATATTGGTTTTGTCCAGTCAGGTCTGGGCCGAAAATACCCTGACGCAGACTGCTTTTATTAATGAAGCCATCAGCCGTAATCCCAGTTATCAAATCTCAGCGCAGGAATATTTAATTGCCTTAGAATCAGATAAAAGTGTTAGATCTCTGGAGGACTGGAATCTAGTGGTTGCGGGTATTTGGGACGAAGCTACTCCGGCTCCCATTAGTACGCTTTCTGCCAATTACCAAAGAACGATGGGGTACTCGGTTGGATTAGAAAAATATATTGCAAATTCGGGTACTGCGATTCAGATTGAACATAGTAATACACGGATTGATTCACAATATCCGCCGCCGATTACTATTCCTGGGATAGGGACCCTCGATTTTAACCCGCCGGCCAAATATTATCTTTCGTCGATTTCGGTAACCATTGTCCAGCCATTGTTAAAAAATGCTTTTGGTCTGGCAACCAAGAATGCGCTAAAAATGTCAGACTATTCGCTTAAACTGGCTAAAATAAAATTATCGGAAGACTGGGAAGATTTTATCAGTCTGCTGCGGGGAGAGTATCTGATTTGGCAAAAGTGCAATAAAAATGTTGAGTATGTAAAAAAACAGGTTGAAACTGCGGAAGATCAATTAACTTTAACCCAAAAACAGCAAAAATACGGTTTGTCCGAAGACCTGGACGTGGTTCAGGTCCAGCAAAAACTCGAAGCCTATAAAATCTTATTAGCACAGGCAAAACTGGCTTGTGATACGCAAACCCAAAAAGTTTCATTGCTGATGGGACACGCAGAAGTATCGATTGAGGCCATCAAACCCGAAGCCTTTACTCCTAATGAAGCCGGCATGGATGAAATAACCGCCGGCGCATATCTGGTTTCATTATCAAATGTTAAAAAAACGGCGGATATTTTGGTTGAGTTGCAAGATATAAATCTCGAAACTAAAGAAAATGCTCAACTGATGGATGTCAGCCTGGTGCTTTCTGCGCAACCTAATGCGTATTCCGAAAAATTTAGTGAAACTTATTCAACCCTCGGTGAGTATAGAAATAATTCCTTTACCATAACGGCCAGTCGTCCGCTGGCGAATGACGAGGCGGATGCCGAAGCCGCAAAAGCTAAGGCCGAATATAAAAAAGCGCAAGCAGAAAAGGAAGAAATTTTATTAAGCGCCAAAATTGGTTTATCTGCGCTTTATAATAACCTGAACCGACTGACCGAAATGGTTCAGCTTAACGAAAACAATCTCAAACTGGCTCAACAACGCCTGACCCTAGAAAAGAAAAAATTTAATCAGGGCCGCAGTTCGGTCTTTTTTGTGCTGCAGGCAGAGGATGACTTATTAAAGGCTGAAAATAACCTAAACGAAACCGTTTTTGCCCGCGAAGAAATTATTAATCAAATTAAAACTTTAACCGATCAGTATTTGGTCGAGTATAAGGACGTACTTAAATTATGAAAGTAATTTTTAGATGGTTTATCGAACACCCTAAACTGGTCAATTTGTTTTTGATCCTGGTTCTGATTATGGGATCCATTTCTTTTATGAATTTAAAACGTAATAGTACCCCGAACGTTGATTTTAAAATGATGTTTGTTACTACCATTTATCCAGGAGCTGCTCCGGAGGATGTTGAAGTTAACGTTACTATTCCGATCGAAGAACAAATTCAAGAAGTAGCCGGTATCAAGGAAATGCAGTCATTTTCCGGAGAAAACTATTCCCTGGTTTTCGTTGAAATTGATCCCGAAGCTAAAGATGTTGAACAAGTAAAAACGGATATTAATAAGGCTGTCGACCGAGTGGCCGGGCTTCCTAAAGAAATTCTTGATAAGCCGTTAGTTACTGAGTTAAAAACTGATATTTTCCCGGTATTTGAAGTTGCGATTAGCGGTAATCACAATATTTCCGAACTAGAATTAAGAAAATACGCCAAAATGCTGGAAGATAAGATTAAATTGTTGTCTGGGGTAGGGGGAACCGAAAAGGTTGGCTACCGCAAAAGAGAAGTCCACATCGAAGTTGATCCGGTTCTGGCTGCCAGTAATTATGTTTCGCTGGCCGAGGTCATGGGGGCGATTCAAGCTACAAACATCCGCATGAGCGGAGGCGATATCCAGTCACTAACTACCAAGAAAAAAGTCATTACCCTTTCACAATTTGACGAACCGCTCGAAGTAAAAAATGTTATCGTTCGCTCTGCGTTTTCTGGAGAACGTATCTATGTTTCCGAAGTGGCTGAGGTAAAAGAAGGCTTTGATGAAGAAACCATATTAGTAAATACTAATAGTGAGCCGTGCATTAACATTATTATCAGTAAAAAAGCCAATGCGGATGCCGTCCGGGTTGCACGGCGTGTAAAAACATTACTGGATAAATGTAATCAGGACCTGCCCGAAGGTGTGCATGCGCAAATTGTAAAAGACTATTCAATTTACGTTAATGCGATGCTGCGTGCCGTTATTTCCAATGCCATCATTGGGTTTTTGTTGGTAATTTTATGTTTAATGATCTTCCTTGATCACCGGGTAGCTTTTTGGACGGCATTGGGTATCCCGTTTTCACTTTTGGTAGCTTTTTATTTCATGCCGATCTACAACATATCGGTTACTAGCATTGCCTTATTAGCTTTTGTTATTGTCTTAGGAATGCTGGTGGATGACGCTATAGTTGTAGCCGAACATATTTATTCATTTAGAGAAAAGGGGATGGATCCGGTCGAAGCTTCGGTTAAGGGAATCTCTGAAATTTTTTGGCCGGTATGCGCCACGGTTACTACCACGATTGCTGCATTTCTCCCGATCCTTTTGATGGGCGGAATCTGGGGAGATTTTATTCGAGCCATGCCAATTGTAATTACGGTAGTGCTTTTGGCCTCACTTTTTGAATCGGCTTTTATATTACCTTCGCATTTGGCCCATACAAAATTAAAAGAAAAAAGTAAACCTAAGCTTCTAATCTTTTTAGAGAAAATATACCGCAGAAATCTGCTGCGCGTACTTAGGCGTAAATACGTTTTTATTGGTATCTTTATTGCGATTTTCTTGTTCGCAATTTTGGTAGTTCTGCCGATGATTGGTTTCGAATTATTCAGCAGCCACGATGCCGATATTGTTATGATAAAAATCCAAACGCCCAAAGGCACTCCTTTAAGAGAAACCCATCAGCGCGTCAAGGAAATCGAAAATATTGTGGTTAAAACCGTACCCGAAAAAGTACTATCCAGCTACGTCACTACCATTGGACAAAAAGGAACTGATTTATGGGATAGTGCCAGCGGGGTTTCGCAAGGTCACTGGGCTCGCCTGGACATTAATCTTATCCCGACCCAAAAACGCAAGATCACTTCTGAAAAAATATCAGATGATCTTGAAAAAGTGCTGGCAGATATCAAAAACGGTAACAAATTTACCGAAGTTACCGTAGTTGCGATGCGGGGAGGGCCGCCCACGGGTAAACCCATCGACGTTAGTTTTATCGGTAACGATGATAAAATTCGTGCCGAGTTGGGTGATCAATTTGAAGCCTTTCTGACTAAAACCGACGGAGTATTTGATATTGTCCGTACTGACGAAGAAGGTTTGAATGAGTTAAATATTAAGCTTAATCAGGGCTTAATGAATGAGCTAGGCATTACGGCCGCCGATGTGGCTGGAGTAATTAGAGCTGCCATTACCGGAAACGTAGTTACTTCCATCCGTAAAGAAGGAGAGGAAATTGACTATCGGGTAATGTTAAAAGATAAATATCGCAACAATCCGGATTATATCAAAAACCTTACTATTCCAAACCGCATAGGTAAATTAATCAGGCTGGGTAGTTTTATCCGTTTCGAAGAAAAAACTTCACCGATTGGAATTTACCATTCGGAAGGAGATCGGGTACTTGAGATTACCGCTGAAATTGATACTAAAAAAGTAAACGCCCGCGAATTTAATAAAGTTATTAAAGAAAAATTCGAACCGATCGTCACCCAGTATCCCGGTTTTAGGCTTTATTTTGGTGGAGAGGAAAGGGTAGCCGAAGAATCTTTAGCTAATTTCTTTAATGCCATGCTTTTAGCGCTCATCGTAATTTATATTATTCTGGTGGTTTTATTTAATTCATTTACCGAACCGGCCATTGTTATGTTAGCCATTCCGTTTGGTCTGGCCGGAGTAATTTTTGCTTTTGCTCTCCACCATGAAACCATGAGTTTCTTAGGTTTAATCGGAATTTTAGGTTTAGCCGGTGTAGTAGTAAATAACTCATTGGTTATGCTTAAGTTTTTAAACAAGAAGGAAGATGAAATCTGCTCAAACGGTGAACATCTTACCCTGGATCATATTGCCGATGCGGCCATGTTGCGCTTTAGACCGATTACTTTGACGACGATAACTACGGTTGCTGGACTGCTGCCTTCACTTTACGGATTCTTTGGCGGGAGAATTGACTTCTTATTTCCGCTACTGTTAGCACTATGTTGGGGATTAGTCTTTTCTACTTTTATTACTCTCTTTTTAATCCCATCGTTTTATATCGTAGAAAGAGATTTGAATATCTGGTTTTCGGCTAGGATGGGATTCTTCGCTAATAAAAAGCTCTGCCGCATTGATTTTAAAAAGAAATAAAATTTCGGAGCGACAGGATTCGAACCTGCGACTTCTTGGTCCCAAACCAAGCGCTCTACCAAGCTGAGCTACGCTCCGAAAACTAAACAATTTTAAGCTATCGCCTGCAAAATTGCAAATTACAAAAAAATGCGCAAAAAAATTGTTCTATTATGAATTGCCACGTGCTAGAATTTGTCCAACGACAATTGAAGGGGGAATATTTATGAAAAAGATATTATTGGTTGTTTTGTCTCTGTGTTTGTTTGCTACTATGGTTTCGGCTCAAACGTTTATTGGAGCTAGAGAGGCTGGCATGGGTGGTTGCGGAGTTTCTTCTGCCTTTGGTTTGACCTCAGTGGCTTATAACCCGGCTGGATTGATAAATTCGGGTATGGGAGAGTTTACGTTATCTTTAGGCGGCGCATCCCAAAATATTGATCAGATAATTAATGCCGTGGGTGCGGCTACTGATCCGGCTACATTTTTAGTCAATAACCTCAATACTAACTTAGAAGCCAACGGATCGTTATTTGGGCTTTTGGGTTTTTGTTTTAATAAGGTTGGTTTAAGTGTTATTCTTCCCAGCATGACAGCGGCCCTTAATAAGCCGTCCGGAACGATTGCCGGCAGTGCAACCATCACTGGCCGTTATGATGTGGCGCTTACGCTTGGCACCACGGTTCCGGTGCCAGGATTAGGTGGAGTGGATCTAGGAACAAACCTGAAATATATCGGTTTTGGTTATGGAAATGTTAATGCGGCTGGACAAACCTTGCCTTTTACTGCCAGCCAAACCTACGGAGTTGGATCCGGTACCGGACTGGATATCGGAGCACGTACGAATATAGCTATTCCTTTTCTTTCTTCGTTTGCGGTCGGAATTGCCATGCGGGATATCGGCGCCAAGGCAACCGTAGCTGAACCAAAATCACGCAATGTCACTTTTAATGCAGATAGTACAATTACAGAAGGAGCCGAAACTACCGGTGCTTCTCAAGACTATACATTTCCTACCACCACTGCGATTGGATGTTCGGGGACGGTGCCGGGAATGGGTTTAATGGTTGCCGCCGATATCGAATCAATCAGCGGTGGAACCGGAATGGTGGCTAATAACGAAACGGTTACGCATCTGGGACTTGAGATGCCCATAATTGCTAATACATTAATCGGCAGAGCCGGTCTGGCTACCGGACAAAATGTTTCCCGCACAACCTTAGGCGCAGCCGTAAATATTCCATTTTTAAATGTTCAGGCTGCCATGGTTATTGATGGTAAAAACTCAAAGAATTTATCCTTTGTGGTAGATGCGGGAGCAACTTTCTAGTCAGTTAACTTAATATATCCTTTTGGTTTGAAGAAACCCCCCGTTTTTGGTATAATTTTTGCCTTAAACACGCGTAAAAAGGCAGGTAATGTTTTGTGAAAATATTGAAAAATGAGAGAACCGGTAATAAAGTTAAATTAGAGATTGAAGCAGCAGTAGAGTTAGTAAAAAAGGCAGAAGAAAAGGCATTAAAAGAAGCAGCTCGGGAAATTAAGGTTCCCGGTTTCCGTCAAGGTAAAGCCCCTGCCAATTTAATTGAACGTTCTATCGATAAAGAGGCGCTTTCTGCGCATGCTACCCAAAATCTAATCTCCGATTTGTATCCCGAAATCATTAAAGAAAGCAAAATTGATCCGGTTGATTATCCGCATATTGCCATCGTTAGCCAGGGCGACGGAAAACCCCTGGTTTTTTCGATTGAAGTGGATGTTTACCCCGAAGTGAAGCTTGGTAAATATAAAGGACTGAAAGCTACTAAAAAAACAACTGCAGTCAAAGAAGAAGATATCAATAAAGTTTTAACTAACCTACAGGATCGTTTTGCCCGGTTTGAGGAAAGAAAAGAGGGCGGGGCAGAAGAAAGCGATTTAGTAGATGTCGATATGGAAGCCAAAGAAGGAGATCAGAACTTCATTCCCTTAACCCGTAAAGGAATTCGCATCATTGTTGGACACGGCGGAATCTCTCCTGAATTTGATGCCAAGCTTAAAGGTTCCAAAGTAGGCGAAAAAAAAGAATTTTCACTTGATTTTGGTGCCGGACATCCCGTTCCGGAAATAGCCGGTAAAAAAATCAATTTTAAAGTTAAAGTTAATAAAATTTCAAAGAAAGAAACCGTTCCCCTGGATGATGAGTTTGCTAAAAAGGTAAGCCGTTTAAATACGCTGGAAGAACTTAAACAGCAAATCACCTCCAATTTACAGGCAGAAAAAAAACAAACTGCTGAAGCGGACCTTAGTAATCAGTTGATTGAACAAATCGTAAAAGATACGCAAATCGAACTGCCGCCCGCCATGCTCGATCGCGAAGTTGACATCATGTTAGACGAAATGGCGCATTCGCTGTCGCGCAGTAACTTAACTTTAGAAGCCTATCTGCAAAGTATTCGTAAAGAAGAATCACAATTAAGAGAAGAACTTAAGACTCCGGCTAAATCCAGGGTCGAAGCTAAAGTGATATTAAGAGAAATCAGTAAAGATGAAAACATTAAACTTGAAGAATCCGACGTTGAAATGGAATTTTCAAAAATGGCCACCAGCAGCGGTAAAACCCTGTCCGAATTCAAAGAATCCGTAAGTGAAGGCGGCCGGCAGTTCGTGGAAGACTATTTATTGAGACAAAAAGCCTTAGATTTTGTAATTGATAAGGCAAAAGTTAGTGAAGAAAAATAAGGAGGATGTAAAAATGAAGGAAGTTAATCAATTAGTTCCGATGGTCGTCGAACAAGGTGCCCGCGGAGAACGCGCCTACGATATTTTTTCCCGTTTATTAAAAGAAAGAATTATATTTGTCGGAACGCCGATTGACGATCAGATTTCAAACTTAATTATTGCCCAGCTGCTCTTTTTAGAATCAGAAGATTCCAGTAAAGATGCTTATATGTACATTAATTCTCCGGGGGGAGTGGTCACGGCGGGATTAGCGGTATACGACACGATGCAATACATTAAAACTAAAGTTTCAACTATTTGCGTGGGTCAGGCGGCTTCGATGGGAGCTTTGCTTTTAGCCGCCGGAGCCAAAGGCAAGCGATTTGCCCTGCCTAATTCACGCATTATGATCCACCAACCGTTAGGCGGAGCACAAGGACAGGCTACGGATATCGAAATACAAACCCAGGAAATTTTAAGAGTTAAAAAACTGCTGCAAAATATTTTAGTTAAGCATACCGGTCAGTCTTTAGAAAAAATCGAAAAAGATACCGACCGTGACTTCTACATGGGAGCCGGAGAAGCCGTAAAGTACGGATTGGTAGACGAAGTAATTCAATCCAGAAAAGACCTAGAAACCGGAACCGGAAAGAAAAAGTAAAGGAGTGATCCCTTTTGGCCGCTAGGGAAAAAGCTGAAAAAGGCCGACCGGAAAGGTTGGCTGAGTGGCGCGAAGAATTACCCCTTATTCCTCTCCGGAATATGGTTGTTTTTCCTCAGATGATAGTGCCTCTCTTCATTGGACGTAATAAATCAGTCAAGGCGCTGGAAGATACGTTAGCCAAAGAGCGTCTGGTAGTTTTTGCCTCACAAAAGGACGAAGAGGTTGAAGAACCCGAACCCAAAGATATCTGCCGCATCGGAACCTTAGCCGAAGTGGTCCAGATGCTTCAGCTGCCGGATGGAACCACTAAAATCCTGGTCGAAGGTATTGCCCGCGCACGGGTTGAAGAATTTACCCAGCTGGACCCCTATTTTAGAGTAGAAATTGCCCGTATTTCCGAGCCGGAAGAAGTGGAGGTTGAAACCGAAGCCTTAATCCGCATGGTGATCAAACAATTTGAAAATTACGTTAAATTAAACAAACGCATTCCTTCTGAAACCTTAATGTCGATCATCAACGTTGATCATCCCGGACGCCTGGCAGACTTAATCGCTTCTTATCTTTCACTAAAAGTTGAAGAAAAACAATCCATTCTCGAAGCGGTAGCTCCCGAAAAAAGATTAAAAAGACTTTCTGAAGTTTTAGACAAAGAAATCGAAGTTTTAGAGGTTGAAAAGAAACTGCAGGGTAAAGTTCGCCGCCAGATCGAAAAAGTTCAGAAAGAATACTATTTAAAAGAAAAGATGCGCGCCATTCAGGAAGAGCTGGGCGAAGAGGTGGAGGAATCGGCGCAGCCGGAAATTAACGAGTACCGCAAAAAGATAGAAGAGGCCAAACTTCCGGCGGAAGTAAAAGATAAAGCCAAAAAAGAGCTGGAACGCCTGGAAAAAATGCCGGCCATGGCCGCCGAAGCCACGGTGATTCGAACTTATCTGGACTGGCTGATTGAGCTTCCCTGGAAGAAAAAATCACGCAGTAAACTGGACATCGAAGAAGTAGAAAAAAAGCTAAACGAAGACCACTTTGGTTTAGAAAAAGTAAAAGAAAGAATTTTAGAATATTTTGCGGTACTGCAGTTAACCGGCAAAATTGGCGGATCGATTTTGTGTTTGGTGGGGCCGCCGGGAGTTGGAAAAACTTCGGTAGCCAGCTCTATTGCCGATGCGATGGCACGTAAATTTACCCGGATTTCATTAGGCGGGGTGAGGGATGAAGCCGAAATCAGAGGACACCGCCGCACATACGTTGGATCCCTGCCGGGAAGAATTATTCAGTCAATCCATAAAGTAAAAGTAAATAATCCGGTATTTTTACTGGATGAAGTAGATAAAATGGGCGCCGATTTCAGAGGAGACCCTTCGGCCGCGCTTTTGGAAGTGCTGGATCCGGAGCAAAATAAAACTTTTAGCGACCATTATTTGGAAGTGCCTTTTGACCTGTCCGATGTTTTCTTTATTACCACGGCTAATACCATGGAACCCATCCCCAAACCTTTGCGAGACCGTATGGAAATCATTCAGATGTCCGGTTATACCGAAGCAGAAAAAATGGGCATCTGCAAAGGCTACTTAATGCCAAAATCATTAGAAAAACACGGCTTAGCCGAGGATTCGGTCGAATTTAATGACGATGCGCTGCTGCTGATGATCCGGGAGTACACCAAAGAAGCCGGAGTCAGGGGATTAGAAAGAACCATTGCCAAGGTTTTAAGGAAAATTGTTACTAAGATTGTGAGAAATAAAAAGAATAAAGACAAAGTTTTTACCGTTAAAAAGAAAGACCTGCAGGATTACTTGGGAGCACCCCGGTTTAAGTACGGTGAAATCGAAGAAAAAGACTTGTTAGGCGCCGCCAACGGCTTAGCCTGGACCGAAGTAGGCGGCGATACCTTGTTGATTGAAGTTACCATTATGCGGGGCAGGGGAAATCTTACCATTACCGGGCAACTGGGTGACGTAATGCAGGAATCAGCTAAGGCCGCCATGAGTTTTATCCGAACCGAAGCCAAAAGTTTAGGCTTGGACGAAAATTTTTATCGAAAATATGATATTCATATCCATGTACCGGAAGGGGCCGTGCCCAAAGATGGGCCTTCGGCCGGAATTACCATTGCTACCGCCGTGGCTTCGGCATTAACCGGCATACCCACGCGCAGGGATGTTGCGATGACCGGTGAATTAACGTTAAGAGGTAATGTTTTACCAATCGGCGGCTTAAAGGAAAAGATTTTAGCGGCCCGCAGAATCGGCATAAAAGAAGTTATCTTCCCGGATGAAAACCAGAAAGACCTGGATGAAATTAAAAAAGAATTACCGGAAGATATGATCTTTCATCCGGTAAAAAACATGAAAGAAGTATTAAAACTGGCTTTGGTTAAAACCCCGGTAAAAGTATCACCAGAGGTTAAAGAAAGACTCCAGAAACCACCCAAGGGGGTTACCTCTACCGAAGGCCCGATTCAGGATTATCCTCCGCATTATGACGGCCCCATGACGGCTTAGGCTACACCTTTTCCCAATAATTAGCTGATTTCGACACTTTTACGCTCATCTTCTTTGGCAGAAAAGTTGCTTATAAATTGGCATGAGCAATTTAATCCCATCCGAAAGAATCGAAAGCAAAATTTTTATAATCAGAGGACAAAAAGTCATATTTGATAGGGATTTGGCCGAATTATATGGTGTTGAGACGAGAATATTAAGTCAAGTCGTTAAAAGAAATAAATCAAGGTTTCCAATGGATTTCATGTTTCAACTTAGCAAAAAAGAATTTGAAATTTGGAGATCACAAATTGTGATCTCCAATTCTGACAAAATGGGTTTACGGTGGCGGCCGTTTGCATTTACAGAGCAAGGGGTAGCAATGTTATCGGGCCTACTTAATAGCAAAACTGCAATCAGAGTTAATATTGCCATAATGCGGGCATTTGTTAAATTAAGACAAATCCTGTCAACCCACAAGGAACTAGCCCATAAATTAAATGAGCTCGAAAATAAATTTGAAAAACACGATGTTGAAATTCATACTATTTTTGAAGCCATAAGAAAAATAATGTGTCCGCCAGAAAAACCAAACAAGAAAATCGGTTTCATAACTGATATTAAAGGAAGGAGAAAATAAAAATGAAAAACAAAATATTAGTTTTCATGTTTGCATTTATCTTAATGTTTCTGATTGTTGGATGTTCTACGCAAAACGCAACCGAAATTGCTGAAGGGGTAAGTATAGTAAAAGAAATTCCCCGAGACCAACGTTTAAATGAATTTAATACCGCTTTAGGATCAATTTCTGATAAAACTGGTGCCCGAGCAGCTTTGCAGGTTTTTGCAGATTACGTTGATTCGAGATTAAAAGAAGAGGATGCGTTGCGGTCTCGAAATTCAAATGATGTAATTCTTGCGGATGCATTATTAGATGCAATTGCTGAAAAGCAGGTTGAGAAAAAGATGATTTTGTCAGGAGAAGATGATGGTATTTCTACTGGTAAAGTTAGCAACACAATTAATACGATAGCCAATGGAAAGCAAAATGAAGTGACTAGGGAGCTAGTAGGGGAAGTGCAAACCCGTGTCCGTGAAGAATTACCTAATATTGCAAACCAAAACGAAAATATGCGGCCGATTGAGGCACTGGTAGTTGGTTATTGTATTCAGTCCGGGGATGATGGGGGAGCCGGGCCCGCATCGGTAAGTATTGGGGCTTCACAGGATCAAATTCAACGGTATGTAGAAGTAATTATTGAATAAAGGAGGTGGAAAATGAGAAATAGTTTAATATTGTATGTGCTGATGTGTTTACTGGTTTTTCAGGGGGCAGGTTTGGCGGGCGGCGGTAGCGCAAAGGGGGAAAGCTCGAGTCCATCCTATTATACTTTTGAGGATTTAGCCGAGGAAATGGAAAGAAATGGTTCCAGTTTTACGTTTGATGGGACCAATAAGCCGCAAAATGCGATTGCCTCTTTACCTTCGATTCCGCCGGATTCGAATCAATGGGCGCGCGGTTTTGCCAATGGGATCAGTGAAATATCTTTTCCCTGGATATCTTTCAGGGATGTTTTAGAAAGAGGGGATTTAGTGTTTTTGCGGACGGGCGGTGCGGCGGGAAAGGTGGTGAAGTTTGCTTCTTCATTCACCCACGTAGCAATTATAAATAATCCACCCGGAGAGGAAACCTTTGAATCACTAAAAAATCGGGGAGTAGATATCTATAATTCCACGGAAAACAACTGGGAACATATTTTCACTTACTCGATGAAGCAATTACGGTTAGATTATTTTCGAATCTCAGAAGCAGTGGATAATGCAATTTATAAATATCGCGGGATCCCGTATTTTCCTAAAAATATAAGTACTGATGCCATGTCTCCTTATCATTATTTAAGAAAGTGGAGCGATAAAGATGATTTTGACTCTATGTATTGTTCGAAATTGGTATATTGGACATTTTATCCCTTAAACGTCGATCTCGATAGCGATCGAACTATGTCCCAAACTATGCCTAATATGACCTGGGAGTATAAAGACGGACGTCCGATCTATTCTGCCTGGATCGGGGTATCTCCAGACGATATTTATTATTCTGAACAATTGTCGGCGGACATATTTTATGATGGACTTGAGAATTTAAGCGAACCATTTCCTGGTTGGGCATTTTAGGGGAGTTAGGTTATGGGTAAATATATTTTGATTGGAATTTTTCTAGCTCAGGTATTTAGTACGGCCGTTTTTGCCGCTCAAGATTATGCTTATTCGATTAAATTTGACTGGCCTAAGGTAAAAACTCCTGCTTTAGTTAAAATTGATATTGAAAACGATGCAATCATTCGGGAAACTAAATGCCATCGCATGCATAATAACTTGAGTATTGATGCTAACGGTGATGTTTTTGTTACGAGATATAAGGATGTTGATTTTTTGGGGCAGCAGATTGATAAATACATTGCAAAAGATAATAAAATTATTAAAGTTGCTGAAACTTATGGAATGGGACCGTTGACGGTGGTTCCTTATCAAGACAGATTATTTGTGCTGATGTATTGCCGGGGAGACGCTTATGGAAAACGACGTGCGGCTAGTATCGAAGTGCTTAAAAAAGCTGGCAAAAATAAATATGAATTTGAAAAAGAATTAATATTGGGGACGGGAACTAATACTTTTTCCCATCAGATGGATGTAGATTTTAATAGTAAAAAGATATACGTATTAGCTTATCGGGTATTGCCGGCTGAAGAACAATACCGCAGTTTTATTTATGAAATCGATTTGGAAACCGCAAGCATATCCAGAGAAGCGGATTTGGAGGTGCCGGGAGGGGTTTCGGGCTTAGCGATATCCAGGGACAGGAAAATATATATTTCGGCAACCTATTGGTCTTACGGGATGTATCGCCCTAAAAATGATAACATTTTTGTTTATTCGATTGATAATTTTAAGTTGATCAGGAAAATTAAAACCCATATCTTGGCCAAAGACCTGGTTTACGTAGCCGATGTTGATAAGTTATACGTAACTTATGGGGCCTTTGGTCCCCATGAGCCCTACATAGAGGTTATCGATTGTAAAAAAGATAAAGTAATCGGTAAAATAGCAGTCAAGCATATCAAAAAGCTTAATTATATTGGTAATAATAAATTATATGTTTCCTCGCCTGGAATTGGAATTTATGTTATTGATGTTGAGCAAGATAAGATCATTAAAACTATTCCGGGGCAATTTAGCCCTATTTCTTTTGATTTTTCTGCACTTAAATAGATGTTTCTTTTCTCACTTTTTTTGGTCTATTTATCTTTCTCTCTTTCATGGGGGAGTCTTTTTGGGTTAGTTGGGTTTATTCCGCTGCTTTTATTTTTAAAAACGCGCCAGCATAAAACCGGATGGATATTTTTGTATTTTTTGTTGCTGTCTTTGCTTCTATTTTGGATTCCACCTCAATTTTTGCTAAATCATCTCAGGGGTTTCTTCGATTGGATAAGGTTGCTGGCCTTTTATTTAAGTTTTTCTCTTGGCTATGCTTTAGTTTTTGTTTTTGCGCTAAACTTGAGAAGAAAGCTGCCGTTGTTTTTAGGAATTTTTATTTTGCCTGCGGCTTTAGTAGCTTATGAGTACTTATTAACGATCATTCCACTGTCTTTGCCTATGTATTTTGGTGTGACTCAGCAAAATAATAGCATAGGTATTCAAAGTGTTAATGTTTTTGGGCCGTGGGTTGTCACTTTTTTGATATTTTTAACAAATTATGTACTTTATAAAATAGTAATGCTATCCCAATCGGGTCGACTGCGTGTGGCATTTTATCTTTTTGCCTTTCTGCTTGCTGTTTTAGTAAGTAATCAGGTGTACGGATTGATAGCTGTGCAGTTGAACCGCGATTTTCCTGAAAATGGTACTGCGAAAGTGTGTCTAGTTCAGCCCAATATTGAGTTTAAGGCGGGACTGCGTTCCAGTAAAGTTGATTATTTTTATAATCAGTCCATGCGAAGATTGATTTATCTAAGCCGGCCCGATCCCAATTGTGATTTAATAATATGGCCCGAGCTTTCGGTTTTACGATCAATAGTACAAACAACTAATGGTATATTTGAAGAATTTGCAAATAATTTGCAAATTCCTCTTCTCTTTGGATCACCATATTATGATTATCAACACCAAGGCATGAAAAATACGGTTTTGGTGTTGTCAGAGATGGGATTAATCAGAGATAAATATTCAAAAACTAAACTCTTTCCAAAATTTGAAGAAATTGACTATATTGAAGGAAAAACCTTAAGGCCTTTGCTGATTAGTAAAAAGATAAGAAAAGTTGGGGCCCTGCTTTGTTTTGAATCATTGTTTCCACAGATTTCTCGGAGTTTAAGTAAAAAGGAAATCTCCTTTCTGGTGGTTTTATCCAATGATGCCTGGTTCGGAGATTCTAATTGGCCGCGGTTTCACCTGGCTTGTGCAATTTTTAGAGCAATTGAAAATGGGAGTTATGCGATTCATCTCAATAATAATGGGCCGTCGGCAGTAATTTCTCCAACTGGAAAGATAATGACCTTCTTGCCCGAATATGAAATGGCCTATGCTAATGTGGAAGTTGGTTTAAAACAAAAACCTACCATTTATAAAAAGTTCGGAGACTGGTTTGCGTGGCTTTGTTTAGCTTATGTAGGCCTTACATCCTTATCTCAATCGGCCCTTTCCTTAAAATCTTATAAGGGGAGAAGGTGAGGTCAACCACTGCAGACGCTTCTTTATACTTACATTTCCCGCCGTCTAGGATGAAAAGATCAGGAAAGTATTTTTCTGCTTCTTTGGCGGTGGCCGCCGGCTTTTGTCCGGATAGATTAGCGGAGGTAGCTACCAGCGGTCCGCACTCATTAATCAGCTTGAGGGTCAGTTCGTTATCCGGGAAGCGGATCCCAACTTTGTCTGATCCGGCGGTGATTAAGCCTGACACCTCGCCTGACTTATATAATAATATCGTAATCGGCCCCGGCATGTACTTTTCGATGATTTCTTCGGCTACTTTGGGAATTTCCTTCACTAAAGTTTTGATCTGATTTAGGTTTGAAACCAAAATCTGCATGGGTTTGGACTTGTCTCTCTCTTTGGTGGTAAAAATCTTGTCGATGCTTTCCGGATAGTTGATTGAAGCGCCAATCCCGTACACGGTTTCGGTTGGGAAAATAACGACTTCACCATTTTTGATCAGCTGGCAGGCTTTTTTAAATTTATAATCCATTAGTTAAGCGGTTAATCAGTGCGTCCGGTAGTTCGGCCTCGGTCATTTTTTCCTGGACTTGTTTAATGTTGTAATGCACCCGGTTGAGGTGGGCAATTTTGTCAGCGTGGTTGTAAAATACGTAGCTGGCGTTGGGATCGCCGTCGCGCGGCTGACCGATGGAACCCACGTTGATGATGATTTTTTTAAATAACTTGGTATCAACGCTATCTTTGTCCTTTAATTTTTTGCCTTCTATCATTCCGTCTTCTTTTTGGCCGATATAAAGGGGAGCGTGCGAATGGCCGACAAAAAGGATGGGCTTTTCCATCTTTTGCAGGGTAGGGCTGGCTTCGGCTAAATTGGTGATGTATTCTTCCAGCGGATTTACTAAACTTCCGTGTACAATTTGAAACTCGGGAATGTCTAAGGTTAAAGGCAGGGCTTTAAGGTATTCTTTATTTTCATCGGTAAGTGTAATTTTAGTCCACAGCATGGCGTCTTTAGCATTGCGATTGAAATTAGTCATATCCATAATTCCCACCGCGGCTTTATCGTGATTGCCGGCGATGCAAACTAAGTTTTCCTGATTCCGGATGAGATCGATACATTCATTGGGATTAGGGCCGTATCCTACAATATCTCCCAGGCAGATAATCTTATCTACGTTTCGGATCCGGCTCAGGACCGCTTCCAATGCTTCAAGGTTGCTGTGAATATCAGAGATTATGGCAAACTTCATATATCAAATTATAGCAAATATAATGGGATTTTTGGGGTTATTTAACGATAAGTATCTATAGAGGTATATAAATGAAAGGGTTTCAAATCAATTGGAGAAGAAATACCCGCCGCTGGCATATTCTTCCTGGTCCACAACACATGCCAATTCGGGCTACTAAAAGAGCATTAACTGATCTCATTAATCGAGATGCAGGAAAGGCTTTTCTTTTACCATCGCTTTCACATGCTTGCGGGCAAGATGTAATTTTGCGGCATGTAAAACCGCAAATAACTATTAGCAGAACAAACGAAGGCGGCGATTCGGGAATATTCAAGGTTACTGCTGAAGTAAATGTCGATGGAGGATATCGTCCGGTTTCATTTTGTCTCCACACTGCTAAGGGCCCAGAATTGAATGATCTACACTCAGGTATTTTTACAAATTTACGTGGTTTACGTTTGATTAATGATCGATACGTGGTTGAGCCTTTTTGTTTTGGCGAAGGACGGTTTACCTATCATCGAGCTGAAGGCGAATTAGCGGTGTATTCTACCGAATGGTTAGAAGGATTTATTGAGGTAAACATGCTGAATGCTGCCTATTTAATGGATCTAGACAGCGAAGGATCTTTGCCTCATCCGTGGGCATGTGCGCGGCCAAGGCAGGTATTGATTAATGATCCTGCGGTTCCTTTTCTTGATAGGATGGTTGAGGAGACCCGGGCTCAAATTAAAATTGCTGGATCCATGGTTAAAATACTGGCTTTATATTTTAATCCGGCAACCGGAGAGGGAATCAGGGATTGGCTGGTAAATGCGGGAGATTTCGTGTATCGACAAGCTGAAGATGGATCACCGACCCTAAAGCTGATTACCGCACGAGGTTTCAGCCGGCTTCCCGACTGCGAATTAGATAATCCGGATTTGAATAAGTTTATTTTTACCTGGAGAATTTTGAATCGTCTGGAAAATAGTGTTACTCATCAGGATCGTGGAGCTCCTGGGTTTGAATGGTATGCGATCTATCCTTTCACTGTTCCGGATATTCACGGCGGCATTATTGCTGCTTTAAAGGAAAGATATGGAGGAGAGCATCATGTGCCTGAACTTTTGCGCTGGGCAAATAGTTATTTAAGTAGAAAATCTTCTCTGATGCCCGTTTCTGGCAGTCGGGAATTTTATAGAGACGCAGAATTTTATGGACGTGCTGATGGGTTAGCGTTACGGTTTCAGTTGGATATCGAACAATTAAAGTGAAATTTTTCGGACAATACACCGATAACTAATTAGCAATTAAAAGGAGAAATTATTATGTCAAAGGTTGCATCGCCCCCAAGATCAGTGCCAAGAAGATTAAATGGTAGCAGCGCGGGAGAAATGCCGACGTCAGAACATGCTTTTGGTCGGTCACATATTCAGCGTCGACTGGGATATCTTAGTAAATTTGGGCTTCATGGTCCAAAACTGGAAAAGCCAGAAGGGATATGTGCTGCAGGCGAGAATAACCGATTTGGTAGAGCAGCCAGGGTATTCAGGAGCGCTTTGCTCAGTGATGCAAGCCTTATTGGAGAACAAGGTGCCCCGCGTCCCGCAGTAGTATTAGCATATTCTTTGCCCGGAAAGAAACTAGAAGTTGTAGCCGCCGAGGGTTTTGCGCAAAAGCCAAAGGCGCAAGCCCTTCGCCAAGATATGGAAGCATTACTACTTGATGTTGGCTGGCCAACAAGCGGGCCGAGAACTAGAAAATCTTTAATTGTTGAATGTCGAGGACAAGCAATTGCTAGTGCTCGACCGATATACGAACAGCCAACACAAGATGTAGATGTCTTAATGGACTTGATAGATTTAACTGCTAATGTTCGCGGTGGTTCATATATGATCTTACATTCGAATGGAACTAGAGCTCTACAGACTTGGGGTAAACGTATTGTTTGTGCGGTTTTAGCTTTTCGACCCAGCGGAAATTATTTTCATTGGATGGGACCGTCTACCATGGCCATACCCGATAATATTATCGATGGTTTTGAAAGAGTCATTGCCGCAGAACAGGGCATTACCTTAGCTCAAGAATAGCGAGCAATAAATACCCGATCTTTCTCAAACTGATCTTTCAGGACTTTGGGGTTTGAAAAGTTTTGTGCGGCGGCTAGGGTTTTTGCTTTCTGATCTTCACCGATTTCAATGATTAAGTATCCTTTATCTGAAAGCAGGGCAGGAGCCTGCTCTAAAAGCTGCTTAATGTATTTTAATCCATCTTCTCCACCGTCTAATGCTCCAGTAGGTTCGAAATCTCGCACATCCGGCATTAAAGTTTTGATTTGAGCGCTGGCAATATAGGGTGGATTGGAAACAATCATATCAAATTTACGATTTGCTAATGGCGCCAGAAAATTCCCTTTTAAAAATGTTATTTTATTGGCTACGCCAAACTTTTCTGCATTTTTCCTAGCGATCTCGAGTGCTTTTTCAGATATTTCTATAGCGGTAACTTCACAATTAGGAATATATTTTGCCAGGGTTACCGCAATGGCTCCGGAGCCGGTGCCGATATCGGCAATTTTAACCGTACCTTTTAAGTTTTTAGCTTCTTCTAAAGCGATTTCTACTAATTTTTCGGTTTCGGGTCGGGGAATCAAAACATCCGGAGTAACTTCAAGTTCCAGTGACATAAAAGGCTGGTTGCCTACAATGTAAGCGATGGGTTCATGTTTACTGCGGCGGAGAATCAATGCTTTATACTTGGCCAGTTCTTTCTCACTGAGAATTCTTTCGTGCTGAACGTACAGTTCAATCCGTTTTACGCCTAAGGTATGTGCCAGCAGTATCTCTCCCTCAAGATGCGGCCATTCAGTGTTATATTTTTTGAGGTAATCCGTGGTCCATTCGAGGATTTTGTTGATGGTCCAGGTCATTTCATCTTTTCCAGGCGAACAACGCGATCGGCGGCGATCAGGGCTTCGATTAAGTCGTTAATGTCACCGTCGAGTAATCCTTGCAAATTATGCGTGGTAAAACCAATGCGGTGATCGGTTACCCGGCTTTGCGGAAAGTTATAGGTGCGGATTTTTTCACTGCGGTCTCCGGATCCCACCATGACTCGGCGCAATTCTTCGCGTTCTTTGCGCTGTTTTTCTTCCTGGGCTTCAAAGATTTTGGCTTTTAATAATTTCATGGCTTTATCGCGGTTTTGATGCTGTGATCTTTCGTCCTGGCAAGCCACTACGATGCCGGAAGGGACGTGGGTGATGCGTACGGCGGAGCTGGTTTTATTAACGCTCTGGCCGCCGGGGCCGGAAGCGCGGTAGGTATCAACTCTTAGGTCTTTGGTTTCAACTTTAATATCAATATCTTCGGCTTCAGGCATAACCGCCACGGTGGCCGCTGAGGTATGAATGCGGCCGCCGGTCTCAGTATCTGGTACCCGTTGTACCCGGTGGGTTCCGCCTTCGAATTTTAGTTTACTAAAGGCACCTTTACCGTATACGCCTAATACCACTTCTTTAAATCCACCTAACCCGGTGGAATTGGCTGACATGACTTCGGTTTTAAAGCCGTTCCGTTCGGCATAGCGGGTGTACATTCTGAAAAGGTCGCCGGCAAAGAGGGCGGCTTCGTCGCCACCGGTGCCGGCCCGGATTTCCAGGAAAATACTTTTTTCGTCGTTGGGATCCTTGGGAATCATTAAAAATTCTAGTTTTGCATCGAGTTTGGATTTTTCGTCTTCCAGTCCTTTGAGTTCACTTTCGGCTAATTCTTTCATTTCGGGATCTTTTAACATTTCTTTAGCGTCTTTGATTTGTTGGGAGACGGTTTTATAGATGCGGAAGTTTTCGACAATTTCTTTTAGATCAGAAAGTTCTTTCGAATATTTTTGGATGAGTGCCGGATTAGTGGATACTTCTGGATCGGCCAGTTTGTTTTCGATTTCAGTATATTTTTTTTCAATTCTAGTAAGTTTTTCTTCAATTAATCCCATAATGCACCTTAAAGCACAGCCTTCAGTGATTCGAGCGCTACTTCAATTTGATCATCCCGGGGCGGCTTAGTAGTAATGTATTGCAATAACATACCGGGTGCCACCAGCATTTTAAAAATAAAAGGAGCATTTTTGCGGCGTGCGATTCGGATGATTTCGTAGGAAACCCCGGCAATCAGTGGCAGCAGGGCTACTTTTAAGGCAATACGGGTCAAAAGGGAAGGGCGTCCCAGAAAAGCAAACACTACAATACTGACGATTAATACTATTAATACGAAACTAGTACCGCAGCTGGGATGTAATGTTTTATGTCTTTTGGCGTTTTCCACGGTTAGTTGGCTTTTGTCGTTAGTCTCATCCCAGAGATGTACCGCCATATGTTCGGCGCCATGATATTCGAAAACTCTTTTCATGTCGGGCATCAATGAAACTGCAAAAAGAAACGACAGGAAAATACAAATCCGGATTAATCCTTCGATTAAATTTAATAGGATTATATTTATGCCAAAACCTTTAAGTTGAGTGAAAATAAAGGCGGGGGTAACGATAAACAGCAAAATGGCTACGCCAAAGCTTACTACCATGGATACTATAAATTCGTTTTTGGTTATTTGTTCGTTTTGATCTTCAAGATTTATATTTGCCGAGTAGTTAATGGCCATGACGCCTAACCGGAAGGTTTCGATCAGGGTAACTACGCCGCGGATGATGGGCAGCCCTAAGATTTTATACTTTTTGGTCCAGGGGATTTCGTCTTTTTTCTTGAGGACAATTTCTTTTTGGGGATTGCGGACGGCGATCGCCCAAGCAGTTTGTGAGCGCATCAGCACCCCTTCGATTACAGCTTGTCCCCCAATGGCGATTTGATTTTCAGGCATGATTTAGGTGCTACTTTTTGGCGGATTTTTTCTTCTTTTTAGTCTTGGATTTTCTTTTGGTGGTGCTGACCTTAACCCCGGCATATTTCTTTTTGAATTTTTGTACGCGGCCTTCGATATCCATCATTTTTTCTTTGCCGGTAAACAGCGGGTGACAGTTTGAGCAGATATCCAGCTTAAGATCTTTTTCGGTAGAGCCAATTTCATAAGTTTTGCCGCAAACGCAGTGCGCTTTGGCAGCATAGTATTGTGGGTGTATTTTTTCCTTCATTTCGTGATTCCTCCTGTTACAAAACCCTGTGATTATATCATAAATAGGGGGTTGCTCAAAGGGGTGAAGAGAGCACAAATCGGTAAACTTCGAGGTAAGCTTTGACCTTTTCTTTGAATTCCCCGCGGAATAACAACATACCTATAAAGGCAAATGCAATGGCTATTGGCAGAAGTATTAATAAAAGAACTTTGTAGATTCCAAAAACAACTGGTCCGTAATGTTTTTTGCAAAAATACAGGCCGCCTTTAAATCCTTCTACAAAATGCTTGCGAGAGAAGGTGCGTTTGGTGCTCCAGCCGCCGTAGTGAATTACTTTTGCTTCCGGAACAATATAAACTTTCCAGCCGACTTTGCGGGCGGAAAGACACCAATCCAAGTCGTCGTTATAAAAATATAGTTTTTCGTCTAACGGGCCGATTTGGTTTAATGTTTCTCTCCGGATGATGAGCGCGGCGCCAATCACAAAATCACAGGGGGTGGGGCGCTTCGCTTTCCAGAATTTTTTGCCTAATAATCCGCCCTGGCGTTGCGGTGATCCGTCCGGGTTTAAGAGGAGGGGGCCGCTAATGCCTACATTTTTATTTTCCCGCATAAACTTTACTAGAATATCGAGGGCCTGGTCTAATATTTCGGTATCATCGTTTAAAAGCAAGAGGTATTCGCCGCGGGCAACTTTAATGCCGCGGTTATTGGCCTGACAGAAACCTTCATTGGTTTCGGTTTCGATTACCGCTGCTCCACGGAAGCGTTTTCTTACCATTTCGGCCGTGTTGTCAGTGCAATTATTTGCAATAACGATAATTTCGTAATTTATGGCTTTAGTGTGCGCAACAATGGAGCAGATGCATGTTTCTAATAGAACCGGATTGTTATGGGTTAAGATTATGATTGATAGATCGATTTTAGTATTCATTTTGTCCCAGTAAGTTCCTTGATGCCGTCCATGATACCGGTGCGGTAAACGTATTCATGCATTAAATAAGTGTAAAATCTTTTAGGTTTCTTTAAATTGGCTTTCTTAAAGACCAAATCTCTAAAGAATTTGCTTTTAGTCATTATTCTGAAGATAAACATGGCCAGCGGATTTAAACCTAAAAACATCTTAATTTCAAAATTGGGATGTTTGAGGTAAAAACGGGCGGCGGATTTGCCCATATTGTATTTGCGGTTTACAGTTTCTTCGTCTGATACCGGATGATAATGATAATTAATTGCGGTGGGTAGATAAATGATTGGTACCCCCATTTTATGGATACGATAACCCAGTTCAATGTCTTCCCAGCCGTAGCCAGTAAAATCTTCGTCGAAAAGCCCGGCTTCTAATAGTGTTTTCTTCTTGGCTCCTAAATTTCCGGTTAAAAAGTATGACCACCTGATTTTTTGCAGGGGTTTGATTTTTTCTTTGATGTAGGGTTCCAGGTTGTTGGGATCTTTAAGGTTACCTTTGATATTTTTAAAGTTATATTCTAGACCTTCGGTAATTACATTTTTGTATTTGGTTTGAATTAAGAGGTGTTCTTCTACCAGGCGGTCGTTAGCAATTATGTCAGCGTCAGTTATGATGATGATGTCACCCTTCGCTTCTTTGATCCCTCGATTACGGGCTGCGCCTTTGCCCAGATTAGGTTGTTTAATGTATTCGAGGTCGCAATGCGGATTTAAGCTGCGGATCATTTCTTCGGTGCCGTCGGTTGAAGAGCTGTCTACTACAATTACTTCGTAAAGATCGTAAGCGATTGATTGTTCAAAAAGCGAGCGCAGGGTTTTTCTTAAGACTTCCTTTTGATTATAGGTTCCGATGACTACTGATACTACTACTTTGTACATTGTTAATCCTTAAATTTGTACTTTATTAGTGCGTAAATCGCCGCAAACCCATCTTTCCAGCTGATTTTTTTGCCCTGCGCAAAGGTGCGGCTGTCGTAAGAGATAGGGACTTCGGTTATTTTATATCCTCTTTTAAGGATTTTAGCGGTGATTTCGGGCTCAAAATCAAAACGGTTAGCCCGGAGCGGAATTTGTTTGATTAAATCGGTTGGTATTAATTTGTAACAGGTTTCCATGTCAGTCAAAGTGGTGCGATAGAGCAGGTTAGTAATTAGGGTTAAAAGTTTATTGCCCAGATAATGGGAAAGCGAGCGGAAAACATGTTTTCCTTTGAAGCGTGACCCGTATACTACCTGTGCCTGACCATCGATTACCAATTTTATTAGTTTTAAAATTTCTTGAGGATTATATTCGAGGTCCGCATCCTGAATAATGACGTAGTCGCCGCCGGCCATTTTAATTCCTTCGCGGATAGCGGCGCCTTTTCCTTGGTTTTTGCTCTGTAAAATTATTTTGGTGTTGGCTTCCTTGTATTTGGAAAGAATTTCTCTGGTGCGGTCGGTTGAGTAGTCGTCGACGATAATTATTTCCTTATTGAGGTCGAGAGCCTGCACTCTTTTTAGGATTTCCAGCAGTGTGTTTTGTTCGTTATAAACCGGAATGATTATTGATAATTTCATTGGTTAGAAAATAGCACAAAATTAGGATTTTGGCTAATGATTTTCAACTTAATTCCTGCTATCTTTTCGAGCCGGGAGATCACTTTTGGATTTTCAGAAATTACGTAGGTTCTTTGTCTGCTTTTTAATTTTTCGAGCAGGGCCTGATGGTTTTGCGTGTTTAAAAACTTATGCTCCAGGTAGAAAGCCGCAAACGGCGAAGAAGGAATGGCATCGTATAGCACCACGTGATTACCGGGTTTAATAATGTGATTTAATGTTAAGCAGTATTCCTTGATCGGATTGGCTTTTTTAAAGTAAATATCCAGGGATGGAATTAATACCAGATAAGTAATAATGGCCGTGGTAGCAAAACCTACGATGGCGTACTTTAATTGTTTTCTAAAAAGAAATATTGTTGAGATGATCAATCCTAAGAACAAAATGGTGAGTGAGGGTAAAACAATTCCCTGATAAAGAGCTTGTTCTGACGGAAATACTTTGATGAAGTAGATCGTGGCGGCAAGCATAAAAGGCAGAATGAATAAAGTCAAAATCCATTTTGATACCGCGAGATGCTTTTTAAGACTGTCATAATTATTCAGGGCATCATCTAAAAATTTAGCCACCAGCATGGCCAGCGCAGGGTAGGCCGGCAAAATATAGCGCCCGATTTTATAATTAAGTGAAAGCGAGAAAAATATAATAATCCCCAGCACCCAGCCGATTAAAACCTTTTCCCTCTTGAAATTATAAAAGATGGCCGGATACAAAAATCCCGACCAGGGGAGGAATAAAATAAAGAGCTGGGCGATGTAGGTATAAAAATCATATTGGGGCTTGGTGGGGGCGCTTAAGTCTTTGCCGATTTGATCGGTGGGCATGAAAAACCGTCCGACGTTAGTTTTCCAGAAAACTTTGGCGAAATCCGGGCCTAATATTTTGTACTCAGCAATAAACCAGGGAGAAACTACTAATAAGAATAGAATTAGCGCCAGGATTAGATGGAAGTTGATGTAACTGAAGAATTTTTTGGTGATAATGGCGTAAATTAGTAAAACCAAACCAATTAAAACCAACCCGATGGGGCCCTTGGTTAATACGGCTAGAGCGGCAAAAATCGGAATGAGATAATAAAAGATATAATTCTTTCTCTTCTCAAAGAGAATAAAACAGTAGAAAGCCGCCGTGATAAATAAAGTAAGCGGTACATCCTGCAGCGGTGAGCGCGCCTGATAGAAAAACTGTGCCGAAGTTAAAAGAATTAAACTTGACCAGAGAGCAATCCGCTTATTAAAAAGCTCGCGGGTAACTAAATAGGTCAATAATATAGTTAATGCTGCCAGCAAAGAGTGAAAGATACTTAATCCAAACTCATTAATGCCAAAAATTTTAAAGCCGGCGGCAATGATCCAGTAGAAAAGCGGGGGCTTGGGGATGATTTCTCCTGAATCCTGGTATTTGAGAGTCATCCAGTCGCCGGATTGCAGCATGTTTTTGGCAATGGTGGCGCTGTAAGCGGTATCCCCGTCTAAAATCGGGATTGATCCGATTTGCCAGGTAAATAAGAAAAAAGCAAAGATAAAAAGTAATAAAACTATTAGAATTTCTTTTTTGCGGTCCATAGTTACATTCCTTTTATATATTATAACAATTTTCGTATAATGCTACGGTTTTTTCTGCACACTTTTTCCACGAAAATCTTTGCGCGTTTTTAATGCCCCGGGTAATTAGTTCTCTTCTTAAATGATCATTGGTTAAACCCAGCTTAATTTGATCGTACATTTGTTTTTTATCGAGTGGATCAAAAAATAAGGCGGCATCACCTAAAACCTCTGGTAATGATGAAGCATTGGACGAGATCACTGGTGTACCGCAGGCATTAGCTTCAAGCGGTGGCAGCCCAAAACCCTCGTATAATGAAGGCATGATAAATAACTTTGCATTTTTTAACAAAATTTTTAAAACTTTATCATATACTTGGCCGATAATGGACACTTTATTTTCAATTGCTAACTCTTTCACTTCTTCTTGAATTTTATGAGTAGGTGGATCATTTAGATTTGTAATGATGACTAATTTTAAGTGGATAAATTCTTTTGCTAATTGCGAAAATACTTCAATCAGACGTGAGACGTTTTTTCGGCTTTCACAGCCGCCGTAATAAAGCAGATAGTCTTGTTTTATTTTGTATTTATTGAGCACTGCAGCGGTTTCTTCTTTTGAATATTCATTAGAAAAGTGTTCTTCGATGCCCTGATGGATAACTTTGATTTTTTGCTCATCAATCCCTAATATATTAATGATGTCTTTTTTGGTGTTTTCCGAAATGGCGATGATTTTTTGGGCACCATTTAACATGTTGCGGGTATATTTTACGTCGGCCTGATAAGCAAAGTTAATTTTATAAAACATATTTTTGAGAGCAAAATTAATTAAATCATGTACGGTGATAATTGAGTTTTTGGGAAGTGTCGGCGGCAGGTGGATTTGGGCGGTAAAGTGAATTAAATCATAATTTAGTTTGGAAAATTGTTTTTTTAGCCAGTATCGGTAATACAAAATACTATCATTTTTCATGAAAAAGGGCTGTTTTACTCCAAAAGTATGGGGTGCTTCAGTGAAGCGTTTAAATTGTGGATCAATGGAAAAGTTAGGATCAAAATAAAGTTGAAAATCATTGTTTTGGCCAAGGGTCAGTAGGTTATCTAATAAATTACTGGTATATCTTCCTAGTCCCCGGTGAGGAGAATGTTGAAGAGGCCGGGCATCAATAACAATTTTTTTCTTATTCATAAAAGATTTACTGCCGCTTCAACTACTTCTTCGGGATCAACGGCGCTGGTGCAGTAATCAAAAGTGCATTCACGATGTTTACAGGGTAATTTGCAGTCATTTTTACTGCGGATGATGGTGTATTTGGTCATCCAGGGAAGCCAGCGTTCTACTCTTACGTCATTAGCTACATAAATGGCCACCACTGGCACCTTTTTAGCGGAGGCGGCATGCAAAGGGCCGCTGTTTACGCCGATAAATACATTTAAATAGTCCATCAACGCAAATAATCCTGATAAAGATAGTTTGTCTACCAGACTTACAAAAGGTCTTTTGGCAAAAGTTTTGATTTTTTTCTCGGTTTCTACTTCTTTTTTCCCTCCTAGTAATACTACCGAGCATTTCATTTTGTCTTGGATTGCGTCTGATATCATTGCATAGGTTTGCGGCAAGAGGGGACGGTCGCCGCCGCCGGTTCCAATGTGTAATCCCACCAGCGTAGAGTTTTTGAGGTCATGTTTTTCTAAAATTTGCGAAACTTCGTTTTCGCTGGCTTCGTCGGTATGTAATTGCAGATCAAGTTTAACGTTGCTGATAGCTAACGGTTCTAGTAAATGGGAATAAAGTTCAATTTGATGTGGTTGGGGGTCGCTAGAATTGAGCCAGACGCCGTAATTATAGGCCCAGCCGTAAAGGATGCGGGCTTTATCGCCGATCCGGTAGGGGATCCCGGCTAAAAAACAAAGCAGGGCGTATTCGGGGGTAGGATTATCTTCAAAAACGATCGAAAGATCAAACTTTTCGGCCCGGATGATGTTGAATAATTCAATTTTTTCAGATAGAGTGGTTTTTTTCTTAGTGAAAATATAATTATTAATTTCGGGATTGTTTTTAATGACATCTTCGGTCTGCGGTTGAATCAAAAGGGTAATTTGAACCCCCGGAATGGCATTTTTAATCGCAGATACAAGCGGAGTTAATATAATAATATCTCCGATCATTTCGGGGCGAACGATTAAAACCTTTTTAATTTTTTCTAATGGAATTTTCGGCATAATGTTTTTAAATAAATATCAATTATCTCGCTGCTTTGGTTAAAAGCTTGCGTGGTTTTAATAAATAAAACCGGCAGTAACAATTTAATGCTGGATAATAGGCAGGCCAGGCGCAATTTAAAGTTTGGTCCGCTATCCAGTGAGTGTAAAATGTTTATATCTTCTTTAACAAAAATGCTTAATAATTTTCTTAACGAAGCATTCTTGATAGAACATGCGCGGTAATCGTCGTTAAAAAGCAGGGAACTTGCTTTTTCCAGGTTTTTCAAATCTTTCCCTATCAGTAATATATTAAGGCTCTTTTTGATCCAGTCCTTTTTACTTTCTTCCAATGTATTATTGCCACCGCCGGCCATTAAACTTTGAATGGCAGATAGCACTTCATCCGGGCTAATTTTAATCAGGCAGGTTGAATCTTTGCAGGAGCGAGGATTACAGGCTTTATCACACGGACTATTTGGCCGCAATACTATATTGCGGGTATTCCACGGTCCCCATTGAGTTGGCTTTACAAATTTGGTGGGCATTAGGGCTACGATTGGAATACCAAGTCCGGCTGCCAGGTGAAAGGGTCCGGTGTCTGAACCTACGTAAACCGCTAGTTTACTTAAAACCGCAGCTAATTCAGGAAGCGATATTTTATTAACCAGATTAATGGGCTTGGGATTGGAGAGGTTCATAATTTCCTTTGCCTTTGCCTCCTCCTTCTTGCCACCCAAAAGCACTACCTGCAGTCCCAGCTTTTCCATAATGAGCTCTGCAGTTTTAGCAAAGTTTTTGCTGGTCCAGGAGCGGTTTGATCCACCGGTGCCAATATGTAAACCGATGTATTTACCGGACGGGAGCAGTTTTTTAACTGACTCTTCTGCAGATTTAGCAGGTCGAATATTTATTTTTGGATCTTTTACTTCTATTCCCAAAGGTCTTAACAGCTCCAGATAATGTTCGAGATAATGTTTAGTGAAATCTCGCCAGTTAATGAAAACCCTCACGTTATAAAAAAGACAATTTAAAATTCTGGAGCAGTCACCGATACGATAGGGGATGCGGCATAGGTAAATCAGGCGGGCATATTTGGGATCGCCATAAAAATCAATCGCTAAATCAAAGCTGCCCTTTTTTATTTGGTTTGGATCCAGGATGATTTCGTCGATATCCGGATTAGTTTCTACTAAGGATTTAGTCATTTCTTTAATAAAAATTGCGATTTTAGCATTGGGGAAAGCGTTTTTAAGTGCGGTGATCGCCGGAGTGATGATAACGTAATCTCCGATCATTTCGGGACGGATTAATAGTATTTTTTTAATTTTTTCTTTATTTATCTGCATTATTCGTATAATAAGCTCATATAAATTTTGTGAACTTTGTCTGCAACGTATTTCCAGTCGAATTGCTTTGCGTAACTCAAGCCTCTTTCAGCTAATTCGTTCCTTAAGGGTGCACTTTCGTACAGTGAAGTAATTCTTTCGGCTAATTCCTGGGAATCCTGTTCTTTAAAAATTAGTCCGGCGTCCCCGATAACTCTGGGGATCTCCCCCGAAGAAGAACCAATCACCGGAACCCCGCACAGCATCGCTTCAATAATTACTCTGCCAAACTGTTCTTTCCATTTTTTAGTGGTGCGAGAAGGGAGCACCAGTACGTCCATGCAATTATAATATTTATTCATTTTTCCGGGGGGCTGGGCGTCAATCCAAACTGCTTTATCAGTTAATTTTTTGAATTTCGCTTTATCTTTGCCGTCCCCGATAAAAAGCAGCTGGTAGGGAAACTTCAATAGTTTTCCGGCATTGATAATATCTTCAATGCCTTTTTCTTCCAGCATGCGACCGGCAAAACCAATGGTAAATTTATCGAGTTCTAATGTTTTTCTAAGTCCGGTATCGTCTTTGGGGGCAAAAAGATTAGTTTCGATGCCCGGGTAAACTACGTAAATTGGTTTTTTATATCCCCAGTGTAGTAAAACCTGTTTCATCTCTTCGGCGCAGGCAATCGCTGCGCCAGAAGCTGCAAATGTTTTATTTTGAATTTTTACCCATGATTTACGATAGTCTTCAATTTGGTTTTGAAAAGTTTGGAAAATAAATTTTGCTTTGGGACAGATTATTTTTTTCCAAAAAGTTAAATAAGCGGCCAGGTTATGATACGGCTCTTCAAACATATGGATTAAATCCGGTTTTACTTTCCAGAGATAATAGGGAAGAGCCGGATAAATACTGATGAGCGGGTCTTTAGGGTAATGGGCGTAGCCTACAATTACTTTATAATTTGCTGTATGTGGTTTGTAGGCTTTGTGGTATTTGCTGCCCTCGACACTGCCTTGGGGAATCAGCAGAGTGATATCCAAATTATGGTGTTCGGCTAGTTCGGCGATGTATTGTTGATAAGATCTGACGACTGCGGCGTGCCAGATAAACAGGATTTTTTTTCTGCCTGCCGGCAGGCATGGCTTTTTCATGAAGCGAGAAGCTCCTTAATCGACAGCGCAATCTTTTCACACGCATTATTTTTGACCATGCGTGATTTTCCTTCCTTCGTCATGCGTGCCAGCTTAGTTTCGTTATTGAATAGATCGGTGGCGGCTTTGGCGGCTGCTTCCTTTGTGGTTATAAGCAGTGCTTCTCCTAAAAGCTGTTTTTGAGCCTGGGCAAACTTTTGAGTATATTGTGAGCCTTTGCCGGGAAAAGCAATTACTGGTTTTCCTAATCCGGCCGCTTGTTCATTGGCGGATCCGGCGAGGCCGATTACAATTTTTGCGGCGGATAAAGCTACGCCGAAATAGCCATTTAGCAACTTAATACTTGGAACTCTTTTCGCGGACAGCTTTTCGTAAACCGTGGACGGAACCGGCATCAGAAATTCGATCTCTTTTTGCGGGTTTAGTTCAATGATCTGATTAGAAACATCTAATAAATCAGAGTAATTAATGATGGCATCTTGGTGCGATCCGGGGAGCAGGGTGATATAAGTTTTATGACGGTCGATTTCAATCTTTTGCGAGAAATTAATGCAGTCCATTAATGGATTTCCAATGAATTGCGCATCGATCCCGTCCATTTTCAGGGTTTCTTGGGTTAAGGCGTCACGCACAAAGGCAATTTTGGCACGGTTTTTAATTAGTTTTTTTTCTGGATTAGTGTAATCAAAACCATAAGATTGATAATAACTGGATTTGTTTACGCCGACATAAATCAGGGGAGCCTTGGTCAGTTTGGAAAACACCAGAGAGATAATATCGCCGATGCCCACTACTAAAGCAAATTCATTTTTAAGTTTTTTTAAGGCAGATCGTTTTCCGAAAATATCCGGCAGCAGTCCGGCCGCCAGATCCCGCACTAAAAACGATAAATTTCTAAAAGAAAAGCCGCCGCTGGGCAGGGCCCGGGGATTTCCCAGTATATTTACGTAAAGATTTTCAAATGCTTTACCGGCGCCGACCAACGGCATGACCGAAATGTTTACTGCTGGGAGATTTTTGATGATTTCCGCAGCCACCGCGTCTTCGCCGTGGCCGTTGGTGATAAACAGAATATTTTTTTTAGGATTGTTTGGGTATTTCATCTCTAAACTGCATGTCATATAGTTTTTTGTATAAACCGCCTTTTGCAATTAGAGTTTGGTGGTTGCCTTCTTCGACGATTTCCCCTTGATCTACAACCAGGATGCGACCGGCGTGTTGTACGGTTGAGAGCCGGTGGGCAATTACAAAAGTGGTGCGGCCGGCCATTAAATGATCCATGGCGTCCTGTACCAGGCGTTCGGATTCGGTGTCCAAAGCGGAAGTAGCTTCATCAAAAATCAATATTTTAGGATTGCGCAGCAGGGCCCGGGCAATGGCAACGCGCTGTCTTTGTCCGCCGGATAATTTAACCCCGCGCTCGCCAACAAAAGTATCATAACCATCGGTAAATTCCTGAATAAATTGATGCGCATTCGCGGCCTGGGCCGCATTGATTATTTCTTCATCCGTGGCGCCGATTTTGCCGTAGGCAATATTACTTTTGATAGATCCGGAAAAGAGAATCGTTTCCTGAGGAACAATTCCGGTTTGCGAACGCAGTGAAAAAAGCTGAATATCTTTAACGTTGACCCCGTCCACTAAAATTTCTCCGCTGGTTACGTCATAAAAACGGGGAATTAAATTAACAAAAGATGTTTTTCCTGCTCCGGATGGACCCACGATAGCAATAACTTCTCCGGGATTAACTTTAATGTTGATATCTTTGAGTACCGCATTTTGTTCATCTTCATATTTAAATGAGACATCTTTAAAAATAACTTCTCCGTTGATTTTTTCAAGCTTTACCGCGTCGGCTTTTTCTTTTACGGTAGGATGGATGTCGATTACCTCAAATACGCGCTGCGCGGCGGCCAGCGATTCTTGCACCATCGTATTTATATTTCCAAGTTTGGTTAAAGGGTCGGCTAAAAGCGCAATTCCGGTAAAGAAAGCAATTAAATTACTGGGAGCCAGTCTTCCGGAAACAACTTCATAGCCGCCGTACCAGATAATCGCTACTACCGCCAGTGCTTGAATGAAACCTAAAAGTGGAACTTGAGTGGCAATGATTTGGCTTTGTTTCATCGTGGCCCAGAAGGTTTTTTCGGACTCCTGGGTAAATTTATCGATTTCGTGATTTTCCATAGCAAAGGATTTAACCACGCGTATTCCCATCAGCGTTTCCTGCAGTTGAGAAGAAATATCGGCGATTTTTGCCTGAGCTGTGGTGGTGGCAATTCTCATTTGCAGACCTAAATGGGTTATGGTGTAGGCCAAAAGCGGCATGACAACGATGGTTAAGGAAGTAAGTCTCCAGTTTAAGTACATTAAAAAGCCAAACACACCGATTAAGGTAATAATACTTGGGAATAACTCAGTTACGGATGATATTAATGCGGTTTGAATAATTCTAATATCGTCAATGACTCTGGAAATTACGTCTCCCGAGCGCCACTTAGAGTAAAAGTCTAAAGAAAGATCCTGCAGATGTTTATAAACCTGAATTCTCAGATCAGTTACGACCCGGCGGGCGCCAAATGACATTAAATAAATTTGCCCGTAAATTGAAGCGCCCCTAAAAAAGTAAAGTACGATTGCCGCCAGAATAACCAGGTTTAATAGCGCGAAATCTTTAGAGCCAATTCCATCCGATAGTTTAGCCACTAATGGAATCAATAAAACGTTGCAGAGCGACATCAATAGCATGCAGCATAGGGCGCCGACGCATTGTTTCCAATATGGTTTAAGGTATTTCAGCAATCTTAAATAGATTTTCATTTGGTCGATACTTCCTCCCGGATTAATAATTTTACTTCTGCTAAAAGATTGGCGGCAGCTCCTTTTTCTCCCATGATGGCGGTCAGCGCCGCCGACATTTGATCCAGTTTTCTTTGGTTTCTTAACAGGCTTAAAATGCTTTCAGCAACTTCACTCGGGGTAAGTACCCCTCTAATTTCCGGAACAATTTCCTTTTCGGCTTTAATATTGGGTAAGGCAAAAAAGTCGGTATTTTCGTTAACAATTTTGACCAGCATCCTTTTTAATTGTACTCCTAATATGGGAATACTGGTAATTAAACCGAGCAGGCCTTCAACCGGCAGTACTTCGGGTTTGTTAAATGGAAAAACGACCAACATCGGCTTGCCCAAAGCTGCTACTTGAGCGGTGTTCGTGCCCGGAACGGTAACGCATAAGTCAGAAATGCTGATCACTTCGTAATTTAATGCTTTAGAGACTAAAACCCGATTCCCGGCATTGGAAATAATGTAACTTAAGCCGGATTCGGTTACTAATTTGCCCTTTCCTTTTACGTAATTTGCCAGATCATCAATTGCGGTAAAAGGTGAAACCGAAAGAACATACTGTGCTTCTTTGGTTTTTGAATTTAGCAGATCAATAATATCTACATAGAAGGGGAGTAGATTTTTGGTTTGTAAGGGACGGCTGCCGGGCAAAAAGGTTACAATTTTTTTATTAGGTTTAAGATTATTTCTTTCGATAATATCTTCTTTTTTAGGATAAGTATTAATCGAATCTACCATTAAGTCTCCGATAATATTTAATTTTTTATCAGTCAGGCCCAGTCTTTTGAATTTTTTATAGGTGCGTTCATCCGGCACTAAAAATTTAGTAAAAGAACGTTTCCAGCCGATACGATCCAATACGTAGGCCATGGCCTTGAAGCGTAATCTTTTTGCGATGAAAATTGAATGAAATAGGTCGCCACCCAAAAAGATAACAATTCCTTTTGGATTAAAACGAATGCCAATTGGTTTTTTATTTAAAAACAACCATTTTTTGTATTCTTTAGGAGTAATAATGCGAGAAATTCCCGGAATGGTATTAGCGTAATCAATTTCTCTGCCGCTGGCATACTGGCAGGGGGTTAAGATTAAAATAATGCGCGCCCGCGGAAGCTCGGCATGCAGCTTTTCGATAGTGGGGCGGGCCAAAGCCGAAAGCTCTCCCGGACTGTTCGTCATAATAATAACGTCAAATTCGGCTTTTCGGGTTAGTAAATTTTTTGCCATAAATTAGAGACCAATTTTTTTAATGATTGCCTCAACCGTGCAGGGTACTTTATCCGGCTTTTTTCCTTGTTTAATAGCCTGATCCGGATCTTTTAAACCGTGACCGGTTAAAATACAAACAATCGTTTTACCTTTTTCTAACTTTCCGGCTTGATGGGTTTTAATTAATCCGGCAACTGATGCAGCAGAAGCGGGTTCACAGAAAACCCCTTCTTTAGCGGGGATTAGTTTGTAGGCTTCTAAAATTTCTTCGTCGGTGACCATATCAATGGTTCCTTTGGATTCATCACGTGCCGCTTCGGCTTGTTTCCAACTGGCTGGATTTCCGATGCGGATTGCCGTAGCAATCGTTTCTGGTTTTTCAATCGGGTGACCTAAAACAATCGGAGCGGATCCGGCGGCCTGAAAGCCCATCATTTTTGGTAAAGTTTTTATTTTCCCGGCCTTTTTATATTCTTTATAGCCTTTCCAGTAAGCGGTAATGTTTCCGGCGTTGCCGACTGGTATAAAATGATAATCGGGAACTTTTCCTAATTGATTGCAGATTTCAAATGCGCCGGTTTTTTGACCTTCGATTCTAAAAGGATTGAGTGAATTTACCAGATCAATCGGATATTTTTCGGTAATTTCTTTTACTAAATTTAAAGCCTGGTCGAAATTTCCGTCCACGGCTAAAACATGGGCTCCGTGCATCATCGCTTGGGCCAGTTTTCCTAAGGCGATTTTTCCTTCGGGAATTACTACAATACATTTTAATCCGGCTCTGGCAGAATAAGCTGCGGCAGAGGCAGAAGTGTTACCGGTTGAAGCACAAATTACCGCTTTAAAGTCTTTCTCTAAAGTTTTAGCGATCGCCATACACATTCCGCGGTCTTTAAACGATCCGGTAGGGTTGGCCCCTTCGAATTTTAGGTAAACATTACAGCCGGTTAATTCGCTTAAATATTTGGCAGGGAGCAGTGGTGTGTTTCCTTCCTGAAAAGTAATAAACGGTGTTTTTTTAGTTACCGGTAAAAAATCTTTATATTCTTCAATAACCCCACGCCATTTCATGAAATTCCTCCTTGTCCGCCTGCGGCGGGCATGTCCGCCAAAGGCGGGCTCATCAATTTTTGGCAATGAAACGGTAAATTATATCATGGGAGAGAGGGCGATTAAAGGCCCTGGAGGGTATCTGAGGTGGTTGAAGAAATAAACACCCCAAAAACTGAAATTTTGGCGCTGAATGTAAGATAACTAAATGTCAGGATGGTTGAATAGATCAACTTTGGAGGAATAGTTTATGCCTGGAAAAGTAATTATTAACCGAACTTTTGTGCGAAATACTTTGCCGCAACGTCTGTGGAGCAGGATTAGTAATCCGGAAATAGGAACGATAAGCAACAAGCTTGAAAGGCGTGCCCAAGGAAGTTATTTTAGGTTAAACGTTCATGAAACTTTTGTTTCTATTATGGAGAGCAAAGATCAATCTCTGGACCTTGTTGATCCTTCAACTTTTCTTTCTGGTCGTCTTGGTTTTGCTGGTATAACCAGGATTGAAATTGAGCAAGGGACATCCGCTAAAGATCTTAGTACCATGTTGAGAACGGTTGCGGGTTTCGATGTGCTGGTGGCCAGAAATAAATTGCGCAATCTATCTTTTGAAATAGAAATTGAAGACCGGAAAGTTGAAATCCCCTTCACCTGGGATAATATTTATCACGAATTAGTATCGCAGGGGCCTTTTAAGGTTGAGCGTACCGGTAACTGGGTGAATGAGGCATTTGGACTTATAGGAATACTGGGTGGGGTTGCTTGGGGAGCGGGTGAGGGTGGAAATATGAATATATTGGAAGGTATGGCGGTAGGCGGAGCATTAGGATTTTTTGTCTTACCTTATGTATTTGATCTGGGAATAACTTCGGCTGCCAAAATAGCAAAATGGGCCTACCGGCGTCATCACATTGCAATGCAGTTTGATCTTTTGAGTAAATATACTGAATTTGATGGTGGGGAAATGTCTACGTCGCGGGAAGTATTAGGTTTGTTGGAAAGTTTCCGTAACCCAGAGGCAGTAGCCGGATATATTTCTAAATTAAAGCCGTTTGCAATAACGGTTTTGGTGGATGCGATGATTATTCGCGGCAAAAGACAGGAATCAATTGGACGGGTATTATTAGATCATTCCGCGGTTAAAATGTCTGATAAAGAAAGATTGGTAGAACGTAATATTATTTTTGATAGAAATATCGGATTATTTATGGCTTCCGATCAGCGTAAAACACCAGAAGAAGTCGCCAAACTCATCAATAAATTTTTGACCAAAAGTATCCCGGCCGATGAGGTTGCTCCGGCAAAATATTCAAAAGAAGATTATCAACACGCGGCGGAGGTTATCAATTCTCATCCAATTGAAAAGCGAGAAGCGATATTAGCAAACTTAATACTAGAAAATCGAGATTTAGGCAATGCGGTTGAACCGTTGGTGATTCTTAGAAATAAACCACGGTAGCCTGATTGTTTTTAACTTTAAGCAGTCCGCCGTCTAATTCGAAGGATTTATTTTCGCCGCTTTTGAGTATAAATTCGATTTTTCCTTCTTTGATAATACTAAGGTAAGGTGCGTGGTGGGCGAGGATGCCAACTTTTCCTACCGGGGTGGAAGCCAAGAGAGAAACTACCTTCCCCCTAAACCTAGTTTCGTAGGGCCCGATAATTTTTAAATCAAATTCGTTTAAATCTTTTACTCGCATATTTCCTCATCAACTTCACATTGTTTTGTTTTTTCGATTACGTCTTCGATACTGCCTACCATGTAAAATGCCTGCTCCGGTATTTTGTCATATTTACCTTCAATGATTTCTTTAAACCCCTTAACCGTATCGGATAATTTTACGTATTTACCGGGTATGCCGGTAAATGCTTCAGCCACAAAGAAGGGCTGTGATAAAAACTTTTGTATTTTGCGGGCGCGGTTAACTAGTAATTGATCTTCTTCGGGAAGTTCGGATATTCCTAAAATGGCAATAATATCCTGCAGTTCTTTATATCTTTGTAGGATTTCCTGAACCTTACGCGCGGTTTGATAGTGTTCCAGGCCCAGAATATCAGGATCCAGAATTCGCGAGTTTGAAGCTAGCGGATCCACTGCCGGATAAATTCCCATTTCAACAATTTTTCTGGACAAAACGGTAGTGGAATCTAAATGTGAGAAAATAACCGCGGCGGCCGGGTCAGTAATATCGTCGGCGGGGACGTAAACCGCTTGAATTGAAGTAATAAATCCTTTTTTGGTAGAAACAATTCTTTCCTGGAAACGTCCCATCTCAGCCAAAAGTGTTGGTTGATAACCAACCGCTGAAGGCATCCTTCCTAAAAGAGTTGAAACTTCGGATCCGGCTTGTACGAACCTGAATATATTATCTAAAAAGAATAAAACGTCTTGTCCTTCAACGTCTCTGAAATATTCGGCTTGAGTTAGGGCAGTTTGACCGGCCACTAATCGCGCTCCGGGAAGCTCGGCCATTTGACCAAAGACTAAAACGGTTTTGTCGATAACTCCGGATTCGTTCATCTCTAGCCAAAGGTCGTTTCCTTCGCGGGTGCGTTCTCCAACTCCGGCAAAAACCGAAGTTCCGCCGTGCTGTTTAGCCATGTTATGTATTAATTCCATAATGATAACCGTTTTTCCTACGCCCGCGCCGCCGAAAAGCCCGGTTTTACCGCCTTTGATGTAGGGCGCTAAAAGGTCAATAACTTTAATCCCGGTTTCAAAAATTTCGTTTTGTGATACGATGTCTTCAAAGGCTGGGGGATCGTGGCGGATGGGGCGCAGGGTCGGATTTTTGATGGGACCTTTATGATCAATGGTTTGGCCCAGCGCATTAAACATGCGGCCCAAAGTTTCTTTGCCCACCGGAACCGAAATAACTTTTTGTAAATCAACCACGGTGGTACCGCGCCTTAGTCCATCGGTCGGGTTCATGGAAACTGCGCGCACCACGCCGCCTTCGAGCTGCATGGCTACTTCAGCAATAATATGCAGTCTTTCTCCGTGTGCCTGGGTATCAATTTCGAGCGTGCTTCTGATTTTTGGGATGGCGTTAACTGGAAACTGTACGTCAATAATGGGTCCCACAACCTGAATAACTTGTCCTTCGCTTAATTTTTCGCTCATTTTTATGCCTCAGCTTCCTTTAATATTTGGAAAGAACTTAAGAGTTCCGAAAGTTCTCCGGTGATAGTTGATTGCCGGATTTTATTGATTCGCAGGTTAAGCTGGCTGATGATATCACGGCTTGAATCTGCCGCATTTTTGGTAACTAAGAGCCTGGCGCCCAGCTCTCCCACGGTTGAACCCACTGATTTTGATAGAAAGAAAACCGAAAGAAAATGGAGAAATGCTTCTTGAGTAACTTTTTGGGCGTCGGGCTCCAGGATCAGGTTTTCGAGCGGTGATGATTTTGTGTTTTTTTCCTGTTCAAATGGCAATAATTTAGTGGCCGTAGCCTTTTGTACCAGGATGCTGATAAATTCGTTGTAAACCAGATGCACGTCGGCGATTTGTCCGCGCTGCAGCTGTGTTATGAAAAACGAAACCAGGCGCAGCGTACTTTTGGCGTCGGGCTTGTCTGCCAGCTTAAGGTCCAGACCGATAATCGGGTAACCCTTGTTTTTGTAATGCTGTATTCCTTTTTTGCCCACCAGATATAATTTTACTTCCTTACCCTCGTTTTTTAGCCGATTTATTAATTTTTCGGCAGTTCGAAAAACATCATTATTAAACCCTCCGCAAAATCCCCGGTTACTGCAGACAATAATTACGATCGAAATGTTTTTAGGGTCTTTGGGAAGTTCGTAGAAGTTGGCAAAAGAAACCGGAGACACCATCGCCAGAATTTCTTCGAGTTCCCCCTTGTATTCGTTGAACGCCTTGAGCAGGGTCTGCATGGTCTTGATTTTGGCCGCGGTGATAATTTGCAGCGCTTTGGAGGTTTGCTGAATGCTTTTGATGCTTTTTAATCTTTTTTTTAAACTAAATATTTCAGACAATTTATTTTTCTTCCCCGATAAAATCTTTTTTAAATTTTACGATGACAGACTGCAATGCTTTTTCGTTCTGGTCGGTTAATTCTTTTTCTTTTTCGATGGATACCATGATTTCCCGGTATTCCTGGGTGATTAAGGCCAGCAGGTTTTCTTCAAAGGCTTTAATTTGCTGCGACGAAAGATTATCGAGAAAACCGTTGACTCCGGCATACAAAATTATGATTAAATCAGAAAGCGGCATGGGTTTATGCTTATCTTGCTTTAAAATTTCAGAGATGGCTTTGCCGCGGGCGATCTGGCAGCGGGTTTCTTTATCCAGTTCGGCGGCAAAAGTAGTGAAAGATTCTTTTTCACGGAACTGGGCCAGATCCAGCCTTAGTCGTCCGGCTACTTTGCGCATCGCTTTAGTTTGCGCGCGGCCGCCGACCCGGGAAACGGATATTCCAACGTTTACCGCCGGGCGTTGTCCGGCATTAAATAGATCAGATTCTAAAAATATTTGCCCGTCGGTAATGGAAATTACGTTAGTTGGAATGTAGGCCGAAACGTCACCGGCTTGAGTTTCGATGATCGGCAGGGCGGTCATTGATCCGCCGCCTTTTTCCTTTGAAAGCTTAGCCGCGCGCTCTAAAAGCCTGGCGTGTAGATAAAAAATATCTCCGGGATAAGCTTCACGTCCGGGAGGGCGGCGCAAAAGCAATGACAGCATGCGGTAGGCTTTGGCGTGCTTGGAAAAATCATCGTATACGATTAAAACATCTTTGCCGTTGTACATAAAATCTTCGGCAATGGCGCATCCGGTAAAGGGGGCCAGGTATTGCAGGGCGGCGGCGTCGGAAGCCGGGGCCGCCACGATAATGGTGTAATCCATAGCATCGTAGCTTTCCAGGGTTTTTACCAAAGCCGAAATATCACTGGCCTTTTGCCCGGTGGCCACGTAGATGCAGATCACATTTTTATTTTTTTGATTCAGGATGGTGTCCACCGCAATCGCGGTTTTTCCGGTCTGGCGGTCTCCAATAATTAATTCTCTTTGGCCTTTACCAATCGGAACCAGCGCGTCAATTAATTTATAGCCGGTTTGCAGGGGTTCGGTTACCGGTTCGCGCTCGATTACCGCCGGAGCCGTGAACTCAACCGGTCGATATTTTTTGGTATTTATTTTTCCTTTGCCGTCGATTGGTTTTCCTAAGCTGTTGATGACCCGGCCAATTAACTCTTCGCCGACCGGAGTGCTCATGATGTAGCCGGTGCACTTGGCGGTGGCGCCTTCAATAACTTGCGTGTGCCGCCCTAAAATTATGGCGGTAATCATTTCACGTTCGAGGTTGAAAACTAATCCGTATACGTGACCCGGAAATTCAATGAGTTCGCCCGCCATTGCTGATGGCAGTCCGGTAATGTGTGCAATGCCGTCCCCGGATTCAACCACAATGCCGATTTCTTCCGCGGAGACTTCGGTTTTAAATTCGGCAATGTGCTTTTTGATAATTTTTTTAATTTCTTCTGACGTTATTCCCACTTTTACATCTCCTCACTCATGCATTTCTTCAGGTTATTTAGTTTTTGCCGCAGTGATGCGTCAATGATTTTGCCGTTTAGTATTTTGATGATGAAACCGCCCAGAATATCAGGGGCAACCCGGTTTTTCAGTAAAACATTTTTTTGGTATTTTTCGCTAAGCATGCGGGCGGCTTTTTCTTTGTATTTGTCCGGAACCCGTATAGCAGTGATAAACTCTCCCAGCATGTGGTTTCTTTTTTCGGCCACAAATAAACTAAAATGATGGGAGAGGTTATAAAGCTCGGATAATTTGCGGACTTCAATTAAAAGATTAACAATTTCCAGGACGGCAGGGGAGTAGTTTTTTAAAATTTCAGCCAGTAGCCGTTTTTTAAATTTACGGCTGATGCGTACGTCTTCTAGGGTGGTTTTTAGATCGAAGTTGGTTTTTAGCAGGTTTAATACGTCAAAAAGTTCAGATTCCACCCGCAAAGTTTCACCTTCGCGTTCGGTAAGCTCATAAAGGGTTTTGTAATCAACCGTGAAGTGTTTCATAATTTATTTTTCAATTCCTTCAGGCTTTCGTCAATTAATTTAAACTGTTCTTTTTCGGTTAAAGTTTTGCCGATGAGTTTGCTGGATGCTTCAGCCACAAAGGTTGCGATCGAATCTTTCAGCTCCTGTTTTGCTTTTTCTTCTTCAGTTTCAATTTTATTTTGCGCCTGGGCAATAACCTTGCTGGCCGTACTTTCGGCTTTGGCTAAAATTTCTTTTTTTTGCACCTCGGCATTCAGGGTCGAATCCGTGATAATTTTTTCACCCTTTTGCAAAGCTTCTTCCAGCGATTTTTGCCTGGAAATTACCAGCTGTTGAGCGGTATCTTTAGAGGTTTGCGCCGTGGATAAATCGCTTGCGATTTGATCTTTGCGTTCTTCCATGATCTGCATCAGCGGCGGCAGGGCAATCTTGTAGAGCAGGGCCAGTAAGATTGCAAATGAAACCGTACTCCAGAAAATTAAAGATGTTTCAAGTTCAAACATTTTAAGCCTTTTCTTTTAAATTAATATTATTTACTTGTAAAGAATTAAAATTTCGATAACTAATGCATATAATGCGATAGCTTCAATAAAAGCAATGGCTACTAGCATTGCAGTTCGAATTGATCCGGATGCTTCGGGTTGTCGGCCCATTGCTTCCAGTCCTTTGCCGGCTAAAAAACCGATGCCCAAAGCGCAGCCGAAAGCTGCAATTGCCAGGGTTAATCCGGACATTGTTAATGGTCCCATATTTTCACCTCCATTTTTATTTTTAGTGTTCGCCTACTGCCTCTGTAATATACATGGCAGAAAGATAAGTGAATATAAAGGCTTGAATAAAGCCAATGAAAATTTCAAATGCACTGATCAGCACACTTCCCAGTAGAGGAATCATTCCGGTAAAGTAGCTTTTCAGCATGATGGCCAGACTAAAAAATACCAGAATGATGGTGTGTCCCGCAAAAATATTGGCGAATAAACGGATGGCCAGCGAAAAGGGGCGGGCCAGTCGGGTTATGACCTCGATCGGAACCAGGAGCGGCAGAATGAAAGGAGGAATATCCCTGGGAACAAATGAGCCAAAATAGCCGCGTACGCCATGCGTTTTTATAGAGAAAATTTGACTGGTAATAAAAACAATTACGGCTAAGGTTCCGGTAAAGTTAAGGCTGGCGGTAACCGCGGCGGCTCCCGGAACCAGGCTGATGATGTTGCAAATAAAAATTAAGCCAAAAAGCGCCAGTAAAAACGGGATCCAGGCATTTTTTTGGTTTTCGGGCATATCAAACAGCATTTCGTTTTTAATGAAATCAATGCTGACTTCGATGAGGTTTTGGAAAAAGCCCGGAACAAATTTTGGTTTTCGGCTGGCGATCAATATCAGCGCCAGTACGCAAAAAGCGGCGATCCAGAGGGTGAGAATAGCTTTGTTAACGGAAATATCGACACCAAAAAGTTGAAGATCAAACATCGAAGGGTATTTAAAATGATGCAGGATATCCATCTAACTAAAACCTTCTTTCCTTTTGGTTATTCAATTCGTAATTCTACTCTTAGTGGAATAAGTTTTCAAGCCAGCCGAGGTAATGTATAATATAAATTGATGGATATAAGAGAAAATGAAGACATTAAATGGTATTTGCGGCCGTGGGTGGTTGTGATATTGCTGTTTTTTGTCTTGGGCCCTTTGGCACTGCCGCTCCTTTACCGGAGCCCAAAATTCACTAGGGAGTGGAAGCTGCTACTAACTTTGCTGGTAATTATTTCCACCGTATATTTTATTTTTGTATTAATAAAAATTCAGAGAGAGGTTTATAAAGAGTTACAATATTTATTAATACTGGAGAAGGCAAAGTAATCATTTTTTAGCTCCCTTGGCTTCCCCGGATCGGAAGATAGCTAATTCTACACCCAATGGTCCAATGATTTCATCTAAGACAATGGAAGCGAGAACAATGGCGATGATAGTTTGAGAAATCTGGGGAACAATTCTGGCGGTCATGTGCACAAAGGCAATGGCCACTCCGGCCTGAGGCAAAAGCCCCCATCCCAGCCAGCGTTGGATCTTTTTTTCTGATCCCGAAATTTTTGCGCCCCAGGTGCCGCCCAAAACTTTACCGCCCCAACGTGCCAAGACGTATACGACTGCCAAAAAACCGGCACTGTGTAGTGAATTTAGCCTGAGACTGGCGCCCGCGGTCATAAAGAAAAAGATAAATACAATATCTTCTACTTTAGTTAAGCTTTTCATGCTTTTTTCATTTATTCCGTTAAAATTAACAGATATGAATCCCAGCAGCATGGCCGAAATTAATGGGGAAATACGAAAATGATCGGAAATATAGATTAATAAGATCAGCGTAATGATTAAGCAAATAATGCAAATATTTTGATCCTTTATTTTTTTGCTGAGCAGGATAAAAAATCCTCCGAGCAACAGTCCGATTAATATGGGGAGCACTATTTCTTTGAGGGGGAGTATATAGGTTGCAGAGGAATAGCCATGCAGCAGGTAAACGGCAAAAGTTAAACTCAGGCTGTAAACTAAAACTGCAATTACATCGTCGATCGCTACAATGGCTAAAAGCAGGGTGGTGAGCGGGCCGGACGATTTAAATTCTTCTACTACGGCATAAACGGTGGCCGGGGCGGTGGCCATGGCCATCGCTCCCAACAAAATTGAAGTTGGCCAGCTATGTGCTAAGCCGAACAGTTGCATGAAAAGACAGGTGAAAAAAGCTACCGATAAAAAAGTTAAAAATGCCTGAAAAAAAGTTATTCCAAAAACTTGTTTTTTTATTTTTTTAATTTCCTGGACCTGCAATTTAAATCCAATTAAAAAAGCGATGGAGCTGAGGGCAAAAACAATTAAGGGATCCAAGGTGTAAAGCATGGTTTCGGTAAACCAGTTGATAACCGAAGGGCCGACCAGTATGCCCACTAGAATATAACCGATAATTTTGGTGAGTTTTATTTTTTCAAAGAAAATTCCAACCAGGTAAGCCAAGAGTAGGACGACAATTAAATGTAATATTAGTTCCATTGCATTAAATCTTACTCTTAAGTAATTTGTCTTTCAAGAGGAAGTTTTCCAAATTTCCTTTGCACTTCACCTGCGAATCTGTATAATTTTATTGTCATGCAAACGGATTAATTCCGCAGGGGAGATTAAGGGCTAAATCGGATTTATTTGTAAAGATACAATATTAACCTTCTCTCACCGTACAAGTTTTTCAATCCAATTTTAAACCGCTTAAATTTTGAAGCGTTACAGATTTTGGTAAGAGTTTGTCGATCATGAAAATAGCGCATTTCTGGTAAATATTTGTTTTGGCTATAGCGAATCATTTGTGGTAATAAACGTCTCCCGGGGCCTTTTCCCTTTATTTCCAATAGTTGTTTTAACCCTTTTTTTTCTGCGTTGTCCATTTCAAATATGGCTTGCCCGCCCGATCGTAAAACGCGAAATATTTCGTTGAGTGATTGTATTTGTTCGTTTTTTAATAATATATAGTTAAAACTTGACCAGAGGCATATTATTTTATCGAAAAATTCATTTGTATAGGGCATTTTCCGTATATTTCCAATAGCAAAGGTGACCCTGAGTTTTTGCTTTTTTGCATTGGACCTGGCACTTTTAATGTATTTTGATTCAATATCTATCCCTTGGATGTCATAACCTAGCTTGGCTAACAGTAATGTAATACGTCCGTAACCACAAGCCAGATCTAATATTTTGTCGTGCTTTGAACAAAAATTTATAGCTAGTTTCAAGTCATTGGATGTTCTTTGGGGAGACAATATGGCTTTTAATCCTTTGACCCCAATGCCCCCAAAAAACCTTTTCGATAGATTTTCGCTATCCATAAAAAAAGTATAACAAATAGAATAGATGCCGTAAACCTTGAAAAAGATACACCTGAGAACTATAATTGTTACATTGTTGTACATTTTGATTATAAGAGGGGGGGTGAAACAAATGACAGAAAAAAGAAAAATCGCAAGCCTAAAGAATGCATGCATAAGATTAGAAAGAGAAAACAAGGCATTAGCGCAAAGAGTTTCGAATATCAATGCTGAAGTTAAAAAATTAAAGAAAATTTCTATTAATAGTGCTTTTAAATAGTAATATTTTTCACTCAGGTAAATTTTAAGCTAAAGGAATGTTTTTTATGCATTCCTTTGGTTTTAATGATAGGTAACTCCTCATGGTGACAAAAAGACTGGTTCAAAAAGCGAAAACTAATGCAGATATAGAACTTGTTCAAGTTTATACCTCTGAAGATGTGTTTCGAGAAATTCCACTAGGCCTATTAAGTTTGGCTACCTATATTAAACAACTAGGGTATCAATCAGAAATTCTTGATTTAGGAATAATTTTTGAAAATAAAAAGTTTTCTTCAAGATTTTTTATTAATGCAGCTAAAAAGATTTTATCTTCTAATCCAAAGAGTATTGGTTTTAATGTGATGTGTAATTCGTTGCCGGGGGTATTGCTTATCGCTCGTGAATGTAAAAAGATTGCTCCTGAAATCCCGATAATTTTGGGTGGTCCGGAAGTTTCTTTTGATGAAATTGAAGTTATGAAGACATTTGAACAAGTTGATATTATCGTTAGGGGGGAAGGGGAGATTACCCTAGTAGAAGTTTTGGAAGTAATGAGAGGTAAAAGGTTGCTCGAAAATGTGCAGGGAATCACGTATAGAAAAGAAGGCAAGGTAATAAGAAATCCTGACCGTTTGTTTATTGAAAATCTGAATGAATTACCGTTTTTAGATTTTTCGCTAATCCCACATTTAGAAAAGTATAATGCATTGCAAATTGAAGCTGGCAGGGGATGCCCGTTTAGATGTACTTTTTGCTCCACTTGCAGGATGTGGAAAAGAAATTTTCGAATGAAATCTCCTCAACGGCTTATCGAAGAAATGCAAAAAGCTTTAGACTATATTAAAGATAATGGGTGGTTTGATTTTCATATTGTACATGATCATTTTTTAGCTTCCAAAAAGTTTGCGGGTGAGTTTTTATCCGGGCTTAAGAATAAAGGAATTCGATGGAGATGTAGTTCTCGTTTAGAGGCTTTGGATGAAGAGCTAATAATAAAGTTAAAAGAGGCTGGCTGTAAGAGAATTTTGATTGGAATTGAATCGGGATCAAAAGAAGTTCAGGAAAAGATCAAAAAAAGATTGCCATTAGCAAAGCTTAAAAATGTTTTGGAAATGCTTTTTCAAAATGATATTTTCCCTTTCCTTACATTTATAATTGGTTTCCCTTTTGAAAATAAATCTCAAATGGATGAGACTTTAAAAACCGCTCTTATGTCTAGGATTTATTGTCCTTCTTCACTAGTTCATATTTCTTTATTTGTTTATCTTAAGGGCAGTGAAATATATTGTAAAAATAAGGAAAAATTTAACAATGCAGAATTTTTACAAACGAATGTTTCCTCGTTAGTAACAAGCTTGCCCGAGGAGAAAACTTTGGTGCAGAAGTACCCTGATATTTTCCCGTCATTTTATCGCCCAATAAAAAAAGGTAAATCTTATGAGTTTTTAGAAAAAATTTGTGAGCTTTACGTGTTTTTAATTGAGGCATTCCCGCTTACAACTATATTATTGTGTGGATATGCAGGGTGTTCCCCTTTAGACTTTGGCAAAGAGATAATTTCTTTAATGGATCAAGATGGGTTTATACATAAACAAGTTTCTGAAGAAAAGAAATGGTTTGAGCTTTATTTTCCATTTTTAAAGAAATTCGTTGCACAGAATTCAAATTCAGTAATCAAAGAAGTGTTTTTACATGAAAAGTTATTTCAAGAGAGTTCTTTTTCGGCCGCTAATTCATCTGCTTCTAAGAAGGCAATAAGGCTGGCTTCTCGGCCAAAAATCCCTGACAATGTAATAATTCAAATATTTAATTATGATATTTTTTCGCTTATGGAAAAGCTAAAGTCAGGAAAAAAGAATAAAATAAATAAATCAAAAAGTTATATTGCATATATTCCTGGCCAAATCGCAAAAGCTTTACCACTGCTGAGTTCTTCCTATGATTTGCTATTGCTTTGTGATGGTGAGCGAACTATGAAAGATATAATTCAATTGAGTTTTGATAATATCAATGTGGCAAATAGTAATAGGAAATTAATTATTGACCGCTTTGCATATTTGAAGGACAAGGGGATAATAACGGTATAATTATTTTCTGCAATGCACTTCTCTGATTAGGTTTGTAAAATCAAGATAGAGTACGTATAATCTTTATAACATTGCGAAACATAAGGAGTGAAGCATGGCAGAAAGCAATCAAATGGTTGGTTTAACTACGCAACGCATTGTATCATTAACCGACGGAGTTTTTGCAATTGCGATGACGCTTTTAGTATTGAATCTTGAGTTGCCATCTCCGAGCGACGGGATAACGGTTACAAAATTACACCAGTTGTTAGCTGATCAATATTATTATTTTTTTGATTATGCACTAAGCTTTATGCTATTGGGACTCTATTGGATTGTTCACCATCAACAATTTCATTATATTCGTCGTACCGATCGTCATCATATCTGGATTAATATTTTTATTCTGATGTTTATTGCCTTGATCCCTTTTTCTACGTCATTAATTGGTGAATTTTCTTTCGATTGGGTGGCGGATGTGTTTTTTGGTGGCAATTTATTTATTTTAGGTGGATTATTTTATATTAACTGGGATTATGCGACTCGGGACCGACGGTTAGTGGATAAAGACCTCGATCCCGACAAAGTTGCCTTGGGTAAAAGAAGAACATTGGTTACTCCCGTTGTTGCGCTGGTAGCGATGGCGATGGCGATTGCCCATGTAACCTATAGCTCGTGGGTATATTTATTGATTCCGTTAATCTTATCCAGAAAATGGTTCAGGCAATAAGGAGGAAATTTAATGCGAAAAATTATTTTTGCGGTACTTTTTATTTTTGTTTTAAGTGTTGCGGCCTACGCGGTGCCTTACGGAAAAACGCTTGGGGTAGGGGAAAAAGTTTTTGAAATTATTTATTCGGCTTCGCTGATGCAAAATAGTCAAACTTACGGATTGCCGCTTAGGTTTGGGTGGGGCTTTGCCGAAGGAAAAGAGTTAAGATTAGGTACTACCTTTTCGGATACGGCGGGAACGAATTCTACCTCTTACATCTTAGGAATTAAGTGGGAAGTATATGATATGGAAAAAAATGGCATTGATATGGCGCTGGCGGTTCCACTTTCATATGCAGCACAGGCTTCCGCCTTTTCTTTTTCCTTATTGGTTGATATGTCGATGCCGGCCAGCTGGTATACGCCATATTTAGTGATCGGCGCTGGATATACTTCCAGTGGTGCCGGTTCTACTACAACTTTTCCGGTATATTTTGGTGCTAATACTACACCTTGGGAATTCATGGATTTATACGGCCACATTGGTACTACCTACGAAGAAGGCAAAAGTATGCCTACCGTTATAGAAGTGGGAACCGAGTTTAAAATCTAGCGCGGTACGGCTGCTATTTCATTTTGACTTGGAATTTCGATATAAGATGGAGCTTTGCCGAGCATCTCGTGAATGGAGGCTCTTAACAACGGATTGTTATCTGCCATCGCACTCAAAATTCTCTGGGCGCGGGATCTTTCGGGATAACAGGTAGCGTTATGCCCTTCTTCAAAAGAAGTTTCGAACCAGTTTTTTTCTACGCGGACCGGACTGGGCCCGTTCGAATGTCGACCGCTGTATAAATATTCTTCTAATATGGGAAGAGCGGGCGCATGAATGATTCGATTGATGCGGACAAAATTATACACTTCTCCAAAACAAAGCCCTTCGATGCCGAATCTGATAAATATGCTTAACTCTCCGGCCGGAATCGAATCTTTATCAGCAACTGTTCTACCTAAATATAAAATAGTGGATCTAACCAGTTTTTCGGGCAGATGATAAAATTCTTGAGTTGATGGAGTGATGTTTTGTCTTAGAATTCGATTGGCAAGATTTGTGATGAGGCGGGTTTTGATTTCAGGAACGTATTGATTGTTAGTGAAGATATTTTCCAACCCTCGTAAACTGGTGTGCGGGCTCGCGGCTCGATAGGCAGGTTTACGAAAAAGATAATTAACCGGTCTCCAGAAAAGTGTTTTAGCTCCTTGATATGCTTTTCTTAAAGGTTTACAAATTGTTGCTTGTGCGCCCATGTTATTTCCTTTCAGTCTAAAATAGATTATTCAATTTGTTATCGAACAAAATTCAAAATAATTTCACTTTTTAATGTTGATTTTTATTTAGATATGGAAGTACAATCTTAAGTTAAGGGGGAACACAATGTTAAATATATATATTATGAACCTGATTCTTTGTGCCGTGATTTTGGCCTTAGGGTTATGGGCTTACCAGAAAAATAAAAATGATATTGCCATTTATATTGCATTGGCGTTTGGTTTGTTCGGATCGTCGCACCTAGCTTATTTAATTGGAATCGAACCGGCTTTTGCAACGTTATTCTTATTTGTACGCATGTTAGGTTATTTATTGGTAATCATTGCTTTGTTTAGGGCGGTAGTGAAGTAGGGAAAGGGGGCTGGGCTTGCCCGAAAATCAAAAATAAAGTGAAATTTCCGAAAGGAATGGACGATAATAGATTGTAGGATATAAATCCTTTACATTTGGACGGAAATCTGTCAAAATGCAAAAAGTCGAAATTAATGGTAAGTGTTACTTTAGTTACATTGAGAATTTAAGAGTCTGCATCTTAATCATGTCGACGCCTCATTTTTGAGCCTCAACATTCCGTTAATCGCAGAAAAATTTAAAAAAGGAGTACATTCACATGAAAAGTTTATTCGTAGGAAATTTACCCTGGACGGTTAAAGACGAAGACCTGAAAACTAAGTTTTCAGAATTCGGTACAGTTTTATCAGCCAGAATTGTTTCCGATAAGTTTTCTGGTAGATCCAGAGGATTTGGTTTTGTTGATATGGAAGACGCTGATGCCGATAAAGCTGTTGCTGCAATGCAAGGCTATAAATGGGGCGATCGCGAAGTTACCTGTAACGAAGCCCGTCCTAAGACCGAAAGATCTAACGACAACCGTAGACCCAGAAGAGATTCTAGAGATTCTGGCTACTCGTTCTAGTTAATCGTTCTTAAACAACAAATTAGACCCTGATTCATTTCGGGGTCTTTTTTTTGATACTACTTGTCTTTATTTATGCTTGAGCGTAAAATTTAATTTACGGAGGTGTTCCATGGCAAAAAAAGAAAAAAAGTTATCAATTAAAAAGGTTAAGTTTTTTAAAATTGCTAATCGTAAGGGATATGGCGCGGTTTACCAGAAGCATCTTACTGAAGGCCGTACCAAAATTCAGGCTTTTGATCGAATGGTAAAAGCGGTCAAACGTAAAAAGAAAAAATAAAAGTTAACTGCTATGCTGATGTAAATATTCGGCTGCTTTTTCAACGCAGCCTAAACAAGATAATTTTCGGTTGCGCCTAATTTCATCACATTTTAATGATCCGGCTAAGTTCTTAAAATAGTTTTCAAATTCTTTCAATTTTTCAGGGGCATGCTTTTCGAGAATAAATTTTGCTGCGCAATAGGCTCCACATTTGCCTCCCGGGGCTCTGCCACCGCCTTTACACAGTGAGTCTTTGGCATCTTTACTAAGTTCGGGAAATGCCCGCAATATTGATTCGGCGCAGTTGAGCCGTTCGTGATTATCTTTACCTAAATAATGCTTTTTTGCTTTTTCAATTGGCATCAGGTAACATATTCTCATGAAATCAAAAGCTATTCAATTGCTGGTTATTATTGGCGTATTGGTGCTGATTGCGATTGGCTTGTGGCGCACCGTGGGGTTAGATAAAGAATATCGCCTGGTTTTAAAAGAGGATTTGGGCGAGAATCGGGTGCTTTATGGTTATTCCATTAAGGCGTCATCAAAAGATAAAACCCCAGCGTCTTTTATAGAGATCTATGAGAACTCAAAACCGGTCTATAAATTTTCTCCGGTAGTTCCTAAGTCGGTTGATTATCCGCGCCCTTTGTTTCTAGAAAATGCTGAGGTAATTAAACGCGGCCCTTCAGATTGTGCCATTGTTACCAGTTGGGGCGAAACCGGAGCCGATTATTTTGGCACCCATCCAATTGTATTTTATATCACTGATGGAAAAGTTATGGCTCGTTCTTTTTATAAAGGTAATTTAGCGGATGACTCACGTATTAAGAATTTTAGCTGGACGCAAAAAGATTTTTACGTAAAAAACTATTTTAATGAAACTGAAAAAGTGAAAACCATTCTTACTCAAGGCGTTGCCTTAACCAAGGATGATAAAGTTGAATTGTCTTTTTACGGCGACGATCTTCCCCATGCTGCCCAGCATAAATATATCAAAATTAAAATTCCCCTTACCGATTAAGCGTCCAAAACGAATAATTTAGCAGCGCGGCAAAGCTTACCCACAGTAAATAGGGGATTAGGATTAAACCCGCCAGTGTATTAATTTGATAAAACTTGATAATCGTTGCCAAAATTAAGAACCATAGCAGTATGATTTGAAATAAGGCCTGCAGAATTTGGTGTTGCCCAAAAAATATCATTGACCAAAGACCGTTAATGAAAAGTTGGGCAAAAAAGATGACCAAAGCGGCTTTGACCATTTTATTTTCTTTTCTTTTTTCCCAAATCAAAGTAGCCGCTACGCCCATCGAGATGTAAAGCAGGGTCCAAACCGGTCCAAAAAGCCAGCTGGGAGGGGTAAAGACTGGCTGATTTAATGTGATATACCAGCTTTGGATGTTCGGGGCCGTAAATAATGCACCAAAAGCCCCGGGGATGAAAGCGATAATGATCCAGACTAAGATTGTAATTATATTTTTTATTTTCATGATTTACTCCTTTTTAATAAACAAACGGTAGCATCCGCCACTTGGTTTTCTTTTGATAATTGCTATATTTCCTGCCAAATACTTTTAATAACATTGCTTCCTCATCATTAATCCGTATTACTAACAACGGAATTAGTAAGAAGATCATTAAAATGCCCAGGATACTGCTCATTGCAAGCGATGCGCCTAACATCGCTAAAATATGAGAAAAATATCCGGGATGGCGAATAATATTGTATGGGATGCTGGTGATCAGTGGTTGACTACGTTTAACACTAAGCCTGGCTCCAAAGCCGCTCTGCAGAGCTCTCATCGAAAGAAATTGAATAAAAACCCCGATCGCAAAAATAATAATTCCGATCCAGGCGGCATAGCCATCTCTTGGGATGGGACCGGAAAATTGGCTAAATTCCCACGGCGGGATAATTATAAATGGAACCATAATCATACTGGAAAGGGTTAAGATCAAAGTTTGTTGGCGATGGTATTTTGAGGGCGATCCTTTGGCGCGGTATGAAATAATTACTAAGAACCAAATTGCCCAGGTATATAAATAGAGAACCCCTAAAGATTTGAGGATGAAGGAGATGCCGCCGCCAGCGAAATAGATGATGATCCAGGCAATGGCGGTCGTAATAATCCAAACCATCAGTTTTTTATTCATCTTGCAGTTATTATACAACGGGATTGAAGATTTGTATAAAACAATATGCTATGATTAAATCAATGAAACGTTTTTTAAAGATATCGATAATTATTCTTGTCGCGGCGATTATCTGGGGAGCTTTGTGGTATATTTTAGATTTTATCGTTATTCCCAGATTTGTAATCCCCCAAATAATGTCATACGTTGAACAGTCTAATCAAAAATCCCCGGTAAAAATATTTATTAAGGACCTTTCTTTCCATCCCTTTAAAGGGTTTCTGCTGGAAGAGGTTAAGTTAGCTGGGCCGGGAGAATCCCTTATTTTTCAGGCTAAGCTGGCCGATATCGATCTTAATTTTATTCCTCTGCTTTGGAAGCACGTTGAAATAAAGTCGATCAATATTGATGGCGCGGATTTAAATATTATTCGTAACCGCTACGGAAAATGGAATTTTGCGCCGCTGCTCGGATTTTCTGCGGTAGAAGGCGATCAGGCCGGAGCATTTGGGTTTGAGGTCAAAAGAATTAGCTTTAACGACAGCCGTATCTTCTTTGCGGATCGGTTTAAACAAGGAAATACGCTGCAAAGAACATTTAGAAACATTGATTTGGATATTGATAATCTGGCCGGACAAAAATACCGCGTGAAATTTAGCGGAAAAGATAAAGATAATGAAACCATTTCCTTTAAACTTGATTTTGATGCTGAAAGTGGTGCGGTTACCGGCAGTTTGGCATTTGATACCCAACAGCTTAAGGAATATTGGAATTATTACTTAGACGACATTTTTTATCCCTGGAGACTTTCGGCCCAAAGACTTTCGGGTAATGCTGATTTTTATTTTGCCAAAGAAATTTTTGGCATAAAAGGTAACTACGAGGTTGATCAGGGAAGCCTGGAGCACGGCGATTTTAGTTTTACGGGCAGTGCGGATATCACTCAGCAGCAGCAATTCCGTAATCAAAAATTAGTAAAAGATAGTACACGGATCGATGTCGAAATCAGTAATCTGGCGGCCTATGCCGGAAAGATTAAGATTTTTGAGCAGGGCAAAAGTTCGGTTTTAATTTCGGATCAGGAAGTAACTTTAACGCGATTGACAGCAGTTAACGCCGAACAAAAAGCAGATTTAAAAGGCAAATTTACTTTTGCGCCAAGCCGGGTTTTAAATCTTTCGGGAAAGATCGGAGATGTTGATAATGATCTAAAAATGAGCCTGGTAGGGAATAATCGCGGGGTGCTTTATTGGTATGCGCATGCGGATTCATCCTATTTTAAAATTAATGCAAACCTAACCGATATCAAGAATTTGGCTTTTCAGTCGGATATTGAAGGTAAACTAAAGTTTACCGGGCAGGGCGGAGGTTTTCATCTCGATTTAGGGACTACCCGGGAAGCAACTTTTAAAGTTAATAAGGATAGTTTTAACGGCAATTTAAATTTTAGGGGTCGCCTGACGGGGGAAATTGATAAACCCAAATCACTTTCCGGCAGGATGATGCTTAATTTCAGGAATTTTTCTTTTGCTAAGCTTCAACCCCGCGATTTTGATTTGCGGATGAAAGTTAACGCCGGCGAATTTGCCGCCGAAATTCCCAGAACCGAATTTTACAAAGGTACTCTTTACGGAGCGATTGTCATGGATTTTTCGCGCTGGGGAGCAGAACTGGATATTGATAAATGTGATATTGCAACGTTAGGCAAAACCGACGAACGCTTTGCCGGCATGAAAGGTACTTTTGTGGGAAATATTGCGTGTGTGGGGGAGTGGGGTAAAGTGTCTACCCTCAACGGCGGAGGCTATTTTGATCTTTCGGATAGTGATTTGAGCCGCGCTCCGATCTTTAAGGAAACCGAAAAAGGCATTGGCAAACACGTTAAAGATTTTAAACTGCCTAATTTTAAAAAGATTGAGGGGAACTTTAACATCAGTGATGAAAAAGTTACCATCGAAAATGCTTTGTGTAATGCTTCGAATTTAAATATAAATATTGTAGGCTCAATTACTTTTACGGGAGATACCGATCTAACCTTAGGGGTAAAACTGTTTAAAGGCGGATGGTGGCAGATATTTGTGCCGATTACTTTTGGGCTTGATATTCTTTCAGATTCACTTAAATTAAAGGTCACCGGCATATGGCCGAATCTAAGCCAAACCAATGAAGTTCAACCTTTGTCCTGGTTCCAAAAGTTGTTAGATGGCGGAAGTCAGTTTGATCCTAATCGCTATACGTTGAAAAAATTGTGGAATGATTAATTTTTGGATTTTAAATCAAGGATGGCATTTTCCTCCAATTTTTTTCCGTCATTAACGTTAATTAAATCCAGTCCTGCAATGTCCATTCCGTTTTTAAGATATGCATTTGAATTATTAAGTTTATATAAATCAAGTGAAGGACTATCAGTCCATTCTAAAGTGTAGTGAAAGGCGTCGATGATTTTTTCGTCGTCATCAACTTTGAGTACCAAAAGATCATGCAGGGGCACGGGACGTGAAGAAAATTTTGAACGACCGCGATACTTGCTGATTAATTTATAAACTACGAAGTTACCTTCTTTGGTTTTAATATCCCCAATCTGATAGCTGGAATCGGGCGGGTAGGGAGGAGGAATTGAATCGATGTTTTTTATCATTTCATAATCGAAATCTGCGCCTTTTATTATCTCGGTGACCACATAGGTTTTAGGATGCGTGAAAAGGGATCTGACGGAAATAAAAGTTATTCCTACCAAAAGCAGAATAATTGCGGCTAAGGCTAATTTTTTCATAATATACATTTTAGCTTGTCTTGATCGATTTTGCACGGTAGAATCTTTTTAAAGCTTTCTCGAAAGGAGAAAATATATGCAACGTTCAGCAAGAGAAAAAAAGTATCTGGCCCTCAGTCCCTTTGAATTAAAAGATAAATTGATTTCGATGGCCACTGATCGAGGTGCCAAAATGATGCTCAATGCAGGTAGGGGGAACCCTAACTGGGTAACTATCACTCCGCGCCGCGCATTTGCTGATTTTATGCATTTTGCGCTGCAGGAATCCGAAAGCAATCCCCACCGCCGCCGCCTGGGCAATGTACCGGTAAAAAAAGGCATTGCCAAAAGACTGAGAGAATTTATAAAGGGCAAAGAAGATCAAGCGGGGCCCAAATTTATCGGGATTGCCCTGGATTATGTTGTGAATGAGATGAAAATCGATGCCGATTCCTTTGTGCTGGAAATGTGTGATGCGATTTTAGGTGATCATTATCCAACTCCGGATCGCATGTTATCCATTTCAGAACAAATTGTTCATAAATACTTAGAGCAAGAAATGTTTAAGGGTAAAGTCCCCGGTGGCAAGTTTGATCTCTTTGCAACCGAAGGCGGCACGGCCGCCATGGATTATATTTTTAATTCTCTAATGGAAAATCATCTAACCCATAAGGGAGATAAAATTGCGCTGGGTACTCCAATTTTTACTCCTTATATCGAAATTCCGCGTTTAAACGATTATAAATTTGTAGAAATTAATATTTTGCAAGATGAAAATAATGATTGGCAGTATCCGGATGCCGAACTTAAAAAATTAGAAGATCCCAAAATCAAAGCTTTCTTTTTAGTGCATCCATCTAATCCTTCTTCGGTAGCCATGCATCAAAAATCATTAAATAAAGTTGCCCAGCTGGTAAAAACCAAACGTAAAGATCTAATTCTTTTGACCGATGATGTTTACGGCACCTTTGTAAACGAATTTAAATCTTTAGCGGCCATTGCCCCGCTCAATACCATATTGGTTTATTCATTTTCAAAATACTTTGGGGCTACCGGTTGGCGTTTAGGGGTCATTGGTCTGCACGAAAATAACGTTTTTGACAAAATGATTAAAAAGCTACCCCTAAAATTTAGAAAAGAGTTAAATAAGCGTTATAGTACGGTTGTGACTGTTCCTGAGAACATGAAATTAATTGACCGCATGGTTGCCGACAGTCGATCGGTTGCGCTGCACCATACTTCCGGGCTTTCAACTCCTCAGCAGGTTTTAATGGTGTTTTTCTCACTTTATTGCTTAACTGATAAAAAAGGTGCTTATAAAGAAGAAGCTCAATCCATTGTTTACGAAAGATTTGAAACCCTTTATAAAAATATCGGGATTCCTTGCCCGCGTCATCCGCTGGATGCGCATTACTATACTATGGTGGATGTTCCAAAACTGGCCAAACAAAGATACGGCGATGAGTTTGCCAAATGGTTGGTTAAAAATCATGAACCCATCGATTATGTTTGGCGATTAGCAGACGAATATGGGGTGGTATTAATGGATGGGGGAGGATTTGATGCTCCCAATATGTCTGTCCGGGTGTCATTAGCTAATCTCCAGCTCGAAGCGTATGCCAAAATCGGGAAAGCGATTAGTGAATTGTTAGAAAAATATAATCAAGAATTTAAGGCAGGGAGGTAGGTTATGCTAAAAGGATTTATCGAGATCTGCCGGGCCCATCCAGAAATATTAATATTTTTGGCAATTGCCATTGGGTATTTTGTGGGTAAATTAAAGTTTTTTGGATTTAGCCTGGGCTCGACTGCCGGGGTTCTGCTGGCGGCACTGGTTTTAGGGCAGATGAGTATCGAAATTAATCCGCTGCTGCAATCGGTCAGCTTCGCATTGTTTCTTTTTGCCATTGGGTATAAGGTTGGTCCGGCCTTTTTTGGCGCCTTAAAAAAGGAAGGTCTGCATTATATCTGGATCTCGCTGGTGGTTGCGGTAACCGGTTTGATCACCGCCATTGTTTTAGGGAAAATATTTGGATTTGACGCGGGAACTACGGCCGGCCTTTTAGGCGGAGCCATGACCCAGTCGGCGGTAATCGGTACTGCGGACGGGGCCATTCTGGGGCTGCCTATTTCTGCTGCTCAAAAAACAATCCTCCAGAATAACGTGGCGGTAGCCTACGCGATTTCGTACATTTTTGGCGTGGCCGGATTAATTATGTTTTATAAAATTGTTCCGCGCCTGTTTGGTATTGATCTTAAAAAAGAAGCGGCAGCGTTGGAAGCTAAAATGTCGGGGGCGGCTGATGACGCTTCCCGGCCCGAGCTTTTTTCTTGGTACAAAAGTTTAATTCTACGTGGTTTCAGGGTTGCAAATAACGCAATCGTGGGTAAAAAAATAAGCGATCTGGAGAGTATGTTTCCGGCCAAAGTTGCAGTAGAAAAAATTAAACGCGGGGATACACTGATGGATTTTGACCCGAATACGGTTATTGAAAACGGAGACGAAATTGCGCTGGCGGGCGGGCTTAAGGGGTTGATTCAGGGCGAAAAAATAATCGGCCCCGAAATTGATGATCAGGGTTTAATTGATATTATGGGCGAAATAATGGATGTTTGTGTGTTAAATTCCAAGGTGGTCGGGCAAACCCTGGGAGAACTCAGCCAAGCGATCGGTCACGGCTGTTTTTTAAGGAGATTAAAACGGCAGGAGCATGAACTGCCGCTGACCCGGGATACGGAGATCAACAAGTGTGATATTTTAACCATTGTTGGAGCGCGCGAGGATGTGGAAAAATATATAAAATACCTGGGATATGTTGAGCGGCCTACCTCAACCACCGATTTAATTATGGTGGCGCTGGGTTGCGTGGTGGGCTCGCTGATCGGATTGATTACGATTAACGTGCTGAAAATTCCGGTCACATTGGGGATGGGCGGCGGAGTTTTATTGGTAGGGCTGATATTTGGATGGTTAAGAGCGGTGCATCCTACTTTTGGACAAATTTCGACCGGTGCGCAGTGGATTTTTACGGATCTCGGACTAAATCTTTTTATTGCCTGTGTGGGTTTAACTGCAGGGCCGCAGGCGGTGCAGGCGTTAAAGACTTCTGGAGGAGCGGTGTTTTTAGCCGGCGCCATAATTACTTTGATGCCGACCATCATTGGATATATATTTGGCCGGATGGTTTTTAAATTGAATCCGGTTTTACTGATGGGGGCGCTGACCGGGGCAGAAACCGCATCCCCGGCACTGAATGCGGTTAAGGAAGTGGCTAACAGTTCTACTCCGGCGTTAGGATTTGCCGTGCCCTATGCTTTTGGTAATGTTATTCTTACGGTTTGGGGAACCGTACTGATCCATGTGATGTGGTGAGGTAATCATGCAAAACGGTAAATATTTTAAAGAGAACCAGGAATTCGTAGAAGTTTTTCAACCTTTGGATCGCATCACTCGTTTCATGATGGCTCCTCTGCTCTTGGTGGTATCGCTGATCGCCGCCTATTATGGGGTTCCATATCCCCTCAAGCAAGTTTTAACTATATTTATAATTTATGCTTTATATACCGCGATTACATCTTGGATGATTAAAAAAGGATATCTTCCGGCACACATTGCTTTTTTCTGTAGATTATTGGTTAGCTGTATTATTGTAGCCGCTTTCACTTACTACACCGGAGGACCTGCCAGCTTCATGCCGATTGTATATGTAGTCGTTTCAATGTTGGCGGCTTTAACTTTGCCGTTTTGGGGATTTCTGGGTGTTCTGACTATGTCTTCATTGTGTTATCTGGTCGAATTAGGATTAGAAGTTTATGGTTTTCTTCCGCAGGTAATAATTTTTAAGGAATTTGTTCCCCGTGAGTTATATCTGCAGTCAAATTATTTGCGGATCGTTACTCCGGTGGAATTTATTGTTGCCATATCAATTTCGGTTTTAGCTTATAATGTTGCGTCACTTTTAAGAGAGCGCGAAAAAAAACTAACCGTACTTAATGCCCAGCTAATGGTGCGTGACCAGATAATCACCGCCGCTCAGGAAAATTTAAGAAAACTGATTACTAACAGCATTGACGGTATCGTGGTCGTTGATGAAAAGGGTGTGGTTCGTTTTGCTAATCCGGCGGCCGAAGTAATTTTTTCTAAAACGCCGGGAAAATTGATTGGAGAAAAGCTTGAGTGTCCGGCTAGAGCGGGGGAAGTTTTTAACTTAAAAGTTCATGATAAAGCAGGCGTCGAAAGAATTGTTGAGTTGCGGATGGTAGAGATAGAGTGGGAGGGTGAGCTGGCATTATTAACTCACTTGCGTGATATTACCGAAAGCAAACGGGAAGAAAAAGCGTTAAAGGAAATCAGTGAAATGAAATCCGATTTTGTTTCTACTGCTTCGCATGAGTTGCGCACTCCCTTGGCGGTTATCCGCGAAAGCGTATCCATCGTTTTGGATGAAATTTCCGGCAAAGTAAATCAAAAGCAAAAGCGGCTGCTCTCGATTGCCGTTAATAACATCAGCCGCCTGACCCGCTTGATTGATAATCTGCTTGATATTTCCAAGATCGAATCCCATAGCAATTTGCTGGTTTTAAAAACTATGGACATAATTAAAGTAGCCAAGGAAATTGTTAAAGAATGGGACGGGGAGGCTTTAGAAAAAAATATAAAGTTAACTTTAGCGCAGTATCCTAAAAAGCCGCTCTGGGTTAAGGCGGATCCAGATAAACTAATTCAGATCTTCGATAACTTAATTTCCAATGCGTTAAAGTTCACCCGGAATCGGGGAAAAATTACGATTAATGTCTTTGATAAAGAAAACGAAGCCGAAGTAGAAATCATTGATACCGGCTGCGGCATTGCCCCTTCAGATATGCCCAAGCTTTTTGAAAAATTTGAGCAGCTCAATCACGACCCGGAAACGGGTAATAAAGGTACCGGGTTGGGGTTAGCCATCACCAAAGGGTTGCTGGCGAAACACGGCGGCAGGATTGGGGTGGAATCAAAACTGGGGCAGGGCACCAAGTTTACTTTTATTCTTCCTAAAGCTGCTCAAAAAACCTAAGCAGGCTTCGCTAAAAATTCTTTTACTTTTTCAATTAGTTCTTCAGATTTAAAAGGTTTAGTAATATAGGCATCGGCGCCTACTTCTTTGCCTCTAGAGACATCCGATTTTTGAATTTTAGCGGTTAACATGATAATCGGGATCGATTTATATTTTTCGTCGTACTTGAGCATGCGGCAAAGTTTAAAACCATCCAGTTTAGGCAGCATGATGTCTAAAATGATGAGGTCCGGATTTTTGGTGCGGGCTTTACTTAAACCCTCGATGCCGTCCAGGGCCACGCTGACGTCGAAATTATTAGCCTCAAACCTTATTTTAATCGCCTCTACCATGTCCGGATCATCTTCGATTACTAATATATGCGGTTTTTTTTCGCTCATTTTTTTTCTCCTACTTTCGGTAATGTAAAAATAAATTTGGATCCTTTGCCAAACTCACTTTCGACCCATATTTTGCCGTGGTGCATTTCAACGATACCCCTGCAAATTGAAAGACCCAGTCCCGATCCTTTTTCGGCAGGTTCGTCAAAATCGGATAACCTGGAAAAACGGACAAAAATTCTGGAAAAATCTTTTTTGGGAATGCCTTTGCCGTTGTCGCTGACGTAGGCAATGGCTTTATTATCGGTTGACTCAACGCCGATGGTAATTTTGCCGTTTTTCTCGGTGTATTTTATCGCGTTGTCGATTAAGTTGATGAAAACCCTGAGGATTTGATCTGGATCCACTAAAGTGTTTACCGGTTGAGGACAATAAAGCTCAAATTTAATTTTCTTGTGATCGGCTTTTTCTTGTAATAGCTCGATGGCTTTTTTGGCCATTTCGCCCAGGTCATTTATTTGAGGGAAAAGATCTAAGGAACGCGATTCGATTTTGGAGAGATCCAGGAGGTTGTTTAAAATTCCGGAGAGTCGGTCAACATTAGTCAGGGAGGTTGACAAAAGTTTTTTCTGTTGCTCGTTTACGTCTCCAATGACCCCGTCCTTAATTAAAGACATGTTTTCCCGGGCAACGGAGAGGGGAGTTCTGAGCTCGTGCGATGCGGTAGAAACAAATTCGTCTTTCATGCGGTCAATATCTTTCATTTCTTCCATGGTTTTCAGGAGCTCGTAATTTTTCCTGGAGAGTTCGGCGCGGTGTTCGGCTAATAATTTGGAAAAGTAGTAAATGGTGCTGGCAAAAATAAAGAAAGAAGCCAGGGTAAATACCGCTTTGTTGTTGATCGAAATTAAAAGTTCGTTCGGCGTTAAATTAAAGCTGGGCCCGTAAAGCGGGAAAATACCAATATATGCAGAAAAAAGCAGTCCGGTATAAAACACGGCGGAGCAGATGGCAATTAAAAATACGGTGAAAGAATAGTACGAAAACATGCCGAAGCCGGAGAAAACAATTAATACTAAATATAAATACCAAAACGGACTGTCTAACCAGCCGGTAATATATATTAGTACGGTGATAGAGATAATATCAAAAACTTGAAAAATAATTGCCAGGGTGGTTATTTGCCACAAAGAATATTTGGTTTTAACCAGGGAAATTATATGCGCAATAATATTGTAAGTAATTAAAAAGGTGACTAAGCCTAAACTATACTGCATGTAGGCGTCCGAAATTAAACCTAAATAGATTAAAACGATGGCGAAAGCGGCAATGATATACCTTGACCAGAGGGCCCAGCTGAATTTATTTTTCAGATCCTGGATAATTAATTGGTGTTCATCTTGTGAATAATTGGATACAATTGCCATAAAATTTATTATACACTTTTCGGATTTGAAGTCAATAATTGCATAAACCTTGACTTGCCGGGTTTAAAAAAATATAATTGGCGTATGCACGGAAGAAATGAATATGACCGGGTTCCCGAAGTAGATTTAGCTAGCTATAAGATCGATGCTAAGCTTTTAAATCTAATTCCTGCCTCTGTGGTGCGTAAGCACAATTTAATCCCCTTGTTTAAAGTTGGCGATACCTTAACCATTGCCATGGCCGACCCCAAAAACATTAGTGCTTTAGACGAAGTGCGCTCGGTCACCAAAATGGATCTTTCGGTAGTAAAAGCGGCTTTAAATGATATCCAGGATGCCATCACTGAATTTTATGGGATTTCGGGAGCAGTGGATACGGTCATCCAGGATTATGTTCCGCCCACCGGTAAAAGAGCTAAGCTCGATGTTGCGGCGGAAGCCCCCATCATGAAACTGGTGGACGTAATTATTTCGCAGGCCATTCGGGAAAGGGCTTCCGATATTCATATCGAACCCGAGGCCAAGGATTTAAGGGTACGCTACCGCGTAGACGGGGTTCTGCACGAAGAACTTTCTTTGCCTAAGCATATGCACGCGCCGGTGATTTCCCGCATCAAGATTTTAGGAAACATGAATATTGCCGAATCACGTGTTCCCCAGGACGGCCGTTTTGAGGTGGACCAGGAAGGCAAAAAAGTGGATCTCCGCCTTTCTTCTTTCCCTTCCAGTTACGGCGAAAAAATGGTGCTCCGCATTTTAGACAAGTCCGCCATGCTGTACGAATTAGCGGAAATCGGTTTTTCCAAAGAAAATTTAAAAAAGTTTTCCGCGGTGATCCGCAAGCCGCACGGCATTGTTTTAGTTACCGGACCTACCGGATCAGGTAAAACCACTACTTTATACGCCGCGCTGTCGGTGGTTAATAACGAAGAATTAAATATGGTGACAGTTGAAGACCCGATCGAATATGAGCTGCCGGGCGTTACCCAGGCGCAGGTCAACGTAAAGGCCGGGCTTACTTTTGCTTCTGCTTTGCGTTCAATTTTGCGTCAGGATCCGGATATAATTTTTATCGGAGAAATTAGGGATATCGAAACTGCCAGTATTGCCATTCAATCTGCGATGACGGGGCATTTGGTTTTTTCCAGTTTACATACCAATGATGCTCCGGGAGCACTGACCCGTTTAATTGATATGGGCGTGGAACCCTTTTTGATTTCTTCCTCTGTAGAGGCAGTTTTAGCCCAGCGCCTGGTGCGTAAGATTTGTGATAAATGTGTAGAAAAAATTCCGGCACCGGCGCCGGTTAAGCAAAAATATCCGGAAATAAAAACGGTCAATCACGGCAAGGGATGCAAAGCCTGTAAAAATACCGGTTACCGGGGCCGCGTTGGCATCTTTGAGCTTTTAATTATTGATGAAGAGATCCGTAAAATGATTACCAGTAAAGTTTCGTCGGATGAAATCCGAAAATATGCCATCTCTCGCGGCATGAAAACACTTTTAGAAGACGGTATGGAAAAGGTAAAAGCCGGCATCACTACCATTGACGAAGTTTTAAGGGTGACTGAACTTGAGCAAATTTAGATATAAAGCAATTGATCAGGACGGCAAAATGATTCAGGAGGCCATTGAAGCGGCCTCCTTAGATGAGGTCGCCAGTGGTTTACATGCTAAAGGTTTTACCACGATTAGCATTGATGAAGAAAAAGATACGATTGATTTCTCAAAATTAGGAATAACCCTTATAAATATTTTTAAATTCCGCAAGATGAAAACCCGCGATTTAAGTATATTCTTCAGACAGCTTTCTGCTCTTTTTTCGGCCGGGGTGCCTTTGTTTGATGCGTTAGTGGCCATGGAAGAACAATTTAACGATGAAAAAATCAGAAAGATCATTATTAAAATTAAAGATGACGTTGCCGGCGGTAATACTTTTTCGGGATCCCTGGCAAAATATCCGGACGTTTTTTCGGATTTAATTGTGGCCATGGTGGCGGCGGGGGAGAAAGCCGGGGCCATGGACAGCGTTTTAAAAAGAATTTCAACTTATTTAGAAAAAGAAACTCAAATGCAATCCAAGCTCCACGGTGCGCTGCGTTATCCGATTATGGTTTTTTCGGTCTTAATTATTGCTTTTATTTTTGCCGTAGTAGCCATTATTCCTAAGTTTAGTTCGGTTTTTTCTTCATTTAAGACCAAGCTGCCTTTACCCACGCGTATTCTTTTATGGATTAATTATGTAGCGGTCCATTATTGGTGGTTGATTATCATTATATTCTGTGGAGGTTACTTTGCATTAAGAACCTATCGCAAAACGCCGGCCGGCAGGCTGCGTTTTGACCAGCTAACTTTAAAATTGCCGGTTTTTGGAATGCTGATCACCAAAATTTCTTTAGCCAGGTTTTTCACCATGCTTTCGGCCATGATCAGCAGCGGCATTCCGATTGTTGACGGTTTGGAAATTACCGCAGATACGGCGGATAATATGGTGATCGCCAATGCCATCTCTCAAATTAAAGAAAAAGTGATCGGCGGAGTATCTTTGTCCGACGGGATGAAAGATTTCCCAATTTTTCCGCCGAGCTCAATTCATATGGTGGCCATCGGAGAAAAATCAGGAAGTCTAGAAAATATGTTAATGAAGAGCGCCGAGTATTTTAACGAAGAAACCGACTATACCATTGG